>Ga0070699_100000010_pt1 | contig 271986 bp, 236 predicted proteins | sample KBSK1503metaG_FD_65473 | JGI IMG/M metagenome (GOLD analysis project Ga0070699, IMG submission 65473) | Corn, switchgrass and miscanthus rhizosphere microbial communities from Kellogg Biological Station, Michigan, USA - KBS K1-50-3 metaG | ecosystem: Host-associated > Plants > Roots >... | reverse complement strand
ATCCGGGAAGAGCACTTCGAAGGTGCCGGACTGCTGGCCGGACAGGAAGGGGGGCGAGAGGGTGGTGTCACCCGAGGCGATGACGTTGCCTTCCGGGTCGGTGAGGGTCACGTGCACTTTAATCTCGCCGGCGGGGGCGAGGCCCGCGTTGTAGACCGTGCCTCTCACCTTGAGTCGTCCGTCGAGGGTGATTTCGTGGGTGTTCTCCACAAACTGTAGATTCGCGCGCGCGACCTCCTTCAGCCGCTCCATTCGCGGCTGCAGGTCAAAGGTTCGTGGGTGCGGACCGCCTGAGCCGAGCTGCGGCGGCGCCACTTCGGCGCTGGTCGAGAGAATCCGGGTCTCGTAGGGATTGCCGGAGGCGGTATCGGACGGGGAGGATGGCTGCGCCGGAATCGGCACCATCCCGGCCCCGTCATGGGGCGACGCCGCGCGCGCGATTCCTGCTTGGACGGGGCTCGTGGGGGTGGAAGCCTCGGCGGTGGCGCGCGATTGTTTGAGGAAGCCCCATCCGGCGATGAGCCCCAACGCCAGAATCGAGGCGATGATCCAGAGTCCCGAAGACGAGCCAACAGCTTCTGCCGGCAGGCTTGAAGTGGGGACGGGAGCGCCGGCACCCGCGATCCGGCTTTCACCGGTGGCAGCCGGGACGACTGGCCTGCCCTCGGAGGAGCTGCCCAGCACTTGCAGCCGGTCCATGTCGCGCAGCAGCGTGTCGTAGTCTTTCGGGCGGTCTTCCGGGCGCTTGGCGAGCATCCGCTGGGTGAGCGTCACCAGGGGTATCGACAGCTCCGGACTGAACTGCCGCGGTGAGCGCAACGGCTCGCGCACATGCTTGAGGATGATGGAGACGGGCGTGGGCCCTTCGAAGGGGGGGCGGCCGGTCAGCAGCTCGTAGAGCGTGGCGCCCAGGGAGTAAATGTCGGAGCGCAGATCCGCGGCCGCGCCGGAGGCCTGCTCCGGGGCCAGGTAGTTGGGAGAGCCCAGGACTTCTCCGGCAAGCGTCAGCCCTGAATCGGCCACCACGATCTTGGCGAGGCCGAAGTCGGTCACCTTCAGGACCCCTTCTCTCGTCAGCACCAGGTTGCTGGGCTTGATGTCCCGGTGAATGACGCCGCGGGCGGCGGCGGCCTTGAGACCCAGGGCGGCTTGCCGAATCAGCTCGATGGCCCGGGAGGGAGCCAGTTTTCCCTCCTCGCGCAACAGTGCATCCAAAGGCTTGCCTTCCAGGAATTCCATGGCGAAGAAAGGTCTCCCCTCCTCCTCACCGATGTAGTAAATCTGGGTCACGTTCGGATGCGACAGGGAGGCGACGGCCCGGGCTTCCCTCACGAAGCGCTCGCAGAATGCCGGCTCTCTCGCCAGCTCGGGCTTCAGTGTCTTGACGGCGACGCCACGGTTGAGGCGCTCGTCCCATCCCTGGTACACCACTCCCATCCCGCCGGTGCCGATGACGCCGCGAATCTCGTAAGGGCCCATTCGGGAGGGCAGCTTTTCCGGTGGGAGGGGGGAGGCGAGCGTCTCCGATCCGGAGCTGATCCGCTGGGTGGGGCTCGGCGATGGGAAGCGCACCGGGAGAGTCCTGCCACAGGAGGCGCAGGACTCCTGAGCCTCACCGGAGGCCGTTTTCACTTCCTGGGTGGATTGGCAATGGGGGCAGGTGACGCTGGGCATCCCCTCTCCGTAACGAGTTCGTAATCCGGGCGAAATACCCCTATTAAGTGGGGCCACGCGGCTCTGGTTGGAATCTAGGCGCGGAAGAGCGGAAGTCAATGCGGGTGAGCGACTAGCTGCCGAAGATCCCCTTGAGGATTCCCTTCTTGGGATCCTCGGAGCGCAGGGCTTCCTCGGCGGTTTCATTGCTGGGATCCCAGGAGAGCGCCCTCTGGAGGAATTCGTCCCCCCGGGCTGTTTGTCCCATTTTCCGATACAGCAGACCCAGCTGGGCGTAATTCTCGGCGAAGGTGGGATTCAGCTCGATGGCCTTCAGGAAGTTCTGCTCCGCCTCCTTTCGAAGTCTCGGATTCCGGCTCTGGACCAGCGCGAGATAGCGGCGATACTCCTCACGGCCGGGCTCCTGCTCGACCGCATGCTCGAAAAAGGAGAGGGCTTTGGTCATCTCATTCTTGTCCAGGTGGGCTTTCCCGTGGAGAAAGTTCTGGCGAGCCACCTGGGCCGCAGAGGCTTCTGAGGCGCCCTTTGCCGCCACCGGCTGGATGTTTTTGTCATATTCCTGGCGGTGTTCCGCGCGGGAAAGCGTGGCGTACGCCTCCGTGATTGCTGCGAAGAGCTTCTCGGCGCGCGCCTTGGTCTGCTCGTCGGCGAACTTGTCAGGATGCAGCCGCTTGGCCAGCGAGTAGTAGGCGTGCCGAATCTCCGACTCCGAGGCGGTCTGGATGACCCCCAGCACCTGATAGAGACTCTGGCCGTCCAGCGCCGCGAAGCGCTCGAGAACTTCCTCAACAGGGCCGGAGGAACGCCCAGGCACCACCGGCGATGGACTGGCGGCGCTTCGGGGGCGATCCCCCTTGGCGCGGGCATCGGCCGCTTGAGCCCGGGGCGCTCCCAGAAGCGCCGGCTCGCTCTCGGCACCATCCATCACCAGGATGCCCGCCAGGATCAGCCCGCATAGCGCCCGCTCCGTCTCATCGGTTCCCAGCGGGCTCATCAGGGAGATTTCGCGCACCGACAGCGTGCCATCCGCGCGGGAGACGAGAAAACCCTCCGCCGGATCCAAGGGAACCTGCTCCAGCGGGAGCGCCGGGGAGGGATTGATGCGGACTCGAAGCTGCCCATCGCCCCGGGATTGACGCAGTGCAGTGAGGTCGCTGCCATGGCGGGTCAGCCCCAGGATGGCCACCGGCACCGACAAACCAACGTCCTCACCCTGCGCGAAGGGAATCTCACCCTCTCGGTACTCATAGCCGGCATCCTTCCAACCAGCAGCGGCCACGACCACCTTCTCGATCATCGCCCGGACGACGTCCCGATGCTCTTCAACGCTCAGAAACCCCAATCTCAGCATGGCGGAGCTCAACAGCTCGTTCGCCATCTTGGAGGTGGTGGCCCGTCGCACCTGCTCTGGGTTGAATTTCTCCACTCGTTTGAGGTGCTCCGTGAGACTCTCGGACATAAGATTAGAGGCTGCGTAGCGGATCCAGTTTCCTTTCTCGATGAACAGCTGGCGGGTCATGTTCCCCAGGGAAATCTTCAACGCCCCCGATTTCCCCAGCGACAGGATTTGGCCCAGCACCTGCGCGAGCAACTGCTGCGAGAGTCTTCCCGAGAGCAGGGCCATTTCAACGCCCCCCGGCGAACTGTTCCACCAGCTGATCCACCCAGCTCTTCTGCAGCTGGGCGAAATCTTCCAGCGTGCTCTCCTTCAAGGCCTCCTCCGCCGATTCCCCCGTTTTCATCCGGTCCAGGGACTCGAGGAAAATCTGGAACGGGTAGCGCTCCGACAGGTAGCGCGTGAACGACAGGGACGCGGCATAGGAGAACTCGTCGTACCAGGATTTCCCTTCGGAAGCGGCCAGGTCCCGCACGAGCGAGCGCTCCTCCGCAGGAGAGACGGCTTTCCCCTCCTGGAGCTGAGCGAGCCCCTCCTGCAACCAGCGCGGGCAATTGCCGCCGCTCTTTCCGTAGACGAAGGCATGCGTCAATTCGTGGACCAGCACGGCCCGAAGCGGCTGGTTCAGGGTCTTGACTCCTCCCAGGGGAATGCGGATCTTTCCGTCGAACAGTCCCGCCACCGTGGCCGGCTCCTGGGTGACTTGGTGGAAGTCCCGCGCGGGATAGAGGATCACCACCACCGGGGCGGACGGCACGAATTGAAATCGATCGGACAGATCGCCGTACTCGTCCTCCAGGAAGTCCCTGAGCGATGCGGCAAGCGCTTCAGAGATAGATCCTGATTCCTCATACCGAAAGGTGAAGTGGGCGGTGTCTTTTCTCTGGTAGCCCTCATCCACGGCGAACTCCCGGCGGGCCTTCTCCAGTCGATTCGCGACAGCGGGATCGGTCTTGAGGGAAAGCGAGGTCTGCCACTCGGAGATCGCCTCCCGGAGATTCTCCTGCACGTAATGCACTTCACCCAGCAGGTAGTGGAGCGTCGGATCCTTCGGGAAGAGGACCAGGCCTTCCTCGACCTGGGCCCGGGCATAGGAGTCCTTCCCCTGCTTCAAGTAGACGCTCGACAGGCCGATGACGGCCGGAAGGCAGCGGGGATCGTAGGACAGGGCCTCGCCGAAGCGGGTCTGCGCCGCGGCGAGATCCCCCCTGGTCGCCGAGCGGGCCGCCAGATCGGAAAGACCCAGCGCCAGCTGGCGAGAGAGCTCTTCGCGCTGCTTCGGGTTGTCACGGAGCGCGCGCTTCATTTTTTCGAGCTCCCGTTCTTTGGCATCCTCCGAGAGAAGCGACCAGTCGGCGGGTGGAGTCGCCGGCGCCGCCGGAGCCTTGGGCGCCGGGCGTGGGGCGGGCCGAGGCGTCGCGGGCGGGTTGCCGGGGGAAGCCGCCTTGGAATTCCCGGTCGGGGCCGCCACCTTCTCGGCGGGCGGGGTCGTCACCTCGACACGCTCCAGCAGGGCGCGCGGAATGGTCACGCTCCCTCCCTTGATGTCAAACACGATGTTCTCGCCCTTGATTTCCCACGACTCCACGGGGATGCTCCGCCCGTCCTTGAGGTGGAGCACGTCCGCGCCCAGGCTTCGGGTGGCCAGGATGGTCACGAGCAATCCGAGGAGTGGGCGTTTCGACACGTCAGCGTCCCTCCGGAGGAAGCGCCTTCCGCAGGCTTACCACCACCGGCTGTCCCCCCTCCTCGAGAAAGAAGGAGGGAAGCGCCGATCGCGATGACTGCGCCGAATCGAGGGTCTCGTAGATCCCCCAGCAGAGTCGGTAGCAGGGACGGCCTCCCAGGGAGAAAGGCAGGACGAAGAGCGGATCGGAGTCCCGTGTGCGGCGGGCTGCCTTCTTGAGACTTTCTTCCTGGCAGGCGATGGCGACCTGGATGGTGAACGAACGAGCTGCCTCACCGCCGAGAATCCCCGCCCAGCTTTGCGCGGCGGTTGCGTACTCCCCGGAATCGAGCCGGGAGCGGGCAGCGCGAAATCCCGCCGGCACGGGAGTGGAGGCGGCCCCGGGCGACGGGGTCTGTGCCGATGGCGGCTCGGGAGTCTGTGGAGCGGGAGCGACCGGCTCGGGAGTTAGAGCGGGCGGCTCCTGCACGATGGGGGCGGTAGCTTCACCGGCCGAAGATGATTCGGGCTCCACGGGATTCTCTCCCCGCACCTCTCCACCTGCCGGGGCACCCTCGCCCGCCGCATCCTCGGAAGGCGCTGCCTGCTCCGGGGAAGCAGGGGCGGAGGACGCCTCCGTGGGCGTGGATTCGGGGCCGCGCAGGAAAACGAACCAATACGACGTCAGCGCCAGCAGGACAAGTCCCCCCAGGATCGAGGCGGTTGCCCACGGCCGGGAGGATTTCACGGGTGGAGGCTTCTCGGCGAATTGGCCTTTGAACTCCAGACGTATCGGCTTCCCATCGGAAACCCTGTCGACCCCGCCGAAAGTCGCGGGAACCGTTTCAGGAGAATCCCGAAAGGTGTTGCCGGTGGGTTGAATGGCCGGGGGCAAAGGTGACGGGGGCTCGGCGGCCGGAGTGGGACCCTCTTCGGGAGCTCTGGTCGAGTAGAAGCGCTCGCGAAACGTGGGGATTGACTCCACCTCTGCAGGCGTAGTGGACGCTTGGGTGTCGGGGAAAGGTTCGGGAGACGAGTCCTGGGGGAGGAACGCAGGAGTCTCCTCCTCGTCAGTGGGCTGCGCGGGAGTCACCGGCTCGGAGGCCGGCCCGGCGGCAGTCACCATCTCTGCCGTCGGCGCCATGCTCGCTTCGTCCGGCTTTGGCGCCACGCAGCCGAACAAGGAGAGCCCGTACACCACCTTGCTTGCGGAAAAATCATCGAGGCTCGACATTTGCCCGAACTCGTGGATGGCCAGCGGAGAGGAAAAGCGGTCGGCGTGATCCTTCCATGCCCGGGGCAGACGTGGGTCCTCGTCACCGTTCACCGATTGCTTGGCAGGGACATAGACGGTGTCGGGCGCTCCGACTTCCAACAGGACGAAGCTACGATCGGAAAGATCTCGAATGAGATCCAGGAACATCTCCCGGGTGTTCACGTTCAGGGAAGTGATTTCCCTGGGAAAGAATCCTCCCTGGATCTCGTAGGAGGCGTCGGTCATTCCGATAACGCTGCCGACGATCTGGCGCAGCTGCTGGCGAGCCCCGGCGAACAGCTCCCCGCTGGTGAGAAACCCCATCTGGACCAGGATGCGGGCGAGGGAAGTGCCCGCTTTGGTCGACTTGCGGGCCAGCTCCATCTGTTCCGGCTTGAGTTTTCCGGCCCGAATCAGGATGGGAGCCAGGTGGTCTCCTTGATCGTTCGAGGAGGCCATGGCGATCTCTCCACTCTGAAAGTAGAGGAGCTTCAGGAGCGCCCCGCGGGAGATTCGAAGCGTGCCGTCGAATCGTGTTCGATGCAGATACGCCAGGAGACGCGGAGAGGAAACTTCGGAAAGCGTGCCTGAATTTTTCACCGGTTCCATCGACAGGCCATCCTCGGGATGGAGTCGGGGCCGCCGAGGCGGTATTGAAGGAAGTGCGCTCAAGACGTGGAGAGTATAGTGTCGCCTCCAGGGGGTGTCAACCATCGCGGATCATCGTGCCACTCGGGTTAACTATTGAGAGCACAGCAAGTTCTGAGGCCTGCATCGTGGTAGAATCTACCTCCCGCCGAACCCTCGCAAAGGAGCCTCATCCGCCATGCAGAGGATTGAAAAAGCGCCTTCTTTCGACGCGCTGATCGTCGGAAGCGGCATCGCCGGACTGCGCGCCGCCGTAGGATTGGCGGAATCAGGAGCCCGCGTCGCCCTGGTCACCAAGGACGATCCCACCGACAGCAACACCGGCTATGCCCAGGGCGGTATTGCGGCCGCGGTCTCCGAGGAGGATCGCGTCGAGCTTCACCTGCAGGACACGCTCCTCGCCGGAGATGGGCTGTGCGATGAGGAAGCGGTTCGCGTGCTGGTGGAGGAGGGACCGGAGCGCATTCAGGAGCTCATCGACTGGGGCACGCAATTCGATCGGGAGGGGACGCGCCTGGCCTTCGCCCAGGAGGGGGCCCATAGCCGGAGGAGAGTGCTGCATGCGCAGGGAGACTCCACCGGCATGGAGATCGTGCGAGCGCTGCTGGCGCGGGCCAGGCAGTTTCCCACCCTGGAGTTTTTCAGCCGCACTTTTTCCGTGGACCTGATCCTGCAGCAAGACAGTTGCGCCGGTTTGCTTCTGCTGGACGAGCGTAGCCGGGAGATCTGGATGGCGCGGGCACCCGCGGTGCTGCTGGCCAGCGGCGGCGCGGGGCGGCTTTATCGTGAGACCACCAATCCGCCCCAGGCCACGGGCGACGGGATGGCCATGTCCTATCGCGCCGGAGCCGTGATGACCGATCTGGAGTTCGTGCAATTCCACCCCACCACGCTGTTCACTCCCGGGACGCCCCGATTCCTGCTGTCGGAAGCGTTGCGTGGGGAAGGTGCAACGCTGCGCAACGGGGACGGGGAGCGATTCATGACACGCTACCACCCCGATGCAGAGCTGGCGCCTCGGGATGCCGTCTCCCGAAGCATCGTTCAGGAAATGGAGCGCACGGGGGAATCGTGCGTCTATCTGGACCTGACGGGGCGCGATCCCGCGGCGCTGCGGGCGCGTTTCCCCCGCATTTATGACACCTGCCTGCACTTCGGGTTCGATCTTGCCCGGGATCGGGTGCCGGTGCATCCCAGTGCCCACTATTTCATGGGAGGAGTCCGAACCGATCTCTTCGGTCGTACCAGCGTTTCCGGACTCTTCGCAGCCGGGGAAGTAGCGTGCACGGGGGTGCACGGAGCCAACCGGCTCGCCAGCAACTCGCTGCTGGAGGGAGTCGTCTTTGGCGCCCGGGTGGCCTCGGTCATGCTCTCCGGTGGGAAGGGCGTGCCGTCGCCGTCTTCCGGAATGGATGCCGCCCCCATGCTCTCCTTGCCGCCGGGTGAATCCGAGGAGGTCGCCGCGGCCCTGGCGCGAACCATGTGGATGAAAGCCGGCATCCGTCGTGATGCGGGGGCCCTCGCTTCGGCTCTGCGGCAGATCGACAGATGGGAGGCCTCCCGGCGCAGGGAGCCCATTCGGCGCGAGGGGATCGAGACCCGCAACTTGATCTTGCTGGGAGGGCTGGTTTGCCGGGCAGCGCTGGCGCGCGAGGAGAGTCGCGGCGCCCACTACCGCTCCGATTACCCGTCAAAGCGCGCGGAGTGGCTCAGGCACCTCGACAGCAAGTCATCCTCGCCGGCCGAGGATCTGCCGCGGCTCCCATGAAACGAAACCGACTCAGCGGATGAGGTTGAGCGAGCGGCTCCAGCGGGTGCGGGTGAAGAGGTGGGTGATCTTGGACCAGATGGCGGTGGCCCGGTCCACCAGGCTGGTGCGCAGGTAGGCGTCCCTTTCTTCCTCATAAGACCAGAAGATGACGAAGGCGCGCCCTTTCACATTGTCCCTGGGGACGAACCCCCAGGCGCGACTGTCCCGGCTGTTGTCGCGATTGTCTCCCATGGCGAAATAATGGTCGGGCGGAATTTTCGTGGGAGGATAATCGTCGGTGTCCACGTTGGTGCCCATCGGATAGATGTGCTGAACATAGGGCTCGTTCTGGAGCACGCCGTTCAGGTAGAGCTGCCGGTGTTTGACTTCGATCACGTCACCTGGGAGACCGATGATCCGCTTGATGTAGTCCTTCTCCGGTTCCTCGGGGAATTTGAATACGATGATGTCTCCCCGTCGAATGTCGCGAATGGGGAAGAGCTTCTTCTCCCAGTCGAAGCTGGTCGGGGCGTAGACATGCTTGTTGACCATGATGTAGTCCCCGATGAGCAGCGTGGGGATCATGGAACCGGTGGGGATCTTGGATTGCTGGAAAACGAACGTCCGGGCGAAGATGACGAAGATGACGCAGGTGATGATGGTCTCCACGTAATCCCGCACGATTCCCTTGGGGGGGGGCGACTGGGAAGAGGGAGCCGGGGTTTCGTTCATCGAAAGAAAGAGGCGATCTGCTCAACCGCCTGCTCGGGAGTGTGCGCCATCCGGGTGATTGCCATCTGATCGGATTCGACCATGTTCAGGTTTGTCAGGGAGCCGAGGATCTCCTCCCAGAAGTCCCCCAGCAAGATGATACGGGTGGACGGGAGGAGGCCGCCCCGATTGAGCGCCCACAGAAACATCAGCTCAGCCAGCGTTCCCGATTTTCCACGGAGGATTATATAGGCGTCGGAAAGCTCTATCAAACGCCGGGTTCGTAGAAACAGATCGGGCTCCCGCTGCTCCTCGCTGAGGAAGGGATTGCCGGATCCTCGACGAAGCACACTGGTGGTGACCCCAATCGAGTGGCCGCGGGCTTCATGGGCGCCGCGGCTGGCCCCCTCCATGACTCCCCCGTAACCCCCACTGACCACGGTGTAGCCCGAAAGCGCCAGGAGGCTCCCCACCCGCCTCGCTTGCTCGTAAAGAGCGTCACCCGGCACGGGCTCGCTGCTCCCGAAGACCGCGATGGCCTTGTTTCGCTCCCTCACGCTGTCACCTCGAATTGCGAATCCTGGAATTGCGACGGCAGGATGATAGCCGAGCCTTGGAGCGCTGGGAAGCATTCATGAGAGGAACCCTCCGGTTGAGAGCCGGAGGGTTCCTTTCTTCAGCGGCGCGCGCTCACAGCAGGTGGGGGGGAAGTGGAAGGAAAAAATGCGCCGCTGTCAATTCAGCTCGACCTCAAAACTCCCTTCATCGACTAGAAGCTGGATGGGATGCCCTGGCGCCGAGCGCCGGATTTTCCTCCAGGCGTCCCGGGCATCGAGGACCTCTCCATCGACTTCGAACATCGGCTCGCTGCTGCTATGGCTGGCGAGGAAATCCATCAGCTCGACCGGAACCCGAAACTGGGCCCTGCGCGGGCAGCCATGAGCCTCGGAAATCCGGATCGTGGCCCACGCGGCCTCATCCCCGGCGATGGCTTCCCGGGAAGCCAGGACGTCGGAACAGAATGAATAAAGAAAGATACTCAACACCAGGCAGGAGGTAAGGAACTTCGACCCACCGCTCAAGGAGCACCCCTCCCCTCAGCACCGGGACCAACCCCGATGTCTGTATAAACGAAGAATCGGTGAGAAAGGTTTAGTAGAGGGTCGAGAAGTTCAGGGGAATTCCGCCGGCTTACCCTTCGTATCCCCCGGGGAGGCGCGCTTTCAGGCGGCGAACCTGGGAGGCCACCGCTTTCAGCCGGATGGAGAGGCTGAACAGATAGCCGGCCAGGACGATCCAGATGAGCGTGTAGGCCCAGAAGAGGTAGTTCAGATTCTTCATGTTAGGCTCCCGATAGGGTTTCCCGCTCCCTGAGCTCCATGACCGACTCCCGTAGGAGTCCCAGTCGAATGCGCATGCTCAGGAGCAGGAGAAAGAGGAGGGTGAAGGTGGTCATGCAGAGCATGAAAGTCTTCAGCATAATCGGCTCCAGACCCTGGCCGCCGCTGGACTTGAAGACGATCGGGTGGTGGCCGCGCCAGATCTGCACTGAGTAATAGATGATGGGAACATCCAGGAAGCCCACGACGCCCACCACGGCTGAAAGGCGAGCTGCCTGGGCCCGGTTTTCCGCCTGGGTCCGCAGGACCAGATAGGCCACGAAGACCATCTCCAGCACCAGGGTGGTGGTGAGGCGGGCTTCCCAGGTCCACCAGGTGCCCCAGACGGGCCGCGCCCAGATGGGGCCCGTGAACAGCACGATGGAGCAGAAGAGGACCCCCAGCTCCGCAGCGGAATGGGCCACGATGTCCCAGAGCAGGCGGCGGGTGCTCAGATAAAGAATGCTGGAGACGAAGACCACGAAAAATCCCAGGAACGCCACCCAGGCCGAGGGAACGTGAAAATAGAAAATGCGCTGCACGGCGCCCATGGTCACTTCGTTGGGCACCACCTGGAAGACGCAGTAGAGGCTGAAGATCATCAGGGCCGCGACCAGGAAGAACAGAGCCAGCTCGAAGCCACGCAGCAACTTCTCGGTTGTTTGCAAGGGTGGACCTCGTCATTCTTCCATGATGTAGTCGAACAACAGAACTCCTGCCACGGTGAAGATGACGCCGAAACAGGCCGAAAGGGCGACCAGGTAGCCGTAACTTTCCAAAGGCCGGCCTGACAGGCAAAGACGTGTCGCCTTGACGCCCCAGATCACCACCGGGGTCGCCGCGGGCAGGAGCAGGAGAGGCAGGAGCAGCTCGCTGCGCCGCGTGCGGACCGAGATGGCCGCGAACAGCGTCCCCAGAGCCGAAAAACCGACGGCGTTCACCGTCACCACCAGGCACAGGCCGGGCAGGACGCGGAGGAGATCATAGCCGAAGAAAAGGCTGGAGATAGGGAGAATCAGGACCTGAACCGAAAGGACGAAAAGCGAATTGGCCAGGAACTTCCCCAGGAACACGGCGCTCGGGTCGCAGGGGCACAGCGCCAATCCCGCCAGGCAATTCTTCTCCCGCTCGATGAGGAAGGAGTTCTGCAGGCTCAGGATGGCGGAGAAGGTCAGCGTGATCCAGAGGATTCCGGCACCCACGTCCTCGAACCCCAGCCCCAAGGCCTGGAAGTCGAAGGAAAAATTGAAGACGATTTGAACCAGGAGAGAGAAAAAGAAGGCGGAGATGAAGCTCTCGCGCGTCCGAAGCTCCTGCCGGAGATCCTTGCCGCAAATGGTCAGTGTGGCGGAGTGGGCGCGCACAATGAGGCCTCAGGCGACTCGGCCGGCGAGCGCAGCATAGGCACGCGCCAGCGTGTCCAAGGTGAGCCCCTCCCGGCGGGCTTCGAAGGCCAGCGTGCCGCCCCAGAGAATGGCGACGCGATGGGCCATGGAGAGGCCCGCCTCCAGGTCGTGAGACGTGAACAGGACGGCCTTGCCGCGCCGCGCCAGTTCCGCCAGGAGAGTGCCGAGACGAAGCGTGGCCCTGGGATCCAAGCCGGAGAATGGCTCGTCGAGCAGCACCAAATCAGGGTCGTGAACCAGCGCCCGGGCCAGGGCCAGGCGCTGCTGCATGCCCCGCGAAAACTCTTCAACCGGATCATCCTCGCGGCCCTGCAATTCCACCTGCTCGAACAGCTCGGCGCAGCGGCGCTCGGGATCCTCCACCCCATACATGCGCGCATAGAACCGCAGGTTGTCCCGGGCGGTCAGGCGCTCGTAGAGCATGCTCTGGTGAGAGAGGAATCCGATGCGCCGGCGGGCCTGCACCCGCTCGCTTCGTCGCGACAGGGAGATGCCGTCCAGGAACGCTTCGCCCCTCGAGGGCTGCAGCAGAGTTGCCAGCAGGCGCAGGAGAGTGGTTTTTCCCGCCCCGTTGGGGCCAAAGAGGGCGAGAGCCTCGCCCCTCTGAAGATTGAGAGAGAGTCCTTGAAGGATGCGCCGTTGCCCGAAGCGGAAGTCGAGATCGCGGGCCTGGACGAAGGCCGCCGAGGTCGTCAAGGGCGCTTTTCCGGGGCGGAGCGCCGGGGGTGCTTTCGCGACTCCATCTCGAGCCGCCCTTCCAGCTCATCGACCTGGCGCAGAATCTCCGCCGCCTCCCCCTGATAGCGAGACTTCAATTCCTGATAATCCTTCTCGGCCATCTTCCCCATGCGAAAATCGAACTCCAGGTCCCTGAGCGTGTCATAGGCCACGTCCCGCAGGACGAAGAGATCCTTCAGCTCCGAGGCGGGCGCGTAGTCGGCAGTTCGATATTCCTCGCGGTCCATCAGAGGGCGCAGGATCCAGAATCCCAGACCCAACGCCAGCGCCAGAAACGCCACCACCGCCATCTCAGCGATCCACGTCATCGACTTCGTCCTGGACGCGCTTCAGGAACGAGGGGTCGAGGGCTCGAGGGCTACCGGGTCCCATCGGGGCGAGAGGCGGCTCCTGCCAGGGGACCCTGGCCCAGCGCCGCAGGGCGAGCACGAGAAAGGAAGCGGCGAGGAGCAGGGCGGCAAAGGGGGCGATCCAACCCACGAGGTTGAATCCCTTGGTCGTGGGGGCCGCCAGGATCTGCTCGCCATACTCGTCTACATAAGCGCTCACGACCTGGGCGGGTGTCTGGCCGGAATCCAGCCGCGCCTTGACTTCCGCTCGCACCCGATCGGCCTTGCCGCAGGTGCATTCCTTGATGGTGAGATTGCTGCAGCCGCAATCGCAGATGAGCTTGGCTGTGACGGTGTCCACGGCCTCCTGCGTGGATTGAGCCGCCGCCGCGGCGGGAATGAGGACCGCCAGGCAAAGCGTCATGCAGAGAACCGGCCTAGGCAAAGGTGCGCTCCTCGATGAGGCGAGCCTTGGCGAGAAGCGCGCGCTCCCGGGGATCCGGCCAAACCGCCAGGTGGGTTCCCACGAAAAGCACGATCCATCCGATCCAGATCCAGTTGACCAGCGGGTTGAGGTAGTACTTGAACGTGGCGAGCCCGGTCTGGGCGTCGAAGTCGATTAGGATGAGGTAGAGATCCTCGCGCAGGGTCGAGTGGATGTCCACCTCCGTGGAAGGCTGGTTGAAGCTCTTGTAGAAGTTTCTCCCAGGATGGAGCACTCCCACTTGACGACCATCGCGCGCTAATCCCAGGACGGCTTCGAACCGATCCATGTGAGCATCGCTCGAAGAGCTCGTGTCCTGGAAACTGATGGTGTAGCGGCCGGCCTGCACGGTCTGTCCCCGACTCAGCGAGAAGGTGGCCTCCTGGCGGAAGAATGAGGACCCCACCACCCCCATGAGAATGAACACCACTCCCACGTGCACCGTGTAGCCGCCGTAGCGCCGCCGGTTCTTGCCTATCAGCTTCCCCAGGGCCGCAAGAAAGGATTCGCCGGTGGAGCGCTGTCGAGCCCGAGAGCCTCGATAAAACTCGTAGAACATCGTTCCCAGGACGAAGGCACAAAGGGTGAAGGCCACCAGGGGCGACAGCTCGCGCACCCCCAGCACCAGGAGCAGGATGAAGGCCAACATGGCCAGCGAAGCGGGGTAGAGGAAGACACGCATCAGGTGGATCGCCGAGGCGCGGCGCCAGGCGATCAAGGGGCAGATGCCCGTGAGTGCCAGCAGCGCCATCGCTAGGGGAAAATTGACCGTATTGAAGAATGGCGGACCGACGGTGATCTTGACTCCGCGGACCGCCTCCGAGATCACCGGGAAAATGGTGCCCCAGAACACGGTGAAACAGATTCCCACCAGAAGCAGATTGTTGAACAGGAAGCTGCTCTCGCGGGATACGAAAGAGTCCAGCCGCCCCTCGCTCTGCAGGCGCGGGAGACGCCAGACGAGGACCGTGACCGAGAAGGTGATGACCACCCCCAGGAAGACGGCGAGCACGGTGCCCACCCCGGACTTCGCGAAAGCGTGAACCGACGAGATGACGCCGCTGCGGGTGAGGAAGGTCCCGAAAATCGACAGGATGAAAGTGAGGATGATGAGGCTCATGTTCCAGACCTTCAACATCCTTTTCTTCTCCTGGATCATCACCGAGTGGAGGAAGGCGGTGGCCGTCAACCAGGGCATCAAAGCCGCGTTCTCTACGGGGTCCCAGGCCCAGTACCCACCCCATCCCAGCTCGATGTAGGCCCAGTAACCCCCCAGGAGAAGCCCGACGCCCAGGAAGAGCCAGGCGAACAGGGTCCAGCGGCGCGTGGTGCGAATCCACACATCCCCCACGCGTCCGGACAGGAGCGCCGCCATGGCGAAGGCGTACGGAACCGCCACCCCCACATATCCCAGGTATAGGCAGGGTGGGTGAATAGCCATGAGCGGGGTCTGCAGCTGGGGATTGAGTCCCTTCCCGTCGGGCGGCATGAATCCGAGCAGGTCGAATGGATTGCTGGTGAAATTCAAGAGAAGCAGGAAGAAGACGGTGATTCCCGAGAGCGTCGCGACCACGTAGGGGATCAGGCCGCGATTCTGGTGCCGGTTCTGGACGATGACGATGGCGGAGAAGACCGACAGAACCAGCACCCAGAGCAGCAGGGACCCGGCGTGTCCCCCCCAGAACGCCGCCACTTTGAAGAGGGCGGGCATGGCGCGGCTGGAGTACGACGCCACGTACTCCACGTCGAAGCGATTGTTCAGGAATAAAGCGCAGAGAACCGTCGAGGCGACACCGAGCACGGCTGTGACCGCCAGAGAGCTTCTCTCACCGCTGGCGATCAGAGAGCGCGATCGGGTGAGCGCTCCGAGAGCGCAGGAGACGAGGGACCAGGCGGATGCGACGAGCGCCAGGATGAGACAGAGACTGCCGAACAGGGGCATTCTCTACTCCGAGAGAGTCGAGGGAGTTTCATCGCCCGGGAGGGAGGCGCCAAATCGCTGGAAGCTATGGAGAGGCGGAGTAGCTCGCCTTCTGCTGACTTTCATATTTGGAAGGACACTTTGCCAAAAGCGTGTGGGCCTCGAAGACTCCTTCATTCATCCTTCCTTCCACGACGACTTCCGCTTCGTCCACGAAGGTATCCGGGAGTTCCTTTCGAAACACCACCTTGAGGACGCCCTGACCGTCGGTCATCTGGAATCCCGCCCCCAGCACCCCGCTCTGCTTGGCGATGCTTCCGGGCACAACTTTGCCGTTCACTCGAAAGTGGTCATCCAGGCTGGAGGGGGGGTGCGCCAGGAACTCGCTGACGGTGAGGTAATAGACCATGCTTCCACGGAAGCTCAGGCTGACGAGAATGGAAAATGCCGCCACTAAAATGGCGACGCTGATGGCAATCTTCGGGCTGATCCGAGATAACATACCGCCCGTCATGTAGTTGAATACTCCCCCGTGGACGCATACATACTACTCTGGCCCTTCTCGAGGAGTCAAACGATTCGATGCATGAGAGTCGGTGTCAGGAATATGTTTTCCGGGAGCCTTGACATTCGGACCAGAGTAACTACATTCAATCAAGATTCAGTATATATATTTTTTTGAATGCTTACCCTACCTGTGCATCGAAAATATATATATACATCTGAGACAGTCACAAAGCCTCCCAAACAACAACCCGAACGGGGGACCGAAAGGTCCCCCACCCCCCTTCTCTTGAAAACCGCTGAAGGCCCGCCGCAGCTTGCCGGTAAAGCCTTGACTTCACAAGACGTTGACATCCAAGGGTTCCGATCGTAGACTGCCAAGACCTTTCCAGGATGGTGCGCTCAAAATGTTCAAACAGGCCATTGACAGGCTCGAGAAGGAGCTTCGTCAACTCGAGCACGAATACCGCCACGATCTCCCCAAGGAGATCAAGAAAGCCCTGGCAATGGGAGATTTGAGAGAAAACGCCGAGTATCACGCAGCGCTTGAGCGGCAGAGCTACGTCAAGGCGAAGATCGGCAACATCAAGAAGCGTCTTCAGGAGATCTCGATGATCCGGATCGAGGCGCTTCCCAAGGACAAGGTCGGCCTCGGCTCGACCGTCGTCCTCCACGATCTCAAAGAAGACAAGGAAATCCGCTACGACTTGGTGTTTTCCGAGGATGCCGATGTTTCGCGTGGCTTTATCTCGATCACCTCACCCATCGGACAAGGGCTCGCCGGACGGCGCGAGGGCGATGAGGTCACCATCCGGGTTCCCAGTGGGGTAAAGCATTTCGAGATCAAATCCCTCCTCACGGCGCACCAGAAGGGAGCCGTGGCTTCCGAGTCGAGTGAAGCAGAGGAATAGTCGACGATGAACCGCCGGGAATTCCTGGATCTTCTATCCCGGAAGGTCCTGGTGCTGGACGGCGGCCTCGCAACCACGCTCCTCGCCGACAAGATCCCTGGCCCGGGTTTCTGCCCCGAAGTCTTTCTGCTGAGTTCCATGGAGGAAGTGGTCGCCATCCATGCCCGGTATGTGCGCTCGGGCGCCGATTTGCTCCTCACGAACACCTTCGGTGGAAATCGAGCGCGCCTCCAGGCGGCGGGTCTGGCGGACCGACTGGAAGCGATCAACCGAAAGGGCATGGAGGCTGCACGGCGGGCGGGAGGATCACGCTGCCTGGTAGCGGCGGATGTGGGGCCCACGGGCCTGTATAGCAAGGGAAAGCGGCGGCCTCCATCTGGAAAGGTCCGGGAAATCTTTCGGGAGCAGGCTGTCGCGCTGCTTTCGGGAAAACCCGATCTCTTCGTGCTCGAGACCTTTGCCGACCCAAAGGAGATTGAATTGGCCCTGGAGGCCATTCGCAAGATTTCCGACCTGCCGGTGGTGGCGATGATGACATTCGCGGGGGCAACGACGGCAATGGGCTTCGAGGCGATCCAGTGCCGGGAGATCTGTCTCGCGGCAGGCGCCGACGTGGTGGGAGCCAACTGTTCCTCGGGCGCCAATTCGGTTCTCGAGGCGCTCAAGGCGATGTCATCCGGCAGGGCGATTCCGCTGGCAGCGGAGCCGAATGCGGGACTGCCGCGCTGGTTCAAGGGAAGGCGACGGTACCAGGACGATCCCTCCGTCCTGGTCCGTTACGCGCCGCGGTACGTTCGTGCGGGCGCCCGGCTCATCGGCGGGTGCTGCGGTACGACACCCGCCCACATATCTGCCCTGAAGAGGGCACTGGTCTGAGGACAATGACGATGCTGCATCATCCTTCGCGCCGCCGGAGGGCCACGCTGTCACTGCTTTGCCTTTTTAATATGTTGCTTGCTTCATGCGCCCCGCAAGTGGACGTGGAAAAGCTCTTCGTCCAGGCAAATTCCGACGATTACGAAGAGCGGGTCGAGGCGCGGCAGAGACTGGGGCAGCTGGTGGAAAAAGGGGATGTGGAACCGTTCGCCCGTGGTCTCCAGAGCCGCAATGCCGAGACCCGCGTTCAATGCATCATGCACCTCCTGGCCATTCAGAATCCCGAATCCAAAAAACCGCTGGTGGAGGAGCTGGAGCTCTCCAGGCGCTTCAACGTGTTTTATAACCCCATCCGATTGGTTCCAGTCTCAGTTCCAAGCGACAGCCGGATCATGGTGGCCAACATCCTCTGGACCAAAGGAGGGGATCCGAAGGCGGCGGAGATGCTCGCGGAAGGCTACGGGAAGGAGCCCGACGTGGATACCCGTGTCGCCACGGTATTCGCCCTGGGCGCGCTTCACGACCCGACCGCTATCCCTGCCTTGAAGAAGGCGCTGAAGGACAAGGAACTCAAGGTGGTCAAGGCGGCCCTGGAGGGCCTCAATCTGATGCGGGCGCCCGACATCTCGCAGAGCCTCCTGGAGGGGCTCTCCGATTCTCAGGAGGAGGTGCGGGCCAACAGTGCTTCGGCCCTGGGCGGATTTCATGATCCCGCCGTCGGTACGGCTCTGCTGCAGGCGGTCCACAACGATCCATCCATGAAAGTCAGAGTGGCGGCTCTCGGTGCCCTCCCCAATGCCAGCGGCTTCAGCGCTTTCGCTACCGCTCTCGGCGTTCTGAAGGATCCACATGCCTCCGCCGAGCTGAAGGCGAAAGCGGTCACGGCCCTCCAGAGTCTGACCGGTCAGGATTTTGGCGAGAATGCCGCAAGCTGGTCCGGATGGTGGGAGCGCAACAAGGCCAGCCTGGGGCAGTAGAGGAATCGATGTCGCTCTCCTTCTACGAAAAGGTGGTCGAAGCCCTGAAGCAAGGTAAGCGCCTGGCCATTGCGACCGTCATCCATTCCTCAGGCTCCACCCCGAGGAAGGAGGGCGCCCGGATGGCAGTCCTGGAGGGAGGCGATTTGCTCGATTCCATCGGCGGCGGAGCGTTGGAAGCGCTGGTGGTGGAGGATGCGAAAGGGCTGATCCTCTCCGGCGGATCGGTGGTGAAGGAGTACCACCTCAAGGAGGGCAACGAGCCGGAGTGCACCGGGATGATTTGCGGAGGACGGGTTCGGGTACACCTTCAGGTGGAGCTCCCACCCGAGCGGCTCCTCATCTTTGGAGCCGGCCACGTGGGGGCCGCCCTCGCAGCCCTGGCGCCGGCTCTGGGTTTCGCAACCATCGTGCTCGACGACCGGGAGGAGTTCCTGGAGCCGGCGCGATTTCCCGAATCCGTGGAGCTTCGTCGGATGGGCCCTGGATTTTCCGGAGAGCTGCCCCCGGTGGACGCCTCCACTTATGTGGCGATTGTGACCCGCTGCCATCGGACGGACCTCGAGGCGCTGCGAAGAGTGCTCGAGAGCTCTGCCGGATATATAGGGTTGATTGGAAGCCGCCGGAAGGTGCGGCTGATCCTGGAATGCCTCCGGGCGGAAGGGTTTCCTGAATCACGCCTGAGCGGGTTGCGAGCTCCCATCGGAATCCCCATCGGAGCCTGCACACCGGAGGAGATTGCCGTGAGCATCGCGGGGGAGATGATTCAGCTTCGCCGAGGCTCGGTCGCGCTGCGCTCCACGACACTTCCCGTAGGAATGCCCCGGAGCGCCGAGAGGCATCGGAGGAGCGAGCCCTGATGTCTTTGGAGCACGGGGAGCGGAGTTCTTCGGCCTACTCGGTGGTATCCAGCACCTTCCCGGTTGCCCGACCCAGCCTCAATAGAAACAGGGTTGTGAGGATTTTGATCCCGGCTCGGATGGTCCCGCTCACGGTGCCGGTAATCTTGGAGACCCCCACTCGGCGCCGATAGCTCACCGGAACTTCCGTGGATCGCCATCCTGCCAGGGCCGCTCGTGCCTGCATCTCAACGGTCCAGCCGAAGTCCCTGTCCTTCATCCCCAACTCCATCAGTGGGCCGTACCGGGCGGCGCGAAAGGGCCCGAGGTCCGTGTAACGCACACCGTAGAGCGCCCGAAGGAGAAGCGTCGCGAGGCGGTTGCCGAGCCTCGCCTGAGGCAGAAGGGCGCCGGTGTCCGCACAACCGAGAGTGCGCGAGCCGATCACCAGATCGAATCCTCCGTCCTGGATCGGCGCCAGGAGCCGGGCCATCTCGTCGGGATGGTCGCTGAAATCACCGTCCAGGAAAACTACGATATCCGGAGGACGGCTTCGCAGATATGCGAGCCCGGCAAGACATGCCGAGCCGTAGCCGCGACGGGTCTCGGTGAGGACCGTTGCCCCCTCCGCTGCGGCGATTCTGGCCGTGGCGTCGGTGGAGCCATTGTCGACCACGACGATTTCGCGTGCCAGGTCCGCGGGAATGCCCCGCAGCACCAGGGAAATCGATTCTGCCTCGTTGAAAACCGGGATGATGACGCAGGTGCTCAGAGGCCGGGAAAATGCTTCGCGCTTCGTACCCTCGTCAGGCAGCGTCATACGGCTTCTCACCTTTGCAGCTCTCATCATCGGGTGCTAATATCTGCCGCGGCCGGGTGCCGCAACCCCTCCTTCTGGAGCGAAATGCCGGAGCCTTCCGAGCTGAAACGTACCCAAGGAATCCTTTTCGACCTGCTGGAATCCATGCGTCCCCAGCAGTGGGTCAAGAACCTCCTGCTGCTGGCGCCCCTCCTGTTCGCCAAGAGCCTGGGCGACCGGACTCGACTCTTCGAAGCCCTCCTGGCGTTCCTAATTTTCTGCGCGTTGTCATCGGGCGTTTACCTGCTCAACGACGTCCTGGATCTCGAGAAGGATAGAAAGCATCCGCTCAAGTCGAAGCGACCCATCGCCTCCGGCCGGCTGAAAGTCAGCACGGCGGTGATCATCCTGGTGATCCTCCTGCTGGGGGCGCTGGCCGCCGGCTTCGCACTCTCCCCTTACTTCGCGGCGGCGGGACTGGCCTACGTCCTGCTCAACCTGGGGTACTCTTTCTGGCTCAAGGGAATGGTCATCCTGGATGTGATGATCATTGCCTTTGGGTTCGTCCTCAGAGCGCTGGCGGGGGCGCTGGCCATCCAGGTTGAGATTTCCCCCTGGCTCATTCTGTGCACCATCATGCTTTCGCTCTTTCTCGCTTTCTGCAAACGCCGCCGGGAGCTGGAGCTGCTGGCGGATGGGGCCCGGGATCATCGACCTGCCCTGAGTGAATACTCGGTGGCATTCCTGGACCAGATGATCTCCATCACCACCTCCTCCACCGTGGTTTGTTATTCCTTCTACACCATCTCCCCCGAAGTGGAGCAGAAACTGGGAACGCGCCACTTGTTCGTCACCATTCCTTTCGTCCTCTACGGGATTTTCCGCTACCTCTACCTGGTCCACCAACGGGGCCAGGGAGGTAACCCCGCCTCCTCTCTACTCACCGATCGCCCCCTGATGATCTGCGTGGCTCTTTGGGCGCTGGTGGTGGCCGCTATCCTGTATTCTGGTGCGTTTCGATAATTGCAAGTCGAAGGGCCTGACGCTACAATAGCCACGAAAGGCCCGTCTGGACCGAACTTTCCCGGAGCTGACTATGTCCTCATCCCGTGTTGCCGTGATCCGCACCGAGCCGACCACGGTGCTCACCGATTATCGACGCCTCATGCACCTGGCAGGGTACCGCCAAGTGCTGGATCCCTCCATTCCGCTCCTGTTGAAGCTGAACCTTTCTTGGACCAAGTACTTTCCATCCTGCTCCAGCCAGCCGTGGCAGTTGGAAGGGGTGCTGAGCACGCTTCGGCAAGATGGGTACTCCAATGCGCTCCTGACTCCTGTGGAGAACAAGACGGTCGTGACCGAGCCGTGGGCCGGCGCGAGAGACAATCGATGGCTTCCGGTGCTGGACCGGTTCGGTTTGAAGTTCCAGCCCCTCACTGAAGTGAGCTGGATGGTCTACCGGTTCAAGTCTCCATTGCTGCGATTGAACCAGATTTTTCCCGAGGGGATTGAGATCCCCTCGATCTACCCGGGCAGGAACATTCTTCACCTCCCCACCGTCAAGACCCACGGGCATTCCACCACCACGGGCTCCATCAAGAACGCCTTCGGGGGGCTGCTCAAGGAAGTGCGTCATTACGCCCACAAGTACATTCACGAAGTACTGGTGGACCTCATGATGATGCAGCGGGAGCTTCACCCGGCCGTTTTCACGGTCATGGATGGGACGGTCGCGGGAAACGGCGCCGGCCCGCGAACCATGATCCCGGTGGTCAAGGACGTGATTCTCGCTTCTGCCGATCCGGTGGCCATTGATGCGGTCGCTGCAAAGCTCATGGGATTCGATCCCCTGACCATCCCGTACCTGCGCATCTGCCAAGACCGGGGCCTGGGGACCGCCGATCCACGGCAGATCGAGGTGGTGGGGGATTCCATCGCAGGGGAGAGCTGGGGATTCAAGACGAGCAAGAGCCTGGTGATCTGGGGCGATCAGATGCTCCGGTTGGGACCGCTGCGCTTCCTGGAGAAGCTGGCGTTGCATTCACCGCTGGTCGTTTGGGCTCCCTTTGCGTCCAACGTCTACCACGACTGGATTTGGTATCCCACGGTAGGTCGGGCGAGGATTTCCCGCTTCAGGAACACCAAATGGGGCCGAATGTTCGACGAGCGCTACGGGGGTGGGACCCCCATGGGGGCAGGCCAGACGGCGGCTTTCCCGGCTTCCTCTCCTGGCCCGGCTCGCTGAAACTTCGGGCTGCTGTTCTCTCCGGAGAGGTGCCTATTTGCCGGCCCGCGAGAATCGAGAGCCCTCTCCGGGCTTGGCCCTCGCGCTGGCCGTCGTGGCGATTTCCTGGGGCTCCATCCTAGTCCGGCTCTGTGGTGCGCCCCCCCTGTCGATCGCCTGCTATCGGAATGCCATCGCAGCAGTCCTGCTGGCGCCGTTTGTGTATCGCAAGATCGTCTCTTCCCGTCTACTTCCCGGCACACTCGGGCGCATCCTTCTGGCCGGTGCCTTCCTGGCGGTTCATTTCGGCGCCTGGATCTGGTCACTCGAGCTTACCAGCATCGGGAGCTCGGTAGTCCTGGTCTCGACCCAGCCCTTCTTCGCCGCACTGGTCTCAGGATTCGCTCTCGGGGAGCGGGCCCACCCCAAAGTCTATGTGGGGATGGCGCTTTGTCTGGCGGGAACTCTGCTCATTTCGGGTGCTGATTGGGGGATCTCCCCAGAGCGCTTCCTAGGCGACGCCCTGGCGCTGGTGGCGGCCGCTGCCGGCGCAGGGTGCTTCGTGGTGGGGAGATCGGTTCGCAACCAGATCCCGTTCCTGGATTACTTCTTCCTCCTATGCACCACCGCCGCGGTGCTGCTTGCAGCGACCGCCTTGGCTGTACAACAGCCCCTCACGGGTTTCACGGCCAGCGATTATCTCTGTCTGGCCGCACTGGCCGTTTTTCCCACTCTCGTCGGGCACGGCTGCCTCAATTGGGCAGTGCGACACCTCAGAGTGTATCTCGTCAATCTGGCGGCCTTTGGCGAGCCCATCCTGGCCACCTTTTACGCCTGGATTCTCTTCAGAGAGCCCGTCACGCCAGCGCTCCTCTCGGGGGGTGGCCTGATTGCCGTCGGCATCCTCCTTTCGATCCGTGCCTCGAGCCGCGTGCTTGCTGGAGCCCGCTGAAATGGCCTCGAAATCATCCCCAGCGGCTGCGCTCCGCCTCAGCTCCTCGCTGACCGAGATTCGTGGCATCGGCCCGCGTCGGGCGGAGAGTCTGGCAGAGGCGGGAATCCTCACCGTAGAGGATCTCCTGATGTACCTCCCGTTCCGCTATGAAGACCGCAGTCACTTCATCCCAATCGCCGCGCTCTCGGTGAATTCTCCAGGGACGGTTCGAGGGACGATACGAGACTCACGCCTGAAACGGACCCGGATCCGCGGATTTACCCTGTATGACCTGCATCTCGAGGACGAGAGCGGCGAGGTTGCCGCGCGCTGGTTCAACCAGCCCTATTTGAGGAATGTCCTGAAGGATGGCAACCAGGTGGTGCTTCACGGGGTTCCATCTCAAGCGGACAAAGGCACCCGGAGAATCCTGCTCAAGAACCCTCAGTTCGAAGTGCTGGGCGAGGATCCCGAGGGGATTCACACCGGTCGCATGGTTCCAATCTACCGGCGCATTGCAGAGCTCTCGACGCGTTCGTTACGCACCTTGATCCATCGGGCGCTCGCCACACTCCCCGGATCCCTGGAGGACCCGCTCCCTGATACCGTGGTGCGCCGCCTGGCGCTCGAGGATCGTGCCAGTGCCCTGCGGCACGTTCATTTCCCACCTGCTGGCACCGAGGCGTCACTCCTGGAGCAGGGACTCACGATCTCTCACCGGAGGCTGGCGCTGGAGGAGCTGTACCGTCTGCAATGCGCCTTCACCCGCGCGCGCCGCGCGCGCGGCTCCCGTGCCGGGCTTCCGTGCTCGCTGCCACCCGACGCACAAGAGGGGCTGATCTCCCTGGCTCCCTTCAGTCTGACGAATGCCCAGAAGCGAGCCTTGGCCGAAATTCTGGCGGATCTTGCCAACGGCTTTCCCATGGGCAGACTGCTTCAGGGTGATGTGGGTTGCGGCAAGTCGATGGTGGCTCTCCTGGCGGCGATCGCGGTCATGCAGAATGGGTATCAGGCAGCCTGGATGGTTCCCACCGAAATCCTGGCGGAGCAGCACGCCCGGCGTGCGGCAGAAATCCTGAGCCGGACGCCCCATTCGATAGCCCTGCTTACATCTCAGTCACGCATTTCATCGGGGGGGGAGCTCCTGGAGTCGATCGAAAACGGGCGCGTCGGCCTGGTCATCGGAACCCATGCTCTGATCCAAGACACGGTCCGCTTCCGGCAGCTGGCGCTGGTGGTGGTGGACGAGCAGCACCGATTCGGTGTCCGGCAGCGGGAAGCCCTGGGAGGGAAGGGGAGCAATCCGCACCAGCTCATCATGACCGCCACCCCTATCCCGCGCTCCTTGGCCATGGCGCTCTACGGAGACTTGGATGTCTCTCTCATCGACGAGATGCCCCCCGGTCGAGTGCCTGTCAGAACCGCGGTTCGGGCGCCTGAGGACCGGGAGCGAGTCTATCGATTCATTCGAGCGGAAGTGGGGCGGGGGGGACGAGCCGCCATCGTCGTTCCGGCGATTCGTGACTCCAAGCCCGCACCCGAAGGATCGGCTCTGAGCACGTTCCGCCATCTCTCGTCCAAGGTGTTTCCCGATCTGCGAGTCGGGCTCCTTCATGGAAAGCTACCCTGGGAAGAGCGCCGGCGAATCATGCAGGAATTCTCCAGCGGATCCGTCCAGGTGCTCGTGGCTACCACGGTGTTGGAAGTTGGGATGGATGTTCCCGATGCCTCGGTCATGGTGGTGGAGCAGGCCGATAGGTTTGGATTGGCTCAGCTGCATCAGATCCGGGGTCGGGTCGGGAGGGGAGTCCGTCCATCGTGGTGCATTCTGATTCCAGCGAAGGAGATCTCACCGGAGGGAGCGGCGCGTCTCAGAATCCTCACCGAGGTCTCGGATGGATTTGAGATTGCACGTCAGGATCTCTCATTGAGAGGTTGCGGGGAATTGCTCGGAGTCCGACAGTCGGGGAGACCTGATTTGCGAATCGCCGATTTTCCGCGCGATCTCGATCTGCTCGAGCTCGCTCGTGCGGAGATGCGCCTTCCTGGAAGGCGATCTATCGACTCCTGAAGTCTGGCTCGCCAGCCTCGACCTCCTCCTCACAAGACTCCACCTGAATCGATTCAGTGGTTCTGGCTGTGTCCGATTTGTTTCATTCTGTTCGAAGTGCACCTTACCCCCCTGCTCATCCAGACGACTCGTAATTTGTTTTTTTCTAGTGAGTTAAGATGCCTGGGATGAGGTCGACGTCCTAGAAGTGTCAACAAACTGAAGCCAGTTTTTCTCTTGACAAACAACTAGTTACGCCGTATCGTACCACCCATACAGACGGGCAAATGGCTCGGGATTTGGTGGTTCCCATCCAGAAATTGGACACGGGATCAGCTGAAGTCGGGTATCAAAGAAAAAGGTGTGCTGGCCGTTCCCGGTCCGGGGAACTGCCAAGTAAGTGGCGGGGTGTAGGACGTAACACTGCGAACAGTCTAAGGTGTATCGAATGAGACTCGACACGCCCAACCACCGGTCTTGCAGAGATAGAAAAGGCGGGGACTGCTTCGCGCGTCAAATATACGACGCCCCCTCGGTGCTGTCAATCCCGAAATTGTAACTTTTCGATTCTCTGGGGCGGGATTCCCAGAGAGGGATATCCCCATTTCAAAAAGGAAATGGGAAGTCGAGGTCTATTCAGGGCTCGGTCGCTACAAAAACGTACTTGCTTTACCTCAGTTCTCGAAGCGCGATGAAACTCGATAACTTGGGCCCCGGGGCCCGTGGAGGTTGGTTGATGCGGAAGTGTCTCGTGCACGTGGCCGCCGCATGGGTCTTGTGCGCCCTGGCAATCGTCTCGCCAGTTCTGGCGGTTCCTCCCATTGCCGAGAAGGAGCAGGACGCCTCCACCGCGGGGGACTACCGTATCGGAGTCGGGGATGTGCTGAATATCCAGGTTTGGAAGGAAGTAGACCTGACCCGCTCGGTTCCTGTCCGACCCGACGGAAAGATCTCCTTTCCCCTGTTGGACGATCTGCAGGCGGCGGGGCTCACGCCCCTGGAGCTGAAGCTAGTGCTGACCGAGCGATTGAAACAGTACCTGAGCGAGCCGCGGGTCACCGTGCTCGTGGAGGAAGTGAACAGCTACAAGGTGTACGTGATGGGTCAGGTGCTTACACAGGGCGCCCTGATCCTGAAGAACAAGACGGATCTCTTGCAGGTGATCTCACTCTCGGGGGGCTTCACACCCTTCGCGAAGAGGAAGGAGATCATCATCATCCGGAACAACGGCAAGAGCGGCGCCCGGATCACGGTCAACTACGAAAAGATTCTCAACGGCAAAAACCCGGAGCAGAACCTGGTTCTCGAGCCCGGAGACACGGTGATAGTGCAGTGAATGGACGACCCCGCCATCCCCGCCGACAACTGTCCATGAGTCTCTCGCTGGGACTGGTCCTGGCGGGCTGGACGGGAATCGCTCGGAGTCAGGCCGTGACCAAGGAAAAGCCGGGCGTGACCGCGGGGAAGCAGGCCGTGACCACCGGGACGCAGGAACCGGACGAATTTCATCTGACCGCCACGGTGGGGGAGCGCACCAACTCCAATGTCTTCTTTGCGGCGGGTGAGCCTCAAGGCGATTACATCTCCACGCTGGTCCTGGCTCTGAGCGTGAGACGCCACACCCCCAGGACGGAGTGGTTCCTCAACTACCGGCCGATCCTGAGCCACTATCTGGACTTTTCCGAGCTCGACTCCTTCAGCCAGGCCTTCGACGGCTCTGCCACTTACCGTCTCACCGAGCGCTCCCGGCTGTCGATACGGGAGACGTTCACGCTTAGCCGCGATCCGGTGATCGTGGCGGTGCCACAAGCCGGCGACTCACCGATTCTCACGAACACGCAAAAGCGGTGGCGCAACCTCTCGGGCGTCGACTATTCCCAGGAGCTCTCCCGCTCGCTTTCCTGGGTGGGAGGGGTCCAGTACTACGCCAACCGATTCGACGATCCTGGTTCCACCGACAACAATGGGCTCATCGGTACTTTGAGCATGAGTGCGATTGTGGGAAAGGAAGACACCCTGACGGGTCTCTACTCTCCCGGGTTCGTCAGCTTCTATTCATCGGAGCCCACTTTCGCCGCCGACCCATGCGCGACGGCCCTTCCTGATCAGGTCGTGGCCCAGACTATTTCCAGAACTCAGGGCTCCACGGCACACCAGTTCGGGGTCGGCTGGAGCCATGCCGATACCAACCCGTGGGGAGCCGAGTTCGCCTTGGGCTCCACTCTGGTGGATCAGCAGGTGCGCGACTATACCCGGACAGTGGTTTGTCAGCCGGGTCAAATCGAATCAGAGACTACCGAGGAAAATGACCGTGGCAGGAACCAGCGGCTGTTCGTCGGCCGGGCTGGTCTGAGGCGGGCGTTCCTGCGCATCGATCTGGATGGTGGCTATCAGCGTCGGCTCACGGCCGACACCGGTGCGGACACCGTCACCGTGGGAGACTCGCTTTACGCGAATCTCAACGGGAGGATCGGCCGGGATTTCACCTATGGGATTGGACTGGATTACAGCACGAGGAAATCGCTGGGAGGCGCCATCACCGCGGTGGATATCGTGTCCGAGGGAGTGGCACTACGCGGCAGCTACGCCATCAATGAATGGATTAGCCTCACGGCGCTGGCCAATTTTCGCGAGCAAAAGAACTCAGGGGTGGACGCGGACACGCAGACAGTCGACAACTATTTTCTTGGTGTGGTGTTCAGGGTCTTCTAAGCGGGGGAGTCCTAAAAAGAGGGGCGAGGGAATATGGCTAGAAAAGAAGAAATCCTCACGAGTGCAGAAGCACGAAGGTACCTGAAAATCGGTCGTACCAAATTGTGGCAGCTCACCCGCGAGCAGGTGATTCCCTGCTACCGGCTGGGGAGCTCTCCAAACGCTTCGCTTCGCTACAAGAGGTCGGAGCTGTTGAGGTGGCTGGAAAAAAACCGGCTCGTTCCATCGAGCGAAATCGAGAGTGCCGGCGACGGAAACGGAAGCCACGGCTAGGGGCCGGAGGGAGCGCGTCGTGTCTTGCTGGTACGCAGTCCAGACCAAACCCCGACGGGAGCGATTAGTGTCGGCCGCCATGAAGCGCGCGGGTCTGGAAACCTATTGCCCGAGCATCCGGCAAAGGCGCCGACGCGACGGCAGGCGATTTTTCGAGGAATCGCCACTGTTTCCCGGCTATCTGTTCGTGAAGCTCTTGTTTGCCAAGGACTATCCGGCGATTCGCTGGACACCGGGTCTGGTGCGGGTGATCACCAGTGGCGGATCACCGGTGCAGATCGGCGAAGACATGCTCTCGGAAATCCGCAAGCTGGAGCGGGTCGGATTGCGGCATCGACTCCAGGCCCGCAGCTTCAAGCCGGGCTCCCGGGTGCGGATTGTGGAAGGACCATTCGCCGGCTTTGAGGGAAGCGTAGAAGCACACCTCAACGGCGGCGAGCGGATCCGAATCTTGCTCGAGCTGTTCCGGCGGCAGGCGGCTCTGGATTGCGATCCAGAATTCCTGCGGCCGGTGGCAGTGGCTGGTTTTGGCTCTTAAGTATTTGTATTTAAACGCTTTAATGGGTCGGGAGAGCGTGCCCTCAATGGCGGAGCTTCATCTTCATCACAATACAGAAAATGGCGCGGGGGACCCGCAAAGGCCGGGTGAGGCTTCGACTGGGTTCACCTCGTGGCCGCAAGGCTCCGCCCCGGTCTGGCGCAGCATTCTGTTTCCCGCGCCCGGTCAGCGGGCGCTGGTGCTGGGCGAGCCCGGCGCCGAGCTGCTGGCACTCCTCAAGGCCCGAGGCGTCCAGGTCGAGCGGGGACTCTCGGCTCCGCGCGGCGTGGGCGGTCGCGGATTCGATTTCATCCTGGAGGAGATCGGCGGCTGGGGCTCCAGGCTTCACCGGACCCAGGCCGCCAATCTGCTCTCCGAGGATGGTCGCTGGATCATCGCGCTGCACGGGAAGCGAGCGGTGGGCCTGAGGAGCCGAATCATCCTCCCGCAGCTTCGCCGACAGGGATTCGGAATGGTCGACCGGTATTACGCCCATGCTTCACTTTGGTCTCCCGAGGTGCTCGTGCCCCTGGAGCGCAAAGAGCCGTTCGACTTTTTCCTGCGCCTGACCGTGGGAGGAGGCGCCGGGCGCCGGACGGCGATCTTGGCGGCGTTCAAAGTGCTCCGTAGCTTGGGAATTCATCGGGAGTTTCTCCCGAATTGCATTGTCGTGGCCAGGAGATCGCGCTGATGGACGTGATGTCGGAAACCTATCGAGATTTTGCAGCCATGGGCCTGGGCGTCTCACCGCGGGATATCGCGGTGATGATGATTCATCGTCCGCATGAGGACAAGAACTACGCCGACCAGTCCCTCTATTTCTTCTTCCTGCCCCAGCAGCGATATCCCGCGGCAGTGGGGAAAGTGGGATTCGATGTTGCCGGCATTAAACACCTGGATCGAGAGCATCGCGGGCTCCAGGCACTGTGCCTCACCGGCGAGCGCCTGCCGGCAGGGTCCGTGCCGAGGCCGTTGCTCTACCGCGAGGTGGCGGGCCGGCGCATGCTTCTCCAGTCCGCGCTGAAAGGCGAAAAGATCTCCAAGTGGGTCACGCCTCGAATGCGGTTCAACGGGCGCTGTGTGCGCCTGCTGAACTGGGCCGCAGATTGGAGCGCCAGCCTGGGGAAGGCGACTCGCGGTGAGGCCGGGGGACTGGTTCCGGTATGGACAGAGGAATTCAGCGTGAAGCTGGATCGGACGGGCCGCTCGCGGACCATCCTCGAATCAGCTGCCCGGGAAGTTTGGGAGGGATTCGGCGGCTCTTTTCCGTCGGTGCTCGCCCACGGCGATTTTTGCGGAGAAAACATCCTCGAAGACGGGCCGCGTTATGGGGTCATCGATTGGGAGCTGTGCGACGAGCTTTCGCTCCCTGGCTTTGACATTCTGGACATCTGCCTGTGGCTGGCGTTTCGCAGCGAAGGCTCCGGGCGATGGGATCCTTTCGCGGCGCTGGACCGCATTCTGAACGGCCGTGATCCCCTGGCTGGCGAGCTACGCCGTACTCTCGGACGCTACGCCAGCAAGATGGGGTTTCCCAACAGGATTCTGCCGCCGCTGCTGGCCCTCGGATGGGCCGGGTTCTGCCTCAAGAAGTTCCGTTACCTGGAGCAGGACGAGACCGGCAACTTCGCCCGCGCCCGCGCCGGAGTTCGCAAGATTCTCGAGACGCCTTCCGACGTCCTTTCGGGAGCAAGAGAGATCTCATGAATATCGGCCGGCTGGCCCGAAATATCACGGCGGGATATGCAGGAGCGGCGGTGAACGGCCTGATGCTGCTGGTTCTGACACCGATGGTAATCCGCCACCTGGGCGCCGTGGAGTACGGGCTCTGGGTGATGGCCACGGCCCTGGGAAGCTATTTCGGCTTTCTCAACGCCGGCAGCGGCGCCGCCGGCGTACGCTCCGTGGCTGCCCACGTCGACGCCGGGCGGCCCGATCAAGCCAATCGAGAGCTTGGATCCATCTTCAGGATCTACCTCCTGGTGGGAATCGTTGCCTGCGCCGGGCTCATTTTCCTGAGCTTTACGGCGCTGGACCGGTTTCATGTAGCACCCGAGCGCCAGGGCTCGGTGCGAATGCTGCTGATTCTCATCGCCTTGAATTTTCTGATCTCGTTTCCCTTCGGAGTGACCCGCAGCGTTCTGGCCGGTCTGCATTGCTTCGGCCTCATGAATGCCATCGAGGTGTCGACGGCGCTGTTCCGGCTGGTGGCCACCGCGGCCCTCCTCTCCCTGGGATTCGGAGTCGTCTCCCTGGGAGCGGTCCAGCTGATTGCCTCGATCTCCGGACACCTGGCGCGCTGGACGACGATTCGTCGAATCGCTCCGGGGATTCAGTTCACTGGAGGAAGTGCCTACCGGGGCCTGGACAAGGGAGCTTCCCTCTTCTCGGTGCTCTCCTTCGGTTATGAGAGCGTCAGGACACTCTTCGAGAATGCCAATCTCTTGATTCTGGGAATTCTGGCGGGTCCCCAGATCGTGGCCGTTTTCGCGGCGGGAGCCACGCTGGCTTCCCTCGTTCTGAAGGGTCTTCAACCCATTTCCAGCGTTCTCTTTCCGCTGGCATCTCGTGTGGACACTGAGGGTGGTGGTGCCGGTGCTGCGAGGATGCTGGAAGTCGCCACGCGCGTAAACCTCGCCTTGGCCATGCCGCTGGCGACCCTGCTGCTGGTGGATGGGGGAGCGATCCTGCGCCATTGGGCCGGGGCAGGATTTGTCGAGGGCCTGCCGGCGCTGCGGGCCCTCACCCTGGCGAGCCTGGTGGGAGCCGCATCCTTGACCGCGACGACGCTGCTGTTCGGAGCCGGAAGGGTCTCGGAGCTGCTCAAAGCCGAATCCCTCCGCTATGGGCTGAACCTGGTCCTTGTGGTGGCGGGCTACCGACTGTTTTCCGTGGCGGGGGCGGCGGTAGGCACCCTGATCGCCACGCTGGGAGTGGATCTCCTCCTCATTCTCAGGCGTGGCTGCGCCTGGGCGGGAGTGCCGTCCTCGGACTTTCTGCTGCGCTCGGTCGCAGCTCCCCTGGGTGCCGGCCTGCCGGTGATCGTGGTCATGTGGCTTTGGAAAAGCTGGGTACCCGATCCGACGCTTCCCATTCTGGCGGCACGGGGAGCAGCCTGTCTGGCGGGATTTGCCCTGGTCTACCTCGTGAGCGGGACCTTCCGTGAGGAGCGGCGGCTCGTCGGCAGGGCCTGGGCGGAGGTCACGCGATGAAAGGCCCGGGGCTGTATCGGCCGGAGTCCAGCGTGCCGCCACCTTTCGGACAAATCCGCCTGAAAGAGTGGATTTTCCCCCTGCTCCTGTCGGGCCTGCTCATCGTGATCGTCGGGATTCCCTATTGGGATGCCTATTCGCGACAGAGCCCCTCGGAAAGATTCATGGGGCTGGTGGGTTCTGATGCCATCGATGACAACAACGTCTACCTGGCACTCATGCGACAGGCTGCGGAAGGGAAGACGCTTTTCACCAACAATTTCACTCCCGAGCCCAATCCTCCGGCGCTGTTCAATTTCCTCTACTTGTCCCTGGGAAAGCTGTCGGGCTGGCTGGGATGGAGCCTGGATCTCACCCATCGGACGTTTGGGGCGGTTTCCATCGTCCTGCTGGTCCTCACGGCCTATTCTTTCATCGCCACGGGAATCCGCCGTCCCTTTTACCGCAGATTCGCCCTTCTCCTGGCCATCTTCGGAGGAGGTCTCCTCTGGTTCGCCCGTCTGGTCCTCCGGGCGACAGGTTTCGACCTCAGGCCGGTCAGCAACTGGCTCGTGGAGCTGAATCTCTTTCACGCCATGATCGTTTACCCCCACTTCATCTTCGCCGCGGCGCTGATGATCGGATCGCTGGCCCTGCTGCTGAAATCCGAGAGGGTGAGGCGGTTCGGTCCAGCCCTGGCGGCCGGCTGCTGTGCTGCCGCGCTCGCGACGAGCCACGCTTTCGAAGCGGTGGCGTTCGTTCCCATCGCCGGCATGTATCTGCTGCTGGACTGGCTTGGCAAGGGTCGAGCCCCCGGCTGGAACCGCCTGAAGAGCGTGACGCTCGTCCTGGCTATGCCCCTGGCGATGTTGTTCATCAACCGTTTGATTCTGGAGAAGGAGCCGAGGTGGGGAGAGGTGGTGTCTCGACTCAATTTCGCCACCCCCGAGCCTTTCCGCCTCGGCATGGGATTGGGCGCCAGCTTCATCGTCGCCTTGCTTACCTTCGACGGCTTCCTGCGTATGCGCCGTCCTTCCGGGGAAAGGATGGCGAAGGCGTGGGTCCTCACGGTGTTGATCCTTGCCTACGTACCCTACATCAACTGGAGATGGCACCTGCTGAATGGAATCCAGGTTCCGCTCGCAGTCCTCGCCACCCAGGGTTTGCGTCGAACCGTTTTCCTTCAAATCCTTCTCCGCCGCCGCGCCAGAAAGCGTGCGCCGTGCCGGCCGCGGGGACTCTGGGCGCCGCCGGGACTGGCGGCAGCCATGGGAGTCATGCTCGTGGCCTGCTGCTTGAGCTCTGCCAACCTCTTCCTGTCCTATCGACATCAGGCAACCGTCGTCGAACGGCCGACCTACCTGCCCACCACTGAGCTGGCGGCCATGAGCTGGATGGACCGGCGGATACCTCGGGAGGCTCTGGTTCTCGCGTCCTATGCAGTTGGCAATTACGTGCCCCGGTTGGCGGGACAGCGGGTTTTCATCGGGGAGGACATGCTCACCAACGAGCTCGATGCAAGGCAGCGGGATATCCGGCTCTTTTATAGCAAGGATTGGGACGACACCAATCGGGAAAAACTGCTGCACCGCTTCGGCATCGACTATGTCTACTACGGGCCGGATGAGCAAGAGCTGGGGACGTACGATCCCGAGGGAGCTGAGTTCCTCAGGCGAGTCTACGACGATGGGGGAATCCGGATCTTCGAGGTGAAGGGCCGAGTCGCCACGGCGCGCGCCGCAGTCACCGGAGGAGGCATGCCGTGAAGCCGCTGCCCCTGACCGCCGGGAGTGTCACGGTCGTGGTCTGCACCCGCAATCGTCCCGACCTGCTCGGGAGATGCCTGGCGCGTCTCGGCGATCTCGCGCCGCAGCCGCTGGAGATTCTGGTGGTGGATCAGAGCGATGGCTCCGAGTCGGGCGAAGTGGTTCGTCGACATCAGCCTCAAATCCCCGGCCTGAAGTGGATTCCGACATCCAGCCGCGGGCTCAGCCGGGCGCGAAACCTGGCGGTTCGGGAATCCCGTGGCGAGGTCCTGGCCTTCACCGACGATGACTGCCTGGCGCGGCGCGACTGGGTTGGCGCGCTGGCCCGGGCCTTCTCGGGGGATGAGGAATTGGCCGCTGTCACGGGTGGCTCCCTGCCTGAGCCGAGTGACTGCGCCGATCCGCGCATCCTGGCGGCCACCACCTGGCACTCTGCGGAGCCGAGGGTTTACACGAGACCGGTCGACCCCTCCACGGTGGGAGGCGGGTTCAATCTCTCGGTACGCAAGAGCTGGCTGGATCGAATCGGCCCGTTCGATCCCGAGCTGGGCGCCGGTGGGCGGTACCGCAGCGCCGAAGACACCGATCTGATCCACCGCCTGCTTCTGCGCGGCGGCAAGATTCGCTACGACCCGGAGGTGATCGTGGCACACCTGCCCTGGCGTGACGGTGTGACCCAGTCGGCGGTGGAGTGGGAGTACGGCTACGGAATCGCCGTCTGGGCGCTCAAGCGTGCCGCGCGCGGAGACTTTTTCCCCGCGCGGGTCGCCTTCGGTGTTCTTCTGGTTCAGGGTAAGACAGCGCTGCTCGGGGCCCTACGGCGGGATGCTTCCGCCTGGCGCACCGGTTGCGCCTACCTGTCGGGCCTGGGTCGTGGCTTCGCGAGCTGGCTGATCTTTTCCGGATTCGCGCGGTCGCGCGGGGAAGTCCGGGGGGAGGCGAAGTCCGGTGCTTGAGAGTCGGGGCGTGAAAATCCTGATGTACCACTGGATCAGCGGGGATCCGGGACAGCGACTGCGCCACTGGGGACTGAGTCCCGATCAATTTCGCTCCCAGATGCGATCGCTTCATGAGGGTGGCTATCGGACGATTCCGCTCAGCGAAGTGGCTGAGGTGGCGACCGGGGCCCGGCCGGTGCCGCCCAGGTCGATCTCACTCACCTTCGACGACGGCTACCGGGATTTCCTGCAGGAAGTGGCACCCGTTCTGGAGGAATATGGATTTTCGGCGACGATTTTTCTCGTGGCGGATCGGGTCGGCGAGAGCAACGCCTGGGATGCACGGCACGGGGATCCGCCGCGGCCCCTCCTCTCCTGGAAGGAGGCCGGCGAGCTGGCCGCCCAGGGGATTGAGCTGGGTTCGCACGGCAGGACCCATCGCCCGCTTCCCAACATTCCCCAGCGCGATCTGCGTGAAGAGATTCTCGGCTCGAAGCAGATTCTGGAAGATCGGCTCGGAATCCGGGTGCGGCATTTCTCTTACCCGCACGGGCTCTTCGATGATCGCTGTCTCTCCCTGTTGCGGGAGGCGGGCTATGAGAGCGCCTGCGCCGACATTCGCGGAGGCAACCGTGAAGGGACCGATCCCTTTCAGCTCCGACGAAGCCTCATCACCTGCCACGAGTCGCAATGGTCCTTCGCTTTCAAGCTGAGGACCGGCTTCGGCATGCGGGAATGGGCCGCCTCCGCTCTGGGGACCGTGGGAGGTCGGACAACTCCGGCGCCGCTGCGAGGCACGTCATGATCCCAACGCGCGTATCGGTCGTGGTTCCCACGTACAGCCGCTGCGGGCTGCTGGAGCGGACTCTGCCCGCGCTCCTTCAAGAGGCGGTGGCGGCTGGCGGAGTGGAAGTTCTGGTCGTGGTGGACGGCTCGCGTGACGGAACGCTGGAGATGTTGCGGCGCTTCAGCGGACACCCTCTGCTGCGCGTGATCTCCCAGGAGAATCGCGGCCTGGCTGCCGCCAGAAACCGCGGCGCGGACGCGGCCTCCTCAGAAGTCATCCTGTTCCTGGACGATGACATGATTCTGAAGCACGGATCGATTTCCGCCCACCGAGAGGCGCATGCGGATGGCAGAGAGCGGGTCGTTTTCGGCAGCCTGGCCTTGGCCGAGGGGCTGCGACATTCCTTCCTGAAGCAGGGGATTGAGATCTGGGGCAGTCAGGTCGAGGAGCGCCTGTCAGCGCCGGGGTACGAGTTCCGGTTCGATGATTGCCATTTTGGCCATGCCTCGATGTCACGGCGGCTTCTCCTATCGGCCGGCGGTTTCGACGAGTCCTTTGTCCGTTACGGCAATGAGGATTACGACCTGGGCTGGAGGCTGATCCAGGCGGGGGCGGAGATGCGTTATCTCTCCTCGGCCGTGGCCGGCCAGATCTACGACAAGACTCTTTATCGCTGGCTGAGAGACTGCGAGTGCGTCGGGATGGCGGATCGAGACCTGGCGGGAAAGCATCCGGCCTTGAAGCGTGACCTTCGGTTTGACTCCGTGCCCCACCATCCGCTCAAGCGCGTGGCCCGCGTAAGCGGCCTGTCGAGTCTGGATCCGCTCGCACCCGCCTGGGGCCTGCTGGAGGCCGGGATGGCGTCCCTGGAGTGGATGGGAGCGCGCGGGTCCATTCTGGGCAAGGCCCAGTCTCTCCTGGGAGAACGGCGCTATTGGAGAGGGGTTCGCCGCTCGGAGTCGTCGCGTTTGGCGCCGCGGAGTGAATCCGAGGCGCAGCGGGGGAGGATCGCATGAGCACTCCGCGAGTTTCCGTGCTCATCGCCACCGCGGATCGCCCGGAGCTACTCGCCGATTGTCTGGAGCATCTGCGCCGGTCGCGCCTGGAAGGCGTAGAAATCCTGGTTCTCGATCAGAGCCGCGACATGCGGCGGCACGCGGAAGAGGAAAACGGCCCGACGCGCCGCCTGAGGCACCTTCAGTGCCTCCGCCGGGGGAAGAGCGCGGCGCTCAACCGTGGAGTCGCCGAGGCGCAAGGCGCGCTACTCGCCTTTACCGATGATGATTGTCGCGTATCGGAAGACTGGCTGGAGGTGATGCACCGCGCTTTCTTGGAGACGGGCGGCGAAATGGCGCTGACGGGACGAGTGGTGGCGGGCGTCCTGGAGGGAGATGCGGTGATCGCCCCGTCGCTGCTGGAGGACGGTCAGGAGCGGGAACACCGCCGACCGGCATTCCGCGATGTCTTATTCGGCAACAACATGGCAATCCCGGCGGCGGTACTGCACCGGGTGGGTCCTTTCGACGAGACGCTTGGCCCCGGGACGGTCTGGCCAGCCGCAGAGGACAACGATTTGGGGTACCGGCTGCTGCGGGCCCGGGTGCCGATCCGTTATCTCCCGAATCTGGTGGTCACGCACCGATCCTGGCGTCAGGCGCGGCAACAACAGGGGCTGTTCCGCGACTATGGGATCGGCCAGGGGGCATTCTACGGAAAGCATGTGCGCCGCGGGAATCTCCACATGGTGGCCCGCATGGCCAGAAGTCTCTGGGACGGAGGAAGGGACGCAGCCGGAGCCGTGGTGTTGGGGCGGGTTCACGATCTGCGCGCCTCCCTGTCCTTCTCCGAAGGGTTGGTGCGGGGTTTCGTGGGCGCCACGCTGGGCGGCCCAGGCAGCTCCACCACCTCTCCGCGAGGGCAGAAGCCATGAGCAGCCCGGTCGCCATGTCATCGAACGGCAACCTTTCCGAGCACGAAGCGCGGCGCGTGGTGCGGCGCATCTCGAGGCCCCGGATTTGGCAGTACGACTACCTCATGCTGCGGGAAATCGCCGCCGGGTTGAAGCGGCAAGCGGCGGCCCTCAACGGCAAGACGAGCCTGGAGATCCTGGACGTGGGGTGCAAGTACACACCTTATCGGGAGCTGTTCGCCGCAAGGGCGTCGCGCTACGTGGGAATGGATCTCAGCCCCTACCACGGCGTGGCGGTTCGCGGCGACGCTCTGGCCCTGCCGTTCCAGTCGGATTCGTTCGATCTAATCCTGTGCACTCAGGCGTTTTACTTGATTGCCGATTTTCGCAACGTCCTCGCCGAGTTCACCCGGGTCACCCGCGCGGGCGGCAGGATTATTGTCACGACCATCGGCATCTGGCCCCATCCCCCCGCCGATCGGTTGCATCGCTGGAGTCGCCGGGAGCTGGAGGAAGTCCTCTCAGAGTACGGCGAGGCCCGGGTGGAGGAGAACGGCGGGTATCTACAACTGGTCCCGCAGCTTGCCAACGCGGTGCTCGCCCTGGGGGTGGAGGGGCACGTGGTGAAACGCCATCCCAGCCTGGGGAAGGTGCTAGCCCTTCCCCTGAAGGGGATCTATCTCGGGGTTAACGCCCTGGGCCTCGCCTCGGAAAAGCTGGTCCGGGCAGCCTCCGCCTCCGGGTGGGGGCTGGCGCAATCGCTGTGCGAGGTGGACACGCAGCTGGCGATCAATTACCTGGCGGTGGTTACGCCCAAGAAATGAGGTAGTGAATTGTCGTACGACCTTGGAACGAGACTCAAGGAGATGCTGTTGAGGGCCGGGCCGGTATTCATGGCCGACCGGTGGCAGGCCCCGCGGGTTCTCACGTTCATGATGACCTATCGCTGCAATCTTCGCTGCACCATGTGCTGGCAATGGGGCGAGCAGGGGCTGTTCCACGAGCTCTCGAAAGAGCACGAGATCCAGCAGCTCGATCTTGCCACGCTCCGCTCGGTCATCGAGGACGTGGCGCAGGACGGAACGGGAGTTTTCCTGTGGGGTGGCGAGCCGTTCCTGCACCGGGACATCATGCCCTTCGTCGAGTTCATCAAGTCCAAGGGAATGTACTGCAGCATCAACACCAACGGGACCTACCTTCCCCGGGACTCGCGCCGCCTGACCGAGCTGGGAGTCGACGCCATCATGGTCTCCGTCGACGGGCCGCGGGAAGTCCACGACCGAATCCGGGGCATGCAGGGTTCCTTCCAGAAAATCGCCGATGGGGTGAAGGCCGTCCGCGAGGCGCGCAACGGCAATGGCCGCAAGCCCGAGATTGTGGTGAACACCACCATATCTCCCGGAAACCAGGACGTATTGCTGGAGACTTACAAGACCGTGGAGGCGATGGGTGCCGATCGGATGATCCTCTCCCAGCTCTGGTTCACCAACGAGGAGATCGGCACGGCGAACGAGGCTTACTTCCGCGAGAAGTTCAGTGCTCACGCTCCCTCATGGCGCGGCTTCGTCGCGGATGTGTCGGTCCTGGACACCCAGCGCATCGCCGATCAGATGGGTGAGATGTCGCTTCTGAAAAGCCCGATGGAGCTTCGGTTTCTGCCGGACCTCCACCCCGGGCAGGTCCGCGACTATTACCAGAAGCCCTCGGAAGCCTTCGGAAAGTCGCGCTGCCTCGTCCCCTGGCTGGAGGCGGAAATCCTGCCCAACGGAGAAGTGACCCCCTGCTCCGATCGCCCGGATCTGATCATGGGAAATGTGAAGAAATCCCGCTTCCGCGACATCTGGAACAACGATCAGTACCAGCAATTTCGCCGGGCCATGCGCGAGGACGGGTTGTTTCCCTACTGCTCCCGCTGCTGCGGGCTCTGGTCCCACTGAGGAAAGGCGTCGAATGTTGCGAAGCGTTTCGGTCCTGATTTGCACTCGCGATCGAGCTGAGATGCTGGAGTCCTGCCTGCGCTCGGTTTTGGAGAGCACCGTGGCCGCGGCGGAGGTGATCGTGGTCGACCAGAGCCAGGATGAGGCCACCCGCCTCTCGGTCTGCCGGTACCAGGGCGGCAAGGTGCCGGTGCGCTACCTGCGTGGGAAGGGAGTCGGCGTATCCCGAGCCAAAAACCAGGGGATCGCCGACTGCACGTCGGACATCATCGTCTTCACCGACGATGACTGCCAGGTGGACCCGGGATGGATTGCCGCGCTCATCGAGCCGTTGCTCGCCGGGACGGCGTCCGCGTCGGTGGGCCGGACGGTCTCGGGGCGTGCGGAGGGGGATGGAGACGAAACCTTCTCGGTCTACGCTCCCGGAAGCGCCATGGCGTTCGGCCCGAAGACCCATCCCTGGCGCGTGGGGGGCGGTGGGAATTTCGCCGTTCTGCGCCAGGTCCTGAGGACGGTGGGGCCCTTCGATGAGCGATTCGGGCCCGGCGCGCCGCTGAAAAGCGCCGAGGACATGGACCTCGTCCATCGTCTCCTGCGGGCGGGCCGGCGCATCGTCTATGTCCCGGAGGCGGTGGTGTGGCACCGGTCGTGGCGCGATCACCACGGATCCCGCCGTCTCTCACGCAGCTATGGCATCGGCGCCGGGGCCTACTTCACCAAATACCTGCTGGCAGGAGATCTTTTGAGCGGATGGCGGTTCTTCCAGCGCGTTGCGGTTCGCAGCTTTCACCTGTTCTCCGGGATGCTGCGCGCGGACCGGCGAAGGATGTCCGAGCAGGCGGAGTACCTGCTCGGCCTCTTCGAAGGGGCGGCGCGATTCGTCGTCCAGGGGAGAGAGGCTGCTCCGACGCTTCCCAATCTGGAAAGCAGGCAGGCATGAGGGCAGGAGCGTTTCCTTTGGATCTACGCCTGCTGGTGGGAGCTCTGGTCGCCTTCGCGGTGGGGGTGTTTCTCGTGACCGCCCTGTTCGGGCTCTTCAACCCTCGAGACACTTCACAACCCGAAGGAGCCGTGGTGGCCGGCGCGTTGAGGGTGGCCCATGGGGAGCCTCTCTTCCTGGATATCCGGCGGGGTCCGTATGTGACCGCCATGTACGGCCCATTCATCTATCTGACGCTGGGGGCCCTGGTGAAGGTTTTCGGAGCCGGAATCGGCGGCGCGTACTTGCTGGGGCGCGTGCTTTCCCTGCTGTCGGCGTTCGCTTGCGCCTTCCTGGTGGCGGGGCTGTCGCGCCGCTATGGAGCCAGCGCTTTCGGCGCCTGGGTGGCCGGAGGGCTGTTTCTCGCTTCCCCCGTCATCCTGCCGGTCGCCTATTCGACGCGAAGCGACGTGCCGGCGCTGGCTCTGGCACTGGCAGGGGTGACGCTTTTCCTGAAGTGGTCGGATTCGCCGAAATGCTATCTCGCGGCATTGCCGCTGGTGGCAGCGGCCTTCACGAAGCAGACGGCGCTGGCCGCCACTCTGGCTATCGGCTTGTGCCTGCTTCTCCAAGGACGGGTCGGGCGGGCTTTGTTATTCGGACTCATCGTGCTGGGCTCCTGCGCCGGCATTCTCTTGTGGCTGAACCGTTCGACCGGGGGACTGGCAGCGCTGAATCTGCTGGAAGTGCCGGGGGCCTCGCCCCTGAATCTGGGAGGTCGCCCGCTGGGCGCGCTGGCCGGATTCCTGAGCACCGCGGCATTGCCGCTGATCCTGGCGGCTCCTGCCCTGTGGAGATTGGCTCAGGGCGATCGAAGGCTGCAATTTCCTTTCGCTTACTTTCTGGTGGCGGTGGCCGTTGCGATGGCAGGTTCCACGAAGCTGGGAAGCGACACCTACTACTTCATGGAGCCTCTGGCCGCGGCCCTCGTGCTCTCCGGAATCGGGATCAGCTCCCTCATGGAGGAGGGGATGGGCTCCCTGAGGAAGGCCCCCGCCGCGATGCTTCTCGGGCTGTTCGCCGTAGGAATCGCCGGATCCGTGGGCTTGACGGCCAGGATGGCGCAGTTCCGGTACGAGCCCAACGAGCAGGTAATCCTGGTGGCTGCCCGCGCCACCGGGGATGTGCTCATCGAAGACGAGAATATCGCCCTGAAGTGCGGCAAGCCTGTGACTATCATGGATCCCTTCGCATTCGCCTATATGGAGAAACGATCCCGGTGGGATGCCGGCCCCCTGAACCGGCGCATTCTCGCCCGGGATTTCGGCGCCATCATTCTCCGCGCTCCGTTGGAGCACCCCAGCCATTACCAGGGGGAAATCTACTGGGCCGCGACAACCCTGGAGGCGATGGAGCGGGCCTACCGGATGGAAGAGATGGTGGACGGCTATTTCGTCTATCGCCCGCGAGCCGAAATCGGCTCACCCCTGGCAGGAGGCAGCTCATGAACCTGCGCTGGGACAGGGGACCGGTGACCGTGGGACTGGAGTCAACGATGCCCGCCCTGGACTCGCTGCGCGGCTCGCGGGTCTGGGAAATCATGCTGCTCCTGGCGGCGCTCGCCGTCTTCGGCGTGATGCTCGGGCCGGCTCTGAGGGAATCAGGCACGCCTCCGGGGTGGGACCAATCGGTTCACCTGAAGGACAGCCTCGTCAGCGAGCGCCTCCTCCTGCACCCCGAATGGATCACGCCGAAAGCCATCGGCGCCATCCTGCGAGGATCCGAAGACTATCCGCTGATGACGCCGTCGGGATATTACCCGCCGCTGGTGCCCGCGGCGACCGGCCTCCTCTATCTGACGGCAGGGCGCTCCTACGAGACTGCCATGGCCACCAATCTCATTTTTCTGGGGCTGCTCCTCTGGGGTGTCTGGGGCCTTGGCAATCACTTCGCCGGCAGACCTGCGGGGATCGTGGCGGCCCTCCTGGTCCTGTGCGCTCCGGGGATCCGCCTAGGCGCAGCGGAATACATGCTCGACCTGCCTCTCACCTGCATGGTCGTCCTGGCGACCTGGGCCTGCGTTCTTACGGAGGGGTTCTCGCGGCGGACCCGCAGCGTCTTGTTCGGGATCCTGTGCGGATTCGGCATGCTCACCAAGTGGAGCTTTTTCCTCTTTTTGATCGCGCCCACGGTGATGATCTTCCTGGAAGGTCTGCGGCAGGCGCGCGCGGGGCAGGTCCCGCGAGGTGTGAGGTTGGCGAATCTCGGCTGGGCCCTCCTAGGCGCATCCCTCGTAGCCGCCCCCTATTACGCCCCGATCCTGCCGGTGCTGGTCAAGAAGACCTGGGTCCATTCGGGAGGGGCAGCGGACGGGTTCACCAGTCCCTGGACCCTGGAGTCGGCGCTGTTTCATCTATGGGCACTCCCCAGAAGGCTTCTCGGCTGGCCCCTCACTCTGGCGGTGGCGGGAGGGATTTTCGCCGCCATCAAGACGAGAGGCGATGCCCGCCGAGCCATGCACTTCCTGTTGATCTGGACGGCCTCGCTCTATGCGATTTTTACATTCGCGATCGTCAACAAGCAGTCGCGCTACCTGCTCCCGTGGCTTCCGGTGCTCCTCCTCGTGACCAGTCTTGGCCTCCTGGATCTCTGGCGACGACGCCGGGAAGGAGTGCTCCGTCCCGCCGTAGCGTGCTTCATTGTCCTCCTGGCGGTGCTGGGATTGCGCGGCAGCTGGTACGTGCCTCCGAGCGGCGACTGGCAGCTATCGTCTCTGGTCGGCGCTCTGGAGCGGGATCTTTCCACCGCGAAAGCCCCTCAGGGGAGGGCCTGGAAGCTCGGAGTCATACCCGATGTGAGAGAGGTGAACGGTCCCACCCTGGGCTACTACGTCTCCCGCGAGGATCTTCCCGTGACGGTGGTTCAGCTGGTGAACAGGATGAAACGTCACGTCTCCATGGAGGTCGGTCTCGATCCGTTCGGACGGGGAGATTTTTACGAGACGTTCGAGGATTACGACTATCTGGTGACGAAGACCGGGAACAACGCCGTCCCTCCCTGGGAAGAAGTCGTGCCGCAGATGATGAGCTATTTCGAGAATCGACGGGAAGAGTTTGCCGAGGTGACCTCCTTCCAGGCACCCGACGGCTCCCGAGTGGCGCTCTACCGGAGGAAGGTCCGATGAGAGCTCTGGCTCTGTCCCTTCTGCCCGGCCCCGGACGGGGAGCCACGCGATCATCGGGAGGTGAGGGGCGCTTCCTGCTGGCCGGCTTTTTCTCGCTCGCGGGGTTTTCCTGCGGCTATCTGGCGTTGAGGCTGGAAAGCGCCCTCATGAGATTCGACACGCTTTCTTTCCTGCTCGCGGATCCCGAAGGCAAGCTCGCGCCGCTACGCGCGGGCCTTCTGGTCATGGGCGGCTGCCTCGCTCTTCTGGCCATTCTGGCGCTGCTGTCGTGGCGCGTGGCGACGGGAGGTTTGGGCCTCACCCTGCTGGCGCTTGGCGGGCTGGCCGCACCCCTCTCCCGGAGCTATCTTTCCGACGAACGGGGATTGGAGGAGAGTCTGGTCTATCGGGTGCGCGGCCTGGCAGACATCGGGTTGGTTGGAGGAATCTTCCTCTTCTTCCTGGCGATCCTCCCCGGAATCCTCTGGTCGCCGCCCGGCGCTCTCGAAAGCGCCATCCGGCGGCTGGTCGCCAGGGTGAGCGGAGCCTGGGCCAGCATGTCCCCAGCGGCTCGACGCAGCCTGTTCGCCGGGGCGGCCTTGATCGCGGCGCTGGCCGTGGGAAAGGGGGCACTGCGGAATTTTCCCAACTCCTCCGATGAGAACTCCTATCTGACTCAGGCGCGGATCTTCGCTTCGGGAAGGCTCTGGGTGCCCGCTCCGCCCCATCCCGAGTTTTTCAGGGCTCGCAGCTTCGTCATGGACACCGAGCAGGGCCGGTTTTTCGCCAAGGCCTTTCCCGGCTGGGCGGCACTGCTTTCGCTGGGGGTGCTTGCCGGAGTGCCGTGGCTGCTGAACCCCTTGCTCTCAGCGCTGACGTTGATGCTCCTCGGCTGGCTGGCGGTTCAGCTCCTGGGTCCGGATGCGGAGCTCCCGACTCTGGGCCTCATGGCAGTGACCCCCTTCTTCTTGTTCAATGCGGCTTCCTACTTCAACCATCCGCTCACGCTGTTGCTCATGACCTTGTTTCTGGCGGCCGTGGTGCAGCTCGAGCGTGGCCGAGGCGATCGATGGGCTCTGCTGGCAGGAGCGGCCGCAGGGGCAGCACTTACGGTGCGTCCGGCATCGGCGCTGCTGCTCACCTCGCCGTTCCTCTTGGTCTTGATGTGGCGTGCGGCCCGCTCCCGCCGCTGGTCCAGCCTGCTTTGGCTGCTCCTGCCGCTGGGACTCGCAGCGGGGCTGGTCGGAGCCTACAACCGGATCCTGTTCGGCTCGTCCCTGACAACCGGATACGCGACGTACGATCCCGCCGACATTCATGCCGGTTTCACCGCCGACAACCTGGCCGTAACCGGGTGGTGGCTGCTGAAACTCCTCCTGTGGACGCTTCCGGGAAGCCTGGCCGGGCTGTACTTCCTCTTCCGGGGACGAAAGCTGGTGCAGTGGGCCAAGCGGGAGACGCTCTGGGCGCTCATGTCGGCGGCCCTGCTGCTGCAAGCGGGAGGGCACTTGGTTTTCCAGAACAAGGGGAGCAACGAGTACGGCCCGCGTTACTACTATGACGGATGGGTGTTTCTGGCGCTGCTGATGGCGGCTGGCTGGAAGCGGATCCTGGACTCGGCGGGAAGCGGCAAGGCGAATGAAAGAACCAGAAGGGCCCTGGTCCTCGGGGGCGCGATGGCGGTGATGCTGACCGTGGTGCTGACCATCCCGCTGCTGGCCTTCCATTACCGGGACAAGGTGGACCACAACCGGGACGTCTATACGAGCGTCGCGTCCACGGGCCTCACTTCGGCCCTGGTATTTCTGGAAACGGGAAGCGGACGGATGCCACCTGGCGATCTGGTTCGTAACCCCCTGGATTTCCGAACGGGCATTGTCTACGCGCGTGATCTCGGACAGGAGTCCCGCCGGCAGCTTATCGCGCTTTATCCGGATCGCCCCGCGCTGGCCTATACCTACGATTCGCACACGCGCACCTCGCGCTTGGCACCGGCGGAGCCGGAGGAGTCGCCTTGAGCCTCCGAATGACCGTGCTCATCTGCACTCACAATCGGGCCTCTCAGCTCGACGGGGCCCTGCGGAGCCTGGAGTCTCAGAGACTTTCAAAGCACTCCTTCGAGGTCATCGTGGTGGACAACGCCTCCACCGATGCCACGCCGGAAGTGTTCGAGGATTGCGCCGGGAGAGGGAAGCTCAATCTGCGTTACCTGAAAGAGATGGAACTGGGCCTCGACGCCGCCCGCAACCGGGGGATCCGGGAATCCCGGGGGGAGATTGTGGCGTTTCTGGACGATGATGCCAGAGCCCGAGCTGACTGGGCGGATGCCATCCTGGCCGGATTCGCCCGGCACGAGGCCCCCGTGCTGGGAGGGAAAGTGGAATTGATCTGGGAGGCCGAGCGGCCCGAGTGGTTCAGCGACGCGCTCTTGAAGTACCTGATCCACTGCGATTACGGCGAGCAGGCCCTGGAAGTGACGGCCGCTCCCTGGCTGTACGGCACCAATGTCGCGTTCCGAAAGAGCATCTTCCAGGAGATCGGTCTCTTCAGGCTCGACCTGGACCGAAGGGGCGACTCCTTGATGGGCGGGGGTGACACGGAATTCTTTCAGAGGGCCCGAACCCGCGGGAAGACGCTGCTGTATCTCCCGTCCATGGTGGTCGGCCATCTGGTTCCCGCCAAGCGCCTGACGAGGGAGTTTTTCCGGGAGCGTCTGTTCTATTCAGGATTCACGCGTGCGGCTCATGGAACGGAGTCGCTGGGGGGAGTACTGGCCCACTGCGCCCTGTTCGCGGCGGCGGGACCCCTCCTGGCGGTGGCGGCGCTGGTCCTGAGGGTCGCACGCTGCCCGCGACAGAGCTTCGCCCAGGAGCGGCGCGCGCTGCTGGCTGTTGGTTATCTTTATTACTGCCTTCTTAAAGTGGGGGGTCGCATTCCGGCGCCCCGCCAGGAGGTCTGGACGTGATCGGTCTTTCTATCGCAAACGAGGCAAGGAGCCGAACGTGATCAAGAAAATCCTGTTACTGAACGGGCCCGATGACCGGGTGGACTCAGTGATGATCCGCAGCGGGGACCGGTGGCCCCATCGTCTGCCCCGCAAGCTGACCCGGCAAGTTCCCCACGCCTACCCCTTCTGGTTCGCGCAGTGCGGTGCGCTCCTGAAGGCCAAGGGGTACGAGGTGTCCTACGTGGACGCCATTGCCGAGAATCTGGGCATCGACGGCACGGCGCAACGATTCGCCGAGGATCGCCCCGACATGGTGGTCATCGCCAGCTCGACCCCCACGATTCACACCGATCTGCTGATGGCCCGCTTGGCGAAGGAGCAGGCGGGGGCCTTCACCCTGCTGGTGGATACGCACGTAACGGTCTTCCACAAGGAGCTGGTTGCAGAGCCGTTCGTGGACGCGGCGGTGCGCGGAGAATTCGAAACGGCCGTGCCCGAAATCGCCGATACCCTGAATCGCGGCTCGGAGCTGGATCGCATTCCGGGGGTGACCTGGAGCCGGGGCACGGAAGTGGTGGTGAACCCGGATCGGCCGCTCCTCAAGGACCTGGATGATCTCCCCTGGCCCGATCGCGATCTGGTTCCGGCGGAGCAGTACATCGTGGGGCTGCGCACCCAGGATCCCTGCTTCATGGTCATGGCCAGTCGCGGCTGCCCCTTCCGGTGCACCTTCTGCCTGTGGGTACCGGTGATGTTCAACAACAAGGTGCGATTCCGGGACGTCGAGAAGGTGGTCGACGAAATCGCCTACCTCCAAAATCGCTACAACGCACGCGAAGTTTTCTTCCACGACGACACCGTGAACATCACGGTCCGCCGGGTGGAGGAGATCTGCCATGCCATTTTGCGCCGGCGGCTGAAGATCGGCTGGATCGCCAATTTCCGCGCCGATCAGACCACCCCCGAGCTGTTCCGCCTCATGAAGCGCGCCGGGTGCACCAAAATCCTCCTGGGCGTGGAGAGCGGCTCGCAAAGGCTCCTGGATGAGACCATCGACAAGGAAATCACCCTGAAGGAAGTCGAGGACACGATTCGCTGGGCCAAAGAGGCCGGGATACGGGTCCACTGCACCTATTCCTTGGGAGCCCCGGGTGAAACCCGGGAGACGATGCGTGAGACCCTGGAGTTCATCAAGAAGACCGATCCGGACGACATCCAGGTCAGCCTGATGACCCCCATTCCAGGCACCCCCTTCTACGAAAAGGTCAAGCACGAAGTGGCCGATTGGCACGACTTCGACGGCGTGTCCGGCCGCTCCTGGTGCGATCTACCCACCGTGGAGCTGAAGAACGCCATGAACCGGATCTACATCGAGCACTACCTGACGCCGCGCCGTGTGCTGAAGCGAATCACGCGCATCCGCAACGTTTATGACGTCAAGGAAAACTTTCGACAGTTCAAGGCGTTCATCAGCCGCTACGCTGCCACGGGCTTCCCGCGACCCATCGGGACGCCGTTCGAGACCTGAGGAGACCGAGTGAGGATCGCGGTGTTGTGCGGACATTACCCTTACAGCGGCGCCGGAGCGATCGCCTACGAATCGGCCCGGGAGCTGTCCCTGCGCCACTCGGTGAGCTTCATCCATGGAGGTGAGGAGGAGACAACGCGGATGGACGGAGGGCTTCAGGTAGTGTCGCTGCGACTTCCGCCTCAGCCGGAGCGCAAGGGACGCCACCTTTACTGGAGCCCCGCCATGGTGCGGAAGCTCGGAGAAGCCCTGAAGACGATGGCCCCCGATGTGGTCCATTTTCACATCATTCAGCGGCAGAGCTTTTCGCTGGCATCGCTCCTGTTGTCCCGGCGCTTCCGGACCGTCTGGACCCTGCACGATCAGTGGCACCTCTGCGTGCGCTCCGTTCCGGAACCCCCCCAGTGCGAGGGGATGCGCCGGTTCTGCCTTTTCTGCACCACCTGGCCGGGACTTTCGGTCGCCAACAAGCTGATGAAGGAGGCGGTCTATGCCGCCTCTCCCCTGGAAGTGGTCGTCCCATCACGTTGGCTGGCGGAGCTGACCGGCTATTCGCTTCTGGGTCGCAAGCGGGTCCACCTCGTGTACAACGGCATCGATCTGAATCTGTTCCATCCCGCTTCGGAGGAGCTCCCCAGCGAGCCATCGCGGCCCACGACCCTGCTGTTCGTGTCGGGGCCGAACGATCCGACGAAGGGAATCGTCGAGTTACTGCAGGCCTTTCAGGACCTGAGACTCAGATTTCCCCTGCTGCGGCTGAGGGTGGTCGGCGATCCTCCGCCGGGCACTGACCAGGTTGCCGGCGTCGAGGTGGTGGGACGGCTATCGCCGGATCGAATGGCAGAGGAGTACCGCGGCAGCGATCTTTTCGTGCTTCCGACCCTTGCGGACAACACTCCGGTGACTATCATGGAAGCCATGGGGTGCGGCCTGCCGACGGTGGCCACGCAGGTGGGAGGAATTCCGGAGCTGGTTGAGCCGGGTGTAACCGGAAGTCTGGTGCCCCGTGGGGATGTGATGGCCTTGGCCGCCGCCCTGGAAGGGCTGGTCAAGGATGCCCCACGGCGCCGTGGCATGGGCCGTGCGGCAAGATTGCGGGCAGTGGCCCGATTCTCGAAGGAGCGAATGGCTTCGGAGCTGGAAAGAATCTATGAAGGGCTGCCGGGGAACCTACCGGCGATGGAAGCGAAGTCGGCCCCTGCAGCCATCGCGGGAGGGCAGCGATGAAGGCGGTCATTCTCGCGGGAGGGCAGGACACCCACATGGTGCCGTTGGTCCGAACCGTGCCGAAGCCCCTCCTGCCGGTGGCCAACCGCCCCATGGTGGAGTACATGCTTCGGCTGCTGAAACGGAACGGCGTGAGAGATGTGGCTTTGGCCCTGAGCGGTCCGGGGGACACTTACATCAACAGCCTGGGAGACGGCAGGGCACTGGGGATGCGCATCAGCTATTCTCACGAACGCCTTCCCCGGGGGACGGCAGGGTGCCTCCTCCCATTGAGGGATTTCCTGGGGCAGGAGCCCTTCATGGTCATTCATGGGAGCCTCTTCCTGGATGCGGATTTGCGATCCCTGGGGGAGCTGCACCAGGAAAAGAAAGCGGCGGTGACCATCGCCGTGCGCCCCTATTCGGAAGGCTCCCGGGACTGGCATCACCTGGAGCTGCAGGTGGGGGGTGAAGGGGAGGTCAGCGGGTTCCGGGTCCGAAACCTCGCGGAAGGAGAGCATCTTGCCCGTGTGCCGGTCGGAGTCTATGTGTTCGATCCGAGCGTGCTTTCGGCGATTGATCCGGAGATCTACTTCGATATCAAAGAGCAGCTCCTGCCAAAACTCAGGGACGCCGGGCGCCCCATTCATGCCGCGGATCTCGCGGGCTACTGCAAGAATGTGCTGGAGCTCAGGGATTATCTCAAGATCAACCGCGCCGTGCTTTTGGGGCATGTGAACGGATTTCAATTCGAAGGACAGGTTGCGGATGGGATCTGGGTGGGGCGGGGAAGCCAGGTTTCCCCGATGGCGCATCTCTTCGGGCCGGTCATGATCGGGCGGGATTGCACCATCGGCCCGCAGGTCCAGCTCATCGGCCCCGCCTGCATCGGAGATGGCTGCGTGGTGGAGGAAGGGGCGCTGGTGCGGGAGAGCTTGTTGCTGCCCGGTTCCCACGTCGAGAGGAATTCGCGGGTGGACGGTTGCGTCCTGGCAGCCGACACGGTCATTTCTCCGGGCCAGTACCTGCGCAACGTGGTGGCGATCCCTGAGAGCCTGGATGTCGGTGAGATGGATCTCTCCGACACCGACCTGGTCATCCGCGGGGTGGCCTCGTCGCCCGGGCACTACGCCCACAGCCGCTTTCGCTATGCCCTCTACTGCTTTCTCAAGCGGTCCATGGACCTGGCCGCGGCGTTCGCCGGTCTCATTTTCTTCCTTCCGCTGATCGTCGCCGTGGCGCTGGCGGTGAAATGGACCAGCCCGGGGCCGGTTTTCTTCCGTCAGAAACGCTGCGGACGCAACGGCCGGGAGTTCCGGATGGCCAAGTTCCGGACCATGGTCAAAGACGCCGAGACGATGCAGGCCCAGCTGCGGCCCTTGAGCGAGGTGGACGGCCCGATGTTCAAAATCGAGAACGATCCCCGCTCGACCTCCCTGGGACGGCAGCTGCGACGCTTCAGCATCGACGAAATCCCGCAGCTCTGGAACGTGCTCAAAGGGGAGATGAGCCTCGTGGGGCCGCGCCCTCTGGCGGAGCGGGAGATGCAGTTTTGCCCCGCCTGGCGTGACGCCCGCCTCAAGGTGCGCCCGGGAGTGACGGGGCTGTGGCAGGTGAGCGGTCGGAGCAAGACCTCCTTCCACGACTGGATCCGCCTGGACATCGAGTATGTCCGCGAGCGATCCACACTGCTGGATCTGCGGATCCTGGTGCGAACCATGCTGGTGGTCTTCCGGGGTCTGGGCTCGTTTTGAGAGACTATTTCGAATCCAAGCAAGAAAGGAATCACCCAAATGCCTGAGAACCCGCAGGAACAGGAATTCGACTTAAGGGTCTACGTCCAGATCATTCTGAGCCGTAAATGGCTGATTTTGGGCTTCGCAGCCATCCTGGTGGCGGTCGTGGCGATCGGCACCTCGCTGCAGCACAAGCTTTACACCGCCAAGGCAACCGTGCTCGTCGGCAGAGAGGCGCCGCGCCTCATCAACTTCGATCCATTTCCTCAGGAGCGGTTTCGGGACAGGGACTACCTGAAGACGCAGACGGCGATCCTGACAAGTCGGTCCCACTTGGAAAAAGTCATTCGACGGCTCATGGAGGAGGGGTTCTACGGCAAGCCGACCAAGGAGCCCGACCCTGCCCAGGTCACGTCCCTGGCAGGAGCTCTCCAGGCAAGGGTGGTGGTCACAACGATCGAAGACAACCAGGTGATCAAGATCGCCGTAGATGGTGCAGTCCCCGACCGTGTCGCGCGACTAGCCAATGCGATAGCCGAGGTGTACGCCAATAGCAGCCTGGATCAGAAGACCGACATGGCAAAGCTGGCGGTGGATTGGCTTCAGGGCCGGCTCGAGGAAGCCAGGAATGATGTCGCCCAGGCCGAAGCCGAACTCCGCGAGTTCAAGGAAAAAGAAAGAATCACGAGCGATGACGCGGATCCGGTCGCAGCCATGAGCTTCGTCAGACTGAACGACGACTACCAGACCGCTCATTTTCAACGATTGGGGGTTGAATCGCGGATTGATGCCCTCAAGAGGGCACGGTCGGCCAGCAAAGCCAGTGCTCCTGGCCATTCGCTGGACCAGGAAGTCAAGAAGCAAATGAGAGAAACCCTGACCCGGGAGTATCTCGAGACCCAAATGCAGCTGAAGGATCTGTCACAGCGGTATAGCGCGGAGCATCCCGACATCATCACGCTCAAGGGGAAGGCCGAACGATTGCAGAATGGGATCAGGGACCTCGACGAGCCGGAACTGCCGGGGCAAGATCCCTCCGTGGTTCCGACCGGCAACCTGGCCGATTTGCAAGCGGAGTATAGCCAGATCTTGGCGAAGGAGAATGCGCTGGCGGCGACTCTTGCAGCCCATAAGGACGAGTCGCGGAACCTTTCACGATCCGGGGTGAATTTTGCGCTGTTGAAGCAGAAGGTTGAGCTCAAGAAATCGACCTACAATGATCTGCAAGGGCGTCTGACGGTCGCGCGACTTGCTGGAGAGCTCAAGACTCCATCGGTTCAAGTCCTGGATCGTGCTCTCCCCCCCGGCGCTCCGACACAACCGCAACCGGTGCGAAACATCATGGTCGCCATTCCCATGGGCCTGGTTTTGGGAATTGGACTCGCGCTGCTCCTGGATGCCCTGGATCGTCGGGTGAAGAGCCCCCAGGATGTGGCCCGGGTTCTCAGGCTCCCGCTGTTGACGGTGGTCCCCGGGATCGGGCTGGGAGAACGAGTCGGGCGGGACGAGGGAAAGGCCAAGCTGGTGACCATTCAGCAGCCGAGGTCCCACGCCGCCGAGTGCTACCGGAACCTGCGCACTTCAATCCTCTTCTCGTCGGGACGCCCCGTTCCCAGGACCATTGTGGTCACGAGTGCCGTGGCCGGGGAGGGGAAGTCCACCACCGCGGCCAATCTAGCGGTGGTCATGGCGCAGAGCGGGCGGAAGGTGCTCTTGATTGACGCGGATCTCCGGCGTCCGGCGCTTCAGCGCTACTTCGTACGCCGGGAGAGTCGGGGCCTGATCCGAATCCTCAAGGATGGCGTCAAGCTTGAAGAGGCGGTGCAGCCGTCGGAAGTGGAGAACCTTGATCTCCTGCTCTGCCACGGCATTCCAAGCAACCCCTCGGAGCTGCTGGGATCGGATCGAATGCAGGCCTTGATCAACGAAATGAAGAGCCGCTATGACACCATCATCATCGATTCTCCCGTCATCATCTCCGTTCCTGACGCAGTGATTCTGGCCGCTCGAGCGGACGCGGTGGTGATGGTCCATTGTCCCAAGGCGACGGACCGCGACATGGTCCTTTTCGCCAGGGAAAAGCTGGACGAAGTGAATGCCAATATTCTCGGGCTGGTCATGAACCGCGTGGATGTGAAAAAGGGCGGCTACATGTACTCCAATTACATGTATTACGGGTATGGAACGGAGCTCTCCGAAGCGCCGCAGCGGCGAAAGGAGAAGAAGAGCAAGTCATGAAGGTCATCATCCAGATTCCCTGCTTGAACGAGGAGGCGACGCTTCCGGTGACGCTGGAAAGCCTGCCGCGATTCCTGGAGGGCGTGGATCAGATCGAAATCCTGGTGGTGGATGACGGCAGCACCGACAAGACCGTGGAGGTCGCCCGCCGTAACGGAGTGGACCACGTGGTCGTCCTCCCGACCCATCAGGGACTGGCAAGGGCCTTCATGGTCGGCCTGGAGACCTCCCTGAAGCTGGGGGCGGACATTATCGTGAACACCGATGCCGACAATCAGTACGATGCCCGGGATCTTGAGCGCCTCATCACCCCCATTCGCGAGGGGAGGGCCGATCTGGTCATCGGAGATCGCCGGGTTCAAAGTCTGGGCCACTTCTCGTGGGTGAAGAGGCTTCTGCATCGGATCGGAGACCGGGTGATGAGGCAGCTTTCCGGCCTGGAACTTTTGGATTCCACCAGCGGCTTTCGCGCTTTCAGCCGGGAGGCTGCCCTGCGGCTGAATGTCTTCTCCCGCTTCACCTACACCCTGGAGACCTTGATCCAGGCGGGGAAAAAGCACCTGGCGGTGGCCCATGTCCCGGTGGGAGTCAATCATCAGCTCCGGGAGTCACGCCTCTTTCCAAATCTGTGGTTCTACATCAAGCGCTCCGTCAGCACCATGGTCCGCATCTATGCGCTCTACGAACCATTGAAAGTTTTTTCTTACGCAGGCGGCACCCTGCTCCTGTTCGGAACGGCGCTCATTCTCAGGTTCTCCTACTATTACTTCACTGCCGAGGGCCCCTCGGGACACGTTCAATCTTTCCTTGCGGGAACGATGCTCATCGCCCTGGGGGTCGTCACCGTGCTGATTGGCGTGGTCAGCGATCTGATGGCGGCGAGCCGGCATCTCATGGAAGACGTTCAGTATCGCCTGCGGAAAATGGAGTTGGAGCGCCTCGAAGACGCAGCGAAGCGGGAGCCGAAGGCGCGCCGAGTCACGATTCCCTGGAGCGGCGGCGGAGGGCAGCCGTGAAGTCGCGCAGTGTGCTGGTAACCGGTGGGGCCGGGTTTATCGGCGCTCACCTCGTCCAGGCCTTGGTGAATCAGGGGCATCGGGTGAGGGTGCTGGATGCGCTCGATCCTCAGGTCCATGGACAAAACGGCTCGCCGGGCGGCAACGGCGATATCGAGATGATTCGAGGGAGCATTCTGGAGGAGTCAACCCTGACGCGTTCGCTCGCGGGCATTGAGGTCGTGTTCCATCAGGCGGCATCGGTCGGTGTGGGGCAATCCATGTACAAGCCTGCCGCCTACACGCGGGTCAACAGCCTGGGAACCGCGATGCTCATGGAAAAGATTGCTTCGCCGGAAGCTAAGGTGGAGAAGGTCGTGGTCGCTTCCTCCATGTCCCTCTACGGTGAGGGAAAATACTCCTGCCAGGGCTGCGGCCCCACGCAACCGTCCCCGAGGCGTCAAGAGCGAATGTCCCGGGGGGAATGGGAGCCCGGCTGCCCTCGATGCGGAAAGGACTTGATGCCCCTGCCGACCGACGAGACCATGCCTCCCGCCCCAACCTCCGTCTATGCGGTGACCAAGCGGTGCCAGGAGGATACGGTCCTGGTGATGGGCAAGGCGTACGGCATTCCTTCAGTGGCGCTTCGTTACTTCAACGTCTATGGTCCGGGACAGTCGCTCTCCAACCCCTACACCGGGGTGGCGGCAATTTTCGCCAGCCGCATCCTCAACGGCGCGCCGCCCGTTTTGTTCGAGGACGGGCTTCAGAGCCGTGATTTCACCCATGTATCCGACATCGTCCAGGCCAATCTGCTGGCGATGGAGCGCTCCGAAGCCGATTACCAGATCCTGAATGTCGGGACGGGACGACGGACGCCGTTGCTTGAATTGACGCAGGGTCTCCTGCGCAAGCTCAGACCGGACGGGGAAATGCAGCCGCAGATCGCGGGCTCGTTCCGTGAGGGGGACATCCGCCACTGCTATGCCGACATCTCGCGAATCCAAAAAACCCTGGGCTTCGAGCCCCGGGTATCTCTTGAAGAAGGCTATGACGATTTGGCTGAGTGGGCCCGGACCCAGCGGCCTGAAGATCGCACCGAGCAGGCACTCGGGGAGCTCCGCTCCCGGGGGTTGGTGCGGTGAGCTCGCAGTCCCATCCGGCAACCCACGCGCGCGAAAGGAGTGTTGACACTTTCATGTACAAGGCTCTCATCACCAATCCTCCCTGGCCGGGAGACGGGTTCGGCGCCCGTACGTCGGTCCGCTGGCCCCACAAGCGCAAAGACAAGAAGCTCGAGTATCCGATTTTTCTGGCGTACACGGTGGCGCTGCTGCGCGAAGCGGGAGTCGAGACCGCATTCCTCGACGGGGTCTGTGACGAGCTGGGCACCGAGCGGTTTGCCGAGGAGATCAGCAGGATTGCCCCCAACTTCATCGCCATGGAGTGCTCGACCCCTTCCATCGATCACGATCTGGAGTCGGTGCGTCGAATCAAGGCGAAGCTCCCTGAAACCTTCCTGGCGCTGATGGGATCCCACGCCACTTACTTCCACCAGGATTTGTTGCGCCAGCACCCGGAGGTGGACGCGATCATTCGGGGAGAGTTCGAGATCACTTCCCGAGAGCTGGCCCTGGCATTGAAGAACGGGTTGCCTCTTGCCGGCGTGGCCGGCATCACTTATCGGGACGGAGCCGAGATCCGGGTCAACCCCGAGCGGCCCTTCGACGCGGACCTCGATCGCTGGCCCTATCCCGATCGCGAGGTGGTCCCCATCGAGAAGTACCAGACGGCCCAATACCAGGGGACGAAGGGGACCTTCATGCTCTCCAGCAGGGGTTGCCCTTACCGCTGCACGTTCTGCCTTTGGCCGGGCACCATGGTGGGGCGGGATTTTCGCGCCCGGGACGCCAAAGCGGTGGTCGATGAGATGGAGTATCTGGTCAAGCAGCACGGGGTGGACGACATCTACTTCGACGATGACACCATGACCATCGACCGTGAGCGGCTGCTGAAGATTTGCCGCCTGATTCAGGAGCGCGAGCTGAAGGTGCACTGGATTTCCATGGGCCGGGTGGACACGGTGGACGAGGAGCTGCTCACCGAGATGCGCAAGGCAGGCTGCGACAACGTCTATCTGGGAGTCGAGTCGGGTTCGGAGGAGATCCTGCAGCGCCTGAAGAAGGGAATCACCCTGGACCAGGTGATGAAGGCGTTTCAGCAGGCCCGCCGTGCCGGTATCAAGACCCAGGCCTTTTTCATGCTGGGCGGACCTGGAGAGACCAAGGAGACCTTGAAGGAGACCATCGATTTTGCGGTGCGGCTCGATCCCGACAACGCCCAGTTCGCCGCCGCGGTGCCCTATCCCGGCACCGAGATGTACGAGGAGTCCCTGCGCAAGGGGTATCTCCGGGCTCAGACCTGGGAGGACTACGCGGCTCGAGATATCGTTCTGGAGACGGAGACGCTCTCCAGGCTGGACCTGGAAAAGGCAAGGCTGGAAGCCTATCGCCGCTTCTATCTCCGGCCGCGCTTCATCCTTCGAACCGCAACGCGGCTCACCAGCGCCAGAGAATTTCGCCGGGTCTGGAGAGGGACGCTGTCCATCATGAGCCGGCTGGTTTACTTCTCCCAGAATGTGAGAAGAAAGACCCGCAAGGCACCGCAGGGCGCCCTGGAATCGGCTTGAAATGAAGGTCTGTTACTGGGGAACCTACGACCGGGATTATCCCCGGAATCGAATTCTCATGGACGGACTCCGCCGCAACGGGGTGGAAGTGCGTGAAATGCACTTCCCTCTGTGGGGCTCTCCGGCGGAGAAGGTGCGCAGGGCCAGGGGCGGGTGGCTCGACGCGGTGCTGCTGCTCCGCTGGATCTGGGCCTATGTGAGCCTGAGCGCGAGATTCCTGGTTTCCGGCAGGCCGGATTTTCTGTTCGTCGGCTACTCGGGGCACTTCGACGTGTTCCCCGCCTGGTGGCTGAGCCGGATCCGGCGAGTGCCCTTGGTGTTCGATGCTTTCCTTTCCCTCTACGATTCCGTGGTGCTGGATCGGGGGGCCATGGGAAGGCAGAGCGCCAAGGCCCGAATACTTGCGTGGGTGGATCGGAATTCCTGCCGGCTGGCGGACAAGGTCCTCCTGGACACTTCGGCGCACGTCGCCTTCTTCTGCGAGCAGTTCGGGCTGTCCCGCGAGAAATTCTGGGTGCTTCCCATCGGGGCGGATGACACTGTCTTTAAACCCGCTCCGCTGCGCCAGAGCAACGGGCACGCTTACACCGTTCTGCACTTTGGGCGATACATCCCGCTGCATGGCCTGGAGACGATCGTCCGGGCGGCGGCGGAGCTGGAGACCGCAGGAGAAAACCTCCGGTTTCTCCTGATAGGGGACGGGGAGGAGCGCCAGAGCATCACGGAGCTGGTGAACCGTCTCGAAGTCCGCAGTGTGGAGTTCATGGAGACCCAATCTCCCTCCAGAATCGCGGAAATACTCAGGGAGGCGGACCTCTCGCTGGGAATTTTCGGCACGACCGGCAAGGCGTCTCGCGTCGTTCCGAACAAGGTCTACGAATCCATGGCGGCCGGCCGGCCCGTCATCACCGGAGATTCGCCGGCGGCGAGGGAGTTCCTCAATGACGGAGAAGACTGTCTTCTCTGCCAGTGCGGTGATCCCAGCGCATTGGCGGAATCGATCGTCCATCTGCGGCGCGACGCGAGTCTTGCCGCTCGCTTGGCGCAAGGGGGCCGGAGCAAGTTCGAAAGGGCCGCGTCCCCAGCTGTAATTGGAAAGTTGCTAGTGGAACGCTTGGCTTCGTGGAAAGGAATGCGTGAGCAGGCTGTTTGAAGGATTGTCGCGCGCTGAGCGATGTGGCGTGTTGGCGCTGTTCTTGCTGGCCCTCGTGCTCCGGGTGGGATTTGTCTTGATGGAGAAGCCGGGGTTCTACTTCGAGGACTCCATTGACTACGACCGGGCGGCCCGCAGTTTACTGGACAGCGGACACTTTCATCACAAGTACTACCGTCTGCCATTGTATCCGGCGTTCATGGCTGCCAGCTACGCTGTCTTCGGCGATGGCATCACGCCATTTCGGCTGGTTCAAGCGCTTCTAGGGACAGGCACCTGCGTGTTCGTGTGGCTTGCAGCGAGAAGGGTTTTCGGGCCCCGGACAGGGCTGCTCGCCCTCGCGGGGAGCGCCCTGTTTCCCGTGCACATCATTCTCTCCGGGATCGAGTACCCGGTTTTGGCGGGCACATTCTTCACCTGGCTCGTGCTTTGGCTTCTGGTTGAGCGTCACAGTTCGAGCTCTCGTTCGGTCATCGGATTGCTCGCGATCGGGGCTGGGGTTGGCGTGAGCTCACTCCTCTTCGAGGGAGGGTTCGTACTGGGGATGTTCGTGCTGTTATGGATCTTGGTGCAGCCGGTTGCCATGGGCGCGCGCTTGCGCGACCTTCTCGTGCTTGGGATCGCCGGCGGTGTGCTTCTCGGGCCCTGGGTCGGTAATATGCTTCGAAGTGGAGATCTCCGTCCGCTCATCCTGAAGGCCGGAATACACTTGCCTACGGCGCCCGGTGAGAATCCACCTGTCTTCAGCGGCAGCGGCGAGAATCTGCTTGGCTCGAAGCTGTCGGGACTCGCCCGGAATCCCGGCTGGAGCATCCGCCACGCTTTAGGGGAGTTCGTGCACTTCTGGGATCCATATCCCGACAGGCTGGTCTCCGCTGATGCGGTGTTCCGACAGCAATTGAACCAGCAGGACGCTCGGATGGAGGTCGCGAACGAGATGGTAGGCACCTCTGCGCGCCTCTTGTATGCAGTGGGGTATAGCCTGTTGCTGTTTTCCGCGGCGGTAGGGGGCCTGTCCGCGTGGCGCCGAGTCGATGGGGCGGGAATCCTGATCGGCTGGCCTCTCGTCTTGGGGCTTTGCTATGCCCCGTTCTTCACTCAAATGCGCTACCGGATCCCCGCGGATCCGGCCTTTATCATCTTGGGAGCCTACGCGGTGGAATCTGCCATGGAAAAGACCCTGTTGAGTCACGTCGTCTCGTTCTTCAAGGCACTGTGGGAAGGCTGGAAGAAGATCGCCGAGAAACTCATGATCTTCTGGACCTTCGTGCTGCTCCTGCTATTGTTCGTCCTGGTAGTGGGGCCTATCGCGCTCCTCATGAGGGTATTCCGCAAGGACCCAATGCACGCGCCCATGGCTCCCGGCTCTTTCTGGGCGCTGCGTGATCGAACTCGAGAGGGAATGGAAGAATGTCTCAGACAATTCTGATCCGGAGGAAGTTTTGAACATCCTGGGTATTTCCTGCTTTTACCACGATTCGGCCGCCTGCCTCATCCAGGACGGCCACGTGGTGGCTGCCGCGTCGGAGGAGCGGTTCACGCGCAAGAAGCACGATGAGGGTTTCCCCCACAAGGCCGTCGAGTACTGCCTGAAGGCCGGGAAAATCGAGGCCAAGGACCTGGACTACGTGGGCTTCTATGACAAGCCGGTCCTCAAATTCGAGAGGCTCATCTCGACCTACCTCTCTACATTTCCCAGGGGATTCTTCTCTTACTCCAAGGCCATGCCGGTCTGGCTCAAGGAAAAGCTCTGGATTCCGTCGATGATTCGCAAAGAGCTGAACTACAAGGGAAAGATTCTGTTCACCGAGCACCACATGTCGCATGCGGCCAGTGCCTTCCTGGTTTCACCCTTCAAGGAGGCGGCCATTTTGACCGTGGACGGCGTCGGGGAGTGGGCCACCGCGAGCTACGGTGTGGGCAAGGATCGGCAGATTGATCTTTTCAAAGAGATCCGATTCCCGCATTCCCTCGGTCTGCTGTATAGCGCCTTTACCTACTACCTGGGCTTCAAGGTCAACAGCGCCGAGTACAAGGTGATGGGGCTGGCGCCCTATGGCGAGCCCAAGTACGTGGACCAGGTAAAGCAGCTCATCGACATCAAGGAGGACGGCAGTTTCGTGATGGACATGAGCTACTTTTCCTACCACTACGGGCTGCGGATGGTGAATGGGAGATTCTCGAGACTTTTCGGTGGACCTCCGAGGGAGTGTGAATCCAAGCTGGAGCAACGTCACAAGGACATCGCTGCCTCGGTGCAGAAGGTCACCGAAGAAGTGATGCTCAAGATGGCGGGCTATCTCCACAGAGAAACCGGCATGGATAACCTTTGTCTGGCTGGTGGAGTGGCGCTGAACTGTGTCGCGAATGGCCGCGTTCTGCGGGAGGGTCCCTTCAAGGACATCTTCATCCAGCCCGCCGCGGGGGATGCGGGCGGCGCGCTCGGTGTAGCCGCCTACATCTACCACAGCGTCCTGGACAACCCGCGGATCGAGTCGATGGAGCATGCTTACCTCGGTCCCGAATACTCTGAGGCGGAAATGCAGACGATGCTCAAGGACTATGCGGCGCCTGCAAAGCGGCTGGAGCGAGACGACTTGGTGCGGGAAGTCGCCGGGCTCATCGACGGCCAGACCGTCATCGGCTGGTTCCAGGGGCGCATGGAATTCGGCCCGAGGGCGCTGGGCGGCCGGAGCATTCTCGCCGATGCCCGCAACCCCAAGAACAAGGACGTGGTGAACCTCAAGATCAAGTTTCGGGAGAGTTTTCGCCCCTTTGCCCCGACTGTTCTGGAAGAACGAATCTCGGAATACTTCGAAATCGATCGCCCGAGCCCCTACATGCTTCTGGTCGCGCCGGTGCGGGAAGACAAGCGCGTCATCCCGTCCGTGACCCATGTGGATCATTCGGCCAGGATCCAGAGCATCAACCGAAGCCAGAACTCCCTCTACTACGATCTCATCAAGGAGTTCGACCGCAGGACCGGTGTACCGGTGATTATCAACACGTCCTTCAACGTGCGAGGCGAGCCCATCGTCTGCACCCCCGAGGATGCCTATCGCTGTTTCATGCGCACCCACATGGACTACCTCGTGCTGGGGCCCTATCTCTTGGACAAGAAGAACCAGCCCGCGTTTTCCGAAGACAAGGATTGGCGGGAAGAGTTCCAGCTCGATTAAACCTACCCGGCTTCTAGGCTCCGGGACATCAACGGGCAACCGGAACGTCACACCGGGCGCCATGGAAGGGGAAACATGAGCATCAAAGAGTCCGTGAAAGAAAAAGTGCAATTCTGGCAGGAATTCTGGGCCTTTCTTAAGGTCAGGAAAAAGTGGTGGCTGGCTCCCATCATCGTGCTCAGCGCTCTGCTGGGAATTCTCATTGTCCTCACGGCCGGATCGGCACTGGCGCCGTTCATCTACACCATCTTCTAGATTCCGATGGCGATTGAAACGGGTGGCGGGCACCTAAGCCCCGTTGGCGCGGTAGTGATTGCAAGAAACGAGGCCCTTACCATCGGGTCTTGCCTTGAGGCAGCCATGCGCGCCCTCCACGGCGTCGGGGGTGGACCTGTCGTGCTGGTTGATTCGATCTCCACGGACGGGACTGCCGGGTACGGCGTTCAGGCAGGGGCTCGGGTCATCCGCGTTCGCCGAGCTTCCAGGATCTGCCCATCCGCGATGCGCCGAATCGGTGCGCAAGCCATCAACTCGCGCTACATCATGTTTCTCGATGGAGACTGCGAGCTCGAGGATGGTTTTCTTGAAGTGGCAATTCGGCGGATGGAGGATTGCCCGGACCTGGGGGTCGTGGCAGGAGCCAGAAGGGATTACTACCGCACCCCAGACGGCATCATCCCGGCCCCGGAGAATTACTACGCAGTTCGGAAGAATACACCCTCCGGACAGCCGGCCTATGGTGGATGCGCGCTTTACCGCGCCGAGGCGCTCATCCGCTCGGGGTCATTCGACCCCTTTCTTGGAGCGAGCGAGGAAGCAGAGCTCTCTTTCCGAATCCGGGAGGCCGGTTTCAAGATCGAGGTGTTGGACGTTCCGATGATCCGGCACCTTACGGTCCCTCGCGAGAGCCCGGACCGATTGCTTCGCACGCTCAGGCACGGTTTTTTCACAGGAAGAGGGCAGGCGGCTCGCCTGTTTCTTTCCAGAGGGTTGTTTCGTTCAGCCTTCCATGGGCTCGACCGACCCCTGGCCACCCTGCTGCACCTGAGCCTCGGTCTGGGTGCGCTCTGGGCCTGGAACACCGGCCTCCGCTGGCCGTTTGCACTTTGGGTTGCAGCCTCCGCGACTGCCATGCTTGTCTTCCTGCTCAGAACCAAGAGCCCTCGGAGGGTGATCTATTACGTCACCGAGTGGGTGGCCCAGGGGGCGTTCCTTGTCGTCGGATTCCTCGCGCCTCGGCGAAGTGCCTCAGATTTCAAATGGGAAGGAGAAATTTGCGCTCCCGGTGATCAGGATGGTGCGAAGCTCCCAAGGGTTCTGCTGATCGGACCCTGTCCGCCGGCTCCGCTCCGGGGTGGTGTGGAGAAGGGCGTGGCGCTCCTTCTCGAGAGCGCCATTGCAAAACGGACTTCGATGCGTGCCTTCAATAACTTTCGGCCTCCGGATCCAAGCCGGTGGCTCTTGGAGCGAGTGCATTACCAGTGGGGCAAGGTGAGATCGTTCCTGTCGGAGCTGCGCACGCACCCATCGGATCTGGTGCACGTCAAGACCAGCAGTGGGATCAATTTCCATCAAAACGCACTCTATTGCCTTGCCGCCCGCTGGAGCGGCGTTCCGGTATTGCTACAGGTTCATTGTGGAAAATTTGAGGCTTTTTACCACGGCAGTGGACGTGCTGGAAAGGCCTGGATACGATGGACTTTGGGCGCGGCAACACGGGTCGCTGTGCTTTCCGAAGCCTGGCGTCAGCGAATCCTGCGAATCGTCCCCAATTGCAGGATCACCATCGTTCCGAATGGACTGGCGGATTCAGAGGTTCTGTCTCTCATGCCGGACGGGTCCCGAGCCAAGGCGCAGATCTTATTCCTGGGAACCGGTGATGAAGTATTGGATCGAGAAAAGGGGCTCGAAGATCTGCTCTTCGTTCTTCCCCGGGTCATGCGGAATCAACCTGAGGCATCGTGGGTGCTCGCCGGACTAGGCAATCCGGAACTGGCCCGGGAGGCGCTGCGCCGAGGGTGTTCACCAGGCACGCCAGGTCTCGAGCGAGTTTCCTGCATGGGCATTGTCACCGATGAGGAAAGGCTCAAGCTCTTCAGGCAAAGCACGGTCCTCGTGCTTCCCTCCTATTTTGAAAACATGCCGAATGTCCTCCTGGAAGCCATGGCGGCGGGAATGGGAATTGTCGCCACGGAAGTAGGCGCGGTGCGGGAGATGCTCCAGGGTGGAAGAGGCGGACACCTTATCGCGCCGGGTGACCGAGGAGCCTTGGAGAAAGAGCTCATGGAACTCCTGGAAGACAGTTCCCTGACAAGGCATCAGGGGGAAGTCAATCTCAAGGCAGTTCAATCGGAGTACACCATGTCGGTGGTCCAGCAGCGCCTCGAAGCCATCTATAGAGAATTGGCGCACTGGCCGAAGTCTTCGCCATCCACTTCCTCCATGCAGCTCTCTTCCGAAACGACCAGCCGTGTCCTTCCCTCGCGGACTGTCCCTCCCTTGAGAGCTCAATCATGAGCACGGCACCTTCAGCGACATCCGCTGAAGCGATCGCTGAGAACTCCACCCGATGGAGGTCCAGTAGCCGGGGCGAGTGGATCTTCATTACTTGGTACCCGTACTGCAGGCGTAGCGACGCTCTCGGCGCCAAGCTCAATGCCCGCTCCTATCTGATCCACTACTTCCGCTTCAAAGATCCACGAGTGGCGCCCGTGAAGTACCTGCTTCAGACCTTGAAAACGGGACAGGTGCTGTTGAAGCATCGCCCAGGCGGAGTTCTTGTCGCGACTCCGCCGGTCGTAGCACCCTTGATCATCTGGCTCGGGTCCATCTTGCTGCGTTACAGGTTTGTCATCGATGCTCATTCGGGCGTTTTCCAGCATTCGCGTTGGAGCTGGGCACTGCCGCTGCAGAAGTTCCTCTCGAGGCGGGCCTCGCTTACGCTGGTGACGAACGAACACATGGCCGCGCAGGTTCGCGGTTGGGGGGCGCGAGCGCACCTGGTTCAGGATTTGGCATTGGACCTGAACACGCGAGGACCGGCTGTTACCCGGGAGAGGTTCCACGTGGTGTACATCTGTACCTACTCCGGTGATGAGCCCATCGAGGCAGTCAAGGAGGCGGCACGGATCCTCCCCGGTGTCGACTTTTCCTTTACGGGAGATCCTTCCTATGCCGCATCCGCGTTCAGACGGGGTCTGCCCACGAATGTGCATCTTAAGGGCTTCATGCGGGACGAGGACTACCTGGCGCTGTTGAGGGGGGCTGATGCCATTCTCGTCCTGACCAAGGAGAATCACACCATGCAGCGTGGCGGTTATGAGGCGATGGCTCTCGAGAAACCGCTGGTGACCTCGAGATGGCCGCTGCTCGAGGAAGTGTTTTGCAAAGGCACGGAGCATGTGGATAACTCTCCCCGGGAAATCGTCGCGGCGATAGAGCGAATTCGACGCGATCCCGCGGGGTACAGGGCCCGGATGGCGCAGCTCAAGAAGGAGCGCGCAGCAGTGAGCGAAAAACAATTGAGTGTTCTTCGGGTCGTGACCCAGAGCACCCTGCCGGAGGACACTGGAGCATGAGAGTCGGGGTTTTAGGTCTTGGCTACGTCGGGACAGTGTGCGCCGCATGCCTGGCGAGAGACGGGCACGATGTCCTGGGCGTCGACACCAATGAATCGAAAGTAAGAGCCCTGGAGGCGGGTGAGAGTCCCGTTCTGGAGCCAGGACTGGGTGATCTGGTCAAGGCTGGGCGAGATTCAGGGCTGCTCCGCGGGACGATTTCCTTGGACGGCCGGTCGGCAGATCTGGATATCTTCCTCATTTCCGTGGGAACTCCGTCCGCCTCCAACGGCTCCACCGATCTGAGCCACCTGCTGAAGGCGGTGTCGGATCTCGGCAGCTCGCTCCGGAATGGAAAGCGATATCAAGTGGTGGTGATCCGAAGCACTGTCCCACCCGGAACCGTGAGAGAGCAAGTCCTCCCCATCCTGGAAGCGCAGAGCAAGCGGAGAATGGGAGAGGACCTGGGTCTGGCCATGAACCCGGAATTCCTCAGGGAAGGCAGCTCGATTCGCGACTATGACTCTGCGTCATTCGACCTTTGCGGGGCCATCGACGAGCGCAGTGCCACCGTGGTGAAGCAACTGTATTCCCAGAGGAACAGGCCTTTCGAAACCACGAGCCTCGAAACGGCTGAAATGGTGAAGTATGTCAATAACGCCTTTCACGCCCTGAAGATATCATTTGCGAACGAAATTGGGCGACTGGCCAAGGCGAAAGGAATCGACGGTCTGCAGATCATGCGAATGCTTTGTGAGGATCGGCGTCTGAACATCTCTCCTGCCTACCTGAGACCGGGGATGGCTTTCGGGGGCTCCTGCCTGCCTAAGGATTTGCGGGCCCTGGTTTACGAAGCGACTCAGTGTGACGTGAGCGCCCCCGTTCTGAGCGCCGTGATTGAAAGCAATGAAATTCACCTCGATGAAGCCATCAAGAAGGTGCTGCAGTATGGGCGGCCGCGCACGGCGGTCGTTGGCTTGAGCTTCAAGGCGGGAACCGACGATTTGCGCGAAAGCCCCATGGTGCGACTGGTGGAAACCCTGATTGGGAAAGGTCTCTCGATCAAAGTGTTCGATCGAAACGTCCGCCTTGCCTCTCTGGTGGGGGCCAATCGGGAGTACATCCAGCGTGAAATCCCGCATCTTAGCAAGCTGCTGGTCGAGCGGCTGGAGGACGCAATCGAGGGAGCGGAGCTGGTCGTGGTCGGAAGTGACGATCCCGAGGTGGAGCGAATCCCTTCGCTGCTTTCCGAAGGTCAGGTCTTGGTGGACTTGAGCGGACGCCTGGTGGGGAACGCTACAGCCAAGGTCGGAGGAATCTGCTGGTGAAAGCCAGAATTCTGCGACTTCCATCGTTCGGCTCGGTGGACCAGGTCCGCGCCAGAAGTACCTGGTTCGCCTACGGGGTAACGGTGTTGATTGCAGCGGTGTTCCTTTATGCGGCGAACAGCATGATCGTATATTCGAGAAGTCTAAAATACGCAGCTGGTCTGTTGGCCGTGGGGGTAATCCTCGACGTCTTCCTAAGCTTCCACTCCAGATATTCGCTCATGGTGTTCCTGGCAGGCTTCACGATGCCGTTCTACGTGGAATTTATCATGGTAGAACGGGATAGCTCTCTTCTATCATTGACCGGGACCTTTCTCGTGACCGTGGGGCTCGCCACGGTGGCGTTGAGTACCGGTGCATGGTCGAAAAATCCCTTCACCTTTGTGCCACTGGTGTCCATTCCAGCCCTCGCCTCGATTTGCGCCGGATTTCTGTCGCTAATAACCACCACGGATCAGACCATTACTACCATCGCCTTGATCCAAGCTTTCGAGATGTTGGTCATCTTCCTGGTGCTCGTCAATTCCGCCCGCCCGTCCACTAATGCACACCTGTTTCTCCGCGGGACTTTCGTGGCGTTCACAATTGAGTGTGGGATTTACGTCCTGCAAAATATCTTAGGCTACTCTTTTGACCTCATGGGCAATATCAAGATGGATGGAGGTAGGTCTCTTGAGGAGGGTCGCCTCGGATTCATGAGAGGTACTTTTGGAACGCCACATGTCGCGGGCACCTACTTCGCCGCCTGGACATTGTTACTGATCGGATTCTACCTCTGCTCGAAACCCATCAAGATTGCTCTTAAGCCCGTCCTGGGAATACTCCTTGGTGCCGGATGCTTAATCCTCAACGCCAAGCGTGGCCCCTGGCTCGGATTCGCTATCGGCCTTGTTTTCATGGTGGCGACGCTCCCACGCATTGCTCCAGGATCGATCAAGAAGCTGTTCGGAGTCGGGATGGCGCTTGGATTGGTCCTGGTCGTGCTGTTTCCTGTCTTTCTAATCAGGGCGGACGCCAATCATGAGAGTGCCCTTGAAGAGCGTCTGAACTTGAATCGCGTTGCCTGGCGGATGTTCCATGCCCATCCCATTGTCGGGGTAGGGCTTGGAACGTACGACACCGTCAAGAGGGAATACCTCCCGGAAGATTGGAGCGGATGGCTCTACGAGGTTCACAATCAGTACATGCTGACTATTGCTGAGACAGGCTTGGTGGGGATCCTTGCCGCAGTATCGCTCTACCTGTGCATCATTCTGGCGGCATGGCGTGGAGTTCGAATGATCGACCACCCTTACAAGCCCTTGCAAGTCTCCGTTATTGCCGCACTTCTGGTCGTCTTCTGGGAGATGTTCTGGAATATGTGGGATGGTAGAAACTGTCAGTATCTCCTATGGTTTCTCGCTGCCACTGCGATCATCCTGCCGAATGCCCTCCCTGCCAAGGAAAACCTCTCTCAGAAGGCCGAGCAGCGTGCTCAATGAGCACCACCGGCCGAAAAACTTTTCGCAATACCATCTTGCTCTCCGCGTTCGAGGTGGTGAATCCGCTTCTCTCACTTGCCCTGGTAGGTACGATCACGCGACGGCTGGGCGCGGAAGGGTTAGGCAGCTACAATCTCGTTCTTAGCTACTTCTTCATTGCACACGCATTTACATCACTCGGACTGAGCCCGCTTGTCACGAGGGAGATCGCGCGTCAACGTAGCTCGGCGGGGCGGGTTTTTGCGACGGCCTCGATGCTCGGCATCCCGGTCTCGCTGTTGGTCGCAGGCATCTTGATTGCGGCGGTTCGGTTTGGAGGATACGGCCCAAACATCACCTATGCAGCACTGCTGGCGTCCGCCGCGCTCGTCCCGTCGATCATCTACCTCCATGCCGAGTCCGTCTTCATTGCCATGGAACGCGTGGACGTCATGGTGGTCGTGGCTGTCCTCGAGAACATCCTCCGGGTCGTCGCGGGCCTGCTGCTCCTCCTGAATGGTTTCGGCGTCATAGCCCTGGTTGGCTCGTTTGCAGCTTGCCGCGCCATCGCCACGATTGGAATGCTGGCCTATATCCACCGGACCTGTGGGCCGGTCCGCTTGGGGATCGATCGCAACGTTTGGAAGGGCTTGATTCAGAGTATTCCGGTGTTTGGGGGAATTCTCCTGACCTCCACGCTCTACCAGAGCATCGACGTCCTCATTCTATCCAGGCTCGGGAACATCGAAGCCGTGGGCTTCTACACGGCGGCCTATCGGCTGATGACCATTGCGATGGTTGTTCCAAAGAGCTTTAACACCACCATCTATCCAGTCCTTTCCAGGCTTTTTCGGGAGTCCTCTCACAACTTCAATCGAGCCAACAGCCTTTCGTTACGCTATCTTCTTTTGCTACTGCTCCCGGTGGCGGTTTCGATCGATGGGATCGCCGACTCTCTGGTGCCGCTGCTGTTCGGCCCAGCGATGGCGCCGGCGGCTGGGGCCCTGAGAATCCTGATCTGGACGTTGGTTCCCTATGGCATCGCCCGGGTCCTGGCCTCTCTGCTGGTGGCCTCCGACCGGCAGCGCTTCGACCTGGCGGTGAACGGAATTGCACTGGTGGCAAACGTCGGGCTGAATCTTGTGCTTATCCCTCGCTACGGGTTTATCGGATGCGCGTGGGCGAATCTGCTGTCGATGCTGGTGTTTCTCGGTATGCAGTGCTATTTCCTGCGGCGCGAGATTCTGGGAGTGATCAAAAATGCGGCGATCGTGCGGCCACTCCTGGTGACCGGGGCTTTGTGGGGTTGGTTTCAACTCTCAGCTCCGTTGAATCTGGTAATCCGCCTGGCGGGTGGAGGAGCGTTGTTCGTGCTGTTGGTGGTTCTCCTGCGCGCCGTCCCACTGAGTGAGCTTCGGATGGTACTTCCGGCGCGGCTTGCGTCGGTATTGCCCCAGGAAAGACACGATTGACCCAGAGTCAGTCTCTGCCTGCGAGAGCAGGAAAAGACTCCGAGGACCCGGGTGCCGAGCAAGTCCGCCTACTCGGGGTCCGATTCGACCGGTTCGATCGGAGCCGAGCGATCCATACGCTGACTGCCGCCTTCGGTCAAGGGAAAGCTCTCAAGGTCTACATCATCAACGCCCATGCGCTCAACCTGGCATGCGCCGACGAGGCGTTTCGGGCGGTTCTCAACCAAGCGGATGTTCTCCTGAACGACGGCAGCGGCGTTCAGCTCGCGAGCCGGCTTGCCGGGAAACCGTTTCCCGACAATCTGGTGGGGACGGATCTCACTCCCCAACTTTGTCAGAAGGCGGTCGAGATGGGCGTGGGAGTGTTTCTCCTGGGGGGGCATCGCGGCGTTCCCGAGCGGGCTGCGGAGCGGCTGAAAATGATCGTCCCGGGGGTGATTGTCTCCGGTGTTCATCACGGTTTTTTCGAGCGATCGGAGACCACGGCAGTCATTGAGTCCATCAATGCTTCGGGCGCCGGGATACTCCTTGTAGCGTTCGGAAACCCATTGCAAGAAAGGTGGATCCACGAAAACGCCGCCTCCCTCCGTTGCGATGTGTGTATGGGAGTGGGCGGGCTGTTCGATCACTGGAGCGGTCGACTTCGCCGGGCCCCGCTCTGGATGCGCCGGCTGGGTATCGAGTGGGTTCAGATTCTCCTGCAACAGCCGTCCAAATGGCGGCGATATCTGCTCGGCAACCCGATCTTCGTGTTCCGGGCCGTCAGAGAGCGACTGGGGTGGCCGACGTAACCGTCCGTTCGTCAGCGTTGAAGCGAATCGTCAAGGCATGGGCCAGACGGGGGTTCGCGGCTGCCTGCAGGGCGACTTCCGGACGGGGCTCGCCTGCCCCCTCTCCAGGCGTGCGAATCTTGACCTATCACCGAGTGGTGGATGATGTCACGGATCCCTTTGCCGTGGCACCCGGGGAGTTTGCAAGACAGCTGAAGCTCCTCGCGTCTCTCCGAATCGTCCGTCCCATGAGTACAACCCGGGATTCTCTTACCCGACCGGGAGCTGCCCAACCGTTGCTCGTGTTGACCTTCGATGATGGCACGCGAGATTTCCTGGAGAATGCTTGGCCGGTCCTGGATAACCTGGCTCTCCCCGCGGTAGTCTATGTGAACCCTTCGCGGGTTGGAACACCTGGCTTCCTCAGCTGGCCTGAGTTGCGAGAGCTGTCGCGCGGGGGAGTGGGGATTGAATCCCACGGAATGGAGCATTGTTCGCTTGGGAGGCTCGAGCGTCCTGAAGTGAGACGGCAGCTCGTGGACTCGAAAATGGTTCTCGAGGATCAATTGGGAAGGCCGGTTTCCTCGTTTGCCTACCCATTCGGCACTTTGAGAGACTTTAACCATACGACTCGGGAGGAGATTCAATCGGCGGGGTATCGGACCGCCTGCACCTCCATGAACGGGATCAATGACTCGGAGACCAATCCGCTGGAGCTTCATCGCACCAAGATAGAACAGGGAGATGGCCCGATTTTTTCGTGGATTCTGGCGGGATGCCTGGATCGCTGGGAATGGATTGACAGGAATTTTTCGATGCTTCAAAACCGCTACCTGGCCGGGAAATAGGAACGCGCGAACCCTATGTGCGGCATCTCAGGAATCGTAAGCAGGGACATGCAACATCCACTTCCGTCGGAGTGGATTGAAAGAATGATGAGTGTCCAGGCTCACCGGGGACCGGATGACGCGTGCTTCCTGCGAATGCCCGGTTGCCTGCTGGGCTTCAACCGCTTGAGCATCCTGGATGTTTCACCGAAAGGGCGCCAGCCGATGGCAGCCGATGGCTCCAGGTCGGCGTTGGTCTTTAATGGGGAGATCTATAACTACCTGGAGCTGGCAGAGGATCTCAAGGCCGGAGGCGCCCAGTTCAAATCGCGCTCGGATTCCGAAGTTCTTCTCGCGGGTCTGGACGCGCATGGCGAATCGTATCTGAACGCTCTCAACGGGATGTTTGCTTTCGCCTTCTTCCAGCCGCGAAAGGGAGAGCTACTCGCCGCACGCGATCGTTTCGGGGTCAAGCCTTTCTACTATTATTTGGATAGCGATTTTCTCTGCTTTTCCTCTGAGATCAAGGCGCTTCTGAGTCTACCCTTCGTTCCTCGACGGCCAAATCTGGCCACCCTATTTGGCTCCACCTTTGAGCGTAGAAACGATCGATCTGAAGATACCTCCTTTGAAGACATTCGGCAGCTGCTTCCTTCCCACTGGCTGAGAATGAAACGAGATACCTGGAACCTGGAAATCGGTAGGTACTTTTCGCTGGAAGGGTTGGAGCCCCTACCCCAGGAGGCGATGGAAAACCAGTCGGCACAGCTGGAGGAGCAGCTGCGTGAGCTGTTGGTTTCGGCAGTGCAGCTGAGATTGCGCAGCGACCGCCCCATGGGCCTCCTGCTCAGTGGAGGCATGGATTCCTCGAGCCTTGCAGCGACGCTCGCTGCGCTGAAAAACTCCCGCTCTCTCCATGATCCTCTCCCGATGCCGAGACTGTTTACGATGTCACTGCCGGGCGAATCGATGGATGAGGCGGAATCTGCCGTCCGTACGGCCAGGCATTTGGGCCTGCAGGTCGACAGGATTCGCTGTGATGAGCCGGATTTCGAGCGCCTGGTGCCACTCACGCTTTGGCACAATGACGAACCGCTCCCCCTCTTGAACCGCTGCATTCACTACCAGATGATGGAGGCCATTGCTGCTGAGAATGTCATTGTCATTCTTAACGGCCAGGGCGGCGACGAGACCATGGGGGGCTATTTTGATCGATTGATTGGGGCGTCCTTGATCATGGCGCTCAGGGAATCTGGACCGAGGGGTTTCCTTCGGGAGTGGAAAGGGGCTCGAGACCTATGCGGGTTTCGGCCTGCCTGGATGCTGTCTCAGATGCTCAAGTACCTGCTCGGACAGCGATGGGTCCGAACTTGGCGAGGTCTTACACGGGAGCGCGCGCTGGTCCTCGCCACCCGTGGGTTTGTCGAGCGAGGAATCCTGAGAGATGCCGGTGCCAGACTCGTGAAGGGAGATCGTGTGAACGACCAGTTGATGCGGTGGCTCACTCGTGATTGCGTGCCGGATCTATGCCACTATGAGGACAGGAACGCGGCTGCGCATGGACTCGAGGAGCGGTTCCCGTTCTTGGACTTCCGAGTGAGCGAGTTCATGTTTCGTCTCCCCTGGAGCTTCAAGACCAGGAATGGAAAGAGCAAATTCCTGCTAAGAAAAGCGATGCAGGGACGGGTTCCGGACTTCATCCTGGGCTCGTACCGCAAAATAGGCCTTGGGGTGCCGGAAGACAAGTGGGTGCGCGGACCGTTACGCGAAATCGTTCATCGTGTCGTCTCCTCGAAATCCTTCCGTGAGCGCGGCTTGTGGCGCGCCTCAAGGGTTCAATCCATGGTGGCGCGACAACAGTCGGGCCAGATTGAATTGGGTGGGCTTATTTGGCGGATTGTCTCGACCGAGTTATGGTTTCAGATGTTCATCGATTCCGACGGGGGCCCTCCGACCGCTCACCGGAGGGTTCAATCGAAGCTTCTGGATACACCGATCAGCGCCTCCCCGATTGCATTACTGTGATGAGAATCCCAGAAATGCATTTACCGATTTGGGGATTAAGCTTGCAGCCACGCAAGAATCGACGTAAGTTCTTACCCAGCAGCAAGTAGCTTAATGGTATGGTAATTGCGAGGGTGAAGGGGACGGATGGCTCAATTGGGAACGGTGGGGGGGAGGCCCGTGAACAGTAGGCTTGGCATTGCCAAGGCTAGCCTGGCGCAATGGAGAGGCAAGGGCGAACGTCTGTTGGGTCGCCCAGCGCTCCGGGCGTCGCCCACCTTCCTCATTGGAGTTCTTGCCTTCACCTTCCTGCCGGCGGCATTCGGAGCTACCTACTACGTAGACGGCAATTGCCCTTCAGCCGGCAGCGGAACGAATCCAGCTTGCGGGTCAAGTGGTCCCAAGAAGCTGCTGGCCGACGGCGTCGCACTCCTGAGCGCCCCGGGCGACACCCTAATGGTGCGAGGCGTACATCCGGCGCATGATGGGGAATCCGCGGCCTTCGACGGTCGGTACTTCGACGACTGGATCCTGATCAGTGGTAAGAATGGTAGCGCCAGCGCCAGTATCAAGGTTCAGCCTTACGGGTTCACAGGCCCCGGCACTGGGGAGGTGGTGTATATCGACGGTACAAAACCCCCCTCCTCCGGCTGGACGCAATGCTCGAACTGCGCCTCGGGTGTTTGCGCAGGAGTGCCCGCTGCAGGATGTTCTGAAACTTGGTACGCGAGCGATACTGGAACAGCTATGCTCGCAGTGGGTGCACAAAAGCCCGACGGTAGTCCCACCTTTGCGGTTAGCACTGCGTCGGACCTAACCAATAGTCACTCTAGCTACTTAGGGAGCCGATGCAGTGTGTCAACCTGGAAAGCTTGTGACGCGAATCTAGATTGTGGTTCAGGAGAGACGTGTACCGCGACATCTCCGGAGATCGATTCATACAGTCCTCAGAATGGCGGGCCTATCCTGGTTCGTTGGGGCACCGGGAGCATGGCACCAGGGGGTTCAAGTAACCCCAAACCTTATGTTACGAACAACAATAACGGAACTGGGTTCTTTGTTTCGAATAGCTCCTATGTGACGGTACGCGGATTTGTATCCAGATGTCATGTGCGACCGCTCACTGTGGCTAATAACTATGGAGCCGTGAGTAACATCACGGTGTCCGACAACAAGCTGTTCTATGTGAACTATAAGACAAGCAGCGGGCCAGATTACGGACTGGCGTCCTATTCGGCATCGCCGGTTACCTTCTCAGGCAACGAAGTGGCATGGACGACGAGCGAGGGAATTCACGCCAGATCCAAACCTGTCGGACCCACCGTTCTCACGATTTCAGGTAATTGGATTCATAACGTGGGTGACCAGCGTATCCTCGGGCCAGCGGCGGTGGGAACACCGAATGGAATGATCATAACGAGCGACTACACGTCAACGGATGGCAACTGGAGCGGTTCTGTACTGGAGAACAATTTCATTGCGAACATTTCATATTCCGGGGACAAGGCTGTGATTTTAGAGGATAACGTCAACAACTGGATCATTCGAAACAATGTCTTCTACAGGATGGGTGGCGAAGGTATCAAGCTCGATGGGACAGGCGTTTCTTCTAACGGTCATCAGATATATAACAACATTTTTCTTGAGAATGGAGTAAAGGGTGTCAACGCTGGCGGGGGTGGGCCTGGAATCTACATTCTCACGACATCCGGAAAGACAGCGAGCAATAATGTTGTCTATAACAACACATTTGCAAATAACAGAAACGGCGGCATCGTCGCCGAGTGTGGAGGCAGTTGTCCGAACAATGTGTTCAGAAATAATATCATCTACGATTCTTCCCCCAAAATGCTGATTACCTATCCACCCGCCGGGGTATTTGAAAGCAATCTTCTTAACGCCCCAGGCACGGGATCTATTGCTTCGATCAATGGCAGATCTTCTACTTGCTTGAGCACGGTACTAACAGCGGATCTGGACGGAAACGGGACTGCGAATGACAAGAACCGATGTTCAGATCCCCTGTTTGTCTCTCTTCCCTCTCGGGACTTGCACCTTTCCAGCGGATCTCCTGCGGTTGATGGGGGCGCCTCCGCAGGTATGCCGAGTGGTCGGACCTCAAGCATCAACAACTCCCTCGCTCAATTTCATGGATTCCCGTCCTATGCCGACAATGCGCCGATGAGTGGTTCAGCCTGGGACATTGGTGCAGTCGAGAGATCTGCTTCAGGGCCTCCGACCGCGTCCGTTTCAGTCGGTCAAGGCGGGAGCATGATTGGCTCAGGGACCTACACGCTCACGCTTACTGCATCAAGGAGCCTAGTGAGTCTTCCGGGGCCTCTCAGCTTTCTGGAAAGCGATTCAAGCACAACAACAGTTTCGCTTGCCGGCACTTTGCCTGGGACGAGCTTTACAGGAGTTTTTGTCGTGAATAGCTCCGTCTCAGAGGGCCCAGGGGTGTTTTCTTTACCCCTAAACAATCTCGTTGATAGTTTAGGCCAGACAGGGAATCTGCTCACTGGCGGATATCAGATCACGATCGATAGGACTGCGCCGTCCTCCCCGGCGAATCTTCGATTCGGGATCTAGATTCTCTACCGTACGTTTGCTTCCCGCCTCTCGTTGCACACAGCTTATTCATTGAATCGCAAAAACTGATTGGAAGTATCCATTGGCCAGGATACAGGCCTGGAGCATTCGACCTCAAACGCTGCGGTGCAGTCTGACGGTGGTCCACGGCCGCAGTGATTGCTGTCTCGGGGATTGTGAGGGCAAGCTGGGATGATAAGTCTGGACACAGTCGCGGTTCTACAGTCCATCCTCCTATTGCTGGGATGCGCATTGCTTGCCATGCTAAGTGTTCTTGGTCTCGCGTGGATGGGACGCCATCGGACGCACCTCATGCACGTTCCCATCACGGTCTGGCGGGATGCCATCCTCCTTCGTATTGTTGTTTTTGTTGCCCTCTTTGTAGGTGATCTTTTAATCGTGAATCCTGGAGCACCCGCATGGATGGTCTCCGATTCAGGAGGCAGTATCCAAGCTTTCATTTCGCACCTGAGTAATTGGGATGGACGGTGGTACATAGGGATCGCCGAGATGGGCTACAACGAACTAACTCGAGAAGACATTGAGGATCGACAGGGGCAGTGGCGTGCGGCTCCGTTGGAAGTCAGCTCGAGATGGGCTGCTTCTGCACCCGAACAATGGAAGTACTATGGACCCTATCATTTTCTACCTCTATTCCCCATGTTGCTACGGATGTTTTTGCAGCTTCCACTGTCAAGCCCGATGGTCGGAGTCATTGTCAGCAATCTATTATTCATCCTCTGTGTCGCGGGGCTGTACCGATTGGCCGAAAGGCACGGCGAGCGTGTCGCGGCGGATGCGGTTCGCTTGTACTGCTTGATGCCAGGATCAATTTTCACTTTCGGGGCATTTTCAGAGCCACTTTTTGTGGCGCTGGCTGCATGGACATTGGTGTTCGCGGAAAGAAATAAACGGTCTCTCTCTTGGCTTGGAGCGACGCTGGTTGCAACGACCAGAATATCAGGAATTCTGGTGTCCACTTCGTTGATGGTAAAGGAACTGGTGGTGCCTCGTGCAGACAAGTTGGCCGTAAGGTTCGGGCGGGCCCTTGTCCAGGGTTTGCCCGGACTGGTTGGTCTAGGACTCGTTGCAATCTATTTCAAAATGACTTCAGGAGAGCCTTTCCCATTTGTCAAGGCACAAGTGCTTGGTGGGTACGGACTTAGTTTGCCCTGGGAAGTGGCTCGTCAAGACTTGCATACTCCCTTTGGGGGGGTAATTCTGCTTCCTCTGTGGGTTGCGCTATTGCTTCTTGTCGTTAGGGGTATCTCTTGCCTGCCGATAGAAGAAACTGCAATGGTGTTACCGATTTTTGTGCTTCACTCGGTGCATAAGCATTCAAGTCTCTTGCGCTTTACGCTAGAGCTCTTTCCAGTTCTAATCGTGCTGTCAGTTTGGATCACCCGTAGCGAGAGAATCAGACTTTTCACTTACTCGTGTTTGGCTTGTTCGACAGGGCTCCTCGGAGCTCTGTTTGTGAATGGAATTTGGGTTGGATAATCAAATGGACAATGCTCGCCATCGGAATCGATGAAATCTCCCAGGCATATTGAACGTTTGCAGAATACTTTAGTTTTATCTTGCAGCGTACTTCTCGTGCTGGTGGTGGGCGAACTGGTTGCGAGGATCTGGCTGCCGGCCCCTCTGCCGTGGCTATATCCGCAACTTCGATACCGTCCTGACCCCACGCTTGTGTTCACGCTCGTTCCCAATCAGCATGCATTTTCGGCAAATACCCCCGTTACCATCAATGAACGCGGGTTGCGTGGTCCAATAGTTCCCTATGATCCCGAGGCTGGAGAATTTCGGCTGCTCATTCTAGGAGATTCAATTGTCTTCGGTTACGGAGTGCCTGTTGAGGGGATAATTGGCACACGCCTCAAAGCGCTCGTTGATTCAGGGAATCACAGAACTCAAGTCATCAACACGGGTGTTCCCTCTTACAATACCGAGCAGGAAGTGGAGTTCCTTCGCACCGAAGGGGTTCGTTATTCGCCGAATTGGGTGATCGTAGGCTTTTGCTGGAACGATTTGAGTGACAAGACGGGGGTGAGGGTCGACGGTAACGGAATGTTAGTGTCTGAGGGTGCAGGAGAACCGAACCACCTTCGAAGAATGATGGAGTCCGAATTAGGTTACCAACTTCGCAATGCTCTTAAGGAATCTCGTCTCTTGTATGCCCTATCTATCGGGACAGCCATTCTCGGCGGCGGAGATGAACAAGGGAAGGCTACGAGTCTGCGGACGCAAATCCTTAGCGGTGAAACTTCCAGTGGAGCAATCGAGGGGTGGAATCGCGTTGAAAACGCTTTAGGAAGATTAGCCGATCTGTCAAGAGTTTATCATTTCAAGGTGCTTGTTGCCGCCTTCCCTACGCTCTCATCTATTGAGGAGTCCCACCCCAGTAGCAGTTATCCCAGTACCCTACGATTAATATCTGCCCGGCTCGGTATCAATTTCATTGATCTTCAGCCGGCATTCCGACGCAATTACCGGGGCAGAACGTCATTGTTTCTGCCGTATGACCCAGATCACCCAAATTCCACGGGCCACCGCATAGCGGCGGAGGAAGTAGCTCGATTCCTTGTCCAAAGCTCTTTCGAGTCACCCACGCACTGATCCGATCACTCCGACTTGTGGGCAGCTTTCAGTAAGTGAGTCATCGCCAGTTGAAATCGGCTGCGCTCTCCTTGTTGTGAATTGATACGCAATCCAAGGCTCCAATGCCGACCCGCGGGTGAATTCGGCAAGCTGAGGATTTCTCAAGAAGCTGAACCCGGGCCGACTTACTTTCATCCCCGATGGAAAGACAATTCTCTAAATCGCTTACAGTAATTCTCGTGGGAATCCTCCTGTCTCTTCTGACCGCGGAAGTGGTTAGCCGGAGGCTTTTCTCGTTCGAACTGGCCTTCGACAAGGAGCTTAAGGAGTTCGTCTTCGCTCCCGGAAGTTGGGTTCGATTTCGCCTTGAGGGAGACGGACTCAGCCGGTGGACGTCCCACGGCGTTCGCAGAGCGGAGATGCCCTCCTCTTCGGCCCAGTCTTCCATTCTGGTCCTTGGCGACTCGTTTACTGAAGCGTTGCAAGTGAGTGATGGAGAGGTCTATTCAGCGCGACTGGAAAGGGAATTGCTGGCCAAGGGCATCCACCGAGCGGTGTTGAACTTCGGCAAGTCAAGCTGCTCGCTGGCTGACTACATCGGCTTGGCAGAGCGAAACAAAAGGCTTTTCAACCCCATTTGGACAGTCATTCAGGTTCAAGAATCGGACTTCACGACTGATGCCTGGAATTCGAGGAAGGTGAATCGCTCCACCGGTTATTTTTATAGAGATACCGCCAGCGGGCGCCTGAGGGTGTCGGGTCCCCGGCCCGTTGAGCTGAAGGAGAGGGGCTGGTTCCGCGATTTCACCATGAAACTGAGAAATGAATCAGCCTTCGTTCAATTCGCTTTCGAAAGGGTTGAGGAACTGCAATTGTGGGTCGAGCATGAACCGGCTCTTTTCAGGGCCGCGGCGCCGGCCGAGAAAGTGACTGATTCTGAAACTTGGCACGACTTTCCGATCAAGGAGGAGCTGGAATGGCTCGCGGAGTCGTATTCAGGGCGCCTGACCCTGCTGCTTATCTCAGAATGCAATGCGGCCTCGAACGGCAGCCCTTCGGAGTTTGAAACCTACCTTGCCCGACTCGCAAATGAAAAGGGTATCGGAGTGGTAGCTCTCTCGGCACAATGTCCTTCACTCCTGGCAAACGGAGAGTCGCCTTTCGGTTTCTCTAACGGCGTCTTCAACAAGGGTCACATGAATTCACTCGGGCACTCACTGGCAGCCAGTAAACTTGCCGGCGAAATCCTAAGGGTCTTCACGGAAAATGGTATTCACTAGTCCCAGATTCTTTGTTTTCATTCTCATCGTCTTGCTCGGCATAACCGCCATCCCTTCTAGGGAATGGAAGAAACGCTTCCTCATGGCCGCTTCCTGCTTCTTCTATGCGGCGTGGGACTGGCGCTATCTTGGATTGTTGCTGTTTATCAGCGTCATCGACTACATCGCCGCTTCAAAGATTGCCGAGACCGACCACCCTAGGATTCGAAAAGCCTGGTTGGTCTTGAGCGTTGTTTCAAACCTGGGAGTCCTGGCCTACTTTAAGTACTGCAACTTCTTCATCGACAATTTTAATCTGCTCCTGGGGGGGGGCGGTCTTCACATCGAAGCCCTGAAAATCCTGCTTCCCGTCGGTATCAGCTTCTACACTTTCAAAACGATGAGTTACACCATCGATGTGTATCGGAATGAGATTGAACCGTGTCGGAAATGGCTCGACTATGCCACGTTCATCACCTTCTTCCCAGAGCTCGTTGCAGGTCCGATTGTCAGGGGCTCCGTCTTTCTTCCGCAGATGAATCGGATGATCGGGCTGGAGAAGGGTCGATTTGTTGTCGGATCGAGCATTTTCGTTCAGGGGCTGATTAAGAAGCTGCTCATCGCGGACAGAGTGTCGAAGGTCGCGGACCCGGTCTTTGCATCTCCCGAGTTGTTTCACCCAGTGACCATCTGGTTTGGAGTTCTGGCCTACACGATCCAAATCTACTGCGATTTCTCAGGGTACTCCGACATGGCAATCGGAATCGCCAAGATCATCGGCTACGACCTGCCGGAGAATTTCAACATGCCCTATTGGAGCGCCAATATCACAGAATTCTGGCGACGTTGGCACATTACTCTCAGCTCCTGGCTTCGCGACTATCTTTACATCCCGCTGGGCGGGAATCGGCATGGGCCAAGGCAAACCTATCTGAACCTCATGCTCACCATGCTGTTGGGAGGCTTGTGGCATGGCGCCAGTTGGAATTTCGTGCTTTGGGGTGGACTGCACGGAGGAGCGCTGGCGATCCACAAATTCTGGCGATCGGGACAGACCGGTGGCTCCGCATGGGGCGCCGCCTGCGCGCATCTGGGGACGCTGATGTTCGTCGTCCTCACCTGGGTGCCGTTTCGAAGTCAGTCGTTCCAGAATTCAATCCTGATTTACAAGAAGTTGTTTGTGATCGGCACGCCGGAGGGAGGGCGATGGTATCCGGAGTGGTTGTTCTGGTGCAGCGCCCTCCTGGTGATTGGCCACGTCATTGGAATCAACGTCGAAGGGATTGTCAGGTTGGGACGACCCGGCGGTAAACTCAAAAAGCTGCTGGACAGACTCGGATTCAGAGTCGATGTGCTGCCGATTGCCGGGCCTTACATCGTCCCGGAGAGGATAACGGTTGGCAGTGTTTATGTGATGTCCCTCCTCTTGATCGCTTTGTTTCTCTTCTCTCCTTTTAGCACCAATCCCTTCATTTATTTCCAGTTTTAGCCCTCCTCGAATCACCTTCCTCCCGTTCACCGATGGACGCCCTCGCCAAATGGACGGGGTGGCTCCGGTGAGCTCCCGGGCTAGAAATTTCCTCCTCGGACCTGCCGGGCCGTCTCAATTCGCAACGCTCGAATCATGTCCCGATGGGTACGGGGGATGGACCGAGATTCATCCGAGCCCGAGCTTTTTCTTGACTGGCAGGCCTTTCACCCTTATATTACAAATCCGTAACTCATCCACAGCTTTGGATAGGCCGGGGGGGCCGGATGCAGGCCAACTTCTATCGGGAGATCTTCGAGAGCCTCAGGTGCGGCATCCTCACAATCGACGAGGAGGGCCGGGTCACGACCGTCAACCAGGTCGCGCGACAGATTCTCGACCTCCCAGAGCAGGGTACCGAGAAGGCTCACTGCAAGCAGGTGCTGGCGGATTACCCGGAGATCAGCCGAACTCTCCTCGAATCCCTGCGCATGGAGAACCCTCCGATCCGCTTCGAGCTGGACCTCAAAGTTCCCGGGCGCCCGAAACGGGTGATTGGTGGAAGCGTTTCCCATGTCCGGGGAGCCGATGGATCCCGGGACGGTGCCGTCCTCTTCTTCAAGGACCTCACGACGATCGAGCAGGGAGAAGAGCAGGAGCGTCTCAAGGATCGGCTGGCGGCGCTGGGGCATATGGCGGCGGGTCTGGCGCACGAGATCCGCAACCCGCTGGGGAACATCGGGACCACGGCCAGCCTGCTCAAGAGGAAATTGAGCGGCAATGACTCGGGAATCATCGCCCTCGACAACATCGTCCAGGAAGTGAGGCGGCTGAACCACACGGTCACCCAGTGCCTGGAATACGCCAAGCCAATCCACTTACGCCCCCGGCCGGTGGACTTGCCGGTTCTCCTGGCGGAGGCGCTCCAGGAGGTCCGCGCGAAATGGCCCTCGGGTCGCGTGGAGGTGAGGGAGAGCCACGATCCGGGAGTGTCCGGCCTGCGGGCGGATGGCATTCAGCTTCGACAGGTGCTTCACAATCTCATCTCCAATGCCTTTGACGCCATGGGTGGGCGGGGGAGTCTGCAAATCGAGACATTTCTTGAGCCTGCAAGCTCGGCTCCGCAGAACGGCGGTGAGCGATTTGCGGTGATCCGTATCCGCGACAATGGCCGTGGAATCACGCCGGAGGTGAGAGAGCGTTTGTTCTTTCCGTTCTTTACCACGAAGGCCGCGGGATCCGGGATCGGGCTCGCCATTGCCAAGAAAATCGTCGACTCCCACCAGGGGATGATCGACGTCGAGAGTGAGTCGGGCCACGGGGCCACCTTTTCCGTCAAGTTGCCCTATCCAGGCTCCGCACAGGCGGACGCCTTGCAGGTTTAATCATGAAGAGGCTGCTCATCGTCGAAGACGAGAAGATCCTTCGCGAAAATCTCCAGACAATGTTCAACGAGCATGGCTACCAGACCGAGGTGGCGCCCAATGGCGGGGAGGCCATCCGCCGCCTTGACCAGGACCACTTCGACCTGGTGATTACCGACATGCGCATGCCCGAGGCGGACGGGTTGGAGGTGCTCAGGAAAGCCCAACAGGTGGACGAGAGTACGCTGGTGCTGGTGATGACCGCCTACGGTTCGGTCGAATCGGCGGTGAATGCCATGCGCTTCGGTGCTTACGATTACATCCAGAAGCCCTTCGAGCTGGACGAGCTGGAGCTGAAGATCATGCGGGCCTTCGACCACCAGCGGGAATCCCGCCATCTCGAGGCGCTGAAGGTCAAGGAAGAGCCGGACTCCGGCATCGTGGCCGAAAGCGAGCAGATGAAGCAGGTCCTCGAGGTCGTGCGCAAGGTCGCCCGCAGCAAGGCCACCGTCCTCGTCACCGGGGAGACCGGCACGGGCAAGGAGAAGGTCGCCGAAGCCATTCATTCTCAGTCCTGGCGAAGCGAGCACAACCTGGTCAAAGTCAACTGCGCCGCAATCCCCGAGGAGCTCATCGAGAGCGAATTGTTCGGCCATGAGCGGGGCGCGTTCACGGGAGCCCTGCGCCGCAAGATCGGGCGGTTCGAGCTCGCCGATGACGGCACCCTGTTCCTGGATGAGATCAGCAGCATGTCCCCGCGCACACAGGCGAAAGTGCTCCGGGCGCTCCAGGACCAGGAGTTCGAGCGGGTCGGGGGAGAGCGGACGTTGAGGGTGGATGTCCGGGTCATCGCAGCGACCAACCGGGACCTCCTGGATGCTATCGACCACGGGGAGTTTCGCATGGATCTCTTTCACCGGCTGTCGGTCGTGAATCTAAAAATCCCGCCCCTCCGGGAGCGCAAGTCCGACATCCTCCCGCTGGCGAAGGAGTTCCTGGACAAGTACGGCCGCGAGATGCACCGGCAAGTGAGGGGATTCCTTCCGGAGGCCCAGTCGCTGCTCCTGGAGCATCCCTGGCCGGGGAATGTGCGGGAATTGAAGAACGCCATGGAGCGCACGGTGCTCATGAGCGACAAAGAGTGGATTTCCCCGGACGACATCTCGTTGTTCGAGATTCGGCCGTCCGCCGCCCCGGTCACCTCCCACGGAGTGAGCATGCCCACGGGCCTCGACCTGGAAGGGATGGAGCGTCAGGCGGTGCTGGAGGCGCTGCAACGAGCCAACTGGGTGCAGAAAGATGCCGCTGCGGCGCTGGGAATCAGCAGCCGGGTCATGAACTACAAGATCAGGAAATACAACTTCACTAACCCGCGGTGGAGCCGCAATAAACCTACATCTACCGATAACTGATCTCCTCCCAATCCTGCCCAACCCACGCGTGATATGATTTTCCCCTTCCGAGGAGCGCAAACAGAAAGCAGGATGGCCCCTGGAGGGATCGTGAGAGCCTCCGAAGCCCGCTGGAGTCGAGTTCCCTGAATGGGAAGACTTCTCCAAACACTGAGAACAGACCTGGATCTTCGACTCCTCGAGGCGCCCGCTGACCGGCGCCTAATGGCGGGGTTAGAGCGTCTCCTCAAGTACCTTCTCGCGGCTTGCGTCTACTACACCGGGCTCACGGGATTTCTCCTTCGACGACGGCTTCGCCAATCCAGAGCCGCGCTGATCCTTGGGTATCACGGGGTCATGGACGGGGTCCCGACGTTGCTGTCCCGGGGCCATTCGCTGTCGAATCTGGAAGAGTTGGTCCGGTTCCTGAACCGGCACCTCCGAGCCGTGCCGTTGTCGGAGATTGTCTCTCCGGTGTCCAGCGGAGGGGCCCCACCCGCGACTTTCACCGTGACCTTCGACGACGGTCTAGTCAACAACGTCACGCTGGTCATCCCGCTCCTCCAGAGGCTGGGCGTGCCTGCCACTTTCTTCGTGCCGAGTGGTCTGGTGGGGGCCCAGTACGATCTCTGGATCGCATCCCTGACCGAGATGATTCGCACCTGGCCCGGAGATCGGTTACCTGCCGAAGGCATACTCTGGCCCGTGCTGCCTTTGAGGAACGCACGGGAGCGCTATGTGGCTCTGTTCCAGGTCAAACAGGTTCTCAAGTCCAACGAGGGGAGCCGGGAAGAGATCTTGGCGAGATTGCAAAGAACGTCCGGCGCAGTCTTACGTCCTCCGGAGGAGGATCGCGTCGTGGACTCAAGCCTGCTACGATGCATGATTCAGCCTGGCTTCGCGGTCGGGGCTCATTCCCGGAGCCATCCCATTCTTTCGGGTCAGGACCCATCGAGGGTCCGCGAAGAAATTGCCGGCTCCCGACGCGACCTTGAAACCATGGCGGGCTGCGAGGTCCTGGATTTCGCCTACCCCAACGGCCGTTTTGCCGACTTCAATGACACGACTCGAGAATTGGTGGCCGAGGCGGGCTTCCGGTGCGCCGTGACAACTGAGCCGGGAATGGTGATCCAGGGAGACGACGTGCTGGCGCTGCGGCGCTGTATGCCTGAAAACGTCCCGGCATTTCTGGCCGCTTTCGATCTCCTCATCCGGGTCTGGAAAGACCGGCGACGTCCCGCCGACGGAACCCAACGAGTGGGCGATCGGCTGTCCTATCTGCGGCCCGCGTCCGCCGGAGACGTGGTTTGAGGACGGAGGAAGTCGAGCCGTCGGTATGGTCCGAAAAACTCGGCGCCGCTTGGGATTCGCTCCATGCGGATGCCTCGGATACGACCATCTTCCTCAGCTCTCCCTGGATCACCGCCTGGTGGCGCCACTTTGGCAATTCACTCAAGCCGCGGATGCTGGCCGTATGGGACGATGCGGGGTCACTCTGCGCCCTGGCGCCCTTGTACACTCGACCCCTCCGGCTGGCGGGCCTGCCGGGGCCGGCGGTCCTGGGGTTGATGGGAGATGAAGGGGTCGGCTCAGTATACCTGGGCTTTCTGTTGCGGCGCGGGCGGGAAGAGGAGACCCTGACGGCCGCAGCCACCCACCTGGCGCGGGGTTGGTCCCTGATCGACTTCTGGGGACTGCGGGAGGAGTCGCCATCCGCCCAGCGCACATTGCAAATGCTCACTTCTCTCGCGCCCGGGCGCGAGCACCGCGAACGACACCCGTGCTCCCGCATCGAGCTACCCGGGAACTATGAAACCTATCTGGCCTCCCTCCCGCAGAAGTTCCGCAGCACCGTGCGGTATCGCACCAACAAGCTGGTAAAGAATTTCACCGTGCGGATGTTCCGTACCGAGACCGAAGACGAGGTGGCGCCGCATCTGGAAAGGTTTTTCGCCATGCACCAGGACCGCTGGACGGCCGAGGGGCATCCCGGATCTTTTTACAGCGGGGCCAAGCGGGCGTTCTATGGGGAAGTGTCTCGCGAGTTTCTCCGCCGGGGCTGGCTGCGGTTCTACCATCTGGAAGTGGATGGCATCATCCGCGCTTCGCAGTTTGGCTTCGCGTTCAATGGAATTCTGCACTCCCTCCAGGAAGCCTTCGATCACGACTTCCATCCCCCGGGAGTCGGAGGAGTGGGAGTCGTCCTCAGGGGCATGGCCATTCAGCATTGCATCGGTGAGGGGCTACGCGGTTACGACTTCCTCGACGGGATCGAGGAGTTCAAGATTCGCTGGGGAACAAAAACGCACTACGTGCAACGGGTCCGGATTGGAGCTCCAGGTCCTTCCGGCACGTTGGCCTTCGCTGCAACCGCCGGGGTTCGACAGTTCAAGGACTGGGGGCTCGAGCACTCGCCGGCTTGGCTGGTGCGGGGACGGGAACGCCTGCAAACTTGGCGCCGGGTGCGCCAATCCCGACGGGTGGCCGCCACGCAGCGTGGAGCGCAGGGATGAGCCGCCCGGTGGAAGGCATCGAGCGGTTCTTTGCCCAGCGCTACGGGCGCGAGGCCGTCTACCTCCCGTCCGGACGCTTGGCCCTGTACCTCGCCTTCAAGGAGTACCTCAAGCCGGGAGACCGGCTGTTGATGTCCCCAGTGGATGATGACGTGGTCTTCTTCACGGTGCTGGCGGCCGGTCTCCTGCCGGTCCTGGGTCCGCTCGATCCGAGGACGGGCAATCTGGATCCGGAGGGAGTGGACGAGGCGACCTGGAAGACTCTGAGCGCCGTGATGACCACGAATCTCTACGGCATCACGGATCGCATGGATCGATGGGTGGAGAGCAGCCAACGGCACCAGGTGCTGCTCATCGAGGATGCCTGCCAGGCCTTGGATTCGCGCCTGGGAAACCGGAGGGTGGGAGAATTTTCATCCGTCGCCGCTTTCAGCCTTACCAAGCACACGAACGGTGTCGGAGGGGTGTTGACCTTTACCGACTCGGCTCGCCGTGGCTCGATTCTCGCCGCAGCGAGCTCCGAGATCCACCGCCCGTCCGCATGGGAAGCGGGACTGACGGCGCTGCGCCGGGGCCTTCGCTCGGCAGCCGAAACCACCGGAACTCACGCCGCTCTGCGGCGGCTGCGGCGCGCTCTCGTTCCTCCCGCTGACGAGCGCGACGGTCACCGGATGGCCTATCGGAAGGAAGAGGTCCTGCAGGAGAAAGCGGCTGGCGCCGGGCTGAATCGCTTCGAACGCTGGGTCCGGGTGGACAATGCGCGATACTGTACTCAAGTTCAGGATGCCGACGCTCGGCGGACGCTGCAGGCGCTGGAGAATTTCGATGAAAACCGCCGGCTCCGGTTGGCGGGCACCCGCAAGCTCCTGGAGTTGAACCTGACTCCGCCGGACATTCCCTTGCACGAAGCATGCGCCCTGTTCAAAGTTCCGCTGTTCGTCCAACGACGCGAGCAGGTGATTGCCGATTTTGCCCGGCACGGGATGGAGCTGGATTACATCTACGATCCTCCCCTGGATCGCTATGCCGATGAGGATCTGGCACTCCGGATTCCCTCTCCCCCAGCGGCGCTCCGGTGGAGCCGCAACGTTCTGCCGGTCAACCCTCTGCATGCCGATCGATTCCTGGACATGTTGACTCGATTACCGCCCCTGCGACCCGCCCAGGGCTGAGCCGATCCAGCCCCCGCCTGGGCTCATCTGGCCGATTGGACCTCACGCCCTAACCTTGGGATACCCGCTCTTCCTACCCTATGGTGGCCGAATTGGACTACCGATTGAGGCAAAGGACCGTGTCAACCCCGCCTACGCATCTCAACCTAGAACCGACCCCCGAAGAGGCTCGCCAAACCCGATCTAGCCGTGACCAGCGATTGGAGGGGCTGAATGCGCAATCTGCCCGTCCCTATCGGCTCAATCCATCGCGGACGTGGTTCATAACCGTAAGCGAATTACACCCTCGTAAGTTGATAACGGGCTGCCTTTACACAGCATCCTGTCATTCGGCTGACGCGTCGTAACCTATTACAAATAGGCATGTTATTCTGATGGCTTTTGCAAAGAATGGAATTCAGAATGGCACTGAAGTTGCTGTCTCGTCCCCCGGCTCCATCCGGAACGGAATGGAGGGACGGGCATCATGCTCAGCGCGATTCGAGATTCCCAGGAACACGCAGGCTTCCGGGCTCTGCGCTGGATTTTTTGGGCCGGCGCGACCCTGTTGCTCATCCTGCTTCCCAGCGCCGTTTCCGCTGGCACTATCAAGCTGGCCTGGGACCCGGTGGGAGATCCTGACCTGCAAGGCTATAAGGTTTATTACGGGACCAACTCCGGTATCTACACGAACAGCACCCCCACGGGGCGGGAGACCTCCGTGGACATCGACAATCTCCAGGACTGTAAGGTCTACTACCTGGCAGTTAAAGCGGTGGACGCCAATGGAAATGAGAGCGTCGCCTTCTCGAACGAGCTTTCCGGCATGTCCGCGCCGGTTCCCGGCTCGGTCACTCCCAGCTCGGCGAAGCAGGCGACGAACTCTCAGCAGGTGACCATCTACGGCACGAATTTCGACACCCAGGCGCGGCCCGATTTCGGGCCCGACATCCTGGTGAACAGCTACTCCACGAGCTCCTGTACCCAGATGACGGCCAACGTCACCATCACCGAGGCGGCGAAGGTCAACTCCGCCCCCGCGCCGCCCCGCCTCCTCACCATCATCAACAATGGCGGTCCGCGCGGCTCCAAGAGCGGGCCCTTTGCTGTGACGTTTAACGAGCGCAGGGCAGACATTTACCCTGATGGTCAGGTTAGAGGGCGGGACTTGATTTATCTCCAGAATGCTTTTGGAAGCGTGTCAGGCGATACGAACTATAATACTGACGCCGACCTAAACGGTGACGGCAAGGTGGACGGCGCCGACGTGACCTTGCTAGCAATCTGGCACGGACATATCTTCTTCTAGTCGAGTTCTACCCGGGGGACATCGATTTTGAAGGTTTTCCATAACACTCGAATGGGATTCTTGACCTGCTTCTTCCTATTGGCACTGGCGAATTGCGGTGGCGGAGGGGGTGGTGGCGATGATAGCGGGGGGGGAGGTGTCGTCGCCGACTTTGCAGCCAACTGCATGAACGGGGACCTCTGTTCAACCAATGCGGTGACCAGTCAGAAGGGAACTGCCGCTGGCAATATCGTCGAGGTGCAGCTCTGGCTGAACAAGCTGAACACTACCATCGGCGAGGCCTCTCTGGATTTGGGTTTCGATCAGACGGTTGCTGCCTATCAGGGATTCACTCCAGGTACGGCCCTTGGAACCAGCGGTTCCGGCACGCTCTATGTGGTCACACCGATGGGACCCGGTGAAGTACTGGTGGATATCGCTCCTCCTGCAGGTGGAAAGAGCGTCTCCCAACCGGCTCTGCTGGTGACGCTCAGTTTCAAGGTACTGAAGACCAGCGGAGGATCGAACTTCTCATTTCGCAATCCCGACACGCCGACGGGTACTGCCCTCTACACCGCCAACGTCCCCCCGACTATCATCTTGCTGACCTCCAGCAAATGGACCGGCGGACTCTTCTCCGGCATGTAGTCCGTCCGGTCGTTTCTACCCCCGAATCCCTCGAATACCCCGACCTGCCGAAATCCATATCTGCCCTCTGAACCGCTGTCCTTCCCTCGTTTCCGATCCACCCGAGGCCACTCGAAGCTCAGGCGCCCGGTCGGCTCATTCTCCAGCAGCACCCGGGCAAGGTCCAACCTGCCATTCGGTGAGGCCGAAAGGACCGTCCGACACTAGGTCAGCTTCCCCGCGCGGGACCAGGTCTCCAGCAGCGTGAGACAAGATTGCGGCAGGTCGGTCTCGCCCCTGGTGCGGCGGGTGGAAAGCTCCTGCCAAAGCTGCGTCACCGATTCCGGTAGGTCCACATCGTACCAGGCCGGGAGTGAGGCGAGGGGAATGCCCTCCTTACGGGCCCGGCGCACCGTCTCACGGTAGAGCTGAGCCGTTCCCCAGGGCATGCGGGTCAGCAGGACAGGATGGAGGCGGGAAGCTCCCAGGAGGTAGTAGCCGCCGTCTCTGGCCGGGCCCACGACCATCTCCGACTTGCCGAGCTCGTCGAAAGCACGAACCACATAAGCTGCCGGCAGATGCGGACTATCGGAGCCGAGCACGACAATTTCTCGAAAATCGTCCGTCAGGCATTCCTGAAACGCTTGGTGGAGGCGATCTCCGAGATCGGCTCCGCTCTGGACCCTTAACACCGCCGAGTTCATCGACGCCGCAATCTCGGAGTCCAGCTCTCCCGCCTCGCTCAGGTAGAGTCGGCATTCCGCCCCGGCCGACTCCCCGCACCGGCGCAGCAGAACCAGGCTGTCGATCAGGAGCGCCCGGTGCAGGGCCAGCGCTTCCTCGGCGCTGAACTTCGGTGTAAGACGAGTTTTTACCTGCCCCAGTCGGGGAAGCCGCGCAAACAGCAGAAGGGCGCGATGCCGTGTCATGCGCCATTCCGATCGTTCGGAGATGAGCGATCTCCCGTCGGGATGGAATCGCTTCCCGAAGCTTCTACCGGCATCCGTGGGGGACTGAAAGGCACCAGAATTGTCGTGTGGGTTGAAGCGAAACGGAGCACGATGCCTCTTCAATTGGACCAGGGTATCGTAACATAACCCATCGCGTCGGCCTTCTCGCCGGTGCGTCGTCGCTCTATAAATTCCGGTTGAGCCCGGGCGCCCGGTGTGCTAGTGTCCCGTCTCCGAAATCTCGTTGGAAGCGTTGTCACGGAGTCCCGTTCGGCCGATTGGCTCCCTGCTGACCGAATCGCCATCAGAACGGATCATGACGAAGTCCTTCTTTTTGTATCTTTCCCGCTCCCCCCGTGCCCAGCGTTTCATCATGGGCCTTCCTCTGGCTCGACGCGCAGCCCGCCGCTTCGTGGTCGGAGAGACCCTCGAGGAGGCCCTTGCCGCCGTGTCCGAGCTGAACCGGGAGGGGATGGTGGCCACCCTGGATCTCCTCGGAGAGGACATTTCGAGTCCCCAGGAGGCAGAAACCTCCACCCGCGAGGTCGCCTCCATTCTGGATGGCATCCAGCGCACCGGCGTGAAGTCGAATCTCTCCCTGAAGCTCACGCAGCTGGGGCTTCGACTGGGGAAGGAGGAATGCCGGAAGAATCTGGAGACGGTTCTGAAGCGGGCGTTCGACCATGGGAATTTCGTGCGCATCGACATGGAAGGCTCGGACGTCACCGAGATCACGCTGCAACTCTTCGAGGAAGCTCGCCGCCGATTCCCCAACGTGGGAGTCGTTGTCCAGGCTTATCTGCGACGCACTGAGAAGGACGTGAAGGAACGCCTGATACCCTCCGGCGCGGCGCTGAGATTGTGCAAGGGGGCGTACAAGGAGCATGCTGATGTCGCCTTTCCGGAAAAATCGGCGGTGGATGTCAATTATCGGCTGCTTGCCGACCTGCTGCTGGCCCCGGAGGCACGGGCGAAGGGCGTGAAAACCGCCATCGCCACGCACGATGAGGCGATGATTCGGCATGTGGTGGACAAGGTGGAGCGCGGCGAGCTGGGCAAGCAGGATTTCGAATTTCAGATGCTCTATGGGATACGACGAGACTTACAGCGTCAGCTGGCAAACGATGGGTATCGCGTCCGTATCTACGTTTCCTATGGCACCCGGTGGTATCCTTACTTCATGCGCCGCCTGGCGGAGCGACCCGCCAACGTCCTGTTCCTGGTGAGAAACATCCTGAGGGGCTGAATCTTCCGTCGCGGGGAAATGCCGCATGCCCTCCTGCCCGCCGCTCTCGACCCTCCTCGGCTGTACTTTCCTGCTGTCCATCACCCTGATGAGCGCCGGCGAGGGCTCGCGACCCCACAACCATGACGGTGTGCCGGAGAAATTTCCCGAGCATCCTACCGCGGGTGACACCGCGCCCGAATTCTCACTCAAGGACACCGAGGGCAGGGCGCTCGACCTGGGAGAGTATCTCGGCCGCGGTTATGTGATTGTCGTTTTCGGCTCGGCATCCTCATCGAACTTCAAGAAGAACGCTCCGGATCTGGATCGCCTGGCGCGGGAGTGGGAGCGCATGGAAGTGCGCGTGCTGGTGGTCTACACGAGGGAAGCGCATCCCGCGGCCCTACGATCACCGGCACCGAAGAACTACAAAGATCGGGAGGCCCTGGCGCGCCAGACTCGCAAAGACTTGAAGGTCAACCTTCGGTTCCTGGTGGATCAATGGGACGACGGGGTCCACAAGTCGTACGGCGCCATGCCCGATGGCGCCTTCCTGCTGGATTCCAAGGGAGTCATCGTCGCTCGCCAGGTGCAAGCCAAGGCCACAACGCTGGACCGTGAGCTCCGGCGACTCCTCAAGGTTCCCGATCCCCCACCCGAACCTCCCAGTCCCAGCGGAGTCCGGAACTAGGGTCAGACTTTTCAGGACGCCGGAAGCGGTCCCCCCGCCGGACCAGCGCGACGGCTCAATGGGCTGGGAGTTTGCGTGCGATGAAGGCGTCGATTTCCTCTTCCATCAGCTCGCCGGCGACGACCATCGGCTTGGAAAGGTCGCCGTTGATGATGAAAACATTGAACGGGGTTCCCCATTTCCGCTTGTCGCCCACCTGCTTTCGAAAGCGGTAGTGGTCGGTGCCTTCTCGAGTGGCGTCATCCGTGGTCGTGGAGCCGACCACGACGGGAAAGGGGGGATGGTGGCGCTCGAGGAATTTGGCCACGTCCACCGGATGGGTGTATTCCGAAACTTGGATTAGGTCGAAGCCCCGGTTGTGATACTTCTGGTAGAGCCCCGCAAGCACCGGCGCCTCCCAGTTACAGTTCTTGCACCACCCGGCATAGGTCGACACCAGAACGAGGGGCTTCCCAGTGACGAAATTCGCGAGATGGATTTCTCCCTTCCCGTCGGCGGTCTTGCGGGTGAAGTCGGGGTAGGGGACTGGAGAGCTCACCAGCGGGGCGAATTCACGATCCGGTTGCTCAGGGGTGGCGCCGATCTTGATTCCCTCCCAGATGCCTCGCTGCTTGCCTTCGGCATCATACCAGGGCCCTTCCCAGCGCGTGCCATTGGCCCGAATCGTCAGTACCGCCCGCCCGTGATTCAAGGGCGGCGGAAAGGAGGGTTGCTCGAAAGTCACTTCGAGCGTCATCCCCTTCAGGACTCCCATGAGCCGGTTGTCGCGCTTCCCCTGGTAGTCAAACTCGGCTGAGATTCGCTCGTTCTCCTGGTCGAGGTAGACCACTCCGTGATTGGTGTCCCAGTCCCCGGCCAGCTGGATCATTGGGCTGTCTGCCGGAGCTGGCCCGGCTTTGGCCGCCAGGAGCAGCAGGCATCCTGCCAAACCCGCCAGGATTGGACCCATCGACCTTTGTCTCCAGACCTTTACACGCGTCAAGACCAAGCCCCTCGCCGAATGTGTGCCGCTCTCACCCCGCTTCAGCGACTCGGTCCGGGCGGATCGTACGGCTCGTCCGTCCCCGACAGGTCGATCCGCAGCGCGGTGGTGAAGCGATTCCAGTAGTTCGTCAGTCCGACCACCGAGGTGATCTCCATGATCTCCGAGTCGCCAAAATGACGCTTCATCTCGACAAACAGCTTTTCATCCACTCGATGAGCGTCGCGGGTCATCGCCTCCGCGTAAAGCAGCGCCGTCTTCAGGGCGGGATCGAACGCCTGCGAATCCGCGACCCTGTCCAGCGCATCGATCTCAGCCTCGGTGTAACCAATCTGCCTTGCCAAGGCAGTGTGCCCTGCCGTTCAATACCGGCAGGCATTCAGGCGGGAAACGTGCAGAAAGATCAGCTCCTTGCGCTTGAAGGGCACGCTACCCGTGAACATCACCGCTCGATAGTGGGCGATCATCGTGGTCAGGTATTCGGGAAGGTAGGCGAAAGTCTTGAACGCGTTGGGGACGTTTCCTCGCTCTTTCATGTAGGTGTCGTAGATGGCCTGAATCTCAGGCCCCACCTGGTCCCGCTCCAGCTTCGGCAGTCGTCCCATCGATTCTCCTTTCCTGTATCCCGGCGCGGAGGAACTCCGGAGGTCTAGGTCTCCGGCCTGAAAAGCGTCCTGAAATAGACTGCGAGTCCGGCAGCGCCCAGCCCGGAGAGAGCAGCCCGCAAGACACTCCCTCTGCCGCCGGACAGTCCGCTCGCCTCCCAAGCCGCATAGATCACGAAGAACACGATGGCCGTGCCAATCAGAATCCGGTGGGCAGTCATGATGCGCATGGCGTGTCTTCGAGCCTCCTGCACCCGAGAGAGTCGACTATACCCCAAATGAAATGGGGTGAGAACCGCGCGAATCGGGAGCGCCGTCGCTTCCCACTAAACAAAAAGGGCCGGGCATTTGCCCGGCCCTTGGCGGAGATTCTTGCTGACACTACTTCTTCGCGGGGAACGCCAGGTCGGCCTTGGCATCGCCTGAGGCGGCCACGGTCACCTGCGCGGTCTGGGTTCCCAAAGTTTCCTGCCAGAAGCTGACGGTGTAGGTTCCCGGCGCGACGTTTTCGATCTTGAACGTCCCGTCCGGGCCGCTCACGGTGTACCAGGCGTTGGGGGCCACGATCAGCCACCCGTTCATCCAGGTGTGCACGTCGCAAGACAGCCGGATGGTGTCGGGTTTTTCGAACTTGATCGGCATTTTCGTCTTGAACTTGGGCTGGGCCTGATTGACGGGCGGATTGTTCTTGGGATAGGTGTGGATGTTGTGCAGGATTCCGTCGTTGTTCAGCACCTCCAGAGTCCCTCCCGCGGGGATAATCTGAATGTGGGGATGGAACTTGCAGGATTTCTGGTCGAGCTCCGGGGCCTTGGCGGGAACGGCCATTTTCGGTGCATTGGGCGCGTCCTTGATGTAAACCACGACATTCGCCAACCCCTTGTCGGCGGCCACCACGAGGCTCTCATCCACGTGCGGCTCGCGGGAGCAGACCTCCTTGTCCTTGGTGATGGGGATGGGCTTGGGGGCAGGGGCAGTTCCGGCGTAGGTGACCTTCCCGACGATGTTCCCCGCCAGAGTGGGAACCGCGGCCAAACTGGCGCAAACCAAGGCGACGATTCCCAGGGTTCCAATTCGCTTCATCTGGTTCTGACTCCTCTTGGATGGGTGGATAGAAATTCCGGAGTTGGGTGGTGCAGACCCGACCGGAGCTTCCCGGAAGACGCGACATTATAGCCGACGGGGAATGGGTCGGCCAGAGCGCCGGGAGAAACCCTTCTACGACCCGCTGCGCTCGCTACCCAGGGTCAGCAGGTAGTCCCGGAGGGCCTGGATCTGCTGGTTCTCATTGCCCCCCAGGATGTCGTCGGGCCCCGAGGTCTCGAAGTTCCCGACATCATAGAAGGAGGGCATCTTGGTCCCGGGATAGAGTTTCTGGGGATCTTTGATCCAGTCCTCGATCCACTCAGGGCGCAGCCGGGATCGGGCCAAAGCCAGGTCCGGCGCCCATCCCGAGGGATCCCCTTCGGGCTTTCGAGTGCCCTGCTGATGGCAGGAGAAGCAGTTGAAGTAATCGCTGGTAGTAAGCTTTTTCCCCGCGGCAAGCTCCGTCGCAGGAAAGGGCTGGGCCGGCTGCGTTTCGAACGGAAAATCGGATTGCGACAGCGCCGTGAAATACTTCAGCAGCGTGTTGGTCTCTTCGTCGGTGAACCCAAACGTGGGCATCCGCACCGACAACCAGGGACGAATGGGAGTAGGGCCCTTCAGGAAGTGGAAGAGCCAGTCCGATTTCACCCGCGCCCCCTCGCCGGTGATATAGGGAGGCGAGAAAGCTACCGCGCGCGAATCGGCTTCCTCCTCCCCGAGCCCCTCCTCCATCAGCTGACGGGCGATGGTCACGCGGATGTCCTGCCCTTCCCCTTCCAGGAGGTGGCATCCCTGGCAATTGTGCTCCTGCACCAGTCGGCGACCGGCTTCCAGCGCCTTGTGCCGTGAGTCCAGCAGGTAGGTGCTGGCCATCTGCGGTTTATCCTTGACCATGGAGAGAATCACGGTGACCACCGCCTCGCGCTCCTCGGGGGTGAAATTGAACAGCGGCATCTTGAGCTTTTCGTCCGGGGTTTTGACCTTTCCCTCATCGAAAATCCTGGGGCTCTTCAGCTTCTCCGTGATCCAGTCCTGCCGAGTCTCGGGAATGTGGACAAAGCCAAAATCCAGGCGATCCACCTCCTTGCTCCCTTCCTCGCTCAGCTCGGTGCCGATGGGCGGGGTGGTCTCGAAGCCCTGGATCAGATGGCACCCGAAGCATCCGTAGCGGGTGATCATCCGCTGTCCGAGATAAAGCTCCTTCTCATGCTGGGACATGGAAGCCATCTTGGCTTCCACCTCCTCTTCCATCATCCGGGCCCGCATCTGATCCCTGACCAGCTCGTCCTGAAGCTTGGGATCCGCCTCGGCAATGCCCGGCTTCCAGCCTTCCGGCGCCTTCAGGGTCTCCAGGTAGGCGGTGATATCCAGCGCCTCCCGATCGGTGAGCCTCAGGTTGGGCATGCGGGTTTCGGGGAAATAAGCCTTGGGATCTTTGACCCACGCGTAGATCCACTCCGGCTTTGCCTTGCTCCCGATGCCCTCCAGATTCGGGCCGAACCGCCGGCGCAAAGACGGGGGAGACTTTTCCAACGAAGCCACGGCATGGCAGCCGAGGCATCCCACGGACGTGACCAGCTTCTCGCCTCGGGCCGGGTCTCCGGTTCCCGGGAGCTTCGGGAACCCACCAGGCTCGGTTTTCTCGAAGAGATAGGTGACCATGCCACGAATCTCCTGCTGGGTCCGGGCCACATCTGCAGGGGACGAGTTGTTCGACAATCCAAAAAAGCGCGGCATCCAGGTGGCCGGACGGAAGGCTGGAGGGTTCTCGATCCACTGGTAAGCCCACTGCGGGTCGGTCTTCCAGGTAAGCCGCGTCAGCAGCGGCCCGGCTTTTCGGAGTCCTTCGAATCCCTTCATTTTATGGCAGCCATAACAGCCCACGCGTTCCACGAGGTCCTTGCCATGGTTCCACTTCTTGGCCTCCGGAACGTGAACGACTCCCTGATGGCAGGGAAGGCAAGAGGACTCGATGAACCGGGAGGGGAGCATGGGGCTCATCTCATGCTCCTTGGGATGCCAGGCGTAGCTCTTGACCCATTGCGCTCGCTGCTCCGGGGAATCGGGCCAGTGCGCGGCATCCTCAAAATCGGTGGCCCGATCCAGGCCCCGGTGGCAGACGGTGCAGCCTACCTTGTCAACCGGGTGAGGGGATTTGCTGGCAAGATAGATTTCCTGCCGCGGATGGGTGGTGAAAGGCTGTGGGTCGCTTTCATACCCCGCCTGGTCCGCCCCCAGATGGCAGGTCTGGCACCGATCCACCCTGGGGATCGTCACGAAATTGATGTCCTTGTTCTGGTTGTCCAGGACCACCTGCTGCACTTTGAGGTCGGGCGCCATGAAGTCGAGGAGCGGCGCATTGCGGACGTATTCGAAGGCCCTCATGACGAGCCCCTTCGGTGCCACTGAGGCCAGCTTCTTCTGTTGCCGATCCACCGCGGCCAGGAGGTCCTGCCGCTTCAGGTCGAGGCCCGAGCGATCCCCGACCAGGGCCTCAGTCTGCTTTTTGATCTCCGCCTGCTCGGTGAGGGCCTGGTCGTTGGCGAGCCTGTATTCGGCCAGTTTTTTCTGGACCGCGTGGAGCTCTTCCAGTTTCTTGGCGGCGCGCGGCGAGTGCTGGTGCGCCAGCTCCTCGTATTCGAAGCGCTCCGCGTCCATCACCGACTTCGTGTTCTTGAAATTCGTGTCGGTGATGTAGACCCGCACCGTGTTCCGCTTACGCTTCTCGTCAAGCTCGTCGAGCTGTTTTTTCTTCTCTTGCGACCGCGTCTGGACCGCCTGCAGCTCTTCCTGGATCTTCTTCAGCTCCTCCTGATTCACCGCCTGCTCCGCCTGGCGGAGCGCTTCCTCGGTATGTTTGGCGGTCAGAGCGCGAAACCGGACCTGCACCGGCCTCCAGGCGCGATAGTAATCGTCCCAGACCATCCACACGGTGCCGAAGAGGAGTCCGAGGCTGCACAGCGCAAAGACCATGTTCAGCCATGGAACGCTTCTGGCGTATTCCTCGTTCTTGGCGGGCACGCTCTCGGCTCCCGGATCAGATGTTGAAGAAGTATTCGGGGATCGCCACGACGTAGTGCATGTTGAACAGCCAGCGCAGGTACATCTTGATGGGGAGGCTCACCATGCACAGCATCAGAAACATCAGGATCTGGAAACGCACCATCCCCATCTTCTCGAAAAATCGCTTGAACAGCGTGCGACCCAGAAACATCGGAATCACGGTGAAATAAGCCAGGACCAGGATGATCCCCAGGCCCTCCCGCACCAGCCAGTTTCCGGGCAGTCCGAGGTTGAGCATCTTCACCCAGAAAACTTCCGACAGGTTGATGTTGCTTAAGGGGACGACCTTGTGAACGTCCCAGCGCTCGAAGGGGCCGAAGAAATTCTGGTTGGGGCCCCGGAAGAAAGTTCCGGTGATGATCATCATGACCCACAGAACCAGATATCCGAACTGGAAGGTGAGAATCTCCCACTTGCGCTCGGCGAAAGTGTAATAGCCGTTGCCCTTCTTGTTCGGATCGATGTAGGGAAGCGCCATCAGTCCGACGATGATCAGGCCAGGCAGGAGGACCCCGGCGATCCAGGGGTCGTAGTAAACCAGCATCTCCTGGAGTCCCAGGAAGTACCAGGGCGCTTTGGAGGGGTTCGGGGTCTTCGCGGGGTTGGCCGGCTCCTCGATGGGCGCCTTCAGGTAGATGGACCAGACGATGAGCAGCACCGACCAGAGAATCATGCAGAGGAACTCGGTGTAAACCAGGTCGGGCCACACCAGGATCTTGATTTCCGATTCGAGCTTTTCCTCGGGGGGCAGGTTTTTCCCGATCCTCGCGTCGTTGCGCATCCCCAGGTACATGGAGAGCCAGGAGAAGAAGCCCGTGAGGAAAAGCATTCCCACGATCGGGACGTTGTCAGGCTTGGTGACGATGGCTCGGAAGTTGGGATCGGTGAGGCCGTAGGCCACGAACAGGCCGCCGGCCAGGAAGATCGCGGCGCACGCTTTCGGCGTCCAGAGCCAGAAGAGCTTCTTCCAGAGATAGGCCAGGAAGAAGACGATGAAAATCAGGGTGAAGAGGATCGGCGGATTGCACAGCCAGTCGACCGCCGATTTGAACCACTGCATGACGCGCTGTCCTCCCGCGGGAGTGGAGTGCGGATCAGAGAGGTCCGGAAATGCCCCCGTCCTTGCGAACGCGCCAGAAATGAACCGCCATCAGGACGGCCGCCACCAGGGGGATCCCCACGCAGTGGAGCACGTAGAATCGAAGCAGGGCGGCGGCGCCGACGAACCGGCCCGCCAGCAGGGCGAAGCGGGCATCGTCACCCGCAGTCACCAGACTGATGTCGCCCACCTTGAGTAAGGCGGCACCCGGCCCTTCATTGCCCAAGAAGGGCGTGGCGCGCGCCATGTTGGATCCGACGGTGACCGCCCACATGGCCAGCTGATCCCAGGGAAGCAGATAGCCCGTGAAGCTCAGCAGCAGCGTGAGCACCAGCAACAGCACGCCGATGTTCCAGTTGAACTCGCGCGGGGGCTTGTACGATCCCGTCATGAAGACACGGAGCATGTGCAGCCACACCGCAATGACCATGGCGTGGGCCCCCCAGCGGTGGATTTCGCGCATGATTCCCAGGGGAACCTGGGCCCTGAGGTCGAGGATGTCGGAAAAGGCGTACTCCGCCGTAGGGCGGTAATAGAACATCAACAGCAGGCCCGTGACCGTCTCCACCAGGAAGAGAAAGAAAGTGGTTCCGCCCGCGCACCAGGTGTACTTCAGGCGCAAGCCCGATTTCCTCACCTTGACCGGGTGCAGGTGCAGGAAGACATTGGTGAGCACGGCGAGCGAACGGTTGCGGGTGTTGTCCGGAGGGCCGTGCCGGAAGATGGAGTTCCAGACCTGGCTCTCCCGGAATTGTGTGAATAGAGATTTCTTGGGGGCGTCTGCCATAGGTCTCCCCGGCTAAAGCCGGCTCAGGCGGCGATGAATGCCTCCGGATCCTTCCATTCCCCCTTCTCCTCCCGGTAGATCTTCGTCTTGTCCACGAGGATCTGGCCGTCGTCCGCGAGGACGATGCGATAGCGCTCCAGAGGGCGCGGGGCGGGCCCTTCAAAATTAATTCCAGTGATGTAGAAGCCGCTTCCGTGACAGGGGCACTTGAACTTGAATTCGGCCTCCAGCCAGTTCGGGGTGCATCCCAGGTGCGTGCAGACGGCTTTGATGGCGTAAATAGAGGCGTCGTCGCGCACCATGAAGACGCCGAAGGATTCCTTGAAGCGGTTGTCCACCTGTCTGGGGATGTACTCTTCGGGAAAGCCTGCCTTGAAGGTCTGCGGCGGCTCGAACAGGACGTTGGGGAAAAAGAAGCGAAGGGTTGAAACCGAAGCAACGCCCATGGCGCCCGAAAAAGATACCCACGCCACGCCGATCCAGGTGAAAAACCCGCGGCGGGTCACCCCCTCGCTGGCTGCAGGTACCGCGGGAGCCGGCGAGGGCGCCGCGCTTGCTTTCGGATCATCCGGCATGATGAGGACTGTGCTCCACGCGACACGCCGAGGGGATTGAAAACTCCTGCCTGTCGATAAGGCAGCCCATTCTAGCCAAACTGTTTGGGCTGTCAAGAGTGTACCGAGGCGAATTGGCAGGCCGGAATGGCCTCGGTGCTTCAGCGAGGCGCTGCCACATCCAGGGCAGGCCGGAAAGGAGGCGGGGATCGCCCCTCCAGGGCCGTCAGGGCTTCGCTGCGAATGCGCGGCGATGGATCGGAGTCAGCGACCCGGCGCAGGGTCGCCCGCACCGCTTCGTCAGGAATCCCCTTCAGGGCTCGGATGGCGTTGATGCGCAGCTCTTCCTGCTGTCCGGGCGAGACATCCTCGCCGGAGACTTCTCGGGTGAGAATTGCCAGCAGCGTAGGGACTGCGCTCTCATCTCCCAGGCGCGCCAGGGAGATGGCCGCATTCCACGTCACGTCAGGAGTGGAATCCTGGAGGGCGACTCTCAGGGGGGCGGTGGCCCGGGAGTCGTTGAGCTCTCCCAGCGCGAAGGCCGCGGTCTTGCGAACGCCGGGATCGTCGCTGTGCAGGTGCTCGATCAGCGTGTCCAGAGCCCGCGGGTCTGCGATGGCGCCCAGGGCCCAGAGGGCATAGATCTGCGTTTCGGAATCAGGATCTTCAGCGGTTTCCTGTAGCACCGGCACGCTGGACGGCTCGGCCGTCCGCCCGAGCACGATGGCCAGAGCCCGTCGTACCCGCGGGTCTCCGCCCGCTTCGGCATGCAGCAGGTTTTCAGTTTCGCGCAGGAATTGCTGCCGCTGTCCCGGCAGGAAGTCGAAAGACTCCAGGCGGGATAGTTCGAAGGCGGTCAAGGCACGGCGCTCGCCGGAGGAAGCACGGGTATCCCTAAGAAGCTCGACGGCGCCTCGTCGGTCGAGTGAAATCCAGCCGAAAAGATAGATGACCAGGGCCACAAGAAGCAGGAGAAACAGGGGGACCAGGAGGGCGGCGGAGATGGGAGAGGTCTTGCGGGATCGGGGAGGGGGCAGACCTGAGTTTCCCTCTTCCTGCCGCTCCTTGAAGACGTTCTCCAGCATTTCCCGCCTTTATTTAGGGGAACGTCAATCTATCCCAGCGTCCGAACAGGGTCAAGGGTGGAGGTTAGGGGTGTGATAAGATGAAAAAGATGACCAGCGCGATGATCCGGGGGAGGTACCTGCCATGGAGACCGGCAAAGGCTTCAGTGGTTTCGTCCTCGCCGGCGGCCGGAGCCGGCGGATGGGCACCAACAAGGCTCTCCTGCCCCTGGGAGGAAAACGCCTCGTGGATCGCGCCATCGAGATCCTTTCCCCGCTCGTGGAAGATGTCTTCGTCGTAGGGCCTCCCGAGGTTTTCCCCTTCCTGCACGTTCCCGTCCACCCCGATGAGATCCGCCAGGCGGGACCTCTCGGCGGGATCCTCACGGGTCTGCGCCATGCCCGATTCGAGAAGAGCCTGGTCCTAGGGGTTGACCTTCCCTTCCTGACCCCAGAGGTCTTGAACCGGGTGCTCCAGGCTGCCGCGTCTGGCGACGCGGACGTCACGATTCCCCGGTATCACGACACCCAGGAGACTTTGTGTGGAGTCTATTCCCGTCGATGTGTCACTCCCATCGAGGGAATGCTCATGGCGGGGCACAAAGCAGTCCTGGAGCTGCTCGATCGGGTCCGGATCCAGGTGCTGGAGGAGGGCGTCTTCGGCGACCTGCTCGCCTCGGATCCATTCTTCAACATCAACACGCGCGAAGACTACGAGGAGTCCAAACGCCGGGTGGCGCATCTCCATGCCGAGGGCGTCCACCATGGGTGAGGGCCGACGCCTGACCCACTTGGACTCCAGGGGACAGGCGCGAATGGTCGACGTAGCGGAGAAGCCGGTGACGCTCCGCGTGGCCGAGGCCGAAGGCCAGGTCATCCTCTCCAAGGAGGCCTTCCGGCTGGTTCGCCTGAACCGGATGGCGAAGGGGGATGTGCTGGGGGTGGCGCGGATCGCGGGAATCCAGGCCGCCAAGCGCACCTCTGAATGGATTCCGCTGTGCCACCCTATTCCACTCACATCGGTGCGGGTGGATCTCTCCCTGAACCCGGCGCGGCGGGCGGTGGTCATCCGCTCGAGTGCATCGGCCCGGTGGTCGACCGGCGTAGAGATGGAAACACTCAGCGCGGTAGCCGCCGCGGCGCTCACCATTTACGACATGTGTAAGTCCGTCGATCGGGGGATCCGGATCGAGGGAATTCGCCTCAACCTCAAGCGTGGCGGACGAAGCGGAGAGTACCGGCGCTCCTAATGAGGCGAGTATCCGGCGGTAACGCGGACGAGCCGGGAAGAATCCAGAAAGCGTGTGGCCGCCTCCAGGATTGCGGCCCCGGTCAGTTCCGCGGGCAGGGTCTTTCCCTCGTCGTAGATGCCAAACCCCGGGCCCAGAAGCTCGTAGTAGCCCAGGTTGCTGGCCTGCGAGTAAAGTATCTCCTTCTCGCGTAGCAGCCTTCCACGCTCCACCGCCTTCACGTCACGAATCGTCTCCGGAGCCACCTGCTTCAACCCCAGAGTGCGCGCCCGCAGCATCAGCTCATAGGCCACTTTGGAAGTCGCGCTGCGTGGTGCACTCGCCTCCAGCGCCATCATGCCCCCGCGGGACAGGCCATCGAGGTTCGAGGTGATCGACAGAGCCACGGGCTGTTCGAGGACCAGATCCACGAAACCTCGGGCACTAATGATGGTTCCCAGCGCACGCAACATGGGAAACTGGGGATCCTTCAAGGACAATCCGGGATACGCCAGCACCAATTCACTGGGAGAGGCATCGACGACGCGGGAATAATCTCCGGAGAGCGGATCCGTACCGACATCCTGCAGCTCGACTGGGGGCTTGTCGCCGGGCGCGCTCCAGCGGCCGAAGGCGGCTTCCACCTCTGCCATGGCAGCCTCGCGGCGAAAATCTCCCACCACAGTCAACACGGCACGGCCGGGCCGGTAATAGGATCGATGAAAGGCAACCAAATCCTCGCGGGAAATGGCGGCAAGCGTCGCATCGCTCCCCATCGAGGGGCGGGCATAGGGATGATTTCGAAAAATTTTCTCCCGGGCCAGCACCTGCGCGGTGTCCCGCGGCGATTGCGACAGTGCATCGCGATATCGGGCCAACCGCTCCCGTACCCCCGGAAGATCGGCCTCGGCGAGCGTAGGTGCCCGGACGGCGGATGCGACCAGCTCCAAGGCGGCTTTCAGGTTCCCCGGAAAGACCGTGAGACCCGTCTCCAAGGTCTCGACCGCCAGGGACACTCCGAACGAAGATCCGAGATCGGCAGCCCGCCCCCTAAATGCTTCCGCGGAGATCGCGTCCGAACCAAGTGGGAGCGAGGCGGCAACCATCTGGGCCACTCCCTCCTTCCCGCCGGGATCGAAGGCAAACCCGGCACGAATCTGCAGCGAAACGGCCACGATTCCTTCTCCGGGAGTAGGCTTGAGAATCACGGTAAGTCCGTTTGGGAGCGTGCTCCGGGAAGCGGCGGGCGAAGGACGAGGCTCGGCGCGCGCCGTGAGGGGAGGTTTGTCGCCCGCATACTCAGTGGCGGCGAAATCCGGAAGCACCGCCTTTCCTTTCCCCGGCCCGAGGGATGCGACGGTCGCGGCCATCTGGTCCAGAACTTCGGTTTCGGGCTTCTTCTCCTCCTTCGACAGGATGATCAAACTGGTGGCATCGTCCCCCACCAGGTAAGTGGAGGCGACGCGCCGTATCTCCTCGGAATTGATTTCCTCCAGGTTGGATTCCACGTTCCAGCCGTATCTCGCATCTCCGTAGAGCACCCCCTCGGCGACTTCCTGGGTGAGCGATCCTATGGTGCTCCTTCTGACCGCGGCCTCCAGTCGCATGGCTTGCACGACCCTGCGAAGCTCCGCTTCCGAGAAGCCTTCCGAACGGACCTTCTCGAGCAGATTCGTCATTGCCTGCACCGTGCCGGGGATTGCCTGTGGGGAGATGGGATAACAGGTGAATGCCAGCATCCCTCTCTCCTCCAGCAGGTGAAAACCCGAAGCAGCCGAGAACGCCAGCGCATGGGAATCGCCGGAGGGCTTGAGGATCTGGGTCGCGGCGGCGCTCTCCAGAAGGCGGGCCAGCGCCGCCAGCGCGTATCGGTCCGGATGCCTATAGCCCGGCGTGGGGAACAGAAGGGAGATGCTGGGTTGAAGATTCCTGAGATTCTTCACGACCTGGCGGGAGCCCTTGAAGCCCGGCTCGAACTTGGCTTTGGGAGGGAGAGCCTTGCTGGGCTTGAGGGCTCCGAAAAGCTTTCTAACCTTCTCGAGCGTTGCGCCGGGAGTGATGTCGCCTCCCACGGCCACCACCATGTTGTTCGCCACGTAAAAATTCCTGTAAAAAGCCTCCGCCGTGGTGTGCTCGAACAGCGGAAGACTCTGGAAGCTCCCATAAAAGGGGAAGCGATAAGGCTGCCCTGGAAACGCGGCGCGCATCTGCTCGAGGAACAGAACCTGCGATGGGTCGTCGTAAACTTCCCGGAGCTCGCGGGTGATGACAGGCCGCATCTTCTCAATGGCGGCGTCCGAGAGAGTCGCCTGCGAGACCAGCTGCAGCAAGCCTTCCAGCGCCTGGTCCTGCGCCTCTTTGGGCACCAGAAAGAAGAAAAAGGTCCGATCATAATCAGCCTGCACACTGGCAACGCCGCCGGCCTGAAATACCTCGAGCTGCTGCTGGTGCGGAGCGCGGTTTTTGGTCCCCTGGGGAATCAGGTGCTCCAGATAGTGCGAGAAGCCGGCGACCTGCTCCGACTCATTCTTCCCACCCACGTGGATCCAGACGGCCGTAGTCACGAGGGGGGATGCATGATCCTCCACCAATACCACTTTCAGACCGTTTTCCAGTGTCTCGACCCTGGGGGTCTGGGCAGCCAACGAGAGTGAAAAGGGCAAGAGACAGCAGCCGAGCAGCATCAGGGCGGAAACACGCACAGTGAGCAGCTTCAAGGAACCTCCGGAGCAGGAAAACTTCGGTTGAAAGAGGCGAGATTATATTCCGGCAGGTTGTCCCCCGGCAATGACTCCCCGGCGGTCGGTCCAGGAGGCCTATGCTATACTCACACCAGTTTTCCCACAGGAGTTTAAATTGCCAAGCATCGGGTTCCCGGAACTTCTCCTCATCCTCGGAATCGCTCTACTGATATTCGGCCCTCGAAAGCTCCCGGAGCTGGGAAGTGCTTTGGGCCGGACGATCAAGGAGTTCAAAAAGGGTGTGAAGGAAGAAGTCCCAGCCTCTCGAGACGAGAGCAAATAGTCATCCGGGCTAGTCGCCATCCGGTCCTCGCTCGAGGGCCGACAGGCGCCTCGCGACGTGCAGGGTGAGCAGCCCGATCCCCGCAACGAAAGTGCCATACCCCGCCACGGCTAGCCATGTCCCCCACCGGCTAGAGAGATAGCGCAGCAGCCAGGCCGAGATCAGCAACATAATCGCCCCCTCCAGAAGCCGATGCCCGTGTAGCGCCATTCCGCTGGTGGCGGAAAGTGCGGAGTGGCTTGACCGATTCCGCTGAGGAATTCGTCGGCGGAGATCCCAGTAGATGGACCCGGCCGCGAGGCCGAGGGCCCCGAGGATGGCCAGGAGCGGCACTCCCCATCGGTCGATGTCGGCGACTTGCAGAGAAATCCCTCCACTCACTCCCGGCGCGACGAGAATGTGTTGCGGATTTGGACACGATGCGTCCCCGCGAGCATATCGCCGCGGGGTTAGGCAATCTTGCCATGGTCGCTCCGCTAAAACCAGCGCCCATCATGACTTTTCGCGGATCCATCCGGGAGAAAGTCATTGCGGAGTATGGCGTTTCACCGTATATAAACAGGCAAATCGGATGGCCGAAATCTCACTCAGCTCCCGCGATCTTTCGGGTGATCGCAGGGATGCGTGGAGCGGCGCGGAGACCCCCTCTCCGTGCGGCGGCTCCGGTGGGCGGCCAGTTGGGAGGAGCAGTATGAAGAAGTTCGTTGGGGTGATTGTGTGTCTGGTCCCGCTCACGGCCTACGCCCAGCAGACCTACACAAACGAAGACTTGAGGAAGTTCAGCGTTCCCGGCGCCTACACCAATCAGGATCTGAAGAAGATGCCTCCGGTGCAGGTGGTCGGCAAAGCGGGACCGTCGGCGGCGGCGGCGCCGGTCGAGACGGTGGACTCCCGGCCGTATCAGATGAGGCTGGACCTGCTCCTGGAGCAGCGGCTCATCGTCCAAGCACAGCTGGACTGGACGAATGAGGAGATCGAGAAGGCCTATTCCTTCTACGACAAGGGGCCGGACGGCTATCCCTGGCCGGGATACCTCAGCAAGACGCGTGGCTTCATACAGTATCTGCAGATGCAGATCTCTGTGGTGGATGCGCGCATTGGCAACGTAGAAGAGGAAGCCTACCGCGCAGGCGCCATCCTCGAGACTCGCTGAGCGCCCGGTCTGCCGCGGAGCCACTCCGCGCGACACGACCTCATGTCAGGGCGCCGTTCTCCGAATGCTGGGGGACGGCGCCCTCCTCGTTTCATGCATCTGAGGCTCACGCCTGCCGATGCTCGCGCGGAGTTCCTAACATCTTCTTGACGGTATCGGGCCGAGTGGCCATCAAGGTCGGAGCTAGAGTCCGGTCAGCGTGGAATCCATTCGCCATAGGTGGGTGCGAGCCGATCCCATCGGACTCGCCGGCAATCGCGATTGAACTGGAGGAGGGTGCGAAGGGATAAATCGCCACCTCCGGAATCGATGCAGTTGGGATAGTCGGCGGCGCCGGCCCCGTCAGGGTCGAGGAATTCCCCCGGCAGGTGCAGCTTGCTGAATTCCAGATCGATTTGGTGAAGGTACTCATGGGCCATCACCAGGTGAAGGGGACGAAAGAAGCCGTTCTCCAGGAAATAGACCTCTTTCAAGGGAATCGAGGAATGGCCACCTTCATAGAAGGTGCGCCCAGCGAGGCGGGCCGGCTTCCCGGGAGGCGGCTCGTAGATCAGGATCAGGGAGGCGGCTTCGATGCCACGCGCCCTGAGGTCTGCATCCACCTTCGGGCTGCGATCGAGCAGGAAGCCGAATTGCTCTCCGTAGTCTCGAAATTCGTCAGAAGCCAAGGATCGGTGGATGGTGGTCAGGCGGGTTTCCACGGAAAGGTGCCTGAGAGAATTTCTCCATAGGTAGCCCTCGAACAGCGAAACTTCCCGCCGCAGGGTCCATCCCCGAGCGCTCTCGTCGAATTGGGGATCGGAGGAATAGACGACCACCTCCACCCGCCGCGACAGGTAACCGTCCGGCTCCTCGGGGGGGAGCGTGGCGCTAGCGATGCGGCCCGCTCCTGCGGCAAGCAGAAGGCTCCAGAAGGCAATCTGCCGCGGCAGCCGGGGGGTTCTGGAAGTCATCCTCTTCAGATACGCCGATTCGCGCGGCTGTCAAGGTCGCGGTGGCGTCGGGATTCTGACGAGGGCGCCGCGAGGCGGGTGAAGGACGGCTTGAGCGAGTGGTGAGTTTAGGCGGCGGGGGAGAGTCCGGAGATTTGGTTTACCACCTGCACGAGCGAGGTGGTCTCGAAGGGCTTGGAAAGAAATCCGGCTCCCATGGCCTTCAAGTGGTCGACGGTGTTCTGACCAAAAAGCACTGCGCTGATGAACAAAATCCTGTCCTTCAGCTTGGGCCTCACCCGGACAAGCTCCTGGGAGAGCACGAATCCATTCATGTCGGGGAGTAGGAGGTCCAGGATGACCAGCTCGTAGGCGGTCGTGCGGATCTGGGATAGGGCATCGCGACAATTGGTGACAGTGTCAACTCTGTAGCCGCATCCCTCCAGGGTCTCACGAATGACCTGGAGCAACTCCTCCTCATCGTCCACCACGAGCACGTGAGGCATTTTCTGCATCGCAGGATCCTCGGGGAAGCCAAACACCACAGGACCCAGCAGAATATAATCCTGGCGCGGCAAAAGACAAGCGGGGTGCGCCCCCGGGACGTCTTTTTATGTCATTGATTCATCGGTAGTTGGCGGGCTGGGACTGCAGCATCGCAACGCGGCTGTGCTAAAATCCCCGCTCCCAGCAGTCAATCAAGCCCGGAGGTCACTCCATGTCGGAACCCCATCGTCGTCCCGGTCCCAGTTTGATGGAATTCCTCCAAGACCACGTGCTGGTGTTCGACGGGGGTATGGGGACGATGCTCTACCAGAAAGGGGTCTTCCTGAATCGCTGTTATGACGAGCTGAATCTCTCCCATCCTGACCTGATTCGCGATGTCCACCGCGCCTACCTCATCGCCGGAGCCGAGGCCATCGAGACGAACACGTTCGGCGCCAATCGATACAAGCTCCAGGGGTTTGGCTTCCAGGAGAAGGTCACGGAAATCAACCGGGAAGGAGCCAGACTGGCCCGAGAGGCAGTCGGCGACAGAGCTTGGGTGGCCGGCTCCATCGGCCCTCTCGGCATCAAAATCGAGCCTTGGGGGCCGACGTCCGTAGAGGAAGCCGAAGCGGCCTTTCGCGAACAGGCCCAGGCTCTCCTGGACGGCGGTGTGGACCTCTTCGTGCTGGAGACGTTCACCGATTTGAATGAAATCCACCAGGCGATCAAGGCGGTGCGCGGTCTCTGCTCACTTCCCATCGTTGCCCAGATGACCATCGAAGAGGACGGGAACAGCCTCTACGGAACCGCTCCGGAGATGTTCACCAAACGGCTGGATGAATGGGGCGCCGATGTGGTCGGCATCAACTGCAGCGTGGGCCCCCAGGTCATGCTGGAATGCCTCGAGCGCATGGTAAAGGTCACCGAGCGCCCGATCTCCGTGCAGCCCAACGCCGGCAAGCCCCGCTCGGTGGACGGGCGGAACCTCTACCTGTGCTCTCCCGAGTACATGGCCTCCTACGCGCGAAAATTCGTTCTGGCCGGAGCCAAGGTGGTGGGGGGGTGCTGCGGCACCACTCCCGATCACGTCAAGGCCATCAAATCCTCCATTCGCGCCCTGCGACCGGCCCACGTGGCGGTGGAAATCTCTCTCCCCGCCGAGCAGCGCGTGGAAATTCAGCCAGTGGAGCGTGCAAAAAAATCGCGATTCGCTTCGGCGTTGATGAATCGCCGCCTGGTGACCACGGTGGAGATCACACCACCCAAGGGTTTCGACACCGCCAAGGTCGTCTCGGGAGCCCGCCTCCTTAATGCGGCGGGTGTGGATGCCATCAACATTCCCGATGGTCCCCGAGCCTCGGCCCGCATGTCGGCACAGGCGCTCGCGGTGATTCTGGAGCAGCAGGTGGGAATCGAGACGGTCCTGCACTACTGCTGCCGCGACCGCAATTTACTGGGGATGCAGTCGGATCTTCTGGGCGCAGCGGCACTGGGGCTGAGAAATCTGCTGGTCATCACCGGAGACCCACCGAAGATGGGTGACTATCCGGACGCCACGGCGGTCTTCGACGTGGATTCCATCGGTCTCACCAACATGGTGACCCGGCTTAATCATGGGCTCGACCTGGGAGGAACCCCGTTCAATCCGCCGACCGCTTTCCTGGTCGGAGTGGGAGCGAATCCCGGGGCTCTGGAGATCGAGCACGAGATCCGGCGATTCCAGTACAAAGTCGAGGCCGGCGCCGAATTCGCGATCACTCAGCCGGTCTTCGACGTGCGGCAGCTCAAGGATTTCCTCAAGCACGTGGAGGGGTTCCGCATTCCGATCATCGCCGGAATCTGGCCCCTTTCGAGCCTGCGCAATGCCGAGTTCATGAACAACGAGGTGCCGGGGGTCCATGTGGCTGACGACATCATGGAGCGAATGCGCAAGGCCGACGCGCAGGGGAGCGCCCGGGAGGAGGGGATCGCCATCGCGCGTGAGACCGTGCAGGAAGTCCGGGATCTCGTTCAGGGCATCCAGGTGAGCGCCCCGTTCGGACGCTACCAAGCGGCTCTCGACGTCCTGGAAGGCGTCATCCACCGAGCCGCTTGAGGGCCTGCCGGGCCGCTTCGGGTTCGGGCCGGGGAAAATCGGTGCTGGCCCACCATCGTAGCAGTTCCCGATAGGCCCGAATGGCGTCCTGCTTTTTCCCCGCCTTTTCACTCGCTTCAGCGAAGCGTCCCAGGTTGCGGACGTATCCGATCGGATCGGCATAGCGATCGGGATTCTCCACGATTCTCCGGAATATCTCCGCCGCCTTGGGTGCGTCTCCTGACGCCAGAAGCGCCCGCCCCAGAGGTTCGGATGCGGGTGCTCGTTGCGGGTTTTCGGGGAGCGCCGCCTGCAGGCGGGCCACTGCGTCGGCAGCCTTGCCTTCCTCCAGAGCGATGCTCCCCTCTACCGAGGCGCGCAGCCTCTCCGTCATCTGCGCGGGGAGCTTCCCTCGCCACTGGGCGATCTGGGCCTCCATCATCCGCCGGGCGGTGTCATATTCCTTCTGCTGTACTATGATGCTGATCACAGGCAGATCCGAATCCAGGTTTGCATCGACTTCGCGAACCTCCGCCAGCACGGACAGGGCCTCCGGATATCGCCCCAGCTCGGACAGCGCCTGTCCCAGGAACAGCAAGTATTGCCCCTGGAGCGTGGCAATTCCCGCGGCCTTCGCCTGGTTGACTGCCTCGCGCAGAGAACCGAGGCCGTCACGGAAATGCCCGGTGAGAAGCGCCAGCTTCCCGGTCAGCGCCAGACCCTCTGCCCGAACCCGGGGCTGTGAGGAAGCGGCCAGCGTTTTATAAAGCGCGGCCGCTTCCTGGGAATTACCCTGATCCAGGAGCAAGGCTCCCTTCAAAGCGGTCGCGTAGACATTCGTGGGCTGGCGCACGAGCACCTGCTCGACGGTGGCGATGGCCTCCCGGTTCTCACCCGCGTCGCGCTGAGCTCGGGCCAGCAGCAGCCTGGTGGCGTCGTCTTCGGGCTTCAGCGTCAGGTACTTCTTGAACAGCGTGGCGGCTTCCGCCGGATGTCCCGATTCCAGGGTGGCTTGCGCCAGCAGCCGTTCATTGTCGGGGGAATCGGGATCCAGTGCCAGCGCCTTTTTGAATTCCCCCGCGGCGCGATCCGGCTCGTTCAACAGGAAAAGCTCGATGGCTCCAAGCCAGGCCAGGGGATTCTTCTCGTCGGGAAATCGAGCCAGAAAGGACTCCAGCGGCGCTACGGCATTGCGGGGATTCCCCGATTGGTAAAGCGCCAGGATGACCGGAACCATCAGGGTGACGCGCGCAGGCATGGGCCGCGTCAGTTTGGAAAGCGGAACCGCCGCCTGCACCGCTCGCTGAGGATCTCCCCGCTGCGCCGCCGCCATGGACTCGATGAAACGGGCCAGCGGAAAATCTTCGAGCTCCAGGGCGACTTTCAGCTCATCCAGTGCCGAGGCCGCTTCCCCTTTGGCCAGCAGCAAAGCTCCCGCGACGTAGGAGCGGGTGGGTGCCTCATCCAGGGGGACCAGCGATGCAAGAGGAGGCCCCGGCCTCTCCACTCCTTCCAGCCCCACGGCCTTCCTCACATGTTTCGCCAGCTCGTCCAGCCTGGTACCCAATGTAGATTCCGAGACGCCCTCCAGGAGCCACTGCTCCCGCTCCTTGCCGGACGCGACTTCCACCCACGAAGCCTTCATCCGAGCGGAGCCGGCCGCGCCGGATACCTCCCCCCGAAGCAGGTAGTCGGCCCCACCCTTCTTGGCCATCTCCAGCTCCGCTTCCCGGGAGTCGGGGCCGGTAGGGCTCGAGAGGTCGTAGACACGCTCGGGCGTGAGGACCCTCAATTCGATGTTGTCCTCGAGGGTAAGGCTGAGGAAGACCTGGACTGCTTCCCCGATCCAGGCCAAATCCTGCGCCCCTTCCGACGGTCGAAAGGGAACCACCACGAGGCAGGGTTTTTTGGCTTCTTTCCCACCCTCGGACTCCGGCGTCAACGACGCCATTTTCAGGGAGCCGCGGAAGAAGACAAAGGCCAGGGCCACCGCCGCCAGGAGGACTCCGGCGACCAGGAAAATCGCTCCCTTTCCCAGGGGTCTGCGGGGAGCGGGTGGGGAAGAGTTCTGGTTTTCCATGGGATGACCTCGAATGCCTACCAATTCCTCGAAAGGCAAGGATTTCTCTTGAGAATACGCCCTGGAAGGGGCGGGGAATGTTAGACGAGGCCCAGGAAACCGTCAATCCTCCGCGCTCCTGAAGCTTCCCCGGCGGCGGTACGGAGGTCGCCGGCCGGCCGGGCTCGTGCGCCTCGGCGCGTGGCGTCCCTCAGAACTTCAGGGCGGTGCCGAAGAGGATCTGGAACCGCGGAGAATCGGTTTGATCGGCATCCACCGAGTAGGCCAGGTCCAGGCGGCCAATGCTCGCCACCGACGAGCGCACCACCCCGAAGCGAAGCCCTATTCCAAAATCGGAGTGCAGATCGGAGAGTGTTTCGGAGTTTCCGTACCAGGCGTCTCCCACATCCACGAAGCCCGCGAATCCCAGCCGGACGAGCCTGAATAACTCGATGTTGGTGAAGATGCGGTGCTCCAGGGTGAGCAGCAGCCGGTGGTCGCCGTCGAACTGTCGCGTCGGGTAGCCCCGCAGTCCGGTGTCGCCTCCCAGGAGGATCTGGTTTTGCTCGTCCAGGTTGAGGCCCACGTCGAAACCGAGCCGTCCGTAAAAGGTCTGCCGCGGCGTGATTCTGCAATAGGCTTCCATCGACTGTGCCAGGATGACGTTTTGCGCCTCCCCCGAGCCGACGCGCCCGGTCAGCGCGCCGTTGTAGAGGAAATTGCTGTTGGCGGAGAGCGGCACTCCCAACGATTCGGTGAAGCCCAGGATAACCTGGCTCGATTCGGCCTCGAAGCTCTTCAAGGAGAGCCACACCGAGATGTTCAGGTCATTCCCCAGGTTGAAGTCTTCCTCGCGGTCAAACTGGTTGTAATTGGTGACTTTGACGAACTGGGCCTTGAGGGCCTGTAGATTAAAGATCGGACCGCTGAATTTCTGATCGGGGGGTACACACAGGCTGCTGCCGGGGAAATTCTCCGGATCCGCGAGGTAGGTGCCGGACGGAATGCAGGGGTTTACCGGAGGAGGAGTTCCCTCGGTCTCGGAAAACAGGTTTTCGAGGTATTGGTAACCGAAAGTGAAGCGGACGACGTTGTTACCCACCAGCCCCGTGGAGACTCCGTACGAAGCGTTGAAGGAATCGGTCTCCTGCACGAACTCGGAGACGGCATCCCCATCGCTGTAGAGCTTGGAGGTCTTGTGGATGTGCTCACCTCCGGCGTTCATGCTCCAATCGGAATCAAGGGAATAGAAGGGGCGGGAAGTGAGGAGCCCCCAGGAGATTCCGTCGCTGCTGTCGGCATAGTAGGTTCGCAGCGCATAGCGGCTGCCGAGAATGCGAGGATCCAGGTACGACAGCTGTGTCGTGGTGCGGTCGATGTCGTTTCGATGGCTGAGCTGAAGTACTTTCAACCGCCCCAGCAGGTTCTGCTCGCTGAACGAAAAGCCGAAAGCATTGTTGCCTCCCGCCCTGGAAAAGCGCACCGAGGGCCGTAAGGTCCAGGTGTCCTGGGTATTCACTTCCAGGTCCACCACTCCATCGTGGTAAGAGGTGGGGCGGATCCCAACGTGATAAATCACCCCCAGCGCCCGCAGGTTCCGCTCGCTCTCATCGATCAGCTCCTGGCTGTAAAGATCTCCCTCCTGGAACAGCAGCTCCCTGCGGATGACTTCTTCACGCGTCACGATGTGAAGCTTGTTGGCGAGCCTGTAGGGCCAGTAGTTCTCCTTGGGATCGCTGGGATCGAAAATGTTCTTTCGGGAGATCAGGATGCGGCCGATGCGGGCATGCTGCGCCTCCAATTCCTCTCCGTCGGGAATTGGCGTTTCGGCGATGAGAGGGGAAGTGGCGCAGAGCCAGATTGCCGCCACCGTCGCCGGGAAGATGGCTCGCATGGGGGGCGGATTATACACCGGGGTTGGGGTCCGGATCGGGGACGCGGTAGAATCCCAGGCATGAGGGAAGCGTCGACGAAAAAACTAGCCGCGCTGGGAGCGCTTTTCGCGTTGTGCCTCGCACCGACGCGCTACCGCGCCGAGGAAGCGGATCCGTTTCCGGAGGTGATGAAGCTGGTGAATGCGCGGGCGCAGCTTTACGAGAAGGCGGCACTGGGGTTCTCCTGCGAGGAAACAGTAATCCAGGGAAAATTTAGCTCCGGGACGGGCGAAAACAAGCGGGAACAGAAAAACCGGTACGATTACCTGTACGAGGGAAGCCCTGAGTCCGGCTATCGGGAAGTCCGAATGCTCCCCTCGAAGAACGGGGACCCGGCGGACAGCAAGGAGGTGGACCCGGGTCTCGACGTTCCCGGAGCCTATGATTGGGCCTTGCTCTTCACCAAGCAGCACCAGCCCTACTTCCGATTCGAGCTGGCCGGCGCCGAGCGTGTCGGGTTTCAATCCACCGCGATCCTCGCCTTTCGAGGAGCAAAGTCCTTCGAGCACGGCAAGACCATCCAGGAATGGTCCGGCCGGGTGTGGGTGAACAACGAGAGCGGAAATTTCGTCAAAGTCGAAGCGGACCCGAACGGACAGGAAGAGCGACTGGCCCAGCGCACCGATGAATGGCGCAAGGCGCTGCGCATCGTGGGGATTTCCACCAAGCGCCAGCCGCGCGGGTTTCACTACCGGCTGGAGTTCACGATCGACAAGTTCGGACTTTCCTTCCCCGGGGAGGCGGAGACCCGCCGATTCGCCCTGGACATGATGGGTACGGAGGAGCTGAAGGAAAGAACCGCCCAGCGCTTTCGCAACTACGTCTTCTTTAATGTCAACTCCGCCGAGGACTTCCTGGGCGCCGAAAGCCCGGGCCCGACTCCCGCCCCGGCTCCTCCGGAGAAATGACAAAGCCCGCACCGCGTGATATCTTCACCGCCTCCTGTCAATCTTCCCGTACAGCGGAGGTCTGGCCATGCCCGGATTTCTCATGGTCCTCGTCGCGGCCATCGTCATCGCGGTGGTTGTGGGACGGCTCCTCAAGCGCCGGGGCGTCACGGTGCTCGGCCCCGATGGGCGCCGGCAGATCCCGTCTTTCGGCGGACTGGGAGGCTACCTGGGCCTCGGCGCGGCGCTTCTGCTCCTGCTCATCCTCATCCCCGCATCGATTCGGGTCGTTCCCGTCGGGCGTGGTCTGGTGGTGTTCAACACGGTGACGCGCAGCCTCTACCTGGCTGGCCAGGGCGTCACGCTCGTTCCTCCCTTCATCACCCAGACGCAGATATACGACATGCGGCGCCTCGAATACACCATGACCAAGACCCAGGGAGAGGGGAGAAAGGCGGGCTGGGACGATTCCCTCTGGTCGCCCACTCAGGAGGGTCTCCAGGTGGGGATCGACCTCACCGTCTGGCACCATCTCGATCCCCTTCGGGTGGTGGAGCTGCACCAGCACATCGGTCCGGACTATGAAGCCAAGATCATCCGGCCCGCCGTGCGCTCCGTGATCCGCATGGTGATTTCCGAGTACCCCGTCATGGACGTCTATTCCTCCAAACGGGCGGCCATTCAGGACGAAATCAACACGAAGGTCAAGGAGCTTGTGCAGAAGGACGGGTTCATCATCGACGAGGTCGTCCTGCGGGACGTGCGCTTCACCGAGGATTTCTCCAAGGCGATCGAAGCCAAGCAGATCGCGCAGCAGAGCGCCGAGCAGATGAAATACGTTCTGGAAAAGGAGCAGCGGGAGGCGGAGCGCAAGGTGATCGAGGCGCAGGGACGCGCCAAGGCGATTGACACGATCACCCAGGCGCTGCAGAAGAATCCCAACTACATCAAGTATCTCTACGTGGACAAGCTCTCCGACAAGATCTCGGTCATCGTTTCGGACCAGAGCACCATCATGGACTTGAAAGGCATCCTGGATGGCAAGGCGGGAAAGTAACTGTCGGGGCGGCGGGGGAGGCGAATGAGCTCCAATCGCTTGGGCCAGCTGGAAAAGATGGCTCTCGAGACTCCCGACGACCGGGACCTGCGCTACTTTCTCGCCACGGAGTATTTCGCTCTGCAGCGCTTTTCCGACTCCCTCCGGGAGCTGGAGCATTACCTGAACAGCGGTGACGACGAAGGGGTGGGTTTCAAGATGTGCGGCATCTGCCTTTACCATCTGGGCCGCAAGGATGAGGCCCGGACCGCTCTGCAGTCGGGCGTCGCGGCGGCGCAAAGGCACCACCACTCGGACCTCGCCGAGGAGATCGAGCAAACTCTCCAGGAATTCTACCCGGGCCCTGACGCGCCCTCCAGCGATTGACTCACCAGAAGCTGGGGTCATGGCCGCAATTTGCGCGGGTCGCCTCTACTGCGTCTGCTGCGGCTCGGGAATCCTCGCGGGGGGCTCCGGGGCCTCGACGATCGCCCCGAACTGCGATTCGTAGCGTCGCAGGTTCTCCTGCAGCGCCATGATGATCCGCTTCATGTGGCCGGGGCTGATGATGACCCGGGCGTTCACTTTTCCCGCAGGGGGAAAGATGCTCATGAAATCGAGCACGAACTCCTCCCGGGTGTGGGACACCTGCATGCTGTTGGAGTAAACGCCTCCCAGAATGTCGTCGGTGAGCTTGACGGGGAGCGAAGTCCCCTGTGGTGGCTGGGCCATGGTTGCCTCCTTCTCCGACGGGAAGCTACCACATTCTGTCTCCCGAAGCTTCGTCGCAGCGAGGCTACCTTCAATATGGCTCCGGGTGCTGGGGTTTGGGCAGCAGCAGCCTGAAGCCAGCTTCCCGTCTCGAGAGCCGCTGAATCGAGGGCTTTGACAGCGCGAGACGGGATCTGCAAGACTCCCAATCCGTGAATACCCTGCCGCTGCTCATCGCCATCCTCTGCTTCTTCGCCATCGGTTACCGGTACTACAGCGCCTTTATCGCGGCGAAGGTTCTGGCGCTGGATGACGCCCGGGTGACCCCGGCGCATCGCCTGAACGACGGCCAGAACTATTTTCCCACGCACCGGTGGGTCCTCTTCGGGCACCATTTCGCCGCCATCACCGGCGCCGGGCCGCTCATCGGACCGGTGCTGGCAGCCCAGTTCGGTTTTCTCCCGGGACTGTTGTGGCTGGTCATCGGCGTGGTCCTGGGCGGCGCCGTGCACGATTTCATCATCCTCACCTCCAGCATGCGGCGCAACGGGAAGTCCCTCGCGGAGATCGCCCGAACGGAGCTCGGTCCGGTGGCGGGATTCACCACGGCTTTGGCCATCCTCTTCGTCGTCGTGGTGGCGCTGGCGGGGCTGGGCCTGGCGGTGGTCAATGCCTTGAAGGAAAGCTCCTGGGGCGTGTTCACCATCGCGACGACCATTCCCATCGCCTTCTACATGGGACTTCACATGTACCGTTTCCGCAAGGGCAAGATCCTGGAGGCGACCATCATCGGAGTCACGCTGCTGATGGCGGCGGTCATCGGCGGGCGCTTCATCCCCGGCTCGTCGGTCGCGGGATGGTTCACGCTGTCGGCCCATCAGCTCACCGTGGCCATCGCCGCCTACGGATTCATCGCCTCCGTCTTGCCAGTCTGGATGCTCCTTTGTCCCCGGGACTACCTGAGCTCCTTCATGAAGATCGGCACCATTGCGGCCCTGGCGCTGGGGATCTTCCTGGTCCACCCCGATCTCAAGATGCCCGCCTTCACCGCCTTCACGGCGGGAGGGGGGCCGATCATTCCCGGCAAGCTCTACCCCTTCGTCTTTATCACCATCGCCTGCGGCGCCATCTCGGGGTTCCACGCTCTGGTGGGCTCCGGAACCACGCCGAAGATGATCAACCGGGAAACGGACGCCAGGGTCATCGGCTATGGCGCCATGCTGATGGAGGGCTTCGTCGGGGTCATGGCGTTCATCGCCGCCACGTCGCTCTATCCGGGAGATTATTTCGCCATCAACGTTCCGGTGGACAAGTTCGCCGCACTGGGGATGTCGCCGGTGAATCTGGCGGAATTCTCCAGTCAGGTGGGGGAGTCGCTGGCGGGGCGCACCGGAGGCGCCGTTTCGCTCGCCGTCGGCATGGCGCAGATTTTCTCGTCGGTTCCGGGATTGAAGGGGCTGATGTCCTACTGGTACCACTTCGCCATCATGTTCGAGGCGCTGTTCATCCTGACGACCATCGACACGGGAACGCGCGTGGCCCGGTTCATGGTCCAGGAATTCCTCGGCAAGGCCTACAAGCCTCTGGAGCGCACCGACTGGCTTCCGGGCGCCATCGGCTCCAGCCTTCTGGTGGTCGTGGCCTGGAGCTATTTCATCTGGACCGGATCGATCAGCACCATCTGGCCCATGTTCGGTGTCTCCAATCAGCTCCTGGCCAGCATCGCGCTATGCGTCGGCACCACGGTTCTCATCAATTCCGGCAAGCTCCGTTACGCGTGGATTACCATCCTTCCGCTGTCCTTCGTGGCCACCACGACGCTCACCGCCGGCTGGCTCAACATCGTGGACAACTTCCTGCCGCTGGCGCGCACGGGAGGCCATCCCTTCCAGGGGTACCTGAATGCGCTGATGACGGCGGTGATGATGGCCTGCGTGCTGACCATCCTGGTGGATTCGGTGCTGCACTGGACCGCGGCTCTGCGCTCCAGCCGGGCCGCCGCCCCGGCAGCCCCCTGAGCTGACACAGCCCTGAGCCGGCCCTAGGGGGTGCGGTTCCTCCGCAGGATGCGCGCGTAAATCTCCAGGGTCGCGGGGCGAAGACCCTTGACCTGGAAACGCTGTCGCACCCCGGGTCGCGGCGTCGAGGGAGCCGACACGGTGAGCGCTCGGAGGTGCGAGAGCAGCGCGTGAGTGGAGGTGTTCTTCAGCAGGTGCCCGTCGGAGCCGGGGCGAATCGCCCGGACGATGGAGGCGGGAGTCTCGAAGACCGTGAAAATGATGACCGGCAGGTCGGGCAGAATTTCCTTCAGGTGGCGGGTGGCCTGGATACCATTCATTCGGGGAGAGCAGAGATCCATCAGAACCAGGTCCCATGGGACCTTGCCTTTCTCAGCCAGATCCTTCGCCGCCACGAGAAAGCTCGAGGGTGATTGAAAGCTTGCCTCCACCGAGATGCCCTCTTCCTTCGTGAGCAGATCCTCCAGCTTCGCCCCGTAGGCCGGGTCGTCCTCGACGATCACAACTCTCAAGCACATGGAAGCCTCCCAGCCGCTCGGACGTGAAGGACGCAAGACAACTCAACCTGCAGCGACGACGGGCCGTCCTGCGAGCCATCGCTTCAGGAATAGGCCGCGGGGGCTTCCCTCTCCTCAGACCACGAACCGGAGACTTTCTCCTGCTCGTTGCCCCCGCGACCCACGACCGCGATGCGGCCCTTCCGAAGGACTGGACCCTTCTCGAGGGGGCGACCCCAGGATCCCTGGCGCCGGCGGATCCCCCCGAACCCGTCTGCCAGAATCCCAGCTCGAGGAGGGCCGTCCTCTACAGAAAGCGAGGACCGCCGCGATCAACAGGAATTCAGTCTAGGTGTTGGAAATCTCGATGACAGTGGCGGAGCGCGCCAAGTTCATGGCATCAGGCGCCAACTTGGAAGGCTGAGTGCCCGGGAGGGAGGATTTCCGCAGAGCCGTCCCCCGTTGTTCGAGGCCGGCTCCGGGATCAGCTGGCGCGGCGGTAGGTTCGAGGGGATTTCCGGTGCCAGCGGCGGAAGGCTCGGTGGAAAGAGCTCGGGTCGGCATAGCCCAGCAGGAAGGCGACTTCGTAGACGGCCAGCTTCCTCTGGTCCAGCAGGTGGGTCGACATCTCCCTGCGGAACTCTTCCAGGGCCGAGCGATACGATTTGCCCTCGTCGCGCAGGTGCCGCTGGAGAGTGCGCTGGCTCATGCCCAGCAGCTCGGCGATGCGCCGCAGCGGCGGCAGCCCCCCGCTCAACTCGGACCACAGCGCGCGCCCGAGCTGCTCGGTGAGCGAAGTTCCGCCGAGATCCTTCAGCTTCTGCTCCGCCAGACGGTCCAGGTACCCACACAGCGTGTCATCGGCATGCTGGATGGGAAGCTCGAGATCGGCCGTGTGAAACCACAGGACGGCCTTGGGGCTGTTGAAGCGAATCGGCGCGCAGAAAAAATGGCGATGGAAGGTGGTGTCGGCGAGCTTGCGGTAGGGGACCTCCACCTCCAGGGGTGCCACCGGTTTTCCCGACAGCATGCGCACGGCGGAGAGGATGTTCGCCAATCGAGTGTCGATGGGATGTCGGAGCAAGTCGAATTGCGGATCGGACTCCAGTTGAATACGGCAACGGCCGCCCTTGGAGTCCACCCTGATGTGAACCGTTTCGGCGACGATGCGACTGTAGCGGGAAAGGCGGTGGAGGGCCTGCAGCACGGTCCGGCTGTAGGCGAGGGTATAGCCGACGAGCCCGTAACGGATTGGCGAATCATGGGAGCTTCCGATCTTCAGCCCCAGGGCAACGTCGGGAACTTCCTGAATCAGCGCCTGCCACAGACTCCACACCTTGCTGGAAGGCACCCGGCCGTCCGGGTCCTTGAGCTCGCCGGGGCTCAGCCGCGCCGCCGTCATGAGGATGCGGCGCTCCACTCCCAGTGCGCGTGCCCGCTCGAGCAGGAGGAGCGGCACGCGGGTGAGGACCGTCGGGCGGAACGTGGACATGGCAGCTCCCTCGCCTGCGGATGGTATCAAAAATCGCGGCGCAAGCCTGCTCGCCCTCGAGAAATGCTACGATTCGCCGGATGCTTTCCGACGCAGGTCGCCTCACCCCGGCCCACCGCCGGATCCTGCTCCTGGCCTGGGGCGGGTGGCTCTTCGACTTCTACGACTTGATTCTCTACAGCTTTCTGCTCACCGACATCACCCGGGAGCTGGGCCTGTCGCGGGAGCAGCACTCTCTGATTCTGGGTTTATCTCTCGGGATGACGGCGCTCGGGGGAGTGGTGTGCGGCATCCTTGCCGACCGGTTCGGGAGGCGGCCGATTCTGCAGATTACCATCCTGACCTACAGCATCGGGACGCTCATGTGCGGCTTCGCGCACGGACTGCCCGCACTGCTCTTCTGGCGCTCCGTCACCGGATTGGGGGTCGGGGGGGAGTGGGGCAGCGGCCATGCGCTGATCGCGGAGACCTTTCCACCAGCCAAGCGCGGTCACTATGGGGCGCTGATGCAGTCGGGGGCGCCGTTGGGAGTGGGACTCGCCGCGCTGATGGGTTCGGTGTTCGCACCCGCCTTCGGATGGCGGGCGACGTTCATCGTTTCCGGGCTGCCGGCGCTGCTGATTGCCCTGGTCCGCCGGGGATTGCCCGAATCCGATCTCTGGGAAGGGCAACGCCGGCGCCACGGCACCATCGGATGGGGCAAGGCGGTCGCTCGGCTGCTCGAAAGGGATATCCGCGGCACGGCCGCGCGCGCGCTGGTGCTGGCGATCTTCAACATGAGCGCCTACTGGTTCACCTATGTCTGGTTCCCCGGCTATCTGCAGCAGGAGCGCGGCATGACGGTGGTGAAGTCGGGACTGTGGATTCTGGTCATCGTGGCCGGCGAGCTGGTGGGCTACGCCACGTTCGGGGCCGTTTCCGATCGCATCGGACGACGGCCCGCCTTCAGCCTTTATTCCTGCTTCATGGCCGGCGGCCTGGCGCTCATCACGATTTTCTGGGAGACGATCGCCGTCTCCACGCCGATGCTTCTCACTTCCATGGCGATTCTGGGCGTGGGGACGGGCACCTGGTCCAATTTCGGGCCGTTCTTTTCGGAGCTTTTCCCCACCGCCGTGCGCAACGCCGCCATCGGCGCAGCGCTCAATCTGGCCCGAGGGGTACAATTCTTCACCCCCCTGATCATCACGCGAGTCGCCCAGGCTGGATACGGGCTCTCCGGGGGAATCTCGCTGGCCTGTCTTTTTTCGTTGCTGGCAGGGGTGTGGATTTGGACCCTTCCGGAGACGCTGGGACGGGACTTGAATTCTCTGGATGATGCCAGGCGGCTGGAGCCGGGCCAGATCGGCCCATGAAGCTACTCCTGTTCCTATCGTCCTCCTTCCTCACCCTTCTGCTGGTCGTCCATTCGGTCAAGTCGCGGGGGGTTCGGACCACGCTGTACTTCTTCCTGTCCGCATTTCCTTTCGGTGTCCTGCGCGGGAACAGTGTGGCTTACCTCTCCTCCGACGAAAATGGCGGTTCCTCAACCCTGGCAGGGGCGGAACTGCGGAGCGCCGCGCTCAGGAGGCGAGCTTCGCTGCCGCCTCCATGGCGGCCGTGGCCGATTTCAGGCAATCCAGGACTTTCTGCTGTTCCTTCCCCCATAGCACCGCATCGTGATACTTCACCGCCTGGGTCAATCCCGGATACGGCCAGGAGGCATAGCCGGTGGTCAGCCCCGGAGCATAAAGTACGTGCTTGAACCAGGGTCTTCCGAACAACCCTTCCGGGGTGAGGAACTTCCGCTCCACTCCTACCACGGCGTCGTTGGTCCGCGCCAGGCTGTCGGGCGACGAGCCGCCACGCGATTGGAGCGCCGCCAGGGCACGATCGAGATTGGCGGCAGAGGAGCGGAATTCGGTGAGGGCGCCCAGGAGAGGCTGGAAATCGGGATCGAGGGGCGGATGCTCCGGGGGCTTCTCGGCTCCGACGGCCTTGCGCCGCTCCATCACCGCCATCCTGCGCAGCTCGTCGCTGTAGTGCTCCAGGGCGGTGGCGTACGGGACGTAGCGCATCGGCACCAGCTCCGCAGCGCCCATTCGCATGGCCAGCAGTCCGTAGAGCCGGGCGGCCACGGTATGGTAGAGAAACTCCGGATCCCCGAAGCTCTTCATCCAGAAAAAATTGTCCAGCGTAGAGTGGTACACGCCGTAGCTTCCCGTGAAGCTGAAGCTCATCGACGCGATGCCCAGGTGATCCAGAAAAACGGTGTAGTCGGAGCCGGAGCCTAGAGGGCCCAGGGCCGGCTCGAAGATCTCATCGGGCTTCGCCAGGGAGATGGGCTCCTGCTGGTTCCACTCCTTGCGCAACTTGTCACTCCAGATCCGGCTGACACTCTTGCCGCGCACCGGGTCCTGCAGATCCTCGGCAACCTCCATGACGAGATCCCGTAACGAAGGAACGCCTTCCACGTCCAGGTCGGGGCCGGTGACGGAGGAGTCGAGATTCACGTAGGCCACGGCCTTTTTCGAAAGCTCTGCCGCTAGATCTTCGCCCCACTCGGTGGAGCCCACCAGTCCGTACTCCTCCGCGTCCCAGCTCGCCATGAGAATCGTCCGGCGCGGCTTCCATCCTGCTTTTACCGCGGCGCAGAGGCCTCGGGCAGTTTCCAGAAATGATGCGGTGCCGGAGTTGGGGTCGACCGCCCCATAGGTCCAGGCGTCACGGTGGTTCCCTAGGATGACCCAGCGGTCGGGCTCGACGGAGCCCGACAGGCGCCCCAGGACGTTCCAGATGGGCCGCACCGCGTAATCCATCTCCACCTCCATCTGCAGCTTGGCCGCGCCGGGACCCAGGTGGTAGGCGAAGGGGAGCCCCCCCTGCCATTCGTCCGGAACACGCTTTCCGGCAAGGGCGCGCAAGATCTTCTCCGCCTCGCCGTAGCCGATGGGGAGTGAGGGGATTTTCGGGATTCCCTCCAGCTTCCCCTGCGGGATCCGCTTAGCTGAGGGAGTTGAGGGATAGCCGGGTGTCTGCGGGTCTCCGGGACCGTGGCTCAGGAACTGCACGGAGCCGCGTTGCAGCGCCCCCGGTGGGCGCATCGGGCCGTCGGGGTAAATGTCTCCCTTCATGTAGCCGTCATCCGCGGGATCGGAGTAGATGATCACTCCCACGGCGCCGCGTTTTTGCGCCTCGTACACCTTCAAGCCGCGGAATACTTGGCCGTAGCGCACGATCACGATGCGACCCTTGACTGAGATCGCCAATTCGTCGAGCTGCTTGAAGTCTTCGGCAGTGCCGTAGTTGGCGTAGACCACCTGTCCCGAGGCTTTTCCCGAGGCTCCGTATCCATGGAAGGCGGGAAACGCGTCCAGGCTGTAGGAGTCCTTGTCCCGTGGATTGCCAGCCTCGAAGAGCGCCAGCTCCTGGGCGGCCGGCTCGACGAGCTTCAGCGAAACTCTCTTCGGATAATTCAACAGCACCGAGTAGGAGGCGATCGTGCTCTCGAAGCCGTACTCCTTGAGGCGGTCCCGCACCATCTCGGCCAGCGCCCGATCTTCGGGGGTGCCGGCGACGTGCGGCTCCTCCGTGAGCTGCCTCAACCATTTCTCCGCCTGCTCCGGCGTGGGGACCGCGAGAAAAGCCGCCTCGGCCCGATCCTGAGACGAATTCGAAGCCGGGAAGAATCCGAGCCTGTGCTGTGCCGGAGCCTGGGCCGCCAGGCCGGAGGTCAACAGCATGACGCAGGTGAGTGGCAAGAGGGTACGACGCAGTCGCATGGTCATGAACGTGCTCCCGGGTGGCGGAACCGATGAATCGAGGGGTCGCTGGAAGCGCATAGGCTGTGCCGGGCGGGGGGTGCGTGTCAAGAAGAAGGGTGGGATCAGGGGGTCCGGATCAGAATCCTCGCTCCATCGGCAACGTATTGCACCGCCAGGGCGGCGAGTAGCATGCCCAGCACGCGGGTTACCACATTGACGCCGGTTTGCCCCAGGAGCTTCACGAGAGGCTCGGAGAGCCGCAGGGCTGCATAGCACAGAACGAGCACGACGCCGGTGGTGCCCAGGACGGCCAGCAGCCCCGCTGAGAATCCGCCTGACTCGCCCACCAGGATCATGATGCTGGCCATCGAGCCGGGTCCGGCGATGATCGGGATCGCCAGGGGAAATACGCTGATGTCGGCCCGGCTCCTTGCTTCCGCCTCCTCCGCAGCGGTTTCCCGCTGATGCTCGGCGAAGACCATGCGGACCGCGATCCACAGAAGAAGGATTCCGCCGGCCACCTGGAAGGCGCCAAGGCTGATCCCCAGGCGCTGCAGGAGCCAGGATCCCCCCAGTGCGAAGGCCAGCAGGATGGCGCCAGCCGTGATGACAGCGCGCTTGGCCAGTCGGGTCCTCTCGGCAGCGCTCCGGTCGGAGGCGAGCGCCAGAAACATCGGAACCAATCCCACCGGATCCACCACGACGAGCATGGTCAGAAAAGATCGAAGCACTAGTGTGGTCACGCGGCGTCGCCCTCCCCGCCTGAACCCGCCCCCGTGCCGGCAGGCGCGTTGCAGCGGGAGGCTACGATTTCTGAACCGATGGGTCAACAGGGATCGGGAACGATTGTCCACCGTGCGCCTGGCAAGCCGGTTTCACGGCGCTGCGACGGTCCTGGTACAATTCCGCGCCATGAGCCAGCCTGAGGAAGCCCGCCGGCCGCTGGAGCCGGAAAGCGAAGAGTTGCGCCGTCTGCTGGAGGAATGCTCCCACTTTGTCATGGAGCACGTGCGTACCCTTCCCGAGCAGCCATCATTCGATGTGTCGGGCGCGGGGGAGGTCGCCGCGACGTTCCGGGAGCCGGTGCCGGAATCGGGGCAGCCCATGGAGCGGATCCTGAAACGCCTGGCACCAGCTTTCGCCAAGTCGTTCACCACCGCTGGCCCCGGCTATCTGGCTTTCATTCCCGGGGGCGGCATTCCCTCCGCGGCTCTCGCGGACCTGCTGGCCTGCGCGACCAACCGGTTCGTCGGGGTCGCCGCTGCCGCGCCGGCGCTGGCTCAGATCGAGGCCACCACCATCCAATGGCTTGCCCAGCTGATGGGATATCCCAGCGGGTCGGGGGGCATCCTCACTTCGGGAGGGTCGATCTCCAATCTGATGGCCATCGTGGCCGCGCGCGCTGCGAAGCTTCCCGAAAACTTCCAGAGCGGGATGATCTACCTCTCGGAGGAGACCCACCTGTCCGTGCTCAAGGCGGCTCGCATCGCCGGATTTCCCGAGAGGAACCTGCGCTGGATCCCCGTGGATGGACGCTGTCGGATACTTATCGACCGGCTCGAGCAGGCCATCCGCGAGGATCAGGACCGGGGGCTTCGCCCTTTTCTGATCATCGGCAATGCGGGAACCACCAACACCGGAGCGGTGGATCCGATCCCCGACCTGCTCGATCTCGGTCGCCGACACGATCTCTGGGTCCACGGCGACGCCGCCTACGGCGGATTCTTCAGGCTCACCCGGGAAGGCGCCGCACTGCTACCCGGCCTGGAGCGCTGCGACTCCATCACCCTGGATCCTCACAAGGGGCTGTTTCTCCCCTACGGAACCGGGTGCCTGCTGGTGCGCCATCCGGAGCACCTGCGCCGGGCCATGGAAACGCGTGCCGGCTACCTTCAAGATGTGGCCGAGGGACAGGAAATTCCCAGCTTCCACGAGATTTCCCCGGAGCTGTCGCGGGATTTCCGGGGCCTGAGGATCTGGCTTCCTCTGCAGCTGCATGGCCTGGCTGCCTTTCGCGAGCAGATTCAGGAAAAGCTGGATCTGGCGCGCTGGGCCTACCAGGCGCTCAAGGACGATCCCCACTTCGAGATGCTGGACGAGCCGCAGCTATCGATTGTGGCGTTCGCCGCGAGGGGGCAAGGGGAGGAAGCCAATGCCAGGGGTGCCGAGATTCTGCGTCGCGTGAACCAACGCCGACGAGTCTTCCTGTCCAGCACGAAGATGGGAGGGCGGTATGTCCTGCGCATTTGCGTGCTGAGCTTTCGCTCGCACCTGGATCGAATCCGGGAGGCGGTGGAAGGGCTGAAGGAGGAAGCGCACAGGGTCGCTTCCGGAACCTAGAAAGAGGAAAGCCCGGAAGCTTTGACGGCGAGTCACGCCGCCCCGGTTGACCATTTCCGGGGACTTCCGGGCTCGGTGGCCTGCTGGTATTCCCGAGGCGGGACCCAGACGCGGCCTTTCTTTGCGGGCCGCCTAGGTTACAGGCACCTCACGGGTCTCAGAATAAAAACTAGGTAAGCTCACTGGACCACCTCCTTCCTCGTGTACGGGCGAATATACTCCCGCGAAATCACCTGTGCAACAAAAAATCCGGGCTCGTAGAGGCGAGCCCAGCGGTCCTCCCCCAGGGAGCCAGACCGGTTCGCGCTCCGGCACCTGGCCGGTTGGCCGGTGGTTGGATTTTTCCCTTGGCAGCATTTCGATAATTCTATATATTTCAAAATATGAAAACGAAGCGAGGCCGCTCGACGACACAGTCCCTGGAGGCCGGGAGCGAGCACGCGGAGGCTCTTAAGGCGCTTTCGCACCTTTCCCGATTGCAGATCTTCTTCCACCTGGTGCGCACCGGGGGAGAAGTCCCGGCCGGGGAGATACAGGAAGCCCTGGGCATCGCGGGACCGACTCTCTCGCACCACCTGGAGCTGTTGCGCCGGGCGGGGCTCATAACCCGGCGCCGGGAAGGGCGCTTCATTCACTACGCGGTGCGGCGGGAGACGGTGAACGAGCTGGTGAGGCTCCTCACCGCCTGTTGCTGAGACCGAGGGAGGTCCGATGTCACAAGGCAAGGTCCATGTTCATCTCAGTGCTTCCAACCTGCAGCGGAGCAAGGAGTTCTACACGCGGCTCTGGGGAGCGGGGCCGGTCAAGGAGAAGCCGGATTACGCCAAGTTTCTTCCGGACCTGGCCCCGCTGAACCTGGCGATTTCACAGGGTACGCCGTCTCAGGATCCGGGGAGTGCCCTGCACCTCGGCATTCAGGTGGATTCCCCGGAGATAGTTCGGCGCGAGCTGGAGCGCGTTCGAAAACTGGGGCTTCCAGTCCGAGTGGAGAGGAATGTCACCTGCTGCTACGCCAACCAGGACAAGTTCTGGGTGGTGGACCCCGATGGGCTGGAGTGGGAGATATACCACCTGAACTTCGACACGCAGGAAAAGCAGCAGGAATCCGCGGCAGTCTGCTGTTGAGGCCGCGACCCCGGATCGGTATAAAGGCCTCTTCAAGAACAAAGTTGTAAGAGTCAGGGACGATGGCCTTTAGGCCCGACTGCCGACGAATGTTTCGGTTTCCAGCGGACATCAGGCTTAAGAAGATGTACACTATGCCCCGTCTGCCGGGGTCCGTCCGCGCGTTGGCGACGGGTCCGTGAGGAAGTGCCGAGGAAACCAGAAGGGTGCTCCGGCGTGGCCGCAGCGCCCTTTTGTTTTGACCTTTCGTACCCTGGAGGACGAATCCCCGGCGATGCCAAGTCAATTTTGGAGAAGGTTTCAATGACGCTGAAGTCCCTCACATCACAGGTCACCCTGGGAATGATCCGCTGGATCGACTGCTACGCCGGCGAAAACGCCGAGCTGCTTCACGGTCCCCAAAGGATGGACTTGGTACGCTCCTTCCCATTCATCGTCATGCATCTGTCGGTCCTCGCGGTCATCTGGGTGGGCTGGAGCTGGACGGCGGTGAGCGTAGCCTTGGGGTTCTACCTGATTCGCATGTTTTTCATCACCGGGTTCTATCACCGGTATTTTTCCCATCGCACCTTCCGGACCTCCCGCGCCGGGCAGCTCACCCTGGCGCTGCTGGGCGCCACCTGTGTCCAGCGCGGTCCGCTCTGGTGGGCGGCACATCACCGCCTGCACCACCAGCGCTCGGATGAGGAAGACGACGTGCATTCCCCGATCCAGCATGGTTTCCTCTGGAGCCACATCGGCTGGATCACATCGAAGGCCAATTTCCCCACTCGGCTGGATGTCGTTCCGGATCTCGCCCGTTATCCCGAGCTGCGGTTCCTGGACCGATTCGACACCCTGATCCCCATCGGCTTGATCACCGGGATGGGAATCCTCGGAGGCTGGCTGCGGGTGCATTTCCCAGACTTGGGCACCAGCGGCCCGCAAATGATTTGCTGGGGCTTCGTCATTTCCACGCTGGCGCTGTTCCACGCAAGCTGTACCATCAACTCCCTGTCCCACAAGATGGGAAGGCGCCGTTACGTCACGGGTGACGAGAGCCGCAACAGCTTCCTTCTGGCGCTGCTCACCTTCGGAGAGGGCTGGCACAACAATCACCACTATTATCCCGGCTCCGCGGCCCAGGCCCACTACTGGTGGGAAGTGGATCTCACCTACTACCTGCTCAAGGCGATGTCCTGGGTGGGACTCATCTGGGACTTGAATCCCGTTCCCGAGAAGGTCCTCGCCCGCCGCGTGGAAGCGGCCTGACAACAGCCTTCAAATGATAAAAGCCGCCTCCGGGTGATCCTGGAGGCGGCTTTTGTTTTTGTTGCGGCGCGCGGGCAGTTGCTCCTAGGTTCCCTTTTTCCCAGGTTTCAGGGTTTCGTGAATCTGCAGATCGCCGGTTCTTCGGATGATGACCTGCACGTACTCTCCCTCTTCCGCACCCGAGGGCTTCAGGGTAAAGGTCGGGCTGTTCTCATCATCCTGTCCCGCCTCCGCCTCCGGCAGCTTGTCCTTGTAGAAAGCGGCCACCTTCTCCGCCGGGTCTCCGGTCTTGAAGAACCACGACTGGCTCTCGCTGGTCGCGGCCCCTCCGATACTGTCGCTGGATTGGCCGCCCATCGTTCCAACATACTTGGCACCCGGGTAAACGGGTACCCCCTTCGCGTAGACCGCCCCGGGGAGTGAAGCCTCCGTGCTGCTGCTGCCGCAGGCAGCGTGGAGCGCCAACAATCCGACAAGGCACCCGGCAGCGGCGACGCGATTTCGAACACCAGAATTCTCTTTCATTCGATGCCCTCCACAGCTTGGCTGTCCCTCGAGCGCGTGCCGTTGCTACGATGCGGAACACCAGCACGCGGTTGAATGTAGGGGCGAGAGTGGGCGAAGGCAAGCCGGCGGGGGCGACTCTAGGTCAGGGCGTGGCGGGCTTCCGATTCACGATGGAGATGTTGAGGTAGCCGGCGGAGCTGACTTCGTCCAGGATCTGCACCACTTGGGGATAGTCAGCGCTGGCGTCGGCCTCGAAGAAGAGAGGCTGATCGGTCTTGCCCTGGAATGCCGAAGACAGCGCCTGCTTCAAGGTGCCCGCCGTGACCGGCTGGTCATTCAAAAAGACGCGATGATCGGCGCCGATCCGGACCAGCACCTGCTGCTTGTTCTTCTCTTCGCTCCCCGCCTGTGTCTTCGAGACCTTGGCCAATCCCAGCGTGATCGCCGAGTCGGGAGGCGGCGTGACCACCATAAAGATGATCAACAGGACCAGCACCACGTCCACCAGGGGCGTGACATTGATGTCGGCTTTGATGGCGGAGCGCGAGAAGTGTACCGCGGCGGGATTCTCCTCATGCTTCACGGTCAGGAGCTTGCGGGTGGATGGGCCCCCGGCGGCGGCCAGCGATTCCAGGAACAGATTGGCAAATCGGCGCGTATGGAACACGACGCCGTCCACCCGGCTGGTGATGTAGTTGAAAGCCCACGTGGCGGGAATCGCGACGAACAACCCCAGCGCGGTGGTGACCAGGGCTTCAGCGATCCCCGCCGAGACCCCAGCGAGCCCGGTGCCGGTCGTGCTCAAAGCCTGGAACGCCCGGATGATGCCCAGCACGGTGCCCAGCAGCCCCACGAACGGGGCCGTCGCGGCGATGGTCCCCACGATCGGAAGTCCCCTCCTCAGATCCAGATTCAGGCCTTCCAGGTAACGGTCCAGGCTCCAGCGGGCCAGCACGAGCTGCCGGTTGGCCTCCGACTCGGATGCCGGGGGAGTGTCCAGGTCCACGCCGCTCCGGCGGACCAATTCCGCCTCGGGGCTGAGGGAGCACTTCTCAACCAGCGGTGTCACCTCCGCGAAGATGCCGCTCTCGAAGGCCGCCGCCGCAAGCGGCACGAAGCGCCGGGAATCTCTCCGAGCCATCCAGATCCCCAGCCCCCTCTCCAGCACGATGCCGATGGACGCCAGGGACATGAGTCCCAGCAGGGCAATCACCACCTGGGGGGCGGGGCCGAGGCCCATCCAGAATTCCGTCAGATTCGCAGACAACGTCGTCCTATCTCCGCAGACGGTAGCCGGTGGTGAGCATGGTGTAGCAGACTCCAAACAGCGCGGCATCCAGGACTGCCAGCGACGCCAGGCTCCACCAGGGATTGACGTCGCAAACGCCCAGGAAGCCGAAGCGCAGCGAGTTGATCATGTAGAGCAGTGGATTCAGCAGGGAAACCTTGCGCCAGAGCGGGGGCAGGATGGAGATGGAGTAAAACACGCCCCCCAGGTACGTCAGCGGGGTGATGATGAACGTCGGAATCATCGCCAGGTCGTCGAATTTCTCCGCCCAGATCCCGACCGCGATCCCAAGGAGCGAAAAGAGTGCCGAGGAAAGCAGCGCGACCGTGACCAGGTAAATCGGATGCGAAAAAGGAGGCGGCGCAAGGAAGCAGGAAATCAGCAGGATGCTCGCACCCACCAGGAGCCCCCGAAACATCCCACCGAGCATGTACCCCAGAATAATCTCCACATGACCGATGGGAGCCATCAGGATGTCCACGATGTTCCCTTCGAACTTGGAGATCATGAGCGAGGAAGAGGGGTTCTGAAAGGAGTTGTTCACCAGTCCCATCATGACCAGCCCCGGGACGAGGAAGTGAAGGTAGCTGAAGCCGTGAAACGAGCCGAAGCGATTCCCCAGGGAAAAGCCGAAGATGAAGAGATAGAGAACCGCCGAGATGACCGGCGCCAGGAGGGTCTGGGTGATGACAATGAAGAATCGGTGCACTTCGCGATAGAAGAGGGTGCGGAAGGGAACCGGAAAGAGCGACGCGGCGCCGGCGAGGCTCATCGCGCCACTCCGGCCGGGCCGCGCGCCCGAGCTCCCGGGCCGGGCTCGGCGGTCAGCTCCAGGAAGACATCCTCCAGTCCGGCTCCGGCCACCTGAAAATCAACCAGTCCGAGGCTGCCGCGACCCAGAGCCACCACCAGCCTCTGCAGGGAACCGTCGCTGCGATCCACCAGCAGGGTAATCCGGCGACCGTCCTCGGAGAGGGCGGCTCCGAGGGAAGACAACTCCTCGGGCAGGCGCTCGAGCGGGGCGCCCAGATCCAGGGTCACCCGGCGGTTGTGGATTTGCTGCATCAGGGTTTCCTTGCGGTCCAGCGCGACGAAGACACCGTGGTTGATGATTCCCACCCGTTCGCACAGCTCCTCCGCCTCATCCAGGTAATGGGTGGTCAGCACCACCGTCGTGCCCTGCGCGTGGACCTGCCGCACCAGGTCCCACAGCGAGCGGCGCAGCGCCACATCCACACCGGCGGTGGGCTCGTCCAGGATCAGGATCGCCGGTTTGTGGACCATCGCCTTGGCCACCAGCAACCGACGCTTCATTCCCCCCGACAGCTCACGGATGGTCTTGCTCTCGTGCTCCTTCAGCTCCAGCCGTTCCAGGAGCTCCTCGACCCATGCGCCGTTCCCGGTCAAGCCGTAATATCCGGACTGGATTTTCAGGGTCTGCCGCACCGTGAAGAAGTGATCGTAGACGAGTTCCTGGGGCACTGCGCCCAGCAGGGAGCGCGTGGCCTTGTAGTCCTTTTCCACCTCATAGCCGAAGACCTTGACGTCCCCCGAGGAGCGGCGCACCAATCCGGTGATGATGTTGATGAGGGTGGATTTTCCTGCGCCATTCGGTCCCAGGAGGCCGAAGAGCTCCCCCCGCGGGATGGACAGGGTGATACCGTTCAGGGCTCGCACGGCACCAAAGCTCTTGGAGACGTCGCGAACTTCCAAAGCGGGCACGGGGGGATCGGGAATCGGTATCTTCTTCAATGGGACTTCTGTGTCTGGGTGCCTTGCCCGCCCGCACGAGCTCCGCTGAAAGAGTAGTTCAGCGCGGTGCCATCAGGCTTGGTCCAGGTCATTTTCCCCGAGATGGAATCACCGCTGACTTCCGCGTGCCAGTGGGTCTTCCCTTCCTTCTGGCTTTCCACGTCGGCCAACCAGGTGCCTGCCAGCACCGTATAAGCTGCGGTGCCGAAGCCGTAGGGAACACAGGCCGTGGATTTGAATGTGCCTTTGCTGAGCACGAGGGAATCGTCGAATTCCTTTTCGCCCCTGGCCGCGGCACTGGGTTCGGGAACCACCGTCACCCTCCAGGTGCCTGATTCGGGAGGCGCGGCGGCGGGCTTCACGGTCGGCTTCCTGGGCTTCTGGACTTTGCTGGCAGCCAGCACCGGCGACGCCAAGGTTCCCACGGCGACAGCCAGAATTGCGAGCCGAGCAAGCCTATTCCCCATCTGGCCTCGTTTCCTCGTGAAGTTGAGCTGGAATGCCGAAGCGAAGTTTAGCGACAGCGCGGCGGCGAGTCAAAACGCCCCATGGAAATCCTGGAATGGTGAGTTGTGCTATTCTCCGCTCCCGTCGCCGGTTCCTGGAGAAACTCCCGACATGAAGAAGCGCGCCTTCTTCTATGTGGTCCTGTTGCTGGTCTTTGGCGCGGGCATTTTGGGAATGCTTCGCTGGGGCACGCGGCTGTACCCGGGGGCCGAGGCACCCGGCGTGGTGCTGCCAGGCAACGAGGATTCCCGGGGTGCGGCCGAATCGGGAGAGGCCGCGCCTCACAGGACCGCGGACGATGGCCCGACCGGCTCCAATCTGCAGCACCCCCTGAGTGTCCTGTTTCTCCAGCTCATCGTGATCATCGCGGTGGCCCGTTGGGTCGGAACCCTGTTCCGGCGCTTGGGCCAGCCCGCCGTCATTGGAGAGATGATCGCCGGCATCCTCCTGGGCCCCTCCTTTCTGGGGATGCTCCTCCCGACAGCGCAATCCTTTCTCTTCCCACCAGCGTCCCTGGCAGCGCTCAAGCTGTTCAGCGAGATCGGCATTATCCTCTTCATGTTCCTCGTAGGGGTCGATCTGGACCTGGGCCACCTGCGCCGCAAGGCGGATGCCGCGGTGCTGGTGAGCCACGCCAGCATCGTCGTTCCGCTGTCCCTGGGAGTTGCCCTCGCTCTCTTCCTCTATCCACAGCTAGCCCCGCCGGGCGTGCCCTTCGTGGGCTTCGCGCTGTTCACCGGCACGGCCATGAGCATCACCGCCTTTCCAGTACTGGCCCGCATCCTGGCCGAGCGCTCTCTGACCCGAACTCACCTCGGGAGCACGGCGCTTGCCTGCGCCGCGGTCGACGATGCAACGGCCTGGTGCCTGCTGGCGGTGGTGGTGGCCATCGTTCGAGCCGGCGGATGGGCCGGCTCCCTGCTGACGGTGGTGTCCACGGCGCTGTTCGCAGCGACGATGCTGCTGCTGGTAAGGCCATGGCTGGCGCGCAAAGTCGACTCAGGGGGATGGAGCGCCACCGGGAGCAAGACGCTGCTGGCCGCCGTGCTGACCTTCGTGTTGGCCAGTGCCCTGCTCACGGAGATCATCGGGATCCACGCACTGTTCGGCGCCTTCCTGGCCGGAGTCGTGATGCCGGCCCGGGCGGAATTCCGGCGCTTCCTGCAGGAGCGGCTCGAGTCGTTCATCGCGGTATTTCTCCTGCCCCTGTTCTTCGCTTTCACGGGACTCCGAACCCAGGTAGCCCTGCTGGGGGACGTGAAGGGATGGCTGCTCTGCGCGATCATCATCGCCGCGGCCATCGCCGGAAAGCTGGGGGGAAGCTCGGTGGCGGCAAAGGCCGCGGGCTTCTCCTGGCGGGAGTCCCTTGGCTTGGGGGCGCTGATGAACGCCCGGGGACTCATCGAGCTGATCGCGCTCAATATCGGCTATGAGATGGGTGTGCTGTCGCCCCGGATGTTCACCATGATGGTACTCATGGCGTTGATTACCACCTGCATGACCGGCCCGCTACTTTCCGCTCTGGGCATCGGCGGCCGGAGCGAAGACTCGGCTCTCGCCGGGGCCCATGCCTTGGGAGGCAGCGAACGGGCCCCGTCCCGACCCCTTGGGAGAACTGAGAGGGGGTAGGGTCGGGACAGGGCCTTCCTGGGGGGGTTAGCGAGTCAAAGTGAAATCAACGGTGATGGTCAGATATACCGCCACCGGAGTTCCATGCAACCTACCGGGGTGATAACGCCATCGGGCCACGGCTTCCACGGCGGCTTCGCCGAAGCCGACGCGCGCGGGGCTCTCCTTCAACACCACCACCGAACCCACTTTCCCATCGACTCCAATCACCGCCTGAAGCAGCACGCGGCCCTCCACACCCGCGTGGCGGGCCATCGCGGGATATCTCGGCAGGATCTTGGAGGATTGGATGATCGAAGGCTCGGTGACCTGGTGAATGCTGGGCAACAGAATGTCACCCGTGTCGAATCCGCCGCCCGAACCCCCCGGGCCATTGCCCACCGGCCCATCGGGATCGCAATTCTCACCAACGCAACGGCCGCCTGCGACTCCGTCGATCTGCCCGTCAGGGGAACCGTCGGGAGTGCCGGGTCCGGAAGGGCCTGGAAGCGAGTCTGCTTCAGTCGCAGCGGTTGAATCGGCCGGGGGAGCCTCGACCTCTGCAGGCTGGGGAACTGGCTGGGCCAAGCTGTCGTCAGGCCTTGGCGCCACCTGTTTGGCCTGTTCGGGCCTTGGCTCGGCGATGATGGCGGGGGAGCTACCACCTCCCAATTTCGGCGCCGGTGGCCCGCCTCGCGGAAAGAACACTGGCTGGACCAACTCCGTATGAAGCTTGGGAAAGGGTATCGGGGTGATGGAAAGCCAGGAAGCGGCCAGGAGCGCTGCGATTCCCGCGGCGTGGAAGAACGCGGAAAGCAGGGCGAGGATGACCTCACGAGGTTCCATCCGCTGGATGCGGGTGGTCAAAGCCTGCTCGAACATTTTCGCCCTCCTGGACTTGACGGATGGTCCGCTCCGGGCGTTGCCCCTCGCAGGAAACATACGCCTGCGGAAGGGATTCAAGTCCTGGCAATTTCAGCTGCTGCTGTGCATAAGCCGCACGCCGTGACCGGAAAGGGCATGGCCGGGACGGTGGATTCTTGTTACATTCCGGGGCCCCTCGCGCAGATTCGATGACCCGGCTAGAATGTGGGCTCTCTCAAAGGGGATCATGATGCCAACCCGCGCTTTCAAGCTCTGCTGCCTGCTGTTAGTGTCGCTGACTGTCGCCGGAGCGTTCGCGGCGGAGAAAAGCTCGAAGCCATCCAAAGCATCGAAAAAGCCGCAGGCCGAGACGAAGATGAAGGCCGATACCTTCACCGGCCTCGCATTACGCGGCATCGGCCCCGCGGTGACCTCCGGCCGCGTGGGTGACATAGCGGTGCACCCTACCGATCGGAATACCTGGTACGTGGCGGTGGCCTCCGGAGGTGTCTGGAAAACCGTCAACGCCGGCGTGACCTGGACGCCGATCTTCGACGGCGAAGGTGCCTATTCCATCGGATGCATAACCCTGGATCCGAAGAATCCGCTGGTCATCTGGGTGGGTACGGGTGAGAACAACTCACAGCGCAGCGTGGGGTACGGGGATGGCCTCTACAAGTCCACCGACGGCGGAAAGACGTGGGAGAACGTGGGACTCAAGACCTCCGAGCACATCGCCAAGATCCTGATCGATCCGCGCGACTCCAAATCCGTGGTTGTGGCCTCGCAAGGGCCGCTCTGGTCGCCCGGCGGCGAGAGAGGCGTCTACAAGACGACTGACGCGGGCAAATCGTGGAAGCAAGTCCTGAAAATCAGCGACAACACCGGGGTCACCGACCTGGTCATGGATCCCAAAAACCCGGACGTGCTGTTCGCCGCCGCGTATCAGCGCCGGCGCCACGTCTGGACCTTGATCGACGGCGGGCCCGAGTCGGCGATCTACAAGTCCACCGACGGCGGCGCCAGCTGGAAGAAGCTCGAAGGCGGCCTGCCCAAGGAGCAGATGGGGCGTATTGCCCTGGCCATCCCTCCCACCCAGAGCGATACGGTGTATGCCCTCATCGAGGCGGCGGGGAAGGATGGCGGGTTTTACCGCAGCTCGGATGGCGGCGGCTCATGGAAGAAGATGAGCGATTACGTACCCACCAGCCCGCAGTACTACACCGAGATCTTCGTCGATCCGAACAACGCCGAGCGGGTCTACTCCGTGGACACGTTCATGCATGTGACGGAGGACGGGGGAAAGAGCTTTCACAAGGTGGGCGAGAAGTACAAGCACGTCGACAATCATGTCCTGTGGATCGACCCTGACAATTCATCGCACCTGATCGCCGGATGCGACGGCGGTGTGTACGTGAGCTACGACCGTGCGGCCAACTGGGAGTTCAAGGCCAACCTCCCGGTGACCCAGTTCTATCGAGTGATCGTCGACAACTCTCAGCCTTTTTACTACCTCTACGGCGGAACCCAGGACAATCAGACTTTGGGCGGCGCCTCGCGCAATGCTACCGACCACGGCATCGTGAACTCGGACTGGTTCGTCACGGTGGGAGGGGACGGCTTCTGGAGCCAGGTGGATCCCTTGGACCCGAACATCATCTATTCCGAATCCCAGTATGGCGGATTGGTGCGGTTCGACCGGCGAAACGGCGAGACCCTCGACATCCAGCCCCAGACCCTTCCTGGCGACGACCCGCTGCGCTGGAATTGGGATTCGCCTCTCATCGTCAGTCCGCATTCCGCCACCCGGCTCTATTTTGCATCGCAGCGGCTTTTCCGCAGCGATGATCGGGGCAATTCCTGGATCCCCGTCAGCGGTGATCTGACCCGCCAGCTCGATCGGAACCGACTCAAGGTCATGGATCGGGTCTGGGGCGTGGACACGGTTGCCAAAAACGCCTCCACGTCGTTTTTCGGGAACATCGTGTCCCTCTCCGAGAGCCCGGTCCAGGAAGGCGTGATATACGTCGGAACCGATGATGGCCTGATCCAGGTCACGCAGGACGGGGGAAAATCCTGGAGGAAAATCGAAAAGTTTTCCGGCGTGCCCGACATGACCTATATCTCGCGCCTCAACGCCTCGCGCTTTGACGCCGGCACGGTCTATGCGGCTTTCGACAACCACCAGATGGGAGACTTCAAGCCTTACCTGTTGAAAAGCACCGATTTTGGCAAGAGCTGGACCTCCATCGTCGGAGACCTTCCCACCCGCGGCTCCGTCTATTCTCTGGAACAGGATTCCGTCAAGACGGACCTGCTGTTCGCGGGCACCGAGTTCGGAGTTTTCTTCACCCCAGACGGCGGCAAGAAGTGGATTCAGCTCAAGGGGGGGATGCCCGTGATTGCCGTGAAGGATCTGGTGATCCAGGGGCAGGAGACCGATCTGGTGCTGGGCACGTTCGGGAGAGGGTTTTACATCCTGGACGATTATTCACCGTTGCGCTCAGTCAGCGCGCAGTCGCTGGAGAGCGAAGCGCAGATCTTCCCCGTGAAGCCGTCCTGGATGTACATCCCCACGCACCCGTTCGGCCTGAAGGACAAATCGTTTTTCGGCGAGGCTTTCTACTCGGCGCCCAACCCGCCTTTCGGGGCAGTCTTCACCTACTACCTGAAGGAGGAGATCAAGTCGCGCAAGAAGACGCGACAGGATGCGGAAAAAGATCTGGTCAAGAAAGGGGAAGATGTCTTCTATCCAACCTGGGACGCGCTGAAGGCCGAGGACCGGGAGGAAGACCCGGCAGTGCTCCTGACGATCACCGATGAGGATGGGGCTGCGATTCGGACGATGACCGGCCCCGTGACCGCCGGGTACAGCCGGGTCGCCTGGGATCTGCGCTTTCCGCCGCCCGATCCCACCAATCTGAGTCCGCCCACCGACGACGATCCGTTTCGAGATACCCCGCGCGGCCCGCTGGCCGCGCCCGGGACCTACAAGGTCTCCTTGGCCAAGCGGGTGGACGGGAAGGTGACATCGCTGGGCGCCCCCCAGACTTTCGAAGCGGTCCCCCTGGGCAACGCGACGCTGGCTGCGAAGGATCGCGGAGCGTTGCTGGCGTTTCAGCGGAAAACGGCGCGGCTGCAGCGGACCGTTCTGGGAGCCGTTGCCTCTGCGGACGAAGCGCAAACGCAACTGAACCATCTCAAGCAGGCGCTGCTCGACACCCCGGGGGCGGATCCGGGCCTCTCCCAGGAAGCCCGCGCGCTCGAGTCGCGGCTCAAGGACATCAAAATCGCGCTATCGGGAGATTCCGTGCGGGCGAAGCGCAACGAGCCGACTCCTCCCTCCATCGCCGACAGGGTTCAGCAGGTGATTTCCGGGGAATGGGCCTCCACGGCGGAAGCCACCACGACGCAGCAGCACAATTACCAAGTCGCCGCCTCCGAGTTCGGCGGCGTACTGGAGAAGCTGCGGACCCTGGTGATGGTGGATTTGAAACAACTGGAGGAGAAGGCCGAGATCGCCGGAGCCCCGTGGACCCCCGGCCGATTCCCAACCTGGAAGCCGGAGTGACGACGAGGGAGTTTCAGGCCGATTCGTAGGCCAGTCGGAGCCAGCGTTCGAGCTCCTCGTCCAAGTCCTCCGCCCGCGAAACTCGCACCCGGTGGGTGACCATCACATTGAAGCTGCCAGACGGCTCCAGTCGCGCGGTGGGGGGCGTTCCTTTCAGGTTGATGCCCACGTCGAGACGGGTGGCGGTGGAAGGCTGGATGAGGGCGAATTGCTTGCGGCGCCGGAGACTCACGTAACCCTGCTTGGGGGAAACCTCAACGTCGGCGCCGAATTTCCGGATCCGGGTCATCAGGGCCTCGTAAAGGGGACGAAGCGCCGCCTTCGGCCCCGCATATTGCGCACCCACCAGATCCTCTGGGGAAGCACCCGAGCCTTGCCCCGCCTGTCTTGAGCGCAAGGCGACGAGATTGGCGTAACCGTGGCCCAGGCCGTGCTCCTTCTTGAGAAACTTCACCAGCTCACCATGCTTGGCATGCGCGCTCTTCCTCGCCAGCTCGAGCCAATCGCTCCATTTCCTTCCCGTCTTCTCTTCCAGATTTCGGATCATGCTGGCTTCTGCGGCTTCGGGTGGTTGTGCCAGGGGGGCCTCCTGTATCGAATTGGACCGCATCGGGCGGGCGGCCAATGGGTTCGTCCGACGAGTGGTGCAGGCTTCAGACGCCTTGAATGGCGCTGGCGCATTCGCGCGTCAAGAGCTTGAACAGCTCGTCCATGTGCTCGAGGCGCGTGCGGAAGTTCACGGGGTTGATGCGGAACCAGGTGCGCCCCTTGAGCGACGTGGTGGAGATCCAGAACCGCCCTCCCTCCTCGATCCGCCGGGCCACCGCCGCGTGCAGCTTTGCCAATCGATCCTCGCCCACACCCGCGGGACGGTAGCGCAGGCAGACGGCGGACATGCGCGGCTTGACGGCCGGCTCGAAATCGGGGTGCTCGGAGGCGAGCTGGTAGAGGCGCGTGGCCTGTTCCACGTTGGCGTCGATCCAGCTTCCGATCTCAACCGTCCCGTAGCGCTTGAAGCCCATCCAGACCTTCAGGCTCCGGAACCGGCGCGACTGCTCGAAGCCGTGAACGTAGTAGTTGTAGCGCTCACGGTCCTGGTCCAGGAGATCGGTGAGATAGGCGGGTTGCATGCCGAAGGAGTGTGTGAGGCGCTTCTCGTCTTTCACCAGGATGGCGCCGGCGTCCAGCGGAGCATAGAACCACTTGTGCGGGTCGATGGCCAGGGAATCAGCCAGCTCCAATCCCCGAAGCACTCCGGGGTGCTTCTGCGAGATGAGCATGCCTCCGCCGTAGGCCGCGTCGACGTGCAGCCATGCCCCAACGCGGTCGGCGATTTTCCGCAGCTCGGGCAGCGGGTCCACCGCTCCGGTGTTGGTGCTTCCCCCCATCGCGATGATGGCCATCGGGCGGACCCCTTTCTTTCGATCGTCCTCCAGAGCCGCCTCCAGCGCGTCCAGGCGGATTTCGAAGCGCTCATCGGTGGGAAGAATGCGCAGCCCTTCGCGACCGATGCCGATCGCGTCCGCCGACTTGTCGATGGCGACATGACGCTCTTCGGACGTGTACGCGGCATAGCGCTCGCGGACTCCTTCATGCTGCGCCTTGTCCTTGGAGGCCCAGTCCCGGGCCAGCTTGAATCCGATGAAGTTGGCCATCATCCCGCCACTGGTCAGGTTGCCACCCGCCTGGGGGCCGTAGCCCGCCAGGTCTGTGAGCCAGCGCACGGTGCGCCGCTCCAGCGCTACGGCCGAAGGGCCGATGCTGTAAGCGCCGACGTTCTGGTTCAAGGCGGAGGCGATGAAATCACCCAGGATTCCCACCGGGGTCGGGGAGGGGGTGATGAGGCCGAGATAGCCGGGATGATTGACCTGCGTGCAGTAAGGGAGCAGCTTTTCGTTCAGCTCGAGCAGGACGGAATGGATGCTCGAGCCCTCTCTCGGAAGCGGCTCGTCGAAGAGCTGGTGCAAGACCCGGGGCTCCACGGCGGCAAATAGAGGATGATCTTCCACCCGGTCGAGGTAATCCGCCAGGTGATCGACGATACGGTGTCCCGCTTCGCGGAATTCGCGCGTGTCCATGCCCACTGCTCCCTGATTTGAATCTGTCGTCGTGATAACCCGCCCGGCCACTATAGCGGTGGCTGCGTCACGCAGGCAAGCAGCGCCCTGGCCACCGGGAGACCTCACGCAGTCTGGAGAATTCCTGGGGCATTCGTCGCGAGGCTCGGCTCAAGGGCGCGCAGATGGCTTCCTCGAAGGCGCGACGCAATAGGCATACAGGAGCTGATCGATGATCTTGCCGTCCTTCAGCGCGCTCCGGCGCATCCGGCCTTCCAGGGAGAATCCGGCCTTCTCCAGCACCCGGAAAGAGGCGGAGTTCCATTCATAGGGGACCGCGTAGACCCGGGTGAGATGGTGGGTTTGAATGGCGAAGTCGGTCACCGCCTTGAGCGCAGCGGTGGTGATCCCCCTGCCCCAGAACTCCTCTCCGAGCCAGTAGCCGATTTCCGCCGAGACCCGCTCCACGTCACGATGCAGGGCAAAACCGATGCCCCCCACTGCGTTGCCTTCCACGGTTATGGCGAACATGCATTCAGGCCGGTCCTTCAGCGCAGCCCGAATGAACACCCTCGCATCCTTCAAGGTGTAGGGGTGCGGGAAGGCATCGCGCAGGTTGATCCAGATTTTCCGGTTATTGGCGTGGAGAACCAGCGAGGTCGCGTCAGAGACTCGCCAGGAGCGCACCCCGCAATTCGGCAAGACGAGGCGCATGGGCTAATGGCGCGCCGCTAAAGACATCCAATGCGGGCTCACGGATTCATCCTCAGGCAAGGCTCACAATCCATCCTAGGACGAGCCAAGGTGATCCAGGTAATGCTTCAGCGCTACCGCTTGGTTCATCTCGGGATCCCGCGCTCCGTAAACTAGCGTCACCCGCTTGCCGGCCATCAGCTTCCGAAGTCGGGCCACCACCTCCGGCTTCTCGTCCAGCTCCCGGAAGTACCGCTGGAGGAATCCCCGCCACCGGCGCGGATCGTGCGCAAACCACTTGCGCAGCGCGGCAGAAGGAGAGGCTTCCCGCAGCCACTCATCCACCGCCGCTTTTTCCTTGCTCATTCCCCGGGGCCACAACCGATCGACCAGGATCCGGACGCCGTCATCCGGCGCCGGGGGATCGTAGACTCGCTTCAGCCGCACGCTCATCGTTTCGTCTGTGCCGCCCGAGCTTATTTCGTCGGAGGCTTCACGATCGCCGCCAGCGCCAGCCCGCCGAAAAGCCAGCCCCCGACCTGGTCGACGGCTTCGGCGATCGTGGTCGAGGCCGGGAATCCGTACCAATTCCAGTACGACACGCTGATGGACATCCAGGCGAAAAGTCCCAGGAGCGTCACGATGAGCGCGCGCCGCCCAAAGCCGCCTGTCACGTGGGAGATCACGAATGCCGCCAGAATTGCCGCGACAATGTTGGAAAGCAGCTCGTTAATCAGCTGTTTCGGCGACATGGGGGCGCTGCCGGTGGGGTGGTAGACCAGGACACCCGTGGGCCCGGCCAGGTACTTCGCATTCCAGGCGCTCTCTTCCTCGGGGGTCGGCTCCCGGCTCATGTCCATTCCAGGGAAGAAGTAGAACCCGGGCTCCTGGATGGATGCCTTCATGGCGCTGAGAACCACTTCTTCATTGGGAATCTGCTTGATGCCCAGCTTGGCGGTGGGCAGGATCATATGAGACACGGCTCCCCAGACGAAGACGACGATTCCTGCGACAATGCCGCCAATCAGAATCCTCTTCATCCTCGCGACCTCCTTCTTTGATGGACCCGTTTGAACGACTCGCCGAGTTGCTGCAGGTCGATCCCGCCGGTCGGCCCGTCGCAGCGGACCCCCCCTCGTAGAGCCGGGATCAAGATGGCCGATGGGTGGAGCTGAAGGCCGGACTAGAGACCCAAGGCGCGCGCTGCGAGCCCAGTGCCGGCAACCCTCGCCCGGATTTTCGCGAAGGCGGTCTCCCGGGCGGTGGATAGATCGTCTCCGAAGGGGGAGAAGCCGCAATCGTCGGTGGTGCCGAGGTGGCTCACCGGAATGAACTCCGCAGCCTCCAACACTCGGTCGCGTACCTCTTCCGGGGTCTCCACACGGGTGCTGATGGGATCCGTCACGCCGACGAAGATCTTGTGGTCGGGGAGGGAATGCTTGCGAATGATTCCCAGGACGAGGCGCCGATCCCTTTCGCTGGCCAGCTGCAGATAAAAGCTCCCCACCTTCAGATCGAAGAGACTGGGGAGCAGTTCCGCATAATCCACATCGGCGCTGTGGGTGGAGTCCTGGTCGCCCCCCGGGCAGGTGTGGACCCCGATTCTCCTGCGGTCCTCTTCGCTGAACCGATCCAGCACCCGGTTGTTGAGGGCAATGAAGTGGTGCAGTAGGTTCTTGCTCGGATCGAGCTTCACGGCGAGGCGCCCTTCGGTGAAATCAATCTGGACCGCATGGGCCCCCTGGTCCAGGCACCGCCGGATGTCGGTTTCCGCCTCGGCGACGAGGTCCTTCAGGAAATCTGCCTGCGAATAGTCGGGAATTCCCTCCTGAGGATAGAGCAGGCTCAAGGCGGAGGCCGAGATGACCGCCTGCTTCAAGGGAACTCGGGCAAGCTTCTTCGCACGCGTCAGGTAAGCGTCGGCATAGGTCCGGTAGCGGAACGGACCCGTGGTGAGGCGGGGCAGCTGCCGGATGTGACCATCCGCGAACTGGATGATCACGCCATTGGGGGCGAGGTTTTCAAGACCATGGATCGGGTAGGTGGCGAAGCTGGGTTTCGTCTGCTCGCCGTCGGTGATTACCGGGGACCCGGTGGCCTCGAATTGCCGGATCGTATCCTCGAGCGCGTGGTCGACCAGCTGGTCCATCGCGCCCTGGGCAATGCGTCCGGCGGCGAAATCCTGCATTCCCTGAATCAGCTCTTTGGATCGCGGAATGCTTCCGATGGGCTCGGTGGGTATCAGCATGCTCATCAAACTAGGCCCAATGCACGCGCCCTGTCAAGCCGGCGGATTCATCGGGCGAATGACGTCAGGATTCATCGGAGAGTGCTTCATGAGGGCCGCCGAATGCCTTGCGGCCGGCCCGCTCCACTTTCGCCGAGCTGACGTGGGTGTGCAGCAGTGTCTTGGCCATCTCGGCCGCACGATCCACCAGGGCCCGCGCGCCCTGATGCAGCTCGGTGCTCCTTCACGTAGACCACGTTGCGCTCCATGTCCTCCGCCGCCCAGCCTCGAGAATGGGCGATATAGGGGAACTGCGGGAAGACGCATCCCACCTCGGCGAAGAAGCCGAGCATCTGGCCCGCCACCCCCTGGATGTTGTCCTGTCCACCGATGATGATGAACGCCGCCACCTTGTTCTTGAGCAGGACCCGGTTGGCGATCGTCACCTGGTTCTGCACGCAATTCATCCGCTCCACCATCTTGTAATAAAGGCTGCTGGCGCCCCCCCAGCGGATCGGCGTCGCCACCAGGATGATGTCGGCCCAGTGGACGAACGCTTCATAAACCTGGTCGAGCTGGTCGGAGGGATCCATCTGCGTGATGGAACAGGGCCAAGTGCAGGCCCGGGCGGATTTTGAGTAGTACCCCTCGCAGGCCCGGAAGGCAAGATCGTTCAGCCGGATCAGGCGAGTCTCGCATCCGAGCTGCCCGGCATGGGCCAAGGCTGTGTCCAGGAGCGCTTCGGAAGTGGAGAAACGCGGGTTGTCACGATTCTGCACGGTGGTGGAGACGCCCACGAGCCGGAGGGGGCCTTCCTCTCGGCGGATCTTGCGGGATAGCGGATGGGGCTCGTGCGCCACCTTGTTCCGCTTGGTGGCCGAGGCGAGGTCGACCAGCAGCCGCCCTCCCTCAATCCGGGTTTGGTAACCCGGGACCTTGTCCTCCTCGAAACCTGGCTCTCCGAGCCCGGTGGCAAAGTGGAACTTATAGGCGTGCCAGGGGCAGACGACATATTCGCCGTCCAGCCGGCCCTCACCCAAAGGCCCGCCGACATGGTTGCAGGCATTGGAGATGACCCCAAACCGTCCATCCAGATAACTAACCGCGAGCTGAAGCCGATCGACTCTTACGCTCCGCACAGGTGGATTTTGCAGCTCCTCCACGGCTCCCAGGTCGACCCATTCCGACTGACCCATCGGTCGTTCCTCCTGCAGAGGGCTGGCTCGTTGATGCACGGGAGGGTAACATACAAGTCGCCAAGACGCCCTCATCAGGGATTCATTCGGCTTTTTTTGCGGATCGGCATGCGAGTTGCACTACTCCGCCTCCCGCAGGAGGGAGAGTCCGGCACCGGGAGTCGAGACCGGCTCGTTAGCGGGCCGCCTCCCCAGGGTGATCCGGGCCGGAGATAGGCGAGGAGTGACCATGACTTTTAGGCTGGTTGGACTGATGAGCCTGGTGCTGCTGCTCTCGCTCGCCGCCTTCGCCCTGGTGATGAATTCCTACCAGGCCGAGGTGATGGGTGAGGTGACGCGGACCGTTTCGGCGGTCGGGAAGGCCACGCTTCAGACCTTCGAGCGGCACACCCTTTCAGCGGGAATGAAAATCGTCGCCGGGCCTGAGCCGAAATCGGGATCGCATGGGTCGAAGCTGGGATTCCAATACAAGATCATCACCCACGACCTTCCCGATGCGGCACTTCCGAACCCGGCGGATCACCTGGCGATCATCCGCCTGGATCCCCACGAGCCTGCCGGTGCCATGGAAGGGACGACGGCGCCCGGCCCCAATAAGATGGTGGTGGTCCGCGTGGAGGAGGTGAGCGCCGAGTCGGATGCAGCAGGGGACACGGTCTTGCGCATTCCTACCTGGCGGGTCCAGGAGTACACCAAAGTCGACGGCAAAAACCCCGGAACCTTCTCCTGGGTTACCGATGCCTCGGATCCTGCGAACCCCGCCGTTAGCAACAAAGCTCCCGCGGCTGGATCGCCACAGTCGCCTGAGACAGGGAACCTGTTGAAAAGCCACCGGCAGGAAATCGTCCTGCCGATTCCGACCCGGGAGTTTCACGATCTCTTCGCCGGCTTTCGAGAGCGGACCCTTTTTCTGTTCTTGGGCATCTTCGCGCTGGGCACGCTGCTCTCGGCCGGCCTCGCGGCCCGCTTCACCCGACCGGTGAGGCGACTGGACGCGGGCATTCGCCGCCTGGCGGAAGGCGATCTGGACGTGCGGGTGGAGGCCGCCGGCAGCGATGAGGTAGGCCGCCTGGGGCGAGCCTTCAACGACATGGCGGATCGCTTGAGAGCCAGCAAGCATCGTGAGGCGGAGATGCGCCGCCGGGAGAAGCTCTCCGCTCTCGGGAGGATGGCCGCCGGGGTCGCGCACGATGTGCGAAACCCGCTGCACGCCATTGGATTGACTCTGCAGAACCTCCAGGAAACAGCGCGCCCTGCCGAGCCGGAGCGTGGACGCGACTTCGATCGCTCCGTGTCGATCATCAGGGACGAGATCCGCAGACTCGATCGACTGATCGAGAACTTCCTGCGCTTCGCGCGCAGCGACCGTGCAGCGCATGTCCAGGTGGATCTGGCACACCTGGCCAGGGAGACGGCCCAGCTGGTGGAGAAGGAGGCGCAGCGTCGAGGGGTTCGCGTGCTGGTGGCCAGCGACGGGCCTCCGGTCGTGGTGCAGGGGGACCGGGAGGCGATCGGCTCGTCCATCCTGAATCTTGTGCTGAACAGCTTCCAGGCGATGCCGAACGGCGGAACCCTCACCCTGTCGGCTCGTCAGGTGGAGGGGGAAGCCCGACTCGAAGTGGCCGATACTGGAGAGGGGATCCCCAGTCAAGAGCAGGAAAAGGTTTTCGATTTCTCCTATACGACCCGGGAGGAGGGCCATGGCCTTGGACTGGCCATGGTCCACCAGGTCGTCGTGGAGGACCACGGGGGCAGAGTGTCGCTGAGCAGCCGCCCCGGAGAAGGGACGCAAGTGCTGATGGCCTTCCCTTCACGCTCTCATGCGGCGGAGGCTGCCTCATGAAATTGGAAAGCTCCGGTTCCCCGAACGCCCGATTGTTGGTCGTGGATGACGAGGCTCATCAGCGGGAGATGCTCACCGGCATTCTGGAAAGAGCGGGCTATCGCGTGGAGACTGCCGCCACCGCAGAGGAGGCCCTGGCGGCTCTCGGGCGGGCTCCCTTCGACCTGGTGCTCACCGATCAAAAGATGCCCGGGCTCGACGGGCTGGCGCTCCTGGAACAGGTTCAAGGCCTCCAGATAGAGCTGCCGGTGGTGCTGATGACCGCCTTTGGCTCCGTTTCGGAAGCCGTGGCCGCCATGAAGAAAGGGGCCGCCGACTACCTGACCAAGCCGTTCGAGCGCGAGGAGCTGTTGCTGGTCCTGGAGAAGGCGCTTCGGCACCGTCGCCTCGAAGAAGAGGTGGCTGCCTTGCGCGGGGCCCTCAAGGAGCGCTACCGCCTGGGCAATATCATCGGCACTTCGGAGCCGATGCAGGAAGTCTTCTCGCTCATCGAGCGGGTCGCGCAGACCGACGTTCCCATCCTGATCCGCGGCGAGAGCGGCACCGGCAAGGAGCTGGTGGCGCGTGCCATCCACGCTCGGAGCCGGCGCGCTTCGGGACCCTTCGTGGCCCTGAATTGCGCCGCGGTCCCCGAGACGCTCCTCGAGAGTGAGTTCTTCGGGCACGAGCGCGGGGCGTTCACCGGGGCGACGCGCACGCATGCGGGCCGGTTCGAGCAGGCAGCCAACGGGACGCTCTTCCTGGATGAGATTGGCGCCATGCGCATCGACCTTCAGGCCAAGCTGCTGCGCGCCCTTCAGGAGAAGGAGATACAGCGTCTGGGCTCCACCACGGTGACTCTGGTGGACGTCCGGATTCTGGCCGCCACGGGAGAGAATCTGGAGGAGGCGATCCGGCGGAAGACCTTCCGCGAGGATCTGTTCTACCGGCTCAACGTGGTCCCCGTGACCCTGCCTCCGCTGCGGGAGCGAATCGAGGATTTGCCTCTGCTGGTCCACCATTTCGTGACCTCGGCGGCGGCACGTTTCGAGCGCGAGGGTCTGACCATCTCACCGGAGGTCATGGATCGGCTCCAAGCGCACCCCTGGCTCGGCAACGTGAGGGAGCTGGAGAATTGCATCGAGCGGATGGTGCTGCTGGCCCGGGGACCCCGGCTGACCTCGGCGGACCTGCCGCCCGATCTGCGCAAGGGGCCGGAGGCCGTTGCAGGGGCCGGCGGAGCGTTCGATCTTCCCCCGGCGGGAGTGCGTCTCCCGGAGCTGGAAAGGCATCTGATGGTCCAGGCGCTTCGGCGCAGCCGCGGCAGCCTGGGTCCTGCCGCCCGCCTGCTGGGGATTTCCTACAAGACCTTGCAGTACCGCATCCAGAAGTTCGGCATCGAGCGCAAAGAGGTCGGGCTGGAGGGGAGCGGGGGTGTCGGCCCTGAGCTGTCCGACGCATCGCAGGACGATCGGGCCGTTTGAGCCTTTGGCTCTCCCACGGTGTGGCCACCGTCACCGCAAATCGGGTCGGGCTACCTCAAATGCGGTGGCAACAGGCTCCCTCCGTCCACCGATCCCCTTCACGACCCATCAAGAGCTCTCAAATACCGCATCTCGGGCTGGTACGTCTCCTGCAATAGGGAGCTCTCGTGCCGGGGCGATCCCCGGCGCGCGAAGGGGCGGACCAGGACCGACCGCTTCTTCTTACCCCCCCGGGCCTGCGGGGCGAAATCATCCGGCGGCCCGCTGCGAACCCGGTCCTGATTCCTTGAAGGGAGGATGATGAGCATGAACAAAGCGTTGGGTCTTACTTTGGGAGCTGCCGCGCTGTCGTTGTCGGTGCTGGTGGCAGGAACGAACGCGGACAAGCCGGCGCAGAAGATCCAGAAGGTGGATCTCTCCGAGATGAAGGACGGCGAGACCAGAAACCTGGGCAAGGGCGACAGCACCGTCAGCGCCACACGCAAGGGGGACGTGGTCACCATCACCTATGGCGAGCGCGATGGGGAGAAGAAGACCCTCAAGTGCACCCTGGGAAAGGACAGCTGCTATGCCATGACCCTGGACGGTGCCGGGCAGGCCAATGTGGTGGTCCTGAACAAGTCGGGCAAGGGTGGCAAGGAAGCCGATCGGATCGTGATCCAGGATGGTGACGAGGCCGGAAAGGGAGTGTTCGTGTTCTCCGACGGCGAGGGTGGCCCCGACCACCAGGTGATTGTGGACGCGCTGCATCCCGGCATGTCCTGGGTGAGCAGCGGAGATGGCGAGTCTCTTCCGGGCGTCAAGGTCATCCGAGTCCGTGACGAGGCCGCGCTGATGCTGGAGTGCCCCGAAGGTGACGCCACCCTGACGCTCAAGAAGGGGGAGGAGAACAGCGGCCCCTACTTCTGCCCGAAGCACAACGTGAAGATGGAAAAGACGACGGGTCCCGTCATCATGAAGCACGTCGTGGTGGACACGAAGTCAAAGGACGACAAGGACGACGAAGAATAGCCCGGCTGGAAACGCCGCAACCTGGGAGGGGCGGGGGCCGGAAAAAACCGGCTCCTGCCTTTTTTTGGATCACGAAGCAGGAAGTCGGCCTATCCTTCCGGCCAGAGGCCATTCGATACGCCATTGCGTTTCTGCCGGCCCCCAAGCCGGTGCCAGCTCCTGCAGGAGCGGACCCACCGGATCGGTGCCGAGACTTTCCATGAATCGCATCACCGACGACCAGGTCCGCAGATAGGCGCCCAGCTCCTCCAGCCCCCAGTGCTGCTCCATCACGGCCGAGGGAAAGGGAAGCTCGGGAAACGGGAAGGGGAGTGTCCGGTACCCCACTTCGGTGTGTTTGCGCCCGGGGGGCCAGTAAGGGCCGACTGTCACTTCGTAGAAGTGGCGGATTCGCTCATCGATACCCGGCCCGATGTGAAGCAGGCTGTAACACCAGATGGCAATCAGGCCGCCCGGACGCAGGACGCGACGCGCCTCAGCATAAAAGGCTTCGAGATCGAACCAGTGCGCCGCCTGGGCCGCCGTGACGAGATCCACCGTGCTCGCGGCCAGGCCGCTGTCGTGCTCCTCCGCAAGACGAAACTCGATCTTTGGGTGTGGTGGAGCCTGGGCCAGCTGCGGGGCGCTGGGGTCGGTGGCGCGGACCTGGTCGAAGTGAGCCGCCAGCCCGCGCGCGGCCTGCCCATTACCGGTGCCGCAATCCCAGGCGAGACCGTGTCCCGGCGCCAGCGCCGCGAGATCCGCGAACAGGCTGGGGGGATAAGTCGGCCGGGCACGTGCATACATCGTGGCGCGGGAAGAAAAGTGATCCTGAAAGGTCATCAGCCCCTCATGCGGCGTTGGGCGCCAGTGACGCGCTCATCTCCCACAATCGTTTCGCCGCCGCCGAGTCGTACGAGGCGGGCGAGCTGCGCACTTCCCGCAACCTGGCGAAGTACCTGCCGCTGACCCGCTCGAGAGCCGCCGAGGAAGCCAGATGGATGAGCCCGGCGGCCCCCTGCTCCGCGGTCAGGAAAAATGGGCGCGCGGCGCGAATCGCCAGACGCAGAAGCCCGCGACTCTCCCGCCAGAGCCGGGTGTCCACAGCGCCGGGATGAAGGCAATTGGCGGTCACGCCCCTGCCCTCCAGCCGTCGGGCGAGCTCGTAGGTGAACAGGATGTTGGCGAGCTTGGACTGGGCGTAGGCGCGGAAGCTGCGGTAACGCCGCTCCCCCTGCAAATCGTCGAAATCGATCCTCCCCACCCGGTGCGCGCCTGAGGCCACGGTGACGACCCGCGAAGGAGACGCAGCCACCAGCAGATCCTCCAGAAGGCTGGTGAGGAGAAACGGGGCCAGGTGGTTGACGGCCAGCGTAGTCTCGATCCCGTCCGCGGTGAGCCGCCGCGTCCGGCAGATGACCCCGGCGTTGTTGATCAACAGGTGAAGGCGATCGGTGCGCAGTCGAACATTGCGCGCCACGGTGTGAACCGAGGATTGAGATGACAGGTCGCCGTGAAGCACTTCCACGGGGCCTGCGCCACCCACCGCCTTCAGCTCGGCAAGGGTGGCTTCGCCCAGGCGAGGATCGCGGCCGACAATCAACAGGCGCGCTCCGCCCCGCGACAAGACTTGTGCCGCCACCCGGCCGATGCCCGATGTCGCGCCCGTGATGAGGCAGATCCTGCCCCGCATGTCGGGAGGAGGGTCAGTGGATCTCATGATCGTGGAGTCTTAAGGAAGCGGCTCGCCGCGGAAGGTTACGTCAGGCATCCGGTTTTTTGCGCTTGCGCCGTCGCTGGAGCGTCCGGTTGATTCCCTGCAGGTCGAATCGGTTCGGGTCGAACACTCCGCCGCACCAATCCACCATTTCCGGGTGATCGGGGTGCTCATGGTCATGCATCGCCTCGAGAAAGTGGGCGTATCCTCCGATGCCTCCCACATCCTCGGGCGGGCAGGCTCCCTTGCCATCGGCGGCGACCGGATAGACCTGGTCCGGCAACGGCGCGACAACCTTCTCCAGGACCACGTCGTGCTCCCAGCCGTCTCCGAAGTCGTATTCGTACACCATCCGGCTCCCCGGACGCGTCAGCACTTCCGCCAGAAGCGTGCTCTTTTCGCAGACGCACTCCATTCCGAACTCGGGGTCGGGCGCCCCATAGTAGGTGGAGCCGCAGCGGTATTGGTGCAGGTGGCTTCCCGTCCAGCCGATCGTCACCTTCAGAATCTTGTGCAATTCCTGGAGCGTCGTCTCACTCGGCACGAGAAGCCGCCGCCAGATGGGCGGTTGCGACCCCTGTAGAGTGACCTTCATCTGATAGATTCGTTGCACGCGCCATCCTCTGGAAGCCATTGTCTTACAAAAAGGGTGGCGCCGGGTAACTTTCCTTGCGAATCTTCACGAGAATCGTTGCCCGAAGGTCGCCGAAGGGGCAGGACCGGGCTCCATCCCGCCCGCCGGGTTGGCCTTGGCGGTTGGGCGGTATGGCGCCGGGTGGGATGCTGTGGGTCAGAACCGGAGGGAGAGACAGCTCAAGCCGCCGTCCATCTTCTCGAATTCGGAAACGTCCAGGGGGATGACCTCGAGCCCTAGCCCGCGCAGGGCGGCCTCGAACTGCGGACGTCCCGCCGGCAGGATGACCGAATCGTTGACCCGGATACAGTTGGCGGCATACGCCTCCTCCGCCTCCACTGGCACGATTTCGTATCCGGCGAACTCCTCCCTTCCGGCCAGCTCGCCGATCAGGGCGAGCCGGTTGTCTCCAAGGGACGCCAAACCACTCTTCAGATGGAGGATGCTCCGGGTCGTCTTGATGCTCACGAATGAGGTGGTGAATCCATCCTCCTGCAGCAGCTGGGCAAGCTGACGGGCTCCCTCGTCATTGGTCCGCTTCGAGATGCCGATGAAGAAGTGGCTCCCTGCCTGGCAGATGTCCCCTCCGTCCAGCGTGCCCGGGGGCTCGATTGCCCGGACCTTCGGGAAATAGCCGGCGAGCGTGTCCCGAATTCCGGCTACCTCGCCCCGGCGGCTCTCCGCCCCGGGGCGGGCCAGGATGGCCCCGCGGTTCGTCAGGATGGCGACGTCCTCCACGAAGGTGGAATCGGGAAAACGGGGATCCGCCTCCAGAAAGATGATCTTCAGCCCGCAAACCTCCAGGGCCCGCCAGTATTTTTCATGCTGCTGCAGGGCCCGCTCGAAGGTCGGCTTTCCCAGCCTCGCGCTGGTGACGCCTTCTGCGAAGTTAGGCCCAGGCCGGCGCACGATCGCCTTGGTAAACCTTGGATTCTCCATCCCCACCTTCCCTAGACGCTCTTCGACTTCCAGCGCTCCAGTTTCGGGATCTTCCGAGTGAAGACACCGGCCAGGAATGAGGGAAAGCCGAACTCCTTGAGTTTTCCGCGCACCCGGTCCTGCATTTCCGAAAGGGTGAGGTCTGGAAGAATGAATTTCCCGTTGGCAAAGCAGTGACTGCAATACATCGCATTGCGGGAGCCATCCACATTCGTCCCACCACCCCTCTCGTCCCGCTTCCTCGGCATTCCGCAACTCTGGCAGTTCTTGTACACCTCGCTCATGGGGTTCCTCCGAGAATCCTGTCGTCCGACTCCAGCGGCCGTTCCTCTTGAGGGTCTCGCTCGGCTAGAGTCCGGAGACGATCTTAGCTTTGATCGACTCGTACTCGGCGTCGGTAATCAGGCCTTGCGCCAGCATCTCCTTGGCACGCTGGAGCCGTGCCGTGGGGTTCCCATTCTGCGATTCCGCGACGAGGCCCCCGGCGACTGCGCCACCGGCGCCGATAGTGACACCGCCTGACTTGGCGCGAAGCTCCTCGAGATCCCGGACCCGGCGCTTCTCCCGCCATCCCTGCTCCTGTGTCTGGCACAGCCGGTAGACAGCGGTCGCCTGCTCCTTGCGGAGACCGGCAACGGTAACTGTCAGGGTGCCCTGGTCCGTCCCCGCCAGATCGCCCCCGCGCACCGCCGTTACTGTCAAATCGGCCCCAAAGATTCCCACGTCGAGCCGCGCGTCTCGCAGGTCCTGCCAGCGGATGTCCACAGGCGCGAAGCCGCTGATGAGTCGACGGCTCAAGACGATGAGTCTGCCGGTGGTCGCTCCCACGATGATCCGCCGGCGCGCCAGGGCGAAGAGCCGGTGCTGAACGGCCCAGGCCTCGAGACGCTCCCCCTCGACCAGGAGGCTCCAGAGACTCTCCAGAGCCGCCTGCAGCGAGGGAGAAGTCTCTGGCGCTTGCATCATCTCCTTGGAAGGCCTCGATGTGCCCTGCTCCACGTTCCCGCTCCTCGGAGTCTTGAAGGAACCCAGTGACCGCGCCGCAGCCTGGCACGCAGGTCACCGTGATAAAGAAGTGCCGCCCGGGGGTGAAAAACCCACGGGCGGCAGCTGAGGTCAGCCGGGCAATTGCTTCAGGTCCTCAGGCACCCAGGATCGTCGCCGCAGCCGCCAGCGCGGCCGGCTTGACCCAGAGGATGGCGCCATAGCGGCCGCCGCCGGCGCAGACCGCATCCAGGGCGGTCCCGTTGATCTTGGCGTCAGCAAGCCGCTTCAAGACCTCGGACACCGCACCAGGTCGATCGGCTCCATCAATCAGGAAGCATTGCCTCTTGTCGCTCACGGTGAGGCCCGCCTGGTGGGCTACCTTCAGGAACAAATCGGGATTCTCCGGAACGAAATCCACCTGGCAACGATTCATCCCCTCCGGAAAAGCGGAGAAGGCAAGCAGATTGACCCCTCCCTCCTTGAGGACGCTCAGCAGGCGGAAGGCTTCCCCAGGGGTGTCGGCGCAATGAGTGTAAAAGTAACTGACGAGACGGATCTGGTCTGCCATGGAGCACCTCCCAGCGCATTGTTCCGAGGCGCGATTCCCAATCTCGGCGAATTTTAGCGGTTCCTGGCGGGGAGGCTAACCCTGCGCCGGGGAGTTGTCAAGGGGCCGTTGCGACAGTTCGAATTGCGGCTAGAATGACAGTCCCCCAAGAACAGCCACATGGGGGCCGCAGGCAGAGGGAGCGATTTTATTCTCATGAATACCAATCCGGTTACGGATCCGGCAATCCGCTGCACCGGCCTCGTGAAGCGCTATGCCGATGTGGTGGCGGTCGGTGGCGTCGATCTCACCATCGAAAAAGGCGAGTGCTTCGGGCTTCTCGGCCCGAACGGCGCCGGGAAAACCACGACCATCGAAATCCTCGAGGGCTTGACGCTCCCGGACGCCGGAAGCGTCGAGGTGCTGGGGATGCGCTGGGGCAGGGGGCACTCCGCGTCGGATCATGCGCTGCGCGAGCGCTTGGGCATCCAGCTCCAGGAGACCCAGCTCGCGGACAAGCTCAGCGTCGAGGAGACGGTGCAGCTATTCCGCAGCTTCTACCGGAAATCACACACGGTGGACGAGGTGCTCGCCCTGGTGGAGCTCGAAGAGAAGCGCAAGGCCTGGGTCGTGAAGCTCTCCGGTGGGCAGAAACAGAGGCTGGCGGTCGCCTGCGCGCTGGTGAGCCGGCCGGATTTGCTGTTCCTCGACGAGCCGACGACCGGGCTGGACCCTCAATCGCGCCGGCAGCTGTGGGAAGTGATCGGACGATTCCGGGCGCGAGGCGGCACGGTGCTCCTCACGACTCATTACATGGAGGAGGCCGAGCGCCTGTGCGACCGGGTGGCGATCATGGATCACGGCAAAGTCATCGCCCTGGACTCCACGCAGCGGCTGATCGCATCCCTGGGCGCCGAGCACGTGGTGGAATTCGCGCTGGCTGACGGAGCGGGGAGCGCGCCGGAGGTGGCGGAGCTGTCGGCTTTGCCGGGCGTCCGCTCGGTGCGGCCGTCGATCGACCGGACCGCTCTCACCGTGACGGAAGTGCACCGGGCGGTGCCGGCGCTCATGGCGCTGCTGGAGCGGCGCAACGTCGAGCTTTCGATGCTCACCACACATCACGCGACTCTGGAAGACGTCTTCGTGTCGCTCACCGGGAGGCAGCTGCGCGATGCGTAATCACCCGCTGGTCCAGCTGACCCTGGCGCGCATGCGGGAGTTCTACCGCGAGCCGGAGGCGATTTTCTGGGTGTTCGGGTTCCCCATCGTCCTGGCGTTCGCTCTGGGGATAGCATTCCGGAACCGGGGGCCCGAGGAGCTGAGAGTCGGCGTGCTGCGCTCCCCCGGCGACCGCGCGCTGGCGCAGGTGCTGGACGGCTCCCCCGCGCTCAAGGCGGCTCTGGTCGAACCTGAGGAGGCACGCATGCAGCTGCGCTCGGGGCGTCTGGCCCTGCTGGTCGTGCCGGGAGATCCCGTGGTCTACCGGTTCGACTCCACGCGCGAGGAGAGCCGGCTGGCGAGGCTCGAAGCCGACGAGGCACTGCAACGCTCTGCGGGTCGGACCGACGTCGCGGTCGTCGAGGACGAGAAAGTCACCGAGGCGGGATCGCGTTACATCGATTTCCTCATCCCGGGACTGCTGGGCATGAACCTGATGGGGAGCGGCTTGTGGGGGATCGGCTTTTCGGTGGTCCAGGCCAGGACCAAGAAACTGTTGAAGCGGTTCATGGCGACGCCCATGCGCCGCAGCCACTACCTGGCTTCGTTCATTCTTTCGCGGCTGCTGTTTCTGTTCCTCGAAGTCGCGGCGCTCATCGGGTTCGCCCGCTGGGTCTTCGGCGTGGGGGTCAACGGCTCGCTCATTGCGCTTGCTGTCATCACGGTCCTTGGCTCGCTTTCCTTCGCGGGCCTCGGGATGCTCGTGGCGAGCCGTGCCCGGACCATCGAAGCGGTCTCGGGATTGATGAACCTGGTCATGCTTCCCATGTGGATTCTCTCCGGAACCTTTTTCTCTTACGCGCGCTTTCCGGACGTCATGCAGCCGTTCGTCAAGGCCTTGCCCCTCACCGCCCTGAACGATGCGCTGCGCGCCGTGATGATTGACGGCTCCTCCATCACGCAGCTAGCCACCCCCCTGGCCATCGTCGCAGGCTGGGGTCTCGTCAGCTTCGTCATCGCGCTCAAGATCTTCCGCTGGCGCTAGGGACTTCCCCTTAAGCTTGCGTCGCTTGTCGCACCCGAGAGGATTGCCCGGCTCGGTTCGACTCAGGGCAGAACCGGGGTTAATCTCGGACCGGATACGAAGGTGGCGAATCGTTCTCCTGGAGGTCCTTCATGACGCGCAGGGTTCTGATCACGGCTCTGGTTCCACTCTGTCTCGCGTTTCCGTTCCTGCTCATCCTCGTCGGTGCCGCTTCCGTCGATGAGATCCAGAAAGTCTTCGTCACCAATTTCCCCAAGGTGCAACCGGTGTCGGGTGAGGTTTCCATCGAGGGAACCATCCGGCATGCGGTCCCCCGACGCTTCAAGGACATTGTCGTTCCTCCGGTGAATCCATCCGATGTCTCCCGCCTGATCGCGGCAGGAACTCTGGAGACCGACGGCTTCACCTCGGTGGTGCTCGCCTTGAACGGCTATTCGAAGGGCAAGGCGCTGAAGTCAGGCGCGGTCGGGGCCATCCTGCTTCCTGATGAAGATTCGGTGCTGCGGGCTTTTGAGGAGGAGGGGAAAACCCAGTTCCCCATCGAGATCAGGACATCTCCCTTCGTCGCCGCCTCGCCCTATTCCGCCTCCGACCCGCAGCGGTTTCTGGTAGCGTTTCCGCGATATCGGATCTGGCTCTACAACACCTCGGATGCCTCGATCAGCACCAACCTGTTCGCTTATCTGACCAATTGAGGAGGGTGCGGCCGCGCGAGACTGAAACGTTTCTCCGGGATTATTCCACTTCCAGCTGCAGGCCGCCGACGAAGCTGGAGATCCAATTGTAGAGTGCAGCAGAAAGCGCGCCCCCGATGAATCCCACCGCCCCATAACAAACCGGAAAGGCGATCACGGCGCCGACACCAAGCAAGGCTCCCAAGAACGCCCCGTTAGCGTCCTGGCTCTGAATCCCCAAGGCACCTACAATGACCGCAATCAACGAGATAATCGCACCTGCGATCAACCCCAGCAGGCCATAGAGGATCCCGGAGATCCTGGCGCAGGACATGACACCGACGCGCTTGATAACCATGCTGTCCTCCAAAGGGTCACGATCGTGAGGGACCACTCCCAGGAATCGTCACGGCCACGAGCCAACGCTTCAGACAGCTTTAGAATGCACCACGTCTGTCGAGAGGTGGGGCGTGAAGTCACGAGACCGGACGGCGGCCGAAGAAAATCCGTCCGGCGCTCCGGAAGACGAGGATGCTGCCGACGATGAGAAGCGCGAGGCAGAGGATGGGAAGCAGGATGGCCAGGACCGAAGTGATCGTCGAGCCCGCCAGCTCAGCGGTGGAGACCAGGGGATTGGTGAGCCCGCCGGAAAGTGCCAGGGATTTCAGACGCAGCAATACGGTCGCGCCCTGGATGAGGCCCGCGGCGGTTCCTCCGCCGATCAGCGCCAGGCTCCAGCGGACGAGCGGCGGCATCTCCACGAAGACCGCGGCGCTCGCCAGGACGCCGGCGAGGACCGCCGCGGGGGTCGCCGCCGCATCCAGGAAATTATCCAGCCAGGGAACGTAGTAGGCCGCGACCTCCAGCACCGTCGCGGTGCCGAAGGCGACCAGGGCCGCCGTCGACTCCATCCAGGCGAAGCCGGGGGAGAGCGCGAGATAGTCGTACCGTGCTGCGGCGCTGATGAGCAGGAGGGGTACGAAAACTCGAAAGCCGCACGCGGCGCTCAGGCCCAGCCCAAGAGCGATACTGACGAGGCTTTCGGCGTTCACTTCACAGCTCAGGAAGCCGGCTTGACGGGGGCCGGAGGGTCACTGGGGGTGCCGAGGTCCACCACCACGCGCCACTTCCCATCCGGCCCCTTGCGCCAGATCGTCACGTACTTGCCGTTGCGGCGCGCCGGCTGACCGTCGGCGCCCTTTCCAGTCCAGAGATAGGTGCCATAGGTGTATCCGAGATCTCCAGAGCCCGCGACTTCCACCGCTTGCGGCGACCAGGTGAGGGACACGCCGGGATCGGTCAGGATCGGCGCCCACTCCGCCAGAACCTTCTCCTTGCCGACGACCACGGGCTCACCGGGCGGGAACATGGCGGCATCCTCCGCCCAGAGCGCTAGGAACGCCTGGCTGTCCTTGGCGGCGACCGCGGCGCCTAATTTCGCTTCCATGTCGCGCAGCGCCTTCTCTGCGTCGGCGCGGGACGGGGTCGCAGCGGGCGAGTTGGCGTGCGCGGCGGGAGCCGGAGCTGCGATGGGATGGGCGCTTGCTGCGCCGGCAGCGGTCTGTCCGTCGGCGCGGGAGTTGGAGGTGGTCGGGGGCGTCAGCGTCAAGGCCATGGCCAGGCCGACGACCAGCAGGGGAAAGGAAATCAGCGCGATCAATTTCATCGAGACCTCCGGGGGGAGAGGGTCCAGGGGTAGCCATTTCCGGCACCTCTGGCAATCAGGCCGATCGGGCGAGTCGGGTTCGAATCAGATGCTGCCGCCGAGCTCGGCCGAAAGGATCACTTTGCACTCGGGACAGATGATGACGTGGCCGCGGCGCGGCAGCGTCGAGGTGAAATTGACCTTGGAGCGAAGGAGGCGCACCACGTGAAGGGTGGAAACCTCTTTCTTGCAATGGGGGCAAGGCAGAGGCGCTTCCAGGGCGTACTCCGCTTCGTAGGAACCTGTCGGGGCCGGCTCTAGGGGTGCAGCCATCGGACCTCCTCCCAAGAAACGGGCGAAGTATAAGCGATGCCGGGCGGCCGACGCCACCTCTGTTAAGATGCTGCGATGATTCGGGTGGGCGTTGCAGGCTGGTCCTACGACGACTGGGACGGAATTGTCTATCCAGCTCATAAACCGTCGCGCTTCGATCGCCTCGCCTACCTCGCGGGCTTCTTCGACACCCTGGAAATCAACTCGACCTTCTATCGAATTCCGCAGGCGAGAGTGACCCAATCCTGGGCCAGGCGCGTACAGGACCGCCCGGATTTTCGGTTCACCGCCAAGCTTTATCAGGGATTCACCCACAAGCGCGCCGAGCTGCAGGGCGGCGAGGAGGCAGCGTTCCATGAGGCAATGCAGCCGCTGCTCGAGGCGGGGGTCCTGGCCGGGGTGCTGGTACAGTTCCCTTACTCGTTTCGACCTGGAGCGGCGAGCTGCGAAGTATTGGAGCGGATCGTCGAGGCCTTCGGGGCGCTCCGGCTGGTGGTGGAGATTCGCCACGCCGACTGGGACAGTGGGGAGTTCTTCGATTACCTGCGCCGGCACGACGTCGGGTTCTGTAATCTGGACCAACCGCGCATCGTTTCCTCCATCGGCCCCACCGAAACGGCTACCTCGGCCATCGGCTACGTGCGCCTGCACGGTCGCAACGCGGACAACTGGTTCAGGCGGAAGGCGGAGCCATGGGAGCGCTACGACTATCAGTACGCCGAGGAGGAGCTGGTGCCGTGGGTGACCCGCATCCGGCGCATCGCCGAACAAACCGCGGATGTCTTCATCATCGCCAACAATCACTACCGGGGGAAAGCCCCGCTTGCGGCGCTGACCCTGCTGGCGATGCTGTGCGGCGAGAAGGTGCCGGCCCCGGCGGAGCTGGTCGCCGCCTATCCGCAAATCGCCCCGCGAGCCATCTCCAGGGGATCCAGCCAGGGACGGCTCTTCTGACGTGAGAACCCTCCCACCATGAAGGCGCTTCGCCGCATCAGCGCCTCGCTTCTCGCCATCGGCTGCCTCCTGGGGGTCTGGGCTTTCTGGTGGGAGCCGCACCGCTTCCGGGTGCGCGAGGTGCCGCTGGAGCTCCCCGACTGGCCGCCGGCGCTGGCTGGCCTGCGTGTGGCCCTGCTTGCGGACCTGCACGTGGGTTCTCCCTACAACGACGTGGACAAGCTGCGCGAAATCGTCCGGCGCACTAACGAGGCCCATCCTGACTTGATCTGCTTGCTGGGGGACTACGTCAAAGGGAGGATACCCGGACACTGGGTCAATCCGAAGACGATAGCCCGCGAGATGGGTCGTCTGCAGGCGCCTCTGGGAGTCTTCGCCGTGATGGGAAACCACGATCGCTGGTACGGCACCGAGGAGGTAGCCCAGGCGTTGCGCAGCGCGGGCATCAGGGTCGTGGAGGATCAGGCACAGCGCGTTAGTTTTCGCGGCTCCGGCCTCTGGATCGGCGGCCTCAGCGACTTTCGCGAAGGGCGGCACGATGTCCGCGGCACGCTGCGACAGGTGACCGACTCGGCGCCGGTGATCCTGATCACCCACAACCCTGACATCTTTCCCGAAATCCCCGCCCGGGTCAGCCTGCTTCTGGCAGGCCACACCCACGGCGGCCAGGTCGTTTTTCCCTTCATCGGCGCGCTGGTCGTCCCCTCCATTTACGGCAACCGATACCTCAAGGGGCACATCGAAGAGCGCGGGCAGCATCTCTTCGTCGCCAGCGGCACGGGCATGAGCTACCTCCCCGTCCGCTTCCTCGTCCCGCCGGAGGTCACCATCCTGAGGATCGAATCACCGCAGATCCGATAACCTCCAGCCCTGGAACCCCACGTTTTCCGCGATTCGCGGGGCTATTGACTTTCACCTAACTTTCACCTATCTTCATTATTACCGGTAAAGCTGCAATCCGATAAGGAAAGCCCACGGAAGGGGGTCGACACCAGAAGGAGGCCGCATGTTCCAGGGACTCAGGACGGTCATTTACCACGTGGAGGATCTGGAGAAGGCGAAGGAGTGGTACGGCAAGGCGCTGAAGATCAAGCCCTACTTCGACAAGCCGTTTTACGTGGGCTTCAACGTGGGAGGCTACGAGCTGGGGCTGGACCCGGACATGGCCGGCGTCAAGCAGGGAAACGCCGGGGTGGCCTACTGGGGCGTGCCCGACGCGAAGGCCGCCTTCAACAAGCTGCTCGAGCTGGGAGCGAAATCCCACAGCGCGGTGCAGGAGGTGGGAGATGACATCCGCGTCGCCACCGTCACCGATCCCTTCGGCAACGTCCTCGGCATCATCGAGAACCCCCATTTCGCCGTGAAGAACGGGCGGTGAAGATTGACCGCCAGCCCGCCACCCCGCCATTGAAATCGAGGACCGGGATCCCATGTACCTGACGGCAAGGCAGCGCGAGCTTTACGAATTCCTCCAGGATTACATCGAGCGCCAGGGGGAGGCGCCCACTTACCAGGAGATCGGGCGGGCGCTGCGGCTCAAATCCACCAACGCCGTGGCCAAGCACCTGAAGGTGCTGGAGGAGAAGGGGTACGTCCGCAGCCCGTGGGGAAACAAGAAGCGGGCGCTGACCCTGGTGGAGCATGGGACGCCTTCGTTCACCATTCCGCTGCTGGGGACGGTGGCGGCCGGGAGACCCATCGAGCCCGTCGAAACGGCCGAGAAGATCGAGATCCCGCGCAGCCTTCTGGGAAGCGGCGAGAACTTCGCGCTGCGGGTGCGCGGCGACAGCATGATCGACGATGGCATCCGCGACGGTGACGTGGTGGTCGTGCGCCGGCAATCCACCGCCGAGGACGGGCAGACGGTGGTGGCGGTGGTCAACGGCGAGGCGACGGTGAAGCGCCTGTACCGCAAGAGCGGGCGTGTGGAGCTGCGCCCCGCCAACCCGGCGCTTGCGTCCCTCTTCCTGGACGAATCCGCAGGAGAGCTGGAAATCCGTGGCATCGTGGTGGGGCTGCTCCGGAAGTTCCGGACATGAGAACGGGGACAAAGGGGACACCTGCCAGGACTCCGGAAGAGGGTCATGGAGCAAGAAGGGGACAAAGGAGACATGAGCGAGACTGACTTCAGGGGAATGGATCCAGAAGTCAGCCCGGAAGTTCGTTTGCAAGGGAGAAGTCTTGCGGCATAGAACCGTGAGCTGGCAGCCATGGACCGCGCGATTTTGCATCTCGACATTCCGGCGTTTCCCGTGGCGGTGGAGCGGGTGGTCTCACCACGGCTGGTGGGAAGGCCGGTGGTGGTGGCGCCGTCGTCATCCACCCGCGCGCCGATCATCGTCTCCTCGCTGGAAGCGCGCCGTGCCGGGGTGTTCCGCGGCATGCCCCTGGCGCGCGCCGCACGGATCTGCCGCGACCTGATCGTCCTGCCTCCCAACGAGCCGCTCTACCGGCGCGCCTCCGATGCCATCCTGAAAGTCCTGGGCTGCTACTCGCCGCTGCTGGAGCCGGCGGGCGGGGGGCACGTGTTTTTGGACATGACCGGCACGCACCACCTGTTCGGCCGGGCGGTGGACTCGGCCGACCGCATCCAGCGCGAAGTCCGCGGACGATTGCGCCTCGCCGCCACGCTGGGCGTGGCCTCCAACAAGCTGGTGAGCCGGGTGGCGGCCCGCGTCATCCGCCCCGAGCGCCTCTACGACGTCTTCCCGGGAAGCGAAGCTCCTTTTCTCTCGCCGCTGGAAGTCGATCTGCTGCCGGGGGTGGATCCGCCGGCGCGCGAAATCCTGTGGGAGGTGAACATCGGCCGGGTGCAGGAGCTGGCGGCGCTGGACGTGGCGCATCTGCGGCTGCTGTTCGGCAGGCGGGCGTGGCGCTTCTATCGGGAGGCGCGGGGCATCGATCCGTCGCCGGTGCGGCCGCCGGAGAAAACGCCGGCGGTGCGCGAAGAGGAGACGCTTGCCGAGGATTCCAATGAGGACGCCGTCCACCGGGAAGCGCTGGACCGGCTGGCGGCGCGCGCCGCGGAGCGGGTGCGGCGGATGGATCGGCAGGCGGGGCGTGTCTCGATCCGGCTGTGCTACGTCGACGGGGTGGAAGCGGTGCGGGAGGAGGCGCTGGCCCGGCCCGTGGCCAATGACTTCGCCGCGCGGGAAGTCGTGCAGCGGCTCTTCGAGAAGGCGCGGGGCAGGCGGATCCAGATCCGCCATCTCGAGGTCACGATGACGGATCTCCGGGAGGCGCCGCGCCAGCTCAGCCTGTTCGAGGAACCTGGTGGGAGTGGATCTGCCGGGGAAAACGGGATGGCCCAAAGCCACCCAGGCTTTCCGGATCACGGAGAAGGAATTGTGGCTGTGACGGTGGTCGCCGGGAAGGAGCGCCGCGATTCGGCGCTGACGGTGGCGCTGGATCGAATCCGGACTCGCTTCGGCGGCGGGGCCGTCGGATTCAAGAGGAAGACTTGATGAATCTCACCGGGAGCAGCAGGTGAGCCGGTTCGTCCACCTGGCGGTGCATTCCCATTACAGCCTGATGCGGGGCGCCGCGTCGCCCGAGGATCTGGGCGCGGCGGCGGTGCGCCTTGGAATCACCACGCTGGCGGTCACCGACACCGACGGGGTGTACGGGCTGGTGCGTTTCTGGGAGGTGGCGAAGGCGGCGGGGATCCGGCCGATCCTGGGAGCGGAGGTGCGGGGGAATGACGCGAGCGCCATCTGCCTGGTGGAGACCGATGCCGGCTACGCCAACCTCTGCCGTCTACTGAGCCGCAAACACCGCGAGCCCGAGTTCCGGCTCGACGCGGGATTCGATCGTGAGGGACTCGTCGTCCTGAGCCCCTGCATCGCGCTGCTGCGAACCCTGACGGCTCAATCGGGCACGGCGGATCTGTACCTCGCCCTCATGGCGGGCCACACTCCGGAAGCGGCGCCCACCCATTCGCTGGCGCGCCTGCGCGAGGCCCGGGCGCTGGGAATCCCGCCGGTGGCGGTGGGCGATGTCCACTTCCTCGCCGCCGGCGATTGGGAGATGCACCGCCTGCTGCGGGCCATCGCGCTGAACACCACCCGCGACCGCGTCCCCGCCTGCGAGCTGGCGCCGCGCGGCGCATGGCTGCGATCCGCCGCGGAGATGGAGCGGCTTTTTTCCTTCTGCCCCGAGGCGGTGGAGAACTCCACGCGTCTCGCCGAGCGCTGCGCCCGGGAAGAGCCGCCCTGGGGGCGGCTGATCTTCCCGCGCTTCCAGGGGCGCGATCCCGAGGCGGCCTTCGAGCTGCTCAAGCAGCGCTCCGAGGCGGGTGTGATCCGCCGCTACGGCGCCATCAACCCCCAGGCCCGCGCCCGGCTCGACTACGAGCTGCGGGTGATTGGGGAGAAGCACTTCGCCGATTATTTCCTCGTGGTGGAAGACATCGTGAAGCAGTCGCCGCGCACCTGCGGGCGCGGCTCGGCCGCCGCCAGTCTGGTCTCCTACGCGCTGGGAATCACCCACGTGGATCCGCTGCAGCACGACCTCTACTTCGACCGCTTTCTGAATCCCGGCCGCAAGGACCCGCCCGACATCGACGTCGATTTCTGCTGGGACGAGCGGGATGACATCCTGCAATACGTCTTCGACACCTACGGCGAGGCGCAGGCGGCGATGATCGCCAACCACGTCACACTGCGGCTGCGGGCGGCGGTGCGGGAGGTGGCGAAGGTGTGGGGCCTGCCGGCGGCGGAGATCGGCATGGTCACCTCGCGCCTGACCCGTTACGGCGGGCCGGACGATCCCGAGGAAGCGGTGCGCAGCGACCCGCTGTTCCGCGGGCTGCACCTGGAGGCTCCGTGGCCGGAAATCCTCAAATGGGCGAAAAGAATCTCCGGCTGCCCGCGCAACCTGTCGGTGCACTGCGGCGGAGTGGTCATCGCCCCCGACGGAATCGACCGGCACGTGCCGGTGCAGCGCTCGGCCAAAGGGGTGATAGTCGTGCAGTGGGAAAAAGATCAGGCGGAAGAAGCGGGGCTGGTGAAGATCGATCTGCTGGGAAACCGCTCGCTCTCCGTCATCCGTGACGCGCTGCGGGCGGTGCAGCGCAACCACGGCCTGGAAATCCGCTACGACGCTTTCAGCCCGCTGGAGGACCCGGCGACGCTGGATCTGATGCGCGACGGCAAGACGATGGGCGTGTTCTACGTGGAGTCCCCGGCCATGCGCCAGCTGCAGCAGAAGACGCGCCACGGCGATTTCGAGCACCTGGTGATCCACTCCTCCATGATCCGCCCCGCCGCCAACGAGTACATCCGGGAGTACGTGCGGCGGCTGCGCGGCGGCGCCTACGCGGCGCTGCATCCGATTCTGGACGAGGTGCTGGTGGAGACCTACGGGATCATGTGCTACCAGGAGGACGTGGCGAAGGTGGCGATGCGCATGGCGGGCTTTTCCACGGTGGATGCGGACGGGCTGCGCAAGGTCCTGGCACGCAAGTGGCCCGGCAGGCGCATGGAGGACTACCGGGAGCAGTTTTTCTGCGGGGCGCGCTCGCGCGGCATCGGCGAGGAGGTGGCGGCGAAGGTCTGGGACATGATTCTGTCGTTCTCAGGCTATTCCTTCTGCAAGCCCCACTCCGCCTCCTACGCCATGGTGTCCTTCCAGTCCTGCTACCTGAAGGCCCACTACCCGGCGGAGTTCATCGCGGCGGTCATCTCCAACCAGGGAGGGTATTACTCGCCCTTCGCCTACGTCTCCGAGGCGCGCCGCATGGGGCTGCGGGTGCTGCTCCCCGACGTCAATGCCTCGGAGAAACAGTACACGGGGTTGACGCGCGTGGCATCCGACCAAGGCGATCGGAGCTGCGCAGGCGGCGGCGAAGAGCGTGGCTTCCTGAGGGTCGGGCTGATGCAGGTGAAGGGACTCAAGGACGCCGGGATCGCGGCGCTGCTGGAGGAGCGGCGGGGCGGCGGGCCGTTTCACTCTTTGGAGAACTTCCTGGCGCGGGTGGATGCCGATCCGTCGGACGTGCGCCTGCTGATCCGCTCCGGCTGTTTCGAATCCATCGCCTCCGGCCGCAGCCGCCCGGCGATGATGTGGCGGCTGCTCGCCCACGCCGAGGGACGGGCCACGAAGAGCCGCCGGCAGCTGTCGCTGTTCGAGCCGGAGCGGGAGAACCTGCCGTCCCCGCCCGAAGTGGACGAGGAGAAGATTCTGCGGGACGAGGCGGACACGCTGGACTTCCTGGTGAGCCGGCACCCGCTGACGCTCTATCGCCGCGAGCTGGCCGGAATCCGCCACGTTCCCGCCGTCGAGCTGCCTCGGCACGTGGGCAGACGCGTCACCACCGTGGGCTGGCTGATCACCGGCAAGCTGGTGGAGACCAGGAAAGGGGAGCCGATGGAGTTCCTGTCCTTCGAGGACACCACCGACATCTACGAGACGACGTTTTTCCCCAATGCCTACGACCGCTTCTGCCGGATCCTCACCACGACCAAACCGTTCGTCCTCGCCGGCAAGGTGGAGGAGGACTACTCAGCCATCACGCTGACCGTGGAAAACGCCCGATGGCTCGAGTCCGGACGGGCCTCACCGGAAAACAGCCGGGACCGGCTCCAGCAAGACGGTCCTTCTGACGGCACGAGCTGCCAAGCTGGCGTACCCCGCTTCGGATGGCGCGCGGGCCACTGAATACCCGTCCCATGAAGACGCCGCCACGAGCTTCCCTCGAGATGACCGCAGGAGCCTCGAGGAATCGCGATCTTCTCGAGTGCGTGTTCAGGAGCGACGTGTGCGCAGCGGCCCGAATGCGCCCGCGTGAAGGGCAGGAACGAAGCGCACGGCGCGCATTCCACCGGCAATGGCTCTGATCTCAACTCAAACAGACTCGGAGCCCGTTCATCGACGGGGAAATCAGGCTTCTCGCGCGAATCGGCGTGGCACGCTGATTGCGAATGCCAAACTGCAAAGCGTTTCGTCGGCGCGGAATCTCCATAACGCTGTGGAGAGAACGCTGCTGGAGGCAAGCTGGAGCCAAGAAGGAGGAACTTATGATTCGAAAACTGGAAATGAGCTTGGTTGTGGCGCTCGCCGTGGGAACCCTGCCTGCGAGCCCAGTCTCCGCTCGGAGCTCCCGTACGGGGCCGCAGGCAGCGGCCCATGAGGCTCAGGTTTCCCAAACCATCTCCCCGCCGGAGTCGACTTCACCGGCTGGAAGGGCCGCGGCCGGTGAGAGGGCCGAGCGCCGTCAGGCATTCGTCGTGAGTCCCGGCTTCGTCGGGCCGGTCTTCTCCGACCCATTTTGGTATGGCTGGTGGGGGCCATTCCCAGCCTGGCCGAGCACCTACGTCACCATGGAGTACGTGCCGCCCAACATGGCTCGGCTCGACCTGCGCGTGAAGCCCCGCAAAGCGGATCTGATAATCGATGGCACCGACATTGGCGAAGCCCGGGATTACACGGTGGATTACCGCCCGCTGTGGCTTTCGTCCGGCTCCCACCAGGTGGAGATTAGCTATTCCGGATACCAGACGCTTCGACTCGGTATGAACGTACAGAAGGGACAGGTCTATGACCTGCATTATCGCCTGGACCCTGGCGCGGGAATCGACTCGCGATCAACCGCAGGCGCCGCTCAGGCGCCGGCCAAGTCCCGTCCGCGCGTCTCGGGCTGAGAATCGCCGGAAGTTTTGGGAGGCGGGGCCGGGGTGAAGGGAGACTCCTCATCCCTCGCTCCGGCGCGAGGGCCCGCCTCCCTTGAGCCAGCGACGAGGTGTGCAGGATCCCGCGGGCAATTCAGCGGGGAGAGATGGGCGCTTCCCGGTCCGAGGGCAGTGCTCAGGAAGGTGCGGCGCTATTTGAAGGTTCGGTCGAACAGCGCGTCGATGGCGGCAAGGCCCGCGGCCGTGGGGAAGCGGGTTCCCGTTCCGCAGATCAGCGGATGCTTCATCACGGGGTCTTTCACGGGCTCGAATTTCTCCTCGGTCCAGTGGAACCAGCCTTCGCGATTCTGATCGTAGACGAACAGCGGCTTGTTGCAGAGCTTGGCGAACTCGGCGCCCCACCCCGTGCCGCCCATTACTGTCTGATCCTCTTGAATACGGCCCACGACGTAGATTTCCTGCCCTTTGTTGACCTGGTGCCAGATGGTCTGCAGCACCTTGCGCATCAGCGGGGTGTTGGGATAGGTGCGGCCCATCAGCTTGTTGACGTAAATGAGGCTCACGTCCCCCTGCAGCAGCTCCTGGGCCGTGAGCACACGGATGCCGCGCCGCCGGGCATCGTTGTGCCCCTCGAAAGTGAAATTGACTTCGGCAATCCCGTGCTTCTCGGCGGCGGCGCCGAATGCCGCTTCCGTCCCCTGCGCCGCGCCGCTGTAAAGTATGCAATCCTCCCGATTCATGGGCTCGTCTCCCTTCGCAGCTGAAAGACCAGGTTCTCCGTCCACGCCCGCCACCCCGATTCATCGAGGGCGGCCAGCGGGGCCATTGTACAGGCACGGCGCGGCCGATGCGCGGCGCCCAGGCTCGGATTGCGAAGCGGCGAGGTGAAATCGGGTAAACTTCGCGCATGCGTCTGCTGGCGAAGCTGGTGCGCGATGCCTTCGACCTCTGGGTGGGACTTCTCAACCTCCTGGGGCTGCGCAGCTCCGAGTGGGAGTGGCGAAAGACCCGCTGGAAAATGTCCCTGGAGGCGAAGCTCGCTTCCTGGGAGATGACCGAGCGAGGCATTCGCGCCCCGGTGCGCATGTGCCCGGCCTGCCGCGAGCTGGTGGACCGAAGCCTCTCTACATGCACCGCTTGCGGCGCCTCGATGGTGGGAGTGGCGGGCGGCGGGTCGCAGCGGCTTTTCTCCTCCATCCTGCCCCATTTTTCCAACCTCACTTCCATTCTCATCACTTTCAACGTGGTGATGCTGGCGTTGCCCTTGATGATTTGGGGAGCGGCCCCGGCGGCAGGTTTCTTCTCCCTTCTGTCACCGTCGGGGAAAACCATGCTCCTGTTCGGGGCGAAGTGGGATCCTTTGATCGTTGAGCTGGGTCAATACTGGCGGCTGGTCACGGCCGGCTTCCTGCACTGGGGCGTGATTCACCTGGCGATGAACAGCTACGCCCTCACCATCCTGGGCCCGCTCGTGGAGGAGTCGTTTGGCTGGCGCAAGACCCTTTTCATCTACATCGTGTGCGATGCCTGCGCGTTCGGGGTAAGTGCGGTCTTCAGTCGAGACTCACTCAGCGCCGGGGCCTCGGGCCCGGTTTTCGGTCTGATCGGTTTTGCGTTTGTATTCGCAAAATTCCGGGCGGGGTCTCGTGGCAGGGCGATTTCACAACAGATGATGGGATTCATCACGCCGGCCATCGTGATGCTTTTCTTGCCTGGAATCGATAACGCCGCCCACATTGGAGGATTTCTTGCGGGGGCGGTGCTGGCCATGTTCGTGGATTCGGGAGAGCCTTACACGCCCCAAGCCCGCAGGCTCTGGGCGGTGCTGACGGTCCTGACGCTCCTGGTGCTCTTCGGCTCATTCGCCATGATGGTTCTCGCGTACCCGATGAACGTGAAGCTCATAGCGGGCTGATCGAGTCCTCTCGCCAAGTCATTGCTTCACCTTCCGTCACAATCGTCCCCGTAGGCTTCCCGCCTATTTCTGTTCGTCTTCAAGGACGTCCTCGACCCAGGTGGCCGCCGCCATCATGGTAGGAAGGCCCAGCGTGGGTAGTGCCAGGTAAACTGCCTGCCTGATCGCGTCCGGCTCCAGACCGGCCTCCATGGCCTTGCGCACGTGAGAGTGCAGCCCTCCCTCCAATCGCGCCCCCGTGGAAAGACCGATCTTCACCAGCGCCCGCTCCCGTTCCGTGAGCGGTCCAGCCTGCGCACAGGCCTCGCCGAGTTTTTCGTAGGCCTCCATGATGGCCTTTTGACTTACCTTCATCTTCCTGTATGAGCCGGGCAGTTCGGTTGCCATGGGGAACTCTCCTTTCGAATGCGAGCTTGAGGGGTGCTCACTCGTTCGGGGGAGCGCGCGGAGTCGCTTATCGGCGCTTCATTCCTGGAGCGTCTGCCGCCAGTTGCGGATGAGGCGCAGCGGCTCCTCGCCTCCCGCCTCCGCGTAGCGCAGCGTCAGAAAGCGCTTGCCGTCCGTTGCGAGGATAGGGCCTGCCAGATTCAGGGCCGCATCGTCACGAATCACCAGAGCCGGTTTCCCGGGATCGGGTGTCGAGCCCTTTCCGAGATCGACCGCCATCAATCCGTCCGAAGCGTTGTAGTAGATCTTCGATCCATCGGGGCTCCAGAAACCTAATCCGTTGATACCCGAAGAGACCTGCCACTTCTGCCGGCCCGCCGGAAAATCGGTGAGGTAAACTTCCGGTTTACCCGACTCATCAGAGACCCAGATCATCCACCGTCCGTCGGGAGAGAGCTTGGCCCCTTGCTCAGCGAACCGGGTCCCCAGAAAGATTTCCGGCTTTCTGGGCCCCTTGAGATCAAGGATGGCGATGTCGAACCCGGTCCCGGTGCGCTGCATGCCTCCGATGAGATATCTTCCGTCGGGAGACCAGTTGGTGACGTGGAAGGGCGACGCTTCAATAACGGTTTCGCGCTTCCCCCCGCCCGATGGGGATTGCAGCCAGGTCGAGCTGGATCCCCAGCTACCTGCCGACAAGGAGACGGCCAACTGCGTCCCATCCGGAGAAAGAACTCCCTGAGCCGTTCCGGTCGCACCCTCGAAGGTGGCTCGAACCGCCTGCCCTCGGGTGATATCCATGATCCAGAGATCCGCGCTGCTGCCATCGGCGCTGCGCTGCACCAGGACGGCCCGCTTTCCATCCACGCCGGACTGCAGGCCAGCGTAGAACCCGGCATCTCCGACAGGCTCGGCGTCTCTCCCTGCCGAATCGAGCCAGACGACCTGCGTCTTGCGCGACTGCCGCTTCCGGTAGACCAGATCACCGGTGTCGGAGAGGGTGAAATTGGCCAGATCCCGCGGGTTGTAATACTCCAGAGACTCCGCCACCGGCGAGGGGGAGCCCGCAAGCTTTCCGGTCGTGGGATCCATGCGCTGAGCCACCAGATTGCCGTCCCGAACGAAGAAAAGGTATCCCTCGGAGAACTCCGGGTTGGAGGCCTGCTCCACGATTTTTGTGGGGGAGCCTCCATCCAGCGAGGCCATGGACACATGTCCGAACGGTTCGGTCAGGGTGTCCCTCTCCGTGAACAGGAACCGCTTTCCATCTGGCAGAAAGTGGGGGTTGCGGTGGGTCACCGACTCCCCGGGAATGTGGGTCACGGGTTGAGGCGTGCCCCCCCCTTCAGGAATCTGCATGAGCGGTCCCCGGATATCTGGAGCGAAAACGATCGAACCCCCCGAGCCCCACGATCCCCCCCGGCCCTCGTGGGCTTCGCAGAGGATTTGAACCGGTCCACCTTCGCTGGGGACCTTTCTCAGCTTGCCTTCGGCAAAGAAGCCGATCCATCGCCCGTCGGGTGACCAGAAGAGAAAGGTCCCACCGTTCGTACCTTTCAGGAGGCGCGTTTCTCCACTCGTCAGGCTGCGCAGGTAAATGCCCGTTTCAGACCCCGCCTCGGCGATACCGATGAATGCCAGTCGAGTTCCGTCAGGTGACAAACAGACGGTTCCCGTTAATAGAGCGGCCAGACGAACGCCGGCGGGAGGCAGCAACTCCACCTTCAGCGATCGATCGGTTTGCGCACCGCCTTGCCGGGCGGCCCACGTCCATGCAAACAGCCCGGCGGCGGCGATCCAGCCGAGCAGGGCGGCGCCGATCAGGACCCTTCGATGCATGCGTCGCGACGAGACGACGGCTCGGGCCGCGCCAGCCTGGGAGCCTGCTTCCGATACCCAGCGCAGCTGCCCCGCGACGTCGCGGGCCGATTGCCAGCGGTCCTCCGGGTCTTTCTCCAGGCATTTCCGAATCACGTGATCGAGCAACGGCGGGGTTAGGGGTACCGCAGCGGTAATTGGCTCCGGCTGGGATGAGACGATGGCCGCGATGAGGCTCGTCTTTGATTTGGCTGTGAAGGCCTTCTTTCCTGTTGCCATCTCGTAAAGCACCGCGCCCAGCGCGAAAATATCGGTCCTGGCATCGGCTTCCAGGCCTTCCAGCTGCTCCGGGGCCATGTACTGGAAGGTGCCCAGAATGGTGCCTTCCGCCGTCAGCTGCTTCACTTCCGTCGGGAGACTGGTCAGGCCGCTGATGATTCCGCCTCCCTCGGAGGCCGTGCGGGCCAACCCGAAGTCCAGAAGCTTCGCTCCCGACCGGCTCAACATCACGTTTTCGGGCTTCAAATCACGGTGGACGATGCCTCGCCGGTGCGCCGCGTCCAAGGCATCGGCAATCTGGGCGCCGTAGCGCAGCACGTCGGGCAGGGGAAGGGGACCTTTCTTGATTCGATCCGCCAGGGATTCCCCCTCGACCAACTCCAGGACAAGGTAGTGCAGAGTCGCGCCGGCAACCCCCGTGGCTCCGGAGTCCTTGGAGGAAGGAAGCTCACCGACGTCATGCAGCGTGCAGATGTTGGGGTGATTCAAGGATGAGATGACTTTGGCTTCGCGCTCGAAGCGCGCGCGGAATTGATCATTGAGAGCCAGGGCCTCGGGGAGGATCTTGATGGCGACCTCACGATCCAGTCGCGAGTCCCTGGCGCGCCAGACCTCTCCCATTCCTCCCGCCCCCAGGGGCGAGAGAATCTCATACGGACCCAGTCGAGCGCCTGGCTGCAGATTCATTGCTGCGAAGTATAAGCGAAATGCTGGAATGGAGACCGGACAGGTACGGCTTGAGCGAATCCTTGCGAAGCAGTAGACTAGGCGCGGTTTTTCCAGCCACTGGGGCCCATCGCCATCCCGAAGGGGAGCGCCCTGTGCCGCAATCCGGGGCGGGAGATTCTGGTTGCCCGAAGGCGGGGCCTTTCAATTCGCCCGGGCCGGGAACGCATTTCCCCTGCAAATTGTTAAAGTTGCGGGAATAATCATGGCCGTGAAAACGATTCTCACCAAGGAGCGGATCCGCTCGCTGCGGCTCTCCGATCCGGCCCGGGTGAGTCCCGACACGTCGCTGGCTGACTCCATCAAAGCGATGCGGCTCTCCTCCATCGGCTGCGCCCTCATCTGCGAAGGCCGCAAGGTGGTCGGCATCCTCACCGAGCGGGATGTCCTGAATACCATCGTCGGCGCCGATGTGGATCTGGCTCTCCCGGTTCGGGAGTTCATGACCTCAAGGCCCGGGACGCTTCGTCCGGAGGACACGCTGGCGGAAGCGATTCGGCTCATGACCGGGAAGGGGTACCGGCACATCCCCCTCACGGACGGTGAGGGACGGGATGCCGGCGTCGTGTGTGCCAAGGACATCATCGAATACATCGCCGAGCACTTCCCCGCGGAAGTCGTCAATCTTCCTCCGCGGCTGCATCAGGTGATGCGGAAGCGCGAAGGCGGCTAGGGAGACATAGACGAAGTGAGCACGCAGGTGGAAGTGAAGCAAGCGAAGGCGCACGTCGAAGAGCTGGAGACCGTCGTCATCCGCTTCGCCGGCGACTCGGGCGATGGAATGCAGCTGACCGGCAGCCAGTTCGCCGACACCACCGCCATTCTGGGGAACGACCTGGTCACGCTTCCCGATTTCCCGGCGGAGATTCGCGCGCCGGCGGGGACCCTCCCGGGCGTCAGCGGCTATCAGATCAGCTTTTCCTCCCAGGACATCCGCACTCCCGGGGACGCGCCCGGCGTGCTCGTGGCCATGAACCCGGCGGCGCTGAAGACCAACGTGATGGATCTGGAGGAAGGCGGCATCCTGATCGTGGACACCGATGCCTTCAGCCAGGGGAATCTGAACAAAGCCGGCTACAAGAGCAATCCTCTCAAGGACAGCAGTCTGGCGGGATACCGGCTGTTCGAGATTCCTCTCACCACGCTGACGCTGCGAGCAGTGGGGGAGACGACGCTCGGAACTAGGCAGGCCACCCGCTGCAAGAACTTCTTCGCCCTGGGGCTCGTGTTCTGGCTCTACGAGCGACCGGTGGATCACACGGAGAAGTGGATTGGGGACAAGTTCAAGAACAACGCGGAGGTGGCGCGCGCCAACATGGCGGCGCTGCTGGCCGGGTACAACTATGCGGAGACCACGGAAATCTTCACGACCCACTACCGGGTCACCAAGGCGAAGCTGGCGCCGGGCACCTATCGAAAAATCACCGGCAACGAAGCCACCGCCATCGGGTGCGTCACGGCCGCGATGCTGGCCAAGCGTCCGCTCTTTTACGGGTCGTATCCCATCACTCCCGCCAGCGACATCCTGCACGAGCTGTCGCGCTACAAGAATTTTCCGGTCAAGACGTTCCAGGCGGAGGACGAGATCTCCGCAATCGGCGCCGCCATCGGGGCCTCCTACGGCGGCGCGCTGGGCCTGACGGGGACGAGCGGCCCGGGAGTGGCTCTGAAGAGCGAGGCCATCGGCCTGGCGGTGATGACCGAGCTGCCGCTGGTCATCATCAACGTCCAGCGAGGCGGCCCCAGCACCGGGCTTCCCACCAAAACCGAACAGGCGGATTTGCTGCAAGCCGTGTTCGGGCGCAACAGCGAATGCCCCGTGGCGGTGCTGGCTCCGGCCACACCAGCGGAGTGTTTCACCTTGGCCATCGAAGCGTTCCGGATCGCTACCCGCTACATGACACCCGTCTTTTTCCTTTCCGACGGCTACCTGGCCAACGGGGCGGAGCCCTGGTGCATTCCGGATCTCAAAGACCTGCCGCACATCGAGGTGAAGTTCTACGCCGACAAGGCCACCTTTCAGCCCTATCGGCGCGATCCGAAGACGCTGGCGCGTCCCTGGGCGATTCCCGGCACCCCCGGGCTGGAGCACCGAGTCGGGGGCCTGGAGAAAGAGGACGTCACCGGGAACGTCAGCTACGACCCGATCAATCACGAAAAGATGGTGCATCTGAGAGCGGAGAAGATCGCCGGAATCGCCAACGACATCCCGGAGCTCGAGGTGTTCGGCGCTGCCGACGGCAAGGTCCTGGTCCTGGGCTGGGGAAGCACGCACGGCTCGATCACCACCGCCGTCGAGAAGCTGCAGGTCAGGGGGGCCTCGGTATCCTCGGCTCACCTGCGCTACCTGAACCCCTTCCCGCGCAATTTGGGGGAAGTGCTGCGTCGGTTCGAGCGGGTGATCATCCCGGAGCTGAACCTGGGACAGCTGCGCATGATGATCCGCGCCCGCTACCTGGTGGACGCGATTGGTCTCAACAAGATTCAGGGAAAGCCGTTCAAGGTCTCCGAGATCGTGAGCAAAATCGAAGAGCTGCTGTGAGGGAGAGCTGATGCCTCAGACTGATTCGACGGGAGCGGGGCTGCTAGAGCCCCCGAAACTCACAAGACAGGACTTCGTCAGCGATCAAACGGTGCGATGGTGCCCGGGTTGCGGCGACTACTCCATCCTGGCGCAGGTGCAGAAGGTGATGCCTGATCTGGGCATTCCCAAGCAGAACATCGTGTTCGTGTCCGGAATCGGCTGCTCCAGCCGGTTCCCGTACTACATGAACACCTACGGGTTTCACAGCATTCATGGACGGGCGGCCACCCTCGCCACGGGACTGAAGGCCTCGCGACCGGAGCTGTCGGTCTGGGTCGTGACCGGGGACGGTGACGGGTTGAGCATCGGGGGCAACCACCTCATCCACTGCCTGCGCCGGAACCTGGACATCAAAATCCTGCTCTTCAACAACCGGATCTACGGCCTGACCAAGGGGCAGTACTCGCCGACCTCCGAGATGGGCAAGAAGACGAAATCCTCGCCCTTTGGCACGGCTGAGCAGCCGATCAACCCCGTTTGTGTGGCCATCGCGTCCGAGGCGACGTTCGTGGCCCGCAGCCTCGACGTGGATCCGGTGCACCTCTCCAAAACGATCGAGAGGGCGTCGAAGCACAAGGGGACGTCGTTCGTCGAGATCTACCAGAACTGCAACATTTTCAATGACGCTGCCTTCGAGGAGTTCACCAACCGGGAAGTCAGGTCGGATCGGATGATCTACCTGGAGCATGGACACCCGATGGTATTCGGGAAAAACCACGACAAGGGGATCCGCCTGAATGGCCTGGAGCCCGAGGTGGTGACCCTGGGGCAGAGCGGCATCTCCGAGAAAGACTTGCTGGTGCACGACGAGAATGCCCCGGAGCCGACGCTGGCCTACCTGCTCTCCCGCATGAACTATCCGGAGTTCCCGGTGCCGGTGGGAGTGTTCTACAGCGTCCAGCGCCCCTGTTTTGAAGAGATCCTGGAGAAGCAGGGTCGGGACGTCACGGCGAAGCTGGGGCCGGGCAACCTGGAAAAACTGATCCGGGGCGGCGAGACCTGGACGGTCACCTAGCCGGGACCGCTTCGCCACCGGGAATCCTGAAGGAGCTAAGCTTTGATTTGCCCTGATTGCGGCACCGATAACATGGCCGGTGTGGACAACTGCGAGGAGTGCGGGCAGGACTTACGCTTCCTGGACGTCCCCTTCGCCAAGGACGGTCTGCAACAGGTCCTGCTGGAAACCCCGCTGCGCGAAGTGGGCCTGTTGCCTCCCAACATCGTCGCTCCCGGAGACTCGGTCCTGGACGCCGTTCGGCTCATGCAGAACACGCGCCATGGAAGCGTGCTGGTGGTGGAGGATGGAAAGCTGGTGGGGATCTTCACGGAGCGGGACGTATTGGACCGCCTCGCCGGAGAAGCGGTGGATCTGGCGGAGCTGCCGGTGCAGGTCGTGATGACCCCCAAGCCTCAGCACCTCGGCGAGGATGACGTGCTTGCCTTCGCCGTGCACCGCATGGCGGTGGGCCACTACCGCCACATCCCCGTGCTGCGCGACGGCCACCCCGTCGGCTTCGTCTCGATCCGCGGCGTCCTGAAATTCCTCTCGTCGCACCTCGGCTAGCTTCCAACCCAGCTTCAGCGCACCCAGGCAAGCCTCCTGGAGGCCCTTCAAGGCGAGCGCTTCGCTCGACCGGGAATCGCCATGGGGCCGATATTCGCAAATCAGTGCGTGTGAAGGTTTCTTGGCGATGCTGGATCGTCAGCGCAGGTCGTAGATGGCGAGATTGGTCCAGCGGGTTTCGTAGCGGCCTGGCGCGGATCCGGCGAGCTCGATAAAGGCGATCAGGATGGGGCCGCCCCACACGATGGAGGCCTCGGCCTCACCGCGCTCGTCGGTTCTCGCTTTCAACGTCTTGCCGTCGGGACCCACTACGCGCACCGAAGCTCCCGCGAGGGGCTTGGCGTCCTTGGAGACCCTGAAAGCGAAGCTCTTCCGGCCATCGCGGGCGCGCTCGTAGCGAAGCAGGTGAATCTCCAGCGGCCATCCGAAGCCAGCGTCCTGGGGGACGAAGGACGCGGTCGGGGGAACCACGAGACTCTTCAAGCTCCTGGAATAGGTTTCATGGATCTTGCGTCCCGCGTTTTCCAGCAGGCTGGCAATCGCAGCGGTGTCGAGGCCCACTTCCTGGCTGAGATACTGCCTCGCTTCATCCTGCTTGAGATCGACCTCGCGAGCAGGGCGCAGGGCGGACACGAAGAAGGCCTCGTTACCGGTCACGCGACCCAACAGTTTCGCCTCCTTCGCGAAATCGGGAATCGGCTCGGAGGCGCCCTTCTGCTGGAGCCGCACATTCCGGTAATCCGACGCTTTCATCGTCTCTTCCTCCTTAGGAAACGAGGTACCCAGCACTGCCCGAATCAGCAAGGCGCTGGAGTCGGAGGAGTCCGGCTCGGGCTTCAGCCAGAGGTCGTGAGCCAGCAGCGGCCTGAGTGAAGCGGCGAACAAGAACGAGACAACGAGGAGGTGTCGAAACATGTTGGCTCCTGAATCAGGCTTCGATTTTCGTTCCGGCGCGTTTTTCCACGACCTTGGCGATGGCGACGAAATCCTCTTCCCCCAGTCCGGCGGCCATGGCCTCGGAGAACACCTCGCTCACAGCACGACAACCCGGGAGATCCATCCCCAGCTTCCCGGCTTCGCCCAGTGCGAGCTGTATGTCCTTGTGCATGAGCTTGAGGGAGAAATTTGTGGTGAAATCCCGTTTCATCAGAAAGGGACCTTTGTAGCGGAACAGTGCCGCATTGCCGGCCGAATGCTCCAGGACCTGAAGTGTCAAGGTTGGAGACAGTCCCAGGCGCTTTCCCAGAGCGAGCCCTTCCGACCAGAGCGCTAGCATCCCTGACTGGATCAGGTTCAGCACCAGCTTGGCGCGGGTTCCATCGCCGGCCTTTCCTACATGCAGGACGGTCTTCCCCAGTTTTTCCAGAAGCGGGCGCGCCCGATCCAGGGCCGGCGCATCGGCGCCCGCGAGGATGGTCAGGCTCCCCTCCACGGCGCCCGACCGGCTGCCGGTCACCGGCGCGTCCACGAAGAGTAATCCCAGGTCCCGGCACCGGGTCGCGATCCCCTCAATCTGAGTAATGGCCTGCGTCCCCATATTGATGAGAGCGGCGCCGGGACGCAGCCCCGCAAGCGCGCCCGAATTCCCGTCCAGCACGGCATCCAACGCCGGCGGATCCGCCACCATGCAGACGCAAAAATCGGCGCCGTGAGCCGCCTCGGCAGGTGAAGCGCCGCTGGCGGCGCCCTCCTGCAGCAACGCGGCCGCCCGGGAGGCAGTTCGATTCCAGACACGCAGCGAGAAGCCGCCCCTCAAGAGGTTACGGGCCATGGGCTCGCCCATGAGTCCCAGCCCGAGGAAGGCAACGGTTTCGGCCACCTTGCGGCTCCTTAGTTGACTTGCTGCAGAACGACGGTGGCTTGCTTCTTGACGTCGTCCCGGACGAACTCCACGCTCACCCGGTCGCCCACCTTGAGTTGATCCAAGACATCTTTCAGGTCGTCGATAGTGCCGACCGGCTGGCCGTCCAGGCCGATGATGACATCACCCAGGATCACCTCGCCGGTGTTGAGCTGGCGGGAACCCCGCAATCCGGCCGCTTCCGCGGCGCTCCCCCGATACACCTTCCGGATGATGACCCCTTCCACGCCCCAGCGCGCCGCGATCTGGTCGGAGTAGTACTCGAAGCCAAGCCCCGGACGGATGATCTTCCCATGGGCGATCAGCTCGGGCACGACCCGGTTGACGGTGTCCACGGGCACCGCGAAGCTGACCCCGGCGAATGCACCCGAAGGGCTGACGATTTGTGTGTTCACCCCGATGAGCCGTCCGGCGCTGTCCAGCAGCGGCCCGCCGGAATTCCCCGGATTGATGGCGGCATCGGTCTGGATGACCCCCTCGATGGTCCTATCCGACATGGAGCGTATGGACCTTCCCAAAGCGCTCACAACCCCGGTGGTAAGCGTGTGATCCAGGCCGAAAGGGTTTCCGATGGCGAGCACCTTTTGTCCCACCCGGAGGTTCCCCGAGCTGCCCACCGTCAGGGGATCGAGGGAATCGGGGGGGGCCTTGATCCGCAGCACCGCTACGTCGTGGTCGGGATCGGCGCCTACCACACTGGCTTTGTGTTCCTTGCCGTCGGCGGTCACGATGTTGATGGAGTTGGCGCGCGCGATGACATGGAAGTTGGTGACGATGTTCCCTTGCCGATCCCAGACGAAGCCCGAGCCGGATCCCTGGGGGACCTCGAAGAGGTTCATCGACCAGAAGTCCCGGGCCAGCGCTGCGGTGGTGATGAAGACAACGGAGCGCGAGGCGTTTTCGAATACGTCGATGGTGGCCTGCTCGTCGGGTGTGAGATCCGATGGGGGCGCCACTGCCCGCGGCTTCGCCTTGGCCGGGGGAACGGGATTCCCCTGGACACAGGAGATGGAGCCTAGCGCGGACACGGCCGGCACCAGCAGCAGCGATAGAACGCGAGCGAGAAATTTCCTCATGGCAGCCGGCGAAGTCTACACGATTGCTTCCAGCCTCGCCAAGAGGCGATCAGCGCGTCGGGAAGTAGACGACGCGCTCCGGAAGAAGCCTTGCCAGGAGGGGATCCAGACCCCAGCGTGAGCCGGCCGAAAGGCACAGGAATACCAGGCACATCGTGCCGTAGAGCAGGGCCTCCCAGGATCCGCTGGCCAAGTAGAGGTTCGCTATCAGGAGGATCCCCAGCAGGGCGGCCAGGTTAGTGAACGCCCCGAAGAGCAGCGAGACTCCCAGAAGCGCTTCACCCCAGGCCACCGCCAGGGCGAATGCGTGAGAGTGGGGGATGACCACCTGCTCGAGGAAGGGCCGGTAAAAGCCCGGGGAGGATGTTTGAGCCATTTTTCTGAGCGTGTTAGCCAATCCGGACGCGAACTCCGCGTCCTGGATCTTGTCGTGCCAGCCGTAACCCAGGAAGATCCACCCCATGACGATGCGGGCCAGCGCCACGGTCCAGCCGCGCCGTATTTGGGACAGGCGGTGCTCCTGGCTCATGCATGCTCCCGCAAAAAAAAGGGGATTCATTCTAGCGGAAGCTTGGGGCCGCGGCACCGAGACTGGGTCGAGGCGGCGTTGCGGGATGCAATTCCCTGAGCTAGCATCGGCCCCGCCCACTCAAGACGAGGTGGAACCTGCGCGATTGGCGATGGCTTCCTGGATTCTGAAAGCGGCAATTCAAAAAGTGCTCTCCGGCCTTCCAGCGGCGCACCACCTCAATCGTGTGTTCCAGGATCGACTCACGGGATCGCTCGACCTCACCCCGGATCGGCTCCTGGACCAGCTTCGCCGGGGAGCGCGACACCTATGGGCCTATCGGAAGATGCACGGCCGACTTCCCGACAAGGTGCTCGAGGTTGGCACCGGATGGTTTCCGGTTGTTCCCCTGGGACTCCACCTCTGCGGCTGCGGTGAGATCGACACGGTGGATCGAACCGCGCTGATGCGCCGAGAGGACGTGTTGCGGACCCTGAGAGCGCTGGCGGAGCTGATCCGGGTGGGGCGGTTGTCCGAAGCGCTGCCGGAGTTTCAGCCGGAGAGGGCTGCCCGCCTGGTGGAAATGAGCCAGGACCTGGATCGGCGCGAGAGTCAGGACGATGGGGAAGCCGCTCGGATCCTGCCGCACTTCGGGATCCGTTACCAGACGTCCGATCTAGAGGCTCTGGGTATTGCCGAGGGAAGTGTGGACCTGGCGCTGACCAACAGCGTTCTGGAGCACTTGAGGGAGAAAGAGCTCGAGGTGCTGTTCCAGACCTTGCGGCGCCTCGTCTCCGGCTCGGGGGTCGCCAATCATTTCATCGACCTGGGGGACCACTACGCGGTCTTCGATCGGAGCGTGGAAGTCTACAATTTCTTGAAGTTCCCCGACCCCGCCTGGTCCCTCATCAACTCGAGACTTCACTTTCAGAACCGCCTGCGTATTTCGGACTATCGCCAGCTGTTCGAGGCAACCGGCTGGAGGATCGTGGAAGAGGATAGCCAGCGGGGAACGCCAGCTGACCTGGCACCGATTTCCTTGTCCCCTCGCTTCCGGGCTTACCGTCTCGAGGACCTACTGGTTTACCGGAGCTGGGTCACCCTCCAGCCCAGGACCTGAAGCGGCATCCGCCAGGGTGGCAGAAATTCGCCGCCGCCACCCCTTTCGCTTACAATGCACACCTCCGGTCGTTTTGCATAGGTACGTGTACCGTCATGCGCTCAGATCGGGTCGATCCTTCGGCGATTCCTCCTTTCGGCCGTTCCGTGCTACCGCCCGGCGGGGTCCGCATGGGGGTGGTTCTCGCCGACTCAGAAGAAAGCTTCATTCCCCTGATCAAGAACACTCGCGGGCCGCCCACCTGCCCGCCAGGCCGCGCCTGCACCGCGCCCGGTTAAGGCCTTCGGAGGAAGCCACTACGGGAATGGGCAGACGGAGTCTCTTGGTCGGGCTAGTTTTCACGGTTTCACCCAATCTCAGTGGAGACGTTATGAAAAAGCTTGCATCTCTGGTTAGTCTGCTGTTCGTGCTTGCTGTCCTGGCTGTGCCCGCGTCGGCTGTCTTTGCCGGCGAGAAGACCCATGACGTGAAGGGAGAGGTCGTCTCGGTGGACCTGACGGCGCATACGCTCACCTTCAAGGACGACACAGGGGCAAATAAGACCGTTCCTGCGATGGGCAAGGCGCTCGACTCCCTCAAGACCCTCAAGGCAGGCGACAAGGTCACGCTGACCTGCACTGACAACGACAAGGGCGAGCATCAGGGAGTTTCGGCGATCAAGGTCGATAAGGCAGCCGCCCCCCCACAAGGCTAGGCGCCCATCCGCCGCTCGAGGCCAGACTGGAGCCAAAACAGGGCTCCTGGCCCCGGCAGAGAAAGGCCTGATTCCCGAAAGGGGATCAGGCCTTTCGTGATCTCAGGTTGCCGGGGAGACGGCGGTGTCTTCCTGCCGACGAGTCCATCTTCCATGGAGGCGGCTGGTATAATCCGCTCGTGGAAGGAAATGCCGATTGAAGCAGAAAACCGCCCGTCTGTGGCTGCCGATCCTTTCCGCGTTGGCCCTGCTTTCCCTCACCCTGCTGACCCGAATTCCGCCCGGCTCCCGGGGCGTCGTCCGGGACGCGTTTGGCGGCGGGCAGGCCCGGGTGCTCGACTCCGGCTGGCACTTCCGGCTGCCGCTGATTCAATCGGTGCACCGCTACCCTGTCGGGACCATCGAGATTCGCGGGACCGAGGAGCTGACATCCTCCGAAGGGGTCTCACTTCGACTGCCGTTCCGATTCTCCGCCGGCATTGATCCCTCCCGGGTGGTGCAGTTCGACGAGAAGGCACGTGGGCGCGGGACGCGCGATTTCCTGCAGGAGACGATTCATCGTCTGCTCGCGGCGAGATTCTCGGAGGAATCCGCGACGCGCTGGATGGCAACCGCCGAGCGCGCGGCTCCCGATTCGGTGACGGGCGAGCTCCAGGCCCTCGGCCTGAGTGATGTGTCCCTGCAGCTCGGGCCTTCCCAGGCGCCCCGCGAGGCCGAGATCTCTGCCGCCTTGGCGGAGCTGAAGCGCAGGGCGAAGCCCACCGGGAGGAAGATTCTTCTCATCGGCCTCGACGGTGCCGACTGGCAGCTGATGGATCCCTGGATCGCTCAGGGGAAGCTCCCGAATCTCGCCCGGCTCAAGGCCCAATCGGCCTGGGCCAACCTCAAATCGATGCAGCCCATCCTCTCGCCGCTGCTCTGGACCTCGGTGGCCACGGGTCGCCGCCCGGAAGAGCACGGCGTGGTGGATTTTCTGGTGAAGGATCCGGCCACGGGCCAGCGGGTTCCCATTTCCTCGCGTTTTCGCAAGGTACCTGCGCTCTGGAACATTTTCACCGCCATGGGTCTCTCGGTGGACGTGGTCGCCTGGTGGGCCTCCTGGCCCGCCGAGTCGGTGAACGGAGTCGTCGTCTCGGATCGCGTCGCCTATTCACTCTTTGGATACCAGGCCGATGCAGGAAAACTTTCGGGAGCCACCTATCCGGCCGACTACCTGGCCTCGCTCAAGGGGCGCCTGATCACCGACGCCGACATCACCCTGGAAGACGTGCGCACCTTCGCCGACATCACCGCAGCCGGATTTCAGGAGCGCCGGGCCCAGATCGATCAGGCTGAAGCGAAAAAGGCCTATGCCGATCCGGTCAATCATCTCACTCGCATCCTGGCTTCCACGCGAAACTACCAGGCCGCCGCCCTGGATCTGCTCGCCAGGGGACAGCCGGACTTGATGATGATCTACTTTCAGGGGATTGATGAGGTGTGCCATCGCTTCGCCCACATGATGCCTCCCAGAATGGCGATGGTGAGCCAGGACGACTATCGGCAATTCCATGGGGTGGTGGAAGCGTTCTATCGGTACCAGGATCGCTTGGTGGGCGAGCTGTTGCAGAAAGCGGACCCCAAGTCGCTCGTCATCGTGCTCTCCGACCACGGCTTCAAGAACGGCCCGGGCCGTCCCACGGACGATCCGCCGTACATCGAAGGGAAGCCCGGCAAGTGGCACCGCCTGTACGGGATTTTCATGCTGGCCGGGCCCGGAGTGAAGCCTGGGCAGCTGGATACCGTATCACTGCTCGACATCGCTCCGACCATCCTGGCGGCATCCGGCCTGCCCCTTTCGCAACAGATGTCGGGACGCGTGCTCGCCGAGGCGTTTCGCCCCGGGGCCCGAAAGGACCTGGACCTGGAGCAGGTGGCCGGCTACGACTTCCTGGGGGTCCCGGGGGAGTCGTCCTCACCGGAGAGCACCGCCGCGGATGCGGAGATGATCGCGAATTTGCGGTCTCTGGGGTACATCAGCGGCGCGGGAGGCGAAACTGGAGGAGACGAGGCGGGGGCCGCAGGCGGGGAGCTCAGCGGCGACACAGTCACCTACCACACCAATCTGGCGTCGCTGCATTTGAAGGCCAAGAACTACAGCGAGGCGCAGAAGGAGGTGGATGCGGCTCTGAAGATGGTGCCCGATTACCTTCCTGCGTTGATGACCCAGGCCTCCATCTACCAGGCGACCAAGAAGCCCGAGCAAGCCCTGGACGTGTACAAGCATCTGATCGACTCGGGAGTCAAGGAGCCGGGTGTGCTCAGCAGTCTCGCCGACCTCTACGTGAAGACGGACAGAACGGATGAGGGGATTCGCTATTTCGAGGCGGTGCGCTCGCGCGCCCCCGAGGCGGGGGAGGTGGCGCTGGGACTGGGAAAACTATGGGACGCGAAGCAGGACGGCCCCCGGGCGGAACGCTTCTACCGCCAGGCGATGCAGGCGGATCCCGCGGCCCCCGAGCCGGTGGCGAGGCTCTACGAGCTTCTGAAAGCGCGCGGGGAGGAGGCAAGCCTGGAGCCCGCGGTGGAGAAAGCCCTGGCGCTGAATGAGAACTCCACAGGTCATCACAACCTGATGGGACTCATCCTCGAGTCGAAGCGCGACTTTGCCGGAGCCGAGCGACAGCTGCGTCGGGCCGCCGAGCTGGATCCCGATTACGCCGGTGTTCTGGCCAACCTGGGCTCGCTCCTGGCGAAAACCGGCCGCACGCAGGAGGCGATTCAGGTGCTGACGCGTGCCGTGGACAAGGAGCCCGGCAATTATGAGGCGCGCGTGAACCTGGGTGCGGCGCTGGGGAAGGCGGGCCGCCACCAGGAGGCGATCGACCAGTTCGAGGAAGCCCGCAAGCGCGGCTTTCGCTCGCCCATCCTGTTCAACGGCCTGGCCATCGCCTACCACGAGACCGGACAGATGCAGAAGTGCGAGGAGAGCCTCAAGGAATCCCTCGTCCTCGATCCCAATCAGCCCCAGGTCCGTGCCATGCTCGCGGAAGTGCAAGGCGGGCGATCTTGACTTCACAGGCCCCATCTCCTACCCTCCGCCCGTGAATCTGAAAAGGATCTCCGAGCAGTTTGAAATGCATGGTTCTTTCGTGTCGGCCGTCCCGCACGGGTCGGGCCATATCAACGACACCTACCTGGTCGAGACCGATCAGGGCGGGCGAAAGGTTCGCTACATTCTCCAGCGGATCAATCGCAGGGTCTTTCATGATCCCGCCGCCTTCATGGGCAACATCCAGCGGGTGCTCTCCCACCTCCAGAAGAAAATGTCCGACCTCCCGCTTCTGGAAACCGCCCGGCGAGTGCTGAGCCTGGTGCCCTCCAGGGCAGGGGAGGGTTACTGCCAGGACGAGAAAGGGGAGGTCTGGCGCGCCTACCGGCATATCGAGGGAGCATGCAGCTTCGACGTGGCGCAGTCCCCCCATCAGGTCTACGAGGCGGCGCGCGCCTTCGGCACCTTCCAGCAGATGTTGATGGACCTTCCCCCCCCACCGCTGCTGGAGACGCTTCCCCATTTCCATGACACCCCGCACCGGATGGAGACCCTCGAAAAAACCATCGAGAAGGATGCGGTGAATCGGGCCTCCGGGGCGGATGCGGAGATCGAGTTTTGCCTGTCCCGCGTCGAGCTGTCCGGCTCGCTGTCTCGCCTGAGGGCGCTCGGAGCCTTGACCGAGCGGACGATTCACAACGACACCAAGCTGAATAATGTCCTGTTGGACGAAAAGACCGGCGAAGGGCTGTGCGTGATCGACCTCGACACGGTGATGCCGGGGCTGGGTGTCTGGGACTTTGGAGACCTGGTGCGCTCCGCCGCGAATCCTGCCCCAGAGGATGAACAGGATCTCCGAAGGGTTGAGGTGGACATGAATCTCTTTGAATCGATCACCCGGGGGTGGCTCGAGGCACTAGCGGGGTCGCTGCCTGCCTCGGAGCGTGGCGCCCTTTTGACGGGAGCGAAGGTCATCACCTTGGAGTGCGGGGTGCGATTCTTGACCGACTACCTGGAAGGGGATCGCTATTTCAGGACCCATCGGCCGGGCCAGAATCTGGACCGATGCCGGGTCCAGCTCGCGCTCCTGCGAAGTCTGGAGCAACACGAAGAGGCCCTGCAGGGAATCATTCGAAGCTGCGAGTCCGGGATCAGACAGGGCCTCCGCTCATCCTAGTGCCACACCTCGCAGGAGCCGGCTTCGCAGCGTCTCTGGGTGTCTTCTAGGTTCCGCAAGCAACACCCTTCGCGGCCGGACGGCTGCAGTAGAATCATCCGTCATGCTTCGAAAGCTCGCAGCCATTCTGATTCCGCCGTCCTGTTTGCTGGCAGCGCTGTACACGAGTGGCGCCTCCCGAGCGGGCTGGATCGCGGCGTCGATCGTGGGCAGCAGCGTGGTGATGCTGGGGCTGCTCAGGCCCAGAAGCCGGATGTTCGGCACAAGCCTGATCGAAGCGGCGCCGCAACCGAGGGTGGCGCTCACCTTCGATGACGGCCCGCACCCGGTGGATACTCCGGCAATTCTGGAAATCCTCGACAAGGCCGGAGTCAAAGCCACATTTTTTTTCGTGGGGAAGCGGGCGCGGCGATACCCGCAGCTGGTCTGCCGGGTGGCTGAATCGGGGCATCAGATCGAAGCTCACTCCGATACGCACCCCTGGTGGTTCAGCCTGGCATCGTCAATCCGGACGCGACGGGAAGTACGCAATGTGGTCGGGACACTCAGCGAGCTCTCCGGCCGCCGCCCCACGTTTTTTCGGCCGCCCATGGGACATCGAAGCCTGTCACTGGCGGCGGTGCTGCATGAGGAGGATCTGCAGATGGTGACCTGGTCGGTGCGCCCGTTCGACACGGTGCGCCGCAGCGCGGAGGGGATCCGAAAAAACGTGGTGTCGAACGCGAAGCCTGGCGGGATCTTGCTCCTCCACGAAGGCATGGGCCGCAGGCCGGGAGAGCCCTCCAGGACGGTGCAGGCCTTGCCCTCCATGCTGACCGGACTGCGTGAGCGGGGACTCGAGCCGGTCAGCCTTCGGGAGCTGCTCGGGAGCGGGAAATGACCTCACCCAGGGATCTGTTCGAGAGAGTCGAAGCCGTGGTGGGTCCAAAATGCCGCGTGCTTGGGGAGTGGGAGGCGCCCTGGATGAGCGGCTCCGAGGTTCTCCAGCACGCCAGCGTCTGGGGTTCGCAATTGGATCGGGAGGGGGTCGACCCCGGGGACCTCGTGTTCCTGAAAGGCGTATCGGGTGCATCCCTGGTGGCAGGCTTGCTGGCCATCTGGTCGCGGGACGCGGCAGCGTTGGCGGCGGAATCGTCTCTGCGCGCGTCGGAGATGGAAAGCCTGTGTGCGGATTTCGCCCCCGCCTGTATTCTCACTTGCGGAGCGGGTGGCGTGCGGCAGGCGACGAGCTTGGCGCCACGCTCCTCCCGCCGGAGCCTGCCGCCTGGAAGCGCCGTGATCAAAATCACCTCCGGCAGCACCGGTCGGCCGCGAGGCATTGCGGTGGGGGCGGCGCATCTGCTCGCCGACGGCCGGCAGATTCTGCGAGGCATGGGGATCGGCCCGGATGACGTCAACCTCGGCGTGATCCCGCCGGCCCACTCCTATGGCCTGGGCAATCTCATCATGCCACTGGTGCTCCAGGGCTCCCCCCTGCTGATCTTGAGAGATCCTCTGCCGGCCACCCTCTCCGGGGTCCTGTCGCTCGAAGAGCCATGCATCTTCCCCGGCGTTCCGGCCCTCTTTGAAATGCTGGCCCGGCTCCCGGGCGAGACGATAGCGCCCAAGGGCCTGAAACTGTGCCTCTCCGCCGGGGCTCCGCTGCGGCCAGATACGGCTACCGCTTTCCGGGAGCGCTTCGGGCTTCCCGTGCGCGCTTTCTACGGCGCGTCCGAGTGCGGAGGTATTACGTTCGACGCCTCGAGCGACGGGATAGTCGCCGAGAGTGAGGATGGGGCCGTGGGACTGCCTCTTCCCGAGGTGGAAGTGCGACTGTCAGGAGAGGAGGGACGGGTCGCCGTCCGAAGCCGCGCCGTGGCCTTCGGTTATCTATCGGGCGTGGAAGCTTTCGGGGACGGAGAATTCTCCGAGGGATGGTTCCGCACCGGCGATACGGGGCGCCTCGATGAGCATGGCCGGCTGATCCTGACGGGGCGCATCGGCGCCCTGGTGAACGTGGCGGGACGCAAGGTCAATCCACGCGAGGTGGAGACGGCGCTGCTGGGAGTGCCGGGAGTGGGGGACGTGGCTGTGTTCGGCGTGCCCGACGCGGCCCGGGGCGAGTCGCTGATCGCCTGTCTCGTGACCCGCGAGAATCTGTCCCGCGAAACGGTAATGAGCCACCTGCGCCACGCGCTGGCGGGGTACAAGCTGCCGCGTCGCCTCGTCTTTCTCGAGTCGATCCCGCGCAACGAGCGCGGCAAGCTCGATCGCGGCGCTCTGTTGCGCGCCGCACAGAACGCCGACTCTCCAGAATTCAAGAATTAGTCGCGATTCGCATCAGGGTTAATTCGCCCACGAGTCCGAACACTGACTAACGGCGGTCCACCAGCCCGCCCTCCTTTCCCCCCGGCAGCCCACCGGAACAGACGGGACATCCTGCCCGACGCTAACCCGGAGCGCCTTCACGACTCCCCCCGTTCCAGAGTGATACATAGCGAGGATCTTCTTTCTGCCCTCCCGTTGATGGAAACTGGCTCTTCGCATGGCTCACCAAGCCTCTCTTGGAAAACCCCGGTCCACTTTCTCGGCACAGGGAAAGTTCTGGTGACTTGAAGAGAATCGGGTACCCCGATCCGAATGAATCATGGGACAACACCCTTGAGGCATTCTTGAACTGTGACCGGAATTCAAGTGCAACCTATTGAATTTCAGTGAGTTAAGATCTTTTGGCGGTAGCCCTTTGAGGAAGCCCCGATGTCTATGGAGAAGCACGATGCCTGGCAAAGCTCTGAGGGCTTTTCTCGGTCTTGGGATGAGTCTCCTGGCTGTCGATTGTTGCTGGATTTAACGTAGGGCCGGTACTCTGACGAGCGCTGAGGACGGTCGCGGCAAGGTCCACGACCATGTGCACGGGGTTACCTTTCAGTGGGCTTATCCCAAGTACTTCCCGAGCTGGTCCTGGAACGCACAGGGTTTCAAGGTAGCGATCGGAGTGGAAGACTGGCATTGGATCGGCCCTGACGGATCCAGCGGACCCTTCTGGGCGTTGAGTCCGCTGGCCACGCTTCCGAACGTTCTCGTGGTCTGGGTCGCCATCACCCCCGACGACCGCACCCACCTGTCACTCGATCCGACCAGAATGAGGAATTCGGTTCCCGGCTCGCCACATGGAGCCGCCCCGATCTGTGTCGCTCAGGGAAGAAGTGGGAAGGGGGCTTGCAATGCGACCACCCACGAAGCAAGGTCGCGGAAAGCGTCTTATCGGCTTATCGAGCGCGTTTCAAGTCTGCTTCCACCCGTGACGAAGCTCTCACGAGAATCCCCGTTGCAGACAAGTTTTATGCCTTTTTGATTTTCGAGGAAGGTCAAGCTGATTTGATTCCATCCATCGATGGGCTGGAGTCCGATGATCGCGCCATTGCGATGCCGAAGCTGAAACTGACGCCATCCGAATACAAGGAGCTGGAGTGCCTCGGGACCTGATCGGCTCAATTTCCCTGACCCACGTTAGCCTCCCTTAATGGGACGAGAATACCGCGAGTGGACTCCCCAAGACCATCAAAGGTTGACACAAAATAAAAAAATTGCGAAAAAACTATGAAGGGTCCATGATTACGTACAAATCTCTCTGGAGACAAACATGAAGCGGGTCTTGTTCGCAGGGCTGCTGTGCGCAGTGATGGGAGTGACGAGACTGGTGGCGGCGGCGAGTGGCAGCGTTACAAACATCGACATGCCGGGGGCGCGCCATATAATCCCGTTCAGCATAAACGATTACGGAGAAGTGGTTGGGTACTATGAGATGGAGGGGATGGTTCATGGGTTTATGTTCAAGAATGGAACATTCACCACTCTCGATATTCCCCCTCTTCCAAATCCTGCTGGCTTTGTGTACACGATAATCACTGGCATTAACAATCATGGGGATGTCGTGGGGCAGTATGTGAGAGAGCAGGAGGGAGAGGAAAGAAGTTTCATCTACTCACGAGGAACGTTTACTTCTCTTGAGTTTCCAGGCTCAAGGTACACGATAGCGGAGGGGATTAATGATTTAGGGGATGTGGTCGGGGTGAGCAGCCAAGGGAGCTTTCTCTATTCCAATGGAAAGTTCAGCCTTTTGCCCAGTCCTGACGTGGGATATTACGTGAGTGCTGTGGCAGTGGGGATTAACAACAAGGGACAGATTGTGGGGTACTATTCGGACCTGGATAGTTATCAATCTTTTATCTACCAGGACGGAGAGTTCACGATGATCTGGAATTCTGAAAATATCCCCCGAGGAATCAACGACCATGGGGATGTCACACTCTCAGGGGTTTTCAGCACAAACAGCGTGTTTCTCTACTCTAAGGGACAGTTGAGTGCGCTCCACACGCCTGGATATCCCCTCTTCGTAGGAGGAATTAACAATACGGGAGAGGTTGTGGGAGTATATGGGTCATCTGATGGAAGGCATGCGTACGTGGGGCATTTAAAAAGGGGGAATAATGATTAAGTGTTCTCCTGAGCCTTCTAGAGCGTGATTAAGAGACTGGCTACTGGTTACTAACCTTTCACTGCTGCGCCTGACCTCATTCATTTCTCAGTACTCCATCTACCCCCTCAAATGCTCACAGCTGCACGCAGCAGCGCCAGACTCCTTATCCTTCGGCGTTGGCTTCTTGATTTCCGTGCCCAGCCGCCAGCCCGAGACAGTTCCCACAATGAAGCTGAGCAGTTGATAAACCCGTTCGCTCGAGGCTTCGGTGACGCTGCCGGGACGCATGGCAGCAGTCCCGATGATGGTCAGCACTGCTGCACAGAGAGTCACAGCCAGAAGCAAGGCAATCCAGGCGTGGATTCCACTTCATGGGGCAAACTTCGCGAGACATCCGCTTATACCGCCAGGGCTAGTCATGGGACCGCCACCGAAGTCGATGCCTTCGAAGAAGTCACCTCCGACAATCACATTGCCACTTGTATCCACCGCCACGGCATTTCCGTGCTCATCATAGAACACTCCGGGCACCGCGAACCTCTTTGACCACACATGAGTCCCGGCGCTGGAAAACTTCGCTAGGAAAGCATCATAAGTTCCATTTTCAGGAAGTGGTCCGCCGCCGAAATCTACCGGTCCCAGGATGCTGCCAGTCAAGGCAATATTGCCCGAGGAGTCCACCGCAACCGCCTTGGGAAGGTCGCCAAAGCCATAAGGGGTCCCAAATACTTTGTCCCAAATCCAGGTCCCCGAACTTGCATATTTCGCGAGGAAAATGTCTGCACCTCCCACACTAGTATGAGACCCGCCCCCGAAACTTGCCGTCGCATTGAAATATCCCGTCAAGACCACGCTTCCACCGGGAGCTATCGCAACAGCCGATCCGCGATCGTCGCTTGTACCGCCGAAACGACTTATCCATGCAAGAGAACCGATCGGAGAATACTCAAGCACGAAGCCATCCGCGGCCCCCGCGCTGGTGATGCCATTGCATGCGATCCGGATGTTCCCCGTGAAAGTGCCCGTTACGGCAACGGCGCCGCTGGTTCCATCTATTGCCACAGAGAAGCCAACATCATTTCCTGTGCCACCTACAGCGCGTGACCATACATGATTGCCGGACGAGTCGTATTTCGCGATGAAGATGTCGGAGCCTCCCGCACTGGTCAGTGGTCCACCTCCGAAATCTACCGGGCCGCCAAAGGACCCGAAATATCCGGTGACCACAAAACTGCCATCGCCTTTCACAGCAATTGCATTTCCAACGTCAGCCCCTGTACCACCGATACGCTTAGACCAGACATGTGCTCCAGCGCTTGAATACTTCGCAAGGAAAATATCCGCGTTCCCTGCGCTCACTAGCGGGCTGCCCCCGAAGTTGACCGTCCCAGCAAAATTCCCGGTGACGTAGACATTGCCGCTGCTATCTACCCCCACGCCAAACCCATGATCGCCTCCCGTGGAGCCGAATCTTTGGGACCACCGGTGCGCACCAGCCGCCGAGTACCGCGCCACAAACACATCACGCTCTGGCCCCGCGCTTGTCAATGTCGCCCCGCCAAAGTTAACGCTTCCCTGCATCTCCCCAACAATGATCACATTGCCAGAAGTATCCACTGCGGTCGCCAAGACAAGTGCATTGTCATTGACGGTTGGCCCGCCAAAGGAATGTTGCCAGGTGTACTCGCCAGCCGCCAGCGCATAAGCTGGGGCCAGAAGCAAGGTGACACCGAGGGCGCAAATGTAGCATTTCATTGGCTCACCCAGTACACCCATTGTTCTTGCGGCGCCGGTAGCAAGTCCATATCCACACAGCCGCCAGCATTGGCGGTTGTCCACGGACCCCACTGAATACAGGTGCGGCAGGTGCCAATATTCGAATGTCCGCATGCTTTAGACAAACACCCTGGTGTCACTGCACAGCCCTGCCCTCCAGGTGGCACCGTCCAGCAATGGCATAGGCTGCACTGAGCGTCAGTCGATATGATGTCAAGATCGGGACAATGATTTATCACCGTCACCTTGATGGGCGCAAAGGGAGTGAACATGCACAGCATCGAGACAAGCAGAGCATAAATCATTGGCGGACGTCTCCCGTTATATTGCCAGCCGCATCCACGGCGCGCACCGGGGATGGACTCTCTGATGACGACCAGGGTCAGGCCGCAACGCTGGGCGGAGCTGATCCGACGGGTCTTCGCGGTGGGCACCGCCCATTACACCCGCGCCCCACGAGGATTCCTCGCCTTCACGGAAATGCCCGAGATCTGACGAGCGACCATCATCCCGCCCCATTCAACCCTTAATGGGACGAGAATACCGCGAGTGGACTCCCCAAGACCATCAAAGGTCGACACAATACCCACTTATCGGACTTGGAATTCCAGCTTGAATCGCCTATCCGTTCTGGCCATTGGCTGAGCTGGGGGACCATAGGTGTCCGCACGGTTTTTTGAAGTAAGTGCGGTAGTGTTTGTTCCTTTATTTATTTCGGAAATCGGCTGCTCCGACCGCAGAACTCCTGCGCCGGGTGATGTGGTATCTGCATCGCGAGGCCACCCGGCTCAGGAAATCGAGACCGATTCGTTCAAAGAGGGTTTCCAATGTCCGAAACGCGGCTTGAAAAGAAGGTAACCTTCTCCGAATCGTGGTCGCTTATTTAGGAAAAGCGTCGAGCAATTCTGAATAGAGGGTGCTGGAGGAATCGCTTGCGGGGGATTTTCGGGCGCTAATGGGCACGAAACAGAAGGGAGTACGCGCCTCCGCCCCAGGCGTGGGCATTGAGCAGGATCGAGCCGTGCCGGCCGGTCTCCAGAGCAGCGGCGGCGAGAGCCAGTCCGCCGGAGGCGGAGTGAGTTCCGAAGATGGGAGTAATCGACCACTGGCGCACGCCCGGGCAAACCGATTCGCCCGCCACCCGCTCCGCCACATCCGAGTCTTGCCAGCCGCACTCGTGCAAGAGCAGCGAGTCCACGGGTGGCCGCCCGTTTCTTCCTATCCCCGCCAGCGCACGGCGCATGGCCAGCGCGAACATCCCGGAGTCGCGGCTCCAGGAGGTGGCCGGAGCCTGCGGATCCGAGGCGAGGCCCACCCCGTAAACCTCCGCCAGAACGCGAGCCCCGCGACTTTTTGCACCCTGCAGCGTTTCCAGGATCAGACAGGCCGCACCCTCCCCCAGATGGGAAGGGCCGCCCAAGGGTGCCAGCACGCGTAGCAGCGGTGCCGACATGATCTCGACCCCGCCGCAGTAAGCCATCTCCAGCCGTCCTTCGCGCAGCGCCATGGCGGCCGTTCCAAGCGCAGCCGTGGCCGAGGCATCGCCGCATGTCAATGTGACGCACGTGCCGCGGGCATCCACTTCGATGGCACTGTGCCCTGCCGGGGCGTTCGCCACCGACTCGGCGAAGAGAAAGGGGCTGGCGGCCGCCATCCCGTCCCGGAACATCCCCTCGAGGAATTCACAGGTGGTATCGGTGCAGCCCAGGCCCGTTCCCAGAAACGTGCCGCGCTTCTCCGGTGAGGCCGTCCCACCCTGCGCGTCGAGTCCGGCGTCGGAGCGCGCCAGCAGGCAGGCCAGAGTCCAGAGCTGCGACAGCTCCCCCATGCGGCGCAAGCTGCGCGCCGGGAGGTAACGCTCACGATCGAATGGGGGGATCTTCGCGATCGAGAAAGGCCGCGTATTCCCATGGCCGCCGGCCCGCTCCACCGGCACGCCCAGGGGGCGGCGCTCACGCATCGCCGCTTGAAAGGCCTCGACCCCGACACCCGCCGCACTGAGGACCCCGACGCCGGTGACGACGACCCGGTTCATGCCGCCCGCCGAAAGAGCAGGGAGCAGTTGGTGCCGCCAAACCCGAAGCTGTTGGAGAGTCCAACTTCAAAGGCCAATCGGCGGGCGGACGGGGCAACCATGTCAAGCTGGGTGCCCGGGTCGGCGGATGCCCAGCCGAGTGTCGGAGGGAGGGCCTGGTGAATCAGGCTCAGGGCGAGAAGGACCGCCTCGGCTCCTCCGGATCCTCCCAGCAGGTGCCCGAACAGCGATTTGTTCGCGGTGAGCGGAACGCTCGCCGCCAGATCGTCGCCGAAGACCGCGAGGATGGCGCGGGTCTCGGTGGCATCGTTCAGCGGAGTTCCGGTGCCGTGGGCATTGATGTGGCCCACCTGCTCGGGGCTCATCCCGGCGCGCTGCAGCGCCTCGAGCATGGCACGGGCGGCACCCCGCCCCTCCGGATGCGGCGCGGTCATGTGATGGGCATCGCAGCTCGAGCCGTACTCGACGAACTCCGCCAGTGCGGAAGCCCCTCGGGAAAGCGCATGCTCCCAATCCTCCAGGACCAGAATCCCGGCACCTTCTCCCAGCGAGAGCCCGACCCGAGAGGCGTCGAAGGGGCGCGACGGCAGCGGGTCCACCAAGCGCAGGGCGTTGAATCCTGCGTAAGTCATGCGACACAGAGCATCGCCACCGCCGGCGATCATCCCCGGCACCTCTCCGGAGCGTATCAGATCGGCGGCGAAACCGACGGAGAGGGCAGAAGAGGCACAGGCGGTCATGTTGGAGAGCCTTGGCCCTCGACACTGCAGCATCCTCGCCACGGCATCGGCGGGGGAGGAGCTGGGCAATCGGAGGACTCGGGAGGTGCGTGCGGCACGGTTTCCCCGTTCGACCGTCTCGCGGCAGTACAGCTCCGACTCCAGCATGCCGCCGGTCGACGTGCCCAGACAGACACCGAAATCCTCCAGCACTCCCTGCCCCTCGAGGCCGGCCTGCCGCACGGCCTCCAGGGCCGAGGTCAGGCAGAGCCGATCGGTGCGGGCGGTTCGGCGTGCCTCCAGGCGGTTGCGACTCGGCAGCGGCGGCAGGTGGGCAATCTCTCCACCCAACTCGCTCAGGCAACCGGCGGTCTCGAACAGCTTCAACCGGTCGATTCCGCTCTTGCCCTCCAAGGCCCGTCCCCACACCTGGCGCTGGTTGGTCCCCAGGGCGCAGACGATTCCGAGCCCGGTGACTGCAACCCGGCGGGCGGCGCTCAAGTGCCCGCCCCCGCGGGAATTCGCTCCAGCACCTTTAATAGTGGAATGGGCGGCGCCAGCCGGAAGCTGCGGTGCAGTCGGATCGCCGAATAAAAGATGGCCAGCCGGCAGCGCACCGAAAGCGTCGGCTCGGGAACTCCGGCCAGGAGGCTGATGACCGATTCGGTGATTCCGAAGCGGGTGGCGGGGCGGAGGAAAAGGTCCATGAACCCGGGCTGGTAGAAGCGGCTCACGATGCGGGTATATTGCGCCAGGTGGCGGCGCACCTTTTTCTCGTAGTCGGAGAATCGGGCCGGGGACAGGCTGGCGGCGCTCTTTGTGGAACCCAGAGCCTCGTGCAGTGCGTCGGAGGCCATTTCCGCGGAAGACATCGCCAGCCAGACCCCGGTGGAAAAGACCGGGTCGATGAAGGCCGCGGCATCCCCCAGGAGAAGGTAGCCATCGCCCGCCACCTCGCGACACTGGTAGCTGTAATCGCTGGCCGAGTACACCTCGGAGATGCGGCGGGCGCCGCCCATGCGGGCCCGGGCGGCCGGACAGCTCTGGAGCGCCTCCTCCAGGAGCTTTTCGGGGGGCATGGCGAGGGACTTGAGCGTGGACCCCTCCATGACCAGCCCCACGCTGGCTTTCTTGTCAGGCAGCGGAATCAGCCAGAACCAGCCGTCCTGGAGAATCACCAGGACGATATCGCCTCCGGCGGGCCCTTCATCCCGCAGCACTCCCTCGTAGTGGGCGAACACCGCGGCTTTGCGCAGGTGAGCAGTCATGGAGCGCAGGCGGCGCCGGCTGGCGACGAAGGCGTCGCGCCCGCTCGCGTCCAGCAGGAATCTCGCCCGGTGGCGCTCGATCCGGCCGCCCTCTCGCCGCACGCTCAGATCGCACCCTTCCTGGTGAGAGGGTTGGGCCTCCACCACCGCCGACGCCTCGTGAACCTCGGCCCCTTTGCTCCGGGCGTTTTCGAGAAGCAGCGCGTCGAATTCCGAGCGCAGGACGTGGAAGGCGCGCGGATGGCCCGGCACCAGCCCTTTCTGAAACTCGATGTAGCGGGTGATGGCCCCGTCGCTGGAGAACAGCCGCGCGCCCCACTTCTCGATGAAGCGGCCTTCCAGCGCCTCCAGGACTCCCAGCCGGCGGAACAAGTCGAGGTTGAACGGCAGCAAGGACTCGCCGATGTGAAACCGGGGGAAGCGCTCCTTCTCGAAGAGCACCACGCTCCGGCCGGCGGCGGAGAGGAGCGCCGCCGCGGTGGAGCCGGCCGGACCTCCGCCGATAATCGCCACGTCATGCATGGGGAGGCTCCGGCGCCCGAGAAGCGGGCTGGGACCAGACATCGTAGAAGTTGAACCACTGATCGGGATTCTCGGCGATGACCGACTCGAGCATGCCGGTGACTTGAGCCATGGCGGAGCGCATCGCAGCCCGCGAATCGGCCTTTTCATGGCGCTCGAAGCGCATGGGTGGATGGGCTCGTATTCGGTAGCGCCCGCCACGATCGAGCAAAATGAAGACCGGCAGAATCGGCGCTCCGGTGGCAATCGACAGCTCGACGGGCCCGGTGGGCAGCTGGGTCTCTACCCCAAACAGCGGGAGCGACATCACGTTTTGCCCGACCGGCCGATCCGTCTGAATGGCCACCACCTCACCCCGCTTGAGTGCCAGCATCAGCTCCACTGCCAGGAGCGGCGAGCTTCCCATCTGATGAACCCGTAGATTGGGGTTGTCCCTCGCCTCGGCGGCATAGCGGGTGACTTCCGCGGGGTCTTCGCTCAGCATTACCACGTGAACCGGTAGATCGAAAATCTGCAGCAGCTTGAGCCCCAGGTCCCAGTGGCCCAGATGCGCCGTCGCGATGATGACCCCGCGGCCTTCGCGGATGAGCTCCCGGATGAGGGCTTCGGATTCTCCCGAGTCGAGGCGCTCGCGGAAGCGCTCGACGGAGAGGTGCCGAATCTCGGTGTAGGCCACCATGAACCGGCTGAAGTTGTAGAACAGCCGGTAGGTCAGTCGGAGATTGGCCATCCCCGTCGTCCCGGTGATGCGGCGCAGGTTACGCCGCACGGCGCGACGCTCTTTCCCCATGCAGAGCAGGAATAGGAGGCTCGTCACGTGATGCAAGGGGATCAGGATGAAGAACGGGAGCCGCGGAGTGATTCGGAGGATCAGCTCCCAGGAGAGCGGCTTGTTGAAGCCGTGAAAATACCAGCGCCGGCGGGCCGGACGCTCGCGGGGGGCGGGGCGGGTCAGCATCGTAGGCGTATCCAATGGAATCTCCACATCGCGGCTGTGAAGACCCTCATCCTATTCAATCGAGGTATCGGCGGCAAGGCCCAACCGGGAGAGGCTAGGCCCCGGCTAAGAAGCGGATCGGCCCCCAGGCGGCTCAGGGCATCTCATCGTAGGCAGCGGCGCAGTTGTCCCGGAACCGGTCGGCATATCCGCTGTAGTCCTTGTAGGCCGCCAGCTCGACGCTCTTCAGGAAATCCTCCCGGGACAATCCCTTGACCTTCGCGACCCGTGCCGTTTCAAGCAGATCGGCGATATAGCGGCGAAATTCCTTGAGCCCGGCCAGGTCGGTGACTTTCCCATGGCCGGGAATCACTTTCGCATCGGGCGCGACGCGGGCGATCACCTTGTCCAGCGCCACCGCGTAGCCCTTGGCGGAGCCGCCGCCTTCGACATCGATGAAGGGGATGATGTGGTTCCAAACCAGGTCTCCGGCGTGCAGAACCTTGGCGCTCTCGAAATAAACGACACTGTCGCCGTCGGTGTGGGCGGGGGGAGTGTGCCAGATCTGGATCGTCTCGGGCCCCTGATAGAGGCGGAATTCCGAGTCGAACGTCAGGAAAGGGGCGGCGATTTCCTCCACCTTGATCTTCCTGGCCCACTCGATCTGCTCCGCATAGAACGCCGCTTCATCCTTCTTGCCTGCTTTCTGTGCCGCTTCCAGCTTCGCCGGGTACTCCTTGAGGATTTCGCCGGGTGCGGCCAGCATGTGCTTGCGCACGTTGTCGTGGGCCAGAATGAGGGAGAAAGGGCGAAAAACCGGGTTTCCTCCCACATGGTCCGGGTGATGATGGGTATTGAGAAGATACTTGATGGGCTTGTCGGTGACTTTCTTGATCTGCTCGACGATGCCGGGTGCGATTTTCTCGAACTGGGAGTCCACCACGAACACCGCATCCGGTCCCACGAAGAACCCCACGTTGCCGCCCCGCCCGTAGAGAGCATAGACACTTCCCGAGAGTGGCTCCAGCGTGAAGATCTCGTCGGGTTTTCGGTCGTGATGCGATTGAGTGAGAGCGGGAGCCCAGTTGAAGGTGGCAAGGGCGGCTCCGGCGACGAGCAGGAAAAGGGGACGGCGAATCATGGGATCTCCTCGGAAGCAGCCTAGGGAAGCCCCGCGCAGCACCTATCCGGCGGGCGCGGGGGCGGGCTCGAATTCGTCCTGAATCTCCCCGAATATTTCCTCGATGATGTCCTCCATGGTGAGGATTCCTATGGCGGCGCCTTTGTCCTCCACGGCGGCGATGTGGATGCGGCGCCGGCGCATGTCGCGAATCACGGCGTCGATCCGGTCCTGGGGGGAGACCACCAGAAGCGGACGAAGGATGCGATCCAGATCCAGGGAGGCCCTGTCTACCGGGCTCAGCCACACCAGGTCCTTCAGGTTGATGATCCCCACGAAGCGTAGGCCGGCCTTGTCCGCCACCGGATAGCGCGTGTGGCCCGTCTTCCGTCCGCGCTCCAGATTCGCCTCGACGGGAAGCAAGGGGTTCCAGATGGTCGTGCGGCTGCGAGGCACCATGACATCGGCGACCTTCTTGTCGGAGAAGCGCGTGGCCCGCTGCATGATATCCATTTCCACCGGCGTCAGGATCCCATGGTGGGAGGACTCGGTGAGGACCATTCGGAGCTCCTCCTCGCTGCGGCGCATCTCATGCTCGGTGTGGCGGATTCCCAACCCCCGCAGGGCCAGCATGGAAAGCGAGTTCATCAGCACCAGAAGCGGGTAGGCAACCAGGTAGAACAGCCGCAGGGGAATGGCGATGCGCACCGTCAGGCGACCCGGCCTTCGGATGGCCGCGGATTTCGGGACCAGCTCTCCCAGGATGATGTGCAGCACGGTAATCAGGGCGAAAGCGGCCGTCAGGGCGGCCGAGCGCACCGCCAGGGAGGAGCCGAAGCCTACCCAGGTGAACAGGGACTCGAAGAAGGGAGCAAAGGCCTCTTCCCCGATCCAGCCCAGACCGAGGCTCATCACGGTGATCCCCAGCTGGCAGGCGGAGAGGTAGGCGTCTAGATGATGGAGAATGTCGGCGGCGAGCCGCGCCCCGCGATCACCGGAGAGCTCCAGCTCGCGAATCCGGGTGGGTCGGACCCGCACGATGGCGAATTCGGCGGCTACGAAAAAGGCGTTACCCGCCACCAGCAGCAAGGCCAGCGCGAGACGGAGCGAGACGTGCGCCAGATCCAACGGATTCTCTCCTCCCGGCGGGTTCTCCGGGCCGGATCAAAATAGCCGCTTCTCGGGAGGATGTAAATTCGGCTAGGGGAGCGGGACGGGCGAATTCCGGGCCAGCACGGTGCGCTCGAGGGAGGCGGGTTCCGGCAGGAACCGCCGGTAGTGGGCCCAGGCGTGGTGATCCTTGCGCAGGATGTAATCCCTGAAGGATTCGAAGTGCATGGTGTAATTCCGGAAGGCTTCCAGGTAATCCGCGTGGGTCAGGGTCGGATACTCGCCTTCCTCGGCCTCCACCAGGTTGTACCCCCACGCCACCGCTTCGTAGAAGTGCCGGTCCACCTCGGGATTCCCGAAAGAAGGCACGGGAGTGCGATCTCCCCGGGCGAGATGACGGGCATGGAAGTACTCATGGTCGATCAGCAGCATGGCCCATCCCAGACTCCGTCCTGCCTCCCGGGAGTCGGCATAGACGACCACGTCGTTCTTGACCCCGTGGCCCAGGAGCGGCGCGTCATCGGGCAGGGTAGGGTCGTTCCCCCCTTCCCGAACCAGGCCCATATAGAGCGTCGAGGGATGAAAACGAGAGGATCCGCTGCGGATCGCCCCGATGTAGTTGGCATAGTCGGGATGCATCGCGGCGAGGATGCTCTGAAAGTCGTCGCTGGTGGCGATCGGCACTCCGGCGGCGACAGCCAGACAGGAAAAAAGCATCAGAATCGGAAAAAGAAATCCCCCGCGCCGGCGCAAACCGGTTCACCCCTTTCTCTCAGAACCCTTGTGGGACGGGCATTTCAGAGGAACAACCCGACTTGGTTATCCTCATACGACGAGATCGGCCGCCGGGCAAGGAAAAAGAGAAACTTCTGTTTGGACTGTGGACAAACTCGACATTGTCGAGCTGCCTTGACAATAGGCAGGGTTAATCCCTAGTATTCTCGCGCTTCAGGGCTGCTATGCCTTTTCAGGGAGATCGATATAAATGGCCAGGGATGCGTATACCAGCAATGGCGCCATCGCCCGCCGCGTCTATCGCGCCTTGAAGACCCCCACCGACAACAATCGGCGAACCGATCCCATCCTCGCCTTTCATTTCAAGGGCCGGGGAGATTCGGTGATCATGCGCTGCAACAAGGAGCCTGAGATCAGCGTAAAAGGAAGGGATCAGACGGCCGGTGAGGTGAAATTCTTCGCCTATTCGGACTTCTCCGATTACGATGAGAGCAACGTTATTTTCAAGCTGAAGGATGAAGTGACGCTCGTCGAATTGTACGGGAAAGGCTCTGTGGAGCCCATGCAGTGGGAGAGCTGGGAGAAATTCGTGCGCTGGCTGGACACCCTGAGCGAAGAAGGCATCCAGATCTCCCTCAAGCTCCCTTGTCTGGTCTACGAGGCGGTTCGCAAGCAAAAGCCCTCCATGCAAAACTTCATCGTGGAATCCGTCAAGCGAAGCCTCAAAGGTAAAGAGAAGGACTAGCCCCCGGATGATGCGAGCGAAGCGGTGGCTGTTCTCGATCTGCCTGCTGGCTGCGTGTGCAGCCCCGGCGGCGCTTCGCCTCGCTTCCCCGGCCTCCGGGGAAACTCCCATTTTCGATCCTGCGCAGCTGCGCCCCGGGATGATGGGGGTGGGACGGACGGTGTTCCAGGGGGTGACTCCGGAGGATTTCCAGGTGGAAATCCTCGGCGTGCTGAAAAACGGCATCGGGCCGCAGCAGGACATGATTCTGTCGCGGCTGCATGGAAAGAACGTGGAGCGCACCGGCGTGATCGCGGGAATGAGCGGGAGCCCCGTCACCCTCGACGGCAAGATCGTCGGTGCGGTCTCGTACCGGTTGGGCACGTTCGAGAAGGAAGCCATCGCCGGGATCACTCCCCTCGCCGACATGCTGAAGGCCGCCGACATGCCCCGCTCCGCCGTCGCCTCGCTGGCGGCCTCCCTGTTGAAGGAATGGGAGAGTCCCGGCACGGTCGCCGCTTCGTTCCGCGCGGTCCCGGTTCCCGGCATGGCGGCTTCCCTGGTACCCATCGGCACGCCGCTGGTGTTCGCCGGCTTTCCCGACTCCCTGATCCGGGAGGTGACGCCGCTGTTCCAGGCTCGAGGGCTCGAGCCGGTGGCCGGAGGGGGCGGACAAGGATCGGGAGTGGATTACCCCATCACGCCGGGAGTGGCCATCTCGGTCCCGCTGCTGCGCGGCGATCTCAGTATCGCCGCCACCGGGACCCTGACTCACGTTCAGGGGAACAAGGTTTGGGCCTTCGGCCACCCCTTCTTGGGCACCGGCTCGGTCCGCTATCCCATGGCCCGGGCGGAGGTCATCGTCACCTACCCCTCCTTGCTCGGCTCCTTCAAGATCGCCAACTCAACCTCGATCATGGGAACCCTGCTACAGGATCGTCTCACGTGCATCGAAGGAGAGCTGGGCGCCGCTCCGGAAATGCTCCCTGTGACCGTGAGCCTGGAGAGCCCATCCGGGAATCGTCGATTCAGCTTCGAAGTGGTTCAGGACGACGCGCTCACGCCGATTCTCGTAGGACTCTCCGTCCAGGCCAGCCTGCAGCGGATTCTCCAGTACTCCGCGGAGAGCACGCTGCGCGCCGAAATTCGCGTGGAGAGCGAGCAACACCCGACGCTGAGCTATTCGCTGATCGAATCGGATACGGGCGGAATCCAGTCGGCCGCCGCCGGAGGGGTGGCCCGGGAAGTCGCGACGCTTCTGAACGTGATCTACGGCAACCGGTTTCAAGAGCTGCGGGTGAAGTCGGCCAACATCAAGGTCGCGTCCTTGCCAGAGGCTCGCCTGGCGCGGGTGAGCGAAATCTCCATAACCCCTTCCCAGGTCCATCCCGGGGGGGAGTTGACGGTGCGGGCCGCCGTGCAGCCCTATCGGGGTGAAGCCTTCCTCAAGGAATTCCGGGTACGGATTCCACCCGATACTCCCAATGGACCGCTGAATGTCCTGGTATCCAGCGCTTCGAACCTGAACGGGCTGGAGGGAGGGGTGCTCCAACAGCGCTTCAGCGGAGCGCCCGGCGTGGACGAGCTGATCCGCTTCGTCAACTCACTGCGGCACGATAACGGCCTCTATCTCCAATTGACCCGGCGCGGGCTGGGAGCGGTGGTGCAGGGCGAGACGCTCCCGACGCTTCCCCTCTCGGTGCTCTTCACCCTGGGGAGCAACCGGTTTGCAGGGGAGGAGTATCCCGCGGCGGAGCTGCCGGTGCTGGAGGTCATGGAAAAGACCGATTTCGTCCTGACCGGCGGTCGGCGCACCACCATTCAGGTTCGCTGATGAATCACGGAAGAAGGGGAGGAAGGATGCGACGCGGGAGTTGGATGGGGCGATTCTTCATTCTGTCGGCTTTTGCGGGCCTGGCAGTGACGCAGGCCTGGCCGGTCACCACCCAGGCCTGGAAGAACCGGAGCCGATCGGAACGGGAACAGGGAGACTTGAACGGGGTTTCCCTGAAGGCTGACGGGACGCTCACGCTGGGTCCGGCCTTCGAGACGCTGGCCACTGCCGCGGATCCGTATATCTGGTCGATGGCGCGCGATTCCAAGGGCAACCTCTACGCCGGCAGCGGCAACGACGGGAAGGTGTACCGATTAGCCAAGGGCGGCAGGCTCGAGAATTTCTTCGACTCGCAGGAGCTCGAGGTGCACGCTCTTGCGGTCGACGCCAGAGACAATCTCTACGTCGGCACCTCGCCGCACGGGAAGATTTACCGCATTGCTCCTTCCGGGAAGGCCGAAGAGTTCTTCGATCCCAAGGAGACCTATATCTGGTCGATGCTTTTCGACGGCAAAGGCAACCTGATTGCCGGCACCGGGACGCAGGGGAGGATTTACAAGATCTCGCCCGCCGGGAAAGGGGAGATCTTCCTCGACACCGATGAAGCCCACATCCGAGTTCTGGACCAGACGCCCGGTGGAGACCTTCTGGCGGGCACCGATGGTAAGGGAATGATCCTCAAGATCGATGCAACCGGAAAAAGCCAGGTGCTCACGACTTCTCCACTGTCGGAGGTGACGGCGCTGGTGACGGGAAGCGCCGGGAGGATTTACTTCGCGGCCGCAGGCCAGAGCAGCTCGCGCGGGGCCCAACGCCCGGCAGCGCCGCCAGCACCCCCCAGACCCGCACCAGGCCAGGGAGGCGAGGAGGAGCGCATACCGGGACAGCCGCCGGCAGAATCGCCCGCTCCGCAGCCCCCGACGCAGCAGCAGCCCTCCGCCGCGCCAGCGGCCCAGATCGGCGCGGCGGTGGAGAGCAAGATTATGGCGCTCGAGATGGATGGTTACTCCCGTGAAATCTGGTCGCAGCAGGGAGAGCTGATTCTCTCCTTGGCGGTGGATCGCGATGGAAAGGTGATCGCCGGCGGAGGCACGGACGGGAAAATCTACCTGGTGGATCCGATGCGCTCCGAGTCCACCCTGCTGGAGAAAGCCGACTCTTCGCAGCTGAGTGCGCTGCTCAAAGAGCCGGACGGGTCGGTCCTGGCGGCGGGGAGTAACCTGGGGGCCATTTACCGCCTGGGGGGCAAGGTCGCTTCGGAGGGTACCTTTGAATCCGCCGCCTACGACACCAAGGTGTTTTCATCCTGGGGAAAGATGAGCTGGCAGGAGGAGACTCCCTCGGGCTCCTCGGTGAGCCTCCAGGTCCGTACCGGGAACACCGCTGAGCCCGACTCGACCTGGTCGGAGTGGTCGGCACCTTATGCGAACCGCGCCGGAAGCGGTGTGAACAGCCCCAGTGCCCGCTACGTGCAATGGAAGGCCACGCTCAAGAGCGGCGGCAAGGAGTCTCCAAGGCTTGGGGAGGTGGATGTGACCTACCTGCAGCGAAACCTTCCACCCGAGCTGAAATCGGTGGATGTTCAGGCGCCCGGCACGGTTTTTCAAAAGGCCAACCGGTCATCCAGCAGCGCCGCAACACCGGGGGAAGGCGGCAGCGCCACGGGCAGGGCAGACCGCGACAAGGGAAGCCGCCGCACATCCCAGCAGCCTCGACCCCAGAACGATCCGGAAGGACGAGCCGCGCAATGGGGCGCCTCGGATCCGAACGGCGACGACCTGATCTATTCGGTCTACTATCGCGGTGCGGAAGAGACGCAGTGGAAGCTCATGGAAGCGGATTTGACCGATTCCTTTTTCAGCTGGGACGCGACTTCTCTGGCGGACGGGACCTACCTGCTCCGCATCGTGGCGGAGGATTCCCCCTCCAACCCGGTGGGCGCGTCCCTGTCCGCCGAGCGGCTCAGCGACCCCTTCGACGTGGACAACAACCCACCTCTGATCAGTCCCATCCAGGGCGCCATGTCCGGCTCCAGCCTGAAGCTCGAGTTCGAAGCGACCGATTCATTCTCGGACATGGGGGAGGTTTTCTACTCGGTGAATGCCAGGGACTGGGACCTGCTGCCTCCCATCGATGGCTTCACCGATTCGCCGCACGAGGCGTACCGGGTGGAAGTGAAAAACCTCGCGGCCGGGGAAGTTACGGTGGTGGTGAAGGCCAGCGATGCGGCGGGAAACTCGGCCACCTCGAAGAAGGTGGTGCAGATCGGGGCGCCCCGATAGCCCGCAGGGATAACAGCGTCCGCTAGAATCTCCCCAGCGCCAGCGCATCTCCCTGGGCCAGGGTCCGGATGAGCTCTTCCTTGAAATAGTCCGAGCTGGAACGGACCGGCGCGGGAATCCGCTGATCGTAGGCTTGCCGGCTGCGATCGATCTCAACTTTGAGCCTGTCGTAAATATCCCTCTGCTTGCGCCCCGCGACCACCACGTCCTCGTTGTAAAGCAGCAGCTCGGACACGAGCAGGCGCGCGAAGCGCCGGGCGTCGTCGTGCAGTCGCGTCTCTTCGGCAGACAGATCGGAGGGTCCGGCCGAACTCTCCCGGGCGAAAGAGGCGTATTCGAGCTCTTCATCCAGAGGATCGGGCTCGAGGAGCTCCGTCGCCGGTGCCTCCTCTTCGGTCTCCTCGGTCTCGGCAACCGGCGGGATGCGGATCTCCACGTCGGAGTGAGCTACGACCTCGGGCGACTCCCGCCGGGTTTCGAGGGCGAGCTTGTCCGCCGCCAGCGACGCGACGCAAATCAAAGCCTCCGCCGAGGGGAAATCGCACAGACACGCTCCATCGCCTCCGTCGTCTCCGTAGAGAATCGCGGAGACCCGGTCTCGCACGATCAGAGGAGCTGCCACGGCAGTGCTGGGAATGCGCTGCCCGGGAACCGGCGGCGGCAGTAGCGAGGCATACTCCGAAGCGTCCTCGCTGCGCATGGTCGCGCGCGACTCGATGGCGCTCCTCAGCAGCGGCACACCGGACAGGGGAATCCTCAGCGAACGGGCGGGATCCCCGTCCTCGCTTTCCGGGAGCCCAACGGAGCTCCAGCCATGCGCGGAGTCGCCCCGGACCATGAAAAGACAGGCCCGGGAAAAGCACAGCGAAGCCCCTTCCAAGACGCGGTCCAGCAGGGCAATTTGATCCGCCGCCTGGGAAAGCCCCTTCACGAGGGCGACGAGGAATTCGGGTCCCTGGAAGGGGGCGGCTTCCTCTCCCGAGTCGGCGCCCGGCTCGAGCGCGTCGAGCGCGATGGGTTCTGCCATCTCACGGCCCAGGGCCTCGACTCCGGCGGCGAACCGGGCCGCCCGCTCCTGGAGAATTCGCAGAACGTGGGCTTCCGCCCCTTGTCGATCGAGGGGAGCCATGATTTTCCTCCCGATGCCTCAGGATTTGTAGAGGTTAGACAACGGCCACCAAGCGGCGGGCATTATAGCAGAGGGAAGCGTACGGACCATTCAATCCTGATAAACGACGTCCAGCCATTGCCTGGCGATTTCCCGGGAGCCGCTGACATCGGCGCAACTAAGCGCCTGTTCGTAGCGCAACAGGGCTTCGTCGCGGCGCTGCAGCATGTCCAGCGTGTTGCCGGCGCGCAGCAGAAGCCAGCCCCTCCAGACGTCCAATGAATCGGCGGGAAGGGCGATCCCCTTTTCGAAAGCGCTCAGGGCTTCCGGGTATTTCCGCAGCTTCATGTTGGCCATACCCAGTCGAAACAGAGCTTCCGGATCCTTGGGATGGCTTTTCAGGTATTCCTCGACTTCACGAATGGAGGCATCGTAATCACCGCGATCATAGAGGTAGGAAGCGTGCTCCAGAGGACGGAAGGTTTCCTCGGGCGTGGTCACCAGCGCCTCCACCAGGCCAGTGGCCGGAGCGAAGGGGTGCGCGAGCGTTTGGGGCTCCCGTATCCAACCATCCTGCCGGGCCCTTTCCATGATGCGGAACCCCAGCGCGGTGAAAGCCGCGGCGAACGCCTCGTCGCGCGTCGCCCCGATTTTTTCGGACAGCTGGTTTCCATGCAGGGCCGCCAGGGCGCGCTTCACGTAGAGCTGGGATGCCTGTCGGAGAATGGCCAGAAGCGCGCTGTTTTTCTTGAGAGAGGGAACGGCGACTTTTTTGCCGCTGTCCAGAATCCCCAAAGACTGGAGCGTCAGTTCCGTCTGCGGGTCGGTCCAGGGGAGGTGTGCCAGTGATCCGTCCAAAATAAGACGCCGGGTGGAGAAGTCCTGCACGGTAGGGTTGAGGGAAGAGATGGGCGTCCAGACGTAATGCGACGTCTCGGTCCCCGAGCCGTAGCGATCGACCCCAATGAGCGCGGGGTCTTTGGGGATTTGAATCCAGAAATATCCCTCATCCCGCATGCGCCGGGCGTCCAGGGCCCCGGCATCAACGAGCATCTCCTCTGCCCGTCTGGATTCGAGAATCTCCGACCAGAACAGAGCGTACAGCCACGGGGCCACCTTTTCCTTCTTGGCGGCCTTTTGCGCCTTCTTGAAGTAGGGGCGCAGGTCGGGATAGACGCTTTCAGCGGCCTTCTGAACCGTCTGGTTGAAGGCGGTGAGCGCCTCGCCGCGCAGGATTGGAAAGGCGGGACGATAAACATCACCCGTCTTGCGCACCATCCTCGATGCCACGAGATCGTCCAAATCGAGTTCCAAATCCGGCAGTCCCAACTTTTCCAGGTCGGCTCGGGTTGCGCCTTCCTGCAGGGCAAGAAAAACCGCCCCCAGGTCCGGATCGCTCAGGACATCGGTATTCCATGCTTCGCGAAAATTGCCGAGGTAAGCCACTCCCACCAGGTACTCGATGGGAACCCCCAATTCGGAGGGAGCCAAAAAATCAGTTGGTGCGTCGGCTGCCGGCGATTCCTGTGCGGGTTGGGATTGGCTGTCCTGTGCCTGGAGGAGTCCGGGACCGATTGCCGAAGCGAACCAGAGCGACAGGAAGACCGGGATCCACCCGGAGCGGGACGAGTCTGCTGTGGGTCGATTCATCAAGGCGAACCCCTCGGGTGATCAGCGCGCCAGTCAACCGGAAGTTGATACAAGAGAAGTCATGTTAACAGAGGCGCCTCGTAGCCTCAAAGGTCCAGAAGGAGGCGAAACCAGGCTCGGAGCCCAGGGAGATTCGTGGAAAAGCCACAAACCTTGTGGCAGAAAAGAGAATCTCGGAGCGCGAAGGCGCATCCGGAGTCTTGGATGTCTATCAGTAAGCCTTTATAAAACAATAAGTTAAATGATGTCCCGCAAATCCACGGACGATTGGCACGGACCCTGCTCTGCTGCTCTCCGCCTCGACTAAGGGGCTTGGGTAATGGGGGGGAAGATGTTTGAGCAGAAAACTCTACGCAGTGAAGTCGGGTTCCAAGGTCACGGCCTGCACTCCGGAAAGCCGGTTTCCCTGCGAGTTCTCCCTGCCCCTCCCAACAGCGGCATCAAATTCATTCGAACCGATCAGAACCATCATCCGATTCCGGCTCGGGCTGAATGCCTCGGGGACACACGGCTTTCCACCACGCTCACCCGCAACGGGATTCAGGTGGCCACGGTGGAGCACCTGCTGGCGTCACTCGCCGGCTTGGGCATCGATAACGCCCAGGTGGAGTTGGACGGCCCCGAAATCCCCATCCTAGATGGCAGCGCCTCCCCCTTCGTCGAGGCTTTCGTGGAAGTCGGGCTTCTCCGGCAGGAATCACTGCGGGATTTCCTGACGGTGCTGAAGCCCATCGTCGTTGCCGATGGAGAGAAGCGCCTCGCTATCTTCCCTTCGAACGATCTGCGCATCACTTATGCCATTGATTTCCCACATTCTGCCATTGGCTATCAAGAGCGGGAATTCCGCGTTTCCCGGAACACCTTCGCCGAGGAAATCGCGCCGGCGCGTACCTTCTGCCTTTACAGGGACGTGGAAGAGATGCGCCGCCAGGGCCTGGCGCTGGGCGGAGACTTGGGCAATGCCGTGGTCGTGGGCGATGATGGAATCCTCACCGGGTCGCTGCGCTACCACGATGAATTCGTGCGTCACAAGATTCTCGACCTCATCGGGGATCTCAGCCTCGTCGGGCGCCCCCTCCGCGGCCATGTGGTGGCGTTCAAGGGAGGGCACCGGCTGCACACGACTTTGGTTCGCCGCCTGCTGGAGACACCGGATGCCTGGGCCCTCAGTGGCGGACGGGAATCCCTGCCCTCGCAACTGCTGCGAGGCTTCGATCGGCAGAAGGCCGGGCTTCTTCCCGGACAGGCCCTCACCGCCTGACGTCCCGCGCCAGCCCCCGTCCCGCACGCTTGTTTTCCCCACTCCGGTTCCACTAAACTGACCCCGCCGAGATACCCTGACCTTCGCGTTTCCCTCGAAAGAAGTGTGGATGCCGCGGATCCTTCCCGGTCTCGCTCTCCTGATGGTCCTGACGAGCCCGGCTTCGGCCGCGGAGGAAACTCCTTCGCCGGAACCGGGGAGCTCCCCCAGTATCGCCGGATTGAACGTGCAAATCCGCGACGGGGTGGTGCTGGCCTCTTTCCATCTCGCGGGAGCCCTGGATTCCGAAACGCGGGCGCACATCGCTTCGGGGCTTGAGACGACCTTCGACTATCGGGTAGAGCTGGTCCGCAAGCGCCGCTTATGGCCCGACGCGCGCATCCGACAGCACCGGATTCTGACCTCGGCGAAATTCGACAGCCTGTCGCGGCAGTACGGCTTGACCCTGAAGCTGGACGGGGAGGTCGAGCGCAGCTCCACGACCGACCGGGTGGAGGAGATGGAACAGTGGCTCACCGTCGTCCAGGACGTTTCGCTTGGCGTGACGTCGGAGCTGCTCCCGGACCAGGAGTACGCGGTGCGGGTCAAAGCCGACTTCCCGCCGCGCTTCATTCTGCTCTTCATTCCCTGGGACCGGGACACCGATTGGGTCCGGGGTGCGCTCCCGTCCCTTCCTGTGACCGTGCATGAGCCCCGCCCGTAGCCACCGGCCGCGCAGAATTCGCACCGACCGGCTGGTTCTATTCGGTCTTGCGGTGCTGCTGGCATTCTTCCTGGCCGGGTACTTCCTGGCCCGACGGGCCCAGGAGTTCTCCTGGCCGTACCTCACGAACTCCGTCCTGCTCTCCTTCCTGGGCATCACCAACGCCATCCTGATTCTGACGTTGCTGAGCCTGCTCATGCGGAACCTCATCAAGACGCTGAGCGAGCGACGGCGCAACATCCTGGGATCCCGCTTCAAGACCAAGCTGGTGTTCACCATGCTCGCGCTGTGGTTCGTGCCCTCCGGCATCATTTTCTGGGCGGCCCTGCACGCCATTCAGGGAAGCGTCGACCGCTGGTTTTCCACGCCCGTGGATCGGATCGCCGCGGGCTCCCAGGCCGTCGTGGATTCCTTTTATGGGGATTACGAGCGCCGCGCCGCGGCGGCGGCGCGGCGGATCGGCGAGCACCTTCAGTCGCTGCAGCTCCTGGAGCCCGGCACATCCGAAGCCAGGATTCACCAGGAGATGGATGCCATGCTCAAGGCGGAGCGGGTGGATTTGTTGAGCCTGTATCGTGGCGAAGGCGAGCCGCTGACCGTGGCGGATCCTCTCCTGCCGCGCATTGGCGAGCTGGAAGGCATTCCCGCCCAGGTCTTGAGCCGGGCCAAGGATGGAGAGACGTTTCACTGGATTTCACGGCTGGGAAGCGGGGTGGTGGTGCGATGCGGCGCCCGGATAGGGGCCTTCGGCGGGCCGCCTCTGGTGGCCGCCGGCTTCTACATCCCCAAGGACTTGGCCCAGCTCACCAGCCAGATCAATGACTATGCCGAGCGCTACCGCCAGGACAAGGCTCAGCGGCGCTCCATCAAGAACGTCTACATCTTCGCCTTCGCGTTCATCACGCTGCTGGTGCTTTTTTCCGTGACCTGGATTGGGCTTTATCTGGCCCGGGGAGTCACCGAGCCCATCGGAATGCTGGCGGAGGGAACCCGGGAGGTTTCGTCGGGAAACCTGGACTTTCGCCTGGAGGTAAGAACCCGGGATGAGCTGGGAATCCTGGCGGAGTCTTTCAACAAGATGACCGCCGATCTGAAGGGTAGCAAGGAAACCATCGAGCGCTCCAACCGCGACCTGGTCCGGAGCAACCAGGAGCTGGAGGAGCGCCGGCGGTACATCGAGGCCCTGCTGCAAAACATCACCACGGGGGTGATCTCGTTGGATGCCGCGGGGACCGTGACGACCCTGAATCGGGCGGCGTCGAGAATCCTCGACCTGGAGGCTGGGCGTGAGGTCGTGGGCCGGCCCCATGCCGATGTCCTGGCGGCGCCCGAGATGGGTGAGCTGCGAAGCGCCGTCGAGAAGAGCCTGAGGGATCGGGATTTGACCCCCGCGCGGGAGATGACTCTGAGCGTCCAGGGGAATCCGTTGACTCTGGCGGTCTCCTTCTCGCCGCTGGCCGACGGGAGAGGAGGGGCGCCAGGGCTGCTCCTCGTGATGGAAGACCTCACTCCTCTGATGCGGGCGCAAAGGGTGGCCGCCTGGAGGGAGGTGGCGCGGCGCCTGGCCCACGAGATCAAGAACCCCCTGACGCCGATCCAGCTCTCGGCCCAGCGCATCCTCAAGAAGTTCAAGGAGGGAAGCCCCGAGCTTCCCGAGGTCCTGGAGCAGGGGACCGAAGCCATTGTCCGGGAGGTCTCGGGCCTGAAGCGGATGGTGGACGAATTCTCGCACTTCGCCAGGTTGCCGGCCGTGAACCCCGTTCCCTGCGATCTTCACGCCCTCATCGACGACTCGGTGGCGCTGTATGGGGGAGACGGCGGCGCGCTGAGTTTTGAAAAGCGCTATGATTCGCGCATGCCCAGGGTCCTTCTGGATCCGGAGCAAATGAAGCGGGTCTTCGTGAATCTCATCGATAACGCCCGGGACGCGATGGGCGGCTCGGGACGAATCACCTTTTCCACCACCTACCATCCCGAAGTGGAATCGCTCAGGGTGGAAGTGGCTGACGAGGGCCCTGGCATTCGTCCCGGGGATCGGGATCGGCTCTTTGTTCCGTATTTCTCGACCAAGAAGAAAGGAACGGGTCTGGGACTCGCCATCGTGAACCGGATTGTCTCCGACCACAGCGGCTACATTCACGCCGAAAACAGACGGCCACGGGGCGCATGCTTCATCATGGAACTGCCCGCCCGCAGGGCTTAGGGACGAAGTATGGCCAGGGCCAGAATTCTCGTGGTGGACGACGAGGAGGGGGTGCGCTCTTCGCTGATGAGCATTCTCCGGGATGAAGGCTACCTGGTAGAAACGGCGGAGTCGGGTGAGAAATGCCTGGAGTTGATCGGCAGGAATGAATACCAGGCGGTATTCCTGGATGTCTGGATGCCCGGGAGGGATGGGATGGAGATCCTGACCGAAGTGACGGCTCGTCCGGGGGCGCCGGCCGTGGTCATGATCTCGGGTCACGGCACCATCGAAACCGCGGTCAAGGCGGCCAAGATGGGGGCCTATGATTTCATCGAGAAGCCCCTGTCGCTGGAGAAAGTCACCCTGACGCTGCGCAACGCCCTCAAGCAGCGGCGCCTGGAGGAAAAGAACCGTCTCCTGAAGGAGGAGCTCTCGCAGGATGAGACGCTCGTAGGGGACTCTCCGCCCATTCGCAGGCTGCGCGAGGAGATCGCGCTCGCGGCCCCCACCCTCGGCCGGGTGCTGATCCTGGGAGAGAACGGGACCGGCAAAGAACTGGTGGCCCGGATGATCCATTCCCGCAGCCTGCGTAAGGACGAACCGTTCGTGGAAGTGAACTGCGCCGCCATTCCGGAGGAGCTGATCGAATCGGAACTCTTCGGCCACATGCGCGGCGCCTTCACGGGCGCGGTGGAGAACAAGCGAGGAAAATTCGATCTGGCGGACGGCGGAACCCTCCTCCTGGACGAGATCGGCGACATGAGCCTGAGGACCCAGGCCAAAGTCCTGCGGGTGCTCCAGGAGCAGACTTTCGAGCCGGTGGGAGGGGCGGGAGCGACCCGCCAGGTCGACGTGCGAGTCATCGCAGCCACGAACAAGGATTTGGCTCAATCCATTGCCCGCGGGGGGTTTCGCGAGGACCTCTATTTCCGTCTGAATGTCATCCCCTTGATGGTTCCCCCCTTGCGGGAGCGCCGCGAGGACATTCCGGCGCTCACCCGCCACTTCCTGCAGCGCTTCGGCGCCGAGTACGCCCGGAAGAGGGAGGTGTCGCCGGGAGCGCTGGAGGCCCTGAAGCGGTACGACTGGCCCGGGAACGTCCGGGAGCTCCGCAATACCCTCGAGAGGATGGTCATCATGACCGGGCAGACAGAAATCCGGCTGGAAGACCTCCCGGCAGCCGTCAGGGGACAGGAAAAGGAAGGCAGCCATGATTGGGATGCCTATGATGGCACCTCACTCAAGAAGGCCCGGGCGGCCTTCGAACGGCGGTTCATCACCCATATGCTGCAGGAAGTGGGGGGGAATGTGAGCCGCGCAGCGGAGCTCCTGGGGGTCGAGCGAAGCCATCTCTACCGCAAGCTCAAGGCTTATGGAATCAAGGAGGGAAGCTGAGAGATCGCGCCTTGACTTGGGGGGGGGGAGTCTGCTAAAAGTAGCGGCGCCTTTTGGGGTTACACGGTTTTTTGAGGCTGAAACTGGCTTCGTCAGGGTGCTTGAGGATAGTTCAGTGCGATTGAACCGGGCGGTTGAGTATGGCATTGAAGGACTGACGGTCCTGGCGCGCGCCGACCGGCGGCGCTCCACGATGCTACGAGAGGTTTCCAGGGCGACCTCCATCTCCGAAACCTTTCTCGCCAAAATTTTCCAGAAACTTGTGCGCAGTGGCCTGGTCCGCTCCCGGCGCGGCTTCCGCGGCGGCTTTTTCCTGGCCCGGCCGGCGAGTCAAATCACGCTCCGAGAAGTCATCGAAGCGCTCCAAGGACCGATTTCCTTCCCGATCCCGCGAACAGCGCCCGCGACGAGTCAGATTCCTGACGCCGGCGGGCGGGGGCTCCTCCAGCATGCCCTCGAGCGGGCCCAAGCGAGAGTCCGTGCCGTGCTAGAGGAAACGACCGTGGCCGACCTGACCTCGAACGGCTTCGCAGCTCCAGGCGAGAAACTCGTTTAACCGCTATTCGGACAGAAGTTGTCCGGTTTGGAAGGTGCATGAGCGCATCCGAGATGGGAAAACCCGACATCCGTGTGGATCTCCACGTCCATACCAGGCACTCCCGCCTGCGGTCGTTGCCGGCGCTGAAGGCACGCGATTGCTACTCCCTGCCCTCAGAAGTCTACCGGCGGGCGTTGCAGCGCGGAATGGATTTGGTCACGTTCACGGATCATGACACCATTGACGGTTGCCTGGAGCTGCTGGACCGCGAAGGGCCACTGGACAATTTCTTTATTTCCGAGGAGGTCAGCACCTGCGACCCGCGCTCGGGTGGCAGGTTCCATGTGAGCATCTTCGGCATCGACGAAGGCCAGCACCGGGAGGCTCAGAGGCTGAGGTCGGACGTGCGGGATCTTGCCACCTATCTATCCCGGGAGGGCATCCCGGCTTCCTTGAATCACGTCGGCTCCTCACTGGTACGGCGCGCGCGCTCGCTCGATGAGCTGATGGAAGTGGCAGCGGCCTTCCCCCTCATCGAAACCCGCAACGGGGCCCAGCTGCCCGCCTCCAACGCGGTGGCCGAGCTCCTGGCTCAACGGCTGGAAAGCGACGGGCAACCCGTGGGAAGGACGGGAGGAAGCGATGCTCACACCACCCGTCGTATCGGCTGGACCTGGACGGTGGCCAAAGCAGTGGATCGCGAGACCTTCCTCGACGCTCTGCTGGCCGGGAGCGTCGAATCGGAAGGGCTCTCCGCCCGCGTGGCCCCCATCCTGTGCGACGTCTACGAAATCGTCGCGAGGTACTATGCCGATCTGGTGAGCAACCACCACGAACATTACGCGCCGGGAGAGAGGCGGGTGCCAGCAGCCTGTGCTCTGGTGAGCCTGCCTTTACACCTCGTGGCTCTGCCGGCCACCGGCACCCTGTTCCGGCAGGCTCGGGTGCTCGGGGCGGCTCGCGAGCTTTCACGGGAGCTGGCTCTTTCCTTGCGCCAGAGTTCCCTCGCGGTGTCGGCCGAGGCCGAAATCGCATGAAGAGTTTGTCGGGAGCCAGCGGACTCCCGTCGATTCCTGGATTGCACGTAAGCGGGATGGCGCGTTCCGACCGACGCGACCCCCCGTCCCCCCCATCCGGTCGAAACATCGCCGAACCGGGCCAAGCCCGGCGGAGTCCTGGATCACGATTCTCCGGCACTCGTGCCGGGGACAGGAGAAAAGGAGTGGGATCATGAGTCAAGCCGCCGTTCTCCATGAAGAAAAGCAGAAGAGAAAGAAAGGCACAGGCAGCGAGCCGGTTCGTGCAGTCAGCATTCCAAAAATCAATGAGCCGCTCGTCAAGCACGCGGCGAAGCCGGGTGGACCCGCCGGGCGTGCTGCCCGCCGGGTCATCGGCTCTTTGGCGCATCACCTCGCCAACACCGCCTGGAGCACCTTCCAGGTGGCGAATCGCATGCTCCCCCAGAAGCGGGTCCAGCCGAACTGGGCCCCGGCGCCGCTCTTGAAGAGCTACGAGCGCAGCAAGCCCCCCCTGGGGTTCCCGCGGGAAACCGATTCGCTCTGTCCCAAGTGCGTCCTGGAGGTTCGCTCCGCCATCATGCAGGGGAGGGAGGACTGGCAGGTCCTGATCCAGGGAAAGCCGGGCGAGATCAAGGCGCGGATCGTGGAGCGCGATGGCAAGATTTACATGGAGAAGGACTGCTCCCGGCACGGTCATTTCGAAGATCTCATGGCCGTGGACTCGGAGTTCCTCAAGCGGATGGAGAAGCTCTATCCCGGGCGCGATTTCCGGATGGCCAAGGACAATCTCCACCAGCACGGCACGTCGTCAATCCAGTTCGGCCGGGGTGCGGTGCTCACCGTGGACCTGACCAACCGCTGCAACATGATGTGCAATCCGTGCTTCATGGACGCCAACCAGGTGGGATACGTCCACGAGCTGACCTGGGAAGACATCCGGGAGCTCCTCGACAACGCCATCAGCATCAAGCCCCGCCGCCAGCTATCGGTGCAATTCTCGGGCGGCGAGCCGACCATCTCCCCTTACTTCCTGGACGCCGTGGCCTACGCCAAGCAGCTGGGTTACCAGTCCACCCAGGCGGCTTCCAACGGGATTCGCTTCGCGCAGGAGCCCGAATTCGCCAAGAAGGCGAAGCAGGCAGGGTTGCGGCTTGTCTACCTGCAGTTTGACGGTGTGGGAAATGAGAACAACCAGCACCGTAAGGTGGGCAACCTCTACGACGTGAAGCTGCGGGCGCTGCAGAACCTGAAAGCGGCGGGGATCGACGTGACGCTGGTGGTCACCGTGGTGAACACGGTCAACAACCACCAAGTCGGGCCGATCGTGAAGTTCGCCATCGACAACATCGACAAGATCAACGCCGTTTCGTTCCAGCCGGTGTCCTTCACCGGCCGGGACGACGAGATCCTCGATGAGGATCGGCACCGCCAGCGCTACACGCTCTCCCACCTGGCCCACGACGTGAAAGAACAGCTGGGCGTGACCGAACCGCTGAGGGATTGGTACCCGCTGTCGGCCTCGGGGCCGTTCTCGGATCTCAAAGACCAGCTGGATGGCGTGGAGGCTCAGTTCGGATCGCTCAAGTGCGGCTGCCACCCGAACTGCGGAATCGGCACCATGCTCCTGGTGAACCAGAGCACGAAAGAGATCCTCCCCATCCCGCAGCTCCTCGACACGGACCGGCTCCTCGAGGATCTGAAGCAGGTGAACGATTCCGCCCGAGGAAAATTCCTCACGGTCGCTCAGGTGGCCCTGTCGGTCATGAGGAATTTCCGCTTCCAGGAGGCGCCCAAGGGAGTCGGGTTCTGGCAGCTGCTCAAGATCATCGACGGGCACAATGGCGGACGCCTGAACCTTGCCGAAAAAGCCCGCTACGAGTGGCGCATCATGCTGGTGGCGGGAATGTGGTTCCAGGACCTTTTCAATTATGATTTCCGGCGCACGGAGATGTGCATCATCCCCTACGCGACCCAGATGGGGGAAATCTCCTTCTGCGCCTATAACACCGGGGTCGGCTGGAGGCAGATCGTGGAGCACGTCCACCAGACCGCCACCACGGCCGATTGGTTCTCCCGCAAGGGCCGTCATGCGGTCTACGCCGGGGGCAAGAACGTCCCCCTGGCGGATCAGGCGCTGGTAGCGGGTGGTCCGCTCCCTACGGCCACCTCGGTGGCCGTCCCAGGCCTGAAAATCCTCTCCTCCCCGGCCCAGCAGGCCGAGGCCACCGCGGGGGGCTGCGGCTGCCACTGATTTTCCGAGAGTCGACCTGACCGATGGGCGGGAGTACCGGAGGGTGCTCCCGCCCTTTGCGCTTTTCACGGCACATCCGATTCAAAGCCCGCCTTCCCGGACACGCCTGCACCTTGATTCTGCCGCACCGCGCCCCTATCTTTCCCTGGCCCGCCGACCCGCCCGTGAACCTATCTAACCAGGCTGGCGGGCGAAGGAGGAGCGATGGCAGGCTTGCTGAAGCGTGGGGCGTTGACGATTCTGGGCGTGGCCGTAATGCTCGGCTTCTGGACGGTCAAAGGCTGGTTCACCGACGAGGCGAGCGCCTCCCTTTCCCACATTCCCCAGAAGGTCTGGGACGGGGGTGGTGGCACGGTTTTGGTAGAAGTCGAAACTTCCGACCCTGCCCGGGTTTCGCTGACGTTCGAGACCAACAATCAGGTGAATTCGGATGATCACAAGTATCTCGAGACCTGGGAGAAGATCGGCCCCGGAGCGCACACTTTTTCCGTCGAGGTGCCGTCCGAGGTGGGGGGAACGGCGGAGGTCAGCGCGGAGAACCCCAAAGTTGGCTCGAAGGTCCGCATCGCTGTCAAGGTGGATGGCCGAATCGTGGCGGAAGACTTCAGCACTCTCACCGAGCCGCTGCAGCCCGGCTACGGGTTCTTTGCCCAGGTGCATCTGGAGGACTACGCCAGCGGCAAGTCGGAAGAGGACAACTGAAATCGCCCGGGATCTAAAAAAGGTAAGGGTGGGTGCCGGCCCGCTGGAGCTTTCGGAAGGCCAGATTGGCAAGCAGGTAGTGAAGGGAAATGTGGAGATTGCGCCGGGTCGGCGGAAGGAAGCGACGGAGAATCGAACGCAAGGAGAAGAAATCCTCATAGGTGGCCCAGTACTTGGCCATGGCGGTTTCGGGTGACATCTTGAGGGGCCGGATCACGGCGTTGCCGTAATGATAGGCGTCCCAGTCGCGAGTAAGGATTCGTCCTTCGCGATCCATGCGGTCGAAGAAACGCGTCCCGGGATAGGGTATCGGCAGGTGGAATTTCGCCATCGCCACCTTGTTCCGGATGAGGAATTCCAGCGTCTGGTCGAAGTCCTCTGGTGTGTCATCGTCTAGCCCCAGCATGATGAGGGCGACGATCTGAATGCCCCGCTCGCGAATCTCCCGGATCATCTCCGAGTATTCCTGCGCCTTGGCCCAGTTCTTGTTGATGTCCGAGAGGTTGCTCTGTCGAATGGTCTCGAAGCCGATAGAGAGCAGGAAGCAGCCGGAGTCCGCCGCCAGGTCGAGCAGCTCGGGATCCTGGGCGATCTGGATGGTGCACTGACTGCACCAGCGCATCTCGAGCGGCGCCATGGCACGAAAGAGCTCCTTGGCGTAGGAGCGGTTCGCGACGGGATTGTCGTCCATGAACAGGACGCTTCGAGAGCCGAGGGACTGCACGTCCTGCAAATCCCTCAAGACGTCGCCGATGGGCCGCGTCCGGAAGCCGCTGGAATGATACTGGGCCACCGAGCAGTAATCGCAGGCGAAGGGGCAGCCGCGGGTGACCAGCAACGGGAACTGGAAGTAATAATCCCGGTAGAGGGATTCCCGCATCAATTCCCTCCGGAACAGCGGCAAGCTCTCCAGATCCATCCTGGGCAGATCCTTCCAGTCGTGCAGGCGGTCGGATCGGTAAATTCGCTTTTTCAAGCCTCCTGAGCGAAAGTCTTCCACCAACTCCGGCCAGGCGTACTCCGCTTCCCCCAGCACAATGGCGTCGCAATGCTCGAGCGCCTGCTCGGGATTCAACGAAACCCACTGCCCGCCCATCACCACCGTCTTGCCCAGCTGCCGGTATGAGTCGGCCATCCGGTAGGCGCGTCCGATCTGGAGCCCCATGGCAGTAATGCCCACAAGCGACGCGTCGGTGCTCGGGGGAGGCGCTTTCAGGAAATCGTCCACCAGCTCCACCTGGAAACCGGGGGGAGTGAAGGCTTTCAAGTAGACCAGGGTCAAGGCGGAGGTCCAGTAGCGCTCGCAGCGCGCCACGCTGCCGTCCGGGTTTTGGTGGGAGGACGAGATCAGAAGAATCTTGTCGCGGCGACTCATGGAGCCCTTCCCACCAGCCTGCGCAGGGAGAAGCCCACCACGCAGGCGCAGATGCGATAGGTGTCCCGCACCGGACGGAAATGGCTCAGGGCGCGGCCATCGGCGACCAAAAGGGAAATGGGGACCGTCTGGACCTTGCGGCCCAGGGCGGCGGCCGCCAGAATCGCCTCCATTTCCAGCTCGTAAGCCTTGCCCTTGAGGCGCGCGGCGCGGAGAAAAGGCATGGAGTAGAGGCGGAATCCACTTTGCGAGTCGGGGACGCGCAGACCGCTGAAGAAGGCCAGGGCCGAGGAGGAGAAGCGGTTTCCGAACCGGCGCATCGGCGACATTCCCGAGAAGTCCCGCCAGCGGGAGCCGATGATGAGGTCGACGCCCCCGGCGCGGAAGGACTGCAGCAGCTTCGGGATGTCATCCGGATCGTGCTGGCCGTCCGCGTCCAGAGTGACGATGGCGTCCACGCCAGGTCCGTCGAGCTCGGCAAAGGCAGTACGGAGGGCCGCACCTTTGCCACGATTTCGTGGCTGAGTCATCACCTGGGCCCCGGCGCGACGCGCTTGTTCGCCGGTGTCATCGGTGGAGCCGTCATCCACCACCAGGACCCGGGGGAGATGTGCCCGGGCCTTTCGAACCACCGCGGCGATGGTAGGCGAGGCGTTGTAGGCTGGGATCACGGCCACGATGTCACCCATGGGAGCGCCTGCCGGGAAGTGGTGCAGCCCGGGGCATCAAGCCGAAGAATGGGAGCGCGAGATGTGCTCGGCCAGAGAGTTGACGGAGGCGAGAATCTCCCGTCCTTCCGACGCGCTGGCGATCCGAATGCCATACTCTTTCTCGACTCCCACCACGAGGTCGAGCAGATCCACCGAGTCCAGGTCGAGTCCGCCTCCGAACAGGGGATCGGCATCGCCGATGGACTCCGGCGAGACATCGCTCAGGCGCAGCCGCTTGACGATGAAGCTCTTGATTTCCTTCTTGAGTTGAAACAAGTCGCGCATGGCGCGGGGATGTTAACAGGCGTCCTGCTGCGGCGTCAACGCCAGTTTCCGAAGAATCGCAGGGTTCGGGACGAAGACCCTGGACCCGGGTGTTTCTGCACGTCAGGATGGGTCGGGTGCGATGCCCGCAGGGGGGTCGAGTCCGTGATTCGCCAGCATGGAGTGGAGGCGGGCCGTGTCCACCTTGCCCCGAGCGGTGCGCGGCAAGGCGGGTAACAGCAGCAGGCGCCGGGGGACGCGATACGCTGGGAGGTGCTCTCGGCAGTGATTCAGCAGCGCGGCCTCCCGAAGCCCATTGACGCCCACCACAGCCGCGGCGACCGACTCACCCCGGAGGGAGTCCGCGACGGAGAAGACCACTGCCTCCCGCACTCCCGGCGCCGCGGCAAGAACCCGCTCCACTTCCTGCGGAAAGACTTTGCGCCCGCCGACGTTGATCATGCGATCCAGTCGGCCCTCGATGAAGATCCGCCCCGCCGGATCCATGCGGCCCATATCGGCGGTCTGGAATCGGCCGTGGAACCGTCTGGGGCGTGTCCCGGCTCCGACGTACCCTAACGCCACCGCTCCTCCCCTCACCACGACCCTCCCCGAGCGGCTAGGAGCGCCTTTCGGCAGCTCCTGGATGGACTTCAGGGAGACCCGAACCCCCCGCAGCGGCGGCCCCACGCATCCCGGTCGGGCCCGGCCCCGGGTGGGACGCTCACAGGAAATGGCGCCACACTCGCTGGCCCCGTAGAAGTTTCTCAAGGGGTTTCCGGTGCATTCGACGAAGCGGCGGGCAGTCTCGGGCGCCAGGGGAGCCCCTGCCGACACGGATGGGCTCAGCCGGGAGAGCAGCCGATGCGACAGGCTTGAGGAAAGCAGAAGCTCGAAAAGCAGCGGAACCCCCGGGAAAAAGAGAGCCTGGTGACGACCCAGTGCCTTGCGGAACAGCTCCGGGAGGGGATTTTCCAGGATGACCAGAGGAATTCCGAGGCAGAGACAGGGCGTGAGCAGGGTGGAAAACCCAAAGGCGTGGCTCATTGGGATGGCGGCCAGCGAACGCATCGAAGAGGACAGCCGCAGCGATCCCGTGATGTTCCTGGCATCGGCGAGCACCTGGCTTGCGGAGAGGGCCACCCCTTTAGGCTTTCCCGCGGAGCCCGAGGTGGTGCGCACCAGGACCGCGCTGGCCGGGAGGTGGAGCCGGCGGCGTGCTGCGACCGGGAAGAGCTTGAGGAGTGGCAGCGGAGGCACGAAGAGGCTCTCCGATCCTGCCGGAGCCTCTCCGGCATCCTGCAGGACGGCATCCGGGGAGAGCTGCTCGAGCCGGTTTTCCTGCTCGGAAGGGGAGGCGCCCGCCTCGGCAAGCATCGGCACTCCGCCGAGCTTCCAGATCGCCGGCACGGCCAACAGCAGAGCCAGGGGATGGGAGATCTGCACGAGGATTCTGGCGCCCGGGGGGAGTTGCGGTCGTGAGATGGCGTCCGAGACGCGGTGAATTTCGGCGAGCAGGGCAGACCCTGAAAGCGTCAGCGGGCCGGGATGGAACTGTAGAAAATCAGACCGGGCGGGGCGCTCCTGGCGTCGCTGGATGAGGCCGAACAGGTCGGTGGACCACTCACTGGCCCGCCGCGTCGCCACCCCCTCACTCGCCTATCTTGGCCAGGCGGTTCTCCAACACCTGCGAAGGGTCGAAATCCTCCAGCTGCAGGTAGAAATCGGCGGCAGCGAGCAGGGCGTCACCGGGGACCAGTCCCACTATTTCGCTGCCCACCACCGAGACGCCATAACGTGCTGCTTCGCTTCGCACCATCTCCACGACGCGGTGCAGCGGGGTCTTGCGAAAATGGGTCATATTGATCGACACCTGGGCAATGCCGCGTTCGCTCAGGGCCACCCCCATGGCCTTGCAATAGCGCAAGCCCCCGTTGCTATGGCGGATGGCCCGGGCGATTTTTTCGGCGATTTCCACACGGGGAGTCCCCAGGTTGACGTTGAACGCGATGAGGAACTCGCGCGCGCCGACCACGGTGGCTCCTCCCGAGGGATGGGGTTCCTGGGGGCCGAAATCAGGGACCCAGCGAGGGTCCCGCATTTTCTCGCCCAGGCCCTCGAACTCTCCCTTGCGAATCTCGGCCAGGTTGCGGCGGTGCTCGGCGGTGGCGGCCTCTTCGTACAGATAGACGGGGAGCGAAAACTCCTTCGCGAGCTGCGCACCCACCGAGCGCGCCAGCTCGACGCATTCCGGCATCGTCACGCCCGACACCGGGACGAATGGGACCACGTCCACCGCCCCCAGGCGTGGATGCTCCCCCTGGTGCTGGCGGAGATCAATTTTGGAAAGCGCCGCGTGGAACAGGGCGAGGATGGAGCGACGCATCGGTTCGGCCTCGCCGGCCAGCGTCAGCACGGAACGATTGTGGTCGGCGTCCGAAGAGAGGTCCAGCACACGTGCGCCGCCCTCTACCTGACGCACGGCGGAAACGATCGTTTCGATCACCTCCTTGCGCCGGCCCTCGCTGAAGTTGGGTACGGCTTCAATAATCTTCGGCAAGACTTCCTCCGGGAGTTTCATGGGGTTTGAGTGTCAGGCGCGAGCATTCCTGGACCAGCCGCCGCGCGTCTCCCCGCCAATCTCCGAGCCAGCGATCCTGGAGCGTCTTTGCCGGGCAGGCTCCCTTATCTTCCAGAATCTCAGCGAGGGGGTCGAGGAGCTCCCTGGGCTCGCCTTGTGAAGCCAAACCTTTCCGGGAGATGTCCAGGAGCCTTTTTCCTGCCTCCAGGGCCGAGAGTTTTCCCAGACGGGCCTCGGTGCCGGTCTTTCCAGCTTCCCGGTGAAACGCCTGGCGCTCTTCCCAGCTGAGCGGGGCGACCAAGTCCCACGCTTCCCGCAGGGCGGCGGGATCATAGAGGATTCCTTTCCAGAGAGCTACCTGGGAGACGGCCAGGGCAGGATCCCCCGAATCGCCGCCGCGAATCTCCAAGTGCTGCTTCAGCCTCACCTCGGGGAAGAGCGTGGTGAGGTGGAGCTGAAAATCCGCAAACGTGGCCTGGTGGCCCGCAAAGCCGCGCCGGATGAATTCCCGAAATGGCGTTCGCTGCAAGTCGAGGTAGGTCCCCTGCCGGAGTATGAACATCGTGGGGACGTCCAGGGCGTACTCGCGATAGTCGGAAAACGAGGCCTTGGGATTGAAGACGAAGGAGAGCAGGCCGCACCGCGCGGCATCGGTGTTCTGCCAAACCCAGCTCCGATAGCTCATGTATCCGGTGGGCCGCCCCTCCGCGAGCGAGGAGTTCGCGTAAAGGGCCGTGACGAGAGACGTGAGGCCCATCGCCGCTCGGAGCTTTTCCAGGGCATCCCGCTCGTCGGAATAATCGAGGTTGATTTGCACCCCGGCGGTCTGTTTCATCATCACGTGCCCCAGGGATCCGCTTTTGGCCAGGTACGCTGACATGAGCCCATAGCGCGGCTTGGGGACCCAGACGATTTCGGAGAGCGGAGTCAGCGGCTGCAGCCCCAGCCCCAGCCAGGTGATCCCCAGTGGCTCCGAGTGCTGCTGAATCAGGGTCGTGAAGCGAGCGACTTCATCGCGCAAATCGACCAGTCGGGTGTGGACGGCGCCGGAAAGCTCCAGCTGGCCGCCGGGTTCGATGGTGAGGCGGGAACCTTCACCCTCCAGGGCGATGATGTCGCCCCCGGCGTAAACCGGGCGCCACCCGTCCCGCGCGACCAGTCGTGCCAGTAGGGCCGAGAGCGAGCGCTGGCCGTGGTAGGGGATGGCACGGCCGCTGTCGAGGAACACACCCAGCCGCTCGTACTCGACACCGACCCCCCACTCCTCTCGTGGGCGGGAACCTTGCTCGAAATAATCTTCCAAGTCTTCCGGGCCCGTGAGGACCCGGTCGCGTTCCGGCATGATCACTCCTGAACTGGTCGGGGGATTCTAACTATTCCCGGAAGTGATTCCTAGCGAATCCGTATGAGGGAAACCTGGGCTATCGAGGACGGGCTGCGTCCTGGGGGATGTCCGGCTCGAGCCGTCGCATGTACTCGCGACATACCACGGTCGGATCCAATCCCAGGCAGGCTGCGAGCTGGCGGAGGAAGCCTCTGAGAAAAACCGGCTCGGGAAGGTCCGCGAAGCGGTCTTCTTCGAGCGCCTCCAGGATGGCGGGACGGATCTTCGTCTTCTCCACGATGGTTTCCAGTGTCAGCTTTTTCTCTTCGCGATGCTTGCGCAGGGAAGCGCCGGTGACCGGAATGCCATCCCCTGGGACCGCCGACTGGACCGTCTTCCCGGGCTCCCCGGCGGGGGTCTGGACCGAGTCGTCGCGCGCGGAAACCGGCAGTGCGGTCACCGATTCCGCCGCGCCTGCCGCTGCGGCTCGCGGGGCTCCTGACCCCTCCGCTTCGAGGTTTTTTACCTGATCGGGGTGCAGAAGCCCCTCGGACACCAGCTTGCGGTCGTACTCGGTCCGGGTCTCGAGAAAGATCAGCGTCCGATACGCGGCTTCCAGCTGCGATGCAATTCGCTCGATCTGAGAGTCGGAGAGCAGGGGGTGCTGGAAGGTGTTTTCCGGATCGTACGCCCGTTTGAGGATCTGGTAGCCGAGTTGAATTTCCCTGGAGGATGCCCCCGGCGCCACTTCCAGCATGCGGTAATGATCGATTTCTCCCAGACTCCGGTACAGCGGGAGGGGCCGGCCTTGCGGCGCTCGTAAGGGCGCGATGAGGGCCGAGACCGCCCGCTCGATTCCCTGCGTCGCCGGAGAATTGGGGTATTGCTGCGAGAGGGGTTTGCGCTTTTGCACGGCTTGCAGGACCGAAAGGTCATACTCCACGCACCCCAGACTGGTGAGGTCCAGTCCGAAGTACTTCTCAAGCCCGCTTTGGAGCATCGGGGCAATTTCCGCGTCCGCCTCGCCACGGACCTGATTCAGGATGAGGCGCAGGCGGATAGGATCCAGCGTCTTCAGGACCCGCTCGACCAAGGCCGTCTCGCCCTCGGCGCGCAGCCGCTCCAGGCCTGAACGGAAGGAGGAAAGTCCTTCGGAGCTGCCTTCATCCAGACAGCGGGCAATATCGAGCTTCTCCCGATCATCGGCGGACAGCGCTCCCTGGAGGGCCTTCTCCAGAAACGATTCCATGAACAAAAACAACGATTCCACTGAAGCCGGCTCAGGGATCGCCACCAGGATGCCTCCACCCGCCTGCTGGAACAGATCCAGAACCTCAGCGCCGCGTCCGGACCCACAATCCACCAACACCAGATCGACCCCCAGGGTGGGCGCCTGCCTGGAGAACCTCTCCAGGATTCTGCCGCGCTGATCCTGGGGGAGGGGGCGGAGGGAGCCTGAGAGGAGTTTGAGGCCCGACACCGACGTGTCGAGGAGAAGAGACGCCAGCGAGGTCTCTCCCTCTTGGGCGGAAAGTTTTTCGAGGCTCTTGGAGGGGGCGGGGATGCCCAGGTAGGTGTGCAGATTGGCCCCCTCGAAGTCCAGGTCCGCCACCACCACCTTTTTCCCCAGGCGGGCCATCTGGATGCCCATGTTGGCCACCAGCAGGCTCCGGCCCACGCCCCCCTTGCCCCCCGCTATCGCCCACACCGAGGATCCTCGAGGCGCGGAGGGGCCGGATGCGGCCGGAGAGGAGCTCGGACGGGGCGGGTCAGGCGGCTGGTTCATGCAGGTCGGCCTCTTCGAAAGACTCGCCGGTGAATGAAATGAGCTTGGGCTTATCCTCCACCATCGTGGAGAGACAGGCGGGCCGCTGCCAGATGCGCTGGACGTTTCGCAGGGTCTCCCGGGCATAGTCCATGCGGAGAGGGACACCCTCGAAGCGGTGCCGCAGGAGCAGCTCTCCTTTGTTTCGATAATTGCCGTCCACCACTTCCATGAAGGGCAGCCCGCGATTGGTGAGCTGGAACAGGAGCTTCAGCTTGATTTCCCGGAAGCTGCGGCTGCTGATCTGATACAGGCCCGTTTTGGGGTTGAAATCGTAGACGAACATCTTGTGCCGGCGGCAGAATTCCTCGGTGAGGTAGTTGTCGATGAACGTCACGTCATTGCAGAACCGGCGGACCTCGAAAATCTTCTCGCGGCCCTGACCGACATCCTTGTCCCAGCGGGAACGCTCCTGAAGATCCTCACACTCGTCGAATTCCTTCCCGAAGCGCCCCTTGTTCCAGCGCTCTTCAATGTCCCGATAGAGCTCCACTCCCAGCTTGTAAGGATTGAGCCGACCCGGGTGCGTCGCCACCGTCCCCGAATGGTGATCGGCGTAGTCGATCACCTCTGCGTCGGTGAGGCACCGCTCGGTCATGATCTTGGAATGCCAATACGTGGCCCAGCCTTCGTTCAGGATCTTGGTCTGGGCCTGGGGAGCGAAGTAGTAGGCCTCTTCTCGGACAATGCTCAGGATGTCCCGCTGCCAGTTCTCCAGGGGGGAGTTCTCGATGAGGAACTTGAGGACATCCCTCGTCGGTTCCTCCGGAAAGGTTTTTTTTCGGTCCGCGGCCTCCTGCATCCGTTTCTCCTCCCGGGCGAGAATGTCGGGAGGATTGATGTAGTCCTGCATGTACTCCTTGCTCTTCAAGCGGCGGGCCGATCGCTGGGGCTCTGCCGGCTCCGGGCCGGGCCGCTCCCGTACGATGAACAGGGAGTGGGGGTCGATGAGGTTCTCGATGGAGAGGCAGAGGTCGATGAAGTTTTCCACCTTGTCGACTCCGTGCCGATCCATGTAGCGTCGCACCCGGGTGGCGTGGTTGGCCATCTCATCCATCATTTTCCGGTTGGTCTTGGAGAACCAGGCGTTGTTCTTGAAGAAATCGCAATGGGCGTATACGTGGGCCATGACGATTTTCTGATCTACGTCGGCATTGCACTCCAGGAGGTAGGCATAGCAGGGGTCGTTGTTGATCACCATTTCGTAGATGCGCTGCAGGCCGAAGGTGTACCCCTTCTGGAGCTGTTCGAATTCCATGCCGAAACGCCAATGCGGGTAACGGGTGGGAAACCCGCCGTAGGCGGCGACCTGGTTGAGCTTCCGGTAATCCAGGACTTCGAATATCACCTGGAAGAAATCAAGGCCGTAGGAGCGGGCCTGGGTCTCGATCTCCTTCTGGAGGGACGCCAGCAGCGGCGACAGGCTCATCGGCCCCTCCCCAGGAATTCCTTGATGGACTGATGAATGGACTCCTTGCTCTCGATTTTGGAGAGGGCCACCGCTTCCTCCTCGGGGAAGGCCTCCTTCAGATCGAGCAGGAACTGTCCCGTGCCATAGGGGCTCTCCACCTGCCCATAGCAAAACAGGTTGACGGAGGGTATCAGGTCTTCCCGGAGCAGTCGGACGCATTCCTGGGTGTCGCCCTGGGACCAGTTGTCGCCGTCGGAGAAATGGAAGCAGTAGACGTTCCACTCCTGGGCGGGGTAGTCGGCGCGGGTGATGTCCAGGGCGAGCCGGTAAGCGCTGGAAATCACCGTTCCACCGCTTTCCCGGGTGTGGTAGAAAGTCTCCTGATCCACTTCCCGAGCTTCCGCGTCGTGAATGATGTAGCGGATCTCAAGCCCCTTGTAATGGTGCCTGAGCCAGGTGTCGATCCAGAAAGACTCGATGCGGACGATCTCCTTCTGTTCCTCCCCCATCGAGCCCGAGACGTCCATCATGTAGAGAATGGCCGCCGTGGTCTCGGGAAGGATGGTGGGCCTCCAGGTGCGGTACCGCTTGTCCTCGCGAATGATGAAGGGAGCCGGGAACGAGCGGCGGTAAGTTCCGCTGGCGAGGGATCGCTTGAGCATCTCCTTGTAGGTCCGCCGGAAATGCCTGAGGCTCTCGGGGCCGGTCGGAGCGATGCCGGTGTATTTCGACTTCTCCGCCACGATATTCTTCTTACCCCGAGGCTCGATGCGGGGAAGTTCTAGCTCCTCTCCAAGCATCTCCGCCAGATCGTCCAGGCTGACTTCCACCTCCAGGATGTGCTGGCCCGGGGCATCGCCGGCCTGACCACTCCCATCCTCCGATTCCGCGGCACCCAGCACGGTCCCGACATCTCCCTCACCCTGACCCACGCCTCCAGCCTGACGACTGCCGTGCACGAAATGGGGGATGGAGATCTGGGGAAGGGGAATGCTGATGAGCTCCTTGCCCCGACGGCCGATGAGCTCGCCTCTGGAGATGTACTTGCGCAGATCCTGCTTGATCTTTCCGCGGATGATTTGCTTGAAGCGATGGTGGTCCTGTTCGATTCGAAGGATCATGGTGGAATCCGGAATCGCCCCTGGGAGGGACGCAAAAGAGAGGGGCCTCGGCTCGTCTCGGGGCGGTCTACTTCAGTCCCGCGCGTCCCCCCGGGCGAAGATGCTGGCGATGTAATTCAGCACATCCGTGGCGCAGACGTCACAGTAGCTGTAGTCTTTGATCAGGCGGCTCTTGACCACGTCGATCTTTTCCTGGGTCTCCTTGTCCACCACGCTGCTCACCAGGCTGGTAAGCTTGATCGAGTCCTTCTGGTCTTCGAACAGCTTGAGCTCGAGGGCCTTGTGCAGCCGCTCGTTGGTGCGGTAGTTGAAGGTCTTGCGCTCGACCGCCAGAGCGCCGATGTAATTCATGATTTCCCGCCTGAAATCGTCTTTGCGATTCTCCGGGATGTCGATTTTTTCCTCGATAGAGCGCATCAGCCGCTCGTCGGGCTCTTCGTCCTGGCCCGTGTACTTGTTTCGGACCCGCTCTTTCTGGGTGTACGCCTTGATGTTATCGATGTAGTTGGCGCACAGTCGGCTGATGGCCTCCTCGTCCGCCGAAATGGCCCGCTGGACTTCGTTCTTTGCGATGTCTTCGTATTCCTGCTTGACCACCGAGAGGAGATCCCGGTAACGCTTCCTGAGCTCTTCGTTGGTGAGCAGGGAGTGGTGTTTCAGGCCGCTCTCCAACTCGTTGAGAACCATGAAGGGGTTGATGCAACCCTCTCCTTTGTCGGAGACCAGCGCATTGCTGATCTTGTCCTGGATGTATCGCGGGGAGATGCCGTCCATCCCCTCGCGCATCGCTTCTTTCCGCAGCTCCTTGACGTTGTCTTCCGTGAAGCCCGGAAGCGTCTTCCCGTTGTAGAGCTTGAGCTTCTGGAGAGACGTCAAATCAGCTTTCTTCGGCTCCTCGAGACGGGTCAGGATGGCCCACATGGCCGCCATTTCGATGGTGTGCGGGGCGATGTGCTTGCCGCGAATCCGGGAGGGGTTGTAGTCCTTCTCGTAAATCTTGATCTCCTCGGCAAGTTTGGTGATGTACGGAATGTCGATTTTCACGGTCCGATCCCGCAACGCCTCCATGAACTCGTTGTGCTGCAGTTTGCGGTACTCGGGCTCGTTGGTGTGGCCGATGATGACCTCGTCGATGTCACATTGCGCGAATTTCTTGGGCTTGATCTTGTGTTCCTGGGAGGCTCCCAGCAGGTCGTACAGGAAGGCCACGTCGAGCTTCAGCACTTCCACGAACTCGATGAGGCCGCGGTTGGCTATGTTGAACTCGCCGTCGAAATTGAACGCTCGGGGATCGGAATCAGCCCCGTATTCGGCGATCTTGCGATAGTTGATGTCGCCCGTGAGCTCCGTGGAGTCCTGATTCTTCTCGTCCTTGGGCTGAAAGGTCCCAACCCCGATGCGATCCTTCTCAGAGAGGATCAGGCGGCGGACCTTGACGTGGGAGATGATGCGGGTCCAGTCACCACCGTACCGGAGATTCAACTCCTTGTATTGCTGCCGGCAAGCCGGGCAGAGGTCCCCTTCGACGGTGATCCGGTCCGACTCGGGCTTTCCCTCGCTGAGCTTGGCGAGGATCTCGCCCCGCAGGTCTAGAGGGATCAGATGCAGCGGCTCCTCGTGCATGGGGCAAGGAATTTCCGCCACTGCCTGATCCTGCTTCTTTCGGGTGTTCTCCTCTTCCACGATCCAGGAGAACGTGTAGACCGCACCCTCCGGAGTTCGAGAGTAGTCCTCGAGCCCCTTCTTGATGAGCCGGACGATGGTGCTTTTCGAGCTCCCGACAGGGCCGTGAAGGAGCAGAACGCGCCGCTCCGTTCCGTAGCGCTTGGCCGCTGACTTGAAGACATTCACCATTTTCATCAGGGGAATGTCCAGCCCGAACACCGCATCCACGCCGCCGTGGCTCTTATCGTCGAAGTAGTTGTAGTGGATGATCTTTTTCTTGTACTCGTAGTATTCCCGGGTCCCCTGGGCAAGAATCATGTCGTACACCCGCTGGAATGCCGAGCGCGTCACTCGCGGGTTCTGTCTGGCGATTTGCAGGTAGTCCTCGAAACTTCCTTCCCAATGCTGATCCCGGAATCCCTTCAAGTCCTGGAGCCTGCCGATCATCTGGATTACTTCGGTGCCCGATGACATGGCTTCTCCACCTCCCAATCCGGTTTGTTGTCTCGCTTGATGAATCCGCCGCCGTCAGGAACCTATTGGAAAGAAGATAGTTCCTTCACTCAGTGGCGCTCCGTTGCGCAATATAATGCCCAGTCAAAGATTTGTCAAAGAATTTCCCGGAGGGCGGTGGACGGGGTGTTTCGTGGCCGAGTCATGCTCGGTGAGCGCGGTGAAAGGTGAGCAGGGAATCAACGACTACGCGGGCGGAAAACGACGCGGGCCGTCGCGATGAGACCAAGGGCCATCGCGACGCAACTGGCTCCCAGGACGAGAATCCAGCCGGAAACGGACCCCCAGGAGGCGAGGCTCTTGGGAGCGGAGAAAAACGTCGGGATCTCCGCATGAGTGGCCACGCTCATGACCAGGGAGAAGGCCAGCTGTCCCAGGGTGATCAGCCAATCGGTCAAGAGCGTCGGTTCGGTGAGGGAGGCCCTGCCGAGGGAGGCGCGCGCCATGAGGATGGCACCGGCTCCCGAGGTGAGTGAAGCCATGCCAACGAATGCCGCCCAGAAAAATGCCTTCACCAGCCTCAGGTGGCGCACCGGCTTGCGGCCAACGGCAAGCGGATTCTTGCGGACCTGGCGCATCACCAGCATTCTCAAATCGGACGGCGGGACGACCTGGGGGAGAGAGTCGAGTGCCTCCAACGTCCTGCGGTGACCCTCGGCCCTTCGCCGGCACGAGCCGCAGACACGAAGGTGATCGCCGACTCGGCAGGAATCGTCGAGCGGGATCTCACCCTCGACAAATTCCGGCAGCAGGCCGGTAACCCGAGCGCACGATTCCATCAGCATTCCAGCTTCCTGCGAAGAATTTCTCGGGCTCGAAAAAGACGGTTTTTCACGGTGCCGAGCGGCAATCGCTTGAGCCGGGCAATTTCTTCATAGGACATCCCCTGGAGGTGCCGGAGCAGGATCAACTCGCGGTAGGGGGCGGGGAGGGCATCGATGGCGTTGGAAATCTGCTCGCCCAGCTCGCGGGAGGCCAGCAGATCCTCAGGCCCTCGGGTCGCGCTCTTCAGCTGGATTGCACCTTCGGCCCCCTGCTCGCCGTCCTTAGGGTCGTTCAGGGACAGAAGCACAGGAGTTTGCTTGCGCAGGTGGTCGATGCTTCGATTGGAGGCGATTCGGTAAAGCCAGGTGGAGAATCGAAAGGTCGGGTCGAAGCGCTCCAGCGACCGGTATGCCTTGAAGAAAACCTCCTGGGCCAAGTCCAGGGCCTGTTCGTAATCGCCGATCATCCGGTAAATGAAATTGACGATTTGGCGCTCATAGCGGGCGATGAGGGTTTCGTAGAGATCCGCATCTCCGGCGAGGATTCGCGTCACCAGAAGTTCGTCGGAAGGGAGAGGAGCGGGTCCGACCTGCCCCACGGCAACGGCAGTCCCCGAGCGCCCTGCCATCTGCGCGTTCCGCATCTTCGCCCCACCTGGACCGTAAGCAGTTTTTTGGGAAGAACCACGGAGATTCTACCGCAACTCCCCGTACAGTGAAACGTTGGCGGTGACCGGAAGTTTCGCAGGGATTCCAAAAATCTCGGTGGTTGACAGAAAGATTTCTCGCACGATAGGATAAGTCCAGTCTCATCAAGGGAGTGCGTATTGCAGGGTTGGTTATCCCCCCACCGGATCAGCCCCAGGCAGCGCGAGACGCTGATTTCCCTTCTCGACGCTCCGGAGCCCTCGACGGCCGCCGCCGCGGCCCGCGATCTCGGATTTGCTGATCACTTCCCCGTACATGCCACACTGATCGCATTCCTGTGCCATTTGGAGATGACGGAGGAGGAAGCCGCCGGTCACTGGCGCGGCATAGCGCTGCGTCGGGAGGAGCTGACCTGGAGGCTCGGGAGGGATCCTGGCACCCGGGTTGCCGCCATGGACTACCTGATGAACGATCAGCGGATGCTCTCCCGGCCCAAGGTCGTGGACGAGTCGGCCATGGAAATCGCCGAGAGCGCCGCTGACGCCGATGGATTGACAGGACTGCCGAATGAACGGACTTTCCGCAGAGCCATCCGATGCGAGATTCGCCGATCCAGCCGCAGGGTGCAGGAATTCACGCTGGCGGTGCTGGATCTGGATGGATTCCAGCGGATCAATCGCAGCCATGGCCGGGCCGCCGGCGACACCGTGCTTCGGGAAGTGGCCTTGCTGATCCGAGCCAGGTTGAGGGACATGGACCTGGCAGGGCGCCTGGGGGGGGCTCATTTCGCGCTCCTGTTGCCGCTCACGCGCCGCGCGGGCGCTCACGTGGCGGTCGAGCGGATCAGGGTGGCAGTTCGCGACGCCTTCCTTCGGGGGAGTGCCTCAGGTCCCGCCATCGCGGTCACCCTCTCCGGAGGTCTCGCAACCTATCCAGATGATGGCGACACGGTCCAGTGCCTGCTGGACCGGACGGAGCGGGCGCTCTCCACAGCGCGCAGCCGGGGTGGGAATCAAGTCATGCTTCACCACCTTGAGCAGCGCCAATGCCTTCGCGTGAGACCCATGGGGGCGCCGGTCAAATTCCTAGTGCAGCGCCGTGGGGCGGACGCGGCGGACTGGGTGCGCGTCCGGGATATCAGCCGATCGGGGGCTCTCCTGGAAGGTCCGATGGCGCTGGTTCGAGGGGAGGACCTGCTTCTGCGAATGTCCGGCGAGGTCTCCGTGCCGGACGCCTCCCTCGAAGCCCGGGTGATCCGCGGGGAAGCGGCGCCGGCGTCCGAGGGTAGCGCGTTTCGCGCGGGCGTCCGGTTCCTGAATCCCAGCCCCGCGACGGAGAAATCGCTGGACGAGTTTCTGGAACTTCTCCGCCGGCAGGGCGTGGAATAGGAGAGCCATTGATCACTCCCCATGAAGTCGACCGGGTCAAGGGCGAATTGCTGGCTCTGCTGGATGAGGATTCCCACAATGAAGAGCGAATCCTGGGGCGCCTTTCCCAGATCCGCAGCGAGACCGGCATTCAGGTCCATTCGGCACTGCTGCTGATTCTCACCCACTTGATGATGGATGAGGAGGAGGCCAGGAGCCACTGGAATGCCGTCCTTCAACACCGGATCCACCTCATCGCGCGGGTGGGCCGGGAAGTCGGCCTGAGGGTGGCTGCGTTCGACTATTTCATCAACGTGAATCGAAAGCTCACCCGGCCGAAAATCATAGAAATGTCGGTCTTCGAGGAATCGGAAAGGTCCAGCGCCCTGGACTCGCTCACGGGGCTCACCAATCAGCGCTCCTTCAAATCCAGCCTCCAGAGGGAGCTAAGGCGCTCGAAGCGTTACGAGCTGGAGCTATGTCTGCTCTCCATGGACCTGGACAATTTCCGTGAGGTCAATGAGCGTTACGGGGATCTGGTGGGGGACATACTACTGAAGGAAGTCGCGATCCTCATCAAGAACAAGATTCGCGACATCGACGTGGCGGCGCGCTGGTCCGGTGAAGAATTTGTTCTCATGCTGCCCGAAACGGAGAGAATGGGGGCTTATCTGGTTGCGGAGCGAATCCGCATGGAGATCGAGCGGCATTTTGTCCGCAGAGAGGTGGACGGCAAGCCCATCCATATGACCCTGAGCATTGGGATTGCCAAGTATCCGGACGATTCCACCGTGGGAGAGCGGCTCATGGCCAGGGCGGAGGAAGCGCTCTATCAAGCCAAGGCCCGGGGAGCGAACTCGGTGGCTGTTTACTATCGGGAGAGAAGGAATTTCATCCGCTTCGATCCTGGCCAACGAGCTCTGCATATCGAGGTGCAGCCTTCCGACCATGCGCTTGCGGATGCGGTTCCGCCGCAAGCGAAGAATGTGAGCCGCAGCGGTCTCATGGTGGAAACGGCGCGCCCCTATGGAATTGGCGAGCGTGTCGTGGTGAAATGTCGCGATGCCGATGGCCCGGATCAGCTCACGCTCAAAGGCCGCGTGGTGCGGGTGGAGGAGCTGGAGGATCGGGGATGCTCGGGTCGCTTTGATGTTGGCATCGCGTTTCTCCTCGAATGGGAGCACCAGGAAGCCGAGGTGGCTCGTTTTCTTCAAAGGGAGAGGATACGGCCAGGATAGATGATTGCCCTGGGCATCGACACCTCCACCCCCGCAGGGAGCGTGGCGGTTCAGCGAGAAGATCGGCTGTTGGGGGAGATCAACCTCGACACGGGGGTCCACCACCAGGAGCGGCTGCTCCGGAGCATCGACTTCCTGCTGGACCTGGCCGGATTGAACATCTCGGGAGTGGATCTCTTTGCCGTGGCTCTGGGACCGGGAACCTTCACCGGGCTGCGCGTGGGAATTGCCACCGTGAAAGGGTTGGCGGTGGCGCGCGGCGCCCCGGTCTTCGGGTTTTCCACCCTCCTGGCCTTGGCGCACCGGTACATCGCCCGGGGACTGCCCGTGGCTCCCATGATCGATGCGGGCAGGGGAGAGGTCTATTCGGCGCTTTATGGCGGCGGCCAGGGTGGATTGCGGGAAATCTCTCCCGAGCAGGGTGGTCCTCCCGAGGCATTCCTGGCCTCGCTTCCCTCCGAGCCCATTCTCTTTTGCGGGAATGGGGCCGGGGTCTACAGAGACTTGATTCTCCGGATGCGATCGGGGAATGATGCGCTGGTTGGGGACCCCTGCTTTCTGGGGGCTACCCTCGGAAGGTTGGGTGCTTCGAAGCTCAGGGAGGGATGCCCTTGGTCCATCGGCAGCCTGAAACCCAACTACCTTCGGCCGCCCGACGCGGAGCTGGGTCGGAAGCCCTAAGAGGGCTCCAGATCGAACCGATGCTTCCGCGGGACCTGCCGGAAGTCCTCGAGATCGAGCAAGCCACCTTTCCCATCCCCTGGACTCACGAAAGTTTTCTCCACGAGATAGAGCGGAACCCGTTCGCCTGCAACCGAGTCGTCCGAGCGAGTCACGGCGCCGTGGTCGGCTATGCCAGTGCCTGGATGGTGGACGGGGAAGTGCGAATCAACAATATTGCGATTCGTGAGGAATTCCGGGGGTTGGGATACGGGGAGGCTCTCTTGAGGAGCCTCTTGGAGCTCGGCCAGGCCCTGGGTTGCGCCACGGCGACGCTCGAGGTTCGACCCTCCAACTTCCCGGCCATCAGCCTTTACACGAAGCTCGGCTTCCGGGAATCGGGTCGCAGGAAGGCCTATTACACCGACACCCGCGAGGACGCCCTGGTCATGAAGGTCTTCCTGTGAAAGTCGCTCCCCTGGCTGTCTTGCGGGGAGCGGAATCGGATGCTAGACTGATCGCCAGACAACCCATGAGATTACTCATCCACCCTTTGGCAGTTTATCCCCATCGCACGGAGGTGCCGCAATGGAGACTGATTTCCGGGAGCTCAAGGAAGTCCTTCGGAGGGAGAGCGGTGAATTTCGACTCTTGATGGAGTCCCACGCAACCTGTGAAGCCCGGCTCCGAGAGCTCCAGGGAAAAGGCATGCTCAACGATGACGAAAAGCTCGAAGAGGTGAACATCAAAAAGAAAAAACTCCACTTGAAAGACAAGATGGAGGCCTTGATGCAAAGCTACCGAAACGGCGATCTCACCGCTTCCGGCCCCCGGTAACACGGGCAGCGGGGGGAGTATCGAAGAGGGGGCTAGGCCCCCTTTTCCTTGAGGACCCGAGGATGAAGCTGGCGCGCGAGTCTCATCCCTACCTCCTCGTGGGGCTGGCTGTGGCGGCTGCCGGGGCCTTGCTGGGCTTCGCGTATCTCTCTGCCGGCGCCCTGTTGCTTTCGGGTTTTGTGGCCTACTTCTTCAGGGACCCGACCAGGGAAGTGCCCAGCGAGCCGGGCCTGGTGGTGTCACCGGGGGATGGCCGAGTGGTTGAAATCAGGACTCTCCCGGAGCGCGGGCAAATCCGGGTTTCCATCTTTCTCTCCCTGTTCGACGTGCACATCAATCGCGCCCCGATTGCCGGGGTTGTCCGCAGCGTGCACTACCAGCCCGGGCGGTTCCTCCCCGCGAATCTGGAGCGCGCCGCCCTGGAAAACGAGAGGAATGACCTCACCATCGAATGTGAAATCGGCGACGTCCGCCTCTCCCAGATCGCCGGGGTCGTTGCGCGCCGCATCGTGTGCTGGAAGAAAGCGGGGGACCGGGTGGGCGCCGGTGAGCGGATCGGCCTGATCCAGTTCGGCTCGCGTCTCGAGGTCGTACTTCCCCCCGGAGTGCAGGTGGAAGTCGTCGTTGGCTCGAAAGTCAAAGGGGGAAGCAGCATCCTGGCGAGGATCCCTGCGGGATTGCCTCGCAGGGAGGAGCTTGAATTTGCGCAGGCGCACGCCCGGTAAAATCCGATTCCGCCGCGGGGCATCGCTCCCCAGCGTGCTGACTTCGGTGAACCTCTTCTTCGGGCTCATCTCGCTGCTCAAGTCGATCAGCGGAGAGTACCAACTGGCGGCCATCCTCATCGCGCTGGCGATCCTGCTGGATGGCATGGATGGGCTCGTGGCAAGACTCACCGGCACCGCCAGCGATTTCGGCCGTGAATTGGATTCCCTCTCGGATCTGATCTCGTTCGGAGTGGCCCCCTCGGTCCTGGCCTATTGCTGGGCCCTCTCGAATCTCGGCCGCCTGGGAATGGTCGCCACGTTTGGCTTCGTGCTCTGTGGAGCGTTAAGGCTCGCCCGTTTCAACATTCAGGCCTCCACCACCGACCGGCATCACTTTGTGGGTCTGCCGATCCCCGCGGCCGCCGGGGCTGTAGCGGCGCTCGTCTTCTACTACCCCCGGCCGGTACAGGACCCTCTGATGGGGGGGCTCGTGTGGCTGCTCCTGGTGACGCTGGCGGTGCTCATGGTCTCCAGGATGCGCTACCGCAGCCTCAAACAGCTGGATCTCCGAGTGCGGCGCCCCTACCCGGTTCTCTTCGTGCCCATCCTGGTTGTGCTGGCCATTTTCGCTTGGCCCGAGCAGGTCCTTCTGGGAATGGCCTTCTTTTATGTCCTTTCGGGAGTGCTGCCGCGGGGAATCCTGCCGGGACGGAGCGATGGAAGAGAGGATGCCGGACGGCTTCCGGCGGGACAAACCCATGGCGCGGAATAAACCCGCTGCGCAGGGCACCGAGCCGGTCAACATCGCGCTCTTCGATGCTTCTACGCTGGTGGGAAAGGGGGTGAAGACTCATCTGCGCAAGCGCGGATTCCCGATCGGGCAGGTCAGCTCTTTCGACACCGGCGCGATGGAGGAAGGAGGCAACCTCACGGAATTCAACGGTGAGGCGATGCTGGCGGTCCGACCCGACCCCGACGCGATGAGCCAAGTGCAGCTCGCTTTCTTCTGCGGAGAGTCGGGAGCGGGCGAGGACTATCTCGACTGGCCGGGGCGCGGAGGGTACACCGCCATCGATCTGACCCAGTCCGCCAATCGTCGTGAGAGCATCCCGGTGGTCAATGCCGCAGTCAATCCCGAGGACATTCCCAGGGGACCCGGCATGGTCGCGTCCCCCCACCCCATCTCCCAGTTTCTCTCGACCTTCCTGGCCCCTCTTGCCCGCGCCCTTCCCGTGGAAGAGGCGGTGAGTGTGGTGATGCAGCCGGCCTCGGAAGCGGGGGAGCAGGGAATCGAGGAGCTCTACAAGCAAACGGTGGGAGTCCTGAGTTTCGAGGAGGCCCCCAAGCAGCGGTTGAATCGGGTGTTGGCTTTCAACTTGCTGCCGGCCTGGCTCGGAGCGGGAACCGGGTTCGGCGAGGAGGCAATTTCACGGGAGGTTCAGACAATCTTGGGAGGAAAGCCATTTCTCCACGCGGTGCGCGTGCTCCTGGTCCCCGTCTTTCACTGCCATTCGTTCTACTGCTGGGTCCGATTCAGCCGTGCGCCGGAAGAGGCAGAAATCCGCAAGGTGCTGGACTCGGAGGGAAGCCTGAAATTCCTTCAGGGCCCCGGAGCCGCCACGCCCGCTGAGCTGGCGGGGGAGGAGGGCATCTTCCTGGCCGTGCGGCGCGACCCCACGAATCCGAATGGTGTCTGGTTCTGGGGGGTTACCGACAACCTGGCAACCGGCGCGGCCCTGAATGCCGTGCGGCTGGCGGAGAACCTACGGAACTCCGGCTTGCTCGCCCGCAGGAGGTCGGCATGAGACGGACCTGGGTGGCTGTGGCGGCTTTGGCGTTACTCCTGGCTCTGCCGGCATCGGCGAGTGCTGCAGACAAGGACGAGAGCACCGATCTGCAGACTCCGCAGGAAGCTTCGGCGGCAATTTTTACGTTGAAGGTCCATCAGGACCTCGAAAAGACCCGCCTGGAGCGAAGCCTCGACCAATTCGAATCGGCCTTGAAGCGCCGGCAGGAGCTCAGTGAACGGATTTCCCTGCTTTATGAGCGGCTGGGAACCGCCATCCGGCGCGGATCCACTCCACCCGAAGAGGATGATGAGGAGTCCCTGGCACTGCAAATCGAGTCGGCCCAGAGGGCGGAAGAATTGACCCGCCAGGCACTGCGCCGTCTGCAGGAGCAGATCGCCGATTCCCGTGAGCGGATCCGTTTCATCCAGGATCGGCTTGCCAAGATCCACCGGCCTGCCGCCGAGGAGCCGGAGGGGGTCACCGGCACCTGGGACATCTCCTATCTCCCCAGCAATGACAAGGCGGTGTTCGTACTGAGGCAATCGACGGCCCTGATCGAGGGGGAGTATCAGCAGGAGGGAGGCTTCCGGGGCAGCCTGAAGGGAACCCTCATCAACGGCAAGCTGATCCTGCAGCGGATCGACACCAAGCTGGGCGCGGTGTCGGACCTGGAGGGGCAGCTTTCCACGGATCAGAAATCGATCAAGGGGACGTGGTTGAGCAGGATTATCGGTGACGGCACCCCCGTGAACGGTGCCTGGAGCGGTAAGAAGCGCGAAACGCGCAAGAAGGGTGAGGGCACCGCTCCGTGAGCCGGCCGCCGTGGTGGAGCCTGGTCTCTTGATGTCCTACGAGCTGTTCATCGCCCTCCGTTACCTGACCGCCAGGCGAAAACAGGCTTTCGTTTCCGTCATTTCCCTCATTTCAGTTCTGGGAGTCATCGTCGGAGTGGCCGCGCTCATCATCGCGCTGGCTCTCATGACCGGCTTCCAGCAGGACATCCGAGAAAAGATTCTGGGAGCCAACGCCCATCTGACTGTGTTCGGGACCTGGGCGGGGAAGCCCATCCCGGATTCCGATGAAGTGATCCGAAAGCTCCGCTCCGTTCCCGGCGTGGTCGCCGCTTCTCCCGTGGTGCTTCTCAAAGGGCTTCTGGTCAGCGATCTGAATCCAGGGGGAACCGGAGTCGTCCTCAAGGGAATCCGCCTCGCCGAGGAACGCCGGGTGACCGATCTGGCCGAGAAGGTGTCCCTGGGAGACTTGTCGGAGCTTTCCCGGAGCGGAAAAACGGGTATCCCGTCGATTGCCCTGGGAAAGGATCTGGCTGCGGCGCTGAGTGTCACTCCCGGGGACCGGGTGCGGGTCATCCTGCCGCAGCTTCAAATGACGCCCTTTCTGCCCATTCCCAAGAGCCGCCCCTTCCAGGTGGTGGCCCTCATCGACTCCGGTTTCTACGATTACGATTCGTCGCGTGGCTACGTCGACTTGCGGGAGGCGCAGTCCCTGGCTTCGCTGGAGGCTGGGGTGACGGTCGTCGAGGTGCGGGTGCGCGATCTCTCGCGGCTCAAGGAAGTGGGGGATGAGGTCCAGCGGGTCCTGGGCAAGGACTATTTCATCAACGACCTGATGGCCATGAACCGCACCTTCTTTACGGCGCTGAATCTCGAAAAGCTGCTCATGAGCATCGCCGTAGGTTTGATCGTGGTCGTGGCGGCGTTGAATATCATCACCGTGCTGATCCTCATGGTCATGGAGAAGGTTCGGGACATCGGCGCTCTGCTCGCCCTCGGAATGCCTCCCGCAGGCATCAGCCGAATCTTCATGGTTCAAGGGGCCGTCATCGGTTTGTTCGGTACGGCCGTGGGGTGCGCCCTGGGTCTGAGCCTGTGCTGGTGGCTGGATGCCTACCAGGTGGTCAAACTTCCGGTAGAGGTCTACTACATCCCCTACGTCCCGTTCAAGGTCCGGACGGTGGATGTGGCGAGCGTATGCCTGATCTCCCTGGCAGCCTCGTTTCTGGCGACTCTCTACCCCTCCCGCCAGGCGGGGCGGCTGGATCCGGTGGAGGCGCTGCGCTATGAGTGAGCCGGCCATCCAGGTACGGGGCCTCATCAAGAGCTACCCTTCGGGAGGGGATCGCCTGACGGTCTTGCGCGGCTTGTCCCTGGAAGTCATGCCGGGAGAGATGGTGGCGATCGTGGGGGAGTCGGGCGCGGGCAAGAGCACGCTCCTGCACCTCCTGGGCGGGCTGGATCACCCCGATTCGGGAAACATCGAGCTGGCGGGAAGGGACATGGCCGCCCTCTCGGCGGTCGAGCGCGCCCGGCTGCGCAATCGCGACGTCGGGTACGTCTTTCAGTTCCACCACCTGCTGCCGGAATTCACGGCGGAGGAAAACGTCATGCTTCCCTGCCTGATCCGCCGGGAGCCTAAGGCCGAGGGGCTGCGGAAGTCGCGTGATCTCCTCCGCGAGCTGGGGCTCGCCGCGCGATCGCAGCACCGCCCGGGGGAGCTTTCGGGTGGAGAGCAGCAGCGTGTGGCCCTGGCACGTGCGCTGGTCGGTGGGCCCAGGGTTCTACTGGCGGACGAGCCCACGGGCAATCTGGACTTCGCCACCAGCGAAACCGTGTTCGCCCTGATTCAGGAGACGGCCTTTCGCAGAGGTGCCGCAACGGTCCTGGTGACACACAGCGAGCGCCTGGCGCAGCGCTGTCATCGGGTGTGCGTTCTGGAAGAGGGTGTGCTACGCAGTCTGCGCGGCAGCCGGTACAAATTCGGTTGGGAATCCCCGGTGGGAAAGCTATAATACGTGCGCCACATGCCAACCGCGTAAACGAAGACCTCGCAGGGCGAGAATGTTCGAAAAGTACACGGAACGCGCCAAGAAAATTCTGTTTCTCGCACGCTACGAAGCGAGCCAAATGGGAAGCAAGGTCATCGCTTCCGAGCATCTCCTCCTGGGGCTCCTGAAAGAGGGTGACGAGGTCACCCGGGAAATCTTCCGCCGCTCCAATGTGAACGTGGAACTGCTGCAGGCGGAGCTGGAAGCCCGTGGACCCTCCGGCGAGAAGATTTCCACGACCCTGGAGATCCCCTTCAGCGAAGAAACCAAGCGAATCCTCGCTCATGCCGAGGAGGAGGCCGAGCGCCTCCTCCACCCCTACGTGGGGAACGAGCATCTGCTCCTCGGGCTCCTGCGAGTCGAGGATTCGGCGGCCGGGCGTGCGCTGCAGGAGAAGGGAATGAGGCTCTATGCCGTGCGGGAGGACACGGTGGCGGTGTGGAAGGAGCGCTCCCTGCCCAAGAAGGTCAAAGAGACTCCCTTCCTGAACGAGTTTTCGCGCGATCTGAGCGAGCTGGCCTCCCGCCAGATCTTCGATCCCCTCATCGGGCGGGACGCGGAAATCCAGCGAATGATCCAGATCCTGTCCCGCAGGCGGAAGAACAATATCGTTTTGCTGGGTGATCCAGGGGTTGGCAAAACCGCCATCGTGGAGGGACTGGCCACGCGGATTGCCCTGGGCGAGGTGCCACCCTCGCTTGCCGGCAAGCGAATCCTTGCCCTGGATCTCTCGCTCATCGTGGCCGGCACCAAGTACCGCGGCCAGTTCGAGGAGCGGCTGAAGGGAATTCTCTCCGAGCTGCTGGGCAACGAAAGCATCATCATTTTCATCGACGAGATCCACTGCCTCATTGGAGCGGGATCGGCGGAGGGCTCTCTGGATGCGGCGAGCATCATCAAGCCCGCGCTTTCCCGGGGAGAGGTCCAGTGCATCGGCGCCACGACGCCGAAGGAATACCATCGCCACATCGAGCGGGATCGGTCCCTGGTAAGGCGATTTCAGTCCATCAGGGTTTCGCCTCCGAGCGAAGAAGAGACCGTACGGATCCTGTTCGGCGTCAAGGAACGCTACGAGAAGTTCCACCACGTGCGCTACACGGAGGAGGCCCTGGTTCAAGCGGTCTACCAGTCCAGCCGCTACATCAGCGATCGCTTTCTTCCCGACAAGGCCATCGACGTCATCGACGAGGCCGGCGCTCGCGTCAAGCTCTATCGCAGCGCTTCCTACAAGCAGCTCCGGGAGATGGAGCAGGAAATCGAGCGAGCGGTCTCCCACATGAAGACCTTTCTGTTCCGAAAGGACTTTGAGAATGCTGTGAAGCACCATGATGAGGAGCTGGCGCTGCGCCGAAAATACGAAGAGTGCAGGCGACGGGAGCAGGAGACGACGGACACGGTCCTGGAAGTCACGCGGGATGACGTCGAGGAAGTCATCTCCAAGTGGACCGGGATTCCCCTCGCCTCGGTCCGGAAGGAGGAGATGGAGAAGCTCCTGAAAATGGAGGAGTACCTGCATCGGAGAATCGTGGGCCAGAACGAGGCCATCTCGGCGCTTTCCCGGGCCATCCGCCGGTCTCGCGCGGGATTGAAGAGTCCGCTGAGGCCGGTGGGCTCTTTCATGTTCCTCGGCCCGACGGGTGTGGGAAAGACGGAGGTGGCCCGCAGCCTGGCGGAGTTTCTCTTCGGCAACGAGCGCTCCATGATCCGGTTCGACATGTCCGAATACATGGAAAAGCACGCCGTCGCCAAGATGATAGGCTCGCCACCGGGGTACGTCGGATACGAGGAAGGCGGACTCCTCACCGAGCGCGTCAAGCGGAAACCCTACTCGGTGGTCCTGCTGGATGAGATCGAGAAGGCCCACCCGGACGTGCTGAACATCCTCCTGCAGGTCTTCGAGGACGGTCAGATCACCGACGCCTACGGCGACACCATCGACTTCAAGAATTGCCTGCTGATCATGACCTCCAATATCGGCTCGTCCTTGATCCAGAAGGGCCCCAAGCTGGGTTTCTCCGGGGCCGAGCCCCAGGAGGAGTACCGCAACCGCCGGGACCTGGTCATGAGGGAGGTCAAGCAGTCCCTGAGCCCCGAGTTCTTGAACCGCATTGATGAAATCATCGTGTTCGATGTCCTATCCGACGAAGACCTGCTCGCAATCGCCAAGCTCATGATTCACCAGCTCAACGAAGGCCTGGTCCACAGGGGGATCTCACTGACGCTTAAGGATGATGTTTATCGCTGGCTGATTGAGACTACCTGCGCGGATCGATCCTACGGAGCCCGACCTCTGCGGCGCGCCATTCAGAAGCACATCGAGGACGCCCTGTCCGAGAGCCTGATTCTCGGCACGCTGCCGCGCCAGGGGGAGATCGAGATCTTCCTGGACCAGGAGCACCTGGCCTTCCGGGAGGCCATGGAAATCAACACGCTTCCGTGAGGCTGGCGGGAACCCATCCACCATCCACGCCCCGCGAGGACTCGCAAGGATTGCCAGGCATGCAGACGCGTGGCTTTCGGAAGCTCACGGCGATGCTCGGGGTCGCCCTGGTGTGGAGCTTCGCGCTGGGGCAGTCGGAGACCATCGAGCGAATCATCGTGGATGGCAGCGTCCGCATCTCCGAGTCGGCCCTCATGAGCCAGCTCACCGTGAAGGCGGGAGACCCCTACGACGAGAATGCCCTGCTGAAGGAATTCCAGCGGCTCTGGGACCTGAACCTCTTCGACAACATCACGCTGGAGGTGCGCCAGGGGGAGAAAGGGAAGATCGTGCTCTGGCACGTGCAGGATCGCCCTCTCGTCGCCGATGTGGAGTACAAGAACATCAAGGCGTTCACCACGACCCAGATCGATGAGAAGCTTACGGAGCAGAAGGCGGACATCCATCGTGGGTCGCCGGTTGATTACACAAAAATTCGCAAGGCGCAGGAGATCCTGAAGCAGATGCTCGGGCAGAAGGGGTACCTCGACGCCCAGGTCGAGATCGATATGAAGGAGGTGGCGCCCGGGCAGCAGAGCCTCACCTTCGTGTGCCATCAGGGAGGCAAGACCAAGATCAAAAAGATCGACTTCACGGGAAACAACGTCTTCACCGATGGGCAGCTGAAGAAAATGATGAAGCTCACGAAGGAGAAGGGGATGCTCACGTGGGCCAATTCCAAGGATCTGTACCACCCGGGCAAGTTCGACGAGGATGCCAGAGTCATCCGCCAGGCCTACATGGATCTGGGCTACCTGGATGTGGACGTGAAGCCCGAGGTCGTGGAGTTGCTCCCCGATCAGCCTCCCCCGACCTCGCCGAAACAGGCGGAGAAGCAGAAGGCGGCCGCACAGAAGCAGCAGCAGGAACAGGAGGAGGCCGCGGCCCGGGAGGCGCAGAAACAGGCCGAGAAACAGGCCAAAGAAGCGGAAAAGCAGGCAAAAAAGGCGGCCAAGGCGGCCGAGAAGGGGGAGTTGCTGCCCGTCGGGACGTCCTCCCCTCCCGAGGATGACACCAAGGAGAAAGAGCCGAAAGTTCCGAAGAAGTGGATTTACGTCACCGTCCCGATTCACGAGGGTACTCAGTACAAGGTCGGGACCATCACCGTGGAAGGCAACAAGGTCTTCACCCGGGAGCAGATTCTGGCTCGGATTCCCATAGTGGCCGGCGGGCTTTTCAACGACGGCGCGGTGAAGCTCGGGCTCGGACGTATTCAGCTGGACTACGGCGAGAAGGGGTATTTCTACGTGACCGCCAACCAGGTCGTGGAGCGTCAGAGCGATCAGCTGGCGGATCTCAAGATCGAGATCAATGAGGACAAGCAGTACCGGATCAACACGCTGGAGTTCCAGGGAAACACTTCAACCCGGGACAAGGTTTTAAGGCGCGAGATTCCGGTGGCGGAAGAAGACCTGTTCGATTTGAAGCGCTTTCGACTGGGATTGAGAAAAATCAACCAGCTGGGATACTGGCAGGTCACCGAGGATGCGGCAATCCGCCCACGCACGGGCGAGAATAAAGTGGATATCACGATCGAGGGAAAAGAGGCCAACCGCAACGAAATCCAGGTGGGAGGGGGAGTCAGCGGCCTGAACGGCGCGTTCCTGTCCGGCTCCTATGCCACGCGGAATTTCCTGGGGAAAGGCGAGATACTGCAAGCCAGCTTTCAGCTGGGAGGGCGCCAGTCCCGGTACAGCATTTCCTTCATCGAACCCTGGTTCCTGGGACACCCCTGGACCCTCGGATTCAGCCTGTTCCAGCGCACCAGTGATTTCCGGAATGCCGTGCAGGAAGGGCATGGAGGGAGCGCGCAGGTGGGGCGCCTTCTGGGGACCTTCAGCCGGATGGACTTCACTTACATCTATGAGTTCGCCAAGGCGCAGCAGGGAAATCTTTCCACCGCTGAAACACTGACCAGCAGCGTCATTCCCAGCTTCACGTACGATTCGCGGAACAACTTCTTCCGGCCGAACCGCGGGTTCCGCTTTAACATTTCCACCCAGATCGCCGGAGGGCCCCTGGGAGGGGACAACTCCTTCGTGCGCCCCCTGGCTTTCGGGACGGTTTACCTTCCAGCCTTCAAGAGGCAATATATTGCCTTGAACGCCGCCGCCGGCTATGTCCGCGCCTACAACGGGGCCGTGGTTCCGGTCTACGATCGATTCTACCTGGGAGGCGAGAGGTCGCTGCGCTGCTTCAAGAGCCGCACCATCAGCCCCGCCAGGATAGACATCGACCTGAACGGCAATGGATTCATCGATCGCCCGGAAGATCGGGACCATGACGGCATTCTCGATCCCGCCGAGGATCAGAACGGCAACCTGATACTCGACACCGAGGATCTGAATCTGAACGGTGTGCTGGACCCCGGGGAAGACGCCAACGGCAACGGCATCCTGGATACCGAGGATCTGGACGGGGACGGCCTCCTGGAGGCCAACGAGGACGTGAACGGGAATGGCTCCCTGGACACCGGCGAGGACACCAACGGAGACGGAATCTTTGGAGTGATTTTCCCCGGTGGCGACAAATTCGTGCAGTTCAACATCGAGTACGTGTTTCCCATCGGCGAGACCGCCGAGCTCGCGGCTTTCACCGATATGGGCAATGCGTTCGATAACGGCCAGAAAATTGACCTAAGATACCTGAGAGTGGACTACGGCATCGAGCTGCGATTCTACCTGCCGATCTTTCAGGCCCCCTTGCGCTTTATCTATGGCTTCATTCAAGATCCCCTGCCCGGGGAAAAGGCGAGCAGCTTTCAGTTTTCCATCGGCACCACGTTCTAATCCCGTAAGGGAAAGTTCGTCAATCTGATAAGGGAGAGACACAGAATGCTCAGAAAGCTCTTAACAAGCGCGTTTTTGGTCGCCGGATTCACGGGTGCGGCCCTGGGCCAGTCGGAGGGGATTCGCATCGGAGTCTTCGACTCCCAGGCGATCTGGCAGCAGACGGAAGAGGGGAAGAAAATCCAGTCCCAGCTGGCGAGCTTCCGGGATACCAAAATCTCCGAGATTAACGCCAAGGAGGCAGAGCTCAACAAGCTCAAGGAAAAGCTCCGCGAGCAGGAAGTGAGTCTTAGCGACGACAAGAGAAACCAGATGCTCAAGGACATCGATCAGAAGAGCATCGATCTGAAGCGTCTCAACGATGATGCCACGCGGGAGATGAAAGCGCAGCTGGGAGACAGTCAGGACCAGTTTCAGAAGGAGCTGGTGGAGGTGGTTACGGCGCTGGGGAAGGAGAAAAAGTACCAGCTCATCCTGGAGAAGAGCATCGTTGTCTATAACGACGCTGTGGTGGAAGTGACCGGGGAAGTCATCGCCAAATTCAACCAGATGTACAAGAGTGGAACGGCAGCTCCCGCCGCCAAATCCAAGGACACCAAACCCCCGGCCGAACCCAAGAAGCCGGCGCCCGAACCGGCCAAGAAGCCTTAACGAGGAGGGGAGAAGAGCCAGGCGTGCCTGAACTGACCCTTAGCGAGATCGCTCGAATCGTCGGAGGTGTCCTGTCGGGGACCGACAGGAGGGTCCGCTCCGTGAAGCCCCTGGACGAGGCAGGCGAAGCGGACCTTTCGTTCCTGACCCTACCCCGCTATCTTCCGCAGCTGGAGAAGAGTCGCGCGGGAGGGGTGCTGGTGTCTCCAGGCGTTACGTCGCACCGGTTGAGTCTGGTCACCGTGGAGCGTCCCTACGTCGCACTGGCGAAGGTCATGCCTCTGCTGCATCCCTCCGCGAGACCAGTCCCCGGCCTTCACCCCACGAGTATGGTGGAAGCCGACTGCCACCTGGGTCGGGACATCTGCGTCGGTCCCTTCGTGAGCATCGGGCGGGGCTGCCGGATCGGTCAAGGCACCATCCTGTCGGCCGGCGTCATCGTGGGAGAAGAGGTACAGATAGGCGAAAACTGCCTGATTCATCCGGGCGCTCGCATCCTGGACCGGTGCATTCTGGGGAACCGGGTCATCATTCACGCCGGGACGGTGGTCGGCAGTGACGGATTCGGCTTTGCCGAGGAAAGCGGCACCCACTTGAAAATCCCCCAGATCGGCAATGTCGCCCTGGAGGACGACGTGGAGCTCGGCGCCAACGTCACGGTGGATCGGGCCACTTTCGGCACCACCTGGATTCGGAAGGGCACGAAGATCGACAATCTGGTGCAGGTGGGCCACAACTGTGACATCGGAGAGAACTGCATCCTGGTGGCCCAGGTGGGCCTGTCCGGAAGCGTTCGGGTCGGGCGGGGGAGTGTGTTCGCGGGTCAGTCCGGCTCAGTGGGCCACATCCGAATCGGAGCGGGGGTGCGGGTGGGAGCCAAGTCGGCGGTCACCGGAGATCTTCCGGATGGGGCCTTCGTCATCGGGCACCCTGCCCGCGATCACCGGGAGTGGAAGAAATCCCAGGCAGGACTGGGGCGCCTTCCAGAGCTCAGGAAGCGGGTGGCAGAGTTGGAGCGTCGAGTGTCGGAGATGACTTCCCGACCGGGCAAGAAGGAGCGCTGATGGAAACGCTGGATGTCAGGGCGATTATGGAGATCATTCCCCATCGTTATCCCTTTCTGCTGGTGGATAGGGTGCTGGAACTGGAAGAGGGAAAACGCATCGTGGCGCTCAAGAACGTGACCTTCAACGAGCCCTTCTTCCAGGGTCACTTTCCCGGGAATCCCATCATGCCCGGCGTGCTGGTGGTGGAGGCGATGGCCCAGGCGGGCGCAGTCCTGCTTCTCCATTCCCGGCCGGAGAGCCGCGGAAAGGTGGTCTATTTCGCCGGGATTGACAAGGCGAAGTTCCGACGCCCGGTGGTTCCCGGCGATGCAGTCCGCCTGCAGGTGGAGGTTCTCAAGCTCCGCAGCCGGACCTGCCTGATGAGGGGGGAAGCCTACGTGGGAGAGAATCTGGTGGCGGAGGCGGAAATCTTCTCGTCCATGGGGGACGCCGCATGAGCGGATCCGAGATTCATCCGAGCTCCCTCGTGCATCCCTCCGCGCAAATCGGCGAGGGATGCCGGGTGGGACCATTCTCGGTAGTGGGGGAGGGGGTTCGCCTGGGAGCGGGGTGCGAGCTGATATCCCATGTGGTCATTCAAGGGAGCACGGAAGTCGGCGAGGCGTGCCGTTTCTTCCCCTTCAGTGCGGTGGGCCTGGAGCCCCAGGATCTCAAATATCTTGGGGAGAAAACCCGGGTGAAAATCGGCAATGCCAATCAGTTCCGTGAGAATTGCACCGTCCACGCCGGCACCGCAGGCGGCGGGGGCATCACCACCATCGGGGACGGAAACCTGTTCATGGCCTATACCCACGTTGCACATGACTGCCAGGTTGGGAGCCACACCATATTCGCCAATGCGGCCACCTTGGCGGGACATGTTCAGGTGGAGGATTTCGCGGTGATCGGGGCCTTCTCGGGGGTCCATCAGTTCTGTCGGATCGGCTCTCACGCGTACGTCGGAGGATACTCCGTGATCACCCAGGACGCTCTTCCCTACGTGCTCACCGTGGGAAACCGGGCACGGGCTTTTGGCATCAACATCATCGGATTGAAGAGAAAGTCCTTTTCCGAGGAAGCGATCACCGCCCTCAAGAACGCCTACCGGCTCCTGTTTCACAGCAAGCTGACCACGACCCGGGCCCTGGAGCAGATGGATCGGGAAATGGGCAGTGTCCCGGAGGTGGCCTATCTCGCGTCATTCATCCGGGCTTCCCAGCGCGGAATCGTGAAGTAGTCACTCATCGCCTCTCCTTACCGTTCCGCCCTGAATTGGCCAAGCATGGGAATCAAGATCGCGGTCATCGGAGTTGGACACCTGGGGCGCCACCATGCCCGGATCTTGGCTGGTCTTCCAGGAGCCGAGCTGGTGGGAGTCGTGGACCGGGATCCCCAGCGCGCCGCTGAAATCGCCGCATTGCACGGGACCATCGCCTATCCCGACGTGGGCTCTATTCCCCCTCAAACCCGGGCCGTCGTGATAGCCGTCCCCACAGAATTCCACCACCCGGTCGCCATGGAATGCCTCGGCAGGGAATGGGATGTGCTGGTTGAAAAGCCCCTTGCAGCCACCGTGGCGCAAGCTCGGGAGCTGGTCGCGGAAGCCGAGCGCCGCAAGCGCATCCTTCAAGCGGGTCACACGGAGCGCTACAATCCGGCGGTTCGTGAAGCCCTCTCCCGCGTCACGCGGCCCCGCTTCCTGGAAGTCCACCGCTTGGGATCCTTCGCTCCCCGGAGCCTCGATGTGGATGTCATTCTGGATCTGATGATTCACGACCTCGACATCGCCTTGAGCCTGGATTCGAGCGGCGTGGATTCCGTGGCGGCGGTGGGAGTGAGTGTGCTCACGGACAAGATGGACATCGCCAACGCCCGCCTCGGGTTTCGATCCGGGTGTGTGGCCAACCTTACCGCCAGTCGCATCAGCACCGACCGGGTTCGTAAAATTCGCATTTTCCAAAGCGAGAGCTACCTGAGCATCGACTCGGCGATGCAGGAGCTCGCGCACTACCGGCTGGAACGGGAAGGCGGGGCGGCACGCATCGTTCAGGTTCCCTCGGTGATCGAGAAGGACGAGCCGCTTCGATCTGAGCTCATGGATTTCGTCCAGGCCCTGACGTCGCGACGGCGCCCGCTGGTATCGGGCGAAGATGGACTCGCGGCACTGGAGCTGGCCGAGCTGGTGGTTCGCGCCATCGTGAAGGGCGGCTCATGAGCGACCCGATGGTGCGCCGGTTTCTGCAGGAGCAGCAGGAACGGGGAGTCTTCCCCGGCTCCCGCTATCTCGTGGCGCGAGGCAGGGAGGTCCTGGATGAAGGGTTTTTGGGGAACAGCGTCATCACTCCCGAGAGGATCCCCACGGCCGAGGACACGCTTTTCGACCTGGCATCGCTGACGAAGCCGCTGGTGACGGGAGCTCTTGCCGCCCTCCTGGCGAGCCATGGCCGGCTCCGGCTGGACTCGGCACTGGAGGAATACCTTCCGGAGACAGCCGGTCGATGGATCGGTCGAGTCACACTCCTCGATCTCCTGGCGCACCGGTCGGGGCTGCCCGCCTGGCTCCCCCTTTATCTGACGGTCTCCGATCGACCGGGCTACCTTCGTGAAATTGCCTCGCTGATGCCCGAGTACCGCACGGGAGCTCGAGTCACTTACAGCTGCCTCGGCTACATTCTGATGGCACTGGTCCTGGAGCGGGTTTCGGATCTGGCTCTCGATGAGCTGGCGGGGCGAGAGATTTTTTTGCCCCTGGGGCTTCAGCAGACATTTTTCCGTCCTGCTCCAGGGCTGCGGCCGCGCATCGCCGCCACCGAGACGGGGAACCGGCGCGAAGAAGAGATGGCGGGTGAGGCCGGTCGCGGTTTTCCGGGATGGCGGCAGGGAGTGTTGTGGGGCGAATGCCATGACTTGAACGCCTTCACGCTGGGCGGCGTCAGCGGCAACGCGGGGCTCTTCTCCTCGGCCAGGGACCTCCATGTAATGGCCCTGGAATTGCTCGGATCCGGAAGCGGGTTGTACGATGAGCAGAGCCTGGGTCTGCTGAGGAGCGACTTGACCCCAGGGCTCAATGAGAACCGCTCTGTGGGATGGCAGCTGGCCAGGACACCCGACTGCTCAGCGGGACCGTTGCTGTCTCCGGAAGCTATAGGACACACAGGGTTTACCGGTACGTCGATATGGATCGACCCGGGCGGTGGGTGGATTCTGATTCTCTTGACGAACCGAGTTCACCCCCACTATCGGCCGGACGACATGAATGCGGTGCGCCGTCAATTCCATCGCCGGGCGCTGGGCCGGGAGCGATGCAAGCAGGAAGTGTGATGATGGAAGCTGGCCCTTTCAGCAGTCGACCGGCACGCCGGTTTCGCCTGGGGTTGGGGGGTGCGCTCCTCATCTCCCTCCTCCTTCATGTTCTTCTCCTCGTTTGGATGATGTTTTCCGGCGCGGCCGACATCCTTCTTCTGCCGGTGGGTCCAGCGGTGGCCGCGCGGGAGAGATCTCCTTCGTCGCTCCAATTCACCTTCGTGGAGCTTCCCGACGATCAGGGCGTGACGGACAATCCTCGCGCCCGGTTGCTCTCCGATAAGACCCGCGCTGCAAGACAAAGCGTGCCGACCCCTCCCGACGCAACCCGCTTCAGCGCCGATCCTCATGCCGAGGGAAACTCGCCGCTCCGCCAGCTCATGCGGCCCGCCGCTCCACCTGCCGCTCCCTCGGTCCCGCCGCGCTCCGCAGGAGACGCCGGAAGGCAGGATTCCAGAAGCACGGGGCGTCCGGGGTCGGAAGGTCCGAAAAACGCACCGGGTGATTCAACCCAGGACTCGCCCGCGCTGACCGAGCGGGGGCCTCAGGAGACGGGGGGCGGAGAAGATGGCGACCAAGGCTCCGATCCTTCCGCCGAGGATCGCAGGACGGCGTTTCAGAAGGCGCTTCGACAGCTGGAATCCGGGACTTACGACTTCAGCGGATTCGACAATCCGGCTTATCTGCAGGGAAACAATTACGGTACCCTGTCGTTCGACACGAAAGGGTTCGACTGGGGGGACTACGCGAGGCAGCTTTACTTGATTATCAAGAAGAACTGGTATGACAGGATTCCCATCGCGGCCCGTTTCGGCCAAAGAGGAAGGGTGTTCATCCGCTTCGTCATCGAGAAGAACGGCTCGATCACCGATCTTGCCGTGCTCCGCTCCTCGGACATCGCCCCGTTCGACCTCGCCGCGGAAAACGCGATTCGCGCCTCGAACCCCCTCCCGCCCCTTCCGTCCAACTTTCCCAAGGAGGCGGAGGGAGTCACCTTCGGGTTCTTTTACAACCTTCCCATCGATCAGCCCTGATTCATCACGAGTCTACGGGGGGGGCGGCACAACCTCGCCGAACTGGGCGGTGATGAACACGAGGTCCAGGCCGTCGATTTTGCCGTCCAGGTTGATGTCGGCGTCGATCGAGGCTGCGTATCCGGGGTCCTTGCGGGCCAGGCCAAACCCCTTCGCCCATAGCGCCAGATCTCTTCCCCCCACCAGCCCCGAGACATCAATGTCTGCCCGCTCGGCGATGATATTGACGGCGAGCACCGGGATGTTGAGGGAAGGGCTCAAAGTCGCCACTTCAGGAAAGTTAAAAACAGCATCGCGCCTGAAAAAGCCGCGCTGCAGCGTCTTCGGCCCGGGAAGGACGGAGACAACGAACGCGGGATCCGTCAGGTAGGTCCCGTCTCCATGTCCGAGCTGCACGCTCAGCGTGGAGCTCCCGGTATTGGCTTCGACCAGATCGGCGATGGCGTCCCCATTGAGATCGAGCGCGGTGATCGCCGTGGGAAGGCTCCCCACGGGAATGGGTGGCTCGGGCGTCCAGACCCCGGAAGGGGAGCGTATGACGAGCTGCAGGGTCCCGGCAGGGGCGTCGGTGACCGCCAGATCGAGCAGGCCCTGACACGCGTCCCCGACACCATCCAGGTTGACGTCTGCCTGGTCGGAGTTATAGACGTCCGGACAGTTGTCCCTGGTGATCAGTGCCGTGGGGTGCAGGTCTCCGTCCGGATCCGTGGCCTGCGCGCAGGCGTTTCCCACCGTATCGGTATTGAAGTTTTGCTGGGAGGCGTTGGAGCGCGTCGGGCAGTTGTCCGTCGCATTGGCCACCCCATCTCCATCCTGATCGTCGGCGGGATTGTAAGTCGAAGGATTACTGTCGCAGGCGTCGCCGATTCGATCCATATCGGTGTCGAGCTGCGAAAAATTGTATACGTCGGGACAGTTGTCCCCCTGCTTGGAAGACAGGGTGACCACGGTATCCGCGTCCGGGTTTTCTAGCTTGCTGCAGTCATCTCCGGCGCCGTCTCGATCGGCATCGAGCTGCGTCGGGTTATAACGCGTCGCGCAGTTGTCGGAGCTGTTCAGAATGCCGTCCAGGTCCAGGTCCTGTGGATTGGCGTCCAGACTCGCCAGAGCCCCCGGCTCCCCTCCTAGAGCGATGGGAGCGAGAGCGGTGAATCCCCCACGGCCGTCTCCTGAGAAGATCTGAATGCTGCCTGAGCCGGGGAGCGCGACGGCCAGATCCTGATTCGAGTCGCCGATCGTGAAGTTGCCGGCGACCAGACCGTCGGCCGGTCCTGCCAGGGGGAGAGCCAGGGGAGGATCAAAACCGTTCCCACCCATGAGCCCCATGAAGACCTCCAGCTGCGCCGGCGAAGGCTCCGCTGACACCACATCAGGGTCGTGGTCGCATTCGTCACCGACTCCATTGGTGTCGACATCGAACTGGCTCGGGTTGTAAGTATCCAGACAGTTGTCGCCCACGTCCTCGACCAGATCGAGGTCGGGATCCGCCGTGGTGCTGTCGCACGCATCGCCGCGGGCATCCAGACGGGCGCAGGTGCCGCCCGGGCAATCGAGGTCGGAGGTACAAGGCTGCAGGTTGTTGCTCCCGAGAAGACAGGTCCGTCCCCGGGTGTTGTCCTGTGTCGGGTTGTAGCGGGATGGACAATTGTCCAACGTATTTGCCACGCCATCCCGGTCGGCATCCACCTGGTTCAGGTCCGCGGCGAGCAGGGCGCTGGCCGGGGACGCAAGGGGGACGGCGGGGGCAGGAAGCCTGCAGGTGGATGACGGGCAATCGGCATCCGCGGTGCAGGCCTTGCCGGCATTGGTGCCGCTCTCGCAGACTCCCAGAGAGAGGGAGAATGAGCAGATTCCGCCAGGACAGAAGGCATCGGAAGTGCAGCTGGACCCGTCTGCAGTGCCCCCCGTGCACAGCCCCGCCACCGTTCCGAATGAGCCGTTGCCGTTCTCGGCGAGAACCGCAAACGCTGGAGACGTCGAACCACCCGCAAGTCCATCCACGTCGGCGACGGCCAGCACTGCGTCAGGAAACCCGGTCCGATTGAAATCGGCCAGCGCCAGCGCCGAGGGACCGCAGCCGACGGGCAGGGGGGTCTGCCGCCGCTTGAAGAAGAAGCCGGTATTGATCGAGCTGAAGGTCTGCAGTGAGGTATTCCCGGTGGAGAACAACGCCAGATCGTCCGCCGACCCGAGGTCCAGCACCCCGCTGACCATGCCGCCAGGGACCAGGGTGGCCGTCAGCGGCGAGGGGGGAATCTCGACGAAGGGATTGGGGCCCCCACCTTCGAAGAGTGTCAGAGAGTCGCCGCCGAAGTTGGCGGCCGCAATCCGATCGATGAATCCATCCCCGTCACGGTCCAGAAGGGCGAGCGCGTTGGGATTTCTCAGGGTCGACGCGACGCCTCCCAGTGTCGTGGCGGCCCCGAACCCGCCCGAACCCGTGGCGGGATAAAGGGCAAGCGTGCTGCTGCCGAAGTTTGCGACGACCAGATCGTCGAATCCCGAAGCCCCGAGACGAAGTTCTCCGACGGCAATCTGCAGCGGCGCATCATTGGCACAGGTGGACGAAGGGCAATCGGCGTCCCCCGTACAGGCATTGCCGACGTTGGTGCCGCCCTGGCAGACACCCGACGCGGACAGCACGGCGCCCGGCGTGAAAGTCCCATCTCCATTCCCCAGAAGTGGAGCTACCCCGCCGGCGAGCGAAGGCCCGGAGAGCTTTTGGCAGTCCTTGGGATCGCTTTGTTGGCCTCCCGAAAGGAGAACGACCAGATCCAGAAAGTCGTCCGTATTGCCGGGGAGCTGATCGTCGGTGAGTCGGGCGCTGGCGAGATAGGTGGGGTGCCTCCCCACCACAAGGGTCGTGGGCTCCTTGAAAGTGCCGTTGCCGTTGCCGAATAGAATCGCCAGTGAATCGGCGCAGAACTGCGTGACCGCAAGATCGACTTTGCCGTCCCGATTGAAGTCGCCGGCGACGACTCCATACGCTCCCGCCTGGACCTCGGCGGTCTCCTGGGAGTCGCTCCTGGCGGTCAAAGTGCGCGCAAAGGTGAAATTGCCATCTCCCTTTCCAGTGAAAATGAGAATCACATCCTCGAGTTCGCTGTTCACGGCAAGATCCAATCTCCCATCGCCGTTGAAATCAGCCGCAGCGACCATTTGGGGCCCGCGTCCCACCACGAGGCTCGGCATCGGCTTGAGAGTCAATACAGCGTCGGAGAGATAGACGGACAGCTGGCGCGCCAGACGGTTTACCGCGACCACGTCCGGCCGCCCATCGGCGTTCAAGTCGGCCACCTCAAGCAATGTGGGGCCGTCCTGGACCACGAAAGGGGAGGGAGATCTCTCCACGTAGCTCCCCGACAGGTTCCCTTGAAAGAGCGACAAGTCTCCTGCTTCAAAGTTGGCTTCCAGGATGTCGGGACTGCCATCCAGGTTGAAGTCGGCCGCGGCAAGTGCTCCGGTCCGATCCGGTGGCCCGGGTCTCATGGCGAGTATTCCACGACTGGCCGAGCCGCCGTCGGATCGGGCCAGCAGCAGAACCAAAGCACCCACGGCGAACCGCAGTGTCCGCCGGCAGGAGATTTGCCGGGAAGGCAAGGGCTTGGATTTTTCGGAAAGGATGGAGTGCTCCGTAAGTGCTGACTCTTCACATACTTTCGACCCGCGCTCATCCTAGCCGCAAGCGTCGCTTGAGTCAAGAATCTGGGTGCCCGGCCATCCACGTCTTGACCATCCCGCGACCGCTTCCTACACTGTCATGCGAATTCCGCTCCGCTTCGCGGGGCAACTCGAGGGGTGCAAGCGTGGGCAATTTGCGAGTCATCGGTGGGGAGAAGCGCGGCTTCCCGTTGGCATCGCCCAAAGGGGGAACCGTGCGTCCAACCGCCAATCGAGTGCGCAAAGCGCTCTTCGACATCCTGGGCCAGAGGGTGGAGGATGCGCAGGTGCTGGATCTGTTCGCGGGCACGGGCGCCGTCGGGATCGAAGCTCTTTCGCGTGGCGCCGCGAGTTGCCTGTTCGTGGAAGCTGATGCGAGGAATATCGAGGTCATTCGCGACAATCTGCGGGTGTGCAGGTTGGAGAGCTCGGCGGAAGTCTACCGGGGAAACCTGCCCGCTTGCCTGTCCCTTCTCATGAGGAGCCGGCTCCTGGATCTGGCCTTCGTCGATCCTCCCTATGACAGCCAGCAGGTGTGTCTCGTTCTGAACGAGTTGGACTCCGGAGGCTTGCTCCGTGCAGGAGCCTGGGTGGTGCTCGAGCATCAGAAATCGAACCCACCGCCTGCAATTTCCATGGGTCATCTCCGGACGGTCCGATATGGCGACACCGCACTTTCATTCTTCCAGAAGGACTGAATTTCCGCGTTTCTCACTAGAAAAGTTGACCCGTTCGGAGGGGCGACCTTATAATGCCTACTCTGAAGAGGTGAGCGGGCTGTGAAACCAGTAACCATTTCGTTCTTTGTCCGCACCCTGCCCGTCGGCGGCCTCATGCTGGCTTTAGTGCTCGCCTGCGCCCCCCGCAGCAGTGGGACTCTGAATACCGAGGTCCAGGATCTGCAGAATCGTCTCTACGAGCTTCAGAAGCGCAACGCCGAAGCCCAGGTGGAGATCCAGGAATTGAAGGATGGATCTTCCACCAGCTCAAACCCGGCCGCCACGAAAGCAGGGCCGAGTGCAGCAGATTCTGGAGACTCGACCACCGAAGAGCCGCTGGTTCCCGGGTCCACGGTCGATCTGGGGGAAGCGGGACCCACCCGCAGCGGGGAGGCTGTGGCACCAGATCCGGCCGATGCAGCGGGTACCAAGCTTCCGACTCCAGGCCGCGCAGGTTCCGCCCCCACGGAGGCTGACAAGCTCTATGTAGACGGCTATGCTCAGTTCAATAGCGGGCACTATCAGGTGGCGCAGCAGGATTTCAGCGAATTCCTGGCCCGGTCTCCCGAGAGCGATCTCGCGGATGACGCCCAGTATTGGATTGGCGAGTGCTTCTTTTCACAAAAGGATTACCGTCGCGCGATTCTCGAGTTTCGCAAGGTCATCGATCAATACCCGTTCGGCAATCGCGTTCCTCACGCCTTCTTGAAAGTAGGGCTTTGTTACCTTGCGCTCGGAGATCGCGAGCGGGCCTCCGAAAATCTCGAGACGGTCGTTCAGGCATTTCCCAAGAGTGAAGTCGCTACAGTCGCCAAGGCGACTCTGGACGAGATTAACAAGACCTCGCCACGCTAATCCACTGACATCAATACGGTTAATTGCCTACGCCTGAGGACCTCAGGCCTCCCAGCCCGCCCCTAGTTTGGTCAGGATAAGCCCTCCGATTACAGATAAGAGATGACTCCGCATCCTTGACACTTCGTGCCATGTACCTATCTTTAGTGGGGGATATCTGCGAGACGGAGCTCTCTAAGGGAGAAATGCATGAAGATGAACGACCTGCTGTGGAAGGCCGGGCACCTGTTCCTGGCATTGCTTCTCATCACCATGGCCTTGCCCGCCAAGGGCGAGGAAACGAGCCAGAGCGCCACGGCGGCCCAGCCTGCGGAAGACTCCGCCAAGTCCAAGCCAGAGCAGGCCGCAGCCAAAGCCGAGCCAGAGGTGTCTGCAGGCAGCGAGACGCCGGAACCGGCAGCGCCAAAAGCAGCGCCGGCTCGCCCGGCGGCAAACTCAATTCCTCTCCCTCCGGAGTCCACCACTCCTCCACGTGGCTTGAAACTGGTTGGAAACCACTGGACCCCCTATCAGCCTCCCGATCCGGAATCCTTCCCGGAAGGGGCGCAGATCCACATCATCGTGAACGGAGACACTCTCTGGGGGATGGCGGGAACGCACTTCCAGAATCCATATCTCTGGCCGCAAATCTGGAACGAAAACCGCTATATCCTCGACTCCCACTGGATCTATCCGGGTGATCCGCTGCTGCTCCCTCCGCGCCCGACGGTGGTTTCGGAAATCGCCCCGGACTCCGGTCAAACCGGTTCGGCTCCCGAGCAGGAGCCATCCCCTGAGTCGGACTCGTCCGGTGACGAGAGGGAACCAATGACGCCCCAAGCGAGCGGAGCGTCCGATTCATCCGATGAAGGACCTATCCCCGCGGCCGACTACAGCGACCTGTACTGCACGGGAAGCATTCGTCCCGACTATCAGAAGACGGAGCTTTACATCGCCAATTCCGAAGACGTGAAAATCGGTCTGTCGACCGGCGATCTGATCTACCTGAATGGCGGTCGAGACGGTGGGAAAGTGAAGCTTGGAGACAGCTTTCTGATCATTGCGAAGGGGAGTGAAGTGTTCCACCCAGTCACCGGCAAATGGGTGGGCACCTACGTGCGCCGCCTGGGGAAGGTCAAAGTCCTGGCAGTCCAGGATCAAACCTCCATTGCCGAGATCACCGAGAGCTGCCAGGACCGCATCGAGGTGGGATACGAGCTGGAAGCCGATCAGACCCTGACCTCTCCCATTGCCAGGCAGGTGGCGTTCAGCAGGCTGGACGTTGAGCCGAGCGGCAAGCCCAACGGCTACATTGTCTACCTTCAGGACGGGATGAATGATGCCCTTGCGGGCTCCATGGTGGATGTGGACCTGGGAAGCAAAGACGGGGTGCACGCGGGCGATGTCATGCTGATCTACCTAACCAACACGCCCGCCCGTGAGCGGGACGTGACCTATGATTACAAGTGGAACGATCTCCGCTATCAGTCGCAGTACCTGCGCGACGACGATAAGCACCTTCTGTTCCCCCGAAAACCCATCGGGCTGCTCATGGTGATTTCGACCGAGGAGAGAACCTCCAGCGCCAAGATCATCAATGCCATCCGGGATGTGGAAGTTGGCAACCTTGTGGAGTTGAGATAGGGGAGTGAGATTCAGGCGGCGGGGTCGGCTTCACTGAAAACCTGGGCTTGAAACGTCCAGAGCCTGGCCCCCCGCCGCCAGTCTCCAGCTTCGAATCCAGCCTTTAGACAGGCATGATCCAGAAAGGTCGCCGGATCCCAGTTGAATCGGGCGGCCACCTGAGGCAGCAAGAGTCCACGCCGACCGGCAATCTCCACCAACACGCCATCACGACCCACGGCGATGCCCTCGGGCCCCGCCAGGGGTCTGGGTACCGAGAGTACGGAAATCTCGAAGCACACCTTCGCCAATTCCTCCCTGGTCACGGGAGGGAACCTCGGATCCTTGCAGGCAGCGGAGATGGCGCATTCCACCAGGGTAGCGCGCAGAGGTTCGCGCGGCTCGAGTGCGCCAATGCAGCCCCGCAGAGAATCCTGCAGCGTCAAGGTGACGAAAGCCGCGCTCTGAATGCGATTCAGCGAGGAGCCGGGATCGGGCGCGATCCGGATCTCGTCCGTGATCCAGCTCACAACGGCGCCTCGCACCAGGCTCAGCGCTTCGAGCTGCTGCTGGGAACTGAGGGTTTGCGGGGATAATTCGGAGAGTGACATGAATTCCAGATGCTTCCGGACTCGAGCCGGCCGGAGGGAGGGAAGCTCGACGAACCTGAGTCCTGATCAGATCATGGCAATCTTGTTCTTCAGGATCAGAATCTCGAGCGCCAGCACTGCCTTTTGTACGAGCCTTCGATAGAGGGCGATGTCGAGATCCTCCCGCCGATTCGACGGCAGGTCCCCATAGACCAACGCGATGAGTCTCTCCTTGATCTGGACGGGTACCAGCAAGATTCGCTCGGGAGGGGGCATCCCCAGACCGCGGTAGAACTGTTGGTTCGCGGGAAGCCCCGGCACCGGCCCATAGTAGAACTCGCTCCCGGTGAGAAAGTGCGAGAAGATCGAGGGGGCGTCCAGACCCACCACCACCGATCGAATACGCGATGGGTCGAATCCGTCACCCCGGCCGCCGAAACCCACCACTTTCTGCTGAGTAACCAGGAAGATCGCCGACCGCGTGAATCGTCCGGCGCAAAAATCCAGGACGGCCTCGAATACCTCGTCCCGGGTCATCGAGTGCTTGAGCCTGTCGGAGGTCTGTTCCAGAGAAACCGACACGGGAGTCGGAACCAGGCTGAGAACGGGCCGCTTGGGAGAGAGAGCGATCGTGGAGGCTTGCGTTTCCACTGGAACCGGTGGTGCGGCGCTGACGGGCGGGGGTGCCGACTCAGCCGGCAGGGGAGCTGCGGGTGCCGATGGCTCCGGTGCGCTGGCCCCGGTTGTGCCGACTCCCAGCGACGCTGACGGCTCTCGCCATTCTTCGAGCGAGCGCGGCAGCGTCGCCACAGGAGCTACTGTGGGGTGAGGAACAGCTACGCCGCCGACAAGCTCCGGAATCGCTTCGGAAGAAGCCGAGAGTGGCCGGCCATCCAGCCCCAGTTCGTCCGACGCGGCTTGGGTCGACGGCGCCGTCGGGGGTGGCTCGGAGGCGTCCGTGGCCTCCATCATCTGGCGGCGCGCCGTGCGCGGATCCCGGCGCCCCTCGACCTGGTCAGCCAGAGGGATCGTCTCCCGGATCGAGCGGGGAACCTGGTAATGACGCTCCAGAGCGTCCAGAAGGTGGTTCTCCGATGAGACGCACGGCTCTACCTGCAGGCCGGTCAGGAACGCTACCTCGTCCATGACCAGGATGTCCCCGGGGTTCATCATCGCGAGGCGAAGCTTTTTCCCCTCCACAGCCAGGGGAATCATCTGGTGTTTTTGCGCGAGATGCTCCGGAATCATCCGGATGACTTCAGAGGGAATCACCTGGAATGACTCGGTACCGACGTACGGAACTTGAAAGAGATCCGCGAGGTAGGCCCCGAGAGTGGGCTCATCGAGGTAGCCAAGCTTGAGAAGGCTGGAACTCAGGTGTCCGCCATAGAAGGACTGATCCAGCAGGGCTCTCTTCAGCTGGACTCCCGTGAGCTTTCCCCGGGCGATGAGCCAGCTTCCCAGTTTCATCGGAACAACCCTCCGTCAGCGAGGACGCCTGTGCTGCGGTCTGCCACCTCCGGCGCGGCTTCGCTCTTCCTGGCGGGGCGGAAGGGGCTCGGCGGGGCCGGTCTCTCCCCGCTTCTCTCTGAGGACAGCCTTTCTACTGAGCCGGATCCGGTCGCCATCGACTTCGATCACCTTCACCAGGATTTCCTCTCCCTCCTGGATCTCGTCGGTCACTTCCTTGACCCGATGCTCGGCAATCTCGGAAATGTGGAGGAGCCCTTCAATTCCGGGCAGAATCTCCACGAAGGCGCCAAACGCCACGATCCGAATCACCTTGCCGAGGTAAGTCTTGCCGATCTCTGCCTCGGCGGTGATTTCCTTGATGATCTCGATGGCCTTGAGCGCGGAGGCTTCGTCGATCGAGGCAATGTCCACCTTGCCGCTGTCGTCCACGTCAATTTTACAACCGGTCCGCTCGATGATGGAGCGGATCATCTTTCCGCCCGGCCCGATGACTTCCCGGATCTTGTCCTTCGGAATTCGGATTGAGAAGATCCTGGGTGCATAGGACGAGATGGAGGAACGATGCTGGGCGAGGGTGCTGTCCATGATTTCCAGAATGTGCATGCGGCCCCGGTGGGCCTGGGCGAGCGCCTCTTGAAGGATTTGCCGGGAAAGCCCTTTGACCTTGATGTCCATCTGCAGGGCGGTGATTCCGTTGCGGGTCCCGGCCACCTTGAAGTCCATGTCGCCGTAATGATCCTCGGAGCCGGCGATGTCGCTGAGTATCACGTAATGATCGCCCTCTTTCACCAAACCCATTGCAATCCCGGCTACGGCAGATTTCATGGGAACTCCGGCGTCCATGAGGGACAGGGAGCCGCCGCAGATGGAGGCCATGGAGGAAGAGCCGTTGGATTCCAGGATGTCGGAGACCAATCGAATGGTGTAAGGGAACTGCTCATCAGCGGGAATCATCGGTCTCAAGGCCCGTTCCGCCAGCGCACCGTGCCCGATTTCACGGCGTCCGGGGCCCCGGAGAAACTTCACTTCACCCACGCTGAAAGGGGGGAAATTGTAATGGAGCATGAACCGGCGTTCTGATTCCCCCTCCAGCCAATCCAGAGTCTGGGCATCCTCGGAAGTTCCCAGTGTGGTGGTGACCAGCGCCTGAGTTTCGCCCCGGGTGAATAGGGAAGAACCGTGGGTGCGTGGCAGGAATCCCACCTCACAGCGGATCGATCGGATCTGATCGAACGCCCGATCGTCGAATCGCTTGCCCTTCTCCAGGATTTCCACTCGCGCCAGCTTCTTGTGAACTTCGCTGAATGCAGACTTCACAAACGAGCGGGTCTCTGGCGGGTCCTGGGGAAAGCCTTCGACCAGCTCCTTCTCCAGCTCGGCGACGCGCCGATAGCTTTGGATCTTGACCGGGAGCTTCATCGCCTCCCAAAGGGGGGTGGAAATTCGCGCTTCGACCTCGCGGCGAAGTTCGCCAGGGATTTCCACAGGGGTGACAGTGCGCTTCTCGGGCCCGACCTCCTTGCGGAGCTCATTTTGCAACGCCACGAGCTTGACGATGTGGGACTGGCCGAAAAGGATGGCGTCCACCATCTCCTGCTCGGAAACCTCGCTGGCTCCCGCTTCCACCATGACAAGCTCGGTTTCGCCTCCCACAACCACCAAATCGAGCCGGCTGGTTTCCAACTGCGAGGTTGTGGGGTTGATGAGAAATCCCTGATCGTTGAGCCCGACCCTGACAGCCGCGATTGGGTTTGCGAAGGGTATGTCGGACAGCACGAGAGCCGTCGAGGCGCCGGTGACCGCCAGAATGTCAGGGTCATTCTCGAGATCGGCCGAAAGCACCAGGGCGACCACCTGAGTCTCGCACCGCCATCCCTTGGGGAAGAGCGGTCGGATGGGGCGGTCTATCATCCGGGAGGTCAGGGTCTCCTTTTCGTTAGGGCGTCCCTCGCGCTTGAAAAATCCGCCTGGAATCTTCCCGGCAGCGTACGTATTTTCACGGTAGTCTACGGTCAGGGGAAGAAAGTCCAGCCCTTCCCGAGCTTTTCGATCGGCGGTGGCGGTCACCAGCACGACGGTGTCGCCCTGGCGGACCAGTACGGATCCGTCGGCTTGCCTTGCCACCTTTCCGGTCTCGATGGAAATGGTGTGCTCGCCGACAGACGTCTCTTTTCGGATACTCAACTTGCTACCTCCTTGGTAACGTGCGGGATGGGGGGCATCCATGAAAAAGTCCCCCAGAGTCGGCCGCGGAAGGAGCGGGAAGAAGGGGAGAAGCGCTCAAGAATTAAGGGTGAGGTTCAAGGATGATCAGGAATGATGCCAGAGGAAAACCCTTAATTGTTCGGGAACTTCCTTCCTTCTGCCCCGGACGTTTCGCGATACGAACTCCGAGACTTACTTGCGGATGCCCAGTCTTTTTATCAACTCTTTATAGCGATCAGCGTCGGTACGCTTCAGGTAATCGAGGAGACGTCGGCGCGTCCCTACCATCATGAGGAGGCCCCGGCGGGAGTGGTGGTCCTTGCGATGGGTCTTGAAGTGTTCCGTCAGGTACTCGATGCGTTCACTCAGCAGCGCCACCTGGACTTCGGGAGAGCCCGTGTCACCGGGGTGGGTTTTGTACGATTCGATGATTTCGCCCTTCCGGTCCTTGAAAATGCTCAATGCTCCCCCCTAGTCACGATAATCTGCCGATGGACCGCTCGGAAGATGATGTTCCACGAAGTATTAGCGGTCGACAAGTGCTAACGGTGGCGACACTGTAACACAGGGTCCAGCCGGGTGTAAACCCCAAGCCGGCCCGCCTCGCCGATTTAGACTACTCGGGTGGAAAGACGATTTGGGGCTGTACGACGGGAACTTCGTTGCCCTCTCGTACCATGACTTTTCCAATTGCCAGCAGCTCTCCTGTTTCACTCTCCACGCGGCACTGCCCCTCGAGGAGACAGGAGCGGGAGGGCAAAATGTCCCGGATACCGAGGACCCGTCCATTGCGCACCGCCAGGATCCCCTGTCGATTGGCAACCACCGTTCCAAAGCCAAGCGGGACCCGCTCCAGGGGCACAAGGATTTTTTCCAAGGCTCCCGCGGCGACAATCTCACGCAGGCCCTCCAGGGAATTGGCGCCCGATACATGGAATTCGCCGCAGGCCGTCCTGCGAAGGGCATGGAGGTGCGCCCCGGTTCCCAAGATTTTCCCCAGATCATGCGCCAGGACCCGGATATAGGTGCCAGGAGAGCTCTTGACCTCGAAATCAATCTCGTTCCTGCGCAGCGCCAGGATGTTCAGGTAATAGATGACGACTTGAATGGGTTCGCGAGGAACCTCCTGATTCTTTCTCGCAAATCGATAGAGTGGTATTCCTCCATGCTTCTTCGCGGAGAAAATCGGGGGGATCTGGGTGATGGGGCCGGTGAGACCGGCGACAGCCCGGCGAAGCTCCGCTTCAGAAAACTGCACCTCCCTGAAAGGCCCCATCGGCTTCCCTTCGCGATCATGGGTATCCGTCGCCGTCCCGAAGCGAATGGTCCCCGCATAGGTCTTGTCGGAAGAAGTCAGGAACTGGGAAAGCCGGGTGGCCCTTCCCAGGCAAAGGGGAAGCAGGCCGGTGGCCATGGGATCAAGTGTTCCCGTGTGGCCTACTCGCTGCTGACCTAGGATTTCCCGGACCCTCTCCACGACGTCGTGGGAGGTGAGGCCCTCCGCCTTGTCAAGCAGAAGGACGCCGCTGACGCTCATTCTTCCTCGTTCTTGTCGGGCGAGTGAATCTTGTGCAGGAGCTCCTCGATGCGACTGCCGGACTGCACGGAATAATCGAGCTCGAACAGCAGCGACAGTGCCTTCTTTAGGCGGAGATGACGAAAAATCTGTCGCTGCAAATAGCCTGAGGCTCGATTCAAGGCGTCCAGGGACTCGCGTTGAGCATCCTCGGAGCCGAGGACGCTGACGAAAACCCGGGCGTGCGACAGATCCGGGCTCACCTTGACCTCCGTGATTGTGACAAATCCGACCCGGGGGTCTCGCACGTCACTGAGGAGGAGCGCCGAGATTTCCTCGCGGAGCGCATCCGCAACTCGCTCTCGTCGGGAGTGACCCATGGTTTCCTCAACTCAGGTATTCGATATGGAAACTCGCCAGGTCACCTTCCACTTCACGCTCGAGAATGCCCCGAATCTGCCGGAAGCAAGACTCGAGAGGCTCCTGTGAGGATGAAATGCTTACCATACCCAGCGTAGCACGCTGCCAGAGATCCTGGTGGTCCACCTCTGCAATGGCGATGTTGAATCTTGCTCGAATCTGGTCCTTGAGGCGGCGTAGAACTCGCCGTTTCTCCTTGAGGGAGTGGGAGCCTGTGAGGTGAATTTCAACCAGGCAGAGTCCGACGTTCATGGAATTTCCAACGGGCCGGGACGGGGCCTGAAAGCACCTTAAAGGGTCTTCTGGTAGACCTTTTCGAGCTTGAAGGCTTCGATGATGTCGCCAACCTTGATATCGTTGAATCGCTCGAGGCCGATCCCGCACTCGTATCCGGACTTGACCTCTCCGACATCCTCCTTGAAGCGACGCAGGGAGGCCATCCGGCCCTGGTGAACGATGACATTGTTTCGGAGGAGCCGGATTTGAGATCCGCGGAGGAGCTTCCCGTCCACGACATAGGTGCCCGCGACGGTACCAACCTTGGGTATCTTGAAGGTGTTCCGGACCTCCGCCCGTCCCAGGTATTGTTCGCTGATTTTTGGCTCGAGGAGCCCCACCATGGCCTTCTTGATCTCATCGTGAACTTCGTAAATGACCGTGTGGAGCCGGATATCCACCTTCTCCTTCTCGGCCAGCTCGGCGGCGGAACGGTCAGGACGCACGCTGAAGCCGATGATGACGGCGTTGCTCGCAGACGCTAGAAGGACGTCGGTCTCGGAGATGGCCCCGGTCCCGGTGTGTATAAGGCGAACCTTCACCTGGTCGGTGGCCAGGTCATTGAGGCTTTTCGACAGCACCTCCACCGATCCTTGCACGTCAGCCTTCACCACAATGGGAAGCTCCTTGATGGAACCCTCCTTGATTTGCTGGAAGAGATGTTCCAGAGAGAGCCGTGACGATTTAGCCAGGGAGTCCTGGCGCAGCTTCGATTGGCGGAACGTTCCGATCTGGCGGGCCTTCACTTCGTCCTCGATGACTTGAAAGCGGTCGCCGGCCAATGGGACCGCCTGCAGCCCCAATACCTCTACGGGGATGGACGGGCCTGCCGAAATCAGCTTGCGTCCGCGGTCGTCGAGCATGGCGCGGACCTTGCCGCTGACTGCGCCGGCAATGAAGGCATCCCCGCCGCGGAGGGTTCCATTCTGGACGAGCACGGTGGCTACCGCACCACGGTTCCGATCGAGCCTCGCTTCCAAAATCGTACCGGTCGCCGGAAGGTTGGGATCTGCCTTCAATTCGTTGATATCGGCAACCAGCAGGATCATGTCGAGGAGATCGTCGATATGAAGACGCTGTTTGGCGGAGATTGCCACACTCACCACTTCACCGCCCCAGTCTTCCACCAGTAGGCTTTGGTCGGATAATGCCTTCTTCACCCGATCCAAATTGGCTCCCGGCTTGTCGATCTTGTTAATGGCGACCACGATGGGCACGCCGGCGGCACGGGCATGATCAATGGCCTCGACGGTCTGGGGCATGACACCGTCATCCGCAGCGACAACCAGCACCACCACGTCGGTTACCCGCGCACCCCGGGACCGCATGAGAGTGAATGCCTCATGACCCGGCGTGTCGATAAAGGTGATTCCTCTTCCTTTGACCTGGACATGGTAGGCACCGATATGCTGCGTGATACCTCCGTGCTCCTGTTCAGTGATCTTCGATTCGCGAATGGCATCCAGCAGGGAGGTTTTTCCATGGTCGACATGGCCCATGATGGTGACGACGGGATCCCGGGATTTCACCCCAAGGGATGGGCTCGCAGTGCTGTGCTCGAGGATGGCGTCATCCTCAAATGAGATAATGCGCGCCTCGAAACCAAAATCCCGACAGATCTGTTTGGCCGCCTCAATGTCCAGGGGCTGATTGATCGTCGCCAATATCCCACGATCCAATAGCTTCTTGATGATGTCCTTGGACTTGATTTCCGTTTTTTCCGAGAGCTCCTTGACCGTCACCCCCTCCGTGAGCACCACGTCTTTTGGGGGCTGGGGAGGTGCTACCGCGGGTCGCACCACCGGTGTCACGATCATGGGCGGTGTGACCGGCGCTGCGGTGACAGCCTGGGGGCGCGCTGCGACCGCGGGGACGGACGGAGACGTCGCGGCGGTGGTCGAGCGGGAAGTGGAATGCGACTGGCTCGCGCCGGGGGCTGGCGCAATCGGTACGGGTCGGCTTCCCGAAGGCACCTGTTTTGCGCCAGGCTCCCTTCCAGTATTCGTTGCCGCCGAGGGGGCAGATGGCGTGGCGATCCTCGCGTGAGGGGTGGTGGCTGCCTTTTGTGTCTGAGCAGGAATGGGTTTTGACTTGGCTGCTGCGGCCTTTCTTGGCGGCGCAGCCGCAGCGGGTTTCACAACCTTGACTGGGGGCGCCGCTCTCGTTGCGGACTCCGACTTGACGGAAGCTATGCCCTTACCATGGCCCTCCGAGCTCTTGACGGCGGGGACGGCCTTAGTCCGAAATTTCTCGACCAAGTCCTCCTCGATGCTGCTCAGATTTGATTTTATCTCCAGCCCGCTCTTTCGGAGAAGCTCCACCGCATCATCGTTGGAGATCTTCAAGAGCTTCGCGAACTGATAAACCCGTATTTTCCCCATTTTCGCTTGGTCCCTCTCGCGGGTCGCGAGACCCTATTCTTCTTCTGCGGCCGCTGCTTCTTCAGTGGGTGGTCCACCCTCATCCGCGGAGATGGTGGCAGTTTCGGGGGCGGCTTCGGCCACCGAAGGAGGAGAATCTTGTTCAGACTCGACCGGTTCTTCCTCCACAGACTCGGGAAGAGGAGCATCGAGCACTTCTCGAAGCGTCAAGAGGATCTTCTCGGCGGTTTTCGGACCGATAGAAGGAATAGCCGTTAGACCCTCCAAGCCTACGGCGATCACGCTGCCGATCGTCGTAAAGCCGCTCTCATGGAGCTTCTCCAGGGAGCGCATGCTGAGGTCCTCGGCGGTTTCGAGCGGGCGGTTCGCACGAGCCATGCGCTCCATTTCCATTTCCACTTCCCGTTTCTTGTCCTGCTCGCTCTTGATGTCAATGCGCCAGCCGACAAGCCGGGACGCGAGTCTCACATTCTGTCCCTTCTTGCCAATGGCCAGCGAGAGCTGGTCGTCATCCACGACAACCTCCAGCACCTTTCCCTCCAAGTCGACGATTGACACGCGATTGATCCTGGCTGGGTTGAGTGCATGGGTGACAAAGGCACTGATTTCTTCAGAGTATTGCACGATATCGATCTTCTCTCCCCTTAATTCACGGATGATCGCCTGCACACGCGATCCCTTCATTCCCACGCAAGCGCCCACGGGGTCGACGTCCCTGTCCTTGGAGCGCACCGCAATTTTCGCCCGGTCGCCGGCGTCACGAACAGCGACTTCAATTTTCACGGTTCCGTCATAGATTTCCGGCACTTCCATTTCGAAAAGCTTGATCAGGAGGCGGGGGTCCGTCCGCGACAGGATGATTTGGGGACCCTTCGCATTCTTGTCGACATCTACGATAATTGCCCGGATCCGATCCGCTTGATTGTAATGCTCTGCCTTGGATTGCTCCTTCTTGGGGAGAACGGCCTCGGTTTTTCCCAGGTCAACGATGATGCTGCCCCGTTCAAAGCGCTTCACGAAGCCGTTGATCAACTCACCGAGGCGGCCGCTGTACTCCTTGTAAATGTTCTCACGCTCGGCCTCTCTCACCTTCTGAAAGATGATCTGCTTGGCTGCCTGAGCGGCGATACGGCCCAGCCCCTCCACGGGTCGAGGGATTTCCAGCACCGACTCCAGGTTCGCCTCAGGGTTCATCTCTTCTGCATCGCTGAGCGAAATCTCCAGATCGGGGTTGGAGACACTCTCAACCACTTTTTTCCGCGCGAAGACCTCGAGCGCGCCACTGTTCCGATTGAAACGGGCGCCGATTTCCTCCTTCGTCCGATAGTACTTCTTTGAGGCCGCCGCATAAGCATCCTCTACGGCCCGGACGATCACATCCACCTCGATTCCCTTTTCCCTACCTACTTGTTCTATGGCCTGCAGAATTTCACTGCTCATGGTTTTCCTCGGTACTGATTTGAAGGCAGGCGATCCGATTCAAAACTCCACCTCGAGCCTTGCCTTTGAAATGAGTCTTCTCGGTATCGCCCAGGGATGGCCCTCAGTGTCCACGACAGTCACGACCCCCTCCTCCAACGATTTTAGCCGGCCAACGAAATGCCGACGTCCTTCGACCGGCTCGAAAGTGTGTATGGCCGCAAGCTTGCCTGCAAAGCGATGAAAATCATCGTCGCTCCGGAGTGGACGGTCTAATCCAGGAGATGAAACCTCGAGGGTGTAGCGGTCCGCAATGACATCTTCCACATCCAATTCAACCCCTAGCTGCTTCGAGGCGGCCTGGCAATCCTCAAGGGTCACACCGCCCGGCTTGTCGATGAAAAACCTCAAGAACCAGCCCCCCCGTTGCCTCTCGAGGTCGATACTCACTAGCTCGAGGCCTATTCCGCCGATTACCCGCTCCCCGATCCGGGAGACTTTCGCCATGATTTCGCCCTTGTCCATGGGTCGGTTCGGCTCCGAGTCCATACCCCAGATGCGAAATACGGTTGCCGTTTGAGGTTTAAAAGAAAAAAGTGGGCGACGTGCAGCCCACTTCTCTTCCCGTAAGCCGACGATATCCTATAATAGAAAAGCCCACCAAATCAAGAGTGCGCCGATTTCAAAAAAAGCCTTGACACTTGGATCTGCTTTGCCTACAATCGCGATCCCTCGAAAACAGACGATGTTCTTTGAAAACTAAATAGGACGTGCGTGCGTCCCAAGTTATGCTGAGTCCTTGCAATAAGTTACGGATCAGGCATCTGGTAATTCCTCGTTCGCAAGAACGTGAGATTTTAACTGGAGAGTTTGATCCTGGCTCAGAACGAACGCTGGCGGCGTGCTTAACACATGCAAGTCGAACGAGAAAGGGGTAGCAATACCCCCGGTAAAGTGGCGAACGGGTGAGTAACACGTGGGT
>Ga0070699_100000009_pt1 | contig 272902 bp, 259 predicted proteins | sample KBSK1503metaG_FD_65473 | JGI IMG/M metagenome (GOLD analysis project Ga0070699, IMG submission 65473) | Corn, switchgrass and miscanthus rhizosphere microbial communities from Kellogg Biological Station, Michigan, USA - KBS K1-50-3 metaG | ecosystem: Host-associated > Plants > Roots >... | reverse complement strand
ATGCCCGGAGACAACTCGCAGTTGACGATCGAGTTGATCGCGCCGATCGCGATGGAGAAGGGATTGAGGTTCGCGATCCGGGAAGGCGGACGAACGGTAGGCGCGGGCACCGTGTCGGAAGTTATCGAGTAGGCGTCATCGGTCATTGGTCACTTGCGTTTAGGGCGAGCATCGACGAAGGACGAATGACAAATGACTAAGGACGAAAAGAAATGCTGAACGAAAAGATAAGAATCCGGTTGAAGGCTTATGACTACCGCGTGCTTGACCAGTCGACGGCTGAGATAGTCGACACCGCCAAGCGAACGGGCGCGCGGGTGGCGGGACCCATTCCGCTGCCGACGGTGAAGAACAAATACACCGTGCTTCGCAGCCCGCACGTGGATAAGAAGTCGCGCGAGCAGTTCGAGATTCGAACGCACAAGCGGCTTATGGACATACTCGATCCGACGCCGCAAACAGTTGACGCGCTGATGAAGCTCGATCTTCCTGCGGGCGTGGACGTCGAGATCAAAGCCTTCGGCAAGGACCACAAATAAAGTGCTGAGTGGCGAGTGCTGAGTGCTGAGCGGCTAATGCTCGGCTAACTCAGCACTCAGCACTCAGCACTCGGGACTGAAATTATGGTCAACGGAATAATCGGTAGAAAGCTCGGGATGACTCAGTTGTTTTCTGAGGACGGCTCTGTGACACCAGTGACCGTGATCAAGGCAGGCCCTTGCATCGTGGTTCAAAAAAAGACCGTCAATACCGACGGCTACGATGCGGTTCAACTCGGTCTGGTTGAAGAGAAACCGCCCCGTCGCGTCAACAAGCCGACCGAGGGTCACTTCAAACGCGCGGGCGTGCCGCCTACTCGAGTGCTTCGCGAAGTGCGAATCGAAGCCAGCGATGCGGCCACCAGCGTGGGCGATAAGATTCTGGTCAATATGTTCAACGAGAATGACCTCGTTGAGGTGATCGGAAAGTCCAAGGGAAAAGGATTCGCCGGCGTCGTCAAGAGGCACGGTTTCGCGGGCGGCGTCGCGACTCATGGTTCGATGTTTCACCGCGCGCCGGGCGGCATCGGAGCTTCGGCCTATCCGTCTCGGGTGATCAAGGGCACCAAGATGCCGGGACACATGGGTAGCGAGCGCAAGACGATCAAGAATCTGAAGGTGGCCGCGGTCGACGAAGAGAACAATCTTCTGATGATTCGCGGCGCCGTTCCCGGACCAAACGGATCATACGTGCTGATCAAGAAGGCGCAATTGTGAAGAGTGATCGGGTGTTCAGAGTACCAACTTTAGTTGGGTTTTGCGGTCGCGAGGAAACTACCCGACTAAAGTCGGTACTCTGAATGCGCGCACTATGTTGGAGATGATATGCCTGTTGTGAAGGTCAAGAATCTGAAGAGCGAAGAGGTTGGCGATCTCGAGTTGTCCGACGCCGTTTTCGGAGCGCCGCTCAACAAGGCGCTGATCTACTCGGCGGTGAAGTCTTACATGGCCAACCAGCGAGCTGGGACCTCGGCCACAAAGGGCCGCGGTGACGTCAGGGGTTCGGGCAAGAAGCTCTGGAAGCAAAAGGGCACTGGCCGCGCCCGAATCGCCAGCCTTCGGAGCCCGTTGTGGAAGGGCGGCGGCAACGTACACGGACCTCAGCCGCGCGATTGGTCTTACTCGATACCGAGAAAGATGCGTCGCGGTGCGATGCGCTCGGTGCTGTCTGAGCGCATGCGCGAGGGCGGGATAGTGATTGTCGAAGCCTTCGAATTGCAGTCGCACAGAACGAAGGACTTCGCCGGCACGCTCGCGGCGCTTGGTCTGAACAAACGAACGTTGATAGTCGACACGGCGTCGAACGACAACCTCACGCTCTCATCGCGCAATCTTCGCGCTGTGACATTGGTTTCGGCAAGCAACGTAAATATTTATGACATTCTGACGCACGAACAGCTTGCGCTCTCGCGAGAAGCAGCGGTCCAGTTGGAAAAACAACTGAGCGACAAGTAGGAGACGTTTTAGATGAAAACTATTTGGGATGTCATCAAGGGGCCGGTCATTACCGAAAAGGCCCTCACCATGAAGGACGAGCCGGAGTCGATGGGCCGCTCGGGTAACGATCGCCAGATGCTGACGCTGAAGGTGCACCTCAACGCGACCAAGCCTGAGATCAAACGCGCTGTCGAGAAGATCCTCGGCGTGAAGGTCGCGGACGTGCGTGTTGCCAATTATCGCGGAAAGATGAAACGCATTCCGGCGCGCCGTGAAAGCGGGCGCCGTTCGGATTGGAAAAAGGCTTACGTGACACTGAAGTCCGGCGAGAAGCCGGTTATGTACGAAGACGCGATTTAGGAAATGATGAAGGATGAAGATGAATGATGAATTGAGTATTCCTCCGGTGTTCATCAATCTTTGTTCCGCATTCATCGTTTGAGGGTAACTGATGGGAATCAAAAAACTCAGACCGACATCGGCAGCGAGCCGGTTTCAGACTTATCTGACGCTCGACGAGGTAACGACCGATAAGCCTTATGAACCGCTGCTCGAGCCGAAGAAGCGCATCAGCGGCCGCAACAACGACGGCCACATAACGATGCGGCGGCGCGGCGGCGGTGCGAAGCGAATGTATCGCATCATTGATTTCAAACGCGACAAGACCGGCATCCCGGCGCAGGTCGCTACCGTCGAGTACGACCCGAATCGATCGGCTCTTATCGCGTTGCTCAGTTATGTTGACGGCGAGAAGCGTTACATCATCGCGCCCGTTGGCTTGAAGGTCGGCCAGACGGTCGTGTCGGGACCCGAGGCTGACATAATTCCGGGCAACGCGCTTCCGCTCAAGGCGATTCCGCTGGGCACGACGATCCACAATGTAGAGCTGCGGCCGGGCAAAGGCGCGCAGATGGTTCGCGCGGCGGGCGGAGCGGCGCAGCTCGTGGCCAAAGAAGGCGACTGGGCGCAGCTTCGATTGCCGAGCGGCGAGATCCGCCGGGTCAACATCGATTGCTACGCGACCATCGGACAGATCGGTAACATCGAGCACAGCAATGTTTCGTTGGGCAAGGCCGGACGCTCGAGATGGAAGGGGCGCAGGCCGAAGGTCCGCGGGGTTGCGATGAATCCGGTTGATCATCCGCACGGCGGCGGCGAGGGTAAAACGTCCGGCGGCCGAAACCCGGTAACGCCGTGGGGGCAGCCGACACGCGGGTATAAGACTCGGAACAACAAACGCACGGATAGGTTCATCGTGCGCAGAGGGAAAAAGTAGTTTTTGGTTTCTGGTTTGTGGTTTCTGGTCTTCAGGCCAGCACCAACCAGAAACCAGAAACCAGAAACCAGAAACCGGAAGACTATGGCAAGATCGGTAAAAAAAGGGCCGTTCATTGACGATCATCTGATCAAAGCGATCACGAAGTTGAACCAGACTAACGAGAAGCGAGTCCACAAAACCTGGTCTCGCCGATCGACGGTTGTGCCTGAAATGGTAGGCCACACAATCGCCGTGCATAACGGGAAGAAGTTCATACCCGTCTATGTGCAGGAGAACATGGTTGGCCACAAGCTCGGCGAGTTCGCTCCGACGCGGCAGTTCAAGGGGCATCCGGAGAAGAGCGATAAGACGGTCAAGAAAGCCCCGCCAGGAGGGAAGTAAACGATGAAAGCACGCGCAGTGGCAAAATACATAAAGGGCTCGCCGCAGAAAGCCCGGCTGGTTATCGACCTCATTCGCGGGCGCAACGTCACCGAAGCTCTGGGAGTGCTGAAGACTTCGAATAAGCGCGCCGCGGGGCCGATCGAAATCACGCTCAGGTCGGCGATCGCAAACGCCGAACAGAAGGCGGATCAGCTAAACGTGGCGATCGATGTGGACCGGCTGAAGGTGTCGACTGCGATGGTGGATCTTGGTCCAACCAAGTATCGCCGGCGTGTTCGTCCTGCGCCAATGGGCCGCGCTTTTCGTGAGCGCCGCTGGGTAAGTCATATAACGATAGAGGTGGAGTCGGAGAAGGAATAGTTCAGGGTTCAGAGTTCGGGGTTCAGGGTTCAACCCGAAACCCTGAACCCGGAACTCTGAACTCAAAACGGGAGGAATCGTGGGCCAGAAAGTTCATCCGTATGGATTCAGATTAGGGATCAATCGCAGTTGGCATTCCAACTGGATCGCCAAGCGCGACTACGCGGAGCTGCTGCATGAAGACCTTAAACTGAAAAAAGAATTGAAGGGGCGGTTTGCCGGAGCGGGCGTTTCGCACATCGACATCGAGCGTGCAGCGAACAAGCTGAAGATCATCATTCACACGTCGCGGCCGGGCATCATCATCGGACGCAAGGGCGCGGAGATCGACAAGCTCAAACAGGAAATCAAGGATCGCACCGGGCGCGAGGTTTACGTCAACATCCAGGAGATTCACAAACCGGAGTTGAACGCGCAACTGCAAGCCGAGCAAATTGCTCAGCAGCTCGAAAAGCGAATTGCCTTTCGGCGCGCTATGCGGCGAGCCGTCGAGAACGCCCAACGGTTTGGCGCGCAGGGAATCAAAGTCCGAGTATCCGGTCGCCTGAACGGCGCGGAAATCGCGCGATCCGAGTGGTACCTGCAAGGCCGGCTGCCGCTGCACACGTTGAGAGCGGACATTGATTACGGATTCGCCCAGGCTCACACGACGTTCGGCGTTATCGGCGTAAAGGTTTGGATTTATCGTGGAGATGAGATGACCATCCGGCGCGCGGCGCAGGCGAGAAGGCAGTGAATCGTCCGTAGTCCGTTGTCAGTAGTCCGTAGCTAAGAGCGGACCGACTACTGACTACGGACTACGGACTACGGACTACTAACAATGGCTGAATACAAAATTCCAAAACGAATGAAGTACCGCAAGCAGCAGCGCGGCCGAATGAGCGGCGTGGCTACGCGCGGGGCGGAAATCTCCTTTGGCGAATACGGGCTGAAGGCGCTCGAGCCGGCGTGGATTACCGGCAAGCAAATCGAAGCATCGCGCGTGGCGATGACTCGATTCATCAAACGCGGCGGGAAAATCTGGATTCGGGTGTTTCCCGATAAACCCATAACGAAGAAGCCCGCTGAAACTCGAATGGGCAAAGGCAAGGGAGCGCCCGAAGGTTGGGTGGCGGTTGTAAAGCCCGGCCGCGTGTTGTTCGAGATGGAAGGCGTTGATGAGAAGACAGCCATCGAGGCGATGAGGCTTGCGGCGCAGAAGCTTCCTATCAAAACGAAATTCGTCTCGAGAAAGACTCAGGAAGGAGGCGGGCTGGTATGAAGGCCGAAGACCTCAGAGATTTGTCCGATGACGATCTCGGCGCAAAAGTGAATGAGCTCAAGGAGTCGCTGTTCCGAATGCGATTCAAACTGGCGTTGGGAAACACCGACGTCGTGAACCAGCTTCGCGAGTCGCGGAAGGATTTAGCGCGCGTGAAAACTCTGTTGCGCCAACGCGTGATCGCCTCACAGAAATAGAGAAGAAGGACGGGTATGGAAGAGAACATTGAAACGGCCGCGCCGGAAGGCGCAAACGATGCTCCAGTGGCGACCGAGACGCCGGCGGTGAGCGAGACTGCCAGCAGCGCGCCCAGCCGTCACCGCCAGGAGAAGGTCGGACTGGTCACCAGTGACAAGATGCAAAAGACCGTTGTCGTTCGCGTAGAGCGGCAAGTTAAACATCCGAAATATCGGCGATACATACGGCGGCGCACCAAGTTCATGGCTCACGACGAATTGGGCGCGCACATCGGCGACATCGTGAGAATAATCGAGACGCGGCCGCTGTCGGCACGCAAACGCTGGCGAGTCGCTGAGATCGTGCAGAAGGCTCGTTGAAGTAGATGATCCGTGATGCGTGAGGGTTCACGGATCACGAATCACGCATCACGTGGAGAACAGCAATGGTTCAGATGAGATCGATCCTCGAGGTAGCCGATAATTCGGGCGCGAAGCGAATCTCGATGATTCTGCCCGTCGGAGGACACACCGGATCACGCGCCGGGCTCGGTGACATAATCACCGCGTCGGTGAAGGAAGCATCGCCGGATGGCGCCGTCAAAAAGGGTCAGGTTGTGCGTGCGGTTGTTGTTCGAACGCGCAAGGAAACGCGAAGGCGAGACGGCACATACATACGCTTCGATCAGAATGCGGCAGTGATCATCAAGCCTGATAACGAGCCCGTCGGCACGCGCGTGTTCGGGCCCATCGCGCGCGAATTGCGAGAGAAGCGATTCATGAAGATCGTCAGTTTGGCGCCCGAGGTTATTTGATAACGAAGGACTAGAGAAATGAACGTCGAGATCAACGTTAGAAAAAACGATCGAGTGATCGTTATAGCGGGCAAGGATAAGGGTAAGAAGGGCCGGGTCATCGAAGTTCAGCCTGTTCGACGCAAGGTGATCGTCGAGGGTGTGAACATGTCGAAACGGCATAACAAGGCGAACACGCGGCGCGGGATTCAGGGCGGCATTCTGGAGCGCGAATCACCCATCGATGTGTCGAATGTCATGGTGCTTTGTCCACATTGCAGTGAACCGACCAGGTCGGCGCACCAGGTGTTGGAAGACGGGAAGCGTCATCGCGCTTGTAAAAAGTGCGGGGCCGCAATCGAGAAACAGTAGCAATTTGTGAAACTGCTGAAGGCGAATTTCCACTTCGCATCAGCAAAAGGAAAATGAGATGGCTGCGAGGTTAAGGGAGAAGTATAAGGAGCAGGTAACGCCGGCACTGATCAAGGAGTTCAGCTACAAGAACCCAATGGCCGTTCCCAGGCTCGAAAAAGTAGTGTTGAACATGGGGGTTGGCCGCGAAGCACAAACCAACCCGAAAGTGTTCGATCAGGCGGCAATGGAGCTTGCGACCGTGAGCGGTCAGAAGCCGGTCATCACAAAAGCAAAGAAGTCGATCGCCGCCTTCAAGCTTCGAACAGGGATGCCGGTGGGTGTTTCGGTGACCTTGCGCGGCGAGCGTATGTACGAGTTCCTGGACCGGTTCATCAACGCGGTGCTGCCGCGCGTGAGAGACTTTCGCGGTATTAGTCCGCGAGCGTTTGACGGCCGAGGCAATTACACGATTGGAATAAAAGATCAGTTGATCTTTCCGGAAATCGACTTCAACAAGGTCGATAGAACTCGCGGCATGAACATTTCTATTGTCACCACGGCCAAAACTGATGAGGAGGGCCGGGCGTTACTCAGAGAGTTCGGCATGCCGTTCACGAAATAGTCCGTAGCTACGGACTACGGACTACGGACGACTGACTACGGATAAAGTTATGGCAAGAATTTCTTCAACCTTTAAGGCAAACGAGCTAAAACGCGCGCTTGAAAATGCGCGGCGCCGAGTCAAGGAGCAGCAGGGCAAGTCGAACAAGAAGGCGGTCAAGCGCGCAAAGGCGTCGGGCATGAATCTAAACGTATTCACCTCGCGTGTGCATAACCGCTGCAAACGCTGCGGACGCGGCCGAGCTTATTTGCGAAAGTTCGCGCTGTGCCGCATATGCTTCCGCGAACTGGCGCTCGAAGGACATATACCGGGAGTGACGAAGTCGAGTTGGTAGGAGTGAACCGTGATGCGTGAAGCGTGATTGTTCACCACTCACGTTTCACGCATCACGAATCAGGAGACGTATGACAGATCCAATAGCGGACATGTTGACGCGAATCAGAAACGCGTACGCGGCCAAGCACCAAAAAGTAGACGTGCCGAACTCGAGCGTCAAAGTAGAGATCGCACGGATACTCAAAGAAGAAGGCTTCATCAGCAACTATAAGATCACCGGCGATGGCGCGCGCCGGAATATCAGGATTTATTTGCGGTACGGTTCCAAAGGCGAGCAGATCCTCTCAAAGCTCGAGCGCGTCTCGCGGCCGGGCTGCCGGGTTTATGTCAACAGCACGGCCGTGCCCAAGGTGCTTGGCGGGATGGGGATCAACATACTGTCGACGTCGCGAGGATTGATGACAGACCGGCGGGCGCGCCGCGAAAAGGTTGGAGGCGAATTACTCTGCCGCGTCTACTAAGAAGCGCTGCGCAGGTTCGGAGTTCTTATGTCGAGAATAGGTAGGAAACCGATAGCAATACCGAAGGGCGTGAAGCTCAAGATCGAACCCGGCTCCGTCGAAGTAACCGGGCCGAAGGGAACTCTTGGTGTGCCGTTGCCCGAAGGGATCACGTGCCGGGTGGACGGCGACCAACTTATGGCCGAGCGCGAATCGGATGATCGAGCGGCCGTGCACGGTTTGGCTCGCGCGCTTGTGCACAACGCGGTGACCGGAGTAACGGAAGGGTTTACTCGTCAACTCGACATCGTCGGGGTTGGCTACAAAGCCGAGCGCCAGAAAGATCGCGTGGTGTTCAACCTCGGATACTCGCATCAGATCGAATTCCCGTTGCCAGCCGGAATCGATGTGAAGGTGGAGCGCGTTAATAAACCCATCCAGCAGTATCAGACAACGCTCACGATAACGGGCATCGACCGGCAGCAGGTTGGCCAGGTTGCGGCGGATATGAGAAGCCTTCGCAGGCCTGATCCGTACAAGGGCAAGGGCGTGCGCTACGCGAATGAGATTTTGAAACTGAAACCGGGCAAGACCGGGAAGTAACGAATCGAGTGTTGAGGATTCAGAAATGGCAAGAAAGACAAGCCAGGAAGTAAGGACAGCGGTTCACAGGAGAATCCGAAGAAAGATTTCGGGCTCGGCTGAGCGGCCGCGGCTCGCAATTTATCGAAGCCTCGGAAACATCTATGCTCAGATCATAGATGATGGGCAGGGCGTAACTCTTGCTTCAGCGTCCACGAACGAAGCCTCGTGGCGCGGACGCTCGGGCGGAAACATTGCCGCCGCGAAAGAAGTTGGAAAGACGATAGCCGAACGCGCCATCGAAAAGGGAATCAAGCGCGTTGTGTTTGACCGCGGCGGTTACATCTATCACGGCCGCATTCGAAGCGTCGCTGAAGCCGCTCGCGAGGCAGGACTCGAATTTTGAGTAGGGGATAGGGTTGGGGGTTGGGGGTTGGTTCATCGTGCCGACCCCCAACCCCTAACCCCCAACCCCCGTCTGGGGAAATATGGAACGAATAGAAGCATCGGGTCTTGATCTCAAAGACCAGGTCATTTCAATCAATCGCGTCACCAAGGTTGTGAAGGGCGGCAAGAACCTCTCCTTCGCGGCGCTTGTGGTCGTGGGCAATGAAAACGGCGTTGTTGGTTTCGGATCGGGTAAGGCTCGCGAGGTCCCGCTTGCAATCAAGAAGGGGATCGAGGCGGCGAAGAAAAACCTGACGCGCGTGCCGCTTTCGGGCTCGACCATTCCGCACCAAACGCTGGGCGTCTTTGGCGCCGGGCGTGTACTGCTTAAGCCTGCACCCGAAGGAAAGGGCGTGATCGCGGGCGGTCCGGTTCGCGCCGTTATGCAGTTGGTTGGTGTGCGTGATGTCGTCACGAAGTCCATTGGTTCCTCAAATCCCCACAACGTTGTGCGAGCAACGTTTGAGGGATTGCGCAGTCTGAAGGATCCTGTTGCCGTTGCGCGGCTGCGAAGACAGGGCGGAGACTCAACCGAGAACGCGTAGGAGCGAACCGCGCATAACCAATCAGGTACCGGCGCGCTGAAGGTGAGAGGAGTTTGAGATGGCAAGGGCCAAAAGCAAAGCAGCCGCAAAGGCATCGACGATCAGGATTCAATGGTATCGATCGACGATCGCGACACCAAAAGCGCATAAGGAGCTTGTGCGCAGCCTCGGTTTTACCAAACTCAATCAGATCGTTGAGCGCCCCGATTCGGCGTCGACGCGAGGAATGGTCACCAAGGTTCCGCACTTGTTGCGAATCGTTGAATGAACACTTGAATCTACTAATGTGAATAAAGTCGATCGGAGTCAATAATGGCGTTGGGCATACACAACATCGGGGCGCCTGAAGGCGCGAACAAGGGCAAGAAGCGAGTTGGCCGCGGACCTGGCTCGGGACATGGCAAGACCTCGACCCGCGGGCATAAGGGGCAAAAATCGCGATCAGGTTATTCGGGCCGTCCGGGTTTTGAAGGCGGCCAGATGCCCCTTCAGCGACGACTTCCCAAACGCGGGTTCACCAATATCTTCAAGAAAGAATGGTTGACGGTGAATCTCGCCGATCTCGATCAACGCTTCGAGGCAGCCGATGAGGTAACGCCGGAGCTGATGGCCGAGCGTGGTATGATCAAAAAGGGCAAGCTGGCGCGGTCGGAGGGGGTTGTGGTGCTTGGCAAAGGCAGCTTGTCAAAGGCACTCAACATCACGGCGCATCGATTCAGCAAATCAGCAATCGAGAAGATTCAATCCGCGGGCGGCGTGGCCACCACCGTCTCAGGTCCTGTCGCAGACGCGACATCCGAAAACGCCGAATAAACTTTGGTCTGCTGCACAAGTGCTCTATCGACACTGCGGCAGGCTGAGTTGAGGCAGGCACATCATCATGATCGAGAATTTCATCAACAGCGTTCGCAATATCTTTGCCGTTCCCGATTTGCGGAGACGTGTGTTTTTCACGCTCGCGATGCTGGCCGTTTACCGGCTCGGTTCGCACGTGCGGACGCCCGGAATCGACCCGGACGCCCTGGCGGCGCTATGGAACACCGGCGATCTTCAGCGCAGTCTGGCGGGCGTGATGGATTTGTTCTCTGGCGGGAATTTCAAGGTTGTTTCGATTTTTGCTCTGGGAATCACGCCTTACATAACCGCCTCGATCATTCTGCAGTTGATGACAGTGGTCAGCCCAAAGCTAAAGGCTCTTCAGGAAGAAGGCGAGCTTGGGCGCCGAAAAATAAATCAGTATACGCGATACCTGACCGTCGTTCTTTGCACGGTGCAATCGTTTGGTATTGCATACTGGCTGCAGAATCAGCAAACCGCCACCGGCTCGCTCGTTCGCAGTCCGGGCATTCCATTCATGGCGATGACCATGCTGACGCTTGCGACCGGGACGACTTTTATCATGTGGCTCGGCGAGCAAATTACAGAGCGCGGCGTCGGAAACGGTATAAGCTTAATCATATTCGCGGGCATTGTGTTGAGGTTGCCATCGGCGACGCAAATAATTTATGAGAAACTGACTTCGGGGGGCACCGGCACGGCGCTGGGAGTGATCGCGCTGCTTATAGCCATGACATTCGTGATGGCGGGTGTGGTTTTCGTTGAGCGCGGCTTCCGCAAGGTGCCGATCAATCACGCGCGCCGAATGGTTGGCCGGCAATCCATACCGCAGCAACAGACCCACATGCCTCTTAAAGTAAACATGGGGGGTGTCATTCCTGTCATCTTCGCGTCATCGATTCTGGCCTTCCCTCAGACCATTCTTGGTTTCATCGGAACAGATCCCACCCAAACAACCGGGTGGCGCGCGTGGCTTGCGAGGGTTGCAGTGGAAATGGGCGGGCAAGGACATCCGCTGCACTATCTTATCTATGCTACGGCGATAATCTTCTTCACGTTCTTCTACGTTTCAATCATCTTCAACACTGACGAAGTGGCGAACAACCTGCGAAAGAATGGTGCGTTCATTCCGGGGATTCGTCCGGGCAAGCGTACATCGGATCATCTGAACGAAATACTGACGAGACTGACGACGGTGGGAGCGATCTATCTGGCGCTGGTGGCTTTGCTACCTCAGTTCCTGCTTCAGGGATTTCAGTTTCAGTACCTGCCGCTTATCGGTCAATCGATCGATAGTGTGCTTCGATCCAACCCGCTGACTTCATGGCTGACGACTGGAATCGGAGTCAACTTCTATTTCGGTGGAACCAGCTTGTTGATCGTGATCGGCGTTGCGATGGACACGATGAACCAGATTGAGTCTCAGTTGATAATGCGCCACTACGATGGATTCCTGGGTGCGCGCGGGCGGCGGTTGCGCGGACGGCGCAACTATTGAGATTGATATGCCTGACATCATCGTCTTGATGGGGCCGCAGGGCGCGGGTAAGGGCACTCAGGCACATATGCTTGCCGAACGCTTCAGACTGCCCCTGGTTGCGACAGGAGACATCCTGCGCGAGATCGCCCTGACCGATGGGCCGCTCGGTCTGCAGGTCCGCGAGGTGCAGACCGCAGGCCGCCTTGTGTCGGACGACATCTTAGCTGAAGTCATAAGAACTCGGTTGAGCAAAGCGGATTGTGAACGCGGATGCATACTGGATGGATTCCCGAGGACACTCCCACAGGCGCGCTTGCTTGAATCGATCTCCTCAGAGCTTGGGCATATCATCCATGTAATAAGCATCGAGGTGCCTCGCGAGTTACTTTTCAAGCGACTTAGCGGCCGCCGAACCTGCAGCTCGTGCGGTGCTATTTATCACCTTGAGTTCAAGCCCAGCCAGAGGGACGGCGTTTGCGACCTCGACGGGCAGCCGCTTTTCACGAGATCGGACGATCACGAAGAATCCATTGCCCGGCGATTGGCTCTCTATGATGAGAAGACGCGGCCCCTCCTGGATCATTACGAGCAGTCAGGCCGGTTGAAGAAGGTTGACGGAACCGGTAAGCCGGAGGACGTGTTCGACAGAATTGTATCGGCGTCCGGTCTTCAAGACGCGTCTGAACGCATATTGTCGCCGAATCACTCCGTATGATTATTCGCAAATCCAAAACAGAGATCGAGAAGATGCGCGCGGCTGGGCGCATCGTCGCGCAGGTGTTGAAAAAACTCTCAGAGATGGTCGAGCCGGGAATCACAACGCTCGACCTGGACCGCCAAGCCGAGCGAATGATCGTCGGCGCGGGGGCTTATCCCACGTTCAAGGGGTATAACGGGTTTCCTCGATCGATCTGCGCGTCGATTAACGACGAGGTCGTGCATGGAATTCCCGGCAAACGGAAGCTGAAAGACGGCGACATCCTCAGTATCGATTGCGGCGCGACGTATTTTGGATACGTCGGAGATGCGGCGGTGACGGTTCCGGTGGGCAAACATGTTAGCGACGATGTGTGGGGGTTGATCAACGCGACCCAAAAGTCGCTCTATCGCGCGATTGAGAAATGCCAGATAGGAAACCGGCTTGGCGATGTTTGCTACGCAGTTCAGTCTTATGTTGAGCCGCTTGGATATTCGGTGGTTAAAAACTATTGCGGGCACGGTGTCGGACGGGCGATGCACGAAGAGCCGCAGGTTCCCAATTACGGCAAGCCGGGCACGGGCCCGGTCCTTCGCGAGGGACTGGTCATTGCGATTGAACCGATGATCAATCTCGGCCACGAAGACGTCAAGGTCCTCTCCGATGGCTGGACCGTGATCACAATGGACGGGCAGCCATCAGCGCATTTTGAGCATACGATTGCCGTGACTCAGGACGGACCTCAGATATTGACTGCGCTCGATAATGTCGGTTTATGACGCTTTCTGCCGAGCTTCGCACGAGCTGAACGGACCTCGGCGACGCCGGGTTGCTCGATGTCGATTCGAATGCTAGAATTACCGTTTATCGCGCGAGACATTTTCCCGGCAGAGTAACCGCAACACGGCAAGGAAGAGCAACGATGAAAGTCAGGGCATCGGTCAAGAAAATGTGCGACAACTGCAAGGTCATCCATCGCAAGGGTGTCGTTCGGGTTATTTGCACGAATCCAAAGCATAAGCAGCGACAAGGTTAGAAGCGCCGCATCACGGAGGAAGAATGGCACGCATCGCAGGCGTCGACCTGCCAGCTAATAAGCGAGCTGAAGTTGGTCTGACATACATCTATGGCATTGGCCGCTCCCGCGCAAACAAGGTGTTGGGCGAAGCCGGCGTCAGCAGTGATAAGCGCATCCGCGAACTCACCGAAGAGGAAGTCAATCGCATTCGCACGGTCCTCGATCAACAGGGCGGAGTCGAAGGAGACCTGCGGAAGCAAATCCAGATGGACATCAAACGCCTGATGGACATCGGATGCTATCGCGGATTGCGTCATCGGCGCGGCTTGCCGGTGCGAGGCCAGCGGACACACACGAACGCGCGAACACGCAAGGGACCTCGTCGCATGACTGTGGCGAAAAAGAAGGCCGCGGGCAAGAAATAAGACTCGATGCGTGAGAAGTGATCCGTGACCGAGGACACTCATTACGCATCGCGCAGTACGGATCACTAGAACATGGCAAAAGCACAACCAAAAGCAAAAGGCGGCAAGAAGAAGACCTTCAAGCGCAAGGAACGGCGAATGGTGCCGCAAGGGATCGTTCACATTCAGGCAAGCTTTAACAACACTCTGGTGGCGATCACGGATCTTGAAGGAAATCTCGTAAGCCAGTCATCGGCAGGCGCGCTGGGTTTTCACGGATCGCGAAAAGGGACTCCCTTCGCTGCGCAGCAGGCTGCGTCGCGAGCTGCTCAAGCCGCGCGGGAGCTTGGAATGCACAGTTGCGAAGTGAGAGTGAAAGGACCGGGATCTGGCCGCGAGTCCGCCGTTCGAGCCATACAGTCGGCGGGAATTGAAGTCCGGCTTATTCGCGATGTGACGCCAATCCCACATAACGGATGCCGGCCACCGAAGCGCAGACGAGTTTGAGTGTTTGAAAGAGCAACCACAAACGCAATGCGGAGGAATGCCGCTTATCGTAAAGCCGCAAAGGCTTTCACGAGCGTTTTAAAGGAAGAAGGGCGACTGTTAAATCATCGCCTGTAAACTTTTGCTAGTCCCATCGAGATATGGGACGGTAGACGGAGGAAAGCAATTGGCAAGATATCGTGGACCGGTGTGCAGACTTTGCCGCCGGGAAGGAATGAAACTGTTTCTAAAGGGCGAGCGATGCTACAAGCCTAGCTGCCCAATCGAAAAACGCGGTACTCAACCGCCAGGTCAGCACGGCCGAAACATGCGCCGCGCCAAGCTCATCGGCTACGGCGAACAGCTTCGCGAAAAGCAAAAGGTCAAACGCATATACGGGATGTTGGAGCGCCAGTTCCGCCTCTACTTCCAGAGAGCGGTGCGAATGAAGGGCGTGACCGGCGAAAACCTTCTCTCGTTGCTCGAGCGGCGATTGGATAATGTTGTCTATCGTCTGGGTTACGCCACATCGCGCGCCCAAGCGCGTCAATTCGTCACTCACGGACATGTCATGGTCAACGGGCGCAAAGTTGATATTCCCAGTTTCCAGATCAAAGTCGGAGACGAGATATCAGTTCGCGAGGGAAGCCGCTCCAATATTCACATCCAGAGCGCGTTTCAAACCGCATCCGGCCGCGGGCGTCCGACCTGGCTCGAGGTGATTTCGCAGGACGATATGCGAGGCCGCGTGCTGGCCCTGCCTCGCCGCGAAGATGTGGGTCAGAATATTAACGAGCAGCTGATCGTCGAACTCTATTCGAAGTAGTCGGCAATGGGTCACGGGTTCAAAACCGCAGTCTCCTGAGACAAACCCTAGTGATCAGTCACCTGTGCCCTTAACCTTTCTGAGAGGAAGCGATGGACGGAACAGAAACTCAATTCATGATCGGCTTTCAGAGGCCAAAGCGACTCGCGTGCGAAGGCGAGACAGCCACCGGCCGCTATTCCAAGTTCTACGCGCAACCGTTTGAGCGCGGGTTCGGTACGACGATCGGCAACTGTTTGCGCCGTGCGCTGCTGTCGTCGATCGAGGGCGCCGCAATAACCGCAGTCAAGATCGAAGGTGTGCTTCACGAATTCTCTTCGATACCGGGCGTCGTCGAAGACGCTACCGATATCATTCTCAATCTCAAGCGGGTCCCATTCAAATTGCACGGCGCCGGCCCCAAAACGCTGCGCGTAGAGCGTAGCGTGCCGGGCGAAATGTTGTCGGGTGAAATCGAAACGGATGCGGAAGTCGAGATACTCGATCCGAATGTTCACATAGCCACGATCTCCGAGGGTGGCTCTCTTGTGATCGAGATGCGATTGAAACGAGGCCGGGGTTACATCTCCGCAGAACGAAACTTCGATGAGGACCTTGCGGTCGGATACATCCCGATCGACTCCGTTCACTCTCCGGTTAAGAAGGTCAATTACACCGTCGACTCCGCGCGGTTGGGTCAGGACACCGATTACGACAAGCTGACGCTCGAGGTGTGGACCAACGGATCGGTGAAACCGGAGAACGCGATCGGACTGGCGGCGAAGCTGATCAAGGATCACATGCAGATCTTTATCAGCTTCGAGGAAGAACCGGAGCTTGCTGAGGCTGACAGCGAAGAGGCGGCTCGTATTACCTTCAACGAGAACCTCGATCGGTCGGTGGACGAGCTCGAACTATCGGTGCGCTCTTACAACTGCCTCAAGAACGCCGATATTCGAACCATCCGTGAGCTTGTCCAGAAGTCTGAGCCTGACATGCTCAAGACCAAAAACTTCGGGCGCAAGTCGCTAAACGAGATCAAGGAAATCCTCTCCTCGATGGGGCTGCATCTCGGGATGAAGTTCGATGAGCAGGGAAGGCTCGTCGACGAGGTAGGAGCGAGCTAACGGTAGGTGTTCGACGTCGTCCTGACGGACCAGCGTCATCGAGTTTAGGGGAATTGAAATGCGACACAGAGTTGCCCATAGAAAGCTTGGACGAAAGACAGAGCACCGCATAGCTTTGCTTCGTAACCTTTGCACATCACTGATCACACACGAGCGGTTGATAACGACTCTGCCCAAGGCGAAGGAGTTGAGGCCGTTCGCCGAACGCGCCATAACATTGGGCAAGCGAGCGCTTGCCGCTGAAGTTCCCGAGGCGGCGCTTCACAAACGCAGGCTTGCCGCCGCTTACTTCTTTAGCGGGAATCGAAATCGAGTTCCCGATGGCGGCTACAAGCGTCCGCACGCGCCGCGAACGGCCGGCGTCGCGGCTCTCGACAAGCTGTTTGACGATCTCGCCACGCGTTTCGCCGAGAGACCGGGTGGTTATACGCGCATCTTAAAGCTCGGCGCTAGGCGGGGCGACGGAGCAGAGATGGCGCTGATAGAACTGGTTGGAAGCGAAGTGAAGGAAGCGCACTCGGAGGAGAAGAAGGAAGAAAAGAAAAAGGGCCGCAGGCGCCTCTTTGGCCGCGGCAAGAAAGAAACCGGAGCCGAAGCCAGCAAGGCCGAACAGAAGCCCCCAAAGAAAACGGCGAAGCCGGCAGCCGCTTCCAAGTCCAGCGGCGGATCGTCCAAGAAGAAGAAGGAATCGAACGACACTGAATCGAAACCGATGACGCGCCGTGGCAAAAAAAGCGCCAGCGAGTAGTCCGTTAGTTTGAGAACCACTACGCGAGCCTCAGCCGTCTGCGGTTGAGGCTTTCGCGTATTTGTGCGATGCGTTGTGGCAAGAGAAGAAGTTGCTGATCCGAGGAGGGACAGGAATGAACCTGAAAGAAATCAAAGATCTAATCGAGTTTATCAGCGACAAGGGATTCGCGGAGTTCGAAATCAAACGCCAGGGGTTCCGTCTTCGGGTCCGTCGCTTCAATGAGTCTCCTCCCCAGGCAATTCAGTCGGCTAATGCGCCCGCATCCGAATCACAGCCGCTCTCAACCGCCGCGGGCGCCCAGCCGGCAAGCGCAAAGGCGCCGCTGAATGAGTTGGTGGCCGGGCCCCCCGAAGGCGCTCGAGCGGTCGGACGCGAATCGCATGTCGAGAGTGAACCCGGTTTGCACGTGATCAATTCGCCAATCGTCGGCACATTCTTTCGGGCGCCTTCGCCGGCCTCTGATCCGTTCGTGACGATTGGCGCGCAGGTTGAGCCCGATACCGTCGTGTGCATAATTGAAGCGATGAAGCTGATGAATGAAATTCAGGCTGAGATCAGCGGCGAGATCGCGAAGATCTATGTCGAAAATGGGCAGCCGGTCGAATACGGACAGCCGTTGTTTGGAGTACGGACTTAGGTTTTCGATTTCGCATGGACCTTTGATAGCCGATGTTCAAGAAGATACTCATAGCCAATCGCGGTGAGATTGCCACGCGGATCATCTGGGCTTGCAAAGAGCTTGGCATCCGCACGGTCGCGGTTCACTCTGAAGCCGACCGCGATGCTCTTCACGTGCGCTTCGCCGACGAAGCAATATGCATTGGCCCGGCGCCGTCATCCAAAAGCTACCTGAACATCCCTTCTGTGATTTCCGCGGCAGAGCTGACCAACGTCGATGCGATTCATCCGGGGTACGGCTTCCTTGCGGAGAATGCTCACTTCGCTGAAGTGTGTGAAGCCTGTAATCTTACCTTCATCGGACCGAGTTCGGCGGTTATTCAATTGATGGGAGACAAAGCGCGGGCTCGCATGGCGATGAAGAGCGCCGGCCTACCGATAACCCCGGGATTCGATGGCGTCATCGAAGACGAGGAACACGCAGGGCGCGTGGCTGCTGAAATCGGATATCCGGTCATCGTGAAGGCTTCCGCGGGCGGCGGCGGCCGAGGGATGAGAATCGTGCGCGATCGCGACGAGTTGGCGACCGCGCTGCCCGCCGCTCAGCAGGAGGCACAACTCGCGTTCGGTGACCCATCCGTCTACATTGAAAAGTACATTGAGGTCGCGCGCCATATCGAGATTCAGATACTGTGTGATCAACACGGCAACGCGGTGCATTTGGGCGAGCGCGAATGCTCGATTCAGCGTCGCCATCAGAAGCTCATCGAAGAATCGCCGTCGCCGGCTCTCACTCCGGAACTCAGGCGCGCGATGGGAGAGATGGCTGTTCGCGCTTGCAAAGAGATTGGTTACGTCAACGCGGGCACTATGGAGTTCTTGTTGGACGAGCAAAAGAACTTCTACTTTATGGAGATGAACACGCGCATCCAGGTCGAGCACCCAGTCACGGAATTCGTAACCAATACCGACCTTGTGCGCGAACAAATCCTGATTGCCGCCGGAGAGCGGCTCGAGTTTGATCAGGACGACATCATCTTCAGCGGCCACGCTATCGAATGCCGGATTAACGCCGAGTCCCCGATAACGCACACGCCGTCGCCGGGGCTGATAACCGCTCTCAATCTTCCGGGAGGCCCGGGCGTTCGCGTCGATACCGCCGCGTATCCGGGATGGTACGTTCCTCCACATTATGACTCGCTGATCGCGAAGCTGATTGTGCATCATCGCACTCGGGAAATGGCGATCGCGAGAATGCAGCGCGCGCTCGATGCTTTCATAGTCGAAGGGATTGAAACATCGGTCCAGTTGCATCAGCGCATTCTGGCCGAGGACGATTTCGTCAACGGAAATCTATCAACCAGATTTATGGAACGGTTCAACAGCCCTCGCGGTGAAACTCAGAAGCGGAATCAGCAAGCCGCGCATCGCGCTGCTGAGTAGCCAAAACCGCTCGGGCATTCGTAATGCCGTTCTCACTCCCAAAACTCTATCCCATCACTGACGTCTCAGTAAGCGGCCTCTCGCACGCCGAACAAATCGAGAGCCTTGCGGCCGGTGGCGCATCACTAATTCAGTTGCGAGATAAACACGCATCCCCGGGGGAGTTCTACCATGCCGCGCTTGAGGCAATGTTGTTTGCTAAAAGGTTGGGCGTGCAATTGGTGATCAACGACCGCGTGGATATCGCGATTGCTGTCAAAGCCGACGGCGTTCACCTGGGGCAAGACGATCTGCCCCCCGGCAAGGCCAGAATGCTGTTAGGTCAGGATCGAATAATCGGCTTTTCCACGCATACCCTGGATCAGGCTCTGGAAGCCGATTCTGCGCCGGTAGACTACATCGCGATCGGTCCGGTGTTCCGGACCTCGACTAAAGAGAATCCGGACGCACTCGTTGGCCTCGCTAAGGTCCACGAGGTCAAACTTCGAATTTCGAAGCCGCTGGTGGCAATCGGTGGAATCACGCTTGCGACCGCTCGTCTGGTGATCGACGCGGGAGCGGACAGCATAGCGGTGATCTCCGATCTTCTTGCGACGACGGATATCGCCGAGCGCACACGTGGATTTATTGAGTCGTTAGCTTAGGGTGTTTGGAAGTGCGAGGGGAGCCGGGCCTCCCCTCGCGGAAGTGATTTGGTTACTTGAAGGATGCCTGAACAGGCACCTCGATGACTGGAACGTCCGGGTCGTTTGTGTTGATCGTGACCTTGCCTTTGAACTCGCCGGCCTTGATCTTCGATTTATCCAGGCTCAGTCGTATTTTGTAGATCTGGCCTTCGGTCTCAGTGGACAACTCGAGCTTGATAAACGCAAGCGTCGATGTGTAGCTCTTGATCTGCAAATCCTGATCTCTGATTTTTCGAACGTAGATCGTAGGCCACGTGATCGCCGACAAGTCCGCCGCAGCCGGAAGCATCGGCAGGGTAATGGAAGAAGGCGACGCGAACACCTTCGGTATCACATTCAACTCGAGCTCGATAGTGACCTCGGGTTGGACCGGGCTATCGGTCGCAACCTTCAAGGTCTGCGTATACTTTCCGGGCTTGAGAGCCGGGTTGCTCGCTACCTTCAACTCGTATCGCTTTCCGTCCTGCAAAGTCTGCAGCGCCGCGGTGAAGTTGCTTCCGCCGGGAATGACGTTCTTTATGTGGAACGGTGTCGGCCGAGGATTGTAGAAATGAAAATAGTTAACGGCGCTGCTGCCGGCCAGCGAGCTGGTGGTCCATCTATCTCCCGGCTCGATGGTGAATGGCGCGTCGGGATTAGCTTTGACACCAGGCGATACGGCTGCCGATTTTTCCGTCACGGGAGGTGAATCCAGTTTGAATCGGGCTCGCAGAGTCAGGCTGAACGTCGCCAGTTTCGAATCATTGGTGCTCACGGTCGCTGACTTAGCGGTTTCACCGGTATAGCCTTCCGTATGCTCAACAGCCAGCTCAATCTTTCCCTCCTGACCAGGAGGCACGACTTTGTCATAGTCGCCTTTGGTGCATCCTCACCCAGGTGAGACGCTGTTGATCAACAGGTCCGCCTTGCCAATATTCTTGATCTTGAAAGCGTAGCGAAGCGGAGTGCCTGCTTTCACCTCACCGAAGTCGTGAGTGAACGACTCGATCATCAACGCCGGAGCGTCACCAGTGGGCGCAACCCCGCTCGGTTGGGGTTTTTTAACTTGGGCCGCAACAGCCGCTGCCAGTAGCGCCGCAAGAAAAAGCGTACCAATAGTCTTAACAATCCTCATGCATATTCTCCATTTGCGGTGTAAACAATTACTGCAGAGTCTAACAGAATGACACCATTGTGTCACACGAAGGTTTGATTTTGAAGGTTTGATTCTTCGGCCCCTCGATTCCGTGTAGCAGTCGGGTTACTGTGCGACGGGACTCGAAGCAAACGTGTCGGGTTGTAGATTGCCGGTGACCGTTGAGCGAAGCGGCGTACCAATCCAAACCGAGTGAAAGCCGCGGCCAGCCGCGGTCAGGCCCGCGTAGTCTCCCAGGAAAAACGAATTGCCTGCCTGCGCGGCAAACCGTATATCAAAAGAAGTCGGGGTCAATCGGATCGACGGCTCGAATGTCCGGCCGCCGTCACGCGAGATGCGCAGGTACTCGTCCACCAGGAAGGATCTTTGAGGATCATTCCGAAGGCTGTAGTAGCTTATCGCAAGCTCGCTCGCCTCGTTGACCGCAACCGACACTGTGAATGACGCCGCGTCCGCCGGGCCATCGCTCACCTGCATGTGATCCGACCACGTTGCGCCGCCGTCCCGCGAAGTGATCAAGGTCGCCTGATCCTGTCCAGCGGTGCCCTGCTCTGCGAAGGCGATGTAAAGGTCGCCCGTGCGCGGATCCACATCAAAAGACGGAAGTCCGGCGCCTGTTCGCAAGTTGCGGACTCCGGCCGGTCTGAGTTTGCCAAGTTTTCTCTTCTTACCCCAAGTGAGCCCGCCATCAGAGCTCTTGGAAAAAAATAACTTGGGACGGCTCTCACCGCCGCCAATCCAAGCGAGGTATAAGGTACCGTCCGGGCCGACGCGCGGGATGACACCAACGTTTGCGGAACCCTCCCTGACAATCACCGGAGCATTGTATGAATTTCCACCGTCGGTGGAGCGCGCGACGACAAGCGTCTGTGAAGTTGTGTTCACCGAGCCACCGACGTTTATGTCCCAGGCGACGTAGACGGTTCCAAAGAATGGACTGGCGGGAGACGTATCAACGACCACTGCTTCCTTGTCATTGAAGTCAAAACTAGATCGGAAGACGTGAACAGGCAATCCCCAGTTTTGGCCTCCGTCGGTTGAGACGCTTACTCCGATCGCGTTGTCCGGCGTAGTTTCATTGAACAACAGGCTCGAGAAATAGGCGCGATTATTTGGTCCGAATGCCACCCATGGATCGGATGCCTTTTGCCATAAGCCGCCGTCGACATTTGTAAGCTTTGGCACAAGGCCGTCGACCCACGTGGCTCCGCCATCCGAAGAAACAGCGAAGCCCAGCGTGCGAGCGCCGCCGTTTCGGAATCGGTTTTCCTGCCAGCCCGCCAGAAGGTTTTGGGAGTTTGAGGGATTGGCATGAACGTACGGCTCAGCTTGAGTTCCCGGTTGCGCCTGAGTGTCGGCTGCAAGCAAATCATGGCTTATGCGTACCGGGTCCTGCGCGTCCGCGGCCTGGATAGTGGAAGGATAAATCTCCGGTATTCTGCCGGGCGGTTCGCTGAAGTTCGTGACTGGCAACAAGCCGCTCGAGAACCTCACCCTGTGCATGCGCTGGCTAATCCATTCACTTCGCGAGAAATGGCTGTCGGTCTTGTTCGAGTTCACTTGTCCGGTCGCGCTATTCGCAAAAGCAAGAGCGGCGACGAGAAAAAGTACTATTGGGAATCGTGAAGTTTTCATCATGCAGATGCTACCGAATTTTGATATATGCTCTTTCGCGCCCGACCATCAGACTACAGCAATATTGTTAGTCAGCATAGATCCGTGAGATTGTCGGCTTGAACGAGGCATTCTTAGGCACAAACTCAGACCGATAACCAGCCGCCACGATCTGAATGCAAGCGACATGCATGGCTTGCACAGAAATTGAGTTTCAAATGTCGTTGGACTGTCTTGTTAGATTAGCATCAATACGCACGACGTCGCCGATCCGATTTGAGGCAATCTTTTCGGGGGCAGGTCGCTGTAATCCGCAGCCGCGGCGCGCTGATTGTCCTGCCTTAACTCCGAACACAATGATATTGTAAGGGCGATGAAAGTAATTCCTCTGGGCACGAGTTCGGGAAAGCCGACCATCAAACGCAATGTCAGCGCGCTGGCCGTCGCGCGCGAATCTGAGTGGCTGCTGTTTGATTGTGGCGAAGGAGCACAGACTCAAATCACCCGGGCAGGCTTGAGCCCCAACCGGCTTGCAGCGATATTCATCACTCACTTGCACGGAGACCATTTCAACGGGCTTCCGGGTCTGTTGTCGACGATGGGACTGGACCGGCGAACTCGTGAGCTGACACTGGCTGGGCCGCCCGGAGTTCGCGAGTACCTCAACACGCTGGAGCGCCTGAGAGTCATCTTCATAACGTATCCGCTCGATCTCAAAGAGCTGATCGCGGCGGATTTGAAAGCCGTTCTCGAAACGGCGGACTACACCGTCACCGCTCGTCCACTTGATCATCGTCTGTTTGCCTTAGGGTATCGGGTGGATGAGCGTCCACGGCCCGGGCGATTCAATGTCGAGCGAGCGCGCGAGTTGGGTGTGCCCGAAGGGCCGTTGTGGGGCCGGCTCCAGGCCGGCGATGATGTGACGATTGATGATGGAAGAATGATTCGATCTTTGGAGGTTCTTGGCCCGCCGCGTCCGGGAAAATCTGTCGCATACTGTCTGGACACGCGGCCGTGTCCTTCATCTATCGAGTTAGCGCGCGGCGTTGACTTGCTGATTCATGAGGCAACCTACACCGAAGAGCTCGAGGCCGAAGCTCGCGAGTACGGTCACTCGACTGCGGCCCAGGCGGCGCGGACGGCGCTGGACGCGGGCGCGCGGCGGCTGTTGATCACACACTTCAGCACTCGCTATCCGGATCCGGCTGTGTTGCTCGAAGAGGCGCGCGCGATTTTTCCTGAAACGATACTTGCCGAGGATTTGATGGAGATCCAGATTTAAGCCAATGATTGTCGGAATAGGCATCGACCTGATTGAAATTGAGCGGCTCGAGACAGTGCTCGCGCGGCGAGGAGAGCGCTTTCGTGCGCGCGTGTTTACCGATGGCGAGATAAGTTACTGCGAGCGACGAGCGGGCGCCGCGAAGTTTGCCAGCTACGCTGCGCGGTTTGCGGCAAAGGAAGCGGTGATGAAGGCTCTTGGCACCGGCTGGTCGGACGGCGTTGGGTGGAAGGATGTCGAGGTTGTCTGCGAATTGTCCGGAGCGCCTTCGATTCAGCTTCACGGGCGAGCGCTGGAACGAATGCGTGAGATCGGGGCGAGCCGAGTTCACTTGTCGATGAGTCATTCGGGCGATCTAGCCGTCGCCCAGGCTGTGTTGGAGAATTAAGAGACTTGTGAGGGCGGCCCTCCCTGGTCGACCCTCTTTCAAAACGGAAGTTTGCCTTGTGCGCAGTGATGGGCGGCCGCGGAGGGCCGCCCTTGCAGTTCTAAGCGAAGGCAAGGAATTCGCGAAGCGTGCTGCCGATCTCATGATTTCGAAGCTTCGCGAGCGCTCCAGCTTCGATCTGGCGAACACGCTCCCGGGTCACCGAAAGGTCCTGTCCGATCTCCTCCAGTGTCAGCGGTGTTGACCCCGCCTCCAACCCGTAATGCAGCTTCAGGATCTTCGCTTCGCGTGCGGTCAAATGAGCCAGCGCGCGTTGAATCACGTTTCGTCGCGACCAGTCCAGCGCGGCGTTGAACGGATTTGCGTAGTCGCCGTCGTCAATAAAATTAACCGCCGCTTCGCCGTTGTCATTCGCGGGCCCGTCAAGCGTCACCGTATGCTGCGCGAAACCGAGCGCCTCGCTAACTCGATCGGAGTCGACCGACAGACGCGCGGCTATTTGATCGCTGGTCGCTTCAGCGCTGGTCTCTTCGCCGATCGCGCGAGATGCGCGAGATGCTTTGTTTATCAGCGAGAGTTCCGACGCCGGAAGCCTCACGATACGGCTTTGAGTGTCGAGTGCGCGCGCCATCGACTGGCGGATCCACCACATAGCGTACGTCGAGAACCTGAAGCCGCGGCGCCAATCGAATTTCTCGACCGCGCGCATCAAACCAACGTTGCCTTCCTGGATCAAATCGAGAAACGGCAAGCCTCGGTTCGAATACTGTCGCGCCACCGAGACGACGAGTCTCAAGTTGGCTTCGGTCATTCGTTGCTTGGCGTCGTTTATCTCGTTCAATGCAGCCGTTGCTTTCTTCGAAAGTGACATCAACTCTCGAGGTGTGGAAACGCCGGTCGAGATGATTCTGGTGACTGATGATTTGAGATCGAACTCTCCGCTTTGAGTATCGAGTGGAAGCGGCCGCTTTTCGGCCGCGATTTGGGCCGCGTTCTCCAACAGCGCGACCAGGCGGCGCTCGGCTGCAGGGGTGAAGGAGATCGAGCGAATAACTCGAGACAGACGAATTAGCTTTTGTAAGAAGGCCCGTGATGCGAGGCGCCGTTTGTTTTTGCGGATGGTCGATTTGTCGGTCAGGAACTCGAGATACGCCTGTTCGATGATTGCAAGAGCGGGATCCGCGAGTTCAGAAAATGGAAGTGCGTTGGATCGGTCGCTGCCCGGTGCTCGCTCGATCAGGTCGGCTGGAGTCTCCTTTTCGAGTTGAAACGCGCGCCTAAGATGCACGCAGTAGTCAGCGACGACGAGTGATCGTGAAAGGAACTTCGTAAGGCGAAGTCTTGCGCGCTCGATTCGCCGGGCTGACTCTCTCTCGCCGTCGGCGGTGAGCATCGGATGCCTGCTCGCTTCACGCAGGTATAGCTTGAGGAGGTCGGTATGGTCGATATGTGCGGCATCTTCGCGTTTGTCCTGCTCGCCTGTGACCTCGATCGATTCTTCGCTATCACTTTCTTCGAGGCGGTTGTCGAATCTGGCTTCAGTATTATGGTTAATCATTGCCGTCATCTCCGTATCGCGAATCGCGGCTAGCCTCGTGGAAGGATCTGGGGCTGGCGCCCGACTCGAGCCTTTACGGTTTTGATTCTAACGGCATCTTTGAAACAGGAAAAATTAATAAAATTAAAACTGATTTCTACTTGTGCTTATATTGCGTGGAGCTATTTCTTGGATGGAACAGGCTGGCTTCACTTCATCCAGGCGCTCACCGGCGAGTCATCTCGAATGATGGTTTCGGCGCGATCAGGCCCTGTGGAAATCAATGAAACAGGGGCTCCGCACAATTGTTCTACTCGGCGAATGTAGTCCTTAGCGGCCGCCGGCAGGTCATCGAAAGAAGTTATTCCGCTTGTGTCTGTTTTCCAACCCGGCAAGGTTTCGTAAACCGGCTCGCATTCGGTAAGCACGTTTGCCCCGTATGGAATCGTCTCCAACAACTCGCCCCGGCAGCGATACGACGTCGCTACCTTGATCTCTTCGAATTCATCGAGCACGTCGAGTTTGGTCAACGCAATTGCATCGATGCCGCTGATCATCACTGAATACCGAACGACGACTCCGTCAAACCAGCCGGTCCTGCGAGGACGGCCGGTGACGGCCCCGTATTCGTTACCGCGTTTTTGCAAGTATGCACCGTGCTCATCGAGCAGTTCAGTTGGAAAGGGACCGCCTCCGACTCGAGTGGTATAAGCCTTCGCGATGCCCAGAACTCCGGTTATCTTCCGAGGCGCGAGGCCGAGCCCGGTAGCCGCTCCGCCCGCGGTTGCGTTTGAAGAAGTGACAAACGGATAAGTGCCGTGATCGACGTCGAGCATCGTGCCCTGGGCGCCTTCGATCAATACGGCTTTGCCTTCGCCCACCGCGGTGTTGATGAGAGCAGCGGTGTCTCGAATGAATGGCTTGAGCTTCAAAGCTTCGTTGAGAAACTCATCGAGCGTCGCGTCCGGGTTCAACTCTTCGCAATTCATCGAAGCCAACTCGAGGTTTTTCTCCCGAATATTTGTGAGAATCCTTTCTCGCAGCAGATCGGGATAGAACAGATCTCCGGCGCGGATGCCCGTTCGCGAAGCTTTGTCCTCGTAAGCGGGACCGATCCCGCGCATAGTCGTTCCTACGCTGTTCGCGCCGAGCCGGTCCTCGCGAGCGCGGTCGAGTGCGGCGTGATAAGGGAGGATCAAGTGAGCGCGGCTTGAAATAAACAGCCGGCCGTCGCATTCGATGCCCATCTCGCGCAGCTCCTGGACCTCACCGTTAAAGGCGCGAGGGTCGACGACCACGCCGTTGCCAATGACGCAGGACGACTCTTCATGAAGAATGCCGGAGGGAATAAGTCTCAGGATGAACTTGCGTTCGCCGATGCGAACAGTGTGGCCTGCGTTATGACCGCCCTGGTAGCGAGCGACGATATCGAAATGAGGCGCCAGAATATCGACGACCTTGCCTTTCCCTTCGTCGCCCCACTGAGCGCCCACTACTACGAGATTTTTCATGTCAGCCTGAAACAAGCCTTGGAAGCCGGTTTGCGGCAGTGTGGCGTTTCGAAATCCGAACCGCTTCCGCCGAAACAGGCCAACAGGCGCACACTGCCAGCGGCAATCAATGCGCCTGTTTCAGATTGAGAATACTATAATGACCGCGCCTAAGAAGCGTTGTTGAGAGCGCGATCAATCATTCGCGAGATGTTGTCTTTCGAAGTAGTGCCAACGACGCGATCAAACTCGGCGCCGCCTTTGAAGAGAATTAAGGTCGGAATGCCCCGCACGCCAAAACGAGTCCCGGTCTGGTTGTTATCATCGACGTTAAGCTTTACGACTCGTGCCTTCCCATCATACTCCTGGGCTACCTTGTCGACGGTTGGGGCTAGCGCTTTGCACGGGTGGCACCACTCAGCCCAGAAGTCCACCAGCACGGGCTGGTCTGCGCTCAGGACTTCCTGATCGAAGCTTTGATCCGTTACATCATTCACTAGCTCGCTCATCATTACCTCCGTGGTTTAATGCTCAACCCGGCAAGCACAATCTGTCAAACCGTTGCCGAAACTCCGACCCCAATCAGCCGCTGATACAGCTCTACATAATGACCCGCAGACGCGTCCCAGGAAAAATCGGATCGCATGCCGTTCAACATCAAGGTGCGCCACAGATCCTTGCCGGCGTAAACCTCAATCGCTTCATACACCTTTTCCAGAAGACGCTCGGCGTTGTACTCGTCGAATTTGAACCCGTTCCCTCGCATCGTTGTGCTATCGAAATTCTCGATCGTGTCGGCCAGGCCTCCCGCGGCGCGAACGATCGGGACCGTTCCATATTTGAGTGAATACATCTGGTTCAATCCGCAAGGTTCGAACCGCGACGGCATCAGGAACATATCCGCTCCCGCTTCGATCTTGTGTGCCAGTTCATTCGAGAACCCGAGATACACCGCAACCTGAGACCGCCGTGCTTCGCACAACGATTGAAACGCGCGCTCATAGGCCTCATTACCCGACCCGAGCAGAATGAAGGTGGCTCCGCGTTGGAGCATTCGGTCAGCGATCCCCAGAATCAGGTCGAATCCCTTTTGATCCGATAAGCGCGATATGCAACCGATCAGAGGGGGATCGACGTCTTCGGGCAAGTTGAAAGCTCGGAGCAGATCTCGCTTGCACTCGAGTTTTCCCGCGATGTCTTCGGGAGAATAGTTTGCCGCGATGTACTTGTCCGTCGCAGGGTTCCATTCATCGTAGTCAACGCCGTTGAGGATGCCGTATAGATCAATTTGGCGCGCGCGCAGCAGCCCATCAAATCGTTCTCCGAACTCAGGCGTCTGAATCTCCGCGGCATAACGCGGACTCACGGTTGAGATTGCATCCGAGAAAACGAGTCCCGCTTTGAGTGCGCTTGCCAGGCCGTAGAATTCGAGTCCGCCTTCCGATTTGTAGATCCACCCGGGCAGCCCGAAGGCGGGAAGCTGGTCGGGTTTGAATAAGCCGTGAAACGCGAGGTTATGAACCGTGAACAGCGTCTTTGTGCCGTCGAATGCCGGATCGCCCGCGTAGACGGTTTTCAGATACGCGGCGGTAAGACCAGTCATCCAGTCGTTGAGATGAATGATATCGAAGTGCTCGCCCAGTGCTTTCGCCAGTTCCAGAATCGCCCGGCTGAAGAACGCGAAGCGCTCCGCGTCATCGGGATCGCCGTAGAGCTTCTCGCGCGAGAAATATTCCGGCGCGTCGATGAAATAGATGGGAACCTCGCCCGACGTATCAGCAAAAACATTCACGCGGCGTTCGCCGAAGTTGAAAGGCACGACAAGCTCGCCCGGCAGTTGCGTGTTAACCGCCTCGATCTTCTCGATGTTGTAGCGAGGCATTACGATTCGGACCTTATGCCCGAGCCGCATCAGCGCTTTTGGCAATGCGCCTGCTACGTCAGCGAGGCCGCCGGTTTTTGCGTACGGGACGACCTCAGACGCCGCCAGTAGAATATTCAAGAGTGCGCTCCCATTGTCAGGAATTTGCTCATCATCCGAATGAAAAACAGTAGCGGACGGTAAATGGAGTTGTCAAGAAATGGGCTAAACGAGAGCGATCCGCAGGGTGAGATTCAACCGTGTAGGCCCACTATTTCGCGGAGGGAATATTCGCCGGTCTTTCCCGGCAGCGAAACACAAACCGTTTTTCCAACGAGCACGTGATCCTTCACTTCTTCATATGTTTCGTTCGAAACAAGTAGCCTTGTTCCCGCCTTCTTGTTAGCGGCTTCGATTCGGCTCGCGAGATTCACCGCGTCGCCGATCGCGGTCACGCGTCTCAGGCTCTGACCGCCAATCGCGCCGACGACGACTTCGCCGAAGTGAATACCGATCCCAATCTCGAAGGTTCTTGAATAAGTCATCTCGAGATACGGCTTGAGTAGTTCCATCGCATCAATCATCTCGAGGCCCGCTCGCACCGCGTTAAGGGCGGCGCTCGTCGAATCTTTCATGCCGAAAAGCGCCATCAATCCGTCACCCATGTAGTTGTCGATCGATCCGCCGTTGCCGCTAATGACCGCGCCCATTCGATGGAAGTACCGATTCAAAACGTGAACGACGTCATATGGTGGAAGCGCTTCGGCAAACGGCGTGAAACCTCGGATGTCCGCGAACAAAACGGCCAATTTTTTCTCCTCACCCACTGAGCATGGCCCGCTCGTCGAAGTCTGCTGCCCGGCTAGTTGGAGATCTTCGTCGTCGAGCACCAGCCGACGCACAGTCAGATCGCCGCTGAAGGTCGTCTGACACGCGAGACGAATTTCCGGAGTGAAATTCAATCGGTCGGCAAGCAATTGTTCGTTGGCGTTTCGAGACTCGCAGTATTCCAGGCCGTCCAGAATCAGAACTCGGCAAGTCGAGCAGCGAGCGTTGCCTCCGCATGCGTGAGCATGAGGTACGCCTGTGCGCATTGAGACTTGGAGAATCGTCTCGGATGCTTCCGCCTCGACCGTTCTCTTTTCGAGCGTGTAAAGGATATTTGGCATACGGGCCTCGCGCTTCACCGGCTGCATACGCTCGTTTTGTGCCGTATGGATTTTACATCGATCAGCCGATTAAGGATGAGCTGTTTCGTGCACGATCCGGGATGGTTGGCTTTCATTGTTGAATCGATCGACTGCGGTAACACGGTAATAATATGTCTGATCAATAACAACTCGATCGTCGCGGAACGTGACCGTGGTCAAGAGCTGATCGTTGAGTTTGACCCAGTCCGCTGCCGGCGCATCCGCGGAGCCTGCGCGATAGACGTTATACCCGGTGACATCGCGTTCGGAACTGCTCGGCCAGAAAAGCGTGATTGTCCCATTCGCCGAAGCAAGGGACACCGGATCAGGCGCTGCCGGTTGAAATCTATCAACGGGCGTGAAGGTAACGGGCTCACTGTCCGCGCTCTCGATCAATCCGTTCGCGCCCTGAGAAAGAGCACGGACGAAGTAAACATAATCAACAAGGTATTGAAACTTTGTGTCGGTGAAGGTGGTGCCGGTTAGCGGTTCCGAGTTGATCGGCTCGCCGGCAAGCGTGCGCTTCGCCGTTCGCCGATAGACATTGTATCCCACGATTGACGCGGGAATGGCGCCGTTTACGTTCGAAGCCGGCGGGGTCCACGAGATAGTTATCGCGTCCTGTGCGTCGCTGAGATGCAAGTCTGTCGGAGGCAGCGCGATTCCGGGCGCGGGCTCGATTGCGACACTGTTGGAGAAGGTGGCGGTCTGTCCGCGCTTGTTGGAATAACGGATCGCGTAGCGCAGCCGCGTGTTGGCAAGGTCTTTCGCGTTACCCAGATTAACGGAATCGGCGAACTGAAGATGGCCAAGGGTTTTGATTTGATCCGCAATCGCCGCGCGGTCCATGAACCCTACGACCTGCGCGGCTGCTTCGTAGTCATCGGGATCCAGAACGGGTTCCTCATCGCGCCGCTCGGCCGCGCGATAGATATCGACTCGATCGATGTAATAGCGGCTCGATTCGTCCTGGACAAGCGCCGGAGCCGGCCACGACAACTGGATAGTCGCTCCGCGCTGAACCCCGGTCAATTCGGAAGTGCGCTCCGCGAGCCGCCCCGGCGCGACCGGTGCGCCTATCTTGCCGCAAGATGAACAGGTGAGCGTGGCAATTGATAAGACGAGGTAAAAGCTGGCAGTGCGTGAAGCGCAAAATGCTCGCAGGATGTGAATCACAGTATGTACCGGCTGAGGTCCTCGTTCTTCACAATCTCGGCCAGTTGCTTGTGAACGTAGGCCGCATCGATCGTCACGTTCTTGTCTTCGAGATCCGGACCTTCGAATGAATACTCGTCAAGCAGCGTTTCCATGATCGTATGGAGCCTGCGAGCGCCGATGTCTTCGGTGTGCTCGTTGACTGAGAACGCAAAGCGAGCAATCGAGTCGATCGCTTCATCGACGAACTTGATATCGATGCCCTCGGTGCCGAGAAGAGCGGTGTATTGACGCACCAGCGAGTTTTTGGGCTCGGTCAGTATTCTCTTGAAGTCTTCGATTGTGAGCGGCTGCAATTCGACGCGAATCGGGAATCTGCCCTGAAGCTCGGGAATCAAGTCCGACGGTTTTGAAACGTGAAACGCACCCGCTGCGATGAACAGTATGTGATCTGTCTTCACCATGCCGTAGCGCGTGTTGACCGTTGTACCTTCGACGATCGGCAGGATGTCACGTTGCACACCTTCGCGCGACACATCCGGTCCCTGGCCGCCTTCGCGTCCCGCGATCTTGTCAATCTCGTCCAGGAAAATGATTCCGGCTGATTCGACGCGCTCGATAGCAAGCCGCGCGACCTGATCCATGTCGATCAGCTTCTGCTCCTCTTCCTGGATCAGATATTCCATCGCTTCGTCGACGCGCATCTTTCTGGTCTTCGGTCGTCCGCCGAACATGTTCGGGAACATGTCGCGCAGGTTGATGTCCATCTCCTCGATACCCTGCGGCGTGTAGATTTCGAAGTGTCCGGGCGAGGTTCGTTCCTGGACTTCCAATTCGACGATGCGCGAGTTCAAGCGTCCTTCCCGAAACTGCTGTCTGAGTTTCTCGCGCGTGCGCTCGAACTGTTCGAGCGAGGAGTCGCCTTCGGTTTCCTCTACCTGCTTGCTGCGAGGGAGAAGCAGATCGAGCATTCGTTCTTCGGCATTTTGCTCGGCTTTTTCGGCTACTTCGGTAATTTTTTCTTCTCGCACCAGATCGACGCCAATCTCGACAAGGTCTCTGATCATCGACTCGACGTCGCGGCCGACATAACCAACCTCAGTGAACTTTGAGGCTTCAACCTTGAGGAACGGTGAATTCGACAGGCGCGCCAACCGGCGCGCGATCTCAGTTTTGCCGATCCCGGTCGAGCCGATCATTATTATGTTTTTGGGAATGACATCCTGCGCGAGTTCAGTCGGAAGTTTTTGTCGGCGTATGCGATTGCGAAGCGCGATTGCAACGGCGCGCTTCGCGGCGTGTTGACCGACAACATACTTGTCGAGCTCCTCGACGATCTGACGCGGGGTCATTTCGTCGAGTCTTGGTTGGTCCTTCACTTCGCCGGATAAATATATGACCATAATGATCGCTGAAACGTGACCGAGCGAATACTAATCACGCGTATCGGCAGATTACAACTCCTCAATGATCAGGTCGAAATTGGTGTAGATACAAATCTCGCTGGCAATTTTCATGGCTTCGAGGACGATTTCTTTTGCGGATAGCTCGGTGTGTCGAAGGAGCGAGCGGGCCGCGGCAATCGCGTACGGGCCGCCTGAGCCTATCGCAACGACTCCGTCATCGGGTTCAATAACGTCACCCGATCCCGAAAGGATCAGCGAGGTATTCTCATCAGCCACGATGAGCAAAGCTTCCAGATGCCGAAGAAATTTATCAGTGCGCCATTCCTTGCCAAGTTCCACGGCCGAGCGCTGCAACTGGCCGTGATACTGTTCGAGCTTGGCTTCGAACCTGCTGAACAGCGTGAAGGCGTCCGCGGTCGAGCCGGCGAAACCGGCAATGATCTTGTCATTGTAGAGACGCCGGACTTTTCTCGCGCCGGACTTCATAACGATTTTATCGAAGGTCACCTGACCGTCACCGGCAACCGCGACGTGACCGTTTCTTCGCACTGAAAGTATCGTTGTGCTTCTGATTCTGGGTTCTTCGCGCGGGACTGAACGCTTGACTGACATAGATGGCGAATATAGTGCGCGGGTCATGGGTTGTCAAGAAATGGGCTTGCGCGATAGCCTGCGGCGCATTGCAACCTTATCCCGGAAACGCCTCGATCAGGCAGAATTTGCCTTCGTCATCGATACCGAGCCGGCTTGTTTCGATTCTAAAATTGCCGTCGACTTCCTGAACCGTCGCCGACGATGAGTTCAGCAGGTTTACCAGGCGCAATCGCGTCTGCGCTCCGGCCGCGCGTGCGATTGCGGTTACGTTCATCTGAGGGCCGTTGAAGCGATGCCATGCGTCTGAGATCTGGCCAAGATACGCGACTACGCGCTTCGTGTCGTTTCGAATAACGCCGATGGCTCCGTAGACTTGAGGGTCGAAGAGATGGAACTCGCCCACCTTGAAGACATCGTCGTGCGTCGCTTTAAGGATTCGAACATAGGAATCCTTGAGCGCGAGATCAGGCTGCTCATCGGCCAGCGGTACGATTCGCTGAACAGGAAGGCGTTCGCGTTTTCCCTCCATCTGACCTTCGTGAATCAAGACTGAACCCGGAACGGTTAGGATTAGCGCCAGTGCCGCCAAATTGTCCGGATTGCTAAACACCGATGCCGCCCTTGGCTCGTCGTGATTCTCGATGAAGTAAAGCGATCGACTGAGGGCCGTGCTGTTCCGTTGAAGGCGTTCCAGAACACGGCCGGCATCGTGACTTGCGAGCGCGTCATATAACTTCTTCTCGTAGCATAAATCGAAGCCCAGATCGGCGAGTTGTTGTTCCTTATCCCAATACGCTTCTGCGATGAACTGGAATCCCGGGCTGACTTCTTTTACAGAACTGATGGCCTGATTCCAAAACTCTCGTGGCCACTTCTCATCAAACACCGCATCAGGAAGCTCGGGATACCACAGCCTGTGAAAACATTCTTTCAGCACCAGCATCGCCATGTCGCACCTGACACCGTCGGCGATCTTGCTGATGCGCTTTAGCTCTTGAATCAGGCGAGTCCTTAGCCGCGCGTTGGTGTAGTCAAGCTGCGCCGTGTCATTCCATGGCGCGAAATACGGGTCGCGCCCGAATGCGACAACTTCACCGGATTTGTGCAGGAAGAACTCGTGTGTGGATTGTTTTCGAGCGCCCGCATCGCTACGTATGAAGAAAGTCGGATGCTGTGTGATCCAGCGAGAATCAACCGCCATGTGATTTGACACGAAGTCAACAATCACCGAGAGGCCCGCGTCGTGCGCGCGGTTGACCAGCCGCGTAAATTTGTTTCGCCCGCCCAACTCGCGGTTGATCTCATAAGCGGGCAATGCATAAGGCGAGCCCTCGTAGTCGTCTGAAACCACTTTGGACAGCTTTCTTACGCCGTCGCTGATCTCCCAAACACCCATCATCCACAGTGCGTCAAAGCCTAAATCGGCCAGCGAGGCCAACTCGGCCTCCGTCACCAGATCAAAGCTGTTGCCGTGTACTCGCGCGTTGATTTCGAATAGTCGCAATGTGCACCCTTGTTGGCCGTTTGTGAGTGGGTCAGGAACCGCTATGCTGAGAATACTTAGCGAAGAGTTGATTAGGAGGCAGATAACCCCAATAATGCCTAAACTTATCTATCGCGCTTGAGACATCTCCCCTATCTTGTATTGCATCTAGATTAATCGCTGATTATGTTGTATTATAGCGGTTTGAAAACGTGCAATCTTATGTATTGCATTGCCCGATGTCAACCACTAATGCTCAATCTGAGGCGCCACTCTACAGGGGCGCCTTTTAGTTCGACCAGATAGCCGCGAACACGGATCAATAAATGAAAACCAGAATGGATAAGGACATACTCATAACCTCCCCCGACGAAGCGCCGGAAGACTTCGCTCCGGCGGGAGGGATTGAGCGCATTGTTGCGGAGATCGATGAGGATGAAGCCGAGTCTCTCTGGGAGACGGTCGCTGTCGAAGAGGAAGAAACTCCGGAGGTCGCCGAGGAGTCCTCTGAAGAGGTTGACGTTGATCTGGAGCCGGGCAAGGACGAATCTCTCGACCCCATGCGGCTGTACCTTCGCGAGATGAGTTCTGTGCCTTTGCTGACCCGTGAGGACGAGATTCGCATCGCCAAGCGAATCGAACGTGGTAACAAACGAATCTATAAAGCTCTTTCGAGATCGTTCATAACAATCGAAGAGATCACAAGCCTTAACACGCAGCTTATTGAAGGAGATATCAATCCACAGGATATCATCGACATAGCAACCGACCCTGAAGCCGAGGAGGCACTCGAAGAGCAACGCGAAGAGATACGGATTCACGTAATGGCGGAATTCGAAGGCATAATCAAATCTCACGATAAGCTGGTGAAGCTATCGGCAAAGATTGAAGCAGAACCTAAATCATCGAAGAAGCTCAAGAGGCTGCGCCGCCAGTACGCCCACCAGTTGATCGCGGTGTCTAAGCGCGTGCGAGCGTTCACCTTCTCCGCCGAGACTCGAAGACGCTTCATGGAGACGATCGATGCGGTCGTCAAAAACATTCGCGCCGCCGAGGCTGATCTCAATAAAGTGACGCGGGCGTTGGAATCAAAGCGACGCAAAGACGTCGACGAGCTCAAGCGTCAGCAACGAGCGCTTCGCAAGACAATTCGCGAAATCGAGCGTCGTTATGCAGCATCGGCGGTCGACATAAAGCGGACTCAGCAAACCATCATCGCCGCTGAAGCCGAGGTCGAACAGGCCAAGCGCGAGATGATCGAAGCGAACCTTCGTCTCGTAATATCGATCGCCAAGAACTACATCAATCGCGGCCTGCATTTTCTGGATCTGATCCAGGAGGGCAACATCGGGTTGATGCGCGCGGTCGAGAAGTTTGACTGGCGGCGCGGCTATAAGTTTTCTACGTACGCGACGTGGTGGATTCGCCAGGCAGTGACGCGCGCGATTGCCGATCAGGGGCGAACGATCCGCGTGCCCGTGCACATGGTCGAAGTGATCAATAAGATTCTTCGAACGCAGCGCCTGATGGTTCAGGAGCTTGGCCGCGAACCGACTCACGAAGAGCTTGCGCGCCGAGTGGATATGCCGGCGTGGAAAGTTCGCAAGGCGTTGAAGATCGCGCAGCAACCGATCTCGCTCGAGACACCGATCGGAGACGACGGCGAGACTACGATTGCGAGTTTCATCGAGGACCGCCGCTCGGCCAATCCCGCTGAGACCGCGATAACGAACAATCTGCGCGAGCTGACGGAAGACGTTCTTTCGACGCTGACACCTCGAGAGAAAGAGATCATCAAGATGCGTTTTGGGCTTGATCAATCAGGCGAGGAGCGCACTCTTGAAGAGGTGGGAAAACACTTCAACGTGACTCGCGAGCGCATTCGACAGATCGAAGCAAAAGCGCTTGCGAAGCTTCGTCATCCATCGCGCTCCCGCCGCCTGCGTGCGTTCCTAGACGGAACCGCGATGGCGACGTAAGCAAACCGATTCTCAATTCTAAATCATTTTCCGGGCCGCCAGTCGGCCCCGTTTCTTTTGTCCACAAGGAATCTTCATTTCTAAGATTCGCCAGGAGCCTGTCCCAATAAAGAGGCGTTTCTTCGTAATGACGAGTGCATTCGTTCTGACTCATCGGATGCGGGCGTTGACTAACTCCTGCAAACACCTTTGCCCGGCTCGTTCCTTAATTGATCAAAGATTTCCTGGAACCTAACGTCGCCCGGCGAGTCTAATCGAATGGCGACTAGATTCCGATATCGCGCGCCCGTGCAGCGCAGCGTTCCCAAAGCAGGCCGCTCACTCCTGTTCTCTCGCTAAGCAGACTCGAGCCTGCACTCAAAATCGCTTCGTTCTCGGAGGTACCATGCAACGCCGAATCTTCTTTCTCCTCTCTTTCCTCACAGTATTGTGTCTTGCGGGTTACATCACACTGGCGCGAGGCGCGAAAACACGCGGCGCGGGATTTGTCCCCTCCGCCTCGACTCGCGCGACTCAAGGCGCCCTTCAGATCGTCGATCCCGAAAAGGGAATCGTCGCCGATTGCCCACTCAAGCATACCGATGTCAAAGCCGAAATAAGCGGATTCATATCGCGCGTCGTTGTTACCCAGGAGTTCGAGAATCCGCTTAAAGAAAAGATCGAAGCCGTATACGTCTTCCCGCTGCCACAAAATGCCGCGGTCGATGATATGACTATGCGCGTCGGAGATCGCACCGTGCGCGGCCGAATAAAACGCCGCGAAGAAGCTCGCGCCATCTATGAAGCCGCACGGGCCGCCGGCAACGTCGCGAGCCTGCTCGATCAGGAGCGTCCCAACATATTCACTCAATCGGTCGCGAACATTATGCCCGGCGAAAAAGTCAACGTGACCATTAGCTATGTCGAGACGCTCAAATATGAAGACGGTTCCTACGAGTTTGTTTTCCCCATGGTTGTCGGTCCGCGTTACATTCCCGGCGGAGCGATTGGCAAACAAAGCGTCGGCTCGTCCGCTGGTACCGACCAGGTGCCAGACGCCTCGCGAATAACTCCTGTGATAACTCCGAAGGGTACGCGCGCCGGTCACGATATCTCGATTGAGGTTGCGCTGGACGCGGGCGTGCCTATCGATGAACTGAAATCAACTCTGCACGAGGTTGACGTTGAGCGTCCGAGCCGCCACAACGCGATCGTTAGCCTGAAGGATAGAAATGAAATTCCAAACCGCGACTTCATTCTCAAGTACGATGTTGCCGGAAAGCGAATAGAGGACGCACTGCTGACGCATAGAACGGAGGCCGGCGACGGATTCTTCACGATGATCCTGCAGCCGCCCGAGCGCGTAACCGCCGAGGACGTGATGCCCAAAGAACTCGTCTTTGTCATAGATACGTCGGGTTCGATGATGGGCTTTCCGATCGAGAAGGCAAAGGAAACAATGAAGCTCGCGCTTGACGGGCTTTATCCTCAGGACACGTTCAATCTGATCACCTTCTCCGGCGACACCCACATCTTGTTTCCCGAACCTGTGCCCGCTACAAGGGAGAACCTCGCAAAGGCGCAGGCGTTTCTCGCTTCGCGTTCGGGCGGAGGCGGAACCGAGATGATGAAAGCGATTCGCGCGGCGCTCGATCCTTCGGACGCCTCGGATCACGTTCGTATCGTGTGTTTCATGACTGATGGCTACGTCGGCAACGATATGGAGATCATCGGCGAAGTGCAGAAGCATCCGAACGCGCGAGTGTTTTCTTTTGGCATTGGCGGTTCAGTGAATCGATTCCTGCTCGACAAGATGGCGGAGCACGGGCGCGGCGAAGTCGAATATGTCGCGTTAACTGACGATGGTTCGGCGGCCGCGAGGCGTTTTCACGAACGAGTGCGCAATCCGCTGCTCACCGATGTGTCGCTTGATTGGTCTGGCCTGCCGGTGGCTGATGTTTATCCCAGGCGCGTTTCAGATTTGTTCAGCGCGAAACCGGTCGTCATTTCGGGGCGATATTCGGCGGGTGGAAAGGGAGTGATCAAACTCAAAGGTAAGATGTCCGGACGCGACTTCGTTCGCGAGATCCCTGTTGAATTTCCCGATAACGAGCCGCGCCACGATGTGCTCGCGACGTTGTGGGCGCGCACGCGGATCGATGAGTTGATGAGCAAGGACTACACCGGCATTCAATCGGGCACTCCGCGAGACGATATGCGCGAAGCAATCACGCAACTTGGTTTGAACTTTCGATTGATGACGCAATTCACATCGTTCGTCGCGGTGGAAGAAATGACTATTACAGACGGCGGCGAGCCACGGCGGGTTGAAGTTCCCGTCGAGCTGCCCGCGGGCGTTCAGCACGAAGGAGTCGCGCGCGGCGTGAATGACCTGAGACTCGGAGTTGGCGGAGCGTTTTCAGTGTCCACTGCTGCATCTGAAACGGTCGTCGTAACCTCAAACGAGAGTGTGATTGATCGGGAGAAGAGTCAGATCTCAACGACCTACACGCCGCGAAGTTCTGCCTGGCCAAGCCCACCGCCCCCGCAGCCACCACCTCCGCCCAAGGCGAAACCGAGCAAGAGCCCGGGTAAAGGTTCGGGCTCCGTTGGGGGGATTGGCTCGGGCTCCGGCGGCGGCGTCGGTCGAGGTGCGGAAGGTGGCGGGCGCTCTGTGTATGACAAGCCTCTTTCCCCAGAGGAACAGAAACGGCAAGAGATTCTCTCGAAACTGAATCCATCAATTGCGTCGGTGATTGATCGATTGAAGGACATGAACTCAAAACCTGGCGCCGACGAAGCGAGGTTTGTTCGCAACGGCAAGGCCGAGATCCAGGTTTGGCTCGCGGACAAGAGTCCCGAAACTCTCGCGCAACTCAAAGAGCTGGGATTTGAGGTCGTGCTGGATCCGAAGACCGCGAAGATGATCATTGGGCGCGTGGCAATCGAAAAGCTCGCCGCCCTTGCGGAGCTAAAGGCCGTCCGCTACATCGCACCAATGACAAACAAGTGATTGCGCCTCGGTCACAGCGTTTCATCGAGAAAGGCAAGCTCTCTTAGCTTGCCTTTCGTTTCTCCAGTCACGGATAATCGCGTCTTGGGATGACCTATTGAGTTGGAGGCCAGCATGACCGGTGAAGAGATGGAAAGGGCAATTCAGTTCTTGATTGAACACCACGCCAAAATTAGTACCGACATAGAAGGTTTGAAAGAGGCTCAGAAGAAAACCGACGCAAAGATAAGGAATCTTGCCGATAGTATCGGAGAGTTGGCCACGTCCGTCTCCCAATTGGTGGACGAGGCCCAATCCGATCGCCGAGTGACAAAGGGTACGTTGGATCGTCTGTTCGAAGAGATGCGTGACGGGTTTGACAAGCTAATATTAGGAAATGAAGTAACGCGCGACCTGGCCAGTCAAGTTGCGCGCCTTGCGATCACGACGAGCCAACGAGTCGCGGTACTCGAGGACAAGCTCGCATAGCAACAGAGACAATAGATCTCAATGACCGTCAGGGTTCGCTTTGCCCCATCTCCAACCGGATACCTTCACCTCGGAGGTGCCCGTACTGCGCTGTTCAACTGGTTGTTCGCCCGGCAACACAGAGGCGTGTTCATACTTCGCATCGAAGACACCGACGTCCAGCGCTCATCCGAAGCAATGGTCCAGGGCATTCTCGAAGGCATGCACTGGCTGGGGCTTGACCCGGACGAAGGTCCCTTCTTTCAATCCTCATTTGGCGAACAACATCGCGCCGCCGCTCTCAAACTCGTTCGCGAGGGCAAGGCGTATTACGATTTCACTCCGAAAGAACAAAGTGACGATCGAACAGTCAAAGGGCGCATTATGGATCGCGCGCGGGCGCAGTCGGGTAAGGAGTTTAACCCTTACCGCGACCTGCCATTCGAGGAATCAATGCGCCGCGTTGATGAGGGAGAGCCGGCCGCGATCAGGCTCAAGGTACCCGAGCAGGGCGCCACGAGATTCGAGGACGGGGTTTACGGAACACAGGAGCGTGATTATTCCGACATCGAAGATTTGGTTCTCATCCGCACCGACGGGCACCCGCTCTATAACCTCTCGGTCGTGGTCGATGACATCGAAATGCGAATCACTCACGTGATTCGCGGGCAGGATCATCTCACCAACACACACAAGCAAGTGCTGCTGTATGAAGCGCTGGGAGCCCCGGTGCCGAAGTTCGCGCACCTGCCGCTGATAATGGCGCCCGGAAAAGAAAAGCTCTCGAAACGCAAACACGGCGAGGTTGTGTCGGTCACGACCTATCGCGATCGAGGCTTTATTCCCGACGCGTTGGTCAACTTTCTGGCGTTGCTGGGATGGTCTCCCGGGTCGGATCAGGAGGTAATGTCGCGAGCGGAATTGATTGAGAAGTTTTCGCTCGATGGTGTTAACAAAGCGTCGGCGATCTTCAACTTCAACGAAAAAGAGATGCGCGACTGGACCGATCCCAAAGCCCTGTGGATGAACGCCGAGTACATTCGCGCGATGCCGCTGGACAAACTCGTTCCTCTCGTTGTTCATCAGTTGAAGCAGTTCGATCTGTGGAAGGATGAATACGAAACAGGTTCTCGCGAAACATTCTTAAGGACTATCGATCTTCTTAGAGCGCGGTATCGAACGACTCAGGATTTCGCGACTCTCGGCCGTCCTTACTTCTCAGACGACTTCGAATACGAACCCGATGCGATGAAGAAGAACATGAAGGACGAACGGCTCAAGGATTTGTTGCCCGGTCTTGCCGAGCGTCTCGCGGAGATTCCGGATTTCACATACGATGCCGCAGAATTGGCTCTCAGAGCCTATGCCGAGGCCCAGGGCGTGAAGGCGGGTTTGCTGATCAATGCCGCGAGGACCGCCCTCACCGGACAGGCCGTTGGCCCCAGCATGTTCGACATCATGATAGTTCTGGGACGGGATCGCACGGTTGTCAGGCTCCGTCGCGCCGCTGCTTTGCTGAGCATCTGAAGCGCGTCATTGGCAGAGAATTCTTGCTGTTAAATCACAAACAGTCCGGCGGTTTCTCAAAGTTGTACCGGTCAATCGCCTGCACAGCTAACCCGGACGGGTTAGACACTGGTAAACAAATCGCATTGGGCATTTAAGTACAACTGAGTAGCGAGGGACACGTCTAGGATGACGGAGGTTGAGCGCTAAGCCAAGAGATAACCCAGACCAAGGTTGGATAACGTTGACCGACGTTGGTTCAATTCTATCCTCTGATCAATTCGGCCTCGGTCGCGTCTAGCGGCCACCAAAACATGGATGCGCAATCTCGAAAAGGAATAGCCAGTGGAATCGAGCCTGTCGACGAACTGATGGGCGGGCTTGAGTCCGGGCAGTTGTATCTCGCGCACGGAGAGGCTGCAGGCAAGTCGCTGTTCGGGATCAAGTTCCTGATTGAGGGGCTCAAGCGAAACGAGAACGGCGCCCTCCTGATAAGTTACTCGCCGGAAGATGCCGTTCGGCGATTCGCGCGCCTCGGCTACGATTGCCTCGAAGACGTGTACAGCGGCCGGCTAGTGATACTCGAATATTCTGACGACATCATTCAAAAGATAGGGAAGCTGCGCGAGTTGACGCCGGTTCTCCGCGAACTCGAGTGGCTGCTTGGCGAAACACGGCCCGAGCGGTTGGTCTTCGATCCGGTCACCAGCGTGCTCACGGGCACGGAAGGTTCATTCGCATCCCGCGCGAACGAATTTGGAGAATGGGCGCGCTCGTTTGGCGCCACCGTTGTGCTGACCGCGGACGAATCAAATCGCGAAGTGCTTGAGAGCTTCCAGCCTCTTGTAGCGGAGTCATTTCGATTCGATCTTCGAGAGCTTGGCGATCATACCGGACGATTCATTGCTTTCGAGAAATCGCTCACGATTCCGGACCAGGCTATAGAAGTTGATCCCTCGCGCGGCGTGTTCTTATTGGGCAGTCCCGTCGATCCCGCCGCGCCTCAGGCCCCCTCGATTGCCGAGCTCGAGTTGATAAGAGAAGAGATTCGCTCGGTGCGGAACCGCATCGACAAGGTCGAGGCTGAGCCGTTCCTTGATGTTGATTTGTTGGGCGAAGAAGCGAGCGATGCCTGGCGGATTCCCCGCGAACCGGCCAGGCAGCAATCAAGTTCGACGGCGCCGGCGTATGGCGACGACCTGCAAACTCGAAGGCTCACGCCGGTCGAGCAGCGAGCGGCAACAACTCGAGGATCGGCGAAACCCGATACGCCACAAGTCGACGAGTTTGATTTCTCATTTGAAGAGTTGATGACGGGCTCAGAGCTTCGACAGAAGAATAACGAACGCATCGATGAGTTGTCTGATCTGTTGGATGATTTGTCCGGGAGCGCCGCGCCGCTTGATCTCGACTTGCCGGAATTGCGCACGCAACAATCGACCGATGAAAAGAAACACGACGCGCGCGCGATTGCGGTCGGTTCGAATCAGCCCGCCGACGATCTGCGCAAGACTGAGACCGGTTCAGGCCGCGCGCAAACAAAGGCGCGCGATCTTCGCACTGACGCCGCCTCCACGATGCCACCTTCACCGCGACACAGCCGCGCATCCGATCTCAGAATCGATTCCGCGATTGCCACCCGCGCCGCCGAATTGCTGTTGCGTCCACCTGATGCGAGCGTGGAAACAGCCACTTCGGCTGCACGCCCAGTGCCGGAGCGCAACGCTCCCGAAATTCGACAGCAGGGAGCCGAGAATGAGGCGAACGCCCGGGAGTTTAGTGTCCTCGTTATTGAAGACGACCCAAACACATGCGACCAGATTACGGAAACGCTTGCGGACTACACACTGGAAGTTGTGCATGACGGTGTGAGCGCGCTTGCAAAGCTGATTTCATTCAAACCAGATTTAGTCATTCTGGACTTTGATCTGCCGGTGATCGACGGCTTCAAGGTTCTGACATTGATGCGTATGTCTTTGAACGTTCCCATCGTCATCGTTTCGGGTTCGCGAATGCGCGCCGTCGATCGCGTGATGGCCTCGGAACTCGGTGCGGATTATTTTCTTACGAAGCCCTTCAGCGCGAAAGAACTCAAAAACAAAGCTCGGCAATTGATCGCCCGTTATCGCGGGATCAGCTCGTGGATTATCAGTCCTGCCACCGCCTCACCTGGACCATCCGGGCGCGCAACCGAATCGCCGGCAGCTTCCCAGCCTGTGGCGCGCGATCTGTTCACGCCCTATAAGGAATTTGCCTCCGATGTGGAAGCGCGGGTCAAGACGGCGATGAGCGGCGGCTCGCCGTTCTCAATCGTCGGATGCCGGCTTCCGCGAATGACCGCTAACGGCGGCCGGGCCGCTGTGCGCCTGTTCGAAATTGCAGGCGCTCTGGTCCGGGAATCCGATCGTGTGTCGACGAACTCTCGTAATGATCTGGTGATCTTACTCGCTAACGCCGGCACCGCCGGTGCCCAGGCTTTCGCCGGACGATTGCGCGAACGTGCGCTTGAGGAGCTGAATCAGGAGCCTGCATTGTGGATGAGAAGCTTTCCGGAGTTTGAAGAAACGACCGAAGCGACCGAGTCCGTCGCGAAGGATTTGCAAGGCGAGATGCTCAATCGCAGATCGAGTGATAAGCCGCATGGGGACTCAGATTCATCTCCTCAATCAGATCCGCGTGACTCATACATAAATTTTCTCGAGAGACTCTGAAACACAAAACGTTACAGCCGGCCGGTGCTGTTTTCACCAGTTATCGCCTTCAGCTGAATTTTGACGCGCCCGAGATTCGTTTGGACATCGTCCGGAATGCGCTGGCCCTGATCGACCGCGGCGAGTATTCGCATGAGCCCCGAGAATTCCTGTCGCAGTTTTTCCAATCGGACATACAAGGTGTAGAGATATCGGCGGGCGGCCTCGACCCGGCCCGCGCAATCGGCTTCGGCCGCGCTTAGGTCGGCGATTGTTTTTTCAAGGGCGACCGCGTGAGATTGAAGACTCACAAGCTTGTCCATATCACCCGAGGCGGCTATTTCCTGAACGCAAGCCCCTACCGCTCGACGCTCGGTCTTGCGCTCCGTTAACAAAGCGCGCAGACGTTCAAGCTTTGCCTCCGACTCTTCCAGTATCAGTTGGGCCTTTGCCAATTCACCGCGATTCTGTTCGAAACGGTCACGCATGGTATTCCTTTGTCTGTCTTCGCAGCGATCCATATCGATGATTGATTGTGTTATAAGAGCGAATGCTCACCTTATGAGCACTTAGACGAGGCGCCAAAGGGGCAGGCACCCCCAGCCTAATGGAAGGGCAAATTCACATCAATAGTTTTGTTGGCCGCGAAGGCGGCCGCGTCGTTGGAAGTACTGTTGCTGAATCCCTGGCGCGCCGGCACTTCGATATGCGCGCACACATGCCCGTATGTTTCGGCTGCGATTCACAAATGCCTTCTGCCGGATTTGGATCGACTCGGCGCAGCTGGGTACGAGACGTGAGGCATTGAATTCCGATGCCGCTGCTCGAGATTTACAGCTATTCGACCGCTGCCGCGAGCGCGGACTTGTAACAACCCGCAAGTTCAGCTTCTGCCGTCACACAGATGCCGAGATCACGAAGCAAGCCGTCATCAAGCCGGTAGATCCATCCATGCACCGCAAGCGATTGCCCTCGCGCCCAGGCCTCCTGCACGACAGTGGTCTGGCTGACGTTGACCACCTGCTCGATCACGTTCAACTCGCACAACCGATTGTGTCGTTGTTCTTCGCTGAGCAGGCTAACGAGTTGAGTCTCATGTTTCGAGTGAACATCCTGAACGTGACGCAACCAATTGTCGATCAATCCAAGTTTATCGTCGCGCAACGCCGACAAGACTCCGCCACATCCGTAGTGGCCGCAGACGATGATGTGCTTCACCTTCAGCACGTCCACCGCGAATTGTATTGCCGACAGGCAGTTGAGATCGGTATGCACGACCAGGTTCGCGACGTTGCGATGAACGAACATTTCGCCCGGACCCAAACCGACAATTTGGTTTGCAGGCACGCGGCTGTCCGAACATCCGATCCATAAGTACTGAGGCGCCTGCTGGCGCGCCAGGTGTGAGAAGAAGTCGGGCTCGCGACGGGTCGTCTCCGCTGCCCAATCCCGATTATTCGCAAACAGTTGCTTAAGAACTCGCATCTGGAATCCAGTTAATTAAGCGTCCGCGCCCGCGAAGTGTTTTGCGAAGATGTCAGCGAAGGCTCCCGCCGTTCCCCACGCGAACGTGCTTCTACTTCCATTCCCAAAGAGTCGACCGGCTGTTTCCCTCAGCATCGACCTCGTATTCGAAGATCACCGCAACACTGTTCAATCGCATCCATTTCGGCGACGAGCTGTGATAGTACACTGCGCCTCGAAAACTCACGGCCCCCGCTTTCCCAATTGTGCCCACGCCCTGGCCAATCCAAGTGGCCATATCCCCCTGATCACTCATTGCGATGCCCTGACCTTCGCCGAAGAGGGTGCCGTCCGGGCGCACGACTGACCAATACGTCGATGTTTCAGTTGTGTCCACACCGAGCAACTTTCCAGTGAGTTGCTGAGAGCTTTCCATCTTCGGGCCGCCGCCCGGATTCGGTAGCACCCGTCGTGAGGTTATCTTGCCTGAATATTCACATATCTTGTCACCCTGCATAACGTTCTCCTTTATGCGCCGAGATGCGCGTTGAATTGTGTGAAATGCGGATCACGGTCCTTGTCTTTCTCTCTCCACTTTCAGGTAGGATTGAGAGAAATACCGATCTTAACCTATCAAGGCCGCCGAAGAGTATCTTCGGCGAACACTGACCACTTGCCTGTTCGATCTTTCTGCTCCATCAGAAACACCCAACCCTTTGTCTCTGGATTCCACGAGAATGTATTGTTGAACGGTCCGTCCGGGTATTCAAAGACAAACTTGATGCTGTTGCCTGAGCGCTTACCGTAGCCCAGTGTTTCGGAGAATCTGCCGCCAAAGACATCAATCCAGTGGGCTACATATCGCTCGCTGGCGTTGTCATAACCGATGAAGACCATCGCCTCATAATTCGGCGGACTGCTTGTGTCTTTCATATGCACTCGCAGGAATTGATGATTCAAAACCCATTCAGCGTTGACGCTATTCTCGACCGACTGAGTTCTCATCTTGCGAGTCAGCTTCCAATCTCCGGCGAGGTTATCAAGCAAATCATCGCGAAGGATCCGGTTGCGTCCATCGAGAGGTGTTTGGGCCTGAAGATGAGTCATGGGCGCCGCGCTGAGACTCGCCGAGAATACGACGATGCAAAGATATGCCCTCTTGATCACATGCACCTCATTCTGGTCATCGTACACCCGTGTTCAATTCCTGCTCCCACTGCTCGTGCGCTGTCACTGAATATCCAAAGCCAGCTCCCATCAATGTGTCCCTCCAATCTTGTTGCGCTACCTTGATAGCCTCTCGAAGCCTGTTGAGGTCTCCTTCGCTGATCTTCAATACGGCAAATCTGACTCTCTCGAGAGCCTTTGCGGAGTTCTCACAGAAGGGAAGGTTATCGCCGCATTCTTCCTCCAACAACCGGGCTGCCTCGCGTCGATACTCTGGCGAGAACAACCTCTCAAGCACGCTACCCGTGGTTGCGCTTAACTCTACCATCCTGGCTGATCTCAACCTTTGGCCTTGACTGACGCAATCAATCCAGAGCCTTGCTCATTTCCCGAGCGCTTGAGAGCATGGCCGCATGAGAAGCGCAACTCGTGCCCTACCCGATTGCGAACTCGCGGTCCGCGTCGCAAAACTGTGGCCGAACCGAGAACACGAAGCCAACAGCACACTGGGTCTACTCTGCCGTGTTGGCTTGCATCGCTGGCGCCGGTTGGACCTTGCCGAGCTCGTGCCGGATAAGGACATTGTTCATTGCTTCTGGTGCTCAAAAGTCAGGATTGACGGAATCGTTTACGACACCTAGGTGCATCGAATTGATCACACAGCCGGTTTCTTTTGTGCCTCACGGCCGCGTCACCTCGAAAGTGTTCCGGCGTCGGGCGCTGGTTTTGGCCGGCGGATCGAGTAGAGCCGATGCTCCGTCCGTATCAACAAGCGCTCACCCACCAGCGCCGGCGATGCGAGCGCCATATCGTCCAGATCATTGACGTGCAGGAGCTGGAACTTCTCGCCCGTCGCGATCACGAAAGTCTGGCCCTCCTCGCTCAGGCAAAACAGCTTGTCATTGTAGATCCAGGGCGAGGTTGTAAAGGCCGATGCTGCCGGGTCGATTCGCGTCTTGTAAGTCATCGTCCCAGTCTTTGCATCATAGCGGCTCAGGATTCCCGTTTCGGTTAGCACGTACAAGCCGCCCTGATAGGCAACAGGCGAGGGCAGATAAGTTCCGGCGCGCGCCTGCGACCAAACAACATACGCGTTCGAGCTTTCATCTTTTGCAAGCGATATATCGCCTGCGGCACCGGGCCGGATCGCAAACATAGACCTTCCCCGGCCTCCGTCAATGTACAGGAGTCCGGCGTAAGCGAAGGGCATCGGAATCGGCGTCGCCGCCATTCCCGACAAACGCCACAATTCCTTCCCCGCGAGATCGTAACTGACGGCCTCACCCGGCCCAACCGTAACAACTTCGGTGCGCAGCGCGTGCCGCCAGACAAAAGGGGTCGACCAACCGGATCGCTGGACTGGCTGCCCCTTGCCTCCTATGTCGCGATTCGTGCGCCAGAGCTGCTTGCCCGTCTTTTTGTCGAAGGCCGCGATGTACTGCTGCTTCTCGTTGTCATTCACAATCACCAGCAGGTTCTCGACCAGCGCGGGCGAACTACCCGTACCGAAGTCGAGATAGATCGGATTCGCTTCGAGCGGTGTGTTCCACGCCTGCTTTCCCTGCATGTCAAACGACCACAGCCCCAGATTCGCAACGTACACGTAAACAAACTTTCCGTCGGTGACGGGACTCTCTGAGACAAAGCTGTTCTTGCGGTGGCGTCCGCCCGGCGGCTGTCCCGTGTAAAACTCCTTCTGCCATTCAACCTTGCCGCTCGTCAGATTAAGGCAATAGAGGAAGTAGTGGAGCTTCACTTCTTTCGGCAATTCGATGTCGCGCGCGGTTACTCGCTCAAGGATCTGGTCCATTGGCAGCCCTTGCTTTTGCAGCTCGGCGACGTACTCGTTGCTGTACTCCGTCCCAATCTGTGGCGGCTTCGACTTGCCTTCAGTCGTGGCGGTGGTGACGAACACCTTGCCGCCGGTCACGATTGGCGACGACCATCCACGCCCCGGGATCTCCAGCGACCACTCGACGTTTTCGGTTTTCGACCAGCGATCGGCCAGCCGCGAGTGAGCTCCAACGGGATTTGACTCCGGGCCACGAAACTGCGGCCAGGTTATTTCCTGAGCATGAACAGCGAACGACCCCAGGAACATCGCGCACGCGAGACCTGCGATGCCGAAGAAAATGGAAAGGTCAGCAACTTTGCTGACGCGTTTTGGTTCAGGCCAAATTGTATTCATCATCTTTCGTAAACCTTCAGACTCCTGGGTTGGTTGTTTTGTAGGATATTTGGCCGCCTCAGTTCCTTCGTTCGGCCCGTCAGTTCAGGATACGACAAACGAAGAGCAAGCTAAAGCTTGGACTGTGAACCCCGAACCCTGGTTCACAGACCGGTCCTTCGCTCCAGCTCTTCCGGATACCTGGCTCCTTGCACTTCGATCTGTGAAGCTGCGTCATCAATCTCACGGAGATCGTCGGCGGTAAGCTCGACGGAAGCTGCTCCGATGTTCTCTTCAAGTCGATGCAGTTTCGTCGTGCCGGGGATCGGAGCAATCCATCGCTTCTGCGCCAGCAGCCACGCGAGCGCGAGCTGAGCCGGTGTTGCGTTCTTGCGCTCTCCCATCGATTTCAACAGATTGACCAGCGCTTGATTCGCTTTACGAGCTTCGGGTGTGAAGCGAGGAACTATGTTGCGAAAATCGGAACTATCGAACTCTGTGTTTTCATCGATTTTTCCGGTGAGGAAGCCTTTGCCAAGCGGACTGAAGGAACAAAGCCAATGCCGAGCGCCTCGAGGGCCGGCAGCATTTCCGCTTCGGGCTTTCTCCACCAAAGTGAGTATTCGCTTTGCAGCGCAGTCACCGGCTGGACTGCGTGCGCGCGGCGGACCGTTTGCACTCCTGCTTCTGAAAGCCCGAAGTGCTTGACTTTGCCTTGCTGAATCAGATCCTTCACCGCTCCCGCGACGTCCTCGATTGGCACCGTCGGATCGACGCGATGTTGATAAAACAAATCGATGCGATCGGTCTTGAGACGTTTGAGCGACGCATCGGCGACCTTTTTTATGTGTTCCGGCCGGCTATCCGTGCCGCTCTGTCCGCCCTTGCCGTCAAACTTGAAACCAAATTTAGTCGCAATGACAACCTGATCGCGAAACGGAGCGAGCGCTTCGCCCAGGAGCTCTTCGTTCGTGAACGGGCCGTACGCTTCGGCAGTGTCGAAGAAGGTTATACCTCGCTCAACCGCCGCTCGAATGAGTGAGATCATTTCCTGCTTATCGCCTGCGGGACCGTAGCCATAGCTCATGCCCATGCATCCAAGCCCGAGGGCGGACACTTCCAGATTGCTGTTTTCGAGTTTGCGCTTTTGCATTTTGTCTCCTTTCGATTACTCAGATTTTAGAGAAGCCATATCGATGGAGAAGCGATACTTCACATCGGACTTGAGCAATCGCTCGTAGGCTTCGTTCACTTTTTGGATGGGGATGACTTCGACGTCGGCGGTGATGTTATGTTCGCCGCAAAAATCAAGCATCTCCTGGGTCTCGGCGATACCGCCTATGTTAGATCCGGCCAGACTGCGGTTGCCCATGATCAGAGAGAACGCCGAAACGGCGAGAGGCTTTGGCGGCGCACCTACAAGTGTGAGGTTGCCGTCGCGCGCGAGAAGGTTGAGATAGGCATCGATGTCGTGATCTGCCGACACCGTGTCGAGAATGAAATCGAAGCTGCCGGCGTGCTTGGCCATCTCGTCGGTGTTGCGCGAGACTACGACTTCATCGGCGCCGAGCCGCAACGCGTCTTCCGTCTTGTCGGGCGAGGTGGTGAAGACAGCGACCTGGGCTCCGAACGCGTGAGCTAACTTGACACCCATGTGACCCAGGCCGCCGAGACCGACGACGCCAACCTTCTTGCCTTTGGTCACGCCCCGGTGACGCATGGGCGAGTATGTAGTGATCCCGGCGCAGAGCAGCGGCGCGGAGCCAGCAAGATCAAGGTTCGATGGGACGCGCAGCACGAAACGTTCATCGACGACGACGCTCTCTGAATAGCCGCCATACGTGACACCATCAAGGTGCCTGTCCGGAGAGCCGAACGTGAGAACCATGTTCGGGCAGAACTGCTCGAATCCCGCTTTGCACTGGGCACACGTACCGTCCGAGTCGACCATGCAGCCGACGGCGGCAACGTCGCCAGGCTTGTACCTGGTGACTCCGGAGCCGACCTTCGTGACGCAGCCGACTATCTCGTGACCGGGAACAATCGGATAGACCGTGGAATTGTGGTCCTTCCACTCGTTACGCACAGAATGGAGATCGGAATGGCAAATGCCGCAGAAGAGTATCTCGATTTGTACGTCATATTCGTTTGGATCGCGTCGCGCGATCGTGGTGCGAGCAAGCGGAGATGTCTCGCTTGCTGCTGAATAAGCTTTCGCGTTGTACATGGATTTGTGCTCCTATATTAGAACCACACAAGCGCACGGTGGGAGAATCAAGGTCTGCACATGATTGTGGCTTCGCATTCAGCGTTCAATCAAGCCTGATATTGCTTTCGTCGCTTACCTCTTCCATCCAATTCTTCCGGCGGTTGTCGAATCAGGCGCTCGTTGCCCCGGGGTTCTCAATTCGTGTTCTGAGTTGCTGTTCACTTGGTTTGTTGCCGCGGAATCGGATCGAGGTCAGGCTCCACGAAGGACGCGCGGGCGTCCGGAGAAAACAAGACACTTGCCGAGTAGTGCGTGAGCATGATCTTGCTGTCGAGCAACACCTGACTCTTTGCAATGAAGTCATGGAAAGACGTACTCGATGATTTATTCATGAAGTGCCGAACCGCAAGCACCCATGCCCGGGTAATTGTTTCGTGAAACTTGGAGCGCGGTATCGCGTTGTGTTCGATGAAGTTCAGGAGCGCTACGCGCATCCTCTGAACAGCCGACTCGACGTCGGATTCCACGAGATAGATGTAAGCAAGCCGCACGTGAGCCTCGTGATTGAACTGCGATGGCGCGACGGTGAAGGACTCGAAGGCCGAGCGGAAGTTGCGATCGTCCTGTGATAGTTCGTGCGATTCCATAGGTTTGCTGTATAGCGCCAGGCACGCGCTCCGACATTGAGCGGTTTAGCGAGATCCGGATTTCCCCATTGATAAGAACCGCCGCGCAGCGGTGATTTCTGGACGATCCTTATCGGCGCCTCTCCACAATTCCAAGAATTCAGTGTAACGCTTAATCGCGATCTGTTTGTCGCCAAGCTCTTCGGCGGCAAGCGCAATCCCGTAGATTGCCTTGGCTCGTCCGGGCGTCCGTTTTAACGTTTCTGTAAAGTGCTTCATAGCATCCGCAGGCCGCTTCATCGCCAACAGCATGTCTCCAAAGAGTTCGTGAGCCGGAATTATCGGATACGGTGGTTGCGAGAGGGCATAAATTGAATCTTCGATTGCAATGGCCTCGTTCATCTTTGCAATCGCGCCTTCTCGATCTCCCGCGGCTTGCGCCGCGATTGCTTCAGCTTCTCTTGCTTGCAGGTTGATGATCTGCCGGGCAAATGGGTGCTGACCGGGTTCGTTTTCGAGCGACAGAAGCCTGTCGACGGCGGCCTTAGCGGCGCCGGTATCTCCCCGCCTGGCTGCGGCTATTGCTTCAAGCTGCGATTTCATCGCCACAAAATCTCGCGAAGGAGCGACCAGCGGTACCTTCGGCACCGCTTGCCAGTCTCCCGTTTCAACTATGTACCGAGTCAGCACGTCGAAATAGCCATACGCAACGCGATCGGGTAGTGCGTAAATCGTGCGTCCGCGGACGTGCCTTGATTGTAACTCTGGCGTGTCCGGCCCGGTCTTTTTGTTGGGTAACGCGTCATATTGCGCTTTGATAATGTCGGTTACACGTTTGGCATCACCGTAACGGCCCAACTGAAGGTATGCGTATTGTAGATAGTTTAGTGAATGGAAATCCCGGTACTCGCCTGATTCTCCGGCGCGCTTCACGTCCTCCTCGGACGTGCGCCAGGCGTTCTCGTTTGTCGCAGCCGACTCTTCCCAGTACCCCAGTCGTGTGAAAATATGCGAAGGCATATGTTGCGCGTGCGGGACCGCAGCCGCGGCGTCGGCGTAGGCACGCGCTGCCTTGAGACCATCCACAGCATGTTCCGGATCATCGTAAACGTGGATCAGGTAGTGCAACACACCAGGATGCTGCGGGTTCTTCGCGTAGACTTCTTCAAAGAGTCTGGCCGCTACAGCCTGTTTATCAAAGCCCCTGGTTCCTTCTTTGATTGTACCCAGAGTCGAGAGCCCATAAAAAGCTTAGCTTCGTCGTCCGGATGCTTTTCGTAGACTGCTTTCATAGCGTCTTTGTATGCCTCATCGCGGTCTGATTTCGATCCGGCGCCGGCATTTTTGTACAACGCAGCGACGGCATCGAGATACATCTTCTCGCGAGGTGTTCCTTTGGTTGCGTGCATCCCCTTCTGCACCAGAGCCCAGGCAGCAGCTTCATCTTCCCGTGTCGGCGCATCCCAGAACGGGTGGTTGTAGGTCATCGCCGCACCCCAATACGCCATCACGCATTGCGGGTCGGCCTGGATAACTTTGTTAAAGGCTTCCAGCGCGCGTGCGTACCAGAAATTGTGTAGCAGTGCGAGTGCGAAATCGAAATCGCCGGATAGGGACCGCGAACACGATACATCCATATGAACATGACCAACTCCGTGGATATGTTCGATCGTGCTTTGCCTTTGCTGGGCACTCAAAGGCGTAAGCAACAGGAAAAGAAATGGCAATGGCAGTATCCCCTTCATAATAAGCTCCACCCGACGACCCGGACCACGGGTTTGATTACTCCAGCTCGGCTAGTCTGGCCTGCACCAGATCCTTTACTAATTCTCTGTCGATTTTCCAATCGACAGGTATCTGAAAGCAGTTCTTCATGACGACAAACTTGTCCAACCTCGTCTTAAAGTCTTCAATTACACGAGGACTCCAGGCGGAAAATGTTAAATGATGCTTGTAGGCACAAATGCCGACTACATACTTTCCATTGCGGTGGATAGTAGGAACGTTCCAGGAGATTTTGGATTGCAGTTCCGGAAACCGGGTGAGAATAAGATCAATTACGGACCTGAGGGTCCTTTCTTTCATCGGGTCCACTGAAGCTAAATACTCCTCAACTGAATTGAATCTTGGGGACTTGTTTTTTCCCCGATTGCCTTTAGTGACTGGTTTCTTCATGAGCTTGTTCAAGCGACTTTCTCTACGATAAAGGTCAGCAATTCGCTACACCGCTTGGAAAGGACCGATCACTTTGAACGTCGCGCACGAATCACCAGCCAGGTCTTCCGCCCGATGAATAGCGCGACCTGACTCAGGAGAGCCGCCCCAATTCCAGACAGGTAATATGCACCGAGCCATAGCGCAACGCCGATGATGGCGAAGATAACGCCTGAATACATCCAGAATCCCGAAAGGATAATTAATGGAACGAAGACAAACCGAACAAGAGGGGCGTAGTTTGGAATTTCTTCAAACGGACTATAAACATAACCGAGTATCGGAATGCTCAAGATAAGGTGAACGCAGCGAAGAATCGAACGTTTGGTAGCGCCACTAATCATTTAATCCCTTTCCATTTAGAATTTGCTGCATACACTTTTCAACCCTTGCCTCTCGAGTTCTGGATTGTTTGGGTGCGGAAAAATGAAGAATGTATGCTCTTTGCCGTCCTGGCGTCAACGCATCGAAGGCAGTTTTCAAGACACGGATTCTATCTAATTTGTTTTGAAATTCTTCAGGAATGATGAATTCGGTGGTCTTCTTAAGACTGACTTTCAAACCGGTCTTTTCCACTTCAATGGCTTCACGAATATAGGCCTTTAGGAGGGGCTTCATCTTGACTATTCCTCGAACATTGGTGAACCGGACCTGGCGCGCTGCCTGCACATTCTTCGTCTGTTGGATGAGGATGCCATTGGGATCTTTTAACAAGGCGCCTTTGAAAAACAAAAGCGCACAATACTCTTTGAACACATGTATTAAGACTACGTTCCTGTTCTGAAACGTGTAACAAGGAACACCCCACTTCAATTCTTCGGTCAGCGCACACTCAAGAACGATCGTTCTCAGTTTCTCCAATTCTGCCTGCCACCGCTTGGCTTTGCTGAAGTAGAAATCAACCTTAGGATTCATCCTGTTCACTTGTTGTCCTCTGAAACAAAAGCTTGCGCGTTATGTCGACAAACACCTGCGAAGGCGCATTCCGGACGGCGATCCACTATGAGGAATGGGTCTCACGGGTGTTCTTTTGTTCTTTCATTTCTTCTGCGAATGAAACATCCAGCGATTTCCGAACTTGTCATTCAATGCGCCGTAGAGTCCGAAAGGTTGATCGCCGAGGGGATCGCTTACTTCGGCGCCCTGCGAGAGTTTGTCGAAGAGCGATTTTGTTTCGTCCGGATTTCCTCCGCTGAGGTAAAGGCACACGGTATTGCCCTGAATTCGTTTCTCGTTGGGCCGAAGCCAATCGGACGCCGAGATGTCAACAACCTTACTCTTGAGCCTTGCGCTGACAATTCGCCCGTGCATCGCGACAGGAAAGGCGGTCTTCATTGGAGAATCGCCAACGGTAGTCATGTTCAATTCGCCGCCAAAGACATCATGATAGAAAGTCATGGCTTCCTTGCAGGCGCCGGCGAACAGCAAATAGGTAGTGAGCTGCATTCTTGAATCCTCCGTTCCGCTCGCCCGCGTTGTCACAGTGTGAGCTGATACGTCTTCATTGCGAGCCATACTTCTTATTTCACGCGAAGATTGGTTCGCGCGCTCCGTTGCGCCGTTTGACCGCGCTTATTCCTGGGCCAGACTCACTTCACCTTTACTTTGGGACGCGCTTCTCTTTTACCATCACAAACCGGCTATGGTATGGGAGTCCCGGTGGGATTCCACTAAGACCGCCGCCGCAATTAATCCAACTCCCTACAATATGTACTCCCTTTGGATCATCCTGGTAGAAAGGATAGTGCGCTCCGCAATGGAGCTCAACGACCCGGCCCAAACGCGATACCATATGCAACAACTGCACGCCTTGCTGATCATAGTAAGTCTCAGCATCGTAGGTGCCTGGCCATCCCGAGACAGTCCCTTTGTATTTCTTGCCGCCGTGATCGCCTGGACCGATGAGATCGAAATGGAGCTTGAAGGTTTGGGTTTGTGTCGGGGAGCCGGGGGGTATAAGGTGCCCTGAGGCATCTATTACAAGCGCTGCGTCATAGTACCCGTAGGTTATTTTCCAGTCACCAGCCATTTCAAGTGTGTCATTGTCCAGAGTCTCAGCCATCGTTTCCTCCTTTGTTTCGAGCTGAATTTAGATTTACTTCCCAACGGGAAGACTGTAGAGACTTGCCCTCTCCCGCGTCGGTCATTGGCGTTAGCCGCGGTCTTAAAGCGTGCCACCTGATGAATGTTTCATCGTTGCTGCGCTGTCGCGAGCTCAACACCGCCGGCTTCACCGCTATCTTAGCACAGCGGGCTAAGCCGGTTCCTTTTGCCGTGGGTTCCTGAGTTTCAATGGCGCGGCTGATACGTGCGCCAGGATCGCACCAGCACAGGCAACGACATGACCTTTGCGCCAGGGTGGTCCCAGAGTTATTCCAAAGGCTTTCAATTGACGTTCAAAATCGCCCGCGGTTTTCCCTCGGGCCCCGGCTGCCAGTTCAACGACATTGTCCTTCTTGAAATAGAAAACCCTCAGATTGAGTTGTGCCGCAGCCCGCGTGAGAGCTTGATGATAAATCATGCCGTCAGCGCGATTCGTGATCCACGTACTGGCGTGAGCCTCCGCAACAGTAGCGGGCAGGCGGGGAAGCGGCGGTACTCGGATCGCGATACCGCGACACCTTGCCGGCGCGAGTTCTTCGATTAGCGACGAGAGGGCATCTTTGGCGCGCTTGTTAGCAGATGCCGTCACATCGCGAACGAGCTTCTCGGCTTCTGAAAGCGGCATTTGGAGTGTTTCATGGTGATAAGGGGAAGCCGTAAGTTGCGGATCAAGCAACTGGACACGTCGCCTGTCCAGGAGAATCTCGTTGGGGCCAGACGTCGTGACGCTGACCAGATTGGCCCACGCATAATGGTCTTCGATGCCGATAGAGTATTCGCTCATGAGAGATCTGCAAGGCGCTCGATCCCGGCGCCGCCCCGAACGTCAAAGTTGACGCGGCGGCGCGAATCAGAGCACCCTGCTCCATGCAAGTTGCGAGAGGCACCCCCGAGGCTCGCCTCTAAACGATCGGGTTAGCCCGCGGTCTGGCCGAAGGCGATGCTTGCCTCATTTTGCCGTCAATCCATCTCGCCAGGCAATTACCTCGAGTTCGCCGCGGACGGCTTCCTCGACCGTAATAACCGGATGTACTTCGAATATGAAAGCAGGAAGCATCGAACAGAATTTGTGAATGGTCACCGCATCGTCACATTCCATCAGCATATGCCCACCCCACTCGCCCACTCGTATTACGAAGAATTCGATCTTGAAATTGTCGGGCGCGCTCCATTGACCGAATACCTCAAGGATTCGCTTCTGGGCGTTCTCGTATTCCATCGGCGAACCCTGCGGGCGTTCGAACCAGCTGATTACATACTTCATCGTCATCCTCCTAATTGTGTTGGTCCTTCACCGATTGATTGTTGGACGCGCCTGACGGCTTTGTCTGCGCCGCGCACGACAACTCAGAACCGAGCAGGTCCGCGACTGTGCAACTGACGCTATTCTTTCATCCACACCTCGTGCAAAGCGCTTCAAGATTCAATCCTGCTCTATCCCGCATTCAACACGCGCATCATCGATATCGTGCGCTAGTGGCTTGGTACGTCGGGCGCGAAGTCAGGAGGCTTCGCGGCGAGGTGTTCGAGAGTAAGGCCGATGTTGACGCGAATGCTGGCACCAGTTATCTCACCAAGTTTCAGGCCGTTATGATAGTTGGCTCGCTTGGTGGGGAAGCGAATTCCGGCGATGGTGGTCCAGGTATCGTAGTGCATTTCGGTCTGAACGGGGCGGTCGGGGTTGGCCAGCGACACCCCTGCCGATATCACTGGCAGCCAAGTCGCGGGGTCGAGCGTGAAATCAGTCGCATTGCCATTGTGTTCGATGCGAAGGAGGTTCGGGCCAGGCGAGGTGACCGTGTACGCCGGCGCGCGATCCGCAAGCCACAGGTTGAAATGAAAGCCCGAAAGGTAGGTCGCCGCGAATCTCAATTCACCGCCGACTAGTGCGATAACTCTTCCAGTCGTCTTCAACCGGTCCGGGTTAGTCAGGTCCGGCAGAATCTCCCAACCTGAACCCGAGCTCCCGTCATAATACAGGACGTATGTATCGCGCGGACCAATCTGGTCCAGGCGAATCACGTTCGGGCTCCGCATCCAGCGAGTGCGCTTTCGTACCTCGCCAAGCGGGCTGCCGTCAATGTTCCAGGTCTTAGCCTGAACCGTCTCTTCGTAGTCCCGAATCCGAGCGATTCGCTCGGCTCCTCCGAGAGCGGTTTGCATCTTGCGGAGGAGTTGCAGTCCTTCCGCAGTGGACGTTCTCGGCGACACTTGCGTTAGAACGCTTCCCTGCACACAAACGCCCGCAAGCGCCGCGACGAGCACTGGCGGCCAGTGACGTGCGCTGAGCATGATCGCGTACCTCGTTCTGTCGTTGACACGGGAACCGCCCAGTTGAATACGGAAAAGGCGTTCGCGGTCCCGGCCCACGCTATCGCTGGATCTCGTGAAAGTCAACGACACAACCTGATGCCGCAGTTACGACGGTGGCATGCGCGCTTCTGCCTACAATACAATCTAACAAATCTTGGTGGATGCAAAGGTGAAAGCGTTTTCCCTGCCAGCTAACGCCAGGGGTCAGCGGGAGCGCGACGTAACCTTCAGAATCACGGCGACCGCTCGCGCGCTTCGCAGCACGATTTGTTGGACGCGTCACAATCGCCATGTGGTCTAGCGTTACTTAGTCCCAGCGGCCCTGATGATCTGCGCGGTCTGAACGTTGAAATCGGCGGTAGTGCCTTGGGAAGCGTGTTTCGCGGAAGGACTAGACTGGCATCTCCTCTACGTTTGATTCATACATCTTTCCAATAACTCCGTGATCTCTTGATGTCCGCGCCTGGTCGCCCACGCGAGCGGCGTTGCCCACGGCGGCTCGTCGGGAAGGTTCGGCCTCGCACCGCGTTCGAGCAGCAACTCGACCATCTGCAGCTTGCCGGATTTCGCCGCCCACCCAAGCGGCGTCGAACAAATGTCTTCGTCGCGCGCGTGCAAGTCGGCTCCATGATCGATGAAAAGCGCGGCTTTCTCGATGTTGCCCGACCGTGCGCACTGGTGAAGCGGTGTGATGCCCAGCCAGTCTGCGTTATTCGGATTCGCCCCGCGCTCAAATAAAAACTCAGACATCTCGCGAGTCTTTGCGTCGCCTGAGACGCGCTTCGCCAGGGCCGGTTGATGATGAAGCATCAAACGAACAAACGCCTCGTGACCGTTGCCCGCGGCTTGCGAGAGCGCGTGGGGATCGTCGGCCAGCGCAGGGTTGACCGCAAAAATCGCGGCCGCAGTTTCGATGTCGCCGTAGTACGACAGGATTTCGACCGATCTCGCTGCGCCGTATGAACACAGCAGCTCGGCCATCTTTTCATCCTTGTTCATCAACGCGATGCTCAGGGCGTCGGCGGAACTCTCAACCGGCGGATTCGGATATGCTCCGCGTTCAAGCAGGAGCTTTGCGATTTCATAATGCCCGTTGTAGACCGCCGAATAGAGCGCGTGCCCGTGCGGGGCTATTCCTTCCTCCGGCAGATTCGGGTCGGCTCCGCGTTCGAGCAGCAGCCTTACGATGTCAATGTGCCCGCGTGCGGCGGCATTCCTCAGCGGCGCGCCCGAGCCGATGTAATAAGTCACGTACTCTGAAACGCGGTTCGCAAGCGACGGGTCCCGGTCGAGCAGCTCGGTCACACGTTCGAGATCGCCGATACTGGCCGCAGTGTTAATGTCGATGTACGCCCCGCGCGCTCGCAGGTGATCGAGCACTTCGCCTGGAGTCGTAGTTATGTCTTTTGGAACATCTCGCCACCCGCGATAAGTGTAGTCGCCATTGGTGAGATGAATCGGGCGCGCGCCATCGAAACGCGCCGCGTTGATATCCGCGCCGCGTGCGAGCAACGCGTCGATCATATCGAGCTGCCGGGTCATCACTGCCCAATGAATCGGCTGATTGGATCGCGCGTCACCTGTTTCCAGAAGTTCGGGCGAGGTATCCAGCAAGAGTTGCACTTTCGTCAGATCGCGCTCGCGTATTGCGGCCGCCACGGCTTCGCCTGTGGGAGACGCTCCGTGTACGCTCGCAAGATTCGCTTCAAGCAACTTCTCCATTTCTGAGTGGCCGCGGTCGCGGCAGATTTCGAGAAGACTGTCCCCGACTGCCAGACTCAGCGGATCGGCGCCGTGCTCGAGCAGGAAGCGAGCGACTTCGAGTTGGTTCTCGCGAACCGCGAAGTAGATCGGAGTGCGATACGCGTAATGGCACCGCACAAGCGACGGGTCTTTAGTGACCAGCCGCTTAACTTCGTCGAGGTTTCCTCCGATGCAGGCGCAGAACATATCCCAAACATCGATGCCCGTTCCCGTGGACCACGGCAGCGGTTCATTTGTTTTCAGTTTATCAGGTTGAATCATTCGTTGGTTTCCGCTAGTGATCGGAAGATCTAAGCAAGGCTTCTCTCGAGCGCCTCTCGTTCGGCAATGAGCCGCTCGCTGAAGGCTATCTGGTACCGCGCCGTGCCCTTCAACGCGAGAAGGTCATCAGGCAATCGTTTCATTTCATCCATTGCGCGCTCGCGCGCGCGAGCGAGATTTGCAAGTCGCGATTCTCGAGCTTCGCGAGACGATACCGCGTGCGAACGAGCCTCGGTTTGGCGCCCATTCGTCATCACTCGCTCGAGCAGCGGGCGCCAGGAGCCCGTTCCGCTCAGGCTCCACGGAGCGTCTTCATCCGCCAATGCGATTCGGTCTTCGACATATTTTCCGGCTTCGCTTGTGAATCTCCATACCTGCTTCGCGCCCGGGTAAGTCGCTTTATCGTGACTCAATTTTATTTTCATCGTGATGCGGCCGTTGTCTTCGATGCCCGCGAGTTTGTACACGGCCGACAACGCCGGCGCATCGTAGGAAGTTGCAAGCTCGGTTCCCACTCCAAACGAATCGATCCGGGCACCGCGAGCGACAAGGTCTGATATCCTTTCTTCGTTCAGATCGCCGCTCGCGAATATTTTTGTGTGGGTCATACCCGCTTCGTCGAGTATCGCGCGCGCCTGCTTGCTCAACTGGCACAAATCGCCGCTGTCGAGTCTGATCGCGGGGATTGAAGTCGCAAAGTCACGAGCCAGTCGCTTCACAGCATCGATCGTGTCGTAGGTATCAACCAACACAGTCGCCGTTTCAGGAAACACTCTTAGGAAGGCTCGAAACGCGTCGTCTTCCTTGTCGAACAACATCACAAATGAATGAGCGAGCGTGCCGAATGTTGGAATGCCAAACAGGTGACCCGCTTCGACATTCGACGTGCCCAGGCATCCGCCGATGTAGGCCGCGCGCGCGCCGAAGAGCCCGGCTTCGGTGCCGTGGGCGCGGCGAGTGCCGAATTCAATCACATCGCGTCCGCCGGCGGACGCAACCACGCGAGCGGCTTTGCTTGCGATCATCGTCTGATGATTGATGGTCGAGAGAAGAAAGGTCTCGATCACCTGGGCTTCTATTATCGGAGCGCGGACTCTTAATAACGGTTCCATCGCGAACGCGGCGGTGCCTTCGGGCATCGCGCAGACGTCACCGCTGAATTTGAATGTGCGAAGGTACTCGAAAAACTCGGGTGAAACGTGTTTGAATGAATGATGCTCGCGTAGATAGTCGATCTGCTGGTTCTCAAAGCGTAGCGATGACAAATAATCGAGCACCTGTTCGAGCCCGGCAGTTATCAGATAGCTTCGCTGGGGTGGGAGTCTGCGAACGAACAGGTCAAAGATCGCGCGTGTGTTGTGCAGGCCGTTATCGAAATAAGCGGCCGCCATCGTCAGCTCGTACAAGTCGGTTGTGAGTCCGAAAGCGCGTGTGATCATAAATTGTAACCCGGGGAATCCCTTCCACGGCAGAGACAGTGTCAATAGCGACGGATATTCCCACCACCCTCTGGGGTGGTTAGCACTCCTACGGGTGCGTGCCTAACGAAGCGTCTACCCCTCTGGGTGGCTTGCGTGTTCTGGTTGTTCCTCGATCGCAATGAGTCGTGAAAGCATGAATGGTATTCGCGCTCGAAACACTTATGAGTCCCCTCTCAATCGCTTGCCTTGAGTGTTTTATCATCGGGCGGATACAATCGCCAGCCTGCGTTTCCGCGTTAAAACGATGAGCAAAGGTAAACACGAAGCCGCGCTATCAAGTCTGATCGCCGAGTCGCGAGCGAGAGTCCGTTACGCCGAGACAGATCAGATGGGCGTCGCTTACTACGCGAACTACTTTGTGTGGTTTGAAGTGGGCCGAAGCCAATACTGCAACGACCGCGGATTCTCTTATCGGGACATGGAACGCGAGACCGGTTTGTTTCTGATCGTCGCCGAAGCGAGTTGCCGCTACAAGAATCCTGCGCGTTACGAAGATGAGTTAATCATTCGAACGAGGATCATTGAACTCACTAGAAGGACGTTGAGGTTTGCATACGAAATCGCACGGGAGGATGGGGCGGCGGTGGCTACGGGCGAAACGCTTCACGTGTTGATCAATAAAGACGGACGACCGTCGAGCTTTCCGGAGAAGTTCCTTTCGCATCTGCGGAAGTCAGTAGTCAGTAGTCCGTAGTTCGGAACTCGCCGATTGGAGCGGTCGCGTGAGTTTGGATGTCTACGGACCACGGACTACGGACTGCAACCAAATGCATCGACTGATCTCGCACAACGATTGGATTATCGCCGCCGAAGACGCGAAGATTGATGTAACCTCGGCGGGGCTTCTGTATGGCTGGGGCGTGTTCACGACGCTCGGAATCTATGACGGCAAAGCATTCGCCTTCGATCGTCATTGGAAACGCTTGATTGCTCACGCCGAAAAAATGCGCGTGGCGGCGACGCTGGACTTGAAGCAGGCGCGGCGCGCGATGGAGAAGTTGATCGAAGCGAATGCGGTCGAGCAGGGAAGAGCGCGCGTGACTCTTGTGAAAGGCGAGGCCGGGTCCTGGCAAGTCGAACACGGCCGCCACTCCGAGTTGTTCATGTTCACATCGGTTGAAGCCCCGCGCGCGCGCAACGATCTCGCGATCACTCAGTCGCCGTATCGAGTGCTCTCGACGGCGCTGTTGGCCGGAGTCAAGCAAACAGCGATGCTCGAAAATCTTTTCGCATTTGAAGAGGCGAGGTCGCGCGGCTTCAACGAAGCGATCTTACTGAACGAGCGCGGCGAAATTGTTTCGGCGACCGCGGCAAACATTTTCTGGGTTCAGGGGGATGAAATATTCACGCCCTCGCCCGCGACCGGATGCATCGCCGGCGTCACACGGCGTTTCGTTCGCGAGCTTGCGATTCGCTGGAAACTTCACGTGGTTGAAGGCAGCTTTCCAGTTCAGCGATTACTCGACGCGCGCGAAGTGTTTTTGACTTCGACGGCGCGCGAAGTGAGCATCGTGTCGAGCTTCGATGTGAAAGCGTACCCCGGAAGACAGGCTCGCATCGCAAAGCTCATCAGCCGCGAATTTCAAAAGCTGATTCGCGGTGCTACGATCGAATAGAAAAAGTACGAGCAACAGGAGGCCCCCTTGCAGATCAATGCTCCGGAAGTTATCGACAGAATTCTCGCTGAAACGAAAACGATCGCCGTTGTCGGGCTTTCATCGGACGGAACGCGGGCGTCAAACAGCGTGTCGCGATACATACAATCAAACGGATACCGAATCATCCCGGTCAATCCGAACGAGGCGACGGTGCTTGGCGAGAAATGCTACGCGAGACTCGAAGACGTTCCGGAGAAGATCGATCTCGTAGACGTATTTCGGCGGAGCGAAGAAGCGGGTCAGCACGTTGATGAAGCGATACGAATTGGCGCTCGCGGTGTGTGGCTCCAGGAGGGCGTGATCGATCAGGAAGCAGCCCGCCGAGCGATCGAAGCAGGTCTGGATGTGGTAATGGATCGGTGCATTTTGAAGGAGCACATGAAGCGGCATAGTTGAGCCGCTCTCCGCGGCATTCGACCTAGCTTGCACCCCGCCGATCAATCTACACTCTTTATGGCCGGACGTAGAATGATGTCATACGTCGGACGAGTTGATCCGTCGCGAAAGAAAACTCCTCGTGGTGAGTAGGCGATTCGGTCCGGGTGCGTGCTGTCTGTCACGTACCCAGGGGAGATCGCTACGATTCCACATTCTGCCAACGGTTTTACTTCGCCGCAATCGGAGATGCCGTTGTGATTGAGGTCTTGCCAGATCGCAAGGCCCTCCAATTCCTCGCCCGCCAACATTCCATCGCGGTCGTCGTCGAGCGCCGACAGCGCCTGGTAGCCGTTCTCCCAAAACATCCAGAACGTCACGTTGCCGAAGAACTGCAACGCCGAGGTGACCTTGCCTGTGTGGTGCGGATCGTTGATAAGCCAGCCGGCGTCTCGGGTAATCCAAGTCCAGCGCTTCTGCAATCCGGTACCGTCCGCGTCGAAGCGCACGTTAGCCGCGTGGTCCTCAATCTCGCGTGCCGTCGGGCCGTCACGCAGGGGAATCACGATCGGCGAGATCGGTCTCGGCAGCTTCTCCAATCTATCGATACGATTCCTGAGCGTCCTGATTTCTTCCTTGTCCTTATCCCTGTCGAGTAGCGGGATCAGGCATCCGGCGGCTTCGGCCGTGATAAACCGCTGGTACATGGGACCGAACTTCAAGTCCTTCTCTTTCTCCCACGAAGCCTTGATGACTTTGCGATATTCCTCTACCGCCTTCCGCTTCTCGCCCGATTGCTCGATGCACCATGCGTAACCTAGTCGGGCTGCGAGATTATCGCGCGCCAGATTGAGCACCGCTTCGTATTGCTCGATGGCCTGCTCGAGGTGCCTCTTGGCCGCCGCGAGCTTTTCCTTGCCATTAGTCGGAGTGACGGTAAACACGTTCTGCTGTGCGGACCCAAACAAGTCGCTATCTTTCTCCCTGCTCCGGCGAGCCCCCACGGTGTCGTTCTTCAAGGCGTAGGCCATCGCGTGGGCCCGTGCGAGATTCAACCGCACCTGCACATTCTTCGGGTTGTTGTTTGTTAGCACCTCAAGGTTCTTGATGAGCCGATGAACCGGGACATTCTCCAAGCCCCAATTCGGACCGACGATGGCTCTTGCCAATTTTCCCGGCAGTGCAATCGCGAGCGCTAGCAGCACGATCGTTGTCACGCATCGATATGGGAACCTTGTGCTCCACATGTGAGATTACCTCCTCAAAAATGCCGGTAGTCGATGCGAGCAGATTTGCTTTTCGCTATAACGCTAACGCAACCGTTCCGCGCGAACGGTGAATGAAACCGTAGTCAGCACCTCGCCCCTCTGGAACTGAGTCCATATCCGATAATTCCCCGGACGCGGAAAGAACGCATTGAACGTCGCGTCGGGCCCGCCTCGGAGCTTCGATTTGTCGGCGGTGTCCGGGACCATCTCTTCAGGATGCGAGTGAACATAGTCGGACTGGTCTTCGCTGAGAGTCAACGTGTGGCCCCACGCGCCGAGATACGGAACCAGATCGCGTATCGGCTGTTCGGTCCTGGCGTCCGTCAGATGATACTTCAGCGCGACCGGCTGACCCGCGATGATGGCGGCGGGTTCCAGCTTCAATTCGACCTTCATTCCATCAACGGTTTTTACGAGCGAAGAATCGGGCGTGATGTGCGGCCGCGTTGCGACCAGGTCACTGGAGTAACCGGCCGTCGTCAGGTTTTGTTGTAACACCTGCGGCGCGCCTTCGTTGGGGTAAATGTCGGAATAGATTTTGTAATTGCCAGCGCGCGGGAGCACGGTTTCGATCGTGAAACTGCCGTCGCGCTCGAGCGCTGGATGTATGTGCTGAAACTCGCTGAGGTCCTGGCTCACGATAAACAAGTGAAAAAGCTTCTCATGTGTCACGTAGAAGTCTTTGACCTGCTCGCCCGTTCTGGGATTGAAGATCGCGAATCGCAGCCGGATCTTCTCGTTGGGCTTCGGAGACTTCGGCGAGCACTCTAATTTCAGGTTGAACTCTTCGCCTATAGCCGGCGTGACGGGCACCAGCGTCATTTCGCACTTGGGACACTTGCCTGGCGTGGTCGTGCGAATCTCGGGGTGCATCGTGCAGGTGTACTCGTCGGGTTGCCGAACGACTTCAAGCGTGCGACTGCCTGTTTGAATCTGCGGTGCGGCACTCTGCTCAGTGGTTGCCGCGGGTTTCTCGGCGACGAGTTTCATTTTGCACTTCGGGCATTTGCCGGGCTTCGAAGATTGAACCTCCGGATGCATCGTGCACGAGTACACGATCGACTCCTGATACGCCAGCGCCGTGCGATCCGCGGCCAGCGGTGTCACGAGAAGAGAGAGAATGAGAATAGTCAGAACTCGCAAAGAAAGACTCCTGTCGTCAACGTATCCACTGCTGGGTGTTCGCCGCGTCGTCGATGGCCTGTTCAAGCTTCTCAAGTTCGGCGAGCACGGCAATCCCTCTGCAACCCGAATAGTGTCGAACCGACTTCGAACGTCCGTTGATTGTCAACGAAGTGATTGCGGTTGGACCATCGGTCACCCAATCCTTGCATCCGTCATTGGGCGTTTCGTATGCGCCTTTAAGATCGAAGTAATTGATCTTCTCGAACGCGGTAATCAGTGCTCGAACCTTTTCTTGTGAGATGCTCGACTCAGCTTGCCCGACGAGTTTGACGCTCGCGCGGCCTTCGTAGCTTACCTTGCCAGTGGCTGAGATCTTAAGCACATAGCTCGGACAAAAGCCGTAGCACCTGGTTCGTTCGAGCGTGATTGAGAGGTCCGGTGGAATCTCGCTCGGCTGCGATCCGATTACGCCGCCGAATGCGGGACACGCAGCGAGCGACGCAACGAGGATCATTCGAACTATTTGAACTCGATTAAACATCATGTGTGAAGCGATAACGATTATAAGCCGGGCGGGAACAAGACGCGAGGGACCAGGAGTGCCTGTCAGTTTATCGCACATCCACTTTGATAAGGAGCGCAAAGACTTGGGGTAATTCCACACACGGCAGTGGGTGGATTTTCAGACTCAACCTACAAGGGGACGGCGCTAGATTGCCAGGGTGGCAGCGGCTAACTTTGTAGGCCGGACTTGAACGATCCACCCACTGCCGTGGGTGGGATTCGCGCGTTCACTGTAGAGTCACGACGGCAGCATCTTTGTAGGCCGGACTTGAACGATCCACCCACTGCCGTGGGTGGTCTGCCCGATCTTACTGTAGAGCCACGACGACGATGTTCGAGCGCAAGCCGCCGGATGTCACGATCTGAATTGTGTTGTCGCCCGATTTGAGCTTGAGCTTCTTTGCTTTTCCCGCGACAACCACTTCGGTGTCCGAACTGCTGCTGATGCGATCGCTCTTGTCTTGTTCGTTGATCAACACGGTTGGCGATTCGTCGAACGCGCTGCCGGTGATGGTCAAACGCTTTCGGCCGTCAAAGCTCGCGGCGGTGATCGACGGCGGAACATTGGCTCCCAGTTCGTATACACCGCGCCCGTAGGTCGCCGCTTGAATCACGCCGCTCGAATTCGCCGCAAACTCGTGTATGACGACGGGCGGCAATCCTCTATTGAAGCTTCGCCAGGTATCGCCCCGATTAGTCGAACGAAACACGCCGACATCCGAGCCGGCATAGATCGTGTTCGAACTGGCCGGATCGATCAGCAGCGCGTTCACGGGAATATCAGGAAGCCCACTGCTGATATCGCTCCACGTGGCTCCGGAATTCGTAGTCCTGAAAACGTGGCTTGTGTTGAATCCTGAAACGCACAGATAAGCTGTCTTCGGGTCTAACGGATCAACCGTAATCGCGGTGATCGAGCGATTGGGCAAGCCGTTTGTGATATCAGTCCACGAACGGCCCGCGTTTGAGCTCATCATCGCGCGCCCCTGGAGAGATCCGGTGTAGATGACGTTGATGTTACCGCGTGCGACCGCGATCGCGGTCAGGATATCCGAGCCGTTTGCGTTGATGCCCTTCGTCAGGTCGAGAAAGCCCGCGGGCGCGATCCACGAATTGCCGCGGTCCACGCTCGTGAACAAGCGCCAGCTTCCGAAGTAAAGCGTCGAGTCAACACCGTTGCCGGTGAACGGTGGATAAAACCCTATGCGCGCGCCGTCAAACGGTTCACCGAAGGCTCCGTTGTATCCGACCTGTGCTTCGAACACAGCGCCGTCGCTGACAAAGCGGAAGATGTCGCCGCGCACATAGGTCAGAAACACGATGCTCGGATCAACGGCGTCGATCACCGCGCGCCCCCCGTCCCCGGCTGAGATCTCGCGCCACAGCGAGGAGTCAGCCAGTCGTTGTTGAGCTCCGTTGTCCTGAGTTCCGCCATAGCTGATCTTCGAATTCGTTGGGTGCAGTGCGAGTCCTACGAATTGAGAAAGCGTGAGGGTCCGGTTGAGCGATCGAAACGAGCTCCCGCCGTCGGTGGTCTTTGAAACGCCGCCGTCATTGCCCAGATAAAACTCGTTCGACGAGGCGGGTGAAAAAGCGAGTGCGTGTTGATCGGTGTGTGTCTTTGAACCTCCCGGCGCGTAGCTGAAGCCGACTCCGCTGTCATAGAAGTTCCACGTCACATTTGCCCAACTGCCGCCGCCGTCCGTGCTCCTGTAGAGATCGCGAGAGCCGAGATAAAGCGTCATCGCATCGCGAGGGTCGGCGAACAGATATGAGTTGTAACCCAACTGACCGAGATCAACCGAGGCCAGGCTGCCTTCGGCCCACGTCGCGCCGCCGTCCGTGCTCGATTTGAGGTGTGCGTCGATGTTGTTGCTGATAAAGCCGCCGTAGTAAACGTATATTTTCTGGGGGTCGGCCGGGCTGATCGCGACTCTGATGTCGCGCCGCTTGGTCAGGTCGTATTGCGCGCCGAGCAGCATCGACCAGGTGCTGCCCGAGTTGGTCGAGCCGTACAGGCCGAAGGCCGGGTCGGTGTCCTTCTCTATTCGAGACAGACCGGCATAGATGATATTCGAATTAGCCGGATGAATAATCAGATCGCGAGCCGCGCCCGCAAGCGTTCGGGTCCAAGTCACCCCGCCGTCGGTTGAGACATACACACCGCTCGAAGTGAGTTTGTTTCCGGATACCATTGCGTATTGCGCGACGTAGATTCGGTTGGGATTAGCCGGATCGATTTCAATCCTGGAAATAGCGGCGGGTGACGGAAGCGAACTATTGCTGACGCGTTGCCAGGTCACGCCCTCGTCGGTTGACTTGAGGACGCCGCTTCCGAGATAACCCAGCTTGGTGTCGCCCATGCCTGCATACGCGATGGACGGATTGCTCTTCGAGAACGCAATTGATCCGACGGCCAGATCGACCTCGTCATCCGAGACGGGAATGAAACTATCGCCGCCGTCGGTCGAGCGCCAAACTCCCCCGGTCGAGCTGCCGATGATCACAAGGCTTGCGTTGACGGGTGAGACGGCAATCGAGTTGACTCGGCCGCTGGTCATTCCCCATGCGCCGAGCCAGGCGGATTCGGTTGGCGACGGACCGATTGGCCGCCACGTTGATGACGCCTGAGGCACAAACGCATCGATCTCAATTCGTGATCTCTGCTGCCACGCTTTCAGCCGCGCGTCGGCTGGAATCAAGTTTGAAGGATAGCTTCGTTGAAAGGTGAACCAGTCGCTGCGGCCTTCGGTGTCTTCCTCGATTCCGGCCCGCGACTTTCCTTCGTGCAATGGGTGGTCGCTCTGAAAAAGGCTCTGGAGGCCGATTACACGCGTTTGCTGCTTGACCTCAGCCATGCGCGAACGGGAATGTGTTGCCGGAGAGGGGAAGCTCGCGAACACCAGGAGAATCGCGAAGGCGGTTCCCAGAGTTGCGTGTAGCGCAGCGCGACGATGTGAGCACCAGAACCGGAAGATGATTTTAGGTTGCCTTGGCATCAATAGCTAATCCCGTCAGGGATGACCTGTCTATGGAAACAGGGCTGCGCAAGATATCTGACTCCTTTAGGAGTCACCTCTTGTCGGGAACGCAGGTCACTCCTAAAAGGAGTTACCAGGATCAATTTGCCCGACGTTTCTATAGACAGGGCATTCCTACGGAATTGGAGTTGCGAAATATGCATCTGCGATACAACCAAACGGCCGCGTGACTGAGTACTCTAGTTAAGCACCCAGCGTGAAAGCATAGTGTGGTTGCGGGGGCGACTTCAATCTAATTCACGGCTTCGGCAGCTTCGGGCGCCGGAGCTTTCGCGGCCGACTCTCGCATCCAGCGTTGAAGCTTGTCCATATCTTTTGCAATTGTGCGCGAGCCGGCATAAAGCACTATCGCAAGAAGCAGCGACACCAGAGGCACCACGTAAAATGCGCTGTGCAGTCCCTCAGCTCTGGCTGTTTCGGTGAGCACGGTCGCGCCTTCCACGATCATCGCCTTCTTCGCGTAATGATCGCTTAGCATTCCCAGGATCGATGTTCCGAAGCTTCCACCCAGTACGTACATCGCGAAGAAGTACAACGCCATCGCCGTCGCGCGCAGGCCGGGTTCTACCACGTCCTGAATAGCCGCGTACACCGTCGCGTAGTAAACGTAGATCAGCATCCAGCCTGAGCCCATCAACAACATGAACCCGACCAGATCCCCCTTCGGCCGGTCGAGAGCGAGATAGACCAACGGAGTCGAAACAAACAGCGACGCCGTAGCGAGGAGCATGCGGCCGTTTGCTCGCGTCTGGCGGAATTTATCGGCGGCCCATCCTCCTCCCAACAACCCTACGACTCCGACGGCGCCCAGCACGATCGCCGCAATCGTGTTCGCCTGACGCAGATCCATTCCGTGATAGCGGCCAAGGAACGCGGGCAGAAAAGCGTTCACCGCATAGGCGTTGAAGTTGTGAAGCGCGCCCGACAGAATGATCCACCAGATGGTCGGTATCCTCAGCACGCGCCAGTAAGGCGAGCCCTCTTGCTCGTGGCCGACCACGTGATGCTCTTCCGCGCCGCCGCGATGCGGCTCTTTGATCCGCAGGGCCAGCGCGGCAAGAATCAAACCGGGAATGCAGGCGATGAAGAAGGTGACTCGCCAGCCGTACTGCTTGGCGATGATTCCACTCGAGAGGTTGCTGGTGAAGATGCCTATTGGAAGCCCCAGCATGAAGATCGAGATCGCGCGCGCGCGTTTTTGCGGAGGAAAGATATCTCCGATCAGCGAATTCGCCGCGGGTGCGCAACTGGCTTCGCCTACGCCGACTCCCAGACGCACGGCGAACAATGACCAGTAATTCCATGCCAGACCCGACGCCGCTGTGAACACGCTCCATACACTGACGCCGATGGCGAGAATCCTCGTGCGCAACCAGCGATCCGATAAACGGCCCAGCGGCACACCGACGGCCGCGTACAGGAGAACGAAGGCCGTGTTCAGCCAGCCGAGTGCGCTGTCGTTCAAGTGCCATTCCATGCGAATCGGCTCAGTGACCGCCGCCAGAATCTGGCGGTCAAAGAAGTTCATCATGTTGATGCCGAACAGCACCCACAGCACATATGTCGACTTGCTTCGGTTTGCCATTGCACCTGCCTTTCGGATGGAGCTGACTCTCAGCTCATAGTGTGTTTCCAGCTCAGAGTTGAAGTGCTCCTCTGCGTCCTCAGCGTCCTCCGCGGTTGACCCCCAGAATCAATCAAGAGAAACCGCAGAGGGCGCCGAGGACGCAGAGGACAGTCAGCCGAACCCAATAATCAACCATCACCCGAAAGCGGTGATGAGTCTCTCAATTGCCTTGAAAACTTGCCTTCCGCTTTTCGAGGAATGCCTTTACGCCTTCCGCGAAATCGGCTGATTGAAAGCACACACCTTGATTCACCGCTTCAAAGTCCAAAGCGGAAGCGAGATCGGCGGTGAGCCCGTGATTCAAGCCTTCTTTGATCTTTCGCAAAGCGATTGGAGCCGCCGACGCGAGCCGCGAAGCCATAGCATTCACCGTCGTGTCGAGTTCTTCAAACGGCACAACTCGATTCACCAAACCGAGCGCGTGCGCGTCACTGGCGCTAATGATGTCGCCGGTAGCCATCAGCTCGAAGGCTTTCGCGTAGCCGACCGTGCGAGGCAGAAAAAAAGTCGAGCCGCCGTCGGGCATCAATCCGATCTTCACAAACACCTGTCCGAATTTCGCGTGATCGGATGCGATCAGAATGTCGCAAGCCAACGCGTAATTGCAGCCGACGCCAACCGCGTGCCCGTGAACACGCGCAATGATCGGCTTACTTAGAGTGCGCATCGCCAGAATTGTCGGGTTGGTGTGTTCGCGCAGCGAGGCGGTGACATCGATGCTTTTGATGTCGCGCTCGGAGGTCGCTTGCAGATCCGCGCCCGCGCAGAACGAATCGCCCGCGCCGGTGAGAATCACGACTTTGCTTTCGTCTTCGGCCGAGCGCTGGATGGCTTCGTGAAGCAACCCGACTGTTTCAGTATCAACCGAGTTGCGGCGCTCGGGCCGATTGAATGTTATGCGCTTGACGCCGTCTTCGAGCGTGACCAGTAACTTGTCACTTGAGGCCATCGATGTTCCTTTCGCGATTGAGTTGGAGGATGAAAGCGGCGTTATTCTCTTATAAAGCCAATGGTTTTGCAAACTCGACGCCGCGCGGTTGTGCAATGTCGCAGCGGTGACTTAACATCGCAGCACTCAGAATTGATTCCGCCACAACAAGGAGCTTTGCCATGAAAAAAGCGCTGCTGATCGTCATCCTATTCTCGCTCGTGATTCCGTTCGCTGCGCCGTCGCGCGCGACTGCCGCCAACGACGAAGCCACGATCTATCGCGATGAGTACGGCATTCCACATGTCTATGCGCAGACGCTCGAGGCCGCATCGTTCGCCATCGGCTACGCGCAAGCCGAGGATCGGCTCGAAGAGCTGCTGAAAAACTATCGCAAGGCGAACGGCACGATGTCCGAAGTCTTCGGGCCGGAATTCTATCGCAGCGATTTGATCCAGCGTATGTGGAGGCATTCCCAGATCAGCCGGGAGAAATACAACGAGGTCAGCCCGAAGATGCGCGCGTGCATGGAAGCGTTTCAGGACGGAATCAAGCTCTTTATGAAGGAACATCCCGAGCAAGTTCCGAAGTGGGCGCAGGAGATTCATCCGTGGGATGTGGTCGCGCTCGGACGCTACATTATTTGGGGATGGCCGCTTGGCGAGGCGGGCGGCGACTTGCAACGCGGGGGCATTCAACCCGATCCGGCGGCGTATCGCGGGTCGAATGAGATGTTGATCGCACCAAGCCGCACGGCGATGAACTCCGCGATCGCGGTTATCGATCCTCACTTGAGCTGGTACGGCGAGTTCCGGTTCTACCAGGTCAGGATCTACGCGGGCGACTACAACGTGTCAGGAGTCTCGATTCTCGGCGTGCCGTTTCCTAGTCTCGGGCACAGCAGGTATTGCTCGGTTGCAATGACCACGGGTGGTCCTGACACCTCGGACATCTTTGAAGAAGAACTGAATCCGGCGAACCCACGGCAGTATCGTTACGACGGCCAGTGGCGAGACATGAAAGTACGCAAGGAAAAGATCGGAGTCAAAAAAGGCGACGCGGTCGATTGGCGCGAAATCGAAATCGAATACACCCATCACGGACCTATAGTCGCGCACAAGGACGGCAAGGCTTATTCGATGGCGATTTCTTATGCGAACGAAATTGGATTGACCGATCAGGTTCACGAGATGATGACCGCGAAGAACCTGGATGAGATGAAACGCGCGCTCGCCCGTCTTCAGTTGATGTCTCAAAACGTCATGGTCGGAACCGTGCAGGGAGATATTTACTACTTGCGCAACGGGCGAGTTCCGATTCGAGCTAAGGGAACCGATCCGAACAAGCCGATTCCCGGCAACACCTCGGCAACCGAATGGCAGGGCATTCATCCGATGAGCGATTTGGTTCAGATCACCAATCCTTCGTCGGGTTACATGCACAACTGCAACGTGAGCCCGTTCGGGATGATGAAAGACAGCCCGCTCGTTCCCGAAAAGTACTTGCCGTATATCTACAACGCGACCCGAACCGCGCCTCGTCATCAGCGAGCGGAGATGATGACCGACCTGCTGGACGCGGCCAACAAGGTGACGCTCGATCAGGCGATTGACATCGCGTTCAGCCCGCAGGTTTATCACGCGGAGTTGTGGCAGGCTCGATTGAAGCAGGCATGGCCGGCCGCGAATGGAAGCGGCCCGAGCGCGTCATCCGGCATCACGGCGGAAGCTTCCGAGGTCTTCGACGTGATACAGAAATGGAATCGACGCAGCGATGCTGATTCGGAGGGCGCGCTTGCATACTACGCATTCAAGAAATCTCTCGACCCGGCACTCGGGCGACAAGTCGATGTTCCCGCCGATGTGACCGACGAGCAATTGCTGGCTGCTGTGCAGAAAGCGAGCGAGTGGCTCAAGACGAACTTCGGATCGGTTCACGTAGCGTACGGCAAATACTTCCGTGTAGGCAGGAAAGACGGCGATCGAACTTTTCCGGTGGGCGGCGGTTCGTTGAATGGCGGAGCCAATAACGTCGCGATGGCCACGCCTCGCGCGATCAGCTTCGGGCCGGTTGGAAAAGAAATGGTCGGGGCCGGCGGACAAACTTCTACGCAGGTCGTTGTGATGAGCAACCCTCCGAAGTCTTATTCGATCATACCTCTTGGAGAGAGCGATCATAAGGAAAGCGGTCACTGGGATGATCAAGCTGAGAAGCTCTTCAGCAAGAGCAAGGCAGCGCCGACGTATTTTATGAATCGCAATGAGCTGATGAAGCACGTCACCGAGAAGAGGGCCCTCAAAGCCGTGGCCACATCTCAAGCCCCACAATCGAAGGCCAGCGAATGATCTAAGCCTTAATGTGAAGCGTAAGATTACCCGGAGTTGTGGCGGCGCAGGACCTGAGCTTTTGAGGACTTCCATCCCGGAGTTACCGAATGAGTAATCGCGTCGTAACGAGGTAGTACAAATGGGAATTGGAAGGTTGTTTGTTTTTCAGATGTTAGTATTGAGCACCGGAATGGCGGGCTGGCAACAGCCCACTCCTACAGTGAAATCTAAACAGCAAGCTCCGGCAGAGGTCGAGAACAAAAGACGAGCTGTTTTAGAACAAGAGAATAAGAGGGACGAGGATATTAAGGTCCTCATCGGTTACGCACGAAGGGCCCCACGAGAGTTTGCCGCTGATTCCCTAATGCGTATTGCTGAATCAGGAAAAGTTACAGACCAGCAGTTGAGGCGCGAACTTATCGAAGAGTCTTTTCAGGTCGCCGCATCAGCACAAAACCCAACCAAGCGCACGATTATGCCCGGCACAGTGATTGATACCAGGGCAGGATATCTCTCGAACGCGTTTCGCTCAGATCTGGATACGCTCTCGCTCCAGTGCCGTGCAGTCAATGCGATGATGGCCGTAGATAAAAGGAAAGCCCGGAAACTCTTTGTTGAAATTCCCAAGCTTCAATTGCGTCCGCTCAAATGCGAGGACTCGCTTGTTTACGACGTTTCAGTTTTTTATGAGACGCTCAATCGTATCGCGCAGAATACTTTCAGCCCCAAGGAGATGCGGCGCGATGAACAAGTGAGATTCGTGGAACTCTATGTCGACGGTATCAGTTCTCCCGCCCAGATCGAACCCGCCGCAAAAGTTATACTATCTTTGAAGATATCGCCGTCCCAACTAGCAACGCTCGTTCACGCATTCAGTATTGCATTAAGCAGAATCCCAGACGACGATCGGTCTTTTTCAGTTCCCTGGATATCGCCAGTCGGGGTCATTGATCCATTGGTCAAAACCTGTAACGCCAAAGGTCTCTCAGCGGACGAGCTGTTAGAGTCATTCCGCGGGTATCTTGTGAAGCACTTTAGCGCTACCCGATGTGCCGATAGCGCCTCTCAGGCTCAGCAAAGATCTATAGAAGCAACTCTCATCAACTATTTCAACAACCATCTGCGGTTGGCGACCTATTCGAGAACAAAGTTGATATTGCCGCTCTCGGAGGACGACATCAGGCCGGCAAAAATTCAGGGGATTGCTGCTTCTGATCAATATTGGAAGTCCTCGAGGGCGAGAAACCTCTTATTAAAGTTGCAGAAACTGCGGTTCGCTTCTGATGGGAAGAACTTCACTGACGCTGAAAAGCAAGAGCCCGAATGGAAGCTGCAATTGTCGGAGTTCTTGACTGATCTAACCATCTGGGGTCAAGTGGATGAGAAGTCAGAAGCAGATTACTTTCATCAGAAATGCGTTCTATATTACGGCCTACTCGAGGTGGTTCCGGCAGGCCAGACACGAGATGATGTACTGCGTTCCTTTGTAGCTTTTTTGGGTGATTCGAACTTTGAGCAGAACAGTCCTATTGAATGGTATTTGCACGCGAAGTACATACTCGACTTAGCCCATCGTGCTCACGGCGCTGAACGCTCAAAGATCATAGAGGTGTTAGACCACTCTCGCAGCGCAACTCTTTATCTATACGGTCAGATGGAGAAGTTGCTGCCCTCTTCAAAATAAGAAGTGTGCTAAGGTTGGAGCACGCTTAAGGAACAGCTGCCGAGGGTCGCCTTACCTCGGATAGCGTTTTGGGATCAGGGTGTGGACATTGTGCTGTGAATGTGCGGGAGGATACGCGAATTCCAGATTCCATCTCGCATTCTGCGATAAGCGAAGGGGTATGACTATGAGGATGGGCATTATGGCGGGTCCGCTTTTGGCATTGACGCTTATGGGCTTTGCTCACGGTCGGCCCAGCTCCGGCAACGTCGTTCTCGGGCAAGAGTTCAGGATCAAGAACGGCAAAAACGCAGTCGTCAGAGGAGAAAAGCTCAGCGTCAAGGTTCAATCCGTCTCTGATTCGCGATGTCCGAGCGGGGCGACCTGCGTCTGGGCGGGGAACGGCGAAGTGATGATCAAAGTCGCCAAAAAGAACAAGAAGCAAGTCGTGGCCACGCTGAACACCTCGACCGAGCCAAAGGAAATCACGTACAGGGGATTCAAGATAAAGCTGATTGCGCTAAGTCCCTACCCAAAGATCAACCAGTCGATCGATCCAAAGAACTATGAGGCGACCATGTTAGTTACAAAGGATGAGTGAGCTGCCATCCGATTTCGAGCTTCGCTCGTAGACAGCGATGAATTCCTAAAGCATCGAGGAGAGCATGGCTGTTTACATTGTTAAGCTACGAGGCTGGGAGCAGGTCGCCGAGGGAACGACGGCGTTCCACTTTGAAAAGCCGTCGGAGTTTCAATTCAAGGCCGGCCAATACATTCGGATGACCTTGATCGACCCGCCCGAGACTGATGCCGAAGGCGACAGCCGCACGTTCACCATCGCAAGCGCCCCGTACGAAGAAGACCTGATTATCGCTACTCGCATTCGCGATACCGCATTCAAGCGAATTCTCAAATCGCTCGAGCCCGGGGGTGAAGTACAGCTTAAGGGCCCGTTTGGAGCATTGACGCTTCACGATGATCAGAGCCGCCCCGCGGTATTCCTCGCCGGCGGAATCGGGATCACTCCTTTTCGAAGCATCGCTCTTGAGGCGGCAAGTCTTAGGCTGCCTCACCATCTGTTCCTCTTTTATGCCAATCGCCGGCCCGAAGACACCGCGTTTCTCGACGAGCTTGATGGGCTCGAATCCACGAATCCGAACTACCACTTCATCCCGACGATGACAAAGCCCGGTGATTCCAAACAGAGTTGGCAAGGTGAAACGGGGTATGTCAACAAGGAGATGATTGCGCGCGTCGTGAAAGATCTGAAGTCGCCCGTGTACTATTCCGCCGGCCCGCCGGCTCTGGTCGAAGCAATGAAAACGTTGCTGCTGGATGCTGGTGTTGACTCCGGCAATATTCATGCGGAAGGATTCTCGGGCTATTGAGACTGAGGTTGTCAATCGCCAGATAGCGATGCGGGCGATCGGAAGAACATCACCACGGCAGAAGCTGCAAACTTCCGCCTAACTAAAGGCCGAACTACCAACGCGACTCGCGAGCAAATCAGCAACACGACATCGGACCGGACCTGTATGAAGGTGTAGCGAATCGACTGCCCGTCGCGTGATACAATCGGGTTGATCGAACGATGGCAACCTTCACCATACTCGAACCGATGTCGACCGGCGATGTGATCGATCGCGCGGTGCGGCTCTACCGCCGCAACTTTGTTCCAGTGGTCTCGATAGTCGCCGTTCCGACGCTTATCGGCTACGTTGTGTCGCTGATGTTCTGGTATGGATATACCAGCCTGTTGACATCGGCGACCGGTTCGCGAACGCTGCCGATCTCGGCGCTGTCGATGCTGCTTGTGGGCCTGGTCGGCTATCCGGTTTGGGGCTTCGCGACATTGTTGACGATATGCGGCTTATCCCGGTTGGTTGGCGATCACGTGATGCTTGGCGAGCGCATCACATTTCGCGGATGCGTGACGGCGATTCGGCGACGGCTTGGCGCGATCACGTTGATGGCGTTCCTATTGATGGCTCTCTTGCTGGTCGGTTATATCGTGCTGTCGATCGTCCTGTTCATACTTATCCTGGGAGTGGGATTGTTGGCCGGGGTGATTGGCGCTGCCGGCCTTCCGCCGTGGATGACCACAACCGCGTTGGTGATTACAGTGATCGTGGGTGTTGCGCTCGGCTTGTTTTTGATATGTTCGGTCGTAGCGCGTGTGGCGTTTCTCCCGCAATCGGTGATGATCGAAGGCGAGTCGGCGGGCAACGCTTTGGGTCGTGCGATCCGGTTGGGCAAGGGCAATTGGTATCGGGTCGGCGCAATAATGATTTTCTCCTATTTTGTTTCGTTCTCACTTCAGGCCGCGTTGATGATTCCAGTAGTTATCGGATTGTATTTTTACGGGGCGCTCACCGCCGAGTTCTTTGTCGGTCCTGCGTGGAGTGTTCTGTATACGTCTTTTCGTGATGTGTCTAACTTGTTGACCTTCCCGATTTCGATTGTGTCGTTCACGCTTTTGTACTTTGACAGTCGCGTGCGAAAGGAAGCTTACGATGTTGATCTGCTCGCCCGCGAAATCAATCCCGGATTCTTTTGGCAGCCGCGCGTGCAAACATCCGTCTTCGGATATCCAATGACATCGCAGTTCGGCGCGGGGCGTGAGTTTGTTCAGACCAGCCCGTTGGGGCTTGCGGGCTATCGGCTTTCTCCGCGACAAACTGTTTCGCCGGCACCTGGCCCGCAGGACGAAGCTCGCGACCTGCGAGCGCGATTCGAACGCGCGGCCGAGAATTTGAATGTGCTCGAGCCCCGGACTGAAAGGCTTGCCGAGGGCGGCGTGGGGCTTCCGATCAACAATTCTGCGTCAATTTGTAAGACTTGCGGTGCGACGCTCGTAAGCGGCGCGCGGTTCTGCATGACTTGCGGAAGCACAACCGAATCAGAGGAGCCACGTTGACCGAGGCCCCGCCGGCCAAGCAAACTGCGATCAACAAGTGAAGAGCTACTCGACAAAACTTTGCACGGCACTTCTTGCAACGGTCCTGGCTGCTCACTCAGCGAATGCCGCCAGTCTGCTGAATTATGAGCACCGCGTCGTGCGAGCCGCTGAGCAGATCGACCGAATAAAAGCCGATAAGGAATACGGCGAAGAGGGCATCGGTTACATAAAGCGATTGCTTCCTCGATCAGAGCAGGTTGAATGGGAACGTCGCGAGATCACGGTAGATAACAAATGGCTGCATGACTTGTTTGATTCGTATGAGACAGAACAGGATCCGCAGCAACGCATCGCGAAGCTCAACGAGGCTGCAGGGAAGTTGCGGGCGCTGGATGAACACCTGAGGCGAGTGCAGGAAGGAACCGATGGAGAGAATCCCCGAGAGCGCATTCGAGAAATCCTGAGCCGTCGGGCATATCAACCCGAGCAGGACACCGTGATCGGGAAGTTCATGAAGGGTGTTCTCAAAAAAGTGCGGGGAGTTTTAGGCGACGTGTATTCGGCTGTGCAACGGTTGCTTGAGAGAATTCTCGGCGCCGGGGCAAACAGCGGATGGGTTTCGAGGCTGTTTCTTATCGTGCTGCTTGCTGCGGGCGTGATCTTTGTCGTTCAGATGGCCAGGAATCGTAGCGCGCCTCGCGCAAGGCGGAAGAAGACCAGGCTGATCCTCGGAGAAGAGATTGCGGCCGATGGCACGTCTCGTGAGCTCGCGGAGGCCGGGCTTGCCGCTGCCAGAGCCGGCGATTTCCGCACGGCTATTCGAAAACTCTACATTTCATTTTTGTACGAGCTCGGTGATCGTGGGCTGATCGAGCTTGAAGACAGCGCGACGAATCACGAGTACATGCGAAAGGTTTCCCGATTCAACGTGCTCGCCGGCCCGATGAGTTATATGACCGATCGATTTGATTATGTCTGGTATGGAATGTTCCCGTCATCCCAAGAGGACTTCGCCGCGTATCGCTCGCGTTATGACGAAGCGATGGCAAGAGCCAGCACCATCAATGATCCCGCCTCCGCTGCTAATTGAGGGTAGTTGTGTATTAGCGTGTTGGCCGACCGCAGTCCTCAGCGTCCTCGGCGTCCTCTGCGGTTTTCCTAATCAATGACCGGATTTAACCACAGAGGACGCCGAGGACGCTGAGGAGCAGCGCGATAATCAGCGACCAACACACTAAGACCCCACTACCTAATTGAGCCGTTGCTTGTTTTGGCTGAAGCGCGGATGTTACACTTTCAAACGTCAGGGGGTGCCAGGTTTCGACGGGGGTACTCCGAGGTGAAAGATGCATACCGCGGCCCATGCCCCGCGTTATCAAGCTTGGAAAAACACAATCGCGAATAGCGACTTAGCATTGGCTGCCTAACATCGGCCACGTTTCCCCCGGCATCGCCTGTGTGCCGGGAAGAAGCGTAACTTAAGCAGGCTGCCCCGATCGGACCCGTGCTCAGGGGTCCCGAGGGAAAGACCAATCTGAGCTAGCTTGCCGCGATGCTTCGTTGCTTCCACTGTCGCGGCGAGCAAAGCAACAGGAAGCAACTAAGTATGTAGGTTCTTTCGCTGAGGGCTTCCGGACGAGAGTTCGATTCTCTCCACCTCCATTGAGAATTGTGAGCGATAACATTTAATTTCTCAGGGCGGACGTTCCCCTGAAACGAGGGCGGGGAGTCCGCCCGTGGTTTATGTGATCAAATGCACCACGATCGACCAGACCGAACTTCCAGACTCGCGCGATTCCTGGGCGAGATAGACGAACTCGAACGGAGCCGCGTCTCTTTGCTGGCCAGAGTCGAGCGGCTTCGCGAGAAACTTTTGGCCGCGGGCGATCGAACCACCGCCATGCGCGCCTCCGTCGATCTGCTCTGCGATCACATCTCCGACATGGAAGCATCACAGATTGAGGGGTCGATGTTCGAACTCGACATTCCGGAGGTTCAGCAGAACCTGGAAGAGGCGGTAGCGGAGGCGTCCGGTCTTGGCTTTGAAGCGGAGAGTTTGCACGAGACGCTCAATGAAACCGATCACGACCTCGAGCGCCTTGCTTCGATATTGGTGGAGCGCCGCGGAAAGCATACGCGAGGACATTAGGAATTGCCGAGTTTCGATTTCCGATTGTCGATTTGCGACACCTTGCGTTGTCGATAAGGATATGAGCAGAGATGGAAACCGGTGACCTCGGCAATCGGGAATCGCAAATCGGCAGGCGCAAATCCGAAGCTCCAATCGGCGTATTCGATTCCGGCGTCGGCGGTCTGACGGTCTTTCGAGCGATCGAACGGCGGCTACCTAATGAGAGCCTGATATATCTCGGCGATACCGCGCGAATACCCTACGGCGTTCGATCCGAATCCACCGTGCAACGTTACGCGCTCGAATGCGCGAACTTTGTTAGGTCCAGGGGCGTGAAAGCGATTGTCATCGCTTGCAACACCGCCTCGGCGCTCGCCGCCGATTATTTGAGAAGCAAATTGTCTCTGCCGTTGATGGGTGTCATTCGCGCCGGGGCCAGACGCGCAGTCGACGCGACTAAGAATGGGCGCATCGGAGTAATCGCAACCGAAGCAACCGTATTGAACGGAGCCTATGAGCGAGCGATACTCGAGATTCGGAATGGGCTTGAGATTACATCGCGGCCCTGCCCGCTGTTTGTGCCGCTCGCGGAAGAAGGCTGGCTGGATCATCAGGTCACGCGCAGTGTCGCCGAAGAGTATCTCGCGGAGTTGAGAAGCAAAGTAGACACGCTCGTCCTCGGGTGTACTCACTATCCGATTCTTCGGCCGGTTATCGAGCAGGTTATGGGAGATAACGTAACTTACATTGATTCCGGAGAGGCCGTCGCTGACAGGCTTGCGGCGATGCTCGAAAGCGAAGGACTGGTGTGCGAGGGCAGAGAGCTCGCTACCGAGGAATTCTACGTGACTGATTCCGCCTCCAGGTTTCGGCGCGTTGCTGAATTGTTTTTGGGACGGCCGCTCGAAGCTGTCGAAACCGTGGAACTGGGTTCATTCTGATGCCATACAAGAGAGCGGGACGCGCTCACGATCAACTTAGACAAGTAAGAATCACACCGGGGTTCACTCGATACGCCGAAGGCTCGGTGCTCATCGAGATGGGCCAAACCCGCGTGATATGCACCGCGTCGATTGACGATCGCGTACCGATGTTCAAGCGCGGACGAGGAGAAGGATGGGTCACCGCCGAATACTCCATGCTGCCGCGTGCCACTGAAACGCGAACGCAGCGCGAGGCGGGCCGCGTTCAGCTTTCCGGCCGCACACAGGAGATCCAGCGGCTGATCGGGCGTTCGTTGCGAGCTGTTGTTCAAACCAATCGGATCGGCGAGCGCACAATCTATCTCGACTGCGACGTTATCCAGGCGGATGGTGGAACACGCACGGCGTCGATTACGGGCGCCTTTGTTTCGCTGGTGCTGGCCCTCAGAAAGCTCTACAACGACGGAAAGCTCGCGGCCCCGCTTCCGGTTACGGACTATGTCGCGGCGGTTTCGGTCGGAGTGATCGGAGGCGAGGTATTGCTGGACCTCGACTATGCGGAGGACTCGCGCGCCGAAGTCGATATGAACATCGTTCGCACGGGCTCCGGGCATTACATCGAGATTCAGGGCACGGCGGAGTCGCGGCCATTTACTCACGAGCAGATGACGCAGATGACCGAACTCGCAAGCCTGGGCATCGAACACCTGGTGGAAGAGCAAAAACGCGTTCTCGGCGATTTACGTTGAGAGCCGGCCTCCGCGTAAACAAGTTTTAGGCATCTCACCTCAAGCCCTGTGATATGCTTTTTGGAGATCGACGAGGCAATCCGAGGAGCCAGCAGTTGGAGGCAAAATGAAGCACGGAGTCTTGGTTTTAGCGGCAATGGCACTGATAACCGGAGCAGCCGGCGCGCAGAACGGCCAGGAGTACGCCGATTCGGCGGGCAAGTATAAGCTCACGCTGATGGGAGATTGGAAAGCGGTGTCTTATAGCGATGCCGTCGGGCGGCAGAAGACCGAATTTGTCTACCGGGATCGCAGCGAAGGATTGCTCAAGATAACCCGAGAGCCGATTGCGGGAGCACTCGCCGATGCCGTTCGACAGGAAGAGGAGACGCTCAAGATCTATCGCGCGGGAATCGAAGGTCTCTCCACTGAGTCGTTCGGCGGCGGGTCGCTCAACGGAGTTCGCATGTCGTTCTTTCACACCGAAGGCGGCCGAAGGATGGCGAACACCTTTTACTATTTCCAGGACAAGAACGCGATGTGGGCGCTCCGGTTTACCGGCAAGCGAGGCGCGTTGGATACCATCCGCAATATCACTGATCAAATCGCTCGAAGCTTCAAAGCGCTGTGAAGCCGGCCTGCTTATCTCATATTGCCTTTCGGGAAGAGCACGCGATCGGGCTCCGCATTTAGTTTCGCCAGCAGGCTTTGAATGAGTCGCGTCTTGACTCTGCCGGCCATCTTCGGATGCACCAGGTAACGTACGATTGCTTCGAGCCACGTGTTATCGCTCACTCGAAACAAGACTGACGGGCGCTCCCTTACCTCCAATTGATCGACCGGCGTTTGCGCCAACAGGTCACGATAGATTCGCACTCTTTCCATCATCGCCTCGCCAACTTCCTCCTCCGCTACCTCCTGCATTGTCTTCGAGACGAATTCCAGATCGCTGTCGTAGGCGATGTGGAATTTGATCTCGTTCCACACATAGGGAAACAGCGGGGACGTGTAGTTATAAACCGCTGAGCTGAGAATTCGGGAGTTGGGAATTTTGATGATTCGGCCGCTTGGATGATCGGTGGACAGGTATTGCCCCCCGAATTCCCACAGAGTGGTATCCAGATAGCTGACATCAATCACGTCACCGGTGGCGTCGCCAATTTTTATTCTGTCTCCTATGCGATAAGGAGTCCTGGCCATTATGTAGATCCATCCGATGAAGCTCGTGATAGGAGTCTGCAGCGCGAACCCGAGGATCAGCGAGATCAATCCCAAGGACACCACTGCCGTGTACCAGTTTACGAACAGCACGGAGATGACGACGAAAGCCAGTATCAAGCCGACGATCAGTTTTTGAATTCGCTTAAGGTTGTAACGCGAAACCGGGTCTGCCATTCGGCCGATCAGATAGACTTCGGAGGCCTTTGCGAGTCCCATGATCAATACGAGCAGCATCCCGCCACGCGTGATCCTGCGCAGAAGCGCGACGGTTTCATCACCAAGCCCGAAGAACCGAAGCGTAAACAAATAGTGAAGCGCTCCGAGCCCGACTAACAGCAACAGGTAGCTGCCAAACCACACTTTGTCGCGAGTTTTAGCCGCGGGCTCGGGCGGCGGCGACTTTGTAGGCACCTGCGTAAGCGCTTGCCTTACTCGCTCCTGCTGTTTGATTTGAATCGGTTCGGCTTCAATTGTACCCGTGTTTGCCATGTCAAACCTTTTCATCAATTGAATGCGACCCGCTGAATTCCTTCCTGTTCTTTAGCACGCGCCCGAGCTGCTGGTAGTGATCGTGAAGATGCTGCACTTCATCTTCGCTCAGGTCTTCAATGTCTATCAGGCGATTGCTGGCCCCTTCGAGCGCCGCAATGATCTCGTTGAGCTTTACCTGAAGCGCGAGCGCTTCCTTGTTCTGCGCCCGCTGAATCAGGAAGACCATAAGAAAAGTCACGATCGTGGTGCCGGTGTTTATGACCAGTTGCCACGTATCAGAGAAACCAAAGACCGGGCCAGTGATGGCCCACACCACGATCGTGCCCAACGCAACGACGAACGCCCAGGAGCTGCCCGACCAGGTCGTGACCGCAAGCGAGAAAGTCTCCAGCGCGTGTCCGAGACCGCTCTTGGATTTTTTCTTTGACATCTCTTCGTCGTCTCCTGCCGGCTGACGAGTATCCGGAAGCTCATTTCGCAGTCTGGGCTGCCGCTAATGTCTTCTTTGCTTCCGCAAGCCGATTGCCGAGTTCATCGATCTGTTCCCTGCTCATCGCCTTACGGGCTTTCTTGAACATCTCACCTTCCTCTTCCTCGACGTGATGCTCAACGCTTTCCTTGAGCACCGTAAGCTTGGCTGTCCATTTCTCGTTGCCTTTTTGAGCCACATCCAGTTCCTTGAGCAGCCTCTTAACGATGCGGTGCTCTTCGACTGCTTCGTTGGCGATATCACGCGTCTCCTCGATATCTTTCAGCGCGGGATAGAGGATCTGCTCTTCGATGCGAGCGTGCAGGTCGAGTTCCGCATTGAGCCGCGTGAACAAGTCGTCTCTGGTCTTGAGGGCTCGCTCCGTTGTATCGGAAAGTTTCTCGAGAATTTCGGCTACTTTTTTGTGATCATGCTTCAACAATTCGAATGCATTCATGTTCGATCCTTTCGCACTTTCAGGCTCATCGCTTTCGCGGTTCAATAACTTTGAGAAGCGGCTATCGCCGCCCTCGGCGGTTTCTTCCCGGTAGAGGAACGCGAGACGCTCGCGTTCGAACTTATCGAAGAACTCCTTCCAGGTAATCTGAATGAGCGCCTCGTCACCGGAGTACCCGGGAAAATCGATTCGCAGCACACCGGGGTCATTTCCGCTGCCTGTGCCCTTCACAGCGGCGGGCTTTCCACCGCGCTCTTCCGCCCAGCGTCGAATTTTTTCGTGATCGGTTGTAGATTTTGCATCAGACATAGGAGATCACCTCGTCGATTGAATTTTCGCGCCCAGCATTCGCTCTTCGTACTCATATGCATTTTGACTTCGCCTCGAGTCACAGGCGAAGGGCTAACATCAATCGACGGGCAATTGAAGTGCCAGTGCTCGAGATTCTGGATTTCGGCTGGCTATTGAGGTTCTTGATTGATATGGACTTGCTTACTGCGAAGGAGTGCAGATCTTACGTATGCTTTCTGAACACGATGTTCGTCCATGCCACGTTTAACTCGAACGATCTGCGAGTCGAGTATGCAGCTCCTAGTCGCCGTTCGAAGAAGCCGCGAGGGCGCGACTCAATCTCGGGACTACTTCCTGTTCGTAAAACTTGAAGAACCCGTTCTGGTCCGGTCCCGCCTGATGAATCCATACGTGATCGTAGCCGGCATCGGCGTATTTCTTGATCGCTTCGATATGTGCCTGGGGATCTGGTCCGCAGACGATTGCCTCCGCGACGTCATCTTCGCTCAGCATCTCGGCGGCTTGCTCAAAATGAGCGGGCACCGGAAGCTCCTGAGTGAGTTCTCCCGTGATGGCGGCCGTAGGCCAGAATGCTCTCGCGGTTCGGACAGCTTCCAGTTCGTCTTTCGCCCAGCAAACCGTTATTTCGCCGAAGCTAGGCTTTCCTTTGCCTCCGCTTGAATGAAATTGCTTCAGTAGTTTTTCTTTCGGCGCCGTACCGATGAGCCCGTCGCCAATGCGGCCGGCAAGCTCCGCGGACCTTGATCCGCCGCCGGCAATCAAAATCGGCGGCAACTCGTCCGGCAGCGTGTAGATTCGGGCGTTCTCAAGCGAATAATGTTTGCCGTAGTGGCTTTGTTGTCCGCCTCGCCACAACAATCGAATCACATCAACAGCCTCTTCAAGCATCTCAAGCCTGGCGTCTGCGGGCGGCCAGTGATTACCCAGAATGTGCTCGTTTAGATTCTCACCGGAACCGAGTCCAAGCATGAACCTCCCGGGCATCATCGAGGCAACGGTTGCCGCCGCCTGCGCGATGATCGCGGGATGAATTCTGATTGTCGGACACGTCACACCGGTGCCGACCCCCAGCGTGCTGGTCACTTCCGCTATCGCGCCCAGAACGCTCCACACAAAGGCACTCTGGCCCTGGCGGTCAGTCCACGGGTGAAAGTGATCTGAGATCATCGCGAATGAAAAGCCCGCGTCCTCGGCGCGCTTTGCGTATTGGACCAGGTCTTGAGGTCCGTGTTCCTCACTACAGAGTTTGTATCCAATCTCTATCATGCTGTTCTTTCTTTTCATGCGGCTCGCCGGACGGCCGACGATACGGCTTCATCGAGTTCTGCCAGCGAAACGGATTTTGAAAGCACCGCCGAACAGCCAACGGACTCAGCGCAATCGGCTACCTCCGCGGGGTTCCACCCGGTAAACAAGACGGTCGGCACCTTTCCGAGCGAAGTGTCCTTGAGCCGTCTTATGACGCCAAAGCCGTCGATGCGAGGCATCGTCAGATCGACTATGATAGCCACCGGCGGTTCATCCAGCGCGGCCTGGACGGCGTTGGCCGCATCATTGGCGACGTTCACGCGATACTTGGTTGAGAAATACGCGCTGAGCAGATCGGTCCACTCGGGGTTGTCGTCGACAATGAGAATAGTCCCGCGAGCTCTTTGATTGTTGATATGTGCCAAGTTGTTCTCCTCTTCGATTTGCGGAGCAGGCCGCAACTATTTTTTTCCGCCCTTCTTGCCGCCTTTGCGACTCGACGCGTGGCTTTCTTTCTTGCCACGGCCGCTTCCCGATTTCTTTCCGCCTCCCGAGTCCTTATTCACGGTAGCCCAGGCTCGGCTCTTCGCTTCCTTCTTCGATACGCCTTTGTCTTCATATCCGTCGGCGATGTGTTCCGCTTTGCGCTTTTGCTTGTCTGTGTATTTTGATTTCTCTCCTGTCGGCATCGGGTCTCCTTTTGTGTGTCAGCTCGTAGGCGTAGACCGGTAGTAACCCTGCACCTGGCTACCATTGGCTCGAGTGTAACCACCAACCCAGATTCTCTCTCTCGATCCAGGATCGGGTTTTCGATCCGCGTCTGATGCTGAGTATTTGTTCGATCGCGAGCGACGAGTTCCTTTTCCGTTCACGCTTGCGCGCTCAAGCTTCCAGACCCTTCCTGATTTGTTTGCCATGTACGTCCTCCGTTTCGATTGAGTGCATATGGCACTCATTATCTGAACACATATCGATCACTTACTGTCGCGTCGAACCTTCGAAAACTCCTGTCGCAATCAGAGTGCCAAGCTGGATGGAGCCACGTTCCGAATCAGGAGGAACACTTGTTGCGAATGAACATCACCAGATTCACGTGGCGCCAGATGAGTTAAGAAGAAAGATCGGAGGGATGGAAATGCCGAGAGGAGATAAATCGAAGTACACGGACAAGCAGAAGCGCCAGGCCCGACATATTGAGGAAGGCTACGAGGACCGAGGTGTTCCTGAGAAAGAAGCAGAGCGGCGCGCCTGGGCTACCGTCAACGATATGACCGGCGGCGGCAAGAAGAGCGGCTCGGGTCGTGGAAAACCAGTAGATCTGTCTGCAGCGAAGAAGGGTGGACGGAAAGGCGGGGCTGCGTCAGCGGCGCGACCGGCCTCCGAAAGAAGTGCATCGGCCAAAAAAGGTGCAAGAACGCGGGCTCGCCGCGCTGCCTAAGCCGGCGTGTCGTCTTCGCGTAATGAGGTGTGGCGATGATCAGGAAACTGAAGTCAGGAAAATACAGGCTGTATTCAGTCAAGAAAAATGCGAAGACCGGGAAACGGAGGAATCTGGGGACTTTCAATACGCGCGCACAGGCAGAGAAACACGAGCGTGCCGTTCAATACTTCAAGCATCACGGATAATGCAGCAACGAAAAACCGCCGCCCGATTCGTCAACGACTGCGGGCAGCGGTTTGAATACGGCGCGGCTCACTAGCAATCAGAGTTTCGCGGCTTGTCGTGATGTGTATTGCGTGGGATTCTGGTCAAACTGTTGTTTGCAGGTCTCCGAACAAAAGTAGAAGGTCTTGCCTTGATAATCGCTCTTTCCTGCGGCCTTCTGCTCGTCAACTTGCATGCGGCATACGGGATCAGTTTGCATTTCGTTTTATCTCCTTTCTTGTTGTTCTGAGTTAGAAGAACTGCCAGCGATGCGGCTGGCGGTGTGATTGCGTTGGCTGTAAATTGGAAATCCTGCATCGCTCGACTCCTGTCAATCTTCGGCCGGCTTAATCAACGCGCGGCTAAGGCCCTCCAGCGGATTTGATAGTGGTCGCGCTTTGATGGTGCCTGGAAAAAACTCGACTCATTCAATGCATCCAGTCTAATTATTGGAATCACCACCCAATGACATTCCTGTGCCGAGCTTGAACTCAGATTCGTCTTGCGCGAAGAAAACAAAAAGCGACGGCCGCTAGTCACAAGTACCGGCGGCCGTCATCGAGGTAATTAGCGTTGTCCGCTCTTCTGCTCCCCACCCCGGTTGCCCTGCTGGCCGAATTGATCGTCCTTCTGCTTGGGCTGGCCGGGCTGTCCCTGCTGATTGGGCTGGCCGGACTGACCAGGCATGTCCTTTTGGGTCGGATCCGCCACGTTTTCATTGTCGTATCGTTCTTTATTTGGCTTCGATGACATAGTGCTGTCTCCTTTCATCTACCTGTTTTTGACTGAACGTTATGCAACACCACCGAGAACAGAGCCATGCTTCTGTGGCCGAATTGCATATCGGAATGACGTGCAAGAAACGTGCCCTCAATCAAGCAGTGGATGAGCTTCAGATATTGACGAATCTTGACGGCGGGGACCTGCTGCCGACCAGGGTTAGAAAGGAAATCAGACAGCGCGTGAATTCTAATGGAACAGCAGTCAGATGACTCGGCGGCCGATTGCCGCTCTCAAAAAATGAAGACGCCAGGACTCAGATGAATCCTGGCGTCTTTTTGTGGAGCGATCGATGCGATCAATCAATGATCCACGTGTCGCCCGCGTTGATCAGTTTCTCCAAATCGCCGGGTCCCTTCTTCTCCGTTGCCATCCGGATCTGGTCGGACAGCATGTCTTCATAAGTCGCCTTGGTCACGTCGCGGAACACGCCAATCGGAACCGGATAGTCGGGATACTCCATTCGCGCCAGCATGTACGCCAGGTATGAATCGGGCGCCTTCTCGTCGTGCACAATCAGATCGGCTTCGGTTGCGCCGTTGCCAAGCTCGACTACTTCGAGGTGCATATCGCTATTGCGCATTCGGATTCCGCGATTGTGTTCCTTGCCGAACACCAGCGGTTTTCCGTGTTCGATTTCAACCATCGCGTCGTCGCGCACGCCGCGTTCGGTGAACATGTCGAATGCATGATCATTGAAGATGTTGCAGTTCTGATAGACCTCGACGAACGAGATGCCTTTGTGGTGCATCGCCCGCTCGACGACCATCTGAAGGTGCGAGGTGAACGTGTCAACCGAACGTCCGACGAACGTGGCTTCGGCCGCAAGCGCAACCGAGAGCGGATTCAGCGGGTAATCGATAACACCATACGGGGTCGATTTAGTCTTCTTTCCGAACTCGGAGGTCGGCGAGTACTGGCCCTTGGTGAGGCCGTAGATTCGATTGTTGAACAGGATGATGTTGATATCCAGGTTGCGGCGGATGGCGTGAATCAAGTGATTGCCGCCGATTGAAAGCGCATCACCGTCGCCGGTGATGACCCATACGGACAGTTCGGGGTTCGAAGCTTTTATCCCGGTCGCGATTGCCGGCGCGCGCCCGTGGATGCTGTGAAACCCGTAGGTGTTCATGTAATAAGGGAAGCGGCTCGAGCAGCCGATCCCCGAAACGAACACCGTATTCTCCCGTTTGATGCCGAGTTCGGGCATCACCTTTTGAATCTGCGCGAGTATCGAATAGTCTCCGCAGCCGGGACACCATCGGACCTCCTGGTCCGACACGAAGTCTTTTCGCGTCAGCTTCACCGGAGGTTGCCCGCCGTTGCCGCCGTTTGTTGGGGTTGTTGGATTCGTGCTCATTTGTCCTTACCTTCTATTCCTTTGACGATGCTCGTCGCCTAGTCCTCATAGAGCTCTTCGATCTTTGCCGTGAGTTCGCTGATCTTGAAAGGCTTGCCCTTTACCTTCGGGAACGAGACGGCCGGGACGAGGAATCGCGCGCGCAACAACATTGCAAGCTGGCCAAGATTGAGTTCGGGTATCAGCACTCGATCGAATCGGCCGAGGAGTTCGCCGAGGTTGCTGGGGAACGGATTCAGATAGCGCAGATGAATGCTCGACACCGACTTGCCTCGGCCCTGCATTTCCTCGACTGCCGACGTGATCGCGCCGTAGGTCGATCCCCACCCGACGACGAGAACGCGCCCCTCCGGCTCGCCGAACACTTCGATATCCGGGATGTCGTAGGCGATTCGCGCCACCTTTTCGGCGCGAGTCAAAACCATGTGCATATGGTTTTCCGGATCGTACGAGACATTACCGGTGATATCCTGCTTCTCTATCCCGCCGATTCGGTGTTCCAGATGCGGCGTGCCCGGTATGGCCCACCCGCGCGCGAGCGTTTCCGGGTCGCGATTGTAGGGATAAAACCCCTCAGCTTCGGTAGCGAACTTGACCTCGAAATGCGGAAGCTGGTGCATGGCCGGCAGTCGCCACGGCTCCGCGCCGTTGGCCAGATAGCCGTCCGACAAGTAGATAACCGGCAACATGTGCCTGGTCGCGATGCGGAACGCTTCCACCGCCATTTGAAAACAATCAGCCGGAGTCGCGGGCGCGACTATCGCAACCGGACACTCGCCGTTTCTTCCGAACATCGCCTGAAGCAAATCGGCTTGCTCGGTTTTTGTCGGGAGCCCTGTCGAGGGGCCGCCTCGCTGTACATTGATGATCACCACCGGAAGCTCGGTCATCACCGCAAGACCGATGGCTTCGCTCTTCAATGCCAGACCCGGCCCGCTCGTGCCCGTCAATCCGAGGTTGCCGGCGAATGATGCGCCTACTGCCGCGCACATCGCGGCGATCTCATCCTCCGCTTGAAAGGTCTTGACTCCGAAATTTTTGTGAATTGAGAGTTCGTGCAAAATGTCCGAAGCCGGCGTAATGGGATAGCTGGCGTAGAACAGAGGGCGTTTTGCAAGAACCGAGGCCGCGACGAATCCGAGCGCGGTCGCTTCGTTGCCGGTGATGTTGCGATATTTGCCCGGCGCGATATTAGCGCGCCTCACGCTGTAATGAGTAGTGAAGATCTCAGCCGCTTCGGCGTACGCGAAGCCGGCCTTTAATGCAGTAAGGTTCGCGGTCTGAACGTCAGCTTTCTTTAACTTGGTTGCGATCCAGCGCTCCGTAGGCTCGAGCGGGCGATCATAGAGCCAGTACATCAATCCGAGCGCCCAAAAGTTTTTGCACCGGTCGATTTCCTTCGGCGGAAGCTTAACGGCATCGCGCAAGGCCGCACGATTGAGCGTCGTGATCGGCAGCTTAAACAGGCGGTACGCGCTCAGACTTCCGTCGTCGAGCGGATTGGACTCATAGCTGGCCTTCTTCAAATTGTTTTCGTTGAAGGCATCCGTATTGACGATCAGGATGCCGCCCGGTTCAAGATCCGCCAGGTTGACCTTTAACGCGGCCGGGTTCATCGCCACCAGCACGTTCGGTTCGTCACCCGGCGTGCGAATGTCGTGATTCGAGAAGTTCAACTGGAATCCCGACACGCCCGGCAATGACCCCGCTGGTGCTCGAATCTCGGCGGGGTAATCCGGCAGCGTTGAGATGTCGTTGCCGACGACCGCTGTCGTGTTCGTGAACTGTGTTCCGGTCAGCTGCATGCCGTCGCCGGAATCGCCCGCGAACCGAATCGTCACGGTCTCGATTTCTTCGATGTGCTTGTCTTCGACGTTGTTAAGAATTGTTGTTGATTCCATCGTTAGTTTACCCGTGTGAGAGGCGATACGCGTGTCTACCCCTCTGCCGTATTTGTCTGATTTCTTCAGGGCGATTAGAAGTGAAAATTCTACACAACAAGATACAGCAAAGCAAAGCTATAGAGTTGAAGCTATCGCGCACATTCAACTCTCGGTTGTTCCGCACCCATCGTGCCATGGGATTCCCTCCATCCGCTTGCCCCACATTGCCGCGGTTTTGTGTCTTCTTGTTCGCGGATTCGGGTGGTTTTCCCGCGCAGGCGAGGATTTCTCCGCACGACACTCGCCCTGCGGCTTGCGACGCAGCGAGATGAGCGATGGCGATGGTATGGTGTTTTCCGGTATGTTTCGTAGCGTTATGTTGGAACTCCGGCCGTCAAAAGGACGAATAGATAGAAAGGTCGAAGAATGCATCGTGCCCGGTGCGTGGCGTAATCCGGTCTGAAGGAGGAAGGGAATTAATGAATACCAGGCGAATGATTTGCACTCTGGCAATTGTAGTTGTGATGTTGTTGGGTCAGCGCTTAGGACGTGCTCAGGACGGGCGAGAGCAGCCCGACCTCACGATTGACGCCGGCGCGCGCACGGCCGTAATCGAGGGCGCGCTTAAGCACCTGAACAGCTCATACGTTTTTCCTGAAACCGCGAAGAAGATGGAGCAAGCGGTTCGGGACCGCGTAGCTCGCAAGGAATATGACCAGATCACGAGCGCGAAGACGCTTGCGACGACACTCCAGACACATCTACAGGAGGTCAGTCACGACAAACATCTTCGCGTTCTGTACAGCGCCGATACCATTCCCGTGGAGCGCGATCGCGAGCCCGAACCGGCGGAGTTAGCCAGGCAACTCGAATTCATGCGCACCGTGAATTTCGGTTTCGAGAAGGTCGAACGGTTGCCGGGAAACATCGGCTATATCGACCTGCGTGGATTTCAACCGGCCCAGTTTGGAGCTGAGACGGTTGTTGCCGCGATGAATTTTCTTGCCAACACCGACGCCATGATTATCGATCTGCGCCGCAACGGCGGAGGCGATCCGGCAATGGTGGCGTTGATCTCCAGCTATTTGTTTGGCTCGGAGCCGGTGCATTTGAACGATCTGTATTTCCGTCCAAACGACAGCACTCGCCAGTGGTGGACGCTGCCTTATGTGCCGGGCAAGCGCTACGGCGACAGGAAAGCTGTCTACGTGTTGACCAGCAAACGCACATTCTCCGCCGCGGAAGAGTTCACCTACAATCTGAAAAACCTGAAGCGCGCGACGATCGTCGGAGAGACAACCGGCGGCGGCGCGCACCCGGGCGGCCCGCGTCGAATCAACGAACACTTCGCGATCTGGGTGCCCAGCGGCCGAGCGATAAATCCGATCAGCAAGACCAACTGGGAAGGCGCCGGCGTTAAGCCTGACGTGGACGTTCCCGCCGATCAGGCGCTCAAGGTGTCGCACATCGCGGCGATGACCAAAGTGCTCGAGACGGTGGGCGAAGGCGAACGCCAGCACGCTATCAAACAGGCAATTGAGAATGTTCAGAAGGAACTCGACGAGATGAAAACAGGTCCGAAGCGCAATCCTTGAGGGCTAATAGAGCACCAGGTCGAAACTGAAGGCTGAACGTGCGTGGCGCGAAGTGCTCCAGGTTATGGGACCTGTATGGAATATTTCGCTCATTGATTGAGAACGCCTCTGGCGTATCAGGGGCTCCAGATCGGCATCGGCCTCAACGTCCAACTACGAGGATCTTTTGGGCACGGCTGCCCCGGGCACATCAAGTGAAGGATTGCGTCAACTGAGAGGACGGATACAGTATTTCAAGCCCGCCGGCGGCGGACATTCATGCCAATCCACCCGATCTGTCAACGAGAATGCTAGGCGGACTTGGATTCGCCTACAACCTGCTTAGGCAAAGGCGTTTTCCTTGACAGTGTCGAAGCTGCGTCCTCATAATCCGGAAACAATCCAAAGAGGAGAGATCACCGACAGAATGGCTGAGAAAGATCCGCTCTACAACCGCCTGGACTCTTACATCAAAGACTCACGAACTGAATTCGAAGATAAGCTCGCGCAAGTAGTCGAGGTCCCAACGATCAGCATGGAGCCCGAACGGAAGGCCGACTGCCGCCGCGGCGCTGAACTGGTTCGTGAATATCTGGAGGGAATCGGCGCCGAGGCCGAACTGGTCGAAACGCCTGGCAACCCCGTGGTGCTTGGGCGAATTCGAGCGGGTGCGACTTATCCTACGTTAACCATTTATAACCACATCGATGTGCAGCCGGCGGATCCCGAAGAGTGGCATAAGGATCCGTTCACGTTTTTCAAACAGGACGGCCGATATGAGGGCCGCGGCACCACGGACGATAAAGGCCCGGCGCTTACCGCGATGATGGCTGCGCGCTTCGCCGCCGGGAACAACGTTCCTCTGAACATCAACATAGTCTGGGAGCTCGAAGAGGAGATTGGCAGTCCGAACTTCGAACACTTCGTCAAGAACAAAGCCGCGGACCTTCAATGTGATTCGATGTTGGTAAGCGACACGATTTGGATATCGCGCAACAAACCGGCTATACCCTACGGCCTTCGCGGTGCGGTGATGATGACAATGACTCTCGAGACCGGCGCGAAGGATGTTCATTCGGGACTGACCGGAGGGCCCGCGCGGAACCCAATCGGCGAAATTTGCAAAGTCATTTCCGAATGCCATAACGCCGACACCGGCCGGGTAAAGATCAGGGGCTTTTATGATGATGTTCAGCCGGCAACGCAAAAAGAACTCAGGAGCTTTCTTGATTCGGGATTCACTACGGCAAAATTCAAGGCGGCACACGAGTTGAAGAAGCTGCGGTTTGACGATGCATCGCGAGTTCTGAAAGCGATAATGGCGGAGCCCACCTTCGAAGTTCATGGCATCACCGGCGGATACCAGGGGCCGGGAGTGAAGACGGTTGTTCCTTATCGGGCGCAGGCCCGAATCAGTTGCCGGTTGGTTCCCAATCAGCAGCCCAAAAGAATCTTTAATCTCATACGCGATTTCGTGCGGGAGAAAAATCCCGACGTCAAAGTTGAATTCATCTCGGCGCTCGCCCCTTACATCGGCGAGTTCGACGGGCCTTATGCCGAAGCCGCCGCTGAAGCGACGCGCTTTGCGTTTGGACGCCGGCCCGCATTCACTCGCGAGGGTGGATCGATCGGCGCGGTGGTAACGATGAAGAAATATCTGAAGTCGCCCATCCTTTTTCTCGGACTATCGCTGCCCGAGCACGGCTATCACGCAAAGAACGAGAACTTCGACTGGGGCATGGCTTCGGGTGGAATAAAGATGTTTGTCCGGTACTTCGATCAGATAAGCCGCCTTCCACGCTGAACTTCATGAACGAACACACCAGAACGAACCGGGCGTGGGCGCTACTGTTCGCGCGAGGCGTTCTTGGATTCATCTTCTTCATGGCCGGCGTATACAAGACTTTTCACATGACGCCGCTCGGTCACGCGCGCAAGTTCTTCACCGAGCCGTACGCCGATACTTTTCTGCCGATGTGGTCGTTGTGGTCGGTAGGCACCGTAATCCCCATAATCGAGCTTCTCGCAGGCGCGTTGGTCATACTCGGATTGAGAACTCGCGATGCTCTTGTATCGCTTGGCTGCGTTCTTGTAATCGTCACCTTTGGCCATTTGCTCAAGGAACCGCTATACGAGTTTCACACTCACGTCATTCCCAGGCTCGCCCTGCTGTTGTTTATCCTGATGCTGCCGCGCGAGGACGATCGCTTCTCGCTGGACTATCTGATCAGCCGTAGAACCGCTAGCCGTGAGCCGTGATGCGCAGAATCGTCGTTGCTCTTCTGATACTCATCTTACCTACCGCGGCGGCGATCATTGTTTATCTGATCGTAAACAAGAAAATCCCCACCAATCGAGAAGCAATTGGCCGTGTGACATTGATCGCGGGAACCGGCCAGCCGGGGGTCGATGATCGCGCCCGGTTGCAGGCCGCGTTGTCAGTGACCTTCAGCGATCCGTTCGGAGTCGCCGTAGACAAACGAGGTAATCTGTTTGTCTCGGACGCAGGGCAGAGCAACCGAATCAGAGAAATCCATACCGACGGCAAGGTGGAAACCATAGCCGGCTCGACCGAAGGTTTCGCCGATGGAACCGGCACCCAGGCGCAGTTCAACACACCGTCGGGATTAGTCACCGATGCGTCGGGGAATATTTTCATCGCGGATACGTCGAACAACCGCATACGAAAGATCGACAGCGATCGCAAGGTGACAACCCTGGCCGGAAGCGGCAGCGCCGGATTCAAAGATGGAATTGGCAGCGACGCGGATTTTGACGGGCCCGTCGGAATCGCGATTGATAAACACGGCGTCGTGATCGTCGCCGACGCTTACAATGACCGCATACGCAAGATCACTGAAGACGGCAAGGTCGCTACAGTCGCGGGATTGGGCACTCCTGGTTTTAGTGACGGTGATCCGTCAACCGCCCGATTCAACACGCCGGGCGGTGTTGCCGTTGACGATGCCGGAAACATATTCGTGGCCGACACCGGCAATTCTGCGATTCGCAAGATAACTCCTCAGGGTGAAGTGTCGACTGTGATTCGCAATCGGCAAGAGGTAGACGGGGATTCATTGTCGCTCAGACATCCCGTCGGAGTTGCGATTACGCACGACGGATTTCTCTTTGTTACGCACGATCACGGCGTGCTTAGGATTACACCAGACGGAGCGGCGTCGGCATATGCGGGAGGCGCGATGGGATTCGCGGACGGCCTGGGCAGCCGCGCGCGCTTTAACGGTCCGGCTGGAATAGCGATCGACAGGGAAGGGAACTTGTTCGTCGCGGACACGCACAACTACTTGATCAGGGAAATCGCGCCGGAAGCCGGACGCATTCAACCAGCGACATCCGGCGAGTCTTCTTTATTCATTCAGCCCGGCGGCGAAGCCGGCGACTCCTCCGCGCTACCGATGATTCCTAAACTCGATGCATCAGTCCTCGGCATCGGATCGGTGTTCCCGTGGCCGCTTCAGCCGCAAGGCGAAGCTCATGAAGTGACGGGAGTGATTGGGGAAGCTCGCGGCGCTGCTGGAGGGATCGCGCTCGATCATCTGCACAGCGGCCTGGACGTTCGCGGCGATCAGGGTGATCCCGTGCTGTCCGTGCTTGAAGAAAAAGTCAGCTCGCCGATTGCCAACTGGGATTATGGCGGCTCAGGCGAAGGTATCCAAATCGGTGCGATGAGCTACATTCACGTGCGCATCGGCCGCAATGTGAAGGACCAGATACAATCGCCCGATCGGTTCAGATTAATCAAAGCGGATGATGCAAACTCCGAGGTGCGCGTGCGCCGCGGAACAAGGTTCAATGTTGGTGACTTCATTGGGAGCGTCAACCGGCTGTATCACGTTCATCTGAATCTCGGTCCGTGGAATGCTCAGACTAACCCACTGGTGTTGCCATTCGCGAACATCAAGGACACCACGCCGCCGACAATCGAACCCAATGGGATACAAATAGTGAACCCCGACGGAAAGCCATTCACGCATAAGCTCGATGGGCGGACACAAATCTCCGGCGACGTGCGAATACTCGTCAGCGCCTACGATCGAGTCGATGGGAACGCGGCGAAGCGCAAGCTGGGTTTGTTTCGACTCGGCTATCAAGTGCTTTACGAGGACGGCACTCCGGCCGCGGGATTCGATCAGCCGCTTATCAATATTCAATTAGATCGCCTGCCTCCCGATGATTCCTCCGTGCTCGAGGTCTACGCCTCGGGGAGCGGGGTTAGTGCTTACGGCACGCCGACCGAGTTCAAGTATATCGTGACGAACCGCGTTCGAGACGGTGAGGCGCGCGCGGGCCTGTTGCGAACTTCGAAGCTTCAACCGGGCAACTATCTGATCAAGATCTTTGCCGAAGATTGTGCGGGGAATCGCGCATCAGGCCCTTCCACCGAGATCGCTGTGTTGGTTATCCGTTGATCGACTGGGTTTGATTACATAGTTCTCGACAAAGCAAAGCAATGCTGGTACGATTCCGCGTGTTCCACGTGGCGGCGAACGCAGCCGCCGCAAGGTTTGGTTTGGGAGCGCGTCTTCTCTGTTCGGAAATGTCTGCTAGTTACTACTGCTCGACTTTCTGCCGGATAGCCAAAACGAGTTCCTTCTAACAATGTTTCGGTAGAAACTCAGGAGATACAATGAGAATATTCGTCGGAAATCTGTCGTATCAGACGACGGAAGATCAGCTCACAGATCTGTTTTCAGAGGTGGGACAGGTTGAGTCGGCGACGATCGTGACTGACCGCGACACTGGCCGCTCGCGCGGTTTCGCCTTCGTCGAGATGGACAAGGACGCGGCAGCTCAGGCTATTGAGAAGTTCAACGGCGTTGAACTCAACGGCCGCACCATCAACGTAAATGAAGCCAGGCCGAGACCCGAGCGCAGCTTCGGCAGTGGCGGCGGCGGCGGCCGGGGTGGCTACGGCGGCGGCGCCGGCGGCGGCCGCGGTCAACGACGCGAGCCGCGCTGGTAGGGTCATACGAAAACGAAAGGCCGGGTTGCCCCGGCCTCTTTGATTGTGCAGACTGTTGAGGTCGTCAACCAAAGCCACCTGGCGAGTCTACCGTTCTTTTGCCTTCTTTCGCCTCAGGTATCCCCTCGGATTCAGCGTCATCAAGAACCGCTCGCAGCGCTCATCGATCACAAACTCATCACTCTCGGAGATGAATCTGTCGACCGCTTCCATGGGGCCGGGGCCAAATTCCGGAAGGGTCGGGTGCCCGTTTATGTTGGTGTCTTCGACAATAAGGTAATCGCCGAATTGGACGAGTGGGTTGTATGCCATAATCTCTTCGTAGACGAAGGGCGATCTATGATCAGAATCAAGAATGACCATTGCGCGGCCGCCGCCGACAGCGTTCGTTACAAGCTCAATGATGGCCGGATCGGTACTCGACCCCGTCAGATATCTAATGCGCGGGTGCTCGGGACGATTCGGCTTTGCATGGATATCGACCGAAATGATTCGGCCGTGACCGATCTGCTCGAGCACCATCGCGATGTAGAGCGCGCTTCCTCCGCACCAGGTACCGGTCTCGACCACGATATCGGGGCGAGTCCTGACGAGTAGTTCTTGATAAACCCACAGATCAAGCGGACACTTAAGGGTCTCATAGCCGAACCAGCTAAGGTTGATCGTATCCGCGCCCGCCAGCCAGCGTCGATAATATAGATCGTGGAATCGGTGAACAACTTCTGCTTCTTCGGAAGACAACGGAGGTTGATCGCGATCGAGAAGATAGTTGCCAAGCGGCGCAGCCGTCATTGTCGGCTCTCTCCTTGTATCAAGCGCATCACATATTCACGTACTTCATCATCTCCTCTGGATATCTGTCCCCAGCCGCGATTCCCTTTGGAGACAATTCGTCCAGCCGCGCCAAATCAGCCGCACTCAACTCAAGCTCGGAAGCCGCGGCGTTTTCCTCCAGATATGGCCGACGCTTCGTCCCGGGTATCGGCACGATGTCGTCGCCTTGCGCCAACACCCACGCGAGCGCAAGCTGGCCCGGCGTTACACTCATCTGGCGAGCCATTTCGTTTACTCGCTTAACCAGCTCGAGATTCTTCGCGAAGTTTTCGCCCCTGAACCTCGGCGAATAACGCCGGTAATCATCAGCGGCCAGGTCGTCGAAGCTCTTGATCTGACCCGTCAGGAATCCGCGCCCGAGCGGACTGTAGGCAACAAATCCAATCCCAAGGTCGCGAATCGTCTTGAGAATCTCATCTTCAGGATCGCGGCTCCACAGCGAGTACTCTGTTTGAAGCGCGCTGATCGGATGCACCGCGTGCGCGCGGCGAATGGTTTCCGGCGCGGCCTCGCTCAAGCCCAGGTACCGCACCTTGCCCGCTTGAACCAATTCGGCCATTGCGCCAACGGTATCTTCGATCGGAACGCTCACATCGACGCGATGCTGATAATAGAGGTCTATGCGCTCGATGCCGAGTCTCCGTAGCGACGCGTCGCAGGCTTCGCGCACGTATTCGGGACGGCCATCAATCGAGCGTTTCGTTGGATCGCTGGGATCGCGACGGATGGCGAACTTCGTCGCGATGATCACTTCATCGCGTCGTGTTCGAAATGCCTTGCCCAATAGCTCTTCGTTCTTGTAGGGACCGTATGCATCGGACGTATCGAAAAAATCGATCCCGAGTTCGAGGGCGCGGTTTAATGTGGCGAGTGATTCCGTTTCATCGGTCGCTCCGTAGAACTCAGACATCCCCATGCATCCGAGACCCTGCTCGGAAACTTCCAAGCCCTGCGCTCCCAGTTTTCGTTTCTTCACGTTTCTCCTTCTGGAAGTTCAGAGTCCAAGCTTTAGCTTGCATGAGTCGATCGAACGAAGACTAAGAGCAAGCTAAAGCTTGGACTCTGAACCCAACTAAGAACCTTTCATTGCCCGGCGTTCCGCATCATCTCGTCTCGCTTCGCTTTGAACTCGTTCCCGGGTTTCCATTCGGGATACTTGTCGGTGTTCGCAACGCGGTATCCAACCGTCATCAGCAACTTCAAATCTTCGGCCGCGCCCGATAAATTCCAATCCGGTTTTATCTCATCCGAAGGCTTGTGGTAATCGTGTTCGGTGTATTCATCGCGCTTCTTGCGGCCCCAGTCCGCGGGCTTGCCAATAAAGGCAATCCCGTCATTCGGGTCAAGCGCGGGCACGCCGACCTTTGCGAAGTTGAAATGATCTGAGCGATAGTAGAAACCTTTTTCCGGTTCAGGGTCGGGCCGCAAGACTCGGTTCTTTTCCGCGGCCGCCTGCCTCAGCACATCGTCCAGCGTCGAATTGCCAAGACCAACCACGGTCAAATCGCGAGTTGGTCCCCACTGATTCAAGCCATCCATGTTGATCGCGGCGACTGTCTTGTCGAGAGGATAGATCGGATTCTCCGCGTAGTACTTCGAGCCGATCAAACCCTTTTCTTCAGCGGTGACTGAGACGAAAAGGATCGAGCGGCGCGGCGGTTTGGGCAATGCTTTGAACGCGTGAGCCACCTCGATCAAGCCGGCGCACCCCGTGGCGTTGTCCAGCGCTCCGTTGTAAATCTTATCGCCCTTGTCGTTGGGAATTCCGATTCCATAATGATCCCAGTGCGCGGTGTAGATGACGTACTGGTCTTTTAGTTTGGGATCCGAGCCCTCGAGTTTGCCGACGACGTTGTGCGAGTTGATGAAGCGAGTCTTCTGCGACATCTCGAGTTTCGCGTGCGCCTTCAGGTCGACCGGTTTGAAGTCCTTTCGGGTTGCCGCTTTCTTCATCGCGTCAAAATTCATTCCGCCGGCGCTGAAAATCTCGCGAGTCTTTCCTTCGGTGATCCAGCCCTCGACGTTCACTCGCGACATATTGTTGTCCTTGGCAACCAGATCGAAGTTCTCGACGGTCATCATCCCGCGAGCCACCTCCCACGGATAACCCGCCGGACCTGAATTAGTTTTGTTGTCCCACTGGTGAATGACGAAGATACCCGCCGCGCCCTTCTGAGCCGCGATCTCAAACTTGTAGGTCCAACGGCCGTAGTAGGTCATCGCGCGGCCCTTGAACATCTTTTCGTCGAGCTTCGCGGGGTTCTTCGGATCCGGTACGGCCGGATCGTTGACCAGCATCAACAGAACCTTGCCGCGCACATCCACACCCTTGTAATCATCCCAACCGTACTCGGGTGCGACTACGCCATAGCCAACGAAGACCATATCGGCATCGAAGCCGGTCTTGTCGACGATACGAACGCTCCGGCCAACGAAGTCTTCTCGATAGCGAAGCTTCATATCCTTGCCCGACGCCTTGACGTGCATCACCGCGTCTTGCTGAGTGGAGATGCCTGCGAGCGGTACCTTTTGAAAGTAAGTGCCGTCGGTGTTGCCGGGCTCCAGGCCTACCTTTTTGAACTGATCGGCGATGTAGTTGATCGAGAGTTCTTCGCCGCGCGTTCCCGGTCCGCGGCCCTCGAACTCATCGGAGGCGAGGACTTTGATGTGACTCATCACGCCGTCGGCAGTGATAACGCCAAGCGCAGCTTTCGACGGACCGAGCCGCCCGGTTCTTTGTGCGGGCTTTTGGGCAACGCCGCTCAGAGTCAGTATTAGAACGATAAACAAAGAACAGATCGAAGTACGCAGTTGTTTCATTGTGAAACCTCCCGCTCAATATTAACCACCAAGGCGTCAAGATCGCCAAGCACTTTCAGATCTAGGGTGGTGGCTTCAGTCTGCGCCCCCTATGGGATTCAACTATTGAGGCGCGCTCGTGAAGATCGAGTTGAACAAGAATGGCCGCGTAGCGATGCTCTGCCCGCGATACTGCGGGCGAAACGCTAACTTGATTGCGCCCCCTTGCACTATTTGATTCGACAGTATTAGTTTCCGCGCGGGAGAAGAACTCATTTCAACGTCGCATACTCCTTCTTCGCCTCAATCAAGATAGGGATATCCCGGTCGGCATCTTTCCATAGCGCGAAGAAGTCTTCGTAGCTCTTACATGCATTCCAGCGCCGCGTGGTAGAGCCCCTCGATTTGGCGCCAGAAGTTGTCGAGCATAGTGGATCGTCATTGGTTGTTGATTCATCTGGCTGCGCGACATCATTTCTTCACCTCTGCCGTCCAGTTGACCACCACCGTTAGCGGTGCGTTCGGCTCCGTTTCCACAACTGCGTTGATCAGAAACCTCTGCCCGTCGGCCGTTACGGCATAGGGCGCATTGTTGAGCACAAAGACCCCGGTGCGGAACTCGAAGAGTGAGACCGGCGCGCCCATCTCGAAGCTCTCGCCACTTCTCACCGGCACCGCCATCAGCTTCCCGTCTCCCGCGTAGTAGAACAACTCCCGCCCATCCCGCCGCCAGCGTGGAGTTTTGCCTCCACCGGTCGAGACCTGCCTCTTGCCCCCGCCCCCAGGGAAGCTTTGCACGTAAATATCAACCCGGCCCGACACATCCGAGCCGTAGGCCAGCCACCGTCCGTCGGGCGACAGCGTCCCCGCCGTCTCCCAAGCTTCCGTTCGGACCACGGGGAACGGCTTTGCTTCGCCACTCCCCGTCACCGGCAAGAACCACACATCCTGTTTCGTTTTCGGATCGGTTTGGGATGAATAGATGATGAAGCGCCCGTCCCGCGACCAGTCGGTGGGGAATTTGAGGTAATCCGATTTCAGCAACAGCGTCTCCTCCCCGACGCCGCTGGCCGCCTTCTGATAGAGGTTCAAAATCCCATCCCGATTGGAAGCCCAGACGATGCGGCTCCCATCCGGCGACCAGACGGGATATACATTTACATCAGCCGCCGGATCGAAGGTGAAACGCTGAGGGTTGCTCCCAGACACGTCATATAGCCAGAGGTCATAGGTTCTGGTCTGAGGATCGATGCGGTCGGCGATAAAACGCTTTTCGTCAGGGGAGAGCCAAAGCTGGTAAAGACCTGCGTCCACGTCTAACGAATTGATTTGCTGACCGCGACGATCCACCCAGAGGTATTGGCGACGCTGCCGCTTGAGGCTCGGATCAAAGACCAACACGCCGTTATCAGAGACGGAAAAGTTGGAAATATTATTGGAATTAATATCACTCCCAACCTTGTCCGAGAGCGAGAATGGCTCGCCGGTGAGCTCGATCCGGCGGGCGTCAAAAGGCTGGGCCAGCAAGGCGCCGTCGCGCCCGAAAACCAGCCAGCCGGTGCCGCTGTCTGTGTCACCGGGTACTGCGGCCATATACTTGACAACCGTGGCCTCGTCGAGCAGCCGCCGCTTGACCGTCCCGTCGAGCGAGCCGAGGTAGACCCCACGCGTCTCCTTCTGCCCACTATGAATGTTGTAGAGGAAATGATGACCATCCGGCAGAAAAGTTGGGGAGCGATGATTAAGCTCCTGGCGTAGCCTGTCGAGGATTGTCACCTGTGCGACTTCTCCGCCCGTTGCAGAGATCCGCAACAGACCCTCCAGCGGTGCCGGCGCAAAGAGAATCACCCCAGCGCGGCTCCAGGTGCCACCTGAAGGGAGCGGCGCTAGCGGTGCCTCGCTGAGCGTTTGTACCGGCCCGCCTGTGGCCTCGATCTTCTTGAGCCGGCCGTCAGCGAAGAAGCCGATGAAGCGGCTATCGGGCGACCAGAAGGGGAGGGCCGCGCCTTGTGTGCCGGCGAGCGCCCTGGCTTCACTTGAATCGAGCGCGCGCACCCAGAGTTGCACCTTGCCACCGGTGGCTGCCGTGAAGGCCAGATGACGGCCATCCGGCGAGACAGCGATCTGGCCAAAGCTCGACTTTTCCGGCGGCAGGATGGAAAACTTCATCACCGGCGCATCGGGCGTGGGCTGGCGCGTGAAGTAAGCCCAGGCGAACCCCAACATTGCCAGCAACAGCGCCGCGGCGACGGCCCACGCCAGCCACTCGCGGCGTAGCACACGGGACTTATCTGTTCTATCCGTCCCCGCAGGCAAGGACGCCGTTTCCAACCGTGAGCCTGACGAGGTAGACGACGCTTCTAGCGCAAAGCCGAGGCTGTTCGTCTTCCTGAGGTCTGGCGGCTCATCCTTCAGGATCGCGGCCAGGCAATCGCTCGCCGTCGCGCCAGTGAAGGGCGCGAGGCCCGCCCTCTCGTGCTGTTCCAAGATCGGGTCAGCACCTTCATCCCGTATCTCCCGCACCCTGGCCACGAAGCGGTAGCCACGACGCGGAACAGTTTCAATGTACCGATGATCGTCCGGCCCCTCGCCAAGCACCCTCCGCAATGCCGTCATGTTCACCGAGAGATTCGCCTCTTCGACGAAGCTGTCCGGCCACACCCGCCTCATCAACTCGTCTTTCTCGACGGTGCTTCCGCTGTTCTCGACCAGGACCAACAGCAAGTCAAAGGCTTTCGGAGTCAGCGGGACCGACTGGCCTTCGCGGAATAGCGATCCTTCGACTGGATCAAGCCGAAACTCGCCAAATTCGTAGAAGTGTTTAGCTGTGCTCGCGGTGTGGCCCTGCATTCACCTCTCCTTTCGTCGAACCGCTGAAGAATTAAAAGCCCTGCGCTTGCCAGATTAGCAGGTTTGAGTGGGCCTGATATCGAGCCTTTGCGCCTCTTTTGGAGTTCCCTTGGGAGTCTTTTGTCGAACTCTTGGCGAACTCTAAGGACTTCCCGGACTTGTTTCGATTACTGTCCGTTGTGCGCAGTCGTTAGTTCAGACGTCTTGAAAGGCACGCGAAGTATACCACAAGTCGCCTGAGCGCTATAGCGCTGAGGGCCGGACGCGAGGGCTTCTTCGCGAGGCACTTTGGGTTCAGCCCTCAGCCATTTTTCTAAGGCTCAAGAGGCCTGCCAACAACAGCTCACTTCGATTCCGGGCTCTGCACTCAGAGCGGTCAGTCGAGGTGTGCCCGGAGGAAGCTATGAGATTCAAGCTGATCGCACAAGTACTTTTGGCTTCGTTAGCGGCTGTGGTCATAGCACACGGACAGTCGAACAATAATACGACGAACGTTTCAGCAGCCCGAGGCGCCGACGGCGAGACAGAGGCTCACGTCTACAGCGTTCCTGGCGCCGATTCAAACCGAATTCATTTCATACTCGCCGCGATCGATAACCGAACTCGAGACGAATTCCAAAAGGCGTGGAGTATTGCTAAAAGTGGCGGCACTCCTGTAGAGGCTGTTGTTCTCTTGTACCGTGGGCGAAATGGTTTATTGATTGCGAGATCCCAAGGTTGTACTAATGAGCGTCTGTCGTTCAGTTTCGAATGGAGCCCTACCATCATCGCAATAGTGCACACTCATCCGAATAGCGCCAGTCCTGAGCCTCAAAGAAACGACCTTCAAATCGCCGACAGATTTCAGGTGCCGATTTTCACGATCACCAATCGCGGGATGTTCGTTTACGATCCCGCGAACAAGAAGACGACAAAGGTCATTGAGACCCTCGCGTGGTTGAAGCCATCGAAGCAGTCGCGTGACACGTTAGCCCAAAAATGATCGACAATGCATCAGTTACTTGCCTCCGCTGGTTTGAATGGCATTGAACAGGAACGGCAGAGTCGCGATGCTCTGGCCGCGATATTGAGGGCGAAAGGCGAACATTATCACTCGGCCTTTGCCTCGTTTTACTTCTACGATAGCGCCTTTGCCTGCCATCTTTTCTCCGCCCAGCAGCCAGCCCGACAGGAGCAGTTCCTTTGCGTCCGCAAAACGAGCGACGACTCGCGCGTCGTCGCTGGTGGGTTCGAACGCGAGCGAGCCTTCGACCCAGGCGATGCTTTCGTCTTTCGAAGACTCGAGCATCGGCGCGTCTCGGGTGATCGGACTGTTGGTATCGACCTTGATCTTGAGAATAGAACCGGGGCAATAGAAGTCTTTCGCGGGCACGCCTTCGAGGACGTTCCTCACCGGCACTCCGAGATGGTCGATTGCAAACTGCGAAGCTTCGTTGAGAGTGATAATCGTGCCGCCTTCTTCGACAAACTTTTTCAATGCATCGACTCCGGCTTGCCCGATTCCGCCGCTAATGTTTGCGGGATATCGATCTTTCGATAGGCCGTTGAGAATCTGCTGCGAGGTCTGAGCGGGGATGACAATAACATCGTGCTTCACATGCAGGTTGCCACCACGAAGTTCATCGTCGAGCAGCGACTGATAGCTCAGCTTGAACCATGTGATTGGCGACGCAAACTGATCGAAGACCCATCGCGTCCAGCCTTCATCCATAGAGGCAGCATAGCTTCTGTAGATTCCGACATGAGGGCCAACCTTCTTGCCTTCCGGGGGAGCAGCGTCGACGAAGGAACTGGGTTCTTTCGGCAGTTTAAACTGATTTTCCACTCGAATCACATTGACCCCCATCAATAAAGGCAAAGTGTGGGCGGTCACATCGTAAGGTCGGCGTGGCGGGCCGCCCGGATACTCTCGGAGATCGGGATACTCCTGACGCTCAAGTAACGTTTTGGCGAATCGCCCGTAGGGCTGCCGCATCAAAATGATCTTTGTCCCAAAGGAGTATCGTTTTCCATCAGCTTCGAATGATTCACCTGTTTCTTTTATCTCTACAGCACCGCGAATCAGAATGGATTCGAGCCGGCGTAGTCCTTGTTCTTTCCAAAACGTCGGCGGTGAAAGAGGAGGGATGAGAAACGCGAACGGTTCGCCCGGCTTGCGTTCGCGCACCGCGTCTTTCCCCACCAAATAAAAATCTCGCAGCCACCGTTCGCGATATCGCGCCGCGTTGCGCATTAACGCGAATGCACCCGCTTGCATGTAATCGACGATGTTTGCGAGCTTCCATTCGCCGCCTGGCCACACCAGAGGAAAATTCCAGCTTCGCACCTTCGGATCGACGTTCACTTGAGGCGTCAGCTTGTCGAACGGAACCGTAGTCGGCGAGGCGATCCTCGCCGAAGCCGTCTCGCTCAGAATCCTGATCCCGCCGTGATAGTGCTGATAAGCTCGCGACGGTGTCCACGCGTCATAAACTCCGTTGATCACCACGCCGGCCTTGCCTTCTCCAGCGAGTTCCCACGCCATCGTCGAGCCCATGAAATTCACACCCGCCTGGATGATCGGCGGCACGTTCGGCTCCCACGGCTCAACATAAGGCGGCAGGAAGAATCGCGAGCCGGTCTCGCCTTGCTGATGAATGTCGTGGACGATCTGCGGATGCCAGACGTTGTGAACCTTGTCGACGGTCAGTTGAGTCTCGACCTGCGTGAACGCGTACCAATCGCGATTGTTGTCGTGGCCGGTATAATGATGATAGAGCTCGGGCGGATTCGTTCCTTCAGCGGGCGTGCCCACAGTCTTGTCGTACCAGTTCTTGACGATGTCGTTGCCGTCGGGATTGAGCGATGGGACGAGAAGAACAATACACCTTTCCAATATCTCGCGCGTCTCGGGTGAATCATCCGAGGCAAGGCGGTGCGCGATGTTCATCGACACAAGATTTCCGCCCACTTCGGTTGAATGAATCCCGCACGTGATCATCACGATCGTCTTGCCCTCGGCGATGAGCCGGTCGGCTTCGGCGTCGTTGCTGTTGAAAGTTCGCGGATCGGCGAGCTTTTGTTGAATCTCTTTGTAGCGTTCAAGGTTTGCCAGATTGGCGGGAGACGAGATGATCGCGAGCACGAACGGCCGTCCCAACGTTGTCTTGCCGAGTTCCTGGAATTTGACTCGATTGCTTGCGCGTTCGAGGCGTTTGAAGTACTCGACGATCTGCGCCCACGACGCGAGTTTGCGATCATCGCCCGGCGTGAACCCGATCACATCGCGCGGCGAAGGCACGCCCGCGCTTGCGGAACGCGCGGACGAGCGTCGTGGTTTTTGAGACTGGTTTGTCTGCCCGAAAGAGGACGTTGTCAGGAGAATGGCGAGAAGAAGCGACAGGAATTTGAGCGTGAGGATCGCCCGCATTGAATCTCCTGACGAGGCGTTCAATCCATCACTCGATGGAAGATCGCGCCGCCGACCGCCCATAGATGAGACGCATCAGTTCCGCTCAGTCGCGCAAGGGTCACGTCCTGGTCGAATATTCTCGGCTCGCTCAACCATGAGCGCCCGCCATCGATTGTGTGATACAGGCACTGAGCTTTGCTCGTGACGGCCCAGCCCTCGGTCGGGCTGACGAAAAAGATATCCCGCGCCTTAATCAACGAGGCGCACGCCTGATCTCGTCGCGCAAGCGCGCCGCAGTAACTCTGGCTAAAGGAATCGTCCCACGAATCGATTGTCGCCGGCGCCTCGACGTACCCCTTCTGCTTCAGGTAGCCGCGAATCTGCGCGAGTTTCTGCTGGTCCTCGTCGAGCGTGAGGCCAGGGAAGCGGAAGTATTTCTGTTTGGGCGGGAACTTCCCCCAGAGGCTTGCAAGCGCTTCGTCGCCCGCCTTAGCGCTCTGGATAAATTCCTCGACGGTCGATTTCTTGGGCTTCGCTCGCGAGTAAGTCATGTTTCCCAGGAGATTCCCGCTTTCCAACCACGCCTGTTGTATGCGCGGGTCGAGCGCGTACCCGACCACGAAGTCAACCATGGGCGGCATGTCGTTTTGCTTCAGCGCGTCAACTATCCTGCTAAAATTCTCGATGGTGTTCAGGTGTAGCATAGATCGTCTTCGTCGCTGCCCGGATCAATACGGTCGCGCACCATGCGATTAAGCGTGAGTGCGATCTGCATGCCTTCGAGCGGCCGGCGCTCGCTCTGGTCCGGTTGCCTGCCTCGAAGCCTGAGCCAACGGCCCACCTGTGGAAGCCGCTCGAGCTCCTCCTCCTGGCACTTCGACATGGCCTTCTCCGACGCGTCATTTCTGGACGAGAATGAGCAACTCGAGTGGATGCTCAGAAACAGCGCGGGCAGTATCAGCAATATTCGTAATCATCCTCTAAGGCGCGTCGGACTTCCCCGACCCGTTCGATTGTGTAAGTTCCGGATTCGTTTGGCGGGTCGATATCCGTAGAGCCAGTGAGTTGTTATTCTAGAAGCCCGTGGGCGCATCATCAAGCGGTCGCCGGGCTAACTGTCAGATCCTACTCAACCAACCCACGGGTTTCTCGCGCTGGGCGCATGATACAATCGGCATCTGCCGCAGATTGTCTATGCCGAGCGATCAGTTCAGAGGGGACTTTCTGCCAGGCGGCGCCCGAAAACACATGAACATACTCGAATCCTTCCACAGGCCCGGAGAAGTTATTTCAGGTGTTATAGCCGTCTTGGTAATAGCCGCGTTCATCGTAATGGCGAGTGAACGGCTCGGAACAGTCCCGCTGCCCGAAACGGACGAGGCTCACATGCTCAATATGTCCTACGAGATGGTCTATCGAGGCCAGTTATCTCGCCCGATGTATCGCTATCTCGGGGGCAACATTGAGAATGCGTGGCACTCGCTGACCCCAGTCTACTACGTGCTGGTTGGCGGATTCCAAAAGGCTTTTGGCTGGGGCGTCTTCCAAGGCCGGCAGTTCAACCTGATCTTTGCCGCGCTGGTGCTGTTGCTGACTTGGCTGATAGGCCTGCGGATGTTCAACTCGCGAGTTGGGTTGATTGCGATCGTGATGTTGATAGGAGATCAAACGTTCTTTGAGCGCGGCCGGCTGTTGCGTAACGATTTTCCCGCTGCGGCATTTGCGATGCTCGCCTTCTTCTTGTTTATCGGGGCGCTCAAGACTTCGCAGTTGCGTTACTACATCGCGTCGGGACTGACCGCCGGGGCAGCGGTCATGTGTCACACCAACTGCCTCTACATGTTTTTCGGCATCGGCCTCCTCATCTTGTTCACAAGCGGTTGGCGGGGGCTGCGCAGCAAGCACTTCTACTGTTATGCGTTGTCGGCTCTGGCGGTGATGAGTTACGAGATCGTTTTTACGCTCGCCGACTACACGAACTTCACGATGCAGTACCGTGATGACAAACTCCACTTCGGCATCCTCGAGCGCTGGGGTTTTATGAAGAACGCGCTCGAGGAACCGCGACGCTACGAGGCGTGGTTGCGGGGCGGGGAGATGTTCCTTAACGTCCCGCGAACGACTCTATTTGTCTTTCAGTTGCTTGTTGCGCTGGCAGTGGTTTATCTGATTGTCCGTTTCATGGCTGATTGGAAACGTCTCCACTCAACCCAAACTGCGCGGGGGCGCTTGCTGTTGATAACGATCGTGGCTGTGCTGTTCCACGCGGTGGTCGCGAGCCACAAGGAGATTTATTACCTGGTGCACATCGTTCCCTGGCTCGCGCTCGCGGTCGGGGTCATGTTGGACGACGCGCTGGCGCTGGCTCTTGGAATGAGGGGCAAGAGATGGAAGTTTGCGAGTCCGGCTTACGGCGTGGCTTTGGCGGTCAGCGCTATTTTAGCGCTGTCGTTCGCGCTCCAGACGGCGAGGCAGTACCGGAGGTATCTCCGCGAGGCTGGTAATCCGCAGCTTGCGCGCTTTGATGAAATCAAAGGCGTGCTCCGCGGGTCCCTTCCAGAAGGCGTTTGTCCGGTCGCCATCAAGTCTCCGGTGATGTTTCTCGCGTTTCCTGAACACGACCGTTGCTTCGCCAGCATTGAGACCCGAATGAAGGACGCGCTCGACATCGACGGGAATGAATACGCCGTCATTGTTCCATCGCCCTATGGTCAGGTTCGTTCGTCCTGGACTGAAGAACTCGAAGCGAAACATCCGCTGATTGCCGAACTCGCGGACACGGCATACGGCACAATAAACATCTACTACACGGGCGCGAACCCGGAATACCGCTCGATGCCAACGCGTCGCACTTACTTCTTCGGTGACCGTCGAGGCCACGTGAGCGAAGAGCAGCTTGCGGCCGCCCGAGAGGTCTGGTCGGCGGACGGGAACGAGTTGCGATGGGCGATGGCATCCCCCGTCTCGGGCGAAGGTGGAAGCCTGATGGTGACGCCCCCGCCTCATTCCGGGCTTGTTGTCCTTGCCACGGTTCAGCTAGAACCCGGCACTGGTTACGAGTTTGAGATCAACTCAGTCGCATCACAGACGGGCTGGCAGTTCCTGTTGCTGAATGACAGCGCGAGTACGGTTCTCAAACAGGATCTGATCAAACCAGGACGCGAAAAGGCGGGGGGGTTGTTCTCAACGACCGAATCGGGCACGGTGAAGATCGCGCTCCAGCATTTCCAACGAAGCAAGGACGACGCGCTGAACGTCAATCGAATCACGATTCGCGAGATCGGCGAGGTCAAGTGAACGGCGAGCTTGCGTTGAATCTCTTTGAAGCGTTCAAGGTTTGCAGATTGGCGGGCGACGAGATGATCGCGAGCACGAACGGCCGCCCAACGTTGTTTTGCCCAGTTCCTGAAACTTGACTCGCTTGCTTGCTCGTTCGAGGTGTTTGAAGTAATCGACGATCTGCGCCCACGACGCGAGCTTGCGGTCGTCGCCCGGAGTGAATCCGATCACATCGCGCGGCGAAGGCACGCCCGCGCTTGCGGGACGAGAAGACGAGCGTCGCGGTTTCTGAGTCTGGTTTGTCTGCGCGAATGAGGACGTTGTCAGGAGAATGGTGAGAAGAAGCGAGGCTAATTTAAGCGAGAGGGATCGACCGCATTGGATATCCTGACGAGGCGTTCACTCCATCACCCGATGGAATATCGCGCCGCCGCCGACCGCCCATAGATGAGACGCATCAGTGCCGCCCAGGCGCGCAAGGGTCACGTCCTGGTCGAATATTCTTGGTTCGCTCAACCACGAGCGCCCGCCATCGATTGTGTGATACAGGTACTGAGCTTTGCTCGTGACGGCCCAGCCTTCCGTTGGGCTGACGAAAAAGATATCCCGCACACCCGCATCGCCCACGAGCCACACCCTCCGCCACGCCGCGCCGCCATTCGTTGTGGTGATCAGCCGTCCAGCCTCTTCTTCGGTTGAGAACGCGGCGGCGAATCCATGATCCTTATCGAGGAATTGAATGCCGCGAATCGCGAAATGTTTTCCGGCCTCACTCGCGGGGTCGCTTGGGAGATCGCCGGCTTCAATCTCGGTTCGCTGAGTATTCCAGGTGCGCCCGCCATCGACTGTATTGTAGATGACGCCCTTCGAGCCAGCCGCCCAGCCGTTCATATTGTCGACAAAGGCGAGATCGTAAATCGAAATCGGAAGGTTGTACTGCGAGCCCCACGTCTGGCCGCCGTCGGTTGTGCCGAGTATCGCGCTTGGTCCGCCCACGCCCTCTTCCTCTCCGGGAAGCGGAGTCGCGCCTCCAATCCAACCCGTGTTCGCATCGATAAAGAAGACGGTTGTTGGGATTTGCTTATGCCCGAAGCGAGATGGCGTCCACGAGACGCCGCCATCGGTCGTTCGAAGCACTACGCCGAGTTGCCCGGAATCGGCTCCCACGGCCCATCCTGCGTCGGGGCTGATAAAATGGATCGAGTTGAGGGTTGGAACCTGCATTCGAGGAATGTTGATCGGTATCTCGGTCCAGTTCTGTCCGCCGTCGATTGTTTTCAGGACCACTCCAGCTCTTTCGTCTTCGGGTTTCGGGCCGGGCACATCGCCGCAGACAAACACCACGTCCGGGGACACCACTGAAATGCCGCTGTAAAAGAACACCGACAGATTGATGCCCGGTGTCTTCAATGAGGCGGGAGACTGATACTGCGCTACCCATCGGCCGGGCTTTGCGGTTGTCGTTGGCGAGGTTGATCGATTGGCATCGGGTTGTGAACCGTTGCAGCCAACCGCGTAGATTACTGTGAATGAAAGTAAAAGGGAGACGGCCGCGCGTGGAACGAATTTCATCCCGAACCCTCGTGGATTGACCTTCAAGATTGAGAGCGAGATATTAAAGGATCGCCTCGGCGGGTGACAAGGCACCCTCGAATCGTGCAGCGCGGATTGTTCGGCGCCCTCAGGAAAAATCCGGGATGAGGTTTCTCAAAAAGTACTTCGACTTTGCGATCCTCGCGTTTGTTATCGGTGGATTCGTCTCGGTCGCCGCCCAGGGTCTCGCGACGACCCCGCTTCCCGATACCGATGAATCGATGATGCTTCAAATCTCATATGAGATGCTGAATCACGGGAAGCTAGCGTTTCCGATGAAGCGGTTCTACGGAGGCAACATCGAAAACGCGTGGCACTCGCTGACCCCGGTTGCGTTTGTTACGTTGAGCGGATTTTTGAAGGTTTTTGGTTGGGGTCTGGTCCAGGGGCGAGCTTACAACCTGATCACGGCAGTGCTGTTGCTTCTGATGCTTTACTTGCTCGCTCGCAAGCTGTTCTCGTGGCAATTGGGCATAACCGCCGTCGTGCTCATAATCTCCGATCCGCTTTTCATGGCTCGAAGTCGTTTGCTGCGTTACGACCTTCTCGCGGCGGCTTTCGCGTTGTTGGCGCTTTATCTCTACGAAAAAGCGGAAGAGAGCAAAGGCAAATGGTATTACGTCGGCTCGGGCGTTGCTGCCGGCGCGGGAGTAATGTCACACACGAACGTCCTGTACATTCTCGCGGTGATCGCCGCACTCATGTTCTTCAAGGATCGATGGAAGCTGTTCAGAAAAGGAAAGCTTTACTTATTCGGAGCGGGAGCACTTGCGGCGATGGCTTACGAGATTGTGTTTGCGCTTGTTGACTACAGGAACTTTCTGCTTCAGACGCGCAAGGACGATGTCCATTTTGCCGTTCTCGAGCCTTTGGGTTGGCTCAACAACCTGACCACGGAGCCTGGCCGTTACTTGTTGTGGTTTGAAGCGCGTGGCTCGAGGATCGACACTGCGACGCTGCTGCTTCACGTCTTCCTGTTGGCGGCGATAGTCGCGATCATCTACCTGCTGGCACGCGCCACTGTTCAAATCAGTCGCGGCAGGGCGTGGGAGGACCCTCGCGTGAGTATCGTCATCGCGACCGTGATCATCGTGTTGTTCTTTGCAGTTGTTACTCAGAGGAAGGTCACTCAGTATGTCGTTCACCTTGCGCCGTGGTTTGCCTTATGCGTGGCAATACTGCTCAGGGATGTAGTGGTCCAGATTCGGCGCCTCAATGTTATGAAGCGGCGATGGGCGCGGCCGGCATACGCCGCGGCGGTTGTTGTCATTGCGATTGTCATCGCGAGTTATGGCTACGAGTTGGTTAAGCAAAACAGGAATTACTTGACTCATGTGCGAAATCCCGATCAGGCGAGCTTTGAGGACTTGAAGGTTGCTTTGAAAAGCGTTGTTCCCGATGGCGTTTGTCCGGCTTCGATTGCGAGCGGTTATCTTTGGTTGGCGTTTCCGGAGAAGGACGACTGTTACTTCGCGTACATGGAAGCAAGCCTCGACGAGCCTCTGGAACTTGAAGGCAAGGACTACGCGCTTATCGTGAAGCCAAAATTCGAAGGACGCGTATCGAAGCTGACCGGCGCGGGATTCGAAAGATTTCATTTGCTGGGTGAGCTGAACAGGACGCCCTACGGGACTTTGCTTGTATATTACACCGGCAACGATCCGCGGTTCACTACGCTTGCGGCCAGGCGCTATTACTTCTTCGGCCACCAGCGGGGCTACGTCAGCGATGAGCAACTTGCGCGCTCGCGCGAAGTCTGGTCGGCTAGCGCGTCGAATCTGACGTGGAACCCCGCCGCACCCAGCGAGTCGGTTCGGCCTGATGAGGATGATGAGGCATCGCCTGAAAACGGTCACCGGAAGGGCCGATGGATGGAAATCTGTTCGGTCGATCTCGATGCGAGCTCAATCTATCAGGTCACCACGGACCTCGCGGATCACAAGGATTTTGATCTCGCTGTTATCGACGGCAAGACACTGCTCCCGGTGGAGAGCATATCGCAAGGCTACGATGCGCCGCAGCGATTGAAAGGGCTGTTCAAGACCAGGGGAAACGGCCGCGTGAAAATCGCTGTTCGGGTGCCCATAGCGGAACTCCCCACCGCTTCGCCGATTTCTCACATCAGCATCCGGGCGGTTCTCTAACACTCGGATCCCGATTGGAGCGCGACTTGACGCCCACACCAGTGAAAGCGATACAGTACAAACTTATCGAACTCAATCGCGATTCAGAAAGTTGAATGATCAAACAATCGATAGCGGCTGGATTGACAGCGGCTCTGCTCTTTAGCCTTTCGGCTTGCGGGCCTCAAAACAAACCCTCGGCGGCATCACGCCGGTTTTCAAAGTGCGCTGAAGAACTCAACTCCATTCCCGCGTTGGCCGAGTTGCGTAAGTCACGCAACAAGCCCGATCAGGAGAATCAAAGGCCGTTCGAAGGGATGGAACTCGCGCTGACCATCAACGAGATGGTGACGAGTCAGGTGGATGAAAAGAATGTTGATGATCTTTGCTATGCCCAGGACACACGCGAGAATTTCGACAAGGTCATAAAGGCGCTGAGCGAAAACAGCATGCCGCCGACCGTGGACTTCATCGAGGGTAAGTGGCTGGACCCGGCGCTTCAAACGGATTGGCTTAAGAGCGGTAATCTGATTGGGAATCTCACTTTCGATCGGCGCAAGGCTAAGAAGAGCCACGGTCAGGAGTTCGTCGATAACATCGCTCGAAACGATCAGCTCCTGGCTTCACTGTGGAAGTCGTTTCCGCCCAGGAAAAAGTTCTTTCGGTATCCCCATTTCAAAACCCCCGATGATCGCGATCGTGAGTTGACCAGCGCATACCTGAAACAAAACGGCTATGTCGCGGTTCCTGTCACGATCGAATCTCCTGAAGAAGTGTTTGGCCAAATGTATTGCGGAGCGCTCGCAAAAGGAAACGTCGAATGCGCGAAATTGATCAAGGCAAACTTTTTTTCGCTGCTCCTTGACGTTGCGTCTAAGGCTCGATCCGAGGCTCGAGAAAAGGCCGGCCACGAGATCAAACACGTCCTCTCGGTTTGCGCCAGTCAACTGACCTGTGACACGCTCGGCGAGATGTTGGTTTGGTTCAAAGGGCTGGGTGCGAAGTTCATCTCCATTGATGACGCGCTGAGCGATCCCTACTACGACGCCAACAAACAGGTTCGCGCTGCCTCGGATGCGTCAATGCGACATTAGCCTGGTTTCTACTATTAACGCCGCGACTCGCCGAGGATGCAGTCCGCCGATACAACGACAACATCCTCGTTACTAAAGGCGGAGCATTGAGTTATCAGCTTCGCGAGCGCAGGTTCTGAGCCAGCCGTGAGCTTGTTTATCGCGTCACTAGTGGCCGGTTCATACAGTCTGAGCCATCTGTCCCACTTCCGATAATCCGAGTCAAACGCCCGCTGGTCTACAACAACGAAATCAACTTCATACTCGCGAACGAAGCTCCGCAACTCGCCAATGTCCGCGCTGTACTACGCGAGCTAACACGGCGCCGATCGCGCGAAAACAAAACCAAAGCATCGTACGGCGGTCGAACGGCTGAGCGGTTTCGAAAATCATCGAAGGCTTGACGCGAGCCGAGAGTCTTTGGCTTGAAGGTTCGACCACGTGTTCATTTCGCCAGGTCGTACAGATACGCCGACGCACCCGCGTGCTTAATCCCATCCAGTCTCGATCCGTTTGGGCTCAGGTATCGCGTCATGTAGTCTTCTTCATTCACACCCGCGATCGTGCGCACAAACGAAAACACAAACCAGACCCGGCGTCCGCGAAGCTCATCCAGGTCTCGCTTGTACGCCTGGTTCTCTCCATTGTCCCAAAGGTATCTTTCGTCTTCGCCGAGCACATAGTCGTCCTGTGTGAAGCCGTATCTCGGAGCATAGTAAAGAAACGAAGCTCGGTGATGATGATAAACGTAGATGAGATCGCCCGGTTGTCTGTGGTCCTTCACGTATTCAAGCACGGGCCGCACATCTTCACGAACAGGAGGATTGAGAGCGCTTCGCGTTGCGCCGCCCACTGGTTGGAGGAGCAAACAAAAAACTATGACGGCCCCAAGCGCGCAAGCGTAAAGCGCGGACTTGCGAGTCCTATGAAACAGAACGAATACCGCAGCCATTACCACCGAAATTGCGATGAATAAGACCGGCCGCTTGAATGATGGGACCGCAAATACGCCCGGGGCGATTTGAAAGAGCAGAACTTCGACAATTGCAAAACCGACGATCGAAGCAAAGGGCCGGGCTCGTTCGACGATGAACTCGATGCCCGAGACGAGGATGATCAACAGCAACGGAACCGCGAATAGCAGCAGGCGTCTGCCAAACGGATACTTGTGCAGACCCGATGCCAGAAGCGTGAAGAGCAGCGGCGACGCGAGCATTAGAAGATGCGTCTTTCGTTTCAGGAACAGCCCGGCGCAGCCCGCCGCGAACACCAGGCCCGCAGCGATGGGGAACGGAAGATCGGCAGGATTCGAGAACATTCCGAAGAATGCCTTGAAGAACCAGCCAACGTCTGACCACGACGTTGGAGGCAGAGGCATGAACGTGCCCTTGTTCATCCACGACACATCGAGCCGCTGGTTTGCGCTCAATTGACGGAGTGATACAGCATAAAAAACCGCAAAGCTCGCCAGCCAGAACGCGCCGCAGGAAGCAATCTTTCCCAATCTCAGCCATTGCTTTTTTCTTAACGCGGCCAATGCCAGAGTTGTCCCCACGCCTGCCAACGTGAACACCGACGGATGAGAAATCCACACAACTACGCCGCCGGTCAGTGCGAGAAGCGCGATGCGGCGCGCGGTCAACTCCTTTGATTCAATATGAAGTCCGATCAGAACTATGAGCAATGTTAACGCGACGTCGCCCGAGTATTGCTTTACCTGGGCGCTGAAATAAATCAACTGTTCGGAGACCGCGAAGAAAAGCAATGCGACGGGAACTGCCCACAATTTCAAAACTCGTCGAGCTGTTTCATAGAACAACGCAATTGCGCAGAGAGAAAACAAGAATGGAAACAAACGAAGCGCGTACTCGCCGGTTCCCAACGCCGCCACCGCGACCTTTTCGAGGGCGAGAAATCCGGGAGGGGCGGCTTGATTGAATTGGAGAGGTCGAACCAGTCCGGCCAAACCACGATTGATGACATTCAGCGCAAGCGCGCCTTCGTCGACATACATCGCTGAGTTTGAAAAATACTGAACGGCGCGGAGCGCGGCCCCAAACCCGATGATGAGCCAGGCGAGCCGCTTTGCCGTGACGAGGTCCAGTGCCTTCTCAAGCGTTTGATTCATCAGATGCGTTCCGAATGCGGCGCTGCCCAACCTTCGCTCGATTTACAACTTGCGTTCAAGAGTCAGCGGCTGTCCAGGGGCGAGCTTTCTAACCTCCGGTGTCAGATCGAGCCACGGTTGCAATTGACCCGTCTGAAAAGTCCGGCTCATTACAACGTAGATCGACGTCTGATCGCAGCCGATCCCTGCCGCCTCGACGTTGCTCCACGACTCCGCGCGAATCTCGTCTGTGACAATCCAACCGCTTTCCCATTTGAACGTGCGAGTGAACTGGAACGGCGCGGGCTTCTTGCCGGTGATAAGCATGCTTTGAAGCAGCTTGCGAATGAAATTCGGAAAGAGGCGGCCAACGGTCGTCATCACCAGCCGCAGCAAGAGAAGCCTCGGCGTCGTCATCTGAGTTTGCTTGGCCCAACCAAACCGTCCGCGAATCGTGATCTCGTGTTCACCCGCCTCGTTCTGATATTCGTCGATCAAATGCGCGACTGCGTTGCGAAGCTTGCCGTCCGAACGAACCCGCAGCGAAGCATGCGTATCAGAGACGACGAGTCGTTCATTCCGAAAGAGTTTGAACACACCGCCCTTGTTGAGACCGATGTAGATCTCGGTGTCTTCGCGGCGATCAATCAGGATTCCTGCTTCCCTTAAGTTTACGCGGCCGCGCGGGCGATCGGTGAGCTCGGGACGTCGTTCAATGAAGTCTCGCCACGCCATAAGGTAGTTCCAGGCGTGATGACCGATGATGTGATCGTCGTCATAGCAGGCGCCGAGTCCGTTCGCCAATCCGACAAGGAAGCGATCGTTGACCGCGAGCGCTTCGGCCGTCCACTTGCCCGCGAGCTCGAACCCGTGCGGAAAAAAGTTGTAAGTATTCCGGCTCCCGTACTCGCCTCCGAAGCTGCCGTCCGGGTGAATAAACTCGGCCGCGAGCGTGATAGCGTGAGTCAACGCGGCCTTAAGCTGCGCGCTTGGCCTTAGCTCGTACAGTCGCGCAAGACACGACAGCGTGAGCGTGTGATAACCGGGATCGCAGCCTTCGTATTCCTGAAACCAGCCTTCCGCGCTTTGCCACGACAGCACGCGCTCGATTCGTTCGTCACGCGCTTGATTCCATTCGCCGGTGTTCAGGACACGTCCCAGCAATTCCAGACAAAGCGCGATCAACGCCTGATGATTGCTCAAGCGGCCGCTCTCGTGATGCCTCGCGAGCCAATGCGCTCGGCGTTTGAAAAAGCGCAGCATCTCTTCATTTTCAAGCGAGAGCAGCGAATAGCTGTCTACGCATGCCAGCAGTGAGAATGCGGCAGCCCCGCCCGCTCGCTCGTAAGGAAAGTAATCGTCGCACGAGCCGTCACGATGCGCGCTTCGAGCAGCAAACAAGATCCCTGCTTCGACCCAGTCTCTGATCGCTTGTTGATGATGATATGGATTGTTTGGGATGTTCAACTCATACGAGAGCGCAAGCGGCAACACAAACTCCTGAGCCATTCCGCTCGGGAAATCGATCATTCGATAGTGCCAGTAGTTTCTATCAAAGGACCCGTAGGTTGGGCTGTGAGGATTGCGGTCGAGCAGGGTGAGTATCTTTGGAATCTGCCGAAGCGCCGCTTCTCGAAATAGCTCTCTACTCATCGGCGAGCATTTCCTGATCCAGGGCTTGTCACAAAGAATCACAAAGGCAACCTTCGTTCTTCCTTTATGACTTGGTGTTCTGTCACATTCGAGCTGACACTCATGAGCCAGAATCTCAGTAGCTAATCCCGTGAGGGATGACCTGTCTATCGAAACAGCGCGCCGAAGATGCCTGACGCCTTTAGGTGGCACCTCTCGCTGAAAACCGGGTCACTCCTAAAGGAGTTACAAAGACCCGTGGCGGGCGTCGCTTCTATAGACAGGTCATCCCTACGGGATGGGAGTCACGAAATCTGCATCTGCGATACATCAAACTGAGTGCGAGATACTTTGTCGCGACCATCCTAGGCATTCTTCTTTCCCGAAAGATCCACGCCTGAGTAGCTGGCGGAATACTCGTTCTCTTTGCGCTCTGCAAACTCAACGCGGCGAATTCGAAGCTGAACATCTTCGAGCATCTTGCGATTCACCGACAGCAGGTCTGCGACCAGGCCGAAGATCCACAACTGCACGCCGACCAGCATCAACAGCGAAGCGAGTATCAAACTCGGCACATGAGTCCGCGGCGTCCCGCCCAAATACAAAACCAGCCATCGCACGCCTAACAGAAAGCCCGCAGTGAACGGTGCGCTGCCCAAAATCATGAAGAATCTCAACGGCTGATAAGTCATGAAAATTCTGAGAATGGTGAACAGCGATGACTTTACGTAGGATGGAGTGCCCTTGATCAATCGCGAAGGCCGCAGGTAAGGATTGGTTCTTACGGGAACCGAGGTGATCGCCAATCCATTTTGTCCCGCTTGAATGATCGTCTCGAGCGTGTAGGTGTATTCGTTGAAGACGTTGAGGCGCATTGCGGCGTTGCGGCTGATCGCGCGAAAGCCACTCGGCGCATCGTCAACGTTTGTGTTGCTCGCCATTCGCACCACGCTGCTGCCGAGCCTCTGCAGAATCTTCTTTGATCCGGAAAAGTGTTTGATCTCACTGATCGATCGGGCGCCGATTACGATTTCTGCTTTTCCCGCCAGTATCGGTTCGATCAACGCGGGAATGTCGGCGGCGCAATACTGATTGTCGGCATCGGTGTTGACGATGATATCGGCGCCCGCGCGAAGGCTCGCTTCAAGCCCGGCCATGAAAGCCTTCGCGAGTCCCTGATTGTGAGGAAAGCTCACGATGTGATCGACGCCGAATCTGCGCGCGACATCGACTGTGGAATCGGTGCTGCCGTCGTTGATAACCAGCCATTCCACCTGGTCGATGCCGAGCAGTTGGCGGGGCAATGCGGACAAAGTTATGCCAAGCGAATCTTCTTCGTTGTAGCAGGGAATCTGGATTATCAGCTTCGTCATCGTGATTGAAACGCCGAGATTTCAGGCTAGAAGTTAGCAGATTAGGCGATCATTTGCGACGAGGAAGGAGGCGTCTGCAACGAGGCGTCGATAGCGCTTTAAATGCTCGCGTGGGTGAGTACGAGATGATTGATAGAGCCTTCGCGAAATTTCGATTCTTGGTTTCCAGGGCATTGTGGTCGTACTTATGATAGTGGTCCGTCAAATGTCAAAGAACTCAAGCAGCCCCCCGGGACGTTCTCGACAGACCCCTGCGGGACGTTTCAATGCCTGCAGAATTCATATCACCTCGGTTCGCGTGCAAGTTCCTGGTCCCACGCCTAACGTCAGGGCGCGCGAACGGCACTGGCAGCAATAGTGCGAACTCCACTCGCGCTGCGGTTGACGCGATTGTGGCCGCATACTACACGCGCACTGGTTAACATCTATCGTGCAGGTGCTTAAGGTGTGCTTATTATCGTGTTGTGAAAGGCGGTAACGCGCCATATCCCCTTATCCTTTACCAACACTCGAATACTCAACTCTCGATGCGACGGTATTTTCTGCCCCTCAGTATTTATGACCCCACTCATCTCGTTAGTCACATGCGCAACAGCAACATCCGGCTTTATGAATCTGATTGACACATCAACCGTCTTGAGTGTCGCAGCTGTTGCTCTGGTCGCGAAGATGGCCGCCAATCCTTCTTCAATCTCGACCACTCCCTTCATCCGCTCTCCTCGCACAGTGACCAGTTCGGCATCCGGTGTATAGAAACGCGCGAAAGCTTTTGCATCATGCTTATTGAAGGCTTCCGTTGTACCCGCTATGACTTTCTTGATTGCTTCCTCATCGCCGTGTGTAGTCGGACTTTGCGTATTGCCAGCCACTGCGTAACAGATGAGCAAGCAGAAACCTGAGGCCGCAAGGAACTTTATCATCGGGGATCTTGTCATATGCCATTCCTCCATATGCTGAAGCTGGTAGCACTCTTGTCGCTGTCGAGTTGACCGGGCCGCTGCCGAAACAAAAGACAATCAAGAAGCCGGATCACCGGCCGCGCGGAGCATCCCGAATAATCATATGAAAGTCGCTTCGCGAGCTCGGGTGCGTGCGGCGAGTTAGAGCGCTGGCTCCATGCCCTGCGCCCTGATCACCTGAACGGCCCTCGGCCCGGTAAGGAATTCTATCAATTGCTTGGCCGCGTCTCGCGCTGTTGATTTCGCGCTGACACCCGCAGTAAAAACGACGTAGGACTGTATCTCCAGCGGGAGCGGGCCGACCAACTCGACTCCAGGGGTCGTCAGAATCTGAGTGATGACGACCAGACCGAGTTCGACCTCGCCTTTGGCCACAAGTTCGGAAACCGTGTCGGATTCTGGCCGCGTGACTTTCGACTTGATGGCTTGGTCAATTCCGAGTCGCGCAAGCAAGCCATCCACATAAATGCCGCTCCCGACTCTGAGATAGGCGATCGACTTCGCATCGAGCAGTGCGCGCTTGAATGCTTCAACCGAACTGATGTCCGGCTTGCGGGCGCCTGCGCGCACTTCCACGCCGATACCAGAGCGCGCAATATCTGTGCGCGTGCCCGCAATGAGCTTGCCATCTTTGATCCACTCGTCAACGGGAGTTGACCCACTGATCAAGATATCGAACGGTTCGGCAGCGTCGGCGCGTCGCAGGAACGCGGGAGGCAGATCGCTGGAGACAAAGAGTTTGTGGCCCGTAGCACGCTCGAATTGAGGGCCGATCTCTGTGAGCACGGTCGCGATGGCCCTAGCGGCCCAGACTCTGACCTCGGCGGCGTTTGCGAAGAGCGGTTGAGCGAAGATGAATGTCAATGCTACGGCTGTTCTGGAAATAATCCAATTCATTTTAACTTACCTCCGCCTAATGAGAACGCATGATGGCGGGCACGCGTCCACGCGAATAGCGGTCTAACGACGGCCGTCAGCGGCGGCGCGCGATCAGCATTCAAGCTGAAGGAAAATCCTCTACGTTCTTACTCAGCCGGTGCTCGATGATTTGGCGGGCGCCCTCCACCAACTCTCTCACGATCAGCGCGGCTGGCTTGATCTCGCGGACCAATCCGACACTCTGCCCGGCCAACAGTCCCATCGACACAATATCACCCGTCGCCTCAAGGCTCGGCGGAAATCCCATGAAACGCAGCAGAGGTATTCGCTGACCGCCAAACACGGTCTCGCCGATTACGGGCTCGTCCGAACGCTGCTCTGAGCCGCGGGCTTCGTCCTTAAGCCACTCGTTGACGAATGCCGTACGCAAAGCGCGATGCGGCGCGTTCGGCCAACCGTAACCAAACAGTGTAGTCCGCACCGTCTCTTCCTCGGTCGCATCGAGCACCGCCTGTTTGTAGACGGGGTGGGCCGCCGCCTCCGGCGTGGCTAAAAAGCGTGTGCCCAGGACGACACCTTCGGCGCCCAAGGCCAAAGCGGCGACAACGCCACGCGCATCAGCAATACCACCGGCGGCGGCTACGGGCACCGGCGAGATAGCATCAACGATGCGAGGCACGAGCACCATAGTTGAGACCTGCCCGGCAATGTGTCCGCCGGCTTCCACTCCCTGGGCTATGATCACATCAACTCCGGCACGTACTGAGCGCTCGGCGGCTTCGACGGAGCCAACCTGATCCATGACCTTTATACCCGCCGCATGTGCGCGTTCCAAATAGGGTGACGGATCGCCCCAGAAGAATGATAGGACCGGTACGCGCTCGTCAACGCAGACATTAACGTGCTCCTCGATGGGAAACTCAAGAAGCAGGTTTACACCAAACGGCTTGTCGGTAAGACTGCGCAGGCGACCGATCTCTTGCCGGAGTAATGGCGGAGGATAGCCGCCGAACGAGATGATGCCCAAACCTCCAGCATCGCTTACAGCGGCCGCCAACTCCACGCTAGTAATATTAGGACCCATCGGAGCGCAGATGATTGGAACCTCGATGTTCAGTAGGTCACATAAGGATGTTCGTAGCATGCCATCACCTTTCGTTGCCGGGTAGCGCGTAACGGTTGGGATAACCGGGCGCGCGAGCCAAACTCAAGACTCCATACGAACTCCGCTTCGCGCGTTCCGGTCCCATCCCGTTGTTAGGCGCGGCTTACTTGATTTTCTTCGCCCTCCCCGTCTCCCGGCCTTCCAGCTGAACCACCAGATAGGCGACTTCTCCTTTTTCATCTCTGACGAAGCTGTAGATGAGGCGCCGATTCTCATTCGTGAAAAAGTTGGTTGCGCTTTCCGGCAGCAGGTCTTGTTTTTCCGAGTTCGACCCTTGTTGCAACCGTAACTTATCCCCTTCGCGGGTGACCGTGAAGACCACCGCCGGATGCTGATATTGCCCTGTGTACGCATCAAGGATTTTGGGGTCTATTTTTGCGACCGTGCGCTCCGGTATTAAGCCAGGTATATAAAACGCCGCGATGTTGAGCGCGATGGAATTCGGGGTTGCATTATCGCCATTCGTCAGGACAATGACGGTCAGTTTATCGTCCACGAATCGCGAGATCTGGGCGCGAAAACCCGGAAGCGAACCGCCGTGATGTACTAGCTTGTGTCCTGCAACTGTGCTTAATTCCCAGCCGAACCCGTACGGATGCGTGGCGCCGGTGTTCAATTTGACCGGCGACCACATCTGGTCGCGTAACGACGGCTTGAGTATTTTGTCGGCGTAGAGCGCCGCATCCCACTTTGCCAGGTCAAGCACGCTTGAGAAAAATGCCCCGCTCGGGCGCAAGGCTAAGTATATTTCTGCATTTTCCAGCTTGTTATTTCTCCAGACATAGCCGCCAGCTCGGTTTTGAATAATCTCAGTCATGGTGGTGGTGCGGGTGACGTTCATTTCGAGCGGCAGAAACAAACGCTCATTTAGATAATCGCCCCAGGGCTTGCCGGAAATCTTGCGAATGATCTCAGCCAATGAAAAGTATCCGACGTTGCAATACTCCCATTTATCGCCCGGCGCGAAGCGCAGCGGCAGCGGGTAGGCAGTCTTTATTACGTCCGCGTCAGCCTGGGGTTTGAGCGGGTCGAAACCGGGCGCTTCGCGGACGAGTCCCGACGTGTGGGTCAACAGATGCCGGACGGTAATCTCTTTCCAGGTCTCGGGAGTTCCTTCAAGAAACTTGCCGATTTTGTCATCGAGGCTCAACTTGCCGTCCTGAATCAGGATCAGGATTCCTGTGGCGATCAGTTGCTTGCTAACGGAGCCGATTTTGTAGACGGTTTCCGGTCTGGCAGGAACGTTGAGCTCAACATTCGCAAGGCCGTAGCCCTCCGCCTTGATGATCTTCCCGTCCTTTAGGACAGCGATCGATGTGCCGGGAATATGCTGTCTCTGCATCTCGGCCTTAACGTAGTCGTCTATCTTATCCGCCCGCGCAGGGACGGTCGCGATTAGTAATAGAACAACCGCGAAAACGAGAGTGTCTTTACGGCGCATGGTGTTCCTCCATCCTTGTTTCTTTTCTTTCATCTTTACATCGTTTCTTTCCTGGGTTTCAACTCGCAGCCTGCGAGTTCAGCGCCTAACGAAACTCGCTTCGCGGGGCTCGCGTGCATGCGCTTATTAGGCGCGGCCTCATTTCTCAAGATAGTCAGTGCCGAACTTGCCCGTGCCGCTTAGCTGAACTATCACGCCGCCTGACTTCGCCGCCACGAAGTGAGGGACACCCGCCGGAATGATAATAAAACTGCCTGCCGGGTAGCCTTTTAGCTTAGCCGGGTCGAATCTTTCTCCCTCGCCCAGGTACCAGGTCCCTTCGATAACCGTTACCAGTTCATCGTGCGAGTGTGTATGTGCGAGGACGCGCGCGCCGGCAGGTATCCTGACCCGATCAATCCAGGCCCCATCTTGACTTGAGTCGCCGAATAACTGCGCTCGCTGTCGCCCATCCTTGTAGTAAGGCGGTGTGAACCAACGCACTTGTTCGCGAGTTAAGCCAACAATCTCTTTTTTGTTCTGTCCTGCCCAGGTTCTTGCCAGCGCTATTGCCGCAAGAGCTATCAACAAGGTAGCGACTATGAGAGGCACCTTTTTCATCTCTCTACCCCTAACGCGTTGCCGCTCACCTGCGGCACACGCCGTGAGCATACACCTGGCGCGAGGCCCACGCGCGAGCGGGCGCCGGTGCCGTCAGGCGCAGCGGCCAGTTCGGCCGCCCATGATGCCTCTAAGCTAGGAGTCTGCTGCCTGGGCTGCTGGCGCAGACTCCGAAGTCTTGGGCGCTTCGTACTCCTCCAGTACCTCAACGAGGTTCCCATCAGGATCTCGAAACGACACGATGAGCCCAAAGCCGTGGTCGGTCGGGCCGGTGGTCTGAACACCGCTCGCGGACAGCCGCTCGGCAACGGCCCTCACACTCGACGTGCCAAGCACCATGACAGGACTTTGAGCATCCCGCGCCGGAACGCCGGCGAACCCTGCGCTGGAATGAATGGCGAGATGCACGCCGCCAACATCGCACCCGTAGTGAAGCGGGACTCCAGGGTGTTCCTCATCTTCCAGCGGCATACCTAAGGTGTTCCTGTAGAAGTCCGCTAGCGCCCTTGGGTCAGGGCTGACCAGGAGAATTGCTGCCACGCGATCGATCAAGAACCCGCCCTCCATTGCAGAGCAGACTGCATCTGATGCCACCGACTGGGCCACCAACCGTGCGGCGTCAGGCCCAACAACGTACGCCTTCTCCTCGATCTTGTCGGCCGAACGCCGGGATGACCGGGCCGCGCACATAGTACCAACAAGGGTTGAAAGACTGCGCGGCTCCGGTCCATTCCATTGTTAGGACGTATTTGGTTGAGTCCCGTTCTGGGGTTGCCCCCAGTCGAGGAGAATGTGAATCACCCAATTCTGTTTCTAGTGCTCGGTGGATGCCGGCTTCTCCTCACCCTTCTTCTCGGATTCCTTCGCGGGTCTCGGCTCCGGAACTTCGACGCCAAGCACGTGTCTCGAGAACCACGCGTACTCGCGGCGCATCTTGTCGAGTCGATGACGAGGCTCCTGCAGTCCATGAGGCTCGCGCGGGAAAAAGACCAGCTCGACCGGAACGTTGTTTTTGCGCAGCCCCATGTACAATTCCTGAGCCTGGCTCGGCGGCACGCGAGTGTCCGAGCCACCGTGAAGAATCAACGTCGGCGTCTTCGCTTGCTTGATGAAGCTCATCGCCGAAGCGCGGCGATATGATTCAAGTTCATTCCACGGCTCGCCCCCGAAATAGGCTTCCAGTATTCGTTGCAGGTCGTTGGTCGAATACATCGAGAACATGTTCGTCAGTCCCGCGCCTACCATCACCGCTTTGAATCGATTCGTCTGCGTAAGAGTCCACGCGGTCATGTATCCGCCGTAGCTCCAGCCCGACTGCGCGAGCTTGTCGGGATCGGCGATGCCCTTCGCGATCAGATGATCGAGCCCGCTTTGAATGTCCTGATAATCTCCGCCGCCCCAATCACGAACATTCGAAAGCAGAAACTTCTCTCCGTACGAAGACGAGCCGCGCACGTTCGGATAGAACGACACCCAGCCCTTGCCCGCCCACACGTGGCCGAAGTTACCCCACGAGCTTGGGAAGCTTTGCGTCCACACGCCAGACGGGCCGCCGTGAATGAAGGCCACTGTGGGGTAACGCTTGCCCGGTTCATAACCGGCTGGATAGATCACCACGCCTTCGATTTCCATCCCGTCTTTGCTCTTCCAGCGAATCACTTCGCTCGATCCGAGCGCGAGATCGCGCACTTGTGGATTGTGATCCGTGAGCTTCAAGGGTTCGCCGATTGGCAGAGATTTCGAGACATACACGTCATCGGGATGTTGCGAGTCTGATTTCGTGAACGCAGCGACCGATCCGTCTCGCGAAAAGGTGACCTGACCCATCACCCCCGCGGTGTTTGAAAGCTGTTTCGCGTCGCCGCCCTTCGCCGGTACCGCGAACAGTTGCGAAGTCGTTCGAACGCCGGCGTTGAAATAAATCGTTCGGCCGTCGGCGGACCATTTCGGCGCGCCTGGTTGATACTCGAGATTCTGAACTATCTCTCGTCGAGCGCCAGTGTCGACTGATATCACGGTGAGTCGCTGCTGTCCGATTTCGCCGCCCTTCGAATCGCGACTGAGATACGCGATTTGTTTACCATCGGGAGACCAACGCGGCGCACTGTCCGGACCATCGTTGTCGGTGAGCTTGCGCAGCCCGCGCTTTTGGTCGAGTTCTCGCTGGACCGCTGTTATCTGGCTCCGAGTTTCCATGACCCGAAAGTAGTTGCGATCGCCGTCAGTCATCAGCCGATTGAGTGTTTCTCCAAGATCGGTCACCTTCTTCTGAAGATCATTCACCGCGCCGCTCGCGCTTGAAGCGGTGATCATCCAGATATCAGACGAGCTGCCATCATCGGCCTTCGGCGTTGGGTTTGCGACGAACGCGATCGATTGGCCATCGGGTGACCATTGCGGATCGCTCGCGGTGAACTCGCCCCTGACCAGTTCGGTAGCTTTTTTGGTTTTCACGTCGATGATCCAGATGCGCGCGAACTTGAAATTGTGATCGACTACTTGCGCGTCGTCTTTATCTTTTTGCTTTTTCTCTTCGTCAGGGGTCGGTTCTTGAATTGCGACGTAAGCGATGCGAGTTCCATCGGGTGACCATTGAAATGATTGCACGCCCGATTTCGAGTCGGTGAGTTTTTCGGCTTCACCTCCGAAGGGTGAGATCAGAAAGATCTGAGGTTTCTCTTCGCGAGCCGAGATGAAGGCAATGCTTTTTCCATCGGAAGACCACCGCGGTTGAGTATCGTTCTTTTTGTTCGTAGTGAGCCTGATGGGATCGCCCCCCGCCGTCGACACAAGCCAGACATCCGCATCGTTCGCATTTTCTTTCATATCAACCGAAGTGACGACGTAGGCAACCCATTTGCCGTCCGGGGACGCCTGCGCGTCGGAGACGTTCTTGATTGCCATCACGTCTTCGAAAGTCATCGGGCGTTTTTGTTGTGCGAGCGCGGCGGAAATCGAGACCAGTAAGCTGACGACGAGTACGACAGTGCGTTTCATGGTTCACCCCTTCTGTTGAAGTCATCCAGGAATTGACTCGCAAGAGGCGCGAGCACGGCGATTACACCACGCGCCGCGGCGTGAGTCAATCTGTGGCAACCCGCCGCCATTGACGTCCTCGCAACCGCATTGTTACGCTCTCCTCGCGAGGCGGTGGAGTCCGCCCTTAACCACTGCTACCGGCAGTCAATGACTCCTACTGAAGCTCAAAGGATGAGGCAAAGTAGGAGCTCTCCAGTCTCACCCTTGAGCTATTTCGAATCATTACAGGAGCAAAGACAGTATGATCAGATACCTTTCGGTGCTTGCCGGCGGGGCTTTGGGTACGGGGCTTCGCTATTCGTTGTCGACCTTGATCTATTCGACGATCAAGGAGCCGACTTTCCCTTATTCGAATCTTTTGATCAACGTATCCGGTAGTTTGATGATTGGCATTCTCGCTGAACTGTTTGATACACGACTGCTGGTCTCGCCTACAGTTCGAATAGCTTTGCTGACTGGCGTGCTGGGTGGATACACGACGTTCTCGAGTTTCTCATATGAGACGTACTCGCTGTTGCGAGACGGCGAAGTCTGTCGTGGTATCGTGAACGCCGCGGGAAGCGTGCTGTTGGGACTCGTCGCGGTCTGGCTGGGGGTGCGAATCGCGCAATTGATCTGAACGATCTCGCAAAGGAGCAGATATGAAAATCTCTGAAGACGGCCAACTGCTGCGGATCTTCATCGGCGAATCGGATCGCTGGCACGGCAAGCCGTTGTACGAAGCGATTATCTTGAAGGCTCGTGAGATGGGAATCGCCGGCGCGACGATGATGCGCGGGTTAATGGGCTTTGGCGCCGCCAGCCGCATTCATACCGCGAAGATCCTGCGGCTATCGGAAGACTTGCCGATTGTGATCGAGATCGTGGACAGCGCCGACAAGATTGACGCATTGGTACCCGTGATCGAAGAGATGGTTGACGAAGGATTGATCACACTCGAGAAGGTGCGCGTGATTCAATATCGGCACAAGTCGTCCAGCTAACCTGAGGATAGAGCGGCGCAGACCAGCGTCAGGTCAATCAGCGGCTTATCGTCTTCGCCTTGACCCTTCCGCTGTCGCGCCAATACTCTTTGCCTTCGAATCTAAGGCCAGGAAATCGCGGAGACAATCAAATGCGCTTTCGTACTGTTACTGCTTTTGCGTTGAGTCTGACGTTGTCCTTGTCATCGCTTGCTGGGCAAAGGCCGGCTCGCGATCAGCAAATCGCGCAAGCCGCCGAAGCTCTGCGCGCGAAACTCGTCGAGCAGCGTCGAGACTTTCACGTTCATCCCGAGCTGTCGAATCGCGAGGAGCGAACTTCTCGCATAGTCGCCGAACGACTGCGCGCGCTCGGACTCGATGACGTGAAAACCGGCGTCGGCAAGTACGGCGTCGTCGCGTTGCTCAAAGGCTTGAAGCCCGGACCAGTTGTGGCCGTGCGAGCCGATATGGACGCGTTGCCGATTCAGGAGACGATCGATGTGCCGTATAAGTCGCAGACGCCCGGCGTGAAACACGCTTGCGGGCACGACGCGCACACGACGATTGAGCTTGGCGTCGCCGAAGTGCTTTCGAAGATGCGCGATCAGATTTCCGGATCGATCAAGTTTATCTTTCAACCCGCGGAAGAGGGCGCTCCTCAAGGCGAAGAAGGCGGCGCAAGCTTCATGATCAAGGAAGGCGCGCTCGAGAATCCGCGGCCGTCCGTGATCTTCGGTCTGCATACGACCGGCGCGGATGTCGGACAGATCGAATATCATTCGGGCCCGGCGATGGCGTCGTCGGATCGAATCCTCATAACTATTCGCGGCAAGAAATCGCACGGCGCGCAGCCGCACATGGGCATCGACGCGATCGTCGTTGCCTCGGAGTGTGTGACCGCGCTTCAGAATATTCGAAGCCGCCGCATCGATCCGCTTGAACCGAGCGTGCTGACGATCGGAAAGATCAACGGCGGCGACCGCTTCAACATCATCGCCGGTGAAGTAAAAATGGAGGGCACGCTGCGAACGATGAACGAGGATGTTCGAAAGCGCTTCCAGGAATTAATGCGACAGACGCTTGCGAGCGTGACATCGGCCTACGGGGCGTCGTTCGATCTGGAGTTTGACGATTCGAATCCGGTGACCTACAACGACCCGAAGCTTGTCGAAGAGACTTTGCCCACTTTGCAGAGAGTACTCGGCGAGAAGAACCTGCTGAAGCCGAAGCCGTTCATGCCTGCCGAAGATTTTTCCTACTATCAAAAAGTTGTTCCGGGCTTCTTCTTTTTTCTCGGAGTGGGCAACAGCGCAAAGGGATTGAAACCGATGTGGCACACCGCGGAGTTCGATATCGACGAAGAGAGCTTGGTTGTCGGAGTGAAAGTGATGTCAAATGTTCTGCTCGATTATCTGGAGCATCACGCGACCAGGCAATGATTCGCGGGCATACAAATGACAACTTCCAGCGACTCAAACAAATCATTGGTAACAGGCGGGAGCGGCTTCGTCGGTAGTCATCTCGTCGATCGGCTCGTCGAGCGCGGGACGCGTGTTCGGTGTCTGGTTCGGCAATCGAGCAAACTGAGATACCTCGACCATAACGACATAGAACTGGCTTACGGCGCGCTTGACGATTCAACTGATTGGGATGAAGCGCTCGCCGATGTCGATACGATCTATCACGTCGCCGGGACGACGTTCGCGCGAAGACCGGGCGACTACTTCGCGACAAATCACAAGGGAACCGAGACAATACTGGCCGAGGCGCTCAAGCGTCGCGATCAGATCAAACGCTTCGTTTACATCAGCTCGCTTGCGGCCGTTGGCCCCGGACTCGACGGACGGCCCGTCGACGAGGACGCCTCGCCTGCTCCCATCACTCCTTACGGCCGCAGCAAGCTGGCAGCCGAAGAAGCAGTGCGAGCGGTATCGGATTTGTTACGCGTCACGATCGTCAGGCCGCCGGCCGTCTACGGTCCACGCGATTACGGAATATTCGAGTTCTTCAAGGCCGTAAAGGGCGGATTGTTTCCGATGATCGGGCGCCGCGACAAACGCGTCAGCCTTGTGCACGCGCGCGATCTCTGCGAGGGAATAATTCTGGCGGGGGAATGCGAAGCTTCGATTGGACGAACCTACTTCATTTCGAGCGAAGACGATTACTCGATGCGCGCAGTGGCAGATTTGATTGCGGCGCTGATGCACAAGCGCGCTCGAGAAATTGCGATTCCGAAATCACTCGCCTACGTAGTTGCGATCCTGGCGGAGGGCGCCGCGGCGATTTTGCGCAAGCCGCCTGTGATCAATCGCGACAAAGTGACCGACCTTTCCCAGACCAGTTGGTCCTGTTCGATCGAGCGAGCGAAAAGCGAGCTTGGCTACATGCCGAAAGTGCAACTCGAAGACGGCCTGCGCGAGACCATCGAGTGGTACAAACGCGAGGGCTGGCTGTGAAGGGCGAGGGTCGACGGGGAGACCCCGGGACCGGGCGACGCGGGAAAGAGGGGCGAGGGGGAGACGCGGCGACGGGGAGACGCGGAGAAGAGGGGCGAGGGGGAGACGCGGCGACGGGGAGACGCGGCGATTCGGAAGCAACCAACTTCGTCGCCTCTGATCCCAAGCCTGCGGGCCTTAATCCTGGCGACATCATAGTGATCGCGTACCTCGCGATCATCGCGCTGCTGATCATACTATTCAGCCATCGAATCGAACACTGGGCATTGCTGTGTGCGGCGCATCTCGTTGTCGCGGCGCTGGTGACTCTGCCTGCGAAGTTCGACTCCCCTCTCCGAGTCACCGCGTCCCCGCGTCTGGGCGTCGCGTCTCTTCTGAGGGGTTGGTATCCGCTGCTCTTAATCGGGCTCACCTACAAAGAGCTGACTTATTTGATACCGCGAATCCATCCGCGAGACTTCGACGTAGCGCTCGCCGCAATCGATTATCGAATGTTCGGCGTCAATCCAACAGTATGGATCGAGCGATTCACATGGCCGCCGTTAACTGAAATATTTCAGCTTACCTACTCGACCTACTACCTGCTGCCTGTGATTCTTGGCGTTGTGCTGTGGCGAAAGAAACGGTTCGACAGCTTTTTCTTTTTTGTTTTTGTGCTGATGTTTGGATTCTACTTATCCTATCTCGGATACATTGCTGTCCCGGCCATCGGCCCGCGGTTTCTGTCATCTATCGTCGAGTCGCAGACCAAACCACTAACCGGCGTATGGCTCTTCCTGCCGGTGCGCCAGATGCTCGACCGCGCCGAGGGCATCACGCGCGATTGTTTTCCCAGCGGGCACACCGAGCTAACGCTGCTGGTGCTCTTCTATGCCTACAAACTTCATCGCAGATCGTTTTGGTTTTTCCTGCCGTTTGGAATTGGAATAATTTTGTCGACCGTGTACTTGCGATACCACTACGTGATTGATGTTGTGGCCGGTTTGTTATTAGCGGTTGCTGTGGTTGTAGCCGCGAAACCGCTTTTTGGCGCGCTAGGCGGAAGAGCGCCCAGGGAAGCGTAACCGGCGCTGCATAGTCTTCTAATCTTCATCTCGCGCACGTTACGCTTCCAGCCGTTCGCTACTCAACGAACCGCGGTCGGGGTATAATCCCACATCTGGAGGATCGTCGTGCATAAATCAGAAAAGGTTAGTGATGAGCACAAAAGCTGAGGCGACAATCGAAGACCTTTACCAGGTTCCTGGGGATGGTAAGGCGGAAATCGTAGACGGGGAGATCCTCCTCATGAGTCCCACAGGAGATTTGCCGAGCAGCGCCGCTTTTGAAATCGCAGTGAGTCTGCGCCAGTATTCAAGGAGAACGAAGCTTGGTCGCGCATATACCGACAACGCCGCGTTTATTGTTAATTTGCCAAATCGTCGCTCATTCAGCCCTGATGCCGCCTTTTACATTGGTCCGAGGACTGGAGCCAAGTTTCTCGAGGGCGCCCCGGTCTTCGCCGTCGAAGTCAGAAGCGAGGGCGACTACGGGCGAAAAGCAGAATCCAGGATGGCGAGAAAACGCGCCGAGTATTTTGCCGCCGGAACGCTCGTCGTTTGGGATGTCGATGTGCTCGTCGAAGAATTGGTCAGAAGTTATCGAGCCGACGACTCGAACCATCCAATAGTTTTTCATCGCGGCGACCTGGCCAATGCCGAGCCCGCGCTGCCAGCATGGTCGATGCCGGTTGATGATCTTTTTGCATGATTTGATAAGCTGCTGCTGATGGGTGATAACGATCCGGTCACGCATCACGCTTCACGCATCACTTTTCCGGGGGAGCTGCGAAAGCGGCTGAGAGTCCCAGGCTTTGGGAGACCCCTTGAACCTGATACGGATAATGCCGTCGAAGGGAGGCCAACATGAGCAACTCAAATTCTTCCGATCACTCCGCCAGTGAGTTCCAGTTTCCTAATTCCGGACGAGTCTATGTCGAAGGTGGCTCGGCCAATCTCCGCGTGCCGATGCGCGAGATTCGACTCAATCAAACTCGCAGCCTGAATGGCGCACTCGAAGACAATCCGCCGGTGCGGCTTTACGATTCGAGCGGGCCCTGGGGCGACCCCGAGGTCACTTGCAGCGTTCACGACGGACTTTCGCCGTTGCGCCGCGAGTGGATAACCGCGCGCGGCGATGTCGAAGAGTACGAAGGCCGCGATGTGTTGCCGCAAGATGACGGCTACTTGACCGATGGCGCGCGCGAGTACGCCCTGACAAAAGACAAGGGGCGGCTTGATCCGTTCCCGGGCGTGCGGCGGCGCCCGCTTCGCGCAAAGCCCGGCCGCGCCGTCACGCAGATGCACTATGCGAAGAAGGGGATTGTCACGCCGGAGATGGAATTCATTGCGCTTCGCGAGAACCTGGGCCGCCAGCAGGCATTTGATAAGCAGACGGCTGACCGGAGCGCGCTGAACTTTCAACATTCAGGCCAGTCATTTGGCGCGAAGCTGCCTGCATACATCACGCCCGAATTTGTTCGGGATGAAGTTGCCCGTGGACGCGCCATCATACCCGCGAACATCAATCATCCTGAATCTGAGCCGATGATCATCGGGCGCAATTTCCTCGTAAAGATAAACGCGAACATCGGCAACTCCGCCGTTGCGTCTTCGATTGAAGAAGAAGTCGAGAAGATGCGATGGTCGATCAAGTGGGGCTCGGACACGGTGATGGATCTGTCAACCGGGCGCAACATCCACACGACTCGCGAGTGGATCATTCGCAACTCACCGGTTCCCATCGGAACCGTGCCGATTTATCAGGCTCTCGAAAAAGTGAACGGCAAAGCCGAAGAGTTGACGTGGGAGATCTATCGCGACACGTTGATCGAGCAAGCCGAGCAGGGCGTCGATTACTTCACGATCCACGCGGGCGTGTTGCTGCGTTACATTCCGATGACTGCGCGGCGAACGACGGGGATCGTGTCGCGCGGCGGCTCGATAATGGCGAAATGGTGTCTGGCTCATCACGAGGAGAGTTTCCTGTACACGCACTTCCGCGACATCTGCGAAATCATGCGCGCATACGATGTTTCGTTCAGCCTTGGAGACGGATTGCGGCCCGGCTCGATCGCGGATGCGAATGATGAAGCTCAATTCGCGGAGCTTGACACGCTTGGTGAGCTGACGAAGATCGCGTGGGATATGGATTGTCAGGTGATGATCGAAGGACCCGGCCACGTTCCGATGCACCTGATCAAAGAAAACGTCGATCGCCAACTCGAAGTCTGCAGCGAGGCCCCATTTTACACGCTCGGGCCTTTGGTTACGGACGTCGCGCCTGGCTATGATCACATCACGTCCGCGATCGGCGCGGCGATGATCGGATGGTTCGGAACTGCGATGCTGTGCTACGTGACTCCGAAGGAACATCTGGGCTTGCCGGACAAGCAAGACGTTAAGGACGGCGTGATAGCCTACAAAATTGCGGCTCACGCGGCTGATCTGGCGAAGGGGCATCCGGGCGCGCAGTACTGGGACAACGCGCTGTCGAAGGCTCGATTCGAGTTTCGCTGGGAAGATCAATTCAATCTCGCACTCGACCCGGAGCTTGCCCAGGAGTATCACGACGAGACGTTGCCACAAGAGGGGGCCAAGCTCGCGCACTTCTGTTCGATGTGCGGCCCGCATTTCTGCTCGATGAAGATTACTCAGGAAGTTCGCCAGTATGCGGCCGAGCACAACATGACTGAAGTGGTTGCCCTTGAGAGCGGCTTGAAGGAAAAGTCTGAAGAATTCAAACAAGCGGGTGCCGAGATTTACATCGAGCAATAGAAGGGAAATGGGGTATGTTGTTTGCCCGGGGGGTTACTACTCGGGCATCTCACCCTTGAGCGCCGAGAGCATACTTGTATCGGCTTGAACTTTCTCGCCGAGCTTTTCTCGATAGGGATGAGCAAGCCACGCCGGATCAGCCGTAGCGCCGGCGCTTACCAACAGCGCAACCACTCTGTAGTAGTCGCCACGCGTCGCTTCGGGCGCGCCCTCGCCCCAACCATACAACGCCCATTCGAGCGCGGTTCCTTCGTAGGTTTCATCTCGCGCGTCGACCGCTGCCCCGCGATTCAGAAGTAACTCCACCGTCTCCGCGTGACCGCCGTATGCAGCCCAATGCAGACCGGTCTGTCCGTCGTGTCTGAGCCGCGTATTCATTTCGAATCCGGTATGTAGGAGAAACTCGACAACTTCGGTTCGACCGAATTGACAAGCCCACGCGAAGGCCGACCTTAACTGCTCGGGCGTCGCGTTCTCTTTCAGAGAGCTGTCATCGTTGAAGAAACGCCTGACAACATCCAGTCTTCCAACGCCCGCCGCGCCTTCGAGATCCAATCGCGCGCCTCGCTCCGCGAGGAACGCAGCGGCCTCACCGCGGCCATTCGCAAGGCATCCGTTGACGGCGCTTTGTCCTGGGTCATCGATCCTTGCTCCGTGTTCGAGCAGCAACTCGAGCAGCGGTATTTGTACGCCGGCGACCATCGGATGGACGCTCGTTGCAACCAGTCCCAGTGTCGTTGATCCCCGGTACATATCCGCCATCGAATTCACATCGGCGCCGGCTTCGAGCAGGAGCTTCGCGACTTCGACTGCGTTCCTGGGAGTCTTTTGTCGATAATCCTCGACGCCGTTCGCTCCAACATAATGCAGGAGCGTTGCGTGATGCGAGCGCATCGAACGCGCGCCGATCAATTCAGGGTTCTTGTGGAGCAACGCTTTCAGTGTCGTCAAATCACCTGTGATCACTGCCTCAACCGCGGATTCGAATCGCGAAACCGAAGAGTGTGGTTGATTCATCGCGGCGATGTATTCCGCAAGCTTCGACCAGCTCTCGAATCCGTGCGAATGCGCGACGATCAGTCGAGCATCGTCAACGGAGATCTCAGTTGCAGGATGCTTGGCGCCTGACAGCCTGCTCAGTTGTTGTCGAGTTCTTTCGCGAATCTCGTCCGCGGTCAACGGGTGCCTGGGTTTGTAGTAATCTTCGAGCCGGCGCAACGCCTCGGTCGAACCCGAGTTGCAGGCGCTTGCGACGTCCTCCGCCAACTTCTCGTATTGATCGAGAGTGGGTTGAGCGGCGGGTTCCGTGGCGTCCACTTTGGCCTCCAATGCCGGCGTGCACCGGCAATGATCAGGCGCCAAACCTCTCGGCTGCGCGCGCCTTTGCCTTTGCGGCTTCTTCCTCGCGATTCTTCGGCGGCGCGGTGGATTCGAGCGACATCAGAAGCTGATGCGATACGCGTGCGATGTCATCAACCGCGGAGTGAAATGCCGCCTCGTTTGCCTTCGAAGGTTTATTGAAGCCGCTGATCTTTCGGACGAACTGTATCGACGCGGCCCGAATCTCTTCATCGGTCACCGGCGGTTCGAAGTTGAATAACGTTCTTATGTTTCGACACATGATATTGATCCAGTCTACTTCTGCCGTTCACCGAGACAATAACAAAGCCCGTCCGGCGCGACGACGAAGAAGACTTTGTATGATTTCTCGCCGTAATGATCGATTCGAAAGCCGGCCACCTCTCTTTCCTCGGGCGGCTTTCTTTCGGTCCATACCGGTTGCCGGGTCAGGCCGTTCGCTTTCAATTCCTCGAATGCTGCCTCGGCGTTATCGACTTCAAAGAAACAACCTTCCTGTTCCGGGTCGCCTCCGTTTTCGGCAAGGCCTATTTGGATGTTGTCTCGCGCAAGGACCGCGGACTTATGCGGCGAATCATTCCGCGTTACGAGTTTGAATCCCATTATCTCTTCGTAGAACGGAATGGAAGCCTCAAGATCGGCGACCGGTAGATTCAACGCGTCTTTGGCATAGGGTGACGCGGCTTTGAATACTGCCTTCATATCTTCCCTCGAATTGACTCAAATGATAAATCACAAATGGAAAATGGAAAATCGCTTACAAGTGGCTCAGGGTGCACTGCGAACAACCGTCTATTTTCCACCATCCATATGCCAACCTGGATTAACCCATTGCCCTTTTCGCATCACGAATATTTCGGTGACGCGACCGGATTGCTGCGCTCGCTGACCGCCCATCTCGATCTCGTAGGAATAGTTGGAGTAGACAACGGCAGTGTATCCGTAGACTTGAATCTCGGTCTTTGGGAACTCGAGCTTGATCAGCTTGCCGCCACCCTTTGCGAACCGCTCCGCACCATCGAGCACCGCTTTACGATTTCCCCAGGAATTGTCGCTTGCCTCGATCGTCAGTGTCTCCTCGGGGATCAGCTTTTCAAGCGCCGCGCGATCGTTCGAAAAGTACGCGCGCCAGACTGCCTCTCGCGCATCGAGTAAACGCTTCTTCATTTGAGGCCCCATCGACCTCGGCGTCTGGTATTGCTCCTCCGCGGATTCAGGATGAAGCGCGGTATCGCTGCCGGTCTGGATCCATTTGCCATCCTGTTTGGTGTAAAAGTCTGAGATGCGAAGCGCGCGCTTCGATGGACCGTTCGGTGTGTTCGATTCGACATCGGCGACGAAGCACACAAACGCGGCGTCTCCCTTGAAGATCATGTCGAACTCGCGCATGGTGTAGCTCTTCATTCCGTACGGACTCTTCGGATCGACATAGTTGTAGTTCATATATCCGTCGACTCCGCGAATCATCGTCGTCGAGCCTTCAAGGTATCCGAGCCAATTCTGATGATGGGTTTCGCGCAGCTTCGCGGCGTCCTTATTTATGAACGCCTGAAAAATGCTGTCGATGTGAGCGCGGATCGCGTCGCGGTCGGCCTTGCGATCATCCTGCGGCGCCGCGCCGGTTGTCACCGCGAAGGCGAGGAGCATAGCGAGGGTAAGAGATTTCATGACTGTCCTCCGATGGGCCGCCTCACATTCCGGGAATTGCACGCAAGCGAGCGGCGCAATACTACGCCGCTTCAATTTGGCGGGCAAGGTACTGTTTGGAGTGCGCTGACTTGTCAGCGCTTTTGTCGTAGCTCGGAGGCGTTCGAAAAAAAGCGGCGACAGGTCGCCGCACTCCATATATCGCGCGCCTTTGCCTGCGAACATTCTTTATCTTAACCGCCGGCGATCGCACCTAAGACGACGAGAGGTTCCGAGCCCGCCGCGACTGCCTCAGGCAGCGGCGTATCCGGTGATTGATTCGACAGATCTTCTTCGCAGGCGAAGAAGCGCAAGAACGGCCGACGCTCCCCGGTTACGTGATCGCGAATCGTTCCGCGCAACATCGGATACCGCGCTTCGAGCGCATCGAGGACAGATCGGATAGTCACCTCACCCTGCACATCGAGGGTCACTTCGTCGTCGACCCTCGCCAAGGTTCGCAGATGATACGGGAGCGTGACTCGGATCATTTCAGCACCTGTACCTCGACGGATAACACCGGCGGAAGGTCTCGCACGATTGGAGCCCAGTTGTCGCCCGCGTCCGCCGACGCGTATACCTGCCCGCCGCTCGTTCCGAAGTAGATCCCGCACTGATCGAGCGAATCGACGGCCATCGCGTCACGCAGCACATTGACGTAACAGTTGCTTTGTGGAAGCCCGTTCGTGAGCGCTTCCCATTCGTTTCCGCCAGTGCGGCTGCGATACACTCGGAGCTTTCCATCGGCGACGTAGTGCTCGGAGTCGCTCTTGATCGGAACGACGTAGATTGTTTCCGGCTCGTGCGCGTGGACGTCGATCACGAATCCGAAGTCGGTCGGCAGGTTTCCGCTGACCTCATGCCAATTCTCACCCGCGTCATCGGTACGGAGCACATCCCAATGCTTCTGCATGAACAGAACATTCGGACGCGACGGATTCATCGCGATGTGATGAACGCAGTGGCCGACTTCCGCGGTCGGGTCAGGGATGTACAACGAGTGAAGCCCGCGGTTGATCGGTTTCCACGTCTTGCCACCGTCGTCGGTTCGAAAGGCGCCCGCGGCCGAGATTGCGATGAAGATTCGCGCGGGATCGCTCGGATCGAGGATGACCGAATGCAAACACATTCCGCCCGCGCCCGGTTGCCACGAAGGCCCGGTGCCGTGACCGCGCAAACCCGACAGCTCATGCCACGTCTTGCCGCCATCGGTCGAGCGAAATAACGCGGCGTCTTCTACTCCGGCAAAAACAGTATCGGGATCGGTCAACGACGGTTCCAGGTGCCACACTCGTTTGAATACCCACGGCTTCTGAGTCCCGTCGTAAAACTGATGCGTGGTCAGCGGCGCGCCAGTTTCCGCGGACGTGTCGTAGACGAACTTGTTACTTTCCGCCAGCGGCATGCCTTCGGGCGTTGTGGTCGGCTCACCGGGCGGTGTCCCGGGTTGGAACCAGGTCTTTCCGCCGTCGTCCGAGCGCTGAATGATCTGCCCGAACCAACCGCTGCTTTGTGACACATACAACCGATCGGGATCAACCGGAGATCCCTTGGCGTGATAGATCTCCCAGCCGGCAAAGTGAGGACCACTGACGTCCCACTTTTCACGCTTAGCATCCGAACTCAGAATAAACGCGCCCTTGCGCGTGCCTGCCAATACTCGTACTCCGCTCATGTATTCAGCTCCTTTCTTCCAGGTGGTCGCTCGTTTCTGGTCTCTGGTTTCTGGTTTCTGGTTCTCGTTCTGTTCCTCATAACCAGAAACCAGAAACCAGAAACTAGAAACCAGAAACCAGAAACCAGAAACCAGAAACAAGCAACCACAAACCGCTTTATTCCCCATCATACGCTAGCTGCAATGTCTTAAGGTCCAGTTTAGTCATTTGAAGCATGGCGTGCATGACTCTTTTAGCTTTTTCCGGATCTTTGTCGGCGAGCATTTCGAGCAAAACAGTGGGAACGATCTGCCATGACAAGCCATACTTGTCCTTCAGCCAGCCGCACTCCACTTTTTGTCCGCCCTCGGACAGCTTTTCCCAGAACTTGTCCACTTCTTCCTGCGTTTGGCAATTCACCACGAGCGAGATCGCCTCCGTGAATTTGAAGTGAGGGCCGCCGTTCAACGCGATGAACTCCTGTCCCTCGAGTTGAAAGGTCTCAGTCATGACGCTCCCCTTCGGGCCGGGCCCTTCGTCTCCGTATCTGCTGACGCTCAGGACTTTTGAGTTATTGAAGATGGAACAATAAAAATTGACAGCCTCTTCGGCGTTGTCATCGAACCACAGAAACGTCGTGATCTTCTGCATTGTAGTATCTCCTGTGTCGTTTTGAGCTTCTATCTACAGGTCGAACGACGGGCGGCCGAATCGACAGGGCCGCACGCGTTGTCGCGGAAATATTTTCAGGAAGTAATGACCTCAGCTCGTCTTTCGTTTTGATTTCGAAGCTCGAACCTCGTGCGCGAAGTACCACTGATGACCTTCGGGATCTTCCGCGCCATAGCGCCGGTCACCGTAGGCCGTGTCAGCCGGTTCTTCGATGATCTTCGCGCCTGCCTTGCGAGCTTTAGCAAAGTGTTTGTCCACATCATCGACGTTGACGTAGAGGCTTTGCGTAGCCTGGCCGAGTCGCTTCGGGCTTCGATATGCAGGACCCGGATGCCCCATCATAACCATCTCGTCACCGAGCTTCATCGAGGCGTGATTGATCTTGCCGCCGGGTCCTTTCATCTGCGGGCCGTGCTTCTCGAAGCCGAATGCCCTGGCTAAAAACTTCAAAGCTCCACCGACATCCTCGTAGTACAGGTACGGTGTGATGGCCATACGCTGTTCCTCCTTCTTTCAATCAGCGGTCAGCGCGTCTTTGGTTGAGACGCAGTTTGCCCCCCACCCACGCGCACGGCAACGCGATCGCAATGATCGCGAGGGAGTACCATGCGGGACCCGCGTCCCACATCGCCGCCGCGCCCGCAATGCTCAGGACAAGGCCCACTATGCCGAGTATCAGGGCGTGCTTCATTGGACGATCAGGCGCGAGCCTCGCGGCGAGGTAACAGCCCGCGATGCCAAAGACAATGCGATAGGCCGTCGCGAGCGCGAAGAGTTTGTCACTCATCCGTTCGTTTATTGGCGGATAAACTCCCGTCGCGTGCAAAGCCGAGTCTGTTGCGGTCGACAGAATAACGATCGCGAGAAGACCGGCGAGCAGCGCGCCCATGCTTCGAAGCAGACGGCGCGGCCGCGAAGTCTCACTAATACCGTCCGTACCAACTTCCCTTGCTTCAGCTTCCTTCATTCATCATTCCCTGGTGGTTCATTCATCTACTTTGAAACAGCGGTGTGCCCGGTTACTAACTTCGCAAAGGAATGAGTGAGCGCAGCCGAACATCGCGCAAGTAGAGCCCTCCCCAGAGCAGCACTCCCAAAACAATTGGAAAGATCGGTTCAAACGGGCCCTGGCCAACCCGAACGTGCGTGGCAACCGCGCCCCCGAGATAGCCTGTCAGCAGGATCGCGCCAAGCACCGAGGTGCGCGGAATCAAATAAAGGACGGTGCAACTAAGCAGGACGATCCCAAGCGGGATAATAACGCTTTCGGCATAGCCGAGCCTAACGGTTCCTTCCACGACCGGCGCGGGTTTCACCAGCTTCAACACCGAGTCGAAAACCAGGAACAGAGCTGGCAGGGCACTCGCGATGCGTCCGGCCCAGAGCGCCTTCGTCGAAACAGGGAATTGAGTCGATTCCATGATCTCTCCTTCAAAGTCTTGGCCAAAACGCGAACATCATTTGGTGTCCTGAACTATCGAGAGAATGTTGCCGTCCGGGTCTTTGAACCACGCAGCTCTGTTCTTCCCGGAAACATGAACATCGCCCTCGTGAGTGATGTTCGGAAAGTCGTAATGCTCGAACTCAACACCGTTCCTCTTGAGAGACTGCGCTACTTCGTGAACGTCATCGACTACCCAGGTTGCGGACGTCGCCTTATTAGTCCCGGCGTATTGCGACTCATAGACGAAGATCAGTGAGCTTCCGCTCTTGTACACAAGGACCTGTCGCTCTTCGGAGGGCTCTCGCTTCAGGCCGAGCTTTCCTTCGTAGAACTTCCGGGCAACCTCGACGTCCTTTACCGCGATTGTTGCAATAGCATCTCTATTTCCCAACATAACAACCTCCTCGACCATCTCTTTGTTCCTCACTGCGCCCACTATTCTTAGACTAATCTGGTAAGCCGGGTATCTCCAGCAGCGGCCGGATCTCGATTGTGCCTACTGTCGCGACGGGAATCCGTTCGGCAATCGCGATCGCCTCATCCAGATCCTTTGCCTCGATTACATAGTAGCCGCCGAGTTGTTCGCGAGTTTCGGCAAACGGACCGTCGGTTACCATCCGTTTGCCCTCACGCACGCGAACGCTTGTTGCCGTCGAAGTCGGATGCAACGGACCGGCGGCAACATAACTCCCACTGGCATTCAGGTCCTGAGTAAGCGCGGCAGACTTCACGTAGCACTCCGCACGCTCCTCGTCGCTCAGCACTTGTTCGTCCAGATAAACCAGCAACATGTATTTCATAGCGTATGCCTCCATTCGAAGGTCGAACTGTGAGTGCCCGGATCGACACTGCTTTGAAATTTTTATTATGATAGGGCGTGCTCTCGGACGCCAACGCCGCTGTTGATACAGTTTATCGCTCCGATTGGGGCCGAATTGTCGCCACGCTGATTCGGCACTTTGGCGACTTCGACGTAGCTGAAGATGCCGCGCAGGAAGCATTCGCCGCCGCGGTTGATCAGTGGCCCGCCACGGGCGTCCCGGAGGTTCCGCGCGCGTGGATTATCCAGACAGCCAAGCACAAAGCAATCGACCGGCTTCGACGGCGCACGAGATTCGAGGAGAAGATCGAGTCGCACGTGAAGGCCGGTCTGATTCCTACCATCACTGAGCCGGATTACGACACCGATGAGATATCCGATGACCGGCTTCGGCTGATCTTCACTTGCTGTCACCCCGCGCTTGCCGCCGAGGCCCAGGTTGCGCTGACGCTTCGAACGTTGGGCGGTCTGGAAACCGAGGAGATTGCGCGCGCGTTCCTCGTTCCCCCGTCGACGATGGCGCAGCGGCTCGTGCGGGCCAAGCGCAAGATTCGCGACGCCGGCATCCCGTATGTGGTGCCGGAAACGAATGAATTGGCCGCGCGGCTCGACGCGGTCTTGACGGTAATCTATCTCATCTTCAACGAAGGTTATGTGGCGACGCGAGGCGAGCCGCTTGTGAGAGCCGATCTTTGCTCCGAGGCGATTCGACTATGCCGGCTGGTTAGAATGTTGATGGCTCCACCGCCGCCTTCGGAAGCGACGGGTCTTTTGGCGCTGATGCTGCTGCACGATTCGCGACGCGGCGCCCGATTGGATGAAGCCGGCGATCTGGTCACTCTCGAAGAGCAGGATCGCAGCCGCTGGGACGCGCGGCAAATCGGCGAGGCGCTGCCATTGGTCGCCGAGGCATTTCGCGGTGAGCCCGGTTCGTTCGCCGTGCAGGCGGCAATCGCCGCCGAGCATTGCCGCGCAACGAGAGCCGAGGAGACCGATTGGCCGGCGATAGTGCGGCTGTATGATCTGCTCGAGCGCGCCGGGCCTTCTCCGATTGTGTCGCTCAACCGGGCCGTTGCCGTTGCGATGGCGGACGGACCTCAACCGGGGCTTGCGCTGATCGATGCGCTCGCGGCTTCGGGAGATCTCGACGGCTATCATCTCCTGCATGCCGCTCGCGCCGACCTGCTTCGCCGTCTCGGGTCTAGCGTGGAAGCGGGGAAGAGCTATAGGCGCGCACTCGAGTTGGTCACGAACGACAGCGAGCGCCGATTCCTCGAGCGGCGAATGCGCGAAGTACAGGCGAACTAAACTTATTACTCAAGGCGTGTAGTCGAATGCACATTGCGGCGTGTCTCGATCTGAGCAGACGATGAGCATTCCATCGATTGTCGCGGGATCAAACTGATTAGTGGTCAAACCGTCCGAGACGAAGGGGGTAACAGACGCCGCTACTCGTTCGAGAACGATGTAGCTGGCAATCAGAAAGATGGCTGTCAGAAGCACAAAGACCCGGCCCCCTCTGAAGAGTTTCTTCGATCCCAGGTTCGCCCTCCGTCTCATCTTTGAAGTTACCATCCAGTTGGTTTCGAGCGGGTGAACCGATCGGGTGAAATGAAGCCGGACTTCTGGCGGAAATCACCGCTCCTCTACGCTGCCGTTCGATTCGCAGATTCTCGCAAGATCAGCGGCCATCGGCGCACCGAAGGCGGCGTAGATCAGCGGTGAATTCATCTAGCTGAGTCCTAATTCCAATTCTTTACTCGGGATCATAAATCCAGGCGCCAGCGCTCGAGTGATAATAATCTACCGGCTTGATCCCGCTGTAGCCGCCAATGATCACCACCTGACCGCCAGGCAGAAGCGTTGCCGTCGAGTAATAGCGCATCATCGTCAAGCCGTCGGTCTTCAAACTGAATCGACCCGTAACCGGGTCGTATACCTCATAACCCCAGCTTCCTCCGACAATCAGCACTTTGCCGCTTCTGAGCAGCACAGAAGCATTCTTAACCTTGAACCGATCCAGAACCATATCGCCGGTTTTGATGAAGCTTTTCTTTGCGGGGTCGTACAGCTCGGCTGTTGTATAACGATGCCGCGCTCCGGGTTCAGGCACGATGCCGCCGGCGATGAGGACCCTTCCATCCTTGAGCGATACAGCGGAATGTTTGTAACGGCGAAAACTCATGCCGCCCGCGACTGAAAAGACTCCGCTTGCGGGATCGAAGATCTCGGCGCTTGATGTAACTCTGCCCGCCGAGCCGGCCACAGTGAGACCGCCGGCAACAAGCACGGTGCCGTTCGCAAGCAGCGTTGCGCTGTGGTCGACTTTCCGCTGGTGCATGCTGCCGGTTGTAGTAAAAGTTCCTGTGACGGGATCGTATATCTCAGCGCTTGCAAGCTCGGTGAATCCAACGCCTGATCCCAAACCGCCTGTGACAAGGACTCTTCCATCAGCAAGCAGAGTCGCCTCGGGTGCAACTCGCGCAACTTGAAGATCGCCCGTCGGAGTGAAGCGGCCCGTGTCAGGATCGTATAGCTCCGCGCTCGCCAGAGCCTCCGGATCAGTGCTGGCACATCCGCCGGCAATCAATACCTTTCCATTTGGCAGCATAGTTGCGCTGTGAGTCGCGCGTCTGGAAGTCATGTTACCGGCATCAACAAACTGACCGCTGGATGGATCATAGATCTCCGCGCTCGACAGGGCGTTGCCGTAACTGTCGAAGCCGCCGGTGACAAGAATCCTGCCGTCTCGCAACAGAGTCGCCCTGTGCCACGACCGGTCAACCTCCATGTTTCCGGTGAGCCTTACCGCGCCGGGAGCGAGCTTGGAATGACGGCCAGCCCTGACCTCATCGATCTTTCGAAGCCACGCCGCGAGCATCTGCTGATCGAGTCTCAGTAATCCGGCTCGGGTCACCTCCGCCGGCGGAGACACAAGCGCCGCAAGCCTCGCATAAACGTGATCGCGGTCTACGCCTTCGACCCGTGTCAACAGACTCCAGAGAGTGTGAGCATCGGACGCGCGTGCTTCAGCGAGGATCATTTTGAGGGCCTGCGATCCGCCGTTTTCAAAATCAAACCTGCGGAGCGCTTGCTGTAGGCGTTTTGATGCGCTCTCAAAATAAGGAGTGCCTGGCCCACTGCCGGGCCTCGATATGCAAATCGCATCCGTGGGAACGATGATCTCGCGCCCGCGGGCTGCCAGGGCCACCGATCCCGAAGCGACATACAGAGCGCTCTCACCGGACTCGTCAACTTCAAGCGAGTATGAGCATCCGAGGTCGACGGCGACGGCCGATGGTGTTTCAACGGTGAACACTCGCGGCTGAGCCATGATCGTCGCGAAGATCCGCCCTCGAGTCATCGCCAGCTTCTGTTCATCAGGGCGCAACGTCACCAAGCCGATTCGCGTATCGGGATCGACTTCCACCTGACCCATGATCCCGAGATTGAGCATCGCTCTCGAGTTCTTATCGGTCTCGAGCCAATCATCCGGTTTGAGCTCGCTGGTTCTACCTATTCGATCAGAGTTGATCGACGGAGCGCCCGACAATCGCACCACTGCCCACGTTGCATTCGGTTGTCGCTGAGGGCCTGACGTCCGCGGGTGGGTGCGATACCACGCAAACAGGGCGACCGCGACCAATAAGACTGCGGTGGTGGCGGGCGCCAATATGCTCCACGCTCGCGGCTTTGGCTTGGAGTCAGATTGCGAAGCTGCCGGCACTGTCCATGAAGTTCTTCCGGCGGGTGATTGAACCGGCAACTCAAGTAACGACACCATGCGAGAAGCGAACAACAAGCGATCATGTTCCGCGCGACATCGGGCGCACCGCTCGAGGTGCTTCTGCAGTCGCTGACGTTCAGACTCGTCGAGCTCGCCGTCAATGTGCGGCGTGAGCATTTTCCGAACGCGCCAGCTCAGGCACAGGTCAACAAGTTTTTTGCTAGTGCGCATGATCAAGACGTCCCTCTTACATCCAGATGCTCCAGTTTTCGCGCGAGCAACGTTCTTGCTCGCTTGAGCTGAGAGGCCAGCGTGCCCATGGAGCAATTCATTCGATCGGCGATTTCCTGATAGCTCAATCCTTCAATGTCACGCAGGATCACTATCATTCTCATTCGCGGCTTAAGACTGAGGAGCGCCCGGTGAACTTCGGTCTGGAGTTCTTTTCCCAGGACTCGGTCTTCCAACCGGGTCGCCGGGACTTCCGAAGGCAAGTGTTCCACGCCGGTCATATGTAGGCTGAGCCGTTTTCGCTCCGACTTACAGTGATTCAGACAGTGATTGAGCGCGAGTCGATAAAACCACGTCGCGAAGCTCGACTGTCCCGCGAACAGCTTTAGTTTTTGATAGGCTCGTACGAAAACATCCTGCACGAGGTCTTCGGCAGCCTGGTGCTGTCCCGTCATACCGTAAGCCATGCGGTAGACCCGCGAGTAGAAGCGATCATAGAGCGCGGCGAACACGTCGACCTGGCCGGCGACCACAAGGCTCACCAGCTCTTCATCAGTCGAGGTTGCATCGGGGTCCGAACGCTCGCCCACTTTGTTACTCATTGATTTAGACAGCCGCTGTACCAAATATATTTCAAAAGTACTACAGACAGATCGATCTTTTGCCAGAAACTCGCTCAATCAGTTCTGGGACAATTGCGTTGCACCTCGTCATCGACCGCTTTTTTGACAGAAACTCTGATCGCCCGCTGTCTAAACATCAAGAAAAGAGCGGATGGGTCAATATGTGAGGTTCAGAGTACAAGCTTTAGCTTGCCTCTGACATCCCCGCGACCGAAGAGCAAGCTAAAGCTTGTACTCTGAACTGAAGAAGAGGTGTCAATGATTTCGATCACGATCACGCGACGAAGATTCACAATACTCACGGCCGTCGTGGCGATTCTTGTTGCCGCGAATTACACACCGCGAACGACGGCTAACCAATCGCCGCACGCTGTTGCGGAAGGCGCCCTCTATCGAGGCGATGCGCAGCGGACTGGCGCTTACAATCAACCGGCAATTCGCGAGAACCCGAAGCTCAGATGGAGCATCGCGATCCCCAGCATCGTGCACGAGTCACCCGTGTTTGCGGATGGCGTGCTCTACTTCGGCGGTGCGGACAGCAAGATCCACGCGTACGACGCAGTGACGGGCGCTCAGTTGTGGGCGTCGAAATCAAAGCCTTCCGGCAGCGTCTTCTCGCCGGTGGCCGTCGCCAATGGTGTCGTCTATGTCGGCATCGAGGGCAATCGGCTCTGGGCCCTTGATGCGAGCACGGGCGACCGGCTCTGGAAGTTCAAAGCCAAGGGAGTTGTCTGGACGGCTCCGTTGATCGTCAACGGCACTATCTATTTTGGAAACGCAGAAGGAACGTTTTACGCGCTCGATATCTCTTCTGTCGAACAGCGATGGAAAATAAATACGGGACGGCGATCCTTGTGGCCCGCCGCATACGATAACGGAACTATATTCCATGCCGCCGAGAACGTGCTCTATGCGCTTAACAGTGAAACCGGGCAAGAGAAGTGGAAGCTTGAGAAAGCAAGCGCGGAGTGGTGGAATGCGCCGGCAGTCAGTGAAGGCGTCGTCTTTGCCGGTTGCGGTGACGGAAGGTTCTACGCGATCGACAGCCTGACGGGCCTGGTCGTGTGGAGCGCGCGAGGAGACAGCGACGCGTGGTCCGGCGCTGCCGTAGCCGGCGGAAGGGTCTATGCTGGAAATAAGGACGAGTTCTTCTACGCGTTCGACGCCCGGACCGGTGCATTGTTGTGGCGATTCAAAGCGGAAGACGCGGCGCTCGCTGATCCTATAGTGTCTGATGGCGTTGTCTACTTCGGCGTGGGTAATCATGAGTTCCCTGCAAGAGAAGGCCCCCGGCATCTCTATGCTCTCGATGCGCAGACCGGGCAACAACTCTGGAGCTATGAGGCCGATGGCCGCTTGCTTGCGGGTGTTGCTGTGGGCGGAGGAGCGGTCTACTTCGGATCTTTTACCGGGACTCTCTACGCGATAGAGTAGCTCTTTATGTTTTACGGCTGAGATTGATGGCTATGCGAGAACCCACGATCAGACCTTCGACTCGTCGACTGCGCGCACCGGCACTGCGACATTTTGGGTATTCACAATTCGCGGCGGCTTTCGTTGCGGTCTTCGGGCTCCTTCTCACTTGTTGGCGCGCAGAGGCCCGACCGCAGGACGGCAAGAACTATTACCCCACGAGTCAGTGGCGAACATCGTTTCCTTCAGAACAAGGGCTCGACGCGAAAATCCTCAAGAAACTGGTCAAGCGCCTCCGCAAGAATAAAATCGCGGCAATCGACAGCCTTCTCGTCGTGCGTAACGGTTATCTCGTCGTCGATGAGTACTTCAACGGATCGAGGCCCGAGGATCTGCACACGCTCCAGTCGGATACCAAGAGCGTGACCTCTTTGCTGATCGGAATCGCTGCGCAGCAGGGAATGATCTCGAGCCTCGACCAACAGGTCCTCGATTTCTTCCCGGAGTATCGGCGGATCAGAAACGTAGACGATCTCAAATCCGCGATGACGCTGCGCGATCTGCTTACGATGCGTACCGGGCTCGATTGGGGCGAGGACCCGTACCAGGGGTCGCCGCTTTTTCAACTCAACAACTGCCGGTGTGACTGGTTGAAGTTCGTGCTCGACTGGCCGATGCGTGAAACGCCGGGAACGCGCTTCGAGTACAACAGCGGCGGAGTAATCCTGCTTGGAGGGGTGATCCGAAATGTCTCCGGCATGCCGACCGACTTTTTCGCCCAGCAGAAGCTCTTCGACCCCCTGGGCATCGCACAAGTGCGGTGGGCTTACGGCGAGCCTGACAATCTGCCTCACACCGGCGGCGGGCTCAACATGAAGGCACGCGACATGGCGAAGCTCGGCTACCTCGTGCTCAAAAAGGGTCTGTGGGAAGACAAACAAGTCGTGTCTCGCGAGTGGCTAGACGAATCGATGCAGCACCACGTGAGGCACCCGCGAACGTTCGGTTCGCATCCCGTTGACTACGGTTATCTGTGGTGGTTGCTTCCGCTCGACGGCTCAGGAACAGATCAAGGTGATCAGGCCGACATCTACACGGCCGCGGGGGCGCGCGATCAATGGATCTTCGTTATTCCAAGGTATGACATGGTTGTAGTCGTGACGGGCAACACGGTATCGACGTTCGCGCAGCCGGTGGACTTTCTTTACAACGACATTTTGAATGCGGTGAGGTGAGTAGTAGAACCGGGACTTCGCAGGCGTAATCACGCTGCGCTCTCATTAACACCTCACTTCAGTGAGGTGTTCAAGGGGTGCGCTCCCACCCACGACACCCAACTAAATTTGGGTGTTAATTCGAAGACATCTTTCCAGCCGATTCAACGGCCTTTGATTAACTGAAGGAGTCGCGCGGCGCGCGCCGAATCCATTGACTTGAGCTGCTCCTGCTGATCGAGTGACTCTCTGGTTCGCCCCATTATGAACAGGATCACTCCGAGGTTGTAACGTGCTTGCGGAAATCTCGGCTTGAGTTCGATTGCTTTCAGGTACGCGCGCACCGCCAGCTCATCCTGCTTCGTGGCGGTGTAAGCGTTCGCCAGAAGATAATCACCATCCGCGTCATCCGGGTTCTCGCTGATGTACTGAAGCAGACCGGCCACCGCCTTCTGGAACAGCGCAGGAGACTTGGACGATTGCTTCAAGCCCTCGTAGGCGCGGCCTAAATAATAATTCGTTTCGCCGTCTCCCGGCTTGAGCTCGAGCGCCCTGGTGCAGGTTGCGACTGCATCCTGATAACGGCCCAGATCGTTGTAAGCGCGGCACAGATTCGTGTGACTCGCAAAATCCGCGGGAGCGTACTTGACCGCCATTCTTCCGGCGTCCGCGGCCGCCTGATGCTGATCGGAAAGACTGTAATACCAGCACAGGTGGGTATACGCGCGCCCATTTTGTGGCTCAATCGTGAGAATTCTACTTGTAGCTGAGATCGCTTCGTCATACATGCCGAGCCGGGAGTAAGCAAATCCCAGCCCCTCGAGGGCCACCGCCGAGTTTCCCCCGGACGCGGCGATGGCGCGGTCGTATTGTGTGATCGCCGACCGATAATCCCTGCGTCTGGCAAAGTCGTACCCGCGTCTGAGGAACCCCTCGGCCGAGCCATCTGATTCACCACCCGCCGCGGGTTCAGTGCGAGATCCTCGCGATGTTTCAGGGGATGAACCACCGCGAGACCCGCCGCCTTCGGAATACGGCACCTCGAACGAAGCGCCGGTGACCGCGATCTTTGCTCCAGGGTTGATGACTCGCACCGGCCCGGTTGAAGCGCCGCCCGGCACTTTGACGGTGATCAGATCGTCTTGCCAGAAGACTATCTCGCCGGGCACGCCGTTGAATTCAACCGCTCCGGGGGCCGGATCGCTGGCGCTGTTGCTGATCCAGGATCCTGATTCAAAGCCCATGAAACCCGCGCCTCGAATCGTCACGGTTGTTCCGGGCACGCCAAAGCTCGGCAGTATCGCGGTGATGCGCGCGTTTCGCTGTTGAGCTTCGGCCGTGATCGCGGATGACAACAGAAGCAACAAAAGAATGAGTGTTCGCTGCATGCTTCACACCTGCTTCGAAGATGGAGTTGAACGCGATGATTATAATACGACGCCGCGCATCAAGCATCCTCAACCCTGGTCATCGAGAGCCTGACCAAAACCAAGCACGTGGCCGTCGCTGTCACGCACCGCGAATTCCCGCATTCGATACGATTCCTGTATCAGCGGGCCGTATGCGATATCCGCGCCCTTCGAACTGAGTTCCAAATGCAACGCGTCTGCGTCATTAACCCAGAAGAACGCGTCCCAGGTTCCTCCCTGTTTTTCGTTTGGGACAACGACCGCGGAATCGTCGACTCTGCGAAGCATGATCGCCAGCCCGTCGCGGCTGCAGATTGCAAACTGCAACGGAACACCCGCCGAGTATTCGCATCGAAAGCCGAGCACCTGATCGTAAAAGTTCATCGATCGTTCGACATCGGTGACCGGGAAGTACGGCGCGGCCCGTAGAAGCTTGGTTGATTGATTGGAAGACATTGGATACCTCCGGTAAGGTTGAGACCGGTCCTGGATTTGAGCGCTCCGCCTCTCGAAATCAACTCCAGGCCGTCGATCTTAGCACAGGGCGTTGCCGGCTTAGAATTGCTGCGCCCTCTGCGTCCTCCGCGGTTGAATCCGGATCTAACCGCAGAGGGCGCAGAGGACGCAGAGGATGCTCTGAAGAATATTTGAGAAGATAACGCGCTCGTGTCGATTTCGCCCCGGCTCATTCGACCTTATGATAGAGAGGGAGATTCAGCCGGTTGTTATCGATGCGAATCCCGCTCTAATTCGAAAACATAGGAGACATAACGATGCGTGTGATGGTGATTGTCAAAGCTACCGAAGAGTCAGAAACGGGCGTGATGCCAGGCCAGCAGCTTCTTACCGACATGACGAAGTTCAACGAAGAGCTGGTGAACGCCGGCATAATGCTCTCAGGCGACGGCCTGCATCCGAGTTCGAAAGGCAAACGCGTGCGGTTTGACGGAGACTCGCGGACCGTTATCGACGGGCCCTTTGCCGAAACGAAAGAACTGATCGCGGGTTTCTGGATGTGGAAAGTGAATTCGATGGAAGAAGCGATCGAGTGGGTCAAGCGTTGTCCGAACCCGATGAACACGCCGAGCGAGATTGAGATTCGCCCGGTGTTCGAGGCGGAAGACTTCGGCGAAGAATTCACGCCTGAGATGAGGGAAAAAGAAGAGCGCCTGCGCGCGCAGATCGAGAAACAAACGAAGTCGTGACGCTCAACAACTGTTTGTAGTCCGGCCTTCAGGCGGAAGTTTGTAAAACGGCTACCAACTTCCGCTGAAGCCGGTACTACCAAACGTCCTCGTCACTCTCATCTTCACGTTGGTTCCTTCCTCTCAACTCATTTGCCCGCCATCGTCAACACCAGCTATCATCGCCCACCTCGCTTGCTACAAATAGCAAATGAAGAATCTCAAATGGAAAATGGAAAATGAGACGCGAAGAGAATAACTCAAAGCGCAGAATGCGAACCGCTCTGCTCGCGCTGGCGCTCACTCTCATCACAACCACGTTCGCTGCGCCAATCTCGCCGAGCGCTCGCGCGGCTCGTCAATCACCGTCCGCCGCCCGGCTCATCCTGATAGTTGTGATGGATGGGCTGCGTCCGGATTCGATCAATAAAGAAGACACGCCGACTCTCTTTCGGCTGCGTCAGGAAGGCGTGAACTACGTCAACTCGCATTCGGTATTTCCGACGGTTACGCGAGTCAACGCCGCCGCGATCTCGACCGGACACTATCCCGGCGTCAACGGGTTAGTCAGCAACGCGATGTTCGTCCCCGAAGTGAATCCCAATCATCCGTTCAACACCAGCGACCATCGCCAGTTGCTAAAGATGCGAGACGTCACCGAAGGCCGATTGCTATTCATGCCCGGCATCGCCGAATACCTGAAAGCTCACGGCATTCGATTCGCGGCCGTCAGCTCCGGCTCGACCGGCAGCGCGTTGCTGTTGAATCATCGCGCTCCGGAAGGCGTCGGCGTAGTCGTCAACGGCAACTTCGATCCGGGCAAACGCGTCGCTTATCCCGATGATGTGAGCGCGACAATTCTCTCACGCTTTGGTCAGTCTCCGACCGAAGAGAACAGCGAAGGTGTCGATTGGGCGGACCGAGTGCTGCGCGAATATGTTTTGCCGGAACTCAAACCCGATGTCGTGATCGACTGGCAGACCGAGCCCGATGGCGCCCAGCATAGTCACGGCACGGGCTCACCTGAAGCTCGCGCGGCACTCGCGAATAACGACCGCAATCTCGCGCTCACGCTTTCGAAGCTTCGGGAACTTGGGCTCGATGACAAGACCGATGTGATCGTCGCTTCAGATCATGGCTTCAGCGTGCACGACTTCAAAGTAGACGCGACGCAGGCGCTGATCAAAGCGGGACTCAAGTCTTCCGCCGAATCGGACGATGTAGTGTTAGCCTCAAACGGGCAGTCGGTGCTGGTGCACGTCAAGAATCGAGACGCCGAGCGTATCAAAAAGATCGCGCGCTTCCTGCAATCTCAGGACTGGGTCGATGTCGTCTTTACCGAAAGACAAATGCCCGGCGCGCGAGTGCGTAAGCGCAAAGCAAAGGAAGAGCTTGGTTGGGTGTCAGGAACTTTCTCGCTCGAGTTGATCAACCAGATAAACTTTCACCGCGGTCCTGATCTCTTGTTCACCTTGCCCTGGAGTTCCGGCGCGAATGCGTTTGGTGTGGCGGGTAAGCACTACACTGAAGGTTCGGGCGGGACCGGCGCACTCACGGGAAACGCAAGCGGCCACGGAGGCCTGAGCCCGTGGCTCGTGCACAACACGCTGATCATGTGGGGTCCCGACTTCAAGCGCGGAGTCACGATTCGCTTGGCGGCGGCAAATGTAGATATCGCGCCGACGGTGTTGATCCTGAAGGGTGAAGCCGCGGGTGAGGGTCTTGGTGGACGAGTGCTGAAGGAAGCGTTTCGCAACGGACCCGACGAAGAGAAGATTCAAACCGAAACAAAGATATTGAAGACTACGGCAGCGGGCCGATATCGCGCGGCGATTCAGGTGACCGACGTCAGCGTGTATCGCTACGGCGGACACAGACCGTATCGCTACATTGACAAAGGATGGCGCATTCGATGAATTGCACGCACTGGAGTTGGCGCGTGAAACGGTCGCGATGTCACTTGCTGGAGCGAAGTGCGTAGAGCCCTTGCGAATCCCACCCACGGCAGTGGGTGGATCGTTCAAGTCCAGCCTACAAGGATCGCGCAATGGAACGCCGTTGGGAATCCCACCCACGGCAGTGGGTGGATCGTTCAAACCCCAGCCTACAAAGATAGCCGCAGTGACGCCATCGGCAAATCCCACCCACGGCAGTGGGTGGATGGTTCAAACCCAGCCTAAAAGGATCGCCGCAATGGAACGCCGTTGGGAATCCCACCCACGGCAGTGGGTGGATCGTTCAAACCCAGCCTACAAGGATCGCGCAATGGAACGCCGTTGGGAATCCCATTCACCGCAGTGGGTGGATCGTTCAAACCCAGCCTTCAGGGATCGCGCAATGGAACGCCGTTGGGAATCCCACCCACGGCAGTGGGTGGATGGTTCAAACCCAGCCTACAAAGATAGTTGCAGACAAAACTGGCAGTCTCGCTGGTGCTCGTGTAGGTTGAGTCTGAACAATCCACCCACTGCCGTGAGTGGGATTTGAGAGAACAAGATGCCGCCCACGAAGAGGAATGCGCCCGCCAGCCGAGCAAAGAAGAAGCCTGAATTCAGTAAGGCCCGCGTCAAATCAAACGCGTCGGCAATCACCAACACCAAGCCGATAGATCAAGTATCGCAACCTTCACTCGAACGTCAGGTCAAAGCCGTGCTCGCGTCACTGAAGCAACTCTCTGACAAGCGAGTCCTCGAAGACATGCCAAAACGGTACGGCGTCTACACTACCAAAGCCTTTGGCGTGTCGATGTCCAACATTCAAAAAGTAGCCCGTCCGCTCGGGCGAAATCACGAACTCGCGCTGGCGCTCTGGGAAACCGGCTGGTACGAAGCGCGGATGCTGACTTCGTTCGTAGACGACCCGGCGCTTGTGACATCTGGGCAGATGGACGAGTGGGTTCGAGACTTCGACAACTGGGGCATCTGTGACACGCTGTGCTTCAACCTGTTCGACCGCACGCCTCACGCGTGGCGCAAAGTAGTTCAGTGGAGCAAACAGGAAGCTGAGTTCGTCAAACGCGCGGGCTTTGCGTTATTGTGGTCGCTCACGGTGCATGACAAGGCCGCTTCGGACGAGCAGTTCCGCCAGGGCTTAGTGTTAATCCTTCGAGCCGCGAGCGACGACCGTCACTTCGTGAAGAAGTCAGTGAACATGGCTTTGAGAGCGATAGGAAAAAGAAACCAGGCCCTCAACGGAGCAGCGATTGTGATAGCGCGCCGGCTTGCGGAGTCACCCGAGGCATCAGCTCGATGGGTAGGCAAGGGCGCGCTTCGAGAACTCACGAGTGCTTCGGTAATCCACCGCCTCGCCTCACGGCTACGCGATGCGAATTGATGAAACGACGCAACAGCGCAACGCAGCGGAGACGCCCACGATCATTACGTGCAGGTTGATCGGGTACTACTCGCGTGCCAGTATAGACTTATGCCAGAAAACGATGCCTTTCTACGATTCTCACCACGAATCCTGGACCACCTAGGGCTGTCCGCCTACAACAGCGTTCAGAAGAGCGTAGCCGAAATCGTCGCTAATTCTTATGATGCCGACGCTACCGAAGTGCATGTCACCCTCCCAGACGCGATGGATGGAATGGCTGTCACCGAAATCAGAGACAACGGGTCAGGAATGTCCGGTCAGGACGTAATTGAAAAAATTCTCTTTATTGGCCGGAACAAACGTGAGGATGGGCAGAGGACGGCGAGTGAACGACTCGTAATCGGTAGCAAGGGGATCGGCAAGTTGGCGGGGTTTGGTATTGCATCACGCATTGAGCTGACTACCTGGAAGAACGGTGAGCAGTCCTCCGTAACTGTAGATCGAAGTGCTATCGAAGATATTCAGGCTTTGTCTGAGCATGTTCTAAAAGGTCCTCGTTGAACCCACTGAACTTGCCACAGGGACGCGGATAAGACTTTTCAAGCCTAATCCGGGAGTTAACCTGCCTGCGGCGGACGTTGTTAGGCGTTACTTGTACAAGCATCTTCCCAAGAGAGCTGACTTTCGGGTCTTTGTAAATGATGTCGAATGCACTCCTGAGGACATTCCTGGTGAGAAAACGGAATTTGATCAGAACATCCCCGGACTTGGCCGAGTTAGCGGTTTCTATATCGTGGCAAGCGCGCGTCAATCTTCCCCCGGCCTAGCGGTTAGAGTTCGTGGGCGAGTTGTCAAAGAGCCTACGCTATTTGGACTGGATACCCGTGCGCACGGGTTCTTTACAGCGGAGAGGGTAGTGGGCGAGGTGAATGCGGAGTTTTTGGATCCAGAGCTTGCGGTAGAGCAGGCACAGGATCTTATCAATACGACGCGAGATGGATTCCTAGAAGCCTCGCCGGCTGTAAAGAGATTCGACGAATGGGCTTTTGAGTTCTTGAAACGGATTATCCAAGGAATAGATGAGTCGGAAACAAGTCGACGTACCGATGCTCTCCTCAATCGACCGGCAATCAAGGAGCGTTTAGATCGGATGCCGGCGCATGTGCGAAGCACAGCAGCTAATGTCGTACGAGCTCTAACCGCGAAGCTTAAAAACGTGCCGGAAGATGAGGCAACAGAATTAATCGAGTGGGTGCTTCGTTATTATGAATCGAATATTCTTAGGGAATTGATGCGAGCGATACTAGCCGCAGACGTTGCAGAGGCAGAAAAGCTCGCCGAACTCGTCCAACAATGGGGATTGAAGCAAGTCAATAGCGTGGTAGATATCATCCGCACGCAGATAGAGATTATTGGAAAACTAGAAGAACTCATTGCCTCAGAGAGAGCAATGGAAATCGACTTACATAAGTTAATAGAAAGCAACCTATGGCTCGTTCGTGAAGGACTTGAGCTGTGGAGTTCTGACAAGCCCCTCAAAGTAGTGCTCGAAAGTCATTTAGATAAGCTCTATAAAGACAGAGAGGACATCAGACCGGATCTAATTTGTCGTTCAAGAAATAATGGACTTGAGGCGGTGGTCATTGAATTCAAGCGACCAAAAGTCATGGTCGTTATGGAACATGTGACGCAAGCACTTGAATATGAGGCGCTCCTCAAGAAGCATCGGCCAAACATTTCGTTCAAGACCTATGTTGTGGGGCGCCAATACGATCCAAGCGTATTGGCGGCAAGGGAAAAACTAGAACACGCGTCCCTCTTTCTGTGGTCCTTCCATGAAATCCTTCAGAACGCGCGAATGCGCTTCGAGAAGATTCTAGAGATTTTGGGCGCTTAGGTTCGCGGCAGAGACATCAACCGTGCTACGCGCCGCCATATGCGACACGAGAGATGCGAGCTACTCTCCTACCGTCGACAAGACTCGTTCTACCAGATCGGAGTGGTAATGAACACCGTCTCGCATTGCATTTTCGACCAATGGTCGCATAGCCGGGATGATCCCGAGTACCTTTGCGCGGGCAATCAAACCGAGAGGGCCAATCACGCTGAGCCCAAGCTCGGTCGCGATGCGGCGGCCCTTCACTTCGTCAATCGAAACGCGCGACACTCCCTGGTCAAGAGCCAGTTGTATGACGGCGGCTTCACCTTCATCAAGCGCAGCGACTCTTTCGGCGGAGGGAGCAGCGCTCAGGGGAACAACGATCAACCAAGCCGGTTCTATCGCTGGGTAACCGAGACTGGCGCCTTCGTCCAGTTCCTCTCGGACCTCACTCGGACAGATAAACTCGTACGGGAGTTGGCCCGGCACATCGAGCGCTTCCATCCGCACAAGCGCAATCAACGGGCCAGTATTGATCACGATGCGTTCAGCCATTGCGAGCGAAGTCCAATTCAACATCCGCATCTTCGGGCTGCAGATTGCTTACCGGGATGCCGATTCTGGTCAAGGACATCAGAAAATCAACACGCCCTTTGCCGGACAGCCGAGCTGCCTGGCCGGACGTCACTCTTCCCAACTCGTAGAGCTTTGCCGCCAGCAGGAACTTGGCTTCCTCCGAGAACTGCTCGGCGGACATCCCGAGGCTGAACAGTACGTCGTCTCCATATTCGATTGTCAGCTTCCGTTCCGTTTGCGTTCATTGTAACTCAGTCTCAATCGAGTCCCAATCAAAAGGAGCCCCGGCTGTCTTGATGCTTCCCGATGATGCTCCACAATCTTTCTTCCAAGCGCCTCTGCCTTATTCCGCGTTGGGCTAATAATTTTCCCGAAGGGGATGCGTCCTCCAGCCCAGGGTTGCTGTACTCGGCTACCCTGGGAAAGGCGCAGTGAGTTCCCCAACCCCAACGGGGTTGTGACCGAGCGCTACGTATACGAATAGCAATCAGATCGTCGCAGACCGTTGTCGTTTATTGATGGCCGTTTCATTTGGAGCACTGCCGCAACCCCGTTGGGGTTGGGCGGATCATCGCGCGAGTCCCAAGGTAGCTGAGTACAGGAACCTTGGGCTTTGGGCCGCAACCACTTCGCGGTTGAAGCCCTCCGTCAGGAGGGCGATGTTTATAGGTACCAGGTCGGGTGGTCAACTCACTCCGTCAGGAGTGAAATGTAGTTGACGGGAGCCGCCACATGGAACTCCTGACGGAGTTCGTGGTCCATGCGTTTCGAGTGCTATAAACATGGCACTCCTGTCGGAGTTCTGGGGCGCACAATTTGAATGTTCCCCCCTCCACTCAAAGGCCGCCGAACGTTGGTTGAGCGAGGTCCTACGCCTCTTTCTTCTCGCTGCTCGCTTCAGGTGCGACCGCAGTCTTCGGTCGCGCGTACTGATCCAATCCGAATCCCAAAGAGAGCGTCGCCAAAATAATCGCCGATGAGAAAAAATACGGCGATGACACTCCTATCGAATCAAAGCACCAGCCGAAAAACAACGGAGCAATAATGCGCGCGACGCCTCCGTATGTTTGCTGCATTCCCATATATAAGCCGCGTTCTCTCGGATCGATCACTCGTGACAACAACGCCGTCACGCACGGGAAAGTGAAAGCCGTCCCTAGCGGAATCAATGCTACGGCGAGTGCGAGCATCCACAGGTTTTGAGACAAGGGCATTCCGAGAACTCCGGCGGCTAACAGCACTAAGCCGAGACGTGAAAGCCTCGCTTCGCCGAGCCAATCAACCGCGCGGCCTAACAACAACACACGAGCGAACACTGATATTGACCCGATGTACATGAAGAAGTAACCAATCGTCTGTTCGGTGACTTGGAACCGTGCGTTCAGAAAAAGCGCCAGCACCGAGAAGCTCCCCTGAAACGCGCCGATCGATATCGCATAGATCAGAATCAGTCTCGATGAAGGCAGGCTCGAGTGAGAAATCACCCGCAGGATGGCCTGGCGCGAAGTCTGTCGTTTCTCACCTTCCTTGTGCTGGGCGTTGAGATCATGAGATTCCACAAGATAACGCGCGACAAAAATCATGTTCAGCAAGCACAGCGCGGCGGCGATGATTCCCGGCATCGCGCGGCCAGCCATCAGCGTACCGGGTCCGGGCAGCAGATCGCGCTTGCCCAACGCGATCGCGAATGAGCCGAGCACCGGTCCGAGCGCCACGCCGAGATTCGTTGTCGCCGAAAGCCACCCGAGCGCTCGCGCGCGGTCCTTCGGATCGGTCGAGTCGGCTACATAAGCCTGGATCACGCCAACCGTGCCGCCACCCGCGCCCTGCACCATGCGTGACAAGAACAAGACGATCAACGAGTGAGCAAAGCCAAAAATCAGATACGCGATTCCCGCCGCGCCGATCGCGATCAACAGCGTCGGCCGGCGGCCTACGCGATCGGAGAACCGGCCCCACATCGGCGCGCTGATCAGTTGAGCGATGGTGAACGAGGCTACGATGAATCCGGTGACGCTGCCGACTCCAATGTGCAATCCGAGCAAGTCTATGCCCGATCCGCCGAGTTCCTTTATGTAAAACGGCAGAAGCGGAATGATCATCAGCAAGCCGACCATGTCCACGAACGCCGTGGCCATCAGCGTGAAAAGCTTTGCGGGGATCTTCCGAACTTCTTTCCAAAGAACGTAGAGCAGTGCGATGCCGATCGCGACGAGCAACACTCGCACGACGGGCGATTGAAATGAGCGGGCGATGTCTTGCTGGAGAAGGATTAGCACGCTTGACGTTCGTTCTTAATCGTGGGAACGACGTTCATGAATCGAACCAGAAATGCAGGCACCGCCGGCGATTGGATGCAGCGGTATGTTGGTTTTCAGGATCATTCTCATTCGATTCCGCCCTGGGTTATTGAACTAATCTCGCACAACTAGCCCTCCGTCAGGAGGGCTATGTTTATAGATCCACCATAACACAGTCCCGCCCTCCGTTAGGAGGGCCATGTCTGGCTTCGTGATGCATACTCAAGTCGTCACGACATTGCCCTCCTGACGGAGGGCGTACTCTCAGCAACGGTCCTCTATAAACATTGCCCTCCTCACGGAGGGCAAGCGCATCACGTCAGCGGTACGCCAAGTTTCGGTGCCTGGAAAGGCCGCGGCTCATCCTAGTTACGAGCTCAGAGGAAAACAACCGAGTGCGCGCGCAAACGTTTCCTTATGCATAGATTCATTAAAAAGGTTGATGGCGCACCTCCTCAATTCCGTTTTGAAACATATTCCCCGGATGGATCGATTTGTTTAATGGCGGTTATTTTGCCGTTTTCTTCGACGAACTCGACGATCACATCCGCGAATTCCTGCACGCGAAACTTGAGCGCCTTGTATGCGATCAGCTTTTGCTCGGGCGCGCCGGAAGAAACGATCGCCAGGCCGCCGCCCGGTTTCACAATAACCTGAAACTTGCCGCCGCCCGGAGTCTCATAAGTGCCGGCCAGCTTCTGGGCAACCGCGGCGTCGATTGTTGCCGGGCGCCTGGTGAACGCAGCTTCGGCTTCGTCGAGCGACATCGTGGCTTTGTCTATGTCGCCTTGCGGGTTGGTCGAGAAATTCACCGACCACATTCCGTCCTGTTCATCGTCGGGCGTATCGAAACGATCGTAGTGGAAATGTTTCATCGGAAAACTGAACTTGTGAAATCCGAACTGAAGCTCTTTATCCTTCAACCCGATCTTCAAAATGCCGTAGGCCGGGTTCTCATATTCACCGACATAGTCTTCGAGCGCATGTGAGGGCTTCGTGTTAGCTACGCGGCCGTAGCCAGCTTTGCCGCGAGCTTCCGTGCCCGCTTTCTTGTTCTTTAATCGTATCGCGAGCAGCCTGTCGGTCCACGGAGTCTGATCCATCCCGAGCAGCCGCTCATACACGTTGTAGCTGATCGGATTGTACAGGGGCGAAGTGTGATCTCCGATCACGAACACGATCACGCCGATGTGCTCGGTGGGCATGTAAGAAATTTGAGAATGAAACCCCGGCAGGTCACCTCCGTGAAATGCGATGAACCGCCCTCGATACGAAGCCGTCCAACGGCCCATCCCGTAAGCGCGATTCAACACCTCCCACCACCCGCGCACTTCACCGGCGCTGTTTGGCAATGCGATCGCGGGCTCGAGCGTGGCTTGGAGCACACGCGGCGGCAGCACCTGCTTGCCGGCGTACTTGCCGTTGTTCATCAGAGCGATCAGCCAATGCGACATGTCTTCGATGTTTGAGATGATCGCGCCGGCCGCCGCCAGTCCGTCGGTGTCTTCGTAGTAAGGAATCTTATAGAGCTCCATCGAGTCGCGCTTCTCGGTGAACGGCACTCCATAGTCCGGCTGTTTGAGCATGTCCGCGATCGAATAAACGGTGCTGTTCATATCGAGAGGTTTGAGTATTTTTTCACGGACGTAGTCGGCCCATGGCGTTCCCGATTGCAACTGTATGCTGTAGCCGACTCCCGCGTACATCATGTTGTTGTAGAGGAACAACTGGCGCGGCGGTTCCTTTGGCTCGAGATACTTCAAGCGTTGGAAGAGTTCTTTCGCGTTGTAATCCGATTTGTACCAGATCGAATCGTGCCGGGTGATTCCGGTGCGGTGAGCCAGCATGTCTCGCAACGTGACGGTGTTGTTAAGCGCGTTGTCGTAGAACTCGATTGAAGGAACGGATTCGCGAATGGGCCGGTCCCAGGTGAGCTTTCCTTCTTCGACCAGAGTGCCGGCGGCCACGGCGGTGAAGAGTTTGGTGTTCGAGGCGATTGGAAACAATGTGTGAGATGTGATCGGCAGTTTCTTTTCGATGTCGCGATAACCGTAGCCTTTGGCGAAGACGAGTTTGTCGTCGATGATGATGCCGACGCCGATGCCCGGAGCGTTCCAGTCTTTGAGAGTCTTCTCCATGAACGCGTCAAATCCCTGGAGCCTTTGTGAAACGTCAACGCTCTTGCCGTCGGAGTTTTTATTCTGGGCGTGAACCGGTATCGAGAGCGTTAAGGCGAGTGCGACCAGACTGATCACAACCTTGTTCGAGAGCGTGAGTCTTTCCCGGGAGCGTTGAGAAGACATGATTTCCTCCAGAAATTCTTGAATATTAACGAGCGGTGAGGATGATAGTCGAAGGGCGAGCGAGTCGTCCAGAATGGCTGTCGATGTGGCGTTGTGGTGTCATACCATGTGCTAGCGTACGGGTGCGGATTCCAGTGCGTCCTCGCGGTCTTTTGCGGTTGATTCCCGATACACAGGGAAAACCGCCGAGGACGCCGAGAGCGCAGAGGGCCGCACATTTCCATCGTCTGAAAGAAAGAATTCATGATAACCGAACTGATTGAAGATGCTCTTACGTTCCGCGCTGCATTTTTTGACGAGCGCCACGAGACGGCGTTTCGACTCTTTAATGGTTTCACCGAAAGCAATCCCGACCTTGCAATCGACCTGTACGCGAGGACTCTCGTCATTCATAACTACGCCGAAAAACCGGAGCAGGGTTTGGCTTCGGTGCAGGCCGCTCGGCAATTCCTGCTTGAACGATTGCCGTGGATCAAGGCGATTGTTGTTAAAGCGCGCAATAGCCAGGACCCTCGAGAAAAACGCGGCCGACTTGATTATGGGGACGCACCGGATCGGAAGATTCTCGAGAACGGCGTCTGGTACTCAATCGATCCAATGCTCAATCGCGATTCGAGCTTTTATCTGGATACGCGCAACGTTCGGCTCTGGGCGAGCAACCGGCTAAAAGATAAGGCCGTGCTCAATACTTTTGCCTACACAGGCAGTCTGGGCATCGCGGCGCTCGCGGGCGGAGCTGCGCGCGTCGTTCATCTGGAATTGAATCGCAGGTTCTTGAATGTCGCGAAGACTTCTTACACGCTCAACGGGTTTCCAATCAACAAGAGCGATTTTCAGACGGGAGATTTCTGGCCGCGGGTCAATAGGTTCAAAGCCGCCGGCGAGCGCTTTGATTGTGTCTTTCTGGACCCGCCGATTTATTCCGCGACCACGCGGGGAGTTGTCGACCTAGCAAAGAGCTACACGCGACTGATCAACAAGGTTCGTCCCTTGATCAACAACGACGGATATCTTATAGCGATCAACAACGCGCTGTTCGTTTCGGGCGCGGCTTACTTGAAGGAGATCGAATCCCTGTGCGTCGATGGATACCTAACCATCGAAGAGATGATTCCTGTTCCGGCTGATTTTATCGGCAACCCCGAGGCGGAACACGCTACGCAGGTGAGCGATCCTTCGCCGTTCAATCACTCAACAAAGATCGTCGTATTGAAGGTCCGCCGCAAAGGCTGACTTCACTGCTTTGCCTTGGAAGGGTCGTCCGCGGGATTCACGTAGTTCAACACGAATGGCCCCATTCCGTGGACCTGAATTGTCACCGCTGTCCTGGCCATCGCGAAATGGCGCATCTCAGCAGGCAGCATCACGTAGCCCCCTGCAGACATATTCTGCATTCTGGTCTTGTCGAACTTGTCACCCATCCCGTAAGCGAGCGTTCCTGTGAGAACGGTAACGTGCTCATCGGTCGGGTGCCAGTGCGGCGCGACCTTATAACCCGCTGGAAACTTGAGCCTGATCGCGAACGGCCCGGGCTTTGTCGGATCGCCTGAGACGACGGCGAACTGCGCACCTTTTGAGAGACTGGGCGGTGGAGGACCCCACTTGACGGCGGCAGCCGGCACGGCGATGTGGGTCTTTGATTCCTGCGCAATGCCGAGAGTACCAACAGCAACGAGAGTAAGTGCAGCGATAATCAACTTCTTCATATCATTCCCCCAATGTTGTTTTGAGCTGGTTCCAAGGCTGTCGCATCCGCAGAGAATTAATTCTTCATTCGCGCGGCTTTTTCACCACGGTAATCTTCAGCTCTGACGGATATTGCTTCGAGTGATGAACCACGTTGTGCGCCACTACGCCTTTCGACTCGTCGTAGTTCTTCCCACCCGTGTTCATGTTGCGATCGAAGCGCGGGAAGTTGCTGCTCGATACCTCGAGCCGAATCCGATGACCCGCCTCGAAGTAATTACTAGTGGTCATCGGTTGCAGTGTGACTTTGTACACCTTGCCCGCTTCCATCCAAGCAACGGGCTTGTCATAGCCGTTTCGATATCTCACTCGCTGAATCGTTTCGTCCAGATTGTAAGCCCGGCCGTCCGGATAAACATCGATCAGCTTGACGGTGAAATCCGTGTCCTTTGCGTCGGACGAAACGTACAAAGTCACTTCTATGGGGCCGCTCACTTCCATTCCTTGCTTTAGAGGTTCGGTGCTGTAAACCAGAATGTCGGGGCGCGTTTCCATCTTTTGTTGATCGAACGCGCCGCCCTGCACTGCGTTACCGGTGCAACAAACGTTGCCGCCATAGGACGGCACGGGATTCATCGGGTCGTAATCGAATTTGTCCGGGCTGTCAGACGCTGGAGCTGAATCGCCGAGTACACCATCGCCGCCGGAAGTGTTGGCTCGTCCGCCGCTCGACAGGAAGAAACTCATTCGTTCGGCGCCTTGTGGAGGCCAGGTGTCCGACGATTGCCACTTGTTGATCCCCATCGTGAAGTAGCGCACTTTCGGCATCTTCTCGAGAACACCGTTCTTCTCGCCCTTGAGAAAGTAATCAAACCACGCATAGGTCATCTCATCGTAGTTCAGCCGCGCATCTCCCATGCTTCGCTCGCCGACGATCGTGTTCTCAGTCGCGCGTTTGTATGCACAGTGCAGCGTCGGCGCGATCACCGCGTATTGCTGATTTGCGATCTCGGGCCTTGCTGTTTTGCGGACGTGATTGAAGGCGGCCAGATTAGGCCCGACGGACACGTCGTACCAGGACATAAACCAGAATCCCGGCACGTTGATCTTCATGTCGTCGTGCCACAAGCCGCCCTTGTACCAGGCGGGATCATTGGGCGCGCGCTTGATCATCGCGCCTCCGGTGTCGACGGGCATTTCGTCGGCGAATATTCCGTGCGGTCGATCGACGGCCTTCATGATGTCCATCACAGGAAGATGTTGCAGCGCTTTGGACCAATCAACCGGCGGCAACTGCTGCGCGAGATCGAAAGACTTCGATGCGCGTATCAAATCTTCCTGCGAAGTGTTCGGCGGAAACATCGGGCGAACCTGATTCTGCTCGCCGGAGAGCCACGCGATGAACAGCATCTGAACGGCGCCGCCGCGATACCAGTTTCCCTGTTCGTAGTAGCCGCCGACTCGGCCGACGCCCGCGCCGAATCCCTGTGGGATAATCGCGGAAAGCGCGGGATTGCCAAGCGCCGCAACGGCCAGTTGCCATTCAGCGGTTGACGAACACCCGATCAAGCCGACTTTGCCGTTTGACCACTGCTGTTTTGAGATCCACGACAACTCATCGTCGCCGTCGCTCAGCGGCGGGCCGAGGATGTCGTAGTTGCCCTCGGAGAAGAAGTGCCCGCGTTCATTCATCTCGACGAAAGCGTATCCGCGTTTGACGGCTTCGAGTTCACTGGTCATATCGCGGGGCGCGCCGGTTCGCACGTCCCAGAAATTGAAGTTGTAAGGTGTGCGAACGAAGATCGTCGGATATTTCTTCGATGTGTCTTTTGGGCGATAGACGTCGGCCGCCATTCGTTTGCCGTCACGCATCGGGATCATGAGCTTGCGATCGACTACGGCAATGGATTGCAGTTCGGTTTCGATGGCGTTGCGCCGAGCGATCAGTTCCGCTGATGCGCCGCCGCGTTGACCTGGAACGCTTGGAATGCCGGCGAGTATCGATGCAATAATAATGATCAGAGTCGAGAGAATTGTTCTACGCATGTAAGCTCCTGTGAAAAACACAAATGCGTTCCTTGGAGTGAGAGCGATCCTCAGCGATACGTTCCCACTGGCTGAATCAGCTTTCTATCGCACGTCGCGAAGTTGACGCAAGCTGCGCCAATCAGGTTTGCGGATTCATTCTTCTCGTCGGACAGAGATCGACAGGCGATCTTACCTCATGAGCAATATTCCTTCGCCGGTGCTGAAGATCCCCGCGATGCAGCCAGTCATCAATGTTGCAAGCGTCGCCGCGACCAGCGCCCGCCAACCGAGCGCCGCAAGATCATCGCGACGCTTTGGCGCAAGCGCCGCCGTGCCCCCGACGAAGATCGCCACCGACGCCACGTGCGCGAATCCGCATAACGCGTAGCTCAGAATCACCACCGTTCGCCCGTTGGTGATCCCTCCACTCGAAATCGATTGAGCGAGATCGTTGTATGAAACAACTTCAGTTAGGATCACTCGCTCACCCAAAAGTTTCGCGGCGATCGGAATGTCACTCGATTGAACGCCGAGCAGGTAGGCGAACGGGCGAAACACCCAGCTCAGGATTCGCACAAGCGAGAGCGGTTCGGTCATTCCAAACCACGAGCTGCCAAACCCGAGCATTTTGTCTCCCAAAGCGACCAGGCCGAGTATCGCGATCAACAAAGCCGAGATTCCCGCCGCGAGTTTCAGTCCGTCCATCGAACCTTCGATGATCGCGCTCATCAGATTGCGCGGGCGCGTTGACTCGTCCTCCTCGGGAACTCCGAGCGCCGTTTCGGGTGTTTCGGTTTCGGGGACCAGCAGCTTGCATACGACGATTGCCGCGGGGATCGCGATAACCGACGCGGATAACAGGTGTCCGGCTATTTGCGGAAACACTCCTGTTAGAAATGCCACATAGATTCCGAGCGTGCTCGAAGCGACCGTGGCCATCCCGGTGGTCAGTACGGTCAGCAACTCGGATCGAGTCATCCTGTCGAGATAAGGCCTGATCACCAGCGCCGATTCGACGCCTACGAATATATTCGCCGCGCCGCAAAGCGATTCAGCGCCGCTCGTTCCCATCGTGCGATGAAAGACGCTCGCGAACAGCCGAACAACCCATTGCAGAACTCGGAGGTAATACAAGACCGCTGTGAACGCCGCGAAGAAGATCGCTACGGGGAGGACTTGAAACAGAAGGATGAACCCGACCGAGCCTGTTTCACCGGGACTGGCGGCGAGCGGCCCAAACAGAAACGCGGTGCCGGCCTTCGACGCATCAAGCAGCGCAAGCACCGCGTCATTGAGCACGAGAAAGATTCGATGTGTGCCGGGAAACTGAAAGATCAACAACCCTATCACGATCTGCAGCGAGACTCCCCACGCGATTGTCTTCCACGCGATCCTTTTTCGATCCGTCGAAAGCAACCACGCGACGCCTGCAAAGACCAGGAAGCCAAGCGCGGACACAAAGTGATAGATCATTCGGTTCGTCCTCGGTTCGTTGGAGCGAGGCCGTAAGATTACGAGATGAGGGGTCGAGAGGCAAACTCGGCGAGACCGAGAGGATCATGTTAGCTGATACTGGCGGTCAGTCATTCCCAGCTTATCCAATATATCGTTGAGCCATGAAATTTGATCGCGAAGTTTGTTTGCGTCTTCGGGCGTGTACGCAAGCGCGAGCAGGCTGCCGCAGATGTAGGTGATGTCTTCGGCCGAGACCCGTTCAGGGTTCATTTCAATGAGCCCGACCACATCAGTTTCATCTTGCATGCGCTTGGCCATTTCAGGTCGATCTGGAATAGCCCACATCTTCAACAGAATCAGATCGCGGAGACTAGCGACCCTAACCGGCAACTCCTCGATTACATCGTCGATCGCCTCAAGAACCGCGGTCCGCTTTCCTTGTAGATTGGCCGGCATAATATCGATCCGTGTCTCGCCAATCTGATAGATCATCACCGCGGCTGTCCCGCTCTGTTCGTGACCCTTGAGCAAGCCCTGCACTAACGGCAGGTCTTCCGGTAAGACCATGATATCCACGTCTTGCGTCTGGCGAGGAATGCTGTGATGAGCAAGAGCCAGGCCGCCCACTAAACAATACCGCACACCGCCTTCGTTGAAGCGGCGCAGCACGTCCTTGAGTACTTCGCGTTCCATGAATTTTCGCTTACCGAGGAACCCGTCTTCAGAGAGGATGACACAGGTTTCGAGTCCGTTATGACCGCGAATCAAATATTCTTCTTGTGAAGGAACGGTGCTCATCTGTCAGGGATCATACGCCGCTCGCTGATACGGGACAACGCGGGCATTTTAGATCACCGCCCTCGAAGCTTGCTCGTGTCCACGGTCACCGGCAGCGGGTTTCCGTCCTGGCGAAGCTTGTACAACACATCGCTCTCGATCGCTTTCTTCGCCGACTTGATGTCGATCTTGAAAGCGCGAGCAGCGTTGTGACACATGATCTTTTCTTTCACCGCCGGTGTCAGCCGAGGATACTTGTTCTTCTCTATCATCTCATCGGGAATCGTGAACGCCTGAAACGCCTGAATCGCCCAGTGCGGAGGTCCGAAGATCGGAGTGTCCGTTCCCCAGAAGATGTGATCCTCATCCAGCGCATCCAGCAGTCGTCCGACGAGTTGAGCGAATCTCTGCGGATCATTCACCATCAACTGCGCAAGCGCGCCAAGCTCGGCGTAAATGTTCTTGACCTTCGCCTTCTTCGCTTGCTCGGCCAGCTCCGCATCGTAGGGGAACGCGCTGTGGAACGCTATGAAATTGAGATCCGGAAAGTCCGCGGCCGCTCGGGTCATATCAAGCGGATGGCAATACTTCTCGATGAACGCGCCCGGAATTCCTTTGTGAACGCAGATGTTCTTCACGCCGTGCTTTCGCAGCACTTCATAAAGCGGATAAGTATTCTTCTCGTCGTCCATCAGCCAGCCGCGCGCGTCCATTCCCGGCGGATAAAGCTTCAAGCCGTCGATCTTCAAAGTCTCGCATTGATAGATCAGCGATTCGACGGCGGACTGTCCGTCAGGAGGATCGACACACCCGAGCACGCGGACTCGCGCGGGAGCCATCGATCGAATCAATGCGGCTTCGCGAGGTGGAAACAAATCGACTCCGTCGTAAGCGCCCTTCATCCCGAAACTGTTCAGGAAGGCGATGTCGGTTTCGCTCTTGAGAAACAGATCATCGAAGAACATCACTCGGCCCATATCGGCGATGGGCACGGGGCGTCCGGTGTAGTTCGCGCGAAATCCGGCCATGCCTTTGAGAAATGCTTCGCCGGCGGGGTTCATTTTGGCGACTCCGCCTGAACGCCACCACACGTGAGTTTGAACATCGATCAAGAGCGGCGGGTGAACGCCTGCGTCGCGATCGGCGATGCGCTCGATCGCGGTGAGATCGAGAAAATCATTTTTCGGTAACGCACGCGCATCACTGCCGCGCTTGAGCACGGTGAGTCCGGCCGCTCCGGCGGCGGTTAGCTTGAGCATCTTTCGACGCGATAAGAGCGTATCGGTTTCGGCATTCTTCGATCTCGACATTCATATCTCCTTCAGGATTTAGGTTGGCGGTTACTGCTTTCTCTCGGCCGCGCGTTTGAGCGGCTCGAGCCGCTTCCTCGTCGCTTCTGCCTCGGGATCGGGCGGCGGTGGATTCAACACGCGGGCCAGAAATTCCAATGCTTCCGACGTTCGAGGCCTTATCGTTCGGCCAACATGATCCGCGCCGCGCACAAGATGATACTCGTGTTGAATCTGATTGTCCCACAGTATGCGATGAAGGAACTCGGTTCCCTCGTGAATATTGAACGCGTCTTCATCGCCGACATCGATGTAAATCGACAGCCGCGACTTCTTTATTTTTTCGGCGCGAGCAACGACAATTGACGCCGGGTTGTTGGCTTCCCAATAAGCAGCGTCGAACGGCTTGCCGAAGATCGTCTGTATCAGTTCGTCGCTTCGATAAAACCGATTACGCGGCTTCACCTCTTTCCATTTCAGAGCAGGATCGATTCCGGGTTCGAGCGCGGCGACGGCTTCGAACCTGTCCGGATACTTGAAGGCGAGCCTCAGTCCGCCAAGCCCTCCCATCGAAATCCCAAACAGCAGCGTGCCTTTTCGTTCGCGGGTGATTTTGTAAGTTCGTCTCAAGTGTTCGAGGAACGGGCCGATGATGAACGACTCCCACTTCTCGGAGCCATCTTTGTAATCCATGTAAAACGAACGCGCGGCGCTGGGCGTTACGATGACCATCGGTGGAAGCGTTCCCGCTTTCCACAGATCGTCGATCACGGGCCCTAGCCTTTGAAGAAAGTTTCGATCGCCACCGCCGCCGTGAAGAAAGAGCAACATCGGCAGCGGCCCTTTTGCGGATTCGTATCCGTCAGGCAAGAGGACATTGAATTCAACCGGTCCCGGTACGAGTTTGGTCTCGATCTTCGACTCGATGATCTGGCTCGCTTGCGCGCTCTGGCCAAACGCTCCCGGGATGGCCAGCAGCAATACGCAGATCAAAGGGTTTCGCGGCATAGCGTTCCTCCCACGGGTCAGGATGACGTTCTGAGTACAAGCTTTAGCTTGCGTCTTGCTGATGCTCAGCCTGGGATGAGCAAGCTAAAGCTTGTACTCAGAGCTTCAAACCACTACTACTTCTCAGGCGACTTAACGACCTGACCGCCCTTCATAACAAAAGCCACGTTCATGAACTTCGAAAGATCCGAAAGCGAGTCTCCCTCGACCGCAATTATGTCGGCGAACTTTCCCGGCGCAATCGAGCCGACTCGATCCTCCCATCCGATATTGCGAGCCGCGTTGATCGTCGCCGATTGAATAGCCGCGACCGGCGTCATTCCGTACTTGACCATGTAAGGCAACTGCCGCGCGTTCTCGCCGTGCGGATAAACCGCCGCGTCTGTTCCGTAAGCGATCTTGACGCCGGCAATAACCGCTTTTCTGAAGCCCCCGCGTTGGGCATCGGTTGTCTCTTCGTTCTTACGGATGAACTCGTCGGGATAGCCCAGGCGTTTGTAGTTTTCGGCGATGTAATCTCCATTGTAGATGTCCGCGACCAGAAATGTGCCGCGCTCCTTCATCAAACGAATTCCTTCGTCGTCGATCAACGAACCGTGCTCGATCGATTGAACGCCCGCGCGCACCGCGTTCTTGATCCCTTCCGCGCCGTGAGCGTGCGCGGTCACCCGAGCGCCGTACTTGGCCGCTTCTTCGACCGCGGCGCGAATCTCTTCTTCGGTGAACTCGGACACTCCGGGTTTGGTGCCGCGAGTGAGCACCGCTCCGGTCGCGATGATCTTTATGAAGTCAGCGCCGCGATGAAGTATCTCGCGCACACGCTGGCGAACCTCGGCTGGCGAATTTGCGATGCCCGCTCGAAGGTCCGGCGGAAGCACAATGTCGGGACTCAAGCCGGTTATGTCTCCGCCGCCCGAGCTGACGGTGATGTAAGCGCCGGCCACTGCCATTCGAGGGCCGAGCACGGTGCCGACATTGATTGCGTCTCGCAGGGCGATGTCGACGAACGCGCGATAGGTTCCGACGTCGCGTACGGTCGTGAAACCCGCAAGCAAGGTCTTCTTCGCGTTACGCGCGCCGTTGAAAGCCATCTGAGCGGGCGATTGTTCGAGCGGCGCGCCTGGCCCGGATGATTGAGGGAGGTCGACAAGATGAGTATGGCAATCGATCAGCCCGGGCAGCACCGTGTACTTGGAAAGATCGATTACACGAGCGCCCGCGGGAATCTCCGTCGCGCGAGGCGAAGCGATCTTCTCGATCTTGCCGCCCCGCACGAAGATCACCTTGTCGTGGAGAACGTCTCCTCTTTCGACGTCGATCAATCGGCCCGCGCGAATGACGGTCAGTTCCTGTGCGGAAGCCGGGACGACAAGAAGAAGCATCAGGAAAATGCGAGTCACTGTACGGTGTGCCACAAAGGCGCCAAGGCACCAGGAAGCACGGAGATTCGCTTGCTGCATTGGAATTTCCATAAGCACTATGGCCTCTCGCTTCGTAAGCGCGCGTGTGAGTTTATCAGACAAGAAACTTGCCGCAAGCTGTGATCGACCGGTGACCGAAGTGATAACGTAACTCGCTTGGCGAGACGAATGAGTCGCGTAGTAGAATCAGCCTCTTCATCGAAGCTTCTTGAAATCCATAGGCACAAGGGATTAGCGAATGCATAAGACTCTCAGCCTGGTCGTTGTGTTGGTTTTGTGTGCGTTTGTTCAAACGCCGCGGCCTCAATCTGCAACCATCAAGCCTCGAGTGATCGTGGGCGCAATCGTTGTGGACGGAAGCGGGCGCAAGGCATTCAACGCCAATGTCCGCATTATTGGAAACCGAATCGCGAACGTCGGTGTCTTTCAACCGGGCCCGGGCGACGAGGTGATTCAGGCACGCGGCATGATCATCGCGCCGGGCTTTATTGATATTCATAATCACTCAGAGAACGCGCTCGACTCGGAACCCGGCGTCGCAAGCCAGGTGTCTCAGGGAATCACGACTTTGGCCGTTGGGCCCGACGGCGGATCGCCGTGGCCAATCGGCGAGTATCTTGCGAAAAGGGAAGCCCACCGTGCCGCGGTCAACGTGCTGACGTTCATCGGACACGCGACGCTTCGCCAGCAGGTGATGAAGAGCAATTACAATCGCGCGGCGACGCCCGCCGAGATCGCCGAGATGGCGAAGCTGGTCGAGCAGGGAATGCGGGAGGGCGCCGTGGGCCTATCCACCGGGCTCGAATACGACATAGGCCATCCGAGCACCACCGATGAAGTGATCGCGCTTGCGCGAGCGGCCGCGCGCTATCGCGGAATTTACATGAGTCACGTTCGCGACGAAGCCGATGACGTGATGACCGCGTTCAGAGAGGCGATCGCGATCGGCCGCGAAGCCGGCATCCCGGTTCAGATTTCTCACATCAAGCTTGGAACGGTTGGCGTGTGGGGTCAGTCGGAAAAAGCCGTCGAGTTGATCAACTCGGCGCGTCACACCGGTGTCGATATAACCGCGGATTGTTATCCATACGACGCGTGGTCATCGACGATTACGGTGCTGATTCCAAGCCGCCGCCACGATGATCCGACGGCCGTAAAGAGGGGACTCGACGATGTCGGCGGCGCAGAGAATGTGCTGGTGACGCACTGCCAGGCCCATCGCGAATATGAAGGCAAGACGCTCGGAGAGATTTCACGCGAGCGCCGCGTATCGGCTGTCGATGTGTATATTCAAATCGTGAAGGACGGCGGCGCCGGTGTCGTGTGCCGCTCGATGAAGGAAGCGGACATCAAGACGTTCTATCGCCAGCCGTGGGTGATGGTCGCAAGCGACGGGCAGGCAGGCGGGCGGCATCCTCGAGGCGCGGGGACATTTCCTCGCGTGTTGGGCCGTTTCGTCCGCGAGCAGCAATGGATCACGCTTGAAGAAGCCGTGCGTAAGATGACTTCCGCCCCGGCCACTCGACTTGGATTGTTTGACCGCGGGCTGATTCGCGAAGGGATGAAGGCGGATCTGGTCATCTTTGATGCGAAACGCGTGATTGACCGGTCTACTTTCAAAGAGCCGCTGCTCACGTCGGAAGGAATTTCACTCGTGTTTGTGAACGGCGAATCGGTTTGGCAGGACGGCAAAACGACGGGGAACTTGCCTGGCGAGGTAATCCGAAAGTCGCGGTAAGACGCTTCTCGCTCCGCCGAGATGAGAGAGACTGCTAATGCATGGAGGATTTCGCATGAAGAAGCTTAGCCTCATTTTGATTTTGGTCGCTGCGTTCGCAACTGGCTCCGCTTCGACGCGTTCGCAAAATAACGAACTGAATCGATGGCAGCAGCGAGCGCGAAACGTCACGATTACCCGCGACGATTGGGGCATCGCTCATGTTATGGGCAGGACCGACGCAGACGCCGTGTTCGGCATGATCTACGCCCAGGCCGAAGACGATTTCAATCGCGTTGAGACGAACTACCTCAACTCGATGGGCCGGCTGGCTGAGGCCGAAGGCGAGCCGGCCGTTTGGCGCGATCTTCGAATGAAACTCTTCATCGATCCCGACGACCTGAAGAAGCAATTTGAATCGTGCCCGTCCTGGTTAAAGGATCTGATGAACGCGTGGGCCAACGGTCTCAACTTTTATTTGTTCAGGCATCCGCAAGTAAAACCGCGTGTCATCAGACACTTTGAACCGTGGATGGCGCTCAGCTTTACCGAAGGCAGCATTGGGGGCGACATCGAGACGATCGGCCTTGAAGGGCTACAAGCCTTCTACGAAAAGGGACAGGCAGCAGTCGTTTCCAAGGTCGACCAGGACACGCTCGCGGAACCAACCGGATCCAACGGCATCGCTATCTCACCTTCGAACACCCGCGACCGGCACGCGCTGTTGTTGATCAATCCGCACACGTCGTTCTTTTTCCGGTCTGAGCTTCAGATGACCAGCGATGAAGGGTTGAATGCTTATGGCGCGGCGACGTGGGGGCAGTTCTTTATCTATCAGGGATTCAACGAGCATGCGGGCTGGATGCATACGTCGAGCGCGGTTGACGCCATCGACTCGTATCTCGAGACGATCGTGAAGAAGGGAGATCGATTCTATTACAAGTACGGCAATGAAGAACGTCCGATGCTGACATCCGCCATCAAAGTGCCATACAGAGCCGCGAACGGAATGGCCGAGAAAACATTCACCGTGTATCGCACTCATCACGGCCCGATCATCTCAGCAACGAAGGACAACAAGTGGGTGGCTATTCGCATGATGCAGGATCCAGTGAAGGCCTTGACTCAGTCCTACACCCGGACAAAAGCAAAGAACTACGAGGAGTTCAAACGAACGATGGAGCTGCATACGAATTCGTCGAACAACACGATCTTTGCGGATTCAAGCGGGAACATAGCCTACTTTCATGGCAACTTTATTCCGCGGCGGAATCCAAAAGTCGATTGGACGAAGCCCGTCGACGGAAGCGATCCGGAAACCGAGTGGCGGGGGCTGCTGTCGGTTGATGAGTCGCCGTTGTTGCTGAATCCCGCAAGCGGCTGGCTCTATAACAGCAACAACTATCCGTGGTCGGCGGCGGGTCCCAGCAGCCCGAAGAAATCGGATTATCCGGTTTATGTCGATTCCGGCGTCGAGTCCGCTCGCGGATTGCACGCGATTCGAGTACTCGAAAACAAGAAGGACTTCACGGTTGATTCGCTGATCGCTGCCGCTTACGACAGCTATTTGCCCTGGTTTGAAAAGACTATTCCTAAATTGATCAACGCGTGGGATCGCTTACCGTCGTCTGATCCCTCAAAAGCAAAACTGTCCGGCCAGATTACGATGTTGCGTGCGTGGGATTTGAGGTGGTCGGTGGATTCAATTCCAACTTCGCTGGCCGTTTTTTGGGGAGAAGACATACAGCGCAAAGTGGCCGGTGATGCGCGGCGGGCGGGCATGTCGGCTCCGGATTACATCGCAAGCAAGGCTTCGGCTGAACAGCTTCTGCAGTCGCTCGCGTCTGCGTCCGACAAACTGGCGGCGGACTTCGGAACGTGGAAGACGCCATGGGGCGAGATCAATCGCTTTCAGCGGCTCACCGACGACATCGTACATCCGTTCACCGATGCCGGCCCGAGCATTCCCGTGGGATTCACGTCCGGGAACTGGGGATCATTAGCCTCGTTCGGTGCGCGTCCTTACAAAGGCTCAAAGAAGATCTACGGAACCAGCGGCAACAGCTTTGTGGCGGTTGTTGAGTTCGGCAAAACAGTGCGCGCACGGGCGGTCACCGCCGGCGGGGAGAGTGGAAATCCGAAGTCACGGCACTTCAACGATCAGGCAAAACGATACAGCACCGGCGACTTGAGGGAAGTGTATTTCTACCCGGCTCAACTCAAGGGTCACACCGAGCGGAGGTATCACCCGGGAAGCTAAGGCGCAGAACATGAGTACCGTGTGAGTTGATCGAGAGCTGTCGAAGGAGGGGCGCCCGCGGAGGGGCGCCCTTACAACGTGCGGTTTACTTTCCGTTGATTCTCGATAGCGTGGGCGCGAGCCGTCCCGCATCGTGACAACTCATGCAAGTCAGACTCGTGCTTGCCGCGGCCTCCGGATTCGCTTTCCACTTTTTGGCCATCGGCTCGTAAGGCGTTCCCGCGAGCACCGTCAGCATCTTGTCGATATACTGAGCGGTCTCTTCCTTGCGGCCGGTGCGCTGGGCGGCTTGCGTCAAACCGGAAAGCACTTCGCCTCGAAGATGCACCGGGAACTTGTCGAGCATCCCGCCCTGCTGTTTGTAAAGCGCCGAATAAGAATCGTAGGCCGTCGACCATGCCGCGGCTCGATACTCCTTCGGCAAACGATCGGCAAAGATCACGAAGCTGCCGCCGGTGATCGCCGCCACGCCGTCGTTGCCGCCGTTCAACTTTGCTGCTTCGGCGAAACTATCAAGCGCCAGTCGATAGTATTTCTTAAAGTCATCAGCCCGTTTGTCTTCATAAGAGCGCACCGCGCGATAAATTGCCGCGCCGCCCTTCCACGCAAGCAGGTTAGCCCTCTGAGCGGGACGCTGGGTGAGAAGCAAATCGATGTTTTTTTCGCCTCTTGCAAAGCGATCCATATCGTCGCTGATGAAACCGGCGAAGATATCTTCTCTAAGAAGCGTGTGTACCGTGAGCCGATTGTCCGAGAGCGGCGGCTCAGTCTGCGGCGTCCGAGCAGCAGCGGCCGTGACCAGCACAAAAGCGATAACCAGCAATTTCTTGATCGAGTTCAAAGCGTTCCACCTCCAGAATGAGTTACAGAGTGTCGTCGAGTCTACCAGCGCGGAGGCTCGTGAAGCAACGAGCCCCCATCGCCATCTCCTGTTTGAGAACGCTCTAGACTTGAATAGTGTTCCCGATGAATGGGCCGGCTAGCATCCGTCGCAGAATGCGCCTTTGACCGAATAGAGGATTATGGCAGCCGCGACTATGATCGCGACCGTAATCGCGATCTTTGCTCCGGTCGAGAGGTTGTTTCCCTGGACCTGCACGACATCAGGATAGGGCACCGTTGTGGCCGCGGCTGTAGTCACATCGCCAATAACGAAAGACCTGTCGCCGATCTCTCTTATATAGCCGGTCAATGTTGTTTTGTCTTTGAGCTTGACGGTGATTCGCGTCGCGTCACCCGTCCCGAGTTCCAGAAGGGACGCTTTGATCTTCTGGGTGTATCGCGATTCTCTCTCAGGCGGCGAACTCGCGACTGCGGTCTGACAAAAAAGCGCGCAAGCAAGCAGGCAGGCAATGATCGTGGGAGAGGTTCGGGTCATGGTTCCTCCGAAGAGATGAGTGGTTGGATCCAAGCGTCTTTTCAAGTCTATCACACCAGTGCAGGTCGCCGAAGAATCACCGGCGCAACAACGCGAATGCTTGACCGGCCCCTGTCTTTAGCTGAATCTATCAACTATCAATGAGCACGATACGGAACCGGCCACGTCTCGACTTGCCAAAGGACGAATTGAAGGAGAAACCTCGCGTATCGAGGCGCGATTTGATGCGGCTCCTTTCTTACGCCAGGCCGTATCGCGTCAGACTTGCAATAGCATTGCTCGCCTTGCTGATAGCCGGCGTCCTCGGACTCGCGTTCCCTCAAGTCGTGCGAATGCTGATCGACGCCGCGTTTGTCGAGCGCGATTCAGCAAAGCTCAACCGGCTCGCGCTGCTGTTGGTCGGGGTGTTTGCCGCACAAGCCGGGTTCAGCTTCCTGAGGACATATCTGCTCTCATATGCCGGCGAGCGAATCGTCGCCGATGTTCGAACTCAGGTTTACAACCACCTCACGCGGCTTCCAGTAGCATTCTTCGCGGACCGCCGGGTAGGAGAGCTGACTTCGCGATTGGCATCCGATGTGAGCGTGGTCCAAACCGTTACGACCGGCAGCATCACGGAGCTCTTGCGATTGAGCATTCTGTTGATCGGCGGAGTCACGATCATCTTTATCACCAACACACGATTGTCGCTTTTGATGCTTGCGATTGTTCCGGTCGTGATTGTTGGTGCGCAGTTCTACGGGCGCTACGTTCGCCGCTTGAGCACCAGGGTTCAGGACCGGCTCGCCGAAGCGAACTCGGTTCTTGAAGAGACCCTCTCGGCGATTCGCATAGTTCAATCGTTCGTCCGCGAAGAATACGAGCGCGCGCGTTATCGCGATCGAATTCAGGATTCGCTGAAGCTCGCTGTTCGACGCGCGGTCGCAAGCGGCGGCTTTATCGCATTCATCATCCTCGTGGTCTACAGCGGCATCGCCGTCGTGCTCTGGTTTGGAAGCCGAATGGTGATCGCAGGCCAGATGTCCGCGGGAGATTTGATTGCGTTTGTGTTGTACACCTTTTTTGTTGGCGGCGCGGTCGGTGGAATGAGTGAGCTGTACGGCCAGTTCAACCAGGCGATAGGCGCAACGCGGCGGGTGTTCGAGTTGCTCGATACCGAACCAGAGATCAGAGACCCGGAGAATCCCGCGACGCTTGAAAACGTGCAAGGGCACGTTCAGTTGATAGACGTGCATTTCACTTACCCGGATGAGCGCGCGCTCCCGGTGTTGAAGGGCGTGACCATCGAAGCAAAGCCTGGCGAAATCATCGCGCTTGTTGGTCCGAGCGGGGCAGGGAAGTCGACGCTGGTTGCTTTGATCCCGAGATTCTACGATGTGACTTTGGGCGCGATCCTGGTTGACGGTCACGACATCAGATCGTTGCGGATCGCGGACTTGAGAGGCGCGATTGGAATGGTTCCGCAGGAGACAACGCTGTTCGGTGGGCCGGTTCGCGAGAATATCGCTTACGGGAGACTCGGCGCTAGCGAAGCGGAGATCGAGGCCGTCGCACGAGCAGCGCACGCTCACGAGTTCATAGTCGACTTCCCTGATGGGTATGAGACCGTTGTCGGAGAACGGGGCGTCAAGCTGTCGGGTGGTCAACGCCAGCGCATTGCGATCGCGCGCGCGCTGCTGAAGGATCCCGCGATACTGATACTCGATGAAGCGACGAGTTCTCTTGATTCCGAATCAGAGCAGTTGGTGCAAGATGCTCTCGAAACATTAATGAGAGGGCGAACGACCTTCGTGATCGCCCATCGTTTGTCGACCGTTCGCCGGGCCGATCGAATCATCGTGCTCGACGAAGGAAGAATTGTTGAAGACGGAACGCATGAAGAGTTGCTCGGCGGCGGCGGATTGTACAAGCGACTGCATGACATTCAATTCCGCGACAGCCCACTGAGCCTCAAGGCAGGCGTTGAGCTCGAGACGTGAAACTTAGCCCAGGCCTGCAAGGCTGCCTCCCGCCGGTTTTTTTTTTGACGCCTCGCGAAACGCCGCCGCCACCGCCGGAGAAGCAACGTAAGCTCCGAACAGCAATTTCCTGACCGGTGAATCACCGGCTAGTTTGTTCCGAAACTCATCGAGCTTGACGCTCTTTCTGACTTGCTGGAGAGTTTCGCCTCGCGCGACCGCCGCCTCAGTCTGTTGTGTAATCGAAGTAAACATATCAACGAGCGTCTTGATGTAAGAATCATCGCGCATGACCGGGCCGTGTCCGGGAACAATTGTGGCGGCGTTTAGCGCAAGAAGTTTTGTAAGCGTTGCGGGCCACTCCCTTATGTGTGACTGAGGATCTCCAACCAGGGGCACGGGCCAGACTACAAGATCGCCGGTGACCACGATGCGCTCGTTTGGAAGATGAACCACGATGTCGCCCGCCGTATGGCCGCTTCCGAGATGGATGATATCGATGACGCGGTTCCCGCTATGAAGTCTGAGCGTGCTTTCGAGGGTGATCGTCGGCAGAATGGTTTGGGCCGATGCGCCTTCGCTCAAGACAAATCCGGCAAGGGAAATGTCGCTTGTATAGCTTGCGCGTTCCTCGGCGGTCAGATCGCTGCCGGTCAGGCTCTTATTCTTCGCGAGCGAGTCTTTCATGGCTTCAAGAAACTGGGGAGCTTGTTCCAGGAACTGCTTGCGATTGATCGCGCCCTGATTCGGCAGGTATTCGCGCGTCGCGGTGTGCGCGATGAACTCTACGCCGGAAAAGTTGTCGCGGTAGACCTGGTTTCCACGGATGTGATCGTCGTGCCAGTGAGTATTGATGACGTACTTGACCGGTTTGTTTGTGATCTTGCGCAGCGCGCCCACTACTTCTTTGGTGATCGAAGGCGCGCCGTTTGAATCGACCACAACGACGTGATCGTCATTGATGATGAAAACATTGTTGGCGTCGACCATGAAACCCGGCAGGTCTTTGCGAACTACCGCGTAGACGCCTTCGGCGAGTTTTTGGACTTCGAAGTTACTGGCGGGAGGCTGCGGTTCCAGGGCTGATGAAATACCCTGGACAATCACAACGAGGACAAGCACCAATGCGAGAAAGCTTCTGTTCAACATAGAGACCTTTCCGTAGAACTGGTTTCATTGCCTGGCGCCGCCTCGCATCTTCAGGTTTTCTTTTGAATCACTCGAAATCGCTACTCCAACAACCAACGGCCCTCATAGATAATTTCCGCTGCCGCGGTCAACACGACATGATCGTCGGATTGCCAGTCGACTTGCAATATTCCGCCTTCGGTGTGAACCCTTACGCTGGGTTCAGTCAGGTTATTCACGGCCGCCGCAACCGCCGAAGCGCACGAGCCGGTTCCCGATGACAGGGTATGCCCCGCGCCTCGCTCCCAGATTCGAATCTCAATCTCGTCACGCGAGATCACCCGAACGAACTCGACGTTTGCGCGATCGGGGAAGACAGGATGGTGTTCGAGAAGCGGGCCGATCTTCGCGAGATTCACCTCGTCGAGATCCGATACGAAGATGATGCATTGTGGATTTCCCATCGATAAGCAGGTGACTTCCAACACGTCTCCGCCGATTCGCAGCGGATAATGCATGACGCGATCAATTGGCGCGATCGACATCGGTACCGCCTTACTCGAGAAATCCGGCTGTCCCATATCGAAAGCGAACTCGAATCGCGAGCCGTCGCGCGAAACGAGGTGTCCACGCTTTACGCCCGCGACGGTTGCGATGGAAATCTCGGATTCGTTCCAAAGACCGTGGTGATATAGATACGCCGCGACACAGCGCGTGCCGTTTCCCGAAACTCCAGCTTCGCTTCCGTCGGCGTTAAAGATGCGCGACGCGAAATCCGCTTCGGGTCGATCATCCGGCGCGACAAAGACAATGCCGTCTGCGCCTGCGCCATAGTTTCGCTCGCACATTTGCCGGGCGAGCCGGGAGGCGTCCGGGAGCGACGCGACATCGCTCGTCTGAATGATCAGAAAGTCATTGCCCATTCCCTGGGCTTTTGTGAATTTGAGGTCCGTCACGGCGTCTCACCACATCCGAAGGCGCAGGCCGATCGCTTGAGATTTTCGATAATTGTCACGCTTGACCGGCCCCAGCGTCGCGTGGTACTTTGCGGCTTCCCCGGCAGTCCATGGTAGATGATTGAAAGGAGCGTAACACTTGGCAAGCCTACAAGCTCGAAGCCCGTTACGCAGTGCCCACCCGCTGTTGTTTGTTAATAAGGCCGTATCTCTCACTGCCTTCCTCGTGCTGCTCGGCGCCGGATGGATAGCGCTCAGCTATCTGAAAAGCGACGTCGTTGACCGCTGGCAAAGCGGCGGCGCGCGAAGCGCCGCGGCCAGTGCCGCTGTACCGGCCGAACAGGCGAGTTCGGACAGCAAAGTGGCGCCGCCGGCTCGTCTGGTCTACTCGTGCGTAGACGACCGGGACTTCTATCACGCCTCGACTCACATTCCCTCACGTTGCTCGCGTACCGCGCTCAGTGAAGAAGCAGCTTTAGGCCGAGGGCTGAAACGCTGCAAAAAATGCTTCCCTGATTGACAGCCGGCAGTCCACCATCAACTGAACGGTCCATCGTCGCCGGTCGTCGGTCTGCTAAAACGGAGGCATCTGTGCCTCTTCAAAATTCGAGAAAGACCGAAGCTCGCGAAAGCGCGCGTTGATCTCGTCATAGTTCAGCCGTCGCATCCGTTCGCAGCCAAACTCTTCCACGTTGAACGAAGCCATCACCGAGCCGTAGATGATCGCTCGCCTGAACGCAGCTTCATCCGAGGCATTGGTCGCCGCCAGGTATCCCATGAACCCGCCCGCGAAGCTGTCGCCCGCTCCCGTGGGATCAAAGACTTCTTCGAGTGGATAGGCAGGAGTCGCGAAGTATGAGTGTTCGGTGAACATCGTCACGCCGTACTCGCCTCGCTTGATCACCAGCCTGTTTGGTCCCATCGACAGAATCTTTCTAGCGGCGCGGACAAGGTTTGCTTCCCTGGCGATCGCCCGCGCCTCGGCATCGTTTATGACAAGCAGGTCAATTCGCCGGAGCATCTCGCTGAGATCATCGGGCGTGTTATCGATCCAGTAGTTCATCGTGTCCGCGGCGACCAGTTTCGCGCCGACCTGTTCGCGCACTTCCACCTGGAGCTGCGGCTGAATGTTACCGAGAAACAGGTAAGGAGTCTCGCGCGCTTTGTCCGAAAGCTTTGGCTTGAAGTCCGCAAAGACGTTCAACTGCGTGTCTCGCGTTTTTGCGACGTTGAGGTCAAAGCCGTATTCGCCGCTCCAGAAGAAGCTGCGGCCGGGCACGCGTTCGAGATCCGAGATGTCCACCTTGCGATCCAGGAAGACTGCGTCCTGATCGGGACCGAAATCCTCGCCGACGACTGCCACGACTCGGACATCCGTAAAAAAAGAAGCGGCGACGCTGAAGTACGTCGCCGACCCGCCGAGTATTCGCTCTCGCTCTCCGAATGGCGTCTTGACGGAATCAAACGCCACCGAGCCCACAACTAGAATTGACATCTATAAGTTCACCTTTGGTTTTATTGAAACGTGACAAGCGAAAGAGGGGCAAGTTGTCTCCCCGTCCCCGCGTCGCCCCCTCGCCGCGTCATTTCTGCTTCGGTTCCGCTTTTAGCTCGTCGAGCCGTTCATGCGCTCGCTTTGCAAACTCGCTTTCGGGGTATGCCTTCAACAGTCCGTTGTAGTATTCGACAGCCTTGTCATTTTTTTTGAGCTTCAGGCTGGCTTCTCCCATGAGAAACACGACCTCATCCATTCGCGAGAAATCCGGATAACTGTCCATTATTTCCTGGAGGCGATCCCGAGCGCCTTCGTAGGCTTTGCGCTTGGTCAGATACCACCGCGCGACATCCAGGTTGTGCCTGGCGGCGATCTCCTTTGTCGCATCGCGCGGCGCTTCGATTGGCTTACCGGGACCCTGTGCGAATACCGACGGCTGCGAGATTATCGAGGCCGCAAAAGCTACCAGGAACATTCTGGCAAAGAACTTCATGCCGTGCATTGCTGATACCTCTCGTTCAACTGATGTACTTTCCGATGATCGCTTTCAAGCGTTGTTTTGTTTCGGTAGTAATTTTATCTGGCGGCGTAATGATAGCATGTCGAAGCGCGTGCTCGCATTTACACGTTCGCGTCTTTCCAGCCAGACCGCCGATGGCGGTTGCGATCAGCTTCTGAGCGTTCGCGGCATTGCTATTCAGATACTGGATCACCATCTCGATGGTCACCGAGTCGTGATCCGGATGCCAACAGTCATAATCAGTCACCAGAGCCATCGTCGCGTAACAAATCTCCGCTTCGCGAGCGAGCTTTGCTTCCTGAAGGTTCGTCATCCCGATGACTGACATTCCCCACGAGCGATAAACCTCCGACTCGGCTTTGGTCGAGAACGCCGGCCCTTCCATGCAGATGTAGGCGCCGCCGCGATGGATATCGACTCCCTTGAGTTCGGCTCTGCCAGCTTGTTCCAGGGTATCGGCGAGATCCGCACAGACCGGATCGGCGAAGGTCACGTGAGCCGCGATGCCGCCGCCAAAGAATGTTGAAGCTCGATGCCGGGTGCGATCGAAGAACTGATCCGGAAACACAATGTCCATCGGCTTGAGTTCCTCGCGAAGCGAGCCGACCGCGCTTGCCGAGATGATTCGCTCGACGCCCAGCATCTTCATCGCGTAGATGTTCGCGCGAAACGGGATCTCAGTCGGCAGAAGCTTATGTCCTCTAGCATGCCGCGGAAGAAACGCAACTCTCTCATCGGCGAGCGTGCCGATAAAGAACGCGTCCGAAGGCTCGCCAAACGGAGTCGAAAGGGTGACCTCTTCGACATCGGTCAGACCCGCCATTTGATACAGCCCGCTTCCGCCGATGACTCCGATCTTTGCAGTTGGCACTCGCTCTCCTTTGAACACAGAGATGCGTGGTAAACAGTGTTTTCCATGTCTACCACGCATTCTCGGTGAGTGAGATTCAGTTTTGCTCGCGGGGCGCCGGCGTTGCGCTTGATGTTTGAGGCTGCGCGGCTACCTTAGGGGTCGCGTCGAAGGTCTCGGGCACAACCACGTCTGTGTGCTCGGTGATCTCGTTGATGCGAGCTTCAATCTTTTCCTGCTTGAGCTTGTCGATAATCTTCTGTTTGACCTTCTGATCGGCAGAAGGCTCCGCGGCGGCGCGGCGCTCTTCGACTTTGATGATATGAAAGCCAAACTCCGTCTCGACCAGTCCGCTTACCTCGCCCGGTTTCAACGAGAATGCGGCCGCGTCGAATTCAGGAACCATCTGGCCGCGCCCGAAGAAATCGTACTCGCCGCCCTTGTCCTTTGATCCGGCATCGTCAGAATTCTCTTTCGCGAGCTTTGCGAAATCCTCGCCCTTATGCACGCGATCGAGCAACGCCTGAGCCTTAACCCGCGCCTCTTCTTTGGTCAGAGTCTTGGGTTTTTCAGCGGGCTTTTTGGCGTCTTTTTTATCTTTTGCGTCCTTTGCATCGCCGGGTTCCTGTTGATCCTCGGCGTCGGGTTTCGGCTGCGTGCTTACGAGGATGTGCCGCACGCGGACTTCATCAAAGTCGCTCGGGTGGTCTTTGTAATAAGCCGCGACGTCGTCATCGGTGACCAGCTTGTCGGCATTCTTTTGAAGGTCGCTGAGGTACGCCCCGGCGAGCGTCTGGCTCCTGTCGAGCAATGCCTGCAGCCGCGTAACATCGTCGCGATCGAGCCCTTCCTTGCGCGCCCGTTCCGCGATCACTTTGAATTCACCGAATTGTTTTTTCAATTCTTCTCGCTGTGGTCCCTGCGCGCCCTGTTGAAATCGAGGATTGCTTTGAAGGAAATCATCGAAGTCTTTTGGATGAGCCTGGTGATAAGCGTTTATCTCTTCATCGGTGATCTTTGCGTCCGGGTTCTTCTTTCTGAACGCGTTGTTGAGCGCGATGTCCTGTTGAAATGCAAGCTGCGATGTCAGATCGGCGTGTTGCGCGTAGCCTTCCTGCTCCGCGACTCGCGCGACTGCCAGGAGTTTCTTTATCTCGCCCACGAGTTTTTTCTTCTCTTCGGGGTCGGCCGCGATCTGCTGCTGTTTCTGTGGCGGGAGCAACTCCTGGAAGATGACTTCCATATCGTGCGCCGTGAGTTTGACCGTCTTCGGAGTTGAAGACGAGTACTGCGCAAAAATCAGCGCACCCGCAAGCAGCCCCAGAACAATAATGGTCGCGACGACCTTGGTGGATATTTTCATTTAGTCTCCTTGTGATCGGCCGCCTTCTCGACCAGTTCGACGAGAACGCCGTTTGCGCTCGCCGGATGAAGAAAGGCAACCATGTGTCCCTCAGCGCCGCGCCGCGGATAGCCGTCCAGCAACCGCACTCCCCGCGCGCTGAGTTCCTTCAATTTGGAATCAAGGCCGTCAACCTCATAACAGATATGATGCAAGCCCTCTCCACGTTTTGCGATAAACCGGCCGACGGGCGTTTCCTCTGAAACCGGCTCCAGGAGCTCAATTCGTGACTCGCCCACCGGCAGCAGCGCCACGTGAACGCCCTGATCTTCTACTTTTTCCGTGCCCGCCAGTTCAAGTCCCAGGGCCTCGCGATAAAAACCCAGCGAGTCCGAGATCGACCTAACCGCGATGCCGAGATGATCGATTTTCATTATTAGTCCGTAGTCCGTAGTCGGTAGTCCGTGGTCCGTGGTCAGTTGAGAATTAACTACGGACTACGGACTACTGACTACGGACTAATCCCCAACCTTCCGATTATTTCCTCGACGACCGAATAAGGGTCCCGGCTGCGGTCCGCTACTGATTTAGCCATCTCGCTCAGTTCGGCCTCGCTTACTCGTTCGCCAACGGCCAGCTTCAACAATCTATCGCGCAGCAGCTCGACTATCCGGTGCTCGGCGATTTGCACTCGCCGGCTGTCCAACTGATCCCCGCGCGAATCGATAAACTGTTCGTAATCGGCAATCGACCGAGCGAGCGCGACGGTTCCGCCGTCTTCAGTCGCGACTGTTTTGATTATCCGCGGCGTCCAGCCATCTGGCCGCGACGAAATCGAGAGCAGCATTTCCAACTCCCGCTCAGTCCTCAACACGCCGTCGCGATCAGCTTTGTTGATCGCAAAGATGTCGCCGATCTCCATGATTCCCGCCTTCATTGCCTGCACCGCGTCCCCCATCCCAGGCACAAGCACGACGACGGTTACATCCGCGGTCTTGACTATGTCGATTTCATCCTGGCCGACGCCTACTGTTTCAATGATGACCTTATTATACCCAGCGGCATCGAGTATCGCTACCGCATCGACTGACGCGCGAGCGAGCCCGCCGAGGTGTCCGCGCGACGCCATGCTTCGAATAAATATCCCTGGGTCCGTGGCCATGCTTTGCATGCGAATTCGATCGCCAAGCAGTGCGCCGCCGGTGAACGGGCTCGAGGGGTCAACAGCTATTATTCCGACTTGCTCCTCTTTTCCGCGATAATAATGTGCCAGCCGGTCAACAAGCGTGCTCTTGCCCGCGCCTGGCGCTCCGGTGATGCCGATGACCAGCGCCCGCCCGGTTCGCGGGAATATTTCCTTCAGCAGAGTGCCGGCATCCCCGTGCCCGTCTTCGACTACGCTGATGGCGCGGCCGATCGCGCGTTTGTCGCCGGCCAGTAGTTTTTCAGTCAGTGAGCTCATTGATGCGTGAAACGTGATGCGTGATGCGTGAAACGTGATGCGTGATGCGTGAAACGTGATGCGTGAAACGTGATGCGTGATGCGTGAAACGTGATGCGTGGTGCGTGATACGTGATGCGTGATACGTAACCAGTCGTTACGTTTCCACTCTTCACGTTTCACACGTCACGTTTCACGCATCACACGTCACGTTTCACGCATCACGCGTCACGTTTCACTCATCACGTTTCATTCTTCACGCTCTCAAAATCTGGCGGGCGATTACCGTCCTTTGTATTTCACTGGTGCCTTCTCCGATCGTGCACAGCTTTGAGTCACGCCAATACTTCTCCGCCGGATAGTCTTTGATGTAACCGTAGCCGCCGTGAATCTGCACGCATTCTTCCGCGACCCGCACTCCGACTTCGCTTGCGTAGAGCTTCGCCATCGACGATTCCTTGGTTGTCGGTTTGCCGGCGTCCTTCATTGCCGCGGCTCGATAGGTCAACAAACGAGCCGCGTCGACTTGTGTGGCCATATCCGCGAGCTTGAATTGTATCGCCTGGAACTCGGCAATCGGGCGGCCGAACTGATGACGCTCACGCGAGTACTTTAATGCCGCTTCGTAGGCGCCCTGCGCGATCCCAACAGCCAGCGCTGCAATTGAAATTCTGCCGCCGTCCAGCACTTTCATCGCTTGTATGAACCCCTGGCCGGGCGCGCCCATCAGATTCGCGTTCGGAACGAAACAATCATCGAAAACAAGCGCCGCAGTGTCGCTTGCTCGCATTCCGACCTTGTTTTCTTTTTTTGCTACCGTGAAGCCCTTTGTTCCGCGTTCGATTATGAAGGCCGAAATTCCGTGAGACCCCGCAGCTCGATCTGTGATCGCCAGCGCCACCGTTGTCTCCGCAAACGTCGCGTTCGTAATAAAGTTCTTCGAGCCGTTCAGGACCCATCCCCCGTCTCGACGCCGCGCCGTGGTCTTCATTGAGATCGCGTCCGAACCGGAGCTTGGCTCGGTCAATCCCCACGCGGCGAAGTGTTCCCCCTTGGCAAGCGGCGCCAGGTACTTCTCTTTCTGCGGCTCGCTTCCCGCGATGAAAATGTGACCCGCACCAAGCGAGTTGTGCGCGGCGATTGCGAGAGCGATCGAAGGATCAACGCGCGCGAGCTCGTCGATGATCGTGGCGTATTCGACGTAGCCCAATCCGGAGCCGCCGTACTCTTCGGGAATGAGAACACCCATCAGGCCGACTTCGGCGAATTTTGTGCGCAGGTCTACGGGGAAGTGCGCGGCCTCATCCCATTCCATCACGTGCGGCCTAAGCTCGGCTTCGGCGAACTCGCGAATCGATTGTTTAATTTGCTGCTGGTCCTCGTTAAGTTCGAACTCCATCGTGCCTCCAGGAACGGTCAGTGACCGCACATGCGAAATCAGAGGGGTAGTGCGAACACAAAATTGTACACAGGCTGAATGAAAAAATCATGTTGCCCCAGGTGGAGAGGGATGGAAGCTGCTTCTACTGGCAGGCTGGGGTACGAGGTTACTTTCGACGGACGGCTGGCTTTGGTCTTCGCTTAGGGCGAACGATGGGAGCCGGTTGAAAGAATCGCTTAACCTCGTTGGGAGTAAGCTCTCGATGCGCGCCCAGCGCGAGACCTTCGTCGGTGATGTGTCCAATCCTGACGCGTCGAAGCTTGACCACCGAGTGCCCGGTTGAATCGAACATTTTGCGAATCTGCTGATTCTTTCCTTCGCGAAGCGTGACCTCAAACCAGGTGTTGCCGGCTTCTCTGGTGCGCTCGATCAATTTGATTTGAGCGGGCGCGGTCCGCACTTTTCCGATTGAGATGCCCCGCCGCAGGCGTTCGATTTGCTCTTCGCCCGGCGAGCCCTTCACCTTGACGTGATAGACCTTGTCTACGCGTCCCCCGCGAGTGACGAGCTCGGTTAGCTCGCCGTCGTTGGTGAGTATGATCAGCCCTTCGGTGTTGAAGTCCAGACGCCCAACCGGATGAAGTCCCCGGCGCGCGGAAGGCGGCAGAAGGTGCGCGACGAGCGGCCGGTTCTTGGGATCCGAAGCCGATGACAGATACCCGCGAAGCTTGTTGATGAGGAAGTAGCGCTTTTCCTGCTTGCCGGCTGGGTTGATCAGCTTACCCCGAACCTTGATGTGATCTCGTTCGGCATCGGCTCGTGTACCGAGCTCGGTGACGAGTTTGCCGTTAACGGTCACCTCGCCGTGCAGCATCATCTGTTCCGCTGCGCGGCGAGAACCGAACCCCGCGTTCGCGATTATCTTTTGAATTCGTTCTAACATATGGATAAAGCCTGTAAGGGCGGCCCTCTGTGGCCGCCCCTCTCTGGTAACGACGATATCACCACTCGAAAGAGGGGCGGCCACAGAGGGCCGCCCTTACAGGTTCAACTTGTCATCAGGTCTTCGAAGTCTTCAAGGTTGGGAAGCTCGGATAGATCGTTGAGCCCGAAGTGAATCAGGAAATCCTTTGACGTACCGTACAGCATCGGACGCCCGACAACTTGCTTGTGTCCTTTTGCGACGATTAGCCGACGGTCGAGCAGCGTCTTTATTGCCGAAGTCGAAGTCACACCGCGGATCTCGAGTATTTCGGGGATCGTGATCGGCTGCTTGTACGCGATCACCGCCAATGTTTCGAGCGCTGCGATCGACAATCTCGCCGACGGCTGCGCTTTCATATAACGCCGCACATATTCGCTGAATTCAGGACGCGTGGTTATTCGATAACCACCCGCGAGTTGCCGGAACTCGAGACCGCCGCCTCGAGCATTGAACTCTTCAACAAGCTGATCCGCCGCTGCCTGGATATCGTCCGTCGATTCGCCTTCGAGGATAGCCGCAAGCTGCTTCACGGTGATCGGCTCCTCCGAAACGTAGATCAGGGATTCGATAATTGGTTTTAGTTCGTCGACTGTCATAGGAATAAGACGTGAAACGTGATGCGTGACGAGTGAAACGTGAAACGTGAAACGCAAAGTGATCACGCATCACGTTTCACGCATCACGTTTCACGCATCACGCATCACGTTTCACGCATCACGTTTCACGCATCACCAGCACAATATCTCCAAAAGTCTTTTTCTGGGTCAGGCGAATCGTCAGCTCTTTGACCAGCTCGAGTATCGCAAGAAAGATCAGCACCATTTCGCGGCGCGAGCCGGCTCGCTCGAACAATGATCGCGCACTGACCTCTTCCGAGTCCTTCAACATCAGCTTTATCTCCGCGATCTTCTCGGCGATAGTCATCTCGTCGCGAGCGATCTCGATCTCGGTGATCGCGCGGCGGCGATCCATCACTTCCTTGAAAACCTCGAACAACTGAAACAATGTCGCAGCGACCTCGGGGTTCTCTGCATCAGAGTCCATCGGACGCGTAAACGTAGCCGCCTCCATCATCGCCCGTTGATGCAGCACGTTGGCCGCCCCCTTGAATTTCTGATGTTCGAGCAACTGGTACACAAGCTCCGAACGCGGGTCTTCCATTGTTTCCTCAGTCGCGTCCGGATCACGTGGCAACAACATTTGAGTCTTGATGTGGATCAGAGTCGCCGCCATCACCAGGAACTCGCCGGCGACTCCGATGTCCAATTCCTTCATCGCGCGCAGGTATTCCAGATACTGCTCGGTGATTCGGGCGATCGGAATGTCGTAGATCGAAACCTCTTCCTTGCGGATTAGGAAGAGAAGCAGGTCGAGCGGCCCTTCGAACATGGAGAGTTTGACCTTGTATTGGTCTTCAGATGATGTGGCGAACTCGCCTTGCGAGTCGATCAACTCAGATTGTTGTGACGGCGCTTCCTTCATCGTTAGGTTTCCAGTTCGCGGAGTTTGTAGTCCGGCCTTCCGGCGGAAGCTTGTGACAATCGTGCTCTTCGCGTACCAACTTCCGCCTGAAGGCCGGACTACAAACTTTTAATCCCAATTCATTTTAATTGCTCGACGCACTTCGGCCATCGTCTTTTGCGCTTCCGCTCGAGCGCGGCGCGAGCCTTCCTTGATTATCGAGATTACGTGGTCGGGCTCCTCACGAAGCTTCCGGCTGCGCTCGGCGATTGCGCCGTAGCGCTCGAGGATTGAATCCGCCAGCGCGCGCTTGCGATCCACGCACCCAATACGAGCGTTGCGGCAATCATCATCGAGACGTTCAGCGTCGGATGAATTCAGAAAAAAGCGGTGCATCTGACACACATCGCAACTCTCCGGATGCCCGGGATCGGTCCGCTTGATGCGAGTGCGATCGGTGATCATCATCCGAGCTTTCTCGCGCACGACGTCTGGCGAATCCACCAGGTAGATCGCGTTGCCGTAGCTTTTGGACATCTTGCGTCCGTCGGTACCCGGTAACACCGGAACCTCGGTGTGAAGCTCTTTAGGCTCCGGGAACACCTCGCCAAAAAAGTTGTTAAAGCGCCGGACGATCTCTCGAGTTAGCTCGACATGGGAGGCTTGATCCTTGCCAACCGGAACGTAGTCGGCTTTGTACATGATGATGTCGGCCGCTTGCAGCACCGGGTACCCGAGAAACGCATAGTTGCCGATGTCTTTCTCTGTGATGTTCTCACGCTGCTCTTTGTAAGTCGGAACGCGTTCGAGCCAGCCTAGCGGCGTCACTGCCGAGAGCATCACGTGAAGCTCGGAGTGCTCGGGTATCATCGACTGAACGAAGATCGTCGATCGCTCGGGATCAAGCCCGGCCGCAAGCCAGTCGCAAACCATATCAATCGTGTTCGGCTTGATCGCGCTCGTGTCCGCGTAGTCGCTTGTGAGCGCGTGCAGATCCGCAATGAAATAAAAGCAGTCGTATTCGCCCGAATCCTGCAGCCGAATCCAGTTCTTGAGTGCCCCTTCGTAGTTACCCAGATGAAGGTTCCCGGTCGGGCGCATGCCGCTTACGATTCTTTTTTTGGGCACATTGGTCGAAGACATCGTCAACTCAGCATTCCATTGCGTCAGGCGAATCGCGCGCCAACCAGAATATTTATTAATCGGCTGACTGGAACAAAAATCGCGCTGAACACGCCGAGCAATAACAGAGCGTACAGCAGAATGAACCCGTAAGGTCGAATCTGCTCATAGGCTCCGGCCATTGCCGGCGGCAGTAATTCTTCAAGCACGTGACTGCCGTCGAGCGGCGGCACCGGAATCAAATTGAAGACGCCGAGTGCCACGTTGAGCATCAACATCACGCTCAGGAATTTCGCAAGGGGCTCCAGATAGCCAGGCTGCGCAGCGTCCGAAAAGACGGCGCCCACCGGGACGATCATCGTAAAGAAACCACCGATAGGAAACATCACCCCGCCGATGATCAAAGCCTTGATAATGATGAAGGCGATGGCCGCAAGAATAAAATTGCTGATTGGCCCGGCGGCCGAGACGCTTATGTTCGCCTTTGTTTTTTCGCGCCATCGAAGCGGATTGGTTTGCACGGGCTTCGCCCATCCGAGAAGCGGAAACCCGGTGATGAAACCGAGGATTGGAAACACGATCGTGCCGACCGGATCGATGTGCGCCATTGGATTGAGAGTGATGCGGCCCTGGAGGCGCCCGGTGTCATCGCCGAACCTTTCGGAGGTCCACGCGTGCGCGGCCTCGTGGAACGATAGCGAGAACAGAAGGACTATGAACCAGATGATGAGGTTGCCGAAGTCAATGTTTCCCAAAGACGAATACTCCGCGTGCAGCTCGAGGCCAAGTTGTAATCAAACTGAAACCTAGCACGCGCAACAGGGCATCGTCAAAGAATGGGTTTGCGGGCGAAACTCGATGGGATTGATTGATGGTGGACTCGGCGATAAAGAAACCACCGACTCATGAGACTGTGTGAAAGCGCGATGTTCGTAGTCCGGCCTTCAGGCGGAAGTTCGTAATTCTGCGTAAGAGCAAGCTACAAACTTCCGCCTGAAGGCCGGACTACGAACTCTTCACACGGTCTCTTCACGTCGATGGTATTCAGTCCGGATGTAATCTCACGCAAACCCAGCAATGAGTTATTTGGAAAGGTCAGAAGGGCCAGTAGCCTTCGATGCCGAGATGCACGCGGAAGATCTCGCGATTGGTGGCGACGATCATATTTCCCTGATCGTCGAAGCACAGTCCGACAATTCCCATACCAGCGACGGCCATCTCGGCTTCGGCATCGGGAGTCACTTTGAAGATGCCGCGATGACCGCGCCGGCTTGCGGCGATGTAAGCATTGCCCTTGCGATCAAATGCAAGCCCCTGCGGCCGTCCGAGCCCCGAGAAGAATCGCGACACTTCACCATCAGGACTTATCCTCATCACCGAGTCAAAGCTCGAAAGCGTCGGGCCGGTAACGTAAAGATAACCGTCCGGGCCGAACGCAAGATGATAAGCCGCCATGCTTGGTTCGAGTGTCGCGAACGGCGTGCCTTCGCCGATTTCGTTGACGAGATAAATCGTGCCGCTGCGATCGCCTACAAACATCCGGCCTTCGGAGTCGAAGGCAAGTCCGGTGGCGATGCCGAGATTGTGCGCGAAGTCTTCGGCCTCTTTGAACGGAGTCACGCGATAGACCGTTCCATCATACCGGCTGGTAATGAACATCTCGCCGCCAGGGCTAAACGCAAGACCGGATGGGTTGATGATGTCGTTTTGAAACGGCTCGCTCTCTCCGTCCGGTGTAAGTTTGTACACTGAAACCGGAACCTTTTGCCCGCGCGTTCCCGAAAGCGTCGTGTAGATCGCGCCGTTGTCGCGATCGTAAGCAGGATTCGCGACCGGATGAAGATTCTCGGCGAGTTTATGACCGAGGATGAACGGGACCGCTTCGCTGACGGCGCCGCTGACCTCGAGTGTTATGTATGCGTTCCCGTTCTCAATCAATAAGTCGGACGGCACCGGAGCAATGACGCGACTCGATGAGGCGCTGACGGGTCTGGTTTCAGCGCCGCTGAACAGAACGCGCGCTTCGTCGTAGGTCGAGAACACAAAGTCACGGCAGTTGATGATGACTTCGCCGCCCTCGACTCCGGCTGATGGCACGATGCTTTCGATAACAGGCTGCGTCATTCTTTGTGGAAGCTCCCGATGTTGATTCGACTCGAACCGCGACTATCTTACGATGCGCTTGATTGAATGTCCATAAACGTGCTCGACGGAATCTCAATCGGCGAACATGCTTCGGGCATCATCAAGTGAGACGTCGTCGAGGCTGGCGACAACATGGTGGGCTTCGATGAGTTTTTCACGCGGATACGAATTGGTAACGGCCAGGCAGCGCATCCCGGCCGCGCGTGCCGCACGGACGCCATGGACCGAGTCTTCGATGACCAAACACTCGGAGGGACTTATCAGAGATTCCGAGAGCGAGTTCAACATCTCGCAAGCCTTGATGAACGGATCGGGATGAGGCTTGCTGCGCGCGACGTCTTCGGCGCTGACGATCGCTCGAAAGCAATCGGTCAATCCGCCGAACTTCAGGATCAACTCGATTTCACGCTTGAGCGCGCCGGACGCAACCGCGAGCGGATAACTCTCGCTTGCGATGCGAATCAATTCCGGCGCCCCCGGCAAGAGCGCGAGACTCTCGCGCATCATCGACTCGACATATCCCCCCTTTCGACCGATCAACTCCGTCAGTTGATCCTCCGTCAGCGAGCGCCCGCTTTCGCCAAACGCCCGAAGGAAACAAGCGCGATCGTCGAATGACAAGTAGTGTTCGAAGTAGTTTTCGCGAGTGACAGTAATGCCTTCTTCGGACAGGAGCCGCTGTAGCGCGGCCATGTGAATCGGCTCGCTGTCCGCTATCACGCCGTCGCAGTCGAATATGATTGCCTTTAGCATCTTCGAAAAGTGAGTCTAGCGGAAGAGATCGTGCGGCGCGACGGGTACGTAACAAAAAAGCGGAGCGAGAGAATGAAACGTCCCGCTCCGCCCATCCCTAATTATTTGCCGATCATCTCAGTTGTTTGGCGGCTGAGCCTTTCTTGAGTCACTTGCCTTCTTCAATTGTTTGAGCGCCGTGTCGGCTTCACCCTTCGTGATCTCGCCGTCTTTATTCAAGTCCAACGCCTTGAAAGTCTTTTCGTTGCTCATTTCGTCAGCGGTGATCTTGCCGTCTTTATTCTTGTCGTACTTCTCGAACAGGTTGGTCACCTCGACTCCGCCGGTCGCCTGGGTCTGCGCTTCGTTCACCGCGCGGAAAAACCCGTTGAGCTCTTCCTGGCTGAGCTCGCCGTTGTGATCTTTGTCCAGGGCGTCGAACAGGGACTCGATTTTCGCGAACTCCTCTCGCGAAACCTTGCCGTCCGCATTCGCGTCCAGCAGCTTAGCAAGGCTCTCTCCGGTGCGCGGCCCGCCCATGGTCATGCCCCTGCGCATTGCGTTGAATTCTTCTTCGTCGATGAACCCGTCGTGATTCGCATCGAGACGATCGAATACCTGCGCCGGAAACTGGCTTGGGAATTCTTCCCTGCTGATCTTTTTGTCCTTGTTCTTGTCGAGGTCGGCGAAGGTCGGCATTTGAAATTGCATACGCATACCGCCGCCCTGCTGCATTCCCGGAGGCATTGGCGGGTGATCGTCCTGTGCCGAAGCAACCGTCGCACTCGCGGCGATAATCGCCAGAGAAAACACTAGTCCAAACAACTTCTTCATGTGCGATTGACTCCTTGTAACTCAAATTGGTCCGGCTAGAAATTGAATCTCAAACTGAGATCGATTCTTCTCGCCGCGCTAAACCCGAAGCCGCCCCCGCCGCCGCCGGCATTGTTTGATCTGCCGAAGAAAGGCGAAGTGAGCGTTCCGTTGAAGTTGCCTTCGTTCAGGTGATTGAGCACGTTCATCGCGTTGATGGCGACCGTCAGATTGTATTTATGACGCGAGCCGCCGCCGAAGCCGCCCGGTCCGCCCATCATCACCATTCGATCGCCGCCGCCACCGCCGCCAATCACCTGCATTGCAGCGGCGGGGCCGCCAGCCTGGCCGCCTCGAGCGCCGCCGCCGGTGTTACCTCCACCATCGTTACCGCCGCGAGCGCCCCCGGCGTTACCGCCCCGTTGATTCTGGCCTTGCCTGTTTTGTTGCCCGTTCTGTTGACCGCCGCGATTTGAGGACATTCCCGGAAAATTGTTAGGCGGCGGGCCAAAGCCGAATGACTTTGATATGCCGACATTCACGCTTATCGAGCCGGGGCCTTGCCCGAAGTTGCGAGGAATTATGATATCGCCCGGTCCGGGATTTGGATTGAAAGTTCCAAACCGGGTTACGATCGCCCCGGGATCGCCGGGCTTCGCAAAGGCCGGCCGGTCGAGAAAGGCATTATCGCCGTTGTTGTCTCGTCCGGTCGTGATGTTGAACGGACTCCCGCTTCTCATGCTGATATTCGGCGTGAGCCTCAACTCCCAGAGCGGCAGTGTAAAGTTGCCTACGAGGTTGAACGAATGCCGCGGATCAAAGGATGCCCGGCCATACTCGAGCGCAAGATCGTATGGATCGGCCGGCATGCTTGTCGCGCGATCGGTATCGTTGTGGGCCGAAGCCAGCGTGTAAAAACTGAACAGCGAAATCTTCTGATTGATGTTCGCGCGCACTCCGATTCGCAACTCCTGCCGCCTCGCAAACCCCGTCGATTCATACTGAAGCAGCGGACCTTCGTCGGGGAAAGGACGCACCGGCAGCCCGTTGTCAAATCCGAGCGGCGCGTTGATGTTCCGCAATCTGAACAGGTGAACGCCGCGGAAGTAGTTATACATAGCCGACGCAAAAACGGTCTTCGACAACTGGCGTTCATAGCTCAGGCTTCCCTGAATCGTATAAGGCGCGTTCAGATCCTCGCTCTTGATGCGCGTAGTGGGCAGAATCCGCTCGGCGATTTCGAAGCTGTCGGGAATGCTGCTGAAGAAGTTCGGCCGCTGGATGACGAATTGCTGCTGATGCTCTCCATCGAACCTGATGGTATCCGATGTCACACCCGAATCGAGGCGGGTATAGAAAACTCCGCCGCCGCCGCGGATCGTGTTCTTCTTGTCCGGCTGCCAGCCAAAGCCGAAGCGAGGCGCAAAATTCGTCTTATCCTTGAGATGAGTCTGGAAGTCCTGCCTGAGCCCGAATGACAACGTGAGCTTCGGCGAGACCTTCCAATCGTCCTGCACGAACCATCCGTATTCCCACTGCGTGAAACCGACAAACGGATCGCCGCGATTGATCGAGAATTGAGACGGGCGAGCCAGCGGGTCTCCCTGGAGAACCGCGGCATACTGCTGCAGCGAGCTGAAGGTGAACGTGCCGTTGAAGTTTGAACGGTTCAGGTTTTCGTACTGATCGCCCTCCGCGGTGAATCCGGTTTTGAATGTATGCGACTTATGCGTATAAGTGAGCACCTCGTTCGCGTCGAGACTTCGATTTATGTTATCCGAAAGGCTCTGGCTGCCGCCTCCGCTGAACGCATCCAGCACATTGACGGCCACCGCGTTCGATAACGCGCGCGACCGGCTCGATCTCTGGCTCATCTGAAGCCGAATCTCGTTGACCGCGTGCTCGCTTGCGATCGTGGTGAGCGAGAACCGCAGCATATTCTCACTCGATGACGACGTAGACCCGCGCTCGGGAAGAACAAATCCCCCTCCGCCTCCGCTCAGCCTGGTGTTCTCCGAATGGCGATATTGAAAGCCGACCGTGTGCTTTTTGGTCAGGGAGATATCAGTGCGAGCGGAAATATTGTAGCTGCGCGCAGGAGTGAGGACCGTCGTCAGAAACGGTTGAGGCTGAAACGTTGTTGGATTCAGGATTATGGCGTTCACGACATCGTTTTCATTGAGTTCGTTGCGTGAAAAATCCAGAAAGAAGCCCGCGCGATTCTTGATGATCGGCCCGCTGAAATAGCCTCCGTACCTGCGCGTTTGATACGGCGCTCTGAACGACGCATACGGGTTGCGCGCGTTGAGCGACTCGTCGTTGAAGTTGAGATTGAAGCCCCCGTGATATGTGTCCACCCCGGGTTTGGTGATGATCTCGATGCGGCCGAAACCGGTTTCTGAATGCTCCGCCGAAAAAGGATTCGTGTTGATGTTGATTCTGAGAATGGCTTCCTTCGGGGGAATCTGACCTCGCTCGTGGAAGCCTCCGACGTAGACGTTGGCGTCGCCGCCGGCCGCACCCGCCATCTGCCGCAGTGTTTCGAGCAGCTCATCCGGATCGTCGGGCAGCGCTTCAAGATCTTTTTCAGTCAGCGTGATTGCCGACAGGTTCTTATCCGGTTCGGTGGACAAGCCTGTCGAGTTCTCTTTCACCTCGACCTGTTCCGCGATGACGACTTTTAGTTTTACGTCGAAGGGACCCGGCTGCTTCGTCGTCAGCTCGATCTCTTGAGAGAATTTAGCAAAGCCTTCCACCTCAACCGTCAACGTATATGTGCCGGGCTTGACCATGAAGCGATACCGGCCCCGATCATCGGCGACCGTGTTGTACTTCTGACCTTTGCCGTCATCAAGCGTAAGCGGCGCGGCGGTGATATATGCGTTTGTTTCGTCTATCACCGTGCCTCGCAGTTCGATCAAGGATTGCGCCTGAGCCGTTGCCGGTCCTGCCAATCCTGAAAACCCGATCGTGAGGATTAGCAGAATGAGCGAAATGGAGATGGTCTTTTTCATGTTCTTCACGTCTTTACTTCTTAAGCCGCCTGGCACAAGTTCCACAGATTGCGTTCGCCCTGCAAAAGAGCCGATGAAACTGGCGGTTTACTTTTTGTTCCGTTCTCTTTCCTGTTCGCGCATCCTGTCGCGTTCTTCGATCATCTTTTCATACTTTGGAAGCTGGTCGGGGGTTAGCAGCGCTCGAATTCGATCGCGCGATTGTTCGCGAACGGCGTTGAACCTCGGCTCGAAGTCTTTGATGCGAGGCTCGAGTTCGCTTCTGATTTCGCGGTACTTCTCGCTTGTTTCGTCGAGGATCTTTTTGATCTGATCCTGTTGATCGGTCGTCAGTCCCACTCGCTCATCCATTCGTTTGATGAGAAACTCGGTACCGTGTTGCGGGACGTCCTTCTTAGCGGAGCTGGTCATCTGTTCATACAGATTCAACGACAACGCGCCAGCCGCGAAGCCGATCACAAACACCGTCACCACAATCAATCGAGCCTTTGTTTGGCTGCTCGTCTTGGTTTCCATATTTACTTCTCCTCGAGGGCAACTAAAGTCTCCAGCACGTCGTCACGGGTGGGCGCGGGATAATCGTACATATCGCCGAAGACGACTCGCTCTCTTGGCCGCAGAGCAGCGCGATCGACTCCCGACGGGGCCTCGCCCCAAAACAAGGTCGCACCCGCCATCAACAGCAACAATACGGCCATTGCCGGAATCAGTTGCTTTGCAGTCAACAGCAAAGCGCTGGTCCATGATTCATCGGGCAATCTTAACGGAGCGGTTTCGATACCCCGCGCAATCCTCGCGCGAAGCGCTCTGAAGAAATCCTCGCCCGGGACCACCGGCTCAGCCGCGGCAGCAGTGTCAAGAGTCGCCCGTTGCAATGCGAACAGGCGAAACTCCAATGCGCATCGCGAGCAATCCGCAAGGTGACGCTCGGTTGCGGCCCGCTCCGATATCGCCAGCTTGTGATCATCAAGCGCGGCAAAAAGTTTTCGAGTCTGACGACAGGTCATTTTGATCTCATCATCCTTACTGGTCATTTCTTCTTGCTCCTCTGCATACGCTCCCCGCTCAGTACCAATCGTTTCATCGCCGCTCGCAGCGTGCGACGCGCGCGAAAGGCGCGAACTTTAACTTTCGACTGACCCCAACCGGTCATCTCAGAAACTTCCTTCACCGAAAACCCATCGCGGTCAATCAGCACCACTACCAGCCGGTCTTCCGGATCAAGCTTCGACAAGAGTCTGTCGGCGATCTCGGCGGCGTCGCGTTGCCGCTCGGCGCTTGCGTGCCTTGCCCTGGCGACTTCAAGCATTTGAAGCTCGAACCATTCATCTTCCTGCTGCGTCTCGTGAGGCGACTGCTGATCGATTCGCCGGCGTCCGGCTCGAAGGTGATCGTAACATGCGTTCACAGCGATTTTCGCTACCCACGCTTCGAAAGACCGCCCCAGCGTGAACGTGCCAAGCGAGAAGAACGCCTTGGCGAATACTTCCTGTCCGATGTCCTCAACCATGTCCCGGCGGCGAAAGAAGCTGCCGATGATGCTGAAGACCCGCGAGCTGTGACGCCGCACCAGGATCTCAAACGCATCCTCATCACCCGCAAGGCTGCGTTTGATGATTTCATCATCCTCTGTCGCCGGCAGCACCGCGGTGCCGATATCCGTCTCGTCGACGTCGCTGCTTATGAACTGATCAACCCCCGGGGCCCCCGTCTGATCGCCCGGTTGAACTACGTTGACCGGGGCTTGCTCAGAATCGTCGCTGACCGCGGCACGTCGCGCGGTAGTCTGAGCGTTGCGGTTATCGACCTGCTTCAATCCTCGCTCCACTGATTTGCGGGAATTGTTCCCGGTTGATGCTGCTTGTCGCGTCCACGCCAGTTGGCGCTGAACAACTTGGCGCGACAGGTTGATCGAGTTTGGATGAACCCAACGCACTAACGCTAGCCTTGTTCCCCGGTTTTCATCAACCCCAAGCCTGCACACCGCCAGATTTCTTTGCAAAGAACCGGTGCTGACCCACAAGAACGCCTGCGGGTCAACACCTTACAAGACGAATCTGAACTCGGGATGGTTACTAAAACTGCGCGGTGCTTCAATTTAATGCTCTCGTCATCTGAGTGCGCATCGGCCCGCCGATATCTTCTTGACAGGATGCCGCGGACTGGACAGTCTACGATACGTTGATTTCACGCTGGTACGAGAAATGATTGTAATGAAATTCGGCGGCACATCCGTTGAGGATGCCGCCGCCATCAATCGAGTGGCCGGCATCGTGAAGGGGCGCCTGGACCGTGCGCCCGTGGTCGTCGTCTCGGCGATGGCGCGAGTTACCGACGCGTTGCTCCAGATCGCGCACGCGGCGAGGGAGCGCCGATTTGAGGAAGCTTCCGCCGGCATCAACGAGCTTCTCGAGCGACATCTCGGTGTCGCTCGAGAGTTACTCGACTCATTCGCCGATGCAAGCTTGATCGATGAAGTCGAAGCCGCGACGAAAGCTCTCGTCGCCGAGTTGGAAAATCTTGTGCGCTCCGTCGCCACGCTTGGCGAGCTTACGCCGCGCAGCCAGGACGCAATTGTGTCTTTCGGTGAACGGCTGTCATCGCGACTCGTGGCCGCGGCGTTCGTTGCGAGAGGCATGGGCGCTGAGCTTGTCGATTCGCGTGACTTTATTATCACCGACGATCGCTTCACCGCCGCGACTCCCGATATGGCCGAGATTGGTATCCGCGCGCGCGAAGTGCTCAAGCCGCTACTCGCCGAGCACCGCGTGCCGGTTGCGCAGGGTTTCATTGGAGCCACAAAAAATGGCATGACCACGACTATCGGGCGGGGCGGCTCGGATTATTCAGCGGCTATGATCGGCGCCGCGTTTGATGCCGAAGCAATCGAGATATGGACTGACGTGGATGGCTTGATGACCGCTGATCCGCGCGTCGTTCCCGCGGCGCGCCGCATCCGAGTGATTTCGTTCGCGGAGGCGTCGGAGCTTTCGTTCTTCGGCGCAAAGGTCCTTCATCCCAGCACTGTTCTCCCGGCTGTCGAGAAGGGAATACCCGTTCACATCTACAACACGCGCAACCCTGCATGCGAAGGAACTCTGATTGTTGCCGAGCCTCGCGCTTCTCGAAACGTGATCAAGTCGATCGCGTTCAAACGCAACGTCACGATCGTGAATGTGACCTCGACCAGAATGCTTCTAGCCTACGGATTTTTGCGGACGATCTTTGATGTATTCGAACGTCACGAGACTTCGGTGGACGTAGTGACGACGTCTGAGGTTTCGGTGTCGATGACCTTGGATGATCCCGATCGACTCGACGCGATCAAGCGGGATCTCAGCGGCATCGGAGATGTAACGGTCGAAGGCGAGAAAGCTATTGTCTGTGTTGTCGGAGACAATTTGAAATTCACACCGGGCGTGGCGGCGCGGTTGTTCAAATCAATCGAGAGCACCAACGTGAACATGATCAGCCAGGGGGCGTCTGAGATTAACGTGACCTTCGTAATCGACGATGCTGAGGTTGAAAGAGTGGTGCGACTGCTTCACGACGAGTTCTTCGCGGATGCCGACTCCGATGTCTTCGCCTAGGATATCCAGATGTGGGTAGTAACCATGGTTAGTGGATACACAATGTCCGGCCAAACTGGGAACTTAGTGGCCGATAGCGCGATGCGCTAGGATGTCGGTCTGTAGGAAATAACTCATAATTCTGTAAGGCAGGCGGTTTAGAATTCGGGCCGTTGCTCGTCGAGACTCGGATCAGCAATGGCACGTTGAATGCTCTCTTTGAGCCAAGCATTGCCGGTCGTGGTACTCATTCGCTAATGCGGTACTAGCTCTAACACAGACGCAAGAGTGGCGGTACCAAACTCCAGCAATAGATAAGCTGCCGAAAAGGTAAAGGGCTGGATGCGCTAACATCCAACCCTCCAATTTCCGCCCGTGTGCCGGGCAGAAAGGTGTAACGAACAATGCGATACTACTACCCGACCTGATCTTCCGCAAGAGTGCTCATCTCAAAAATGAGTCAAACGAAAAGCTTACGGAGATGACTTGGAAGCAAGTCCCTGGTGGAACTCTGCTCAAGGTCTGTCTTCAACCCTTCACAATCGCCGCAGGGCGTACGCCTCGAGGTTTGCAAACCTGAATAGGAGAGGATTATGAGAACGAGAAGATTACCGATATCAATCCTTTTGGTGATGGCCGTGGTCGCAATGCTGACCCCAAACATAAAGATGCAGCCCGCCGCCGCTGATGCTCTGCGCGTCGTTAAGCCTCGAGCTTGGGCTGATCAAACCAAACTGGTGGAAACTGATAACACCGTGTCGGCTGGAACACACAGGATGGATGCTCAAGTGCTCACCCTTCAGGGAGACAGCCAGATCATCTCGGCCGAGCGAATGAATCCTGAACTCGTCGATGCGCTGGGGATTAAAAAATTCGCTAAAGGCAGTGACGGAAGCAAACGGATAAGTCGCGGGGTAAAGAGCCACGCTAAGCATAGTGAAGATTCTGAACTACGCCCGCAATCAGGTCAGCCTGAGGTGCTGGACGAACGAAGTGCTTTATCCGCGGCTTTGATAACAAGCATCGGCGGCAGGGACAATCAGTTCTCCGAAGTAACATTGTTGGCCGACTGGGATGGCCGCGAAGACTGTGCAGCGGATCGCGAATTGAAAGTAAATGATATTTCAGGCTCTGAAGCGGAAATAGATGAAACGACAACGCGGGTAGCCATTTCGGAGCACACGATCGCCAACGGATTCAATGAGAATGCTTTCTACCAGGTGACTTCAATTGGATGCCTGTGCATTTGCGGTGGATTCGACGGATTTAGAATTTGCTTATGCATATGCTTTCCTGAGCTTGTCAATACCGGTGAAAGCAGCGGAGTGTCGTTGTTGAACCGCATTGCGGGTGACTGCACAGACGATCAGGTGACGGTCACCGGTATCGCGGTTGCTCCGGTTGCGGACCTCGGCGACTTCGGGATGTGCGGTACCGTCGGCGAGGTGGTTTACGTGTCGACCCTCGACACCGAAGGATGCTCAAGCAGCGCAGCCAACCAACCATTCCGCACCAGAATTTTCGCACTGGGCTTCACGGATGTGGCGGGAGGAGTTGCTCCCGTAGGAGCTATACAGATCCTCCGCAGTCCACTGTCGAACATTGCGGGTCTTGCGGTAGACGATGATAGCAACCTGTACTTCCAATTGGTTGACCTCATCAATCTGCAAAACGGCGGGGCGATCTTCAAAGTCACTGAGACTCCGCGCGTCGTCGCTGGCTGTGGACCGAGTCCTCGCATCAATCGAGTAATAGCGAGCATACCGAATGGACTCACCGGCGACATCGGATTAGGAACGGCAGTTGGCTCAACTGCGAATCCGGTGCTCACCTCAAATGGATTCAGATTGACCAACTACTCGGGGCAATCTTCCACATTCGGCAATATTGTTTCGCTCGCGACAGGGTCAAGCAACGTGCTATATGCAGCGGTCGCGCGTTCTTTCAACGCTTCCGATAGTCCCGCCACGCAAGCGGCCGAAGGTGCGTTTGGGAGTCCTGCCGTACTAGGGCCGACTCCCTCGATGATTATCAGCTTCGCCGATTGTTCGGGAGGATTTGACTCCTGCACTTCGCCCGCGCCCGGTATTCCAGGCATCTTTGCCGGTAGGTAATGGTATCGCCGATGTTGCGCAGATTGGTCTCACCAGAATTCCAGGTGTTAACAACTTTCGGGTCTTCGCGCTTGGCAATGGGCCTGACATTCGTTCGGCCACAGGCGGAACGGCTGTCGTTCCGGACACGCCCTCGAGCCTGCTGAAGTTGGATATGCAAATAGACTTCACGATTCATTCAGGAATAGCGATCAATGAAGAAGGCACGGTCTTTGTGATTTCTGGCGGCACCCCGGCGGGAATAGGTAAGAACCCTTCGCCGATGCTAGGCGAGATTCTCTGCTTCGAAGACCGCTGCCCGATGGATCGTCGAGCCGACTTCATTGACTTCCGAGGCGACGCTCTGCCGAATCCACCGGCGAGCGGAGGCAACATCGGAGATGGAGACTCGGATCGCTTCGATCATATCTTTCATCAAGCGCCAATCGATCAGGTAACGCTCACTCCCGCGGGGCTCGCAGGACTGGCACGCGGCTTCTTGCGATACACGAATCGCCTCGCGCCTAATCCCATCAGTCCCGGCGTGACGCTCGGAGCGGTCGGTGGACAGACTGTTCAGGGGGATGATGATACTTCCGGGCCGATCATATTCGACGAGCTTGATCCGGGGCATCAGGTATCCAGAGAGTTTGAGTTTCTGTTCGGCGCGATGGGGACCCAAGGATCGGCAACGACGCCTTGTGTAAATAATGTCTGGAAGTCTTTTTTCTTGAACTCTAACGGCAACATCACCTTCGATGGCGGAGATCCGGATAATACACCGACCGTGACTGAATTTCGAAGCGGGCTACCCAGGATAGCGCCTGCGTGGGCCAATCTGAATCCCAATGCCCGCGCAGTCTACCCCATCAATTTCCCTCTGCAGGCTTTGGGATTTACCAATGTGAATGCATTCCGCGTGCGATGGATAAAGGCGCCTGAATTCGGGCGCGAGGGTTGCTCAAGCAATTCCCTGGGCATTGGAGGAAACACGTTTGCAATGACAGTGTCTGATGATGGAGAGGGTGGAGCACCTACACAACCACCGCCTTGTAATCGAGTCTTAGATTGCGACGCCCCTTTCCTTCTGTGCCGTCGTGACGCGAGGGAGGCGGGAGATGACTTCGCTTTGAATTGCCAATTGGCTGAAGGCTTTTGCTTGCATCGCTGTAGGACTGGGTTGGATTATCTAAGCTTGCAAGCGACGGCCTTGATCTTCAACCCTGAGCCGAACACTGGACTCCTGATCGGATGCCCGCGCCGACTGGCAAGCACCGGCCACTTCATCTTCGATTACTCCCGGATGGACCTTCTTGGCACACCTAGTCGTCCGGTCATCACAGGATACTCAGAGGGTGGAGCATCGCCGCTTAACCCACCCGGATTATGCGAGACAAATCTGAGTCTAGCAGCAGCGCGTGCTGACCTATCTCCGTTTGGAGCAATAGACGGCCAGACTGCAAGCATCCAGGCCTGCTTGATCGGCGAAGGCACCGAACCTCACATCTTCGAGTTGTTCAACGAAGGTCAAGACGCGAGCATAGGCGCAGGCGGTGAAATAACTTTTGCCAGGTCTGACTTCGACCTGAGGTTTGAAGGCAATGACCCCGCGCACTGCACACCCGTCAGACAGCGTGATGTTAATCGAGGCAAGGTAGGATTCTTCGGCAAGACGTGCCCGGCAGATCCTATCAGTCTGCTTATTACACCGGTAGGAACTGTAGGAGTAGCACCTGGGCAGCCCCCGGTCGGATCGCAGGCAGCAGGAAGCTTGATAGATTCAAACGGTAGCAGGACCGCATTACCGACGTCAGGGATAATCAATTCAGTGTGCGGCACGCAGTTGAACGTGCTCGGTTGCGGGTTCTTTCCGAACGAAACGACAACCATCTGCCAGGGCTTCAGCGCAAACACTGGCGTGCCGTTGCAACGACCAGGCAAAACCGTATCCACATCCGGGGTGATTGCGTGCGATACGAACGGCGACGGGATTCCCGAAGCAACGGTCCAACTCACAAACGTGACACCCGTCAACCGTAACCTCGTGAGAGTCACACTCCCCGTACTGAGCGCAAGCGGACTGCCGGGAACGCCTTTCCCTCTAGCCTGCTGCGGCGGGCCGGCTGACCTCACGTTGACGACAACATTCACGCCGGGTGACAACAATCAATTTGGTCTATTCACCAGAACGACCAGCTTGCCCATAGATCTGGGCGTCCGCGCACCGGTGGTGCTGTCGGCGACTCCAAGTGGCGGCGACTGCTCAGTGCCGCAAGATCTGCTGATTTCAGGAGCGTGTTTCAATACGCCGCAAGGTAGCGTGAGCAGCGTCTTTGCCGTCGAGCGAAACAATCCCGCCAATGTCATCCAGGCGACGAGGTTCGTTGTGCTCAACACGAACCTGATAGATGCGCTGTTCAACTTTGGCAGCTCCAACGCCGGCAAGACGTTCCTGATCTTCGCTACCGGCCCGGGCGGAACGAGCCGCAATCTGACCGCGCTTCCTCAGGGAGCACAGCCGGGATGTCCGCTCGGTAACGAGCAGGGCATCCAGGTGACCTTCAGTTGCGAACCCGGCATCACGTCGTCTGATGTTCCCGTCGTGAACACCTGCAGCATTGAAAGGGGTTCGTCCGGTGCGTCGCTGCTCGTGATCAACGGAGCCAACTTTAAGGAGGGGGCTACGGTGATGGTGGGCGGGAAGAGGCCAAAGAAGATCCGGTTTGAGAATTCTCAAACCGGCGCCAATTCTTTCAACAGGCTGGTTCTGAAAGGGAGGTTTTGCAGCGGACTGCCCGGCGCGGTAGTGGTCACCAATCCGGATGGCAAATCCTCCTCGCCGTTCCTGTGTGACAAGACCTGTTCGGCGCAGAACTGACTTGGCTGAAGTGAGAGGCTTGCTCGTCGCTCTCACTTCGCCGGAAGGGGGATCGAAATGATGATCCCCCTTCTTCTCGTCGGTCAGGAGCGCTCGATGGAGCGAGAGTTCCCGTCACGCCCGCGTCGAGATCGAAAGACACGAAGAAAACGACTCGCGATATGGGAATCCTATTCAATCGGCCACGCTGCCCCATCGCGGGACCGCATGTGACTCGGTTGGTTTCAGCGGGTGAGACACCGCCCGAAGTAGATACCGCGTGAGCTCCTCATTGCTATGACGAAGACAGAACTCTTGAAACGTCTCGCCTTCGATTCGATCTTCCTTGTAGCGAGTGAACAGTCGCGCGAGCGATTCGGCTAGTTCTTCGGAGGGAACGCGCGCGCCAATCCTTCTCCCGAAAGTCTCGTGCGCCCCAACTCCGCCGCCGAGAAAAACCTGAAACGTCTCTTTCTTCACTCCATCGATCGTCGTCAACGAACCTTCGAGGCCGACATCGCAAATGTGATGTTGCCCGCAAGCGTTTGGGCACCCCGTCACGCTGATTCGAGGTCGATCATCGAGGTCAACCGTCTCGGCAAGGTAAGCGTCCAGTTCTCTCGCTCGGTTTTTCGTTTCGGCGATTGCAAGCTTGCAAAACTGAATGCCGGTGCAGGCAATCATTCCGCCGCGCGCCCACGATGGTTCGTAATCAAAACCTCCCGCGGTCAGCTCTTGTTTCAGCGCATCCAGGTTCTCGCTCTCGATGTCGAGCAGAATGATGTTCTGTGTGTTAGTCGTTCGAAGCCGGCCGCGACCATGTTTTTCAGCAAGCTCGGCAAGAATCCTTAGACCATCGGCGGAAGTCCGGCCGCCAACGATCGCAACGCCGGCGTAGTACAACGAGTCGCCTCGCTGGCGATGGATTCCAAGGTGAGTACGATCGCGCGCGGTAATCGCAGGCGCTTCCGGTTGCTCGGCGCGGCGAAGCTTTCGGCCAAGACGCGCTTCAACTTCGTCGCGAAAGCGCGGGATCTCCCACTGCTCGACGAGGAACTTCAAACGCGCGCGTTTGCGATTCTCTCGATTGCCCTCGTCGCGAAACACCGAGGCAACGGCCGCGCACAAATCGACTACTTCGTCGGGCTCGATCAACACACCAAGATCTTTTGAGAACCGCGGCGTTGTCGAAAGGCCCCCACCGATTCTCGCGCGAAAGCGAACCGCGCCGTCGTCGTCGCGCACCGCGAACAGCCCGATGTCATTGATCTCGGGATAAACGCATCGAACAGCGCATCCGCTTATCGCGATTTTGAATTTGCGCGGCAGGTTTGAGAATTCGCGATTGCCCACAAAGAAATCATTCACTCGCGTGATCAACGGCGTCGCATCATAAAGTTCATCCGAATCAACTCCCGAGACGGGACAACTGATTATGTTGCGAACTGTGTCTCCGCAAGCTTCGGTTGTCGAGAGCCCGACGCGTTCGAGCGCTTCGAAGATCGCGGGAATGTTTTCAATCCTCACCCAATGAAGCTGGATGTTCTGACGAACGGTAATGTCGGCGAGACCGCGGCCGTAGTCTCGAGACAGGTCCGCAATCGTGAGCAGTTGCGCTGACGTTAACTGTCCGCCCGGGATTCGGAGGCGGACCATGAAGTAGCCGTCATCGGCCGGGCGCTGAGTGTATACGCCATACCATTTGAACAGCGCCTCGTCCTCGGGCGAGATGTGAAACTGGCGAGCTTCGGCGTAACGATAGATGTCGGCAACCGCGTCGAGCCCGTCCTTGTGCTGTTTAATCTGTTCGATTTTGTTCATAGGTTGCTCCCGCAAATGATTCGACGGGTTCAATGGGGATGAGAAGTTCACACGACTCAACAGACGCCGCCTGAACATTCAGAACATGCCCGAGAATCTTTGCCGTGCTTTCTTCGATTGATTCCTCGGAAGTATCGACGACAATTTCGGGCGCAAGCGGTTCTTCATACGGATCGCTGATGCCGGTGAACTGCTTGACCTCGCCCGAGAGCGCTTTTGCGTAGAGACCTTTCACGTCGCGGCCAATCAGGGTTTCGATTGGACACCGCACAAACACTTCGAGGAATCGCAAGCCTTCGCTTTCGATCGACCGTCTAACATCGCCGCGCGACTGCCGGTATGGAGAGATAGCGGCGCCGAGTACCACTACCCCGTTGCGCGCCAGCAGTCGCGCGACGAAACCGATACGGCGGATATTCGTCTCACGATCTTGTTGTGAGAATCCAAGCCCGCGGCTCAGGTTCTCTCGAACTTCGTCGCCGTCGAGCGTTTCGACTCGCCTGCCCACGGCTGTCAATCGAGCCGACAGAGCTTGAGCGAGCGTTGTCTTTCCCGCTCCTGAGAGTCCAGTCAGCCAAATTACTAATCCGTTGTCGTGCCTCACGTCACTCATAGTTCAAAGTCCACCCTCAAGTTTGTTTCCCGAACTCAGCGTTTCGGTTCGGCTTGTCGGCGAGCGAACTCGTCGCTCCTTGGTACAGGTTCGATCCGATTTTGTGCGGCGTGGAGTCCGCATTCATTCTTGGATTGCCCGGACCATCGGCCCGAGCGATCGGGCTCGCCGGCACGCACCTGAGTCGTGCAGTGCGTGCATCCGATACTGGGATAGCCGCGGTCGTGCAGAGGATTGTAAGGAACGTCGTTTCGCGCGACGTACTCCCACACCTGCGCTTTGCTCCAGCGCGCCAGCGGGTTGATCTTTACGAGCCGCCATTGATAGTCCCACTCGACGATGCGCGCAGACGCGCGCTCGAGAGTTTGATCCCGGCGAATCGCGGTGATCCAGGCGCGGCGATTTCGCAATGCTTCCCTGAGCGGCTCGAGCTTTCTTAATCGGCAACACAAATCGGGGTCAGTCGACCAGAGCTTCGCGCCAAATTTCAGTTCCTGTTGTTCGGGCGTAAGGTCCGCCGCGTAAGACCTAATCTCAATCTTGTAGCGGTCTTCTATTCGGCGGCGAAGCTCGTACGTTTCCGGAAACAGGAACGACGTATCCAGGAAAAAGACATCGACCCGGGGAATGATCTTGACCGCCATATCGATGAGCGCGACGCCTTCGGCGCCAAAACCCGTCGCCAAAGTTAGTGACTCTCCGTACTTATCGAAGGCCCAATCGAGCGTCTGCTCGGGTTCGGCTTCTTCCAGCCGCGCGGAGGCATAGTCCAGCCGGGCGAGCTCTCTGGCTGACGGAGGCGAGTAAATCATGTTACCTGTCAAGTTTGTCATACGAACTCCAATTGATTACTTATGGGCGGCGCCGCCGTCGCGCCGAATAATTGCTCGAATTGTGAGGCGCCAAACCACGCAAGTTTGTCAGCGAGCCGAACGACGTCTCCAATAACCGCAATCGCCGGCGGATCAATCGTTAGGCCACCCGCGTGCGCTTGATCCGCGGCAACCAAATCTTCGAGGGTAGTGGTGCAGACTTCCTGATGCTGATAGGTTCCCCAGCGAATGATTGCGATTGGAGTTGCCGGAGGGCGGCCGCTCGCGATTATTTCGCGGGCGATTCGGGCAATCGTTTGCGCGCACATGAAGATCACAAGCGTGTCGGCGGCATGTGCTGTAATCGACCAATCAACGGCCGGGCGCTTAGTGTGCGCCGCATCGTGTCCTGTTATGAATGCCACGCTTGAAGAGTAGTCGCGATGAGTGAGTGGGATGCCCGCGTAAGCCGCGGCGGCAATCCCCGACGAAACTCCCGGAATAACTTCGAAGGCGACGGCTGAGTCGGCGAGCGCTTCGGCTTCTTCTCCACCGCGTCCGAACACAAACGGATCGCCGCCTTTGAGCCGAGCAACGATCTGCCCGTCTTGCGCGCATGAAATCAGAAGCCGGTTGATCCGGGATTGTGAGCTCGACGGCTCGCCCGCGCGTTTTCCAACATAGATCAACTCAGCGCCGCGCCGCGAATGCGCGAGGACTTCGGGGTTCACCAGATGGTCATAGACAATGACGTCGCTTTCCTCGATCGCTTCGGCGGCTCTTAAGGTGAGAAGCTTCGGATCGCCGGGACCTGCGCCGATCAAGTAGACCTTTCCAGTTGTTCGAGCGTTGTTCATTCGCGTACCGAGATCTCCGCATAAACGAAAAACCCACCACCGGCAGAGCCGATAGTGGGTTTTCTTGAACGGTCGCGAGCTTAATAGGCTCGTGATGTATTTACTTCTCAGGTTTCGAGCGAGCAGACTCCACTATTGGCTCTATGCGAGCGCGCCTCTGGCGCGCTACAACAGATGCAATAGGAATCTCGCGTCGCGTTTCTCATAATCCTTTGATATCCAGCTTCACATATACACGTTGTTCTACGGAGAGGTCAAGCACAAAGTTTTGAATTTTGACGAATCTTCTTGACTGGCGGGAAACAGCCGTTGTATTCTGCGGGCTCCTGAGAAGGACGTGGTGATTTAAGCAAATTGCTCCACGTAAAAATGTGCTAAACCGCGGCGGAGATTAAAAGGCCCGCGCTGTTTGGCGCGGGTCTTTTGTTCTTTCACAGTAAACACGTGGCGATTTAAAGGTGACTTGCTCCACGTAAAAAACTGCTAAACAGCCGGAGTGAATTCAAAGCCTCGCGCTAGTTTTAGCGCGGGGCTTTTTCAGTTTCCGGCAGTCGGGAGGATAGAAATGACTTTTATCAATGGACTGAAGTGCCGGGAGTGCGGGCGGGAGTATCCGAAGCGCGCAATCGCGGGATGCGAAGAGTGCTTCGCTCCGCTCGAGGTCGACTATGACTACGACGCGGTCTCTCGCGTGCTATCGCGTAAAGTAATCTCTGCTCGTCCGAATAACGTTTGGCGCTATCGCGAGCTGCTGCCACTCGACAGGGAACCGGCGGTCGGACTCACCAGCGGCGGAACTCCTCTCATTCGCGCCGAACGGCTCGGGCGGGAGTTGGGCATCCGCGACCTGTACATCAAAAATGACAGCGTCAATTCGCCGACGCTTTCTTTCAAAGATCGTGTGACGGCGGTCGCAATCAACAAGGCCCTCGAATTCGGGCTGTCGGCGGTAGGCTGCGCATCCACGGGGAACCTTGCGAACTCGGTTGCTGCGAATGCCGTCTCGGCCGGGCTGCCCGCATACATTCTGATTCCCGATAACCTCGAGCCCAACAAGATCATCGCGACTTCGATCTACGGCGCGAGGCTGATCGCCGTTCGCGGCAACTATGACGACGTGAATCGTTTGTGCACGGATCTGGCCGAGCGTCATCCGTGGGGCTTCGTCAACGTGAATCTCCGGTCTTTCTATGGAGAGGGATCAAAGACGTTTGGCCACGAGATCGCGGAACAGCTTGGTTGGCGGGCGCCCGCAGCCATCGTCGTACCAATGGCGGGCGGTTCGCTGATTACGAAGATTCACAAAGGGCTCAAGGAACTCGAGCAGCTCGGCCTGCTCGAAGAAGAAGTCCGCACTCGGTTGTTTGGAGCACAGGCCGCGGGCTGCAATCCGATAACGTCGGCTGTGAGACGCGGTTCGACCGAAATCAAACCAGTCAAGCCCGCTACGATCGCGAAGTCGCTTGCAATCGGCAATCCGGCCGACGGTTATCACGCCGCGCGGTTGATCGCTAAAACACAAGGCTGGGCAGAAGACGCGAGCGATCAGGAAATTGCCGCGGGGATACGACTGCTCGCCGAAACCGAGGGCATCTTCGCTGAAACCGCGGGCGGGGTGACGATCGCCGTAACAAAGAAACTCATCGAGCAGGGCCGGATCAACGCGGACGATCTGACGGTTATCGCGATCACTGGAAATGGTTTGAAGACACCGGAAGCCGCAGGGCTTTCCGAGCCGATTGTAATCGAGCCTAAGATCGCTCAATTCGAGCGCGTCGTGCTGGGGCTCGCTGCCACATTTTGAGAAGAACGAAGGAGAAACGCCATGTCAATAACGCTGACGATACCGACGGCATTGCGCAAGATCACACGTGACGCCGACGTTGTGGAAGCCGAGCCGGGAACGGTTCGAGAAATCATCGCGAGCCTTGATGAATCATTTCAAGGGTTCCGCTCGCGAATCTGTGAGGACGAAGACAAGCTGCGTCGATTTATCAACATCTACGTCGACGGCGAAGACATTCGCTTCCTCGACAATCTGTCTACGCGAGTCCGAGACGGCGCGGAGCTCGCGATCGTCCTAGCGATAGCAGGAGGGTGATCGAGCATCGGCGGTAATCTGCCGAAAGGAGAAATGAAATGACAAACCTGAAAGGGAAAGTTGTGCTTATCACAGGAGCATCGCGAGGCATCGGCGCCGCCGCGGCTATTCGATTCGCCGAAGCCGGCGCCGGCGTCGTTGTGAACTATTTCAGGCACGAGGCTGACGCGACCGCGGTCGTTGAGCGTGTCAGATCGCTGGGCTCGCGGGCGGTTGCGATTCAAGCCGATGTAGCTCGCTTCGACGACGTGCGTGAATTGTTTGACCGAACGGTCGAGGAATTCGGCCGCATCGATGTAGTGGTGGCAAACGCGGGGATATGGACCGGCGGCGCAATCGACGAATTGGACGAGGGCACGTGGCAGGAGACGATCGAAGTCAACCTCAAAGGCGTGTTCGCGTGTTGCCACCTCGCCGCCCGCTACATGAAGCAGCAGAGAGCGGGCTCGATCATTACCGTTTCTTCTACCGCGGGTCAGCGAGGCGAGGCGAATCACTCGCACTACGCTGCTTCGAAGGGCGGCATTATTTCGCTGACCAAATCTCTGGCAAGCGAGCTTGGGCCTTTCGGCATAAACGTGAACTGCGTCGCGCCGGGGTGGGTTGATACGGATATGTCGGCTGAACCGTTGCGGCGGTCTCGCGAGATCGAGCAGATTGTCGCCGGCATTCCTCTCAGGCGAGTCGCTTCGGCTGACGACATAGCCGGACCGATTCTGTTCCTGGCGTCGGACCTTGCGCGTCACATAACGGGAGAAGTGCTGAACGTCAACGGCGGATCGGTGCTGTGCGGATGAATGGGCTTCAACGCTTAGCGTCCGAAGTGATCAGTCGCGTTGATGGCCCAACCATGAAGGCAGGTTCTCTTCGCCCGGTCAACGACGGCACAGCGACAAAGATTGACTCTGGCCTGTCTGGAGGTGTACTCTAACCGCGTCGAAAACCTATCGTGGCGATTTAAGCAAATTGCTCCACGTAAAAAACTGCTAAACAGCCCGAATCAGCCTCGCGCAGTTTAGCGCGGGGTTTTTGTCGTTTAGGAGCAGGCATTCAGCGGCGGGCGTTCAGCCGCGGGTGTTCAGAGTACCGGCTTTAGCCGGCTGGCTTCGCTTAATGAGAGATTAGCTTAAAGCGTACTCTCAAACTCGAGAGCTTATGAAAGATTTTCGCGATGCAGTTACTGACGATCGAGTCTACGTCTTCGACGGAGCGATGGGGACGATGCTCTATCAACGCGGCGTTTATATCAATCGCTGCTACGATGAGCTCAATCTTGCGAGCCGCGATCTGGTGCTCGCGGTTCAGCGCGACTACGTCAAGGCCGGCGCTGACATTATCGAAACAAATACCTATGGCGCGAATCGTGTCAAACTCGGCGGCTACGGACTCGACGACAAGACCTACGAAATCAATCACGCGGGCGCGCGCATAGCTCGCGAAGCCGCGGGTGAACGAGCCTTCGTCGCCGGGGCGATTGGGCCTCTCGGTATTCGCATCGAGCCTTACGGAAAGACCTCCGCCGAGGAAGCGCGAGACGTTTTTCGACAGCAAGCCGAAGCGCTGCTCGAAGGCGGCGTCGATCTATTCGTGTTCGAAACTTTCTCGGATGTGACCGAGATTCAACAGGCATTGCTCGCCGTGCGCTCGATCTCGGATCTGCCTGTCGTCGCGCAGATGACGATTCAAACGGACGGGAATACGAGTTACGGCACCGCGCCAGAAGCGTTCACCAGGGAACTCGATGAGTGGGGAGCCGATGTCATTGGACTGAACTGCTCGGTCGGGCCGCACACAATGCTCGAAGCCATTGAGAAGATGCGCGAAGTCACGCGCCGTAAGCTTTCGGCTCAACCCAACGGCGGATTGCCACGACAGGTTGACGGCCGGATGTTTTACATGGCTTCGCCAGAATACATGGCCAAGTACGCCAAGCGTTTGATTCAAGCCGGCGCGAAATTCGTCGGCGGATGCTGCGGCACGACTCCGGAGCACATAAAGCAAATCGCCAACGCGGCGGCCGCTCTTTCGCCGGGCCGGTCAACTGTGCGTGTGTTTGTTCCCGAAGACAAACCACCAGACGTTCAGGTCGTGCCTTGCGCTGAGCGATCGCGATTCGCGGAAAAAATCTGCGCGAAAGAATTCGTCACTTCGGTTGAGATAGTTCCGCCCAAGGGCGTCGATCCTTCAAAGATGCTCGAAGGCGTGCGCGTCTTGAAAGATGCCGGGGTTGATGCGGTCAACGTCCCGGACGGCCCTCGCGCGCAATCGCGAATGGGTGTGCTGGCGGTTTCGACTCTCATCGAACAGCGCGTCGGTATCGAAACGGTCGTTCATTACTGCTGTCGCGATCGAAATCTTTTGGGAATGACGAGCGATTTATTGGGCGCGGCAGGATTAGGTTTGAGAAATCTTCTGATCATCACAGGCGATCCGCCGAAGATGGGACCCTATCCCGAAGCGACCGCGGTGTTCGACATCGATTCGATCGGGCTCGTGAACATGGTCAATCGCTTGAATCACGGATTGGACATCGGCGGAAACCCGATAGGTGCGCCCACGTCATTCTTCATCGGCGTAGGAGTCAATCCCTGCGCGGTCGATATGGACTATGAGCTGCGTCGTTTCGAATGGAAGGTGGAAGCGGGCGCCGAGTTCGCGATAACTCAGCCGACGTTTGACGTCAAACAGCTCAAGAGTTTTTTAAAACGCATCGAGCACTGCCGCATCCCGGTTATCGCCGGCATCTGGCCGCTGGTGTCCTATCGCAACGCGGAATTCCTTGCCAACGAAGTGCCGGGCGTAGTCGTTCCTCAGTCCGTTCTCAAGCGAATGGAGCGAATCACCGACAAGGACGCGGCTCGCGAAGAGGGCCTGGCGATCGCGCGCGAGACGTTGCTCGAAGTTCGAGAGTTGGTGCAAGGCGTGCAGGTATCCGCGCCGTTCGGGCGAGTGCAGTATGCGCTGGATGTGTTCAGCGTGTTGTGATTGTGGAGTGCGGCGACTTGTCGCCGCTTTAAGTAGCGGAAACCGGGGAAAAGCGGCGACGAGTCGCCGCACTTAGTGACGGCGGAAACCGGGGAGCGGCGACTTGTCGCCGCTCTAAGTAACAGCGGAAACCGGGGAAAAGCGGTGACTTGCCGCCGCTTTTAATAACAGCGGAAACCGGGGAAAAACGGCGACGAGTCGCCGCACTTAGTGGCGGCGGAAACCGGGGAAAGCGGTGACTTGTGGCCGCTTTAAGTAACAGCGGAAACCGGGAAAAGCGGCGACGAGTCGCCGCACTTAGTGGCGGCGGAAACCGGGAAAAGCGGCGACGAGTCGCCGCACTTAGTGGCGGCGGAAACCGGGGAAAAGCGGCGACTTGTCGCCGCTTTGAGTAACAGCGGAAACCGGGGAAAAGCGGCGACGAGTCGCCGCACTCCAAACGCGTTGGTTGCGATTCGCAGAGTCGCGATGATAGGTTGGAAAACTCTATGACGAAGCGATTCATAGCCTCGTTGATTGTCGGTGCGATGGTTCTTGTTTGCAGCGCGAATGCCGCTCAACAACAAGCGATGACCGTCGAGACTCTTCGGGGATACCTCGACAAGATGGGTCTGCGCTACGTGCCCCATCCGAAGAACGCGGATGCCGTGGTCGTTCCGCGCAGCGAAAATCGAAATGCTGAACGGCTCGATTTGTATGTCGAGCTTCGCCGCGACAAATCCCTGGTGCTGACCGTCTATCCGAAACTCAAAGGGCGATACTTCAATCTCGCGAGAGCAACCGACCGTGAGAAGCTGCTTCAGCGATTGCTCGAAGCAAATCATCGGGCCTTTGCGACGTTCTTCGCCGATGCGCACGGCGACATCGGCGCACGATTCACGTTCACGACGGAGAACGGAGTTTCGTACGAAGCATTTCGGGTCGCGGTGACCGAGTTGCTCAGAATCGCCGACGAGTTCACGCCGACGCTTGATGAATATATGAAGAAGGAATAAACCACGGGGCACACGGGAAGTTTTCTGTGATCGGTGTAAGCACGGGGTTAGACGATGAAAATTAGATTGATCGCAACGGTTCTCGTTATGCTGGCGACGATCGTGGGAAAGGCTGTCGCGCAGCAGACGGGTACCGAGCAAACTCAGGCGCCCAAACCAAAGCAAGTTGTGCGGCTCACATTCGCCGAGCGCATGAAGCAATACCTTCAACGCACAGGCTCGACCATCGATGAAGTCAAGAGCGGGCCGGACATGGTGGTGTCGAACTATCCCGACATCAAAGGCAACAAGCTCACTATCGTGCTGGTGAATGATCGCAGAAAAAACCTGCTCGGGTTTTACATCTACAACTTCGGCAGCTTGAAGGCGGCTACGAACAAGGAAGAAGTCTACAGGTATCTGCTCTCGGCGAACGACGCGATTACGATTGGCAGCTTCTTTGTCGATAGCGACGATGACATCGGTTACAAGTATCTGGTGAGCGGCGGACCGACGATGACTCAAGCTGCGTTCGAGTCGGCTTATTTCACGATGGCGGCGGTTGCGCGCGAGCGAAGACCCGAGATCAGAAAGTTGCTGGGGTCTGCGAATGATAAAGAGGATAAGCCTTCCGATGTGAAGAAGGCCGCGGAAGAAAAGCCGCCAGATAACTAATGCTTGTAAGGGCGGCCCTCAGCGGCCGCCCCTTAGTGAGCCCTACAACGCCGAGGAACGAGGGGCGGCCACAGAGTGCCGCCCATACAGGAGTATGGAAGAGGTTCACCAACTATCCAGTCTAGAAGAACTCCTCAGGGAGCGAATACTCGTGCTCGATGGCGCGATGGGCACCGCTATTCAATCTCGTAATCTCAGCGCTCAGGACTTCGGTGGCGCCCAGCTCGAAGGCTGTAACGAGAACCTGGTCATGACGCGGCCGGACGTCATACTCGATATTCATCGAGGCTATCTCGAAGTCGGCGCCGACATCATCGAGACAAACACATTCGGTGGGACTTCGATCGTGCTCGCCGAATACGCGCTCCAGGACCAGGTACAACTCATCAACGAAACCGCCGCGAAGCTCGCCAAACAAGCCGCGGCTGAATTCTCCACGGCGAACAAGCCGCGATTCGTTGCCGGTTCGATGGGCCCCACCACGAAAGCCATCTCGGTCACCGGCGGCGTGACCTTCGATCAAATCATCGAAGCCTTTCACGCTCAGGCCGCGGGACTCGTGGCCGGCGGCGCCGATATCCTGATCGTCGAGACTCAGCAGGACACTCGCAACGTCAAAGCGGCGCTCATTGGGATTTGGAAACTGTTCGACGAGATCGGTTTCAAAGTTCCGGTGATGGTTTCAGGAACCATCGAAGCGATGGGCACGATGCTCGCCGGTCAAACCGTCGAAGCGTTCGCCACTTCGATGATGCACGCCGATTTGTTGTCGCTTGGTTTGAACTGCGCGACCGGACCGGAGTTTATGACTGACCGAATACGCAGTCTGGCCAGTCAAACCGAGACCCGCGTGTCGTGCATACCAAACGCGGGATTGCCAAACGAAGACGGAATCTATCTCGAGACTCCCGAGAGCATGGCGACGACGCTCGAACGCTTCGTCGATCACGGCTGGATCAATCTGGTGGGCGGATGCTGCGGAACGACCCCTGCTCATATTCAAGCTCTTGCACAGATGGTCGAAAGCAAACGTCCGCGAGTTCCGGTTGAGCATCATCGAACTTTGTTTTCCGGTATCGACTTTGTCGAAGCGAGCGACGATCAGCGCCCGTTGATCGTCGGCGAACGCACCAACGAAGTCGGCTCGCGCAAATTCAAACGCCTGATCACCGAAGAGAAATACGAAGAAGCCGCCGAGATCGCCAGGCAACAAGTCAAGGGCGGCGCGCAGGTTTGCGATGTGAACCTGCAGAACGCCGACCGAGAAGAGCTGTACGACGTAGACCGCTTCTACGAGAAAATGATTCGCGTCGTCAAGACGCCGATCATGATCGACACCACCGACACAGTCGCAATCGAGCGCGCGCTGACTTATTGCCAGGGCAAGTCGATCATCAACTCGATCAACCTCGAAGACGGTCTCGAGAAATTCGATCGAGTCACGCCGCTCTCGCGCAAGTACGGAGCCGCGCTGATCGTCGGCTGCATCGACGAAGACAAAGAGCAGGCGCAAGCCATAACGCGCCAGCGCAAACTCGAAGTCGCGCGCCGCTCGGTCAAACTGCTCAACGAAGATTACGGCATTCGCACTGAAGACATCTTGATCGACCCGCTTGTGTTTCCGTGCGCGACCGGCGATCAGAACTACGTTGGCAGCGCCGTTGAAACCATCGAAGGCGTGCGCTTGATCAAGCAGGAGATTCCCTACGTCAAAACGATTCTTGGCATAAGCAATGTCTCGTTTGGTTTGCCGGACGCGGGCAGGGAAGTGCTGAATTCGGTTTTTCTGTATCACTGCACCAAGGCCGGGCTCGATCTTGCGATTGTGAATTCAGAAAAGCTCGAACGTTACGCTTCGATCCCCGAAGAAGAGCGCCGGCTTTCCGAAGACCTGTTGTGGAATCGCGGCGATGATCCGATTGCGGCGTTCGCGGCGCACTTTCGCGGCGCGACTTCGAAGAAAAAACAGAAGGCGAGCGATCTCCCGCTCGACGAGCGATTGGCGAGCTACATCATCGAAGGCACGAAGGAAGGCTTGATTGCTGATCTCGATCTGAAGCTCAAAGAAGCCGCGCCGCTCGACATCATCAACGGTCCGTTGATGAGTGGAATGTCCGAAGTCGGACGCCTTTTCAACGCGAATGAGCTGATCGTCGCCGAGGTGCTTCAAAGCGCCGAAGCGATGAAAGCAGCCGTGTCCTATCTCGAACAATTCATGGAAAAGGCCGCCGACAGTTCTCGCGGGCGAATCATTCTTGCGACGGTGAAGGGCGACGTCCACGACATCGGCAAGAATCTCGTCGACATCATCCTCTCGAACAACGGCTATCAAGTTGTGAACCTCGGTATCAAAGTCGCGCCGGAAGTTTTGATCCAGGGAGTGCGGGAGCATAAGCCTGATGCGATCGGACTCTCGGGTTTGCTGGTGAAGTCGGCCCAGCAGATGGTGCTAACGGCCGAGGACTTGAAAGACGCCGGCATCGATCTGCCGTTGCTGGTTGGCGGCGCGGCGCTTTCGGATCGTTTCACCAGGACGAAAATCGCCCCCGCTTACGGTGGAACGGTCGCGTATGCGAACGACGCGATGAACGGGCTCGACTTGCTGAATCGCTTCATGGATTCCGGTTCGCGGGCGAAGCTGGAAGCTGAACTGCTCGACCGCGATTTGAATATCAAGCCGGCGGCTCCGCAGATCCTCGTTGATGAAAGCGAACAGCGCAGCTCGCGAATTTCGCGTGCGGTGCCGATTCCGCCAGTGCCCGATCTCGAAAGGCACATCGAGGAGATCGGGACATCGAGATCCAACTATCAGGAAATCATGGATCTCGACGGCGTGTGGAGCTACATCAATCCGCAGATGCTCTACGGTAAACATCTTGGGTTTCGCGGGCGATTCGTGGACGCGCTTGCGGCGGGTGACATCAAGGCTCGCGAGCTTGAAGAAAAGATCGAACGCGTGAAAGACGAATGCCGGGCCGGTGCGATGAAGGTGCGAGCGGTATGGCAATTCTTCGAAGCCGAGCCCGAAGGCAATTCGATCAACTTGTACGATCAGGCTCGCACGCCGGGACCGGTGGCGACGTTTCGTTTTCCGCGTCAGCGAAAGGAAGACGGACTGGCGTTGAGCGATCTGGTTTTGCCGGCGAGTTACGACGGCGGGCGTCGCCGGGATCACATCGCGATGTTCGTAACCACGGCGGGCGAAGGCATACGCGAGGTCGCCGAAGAAGCGAAACTCAAAGGCGAGTACTTGCGATCATACGCGCTCCAGGCGTTGGCGCTTGAAACCGCCGAAGCCGCCGCCGAGTGGTTGCACTCGCTGATTCGCTGGACGTGGGGATTTCCCGATCCGCCGCAGCTTCCGCGCCGGCAGTTGTTTCAGGCGCGCTATCGCGGCAAGCGTTATTCGTTCGGTTACCCGGCGTGTCCCGATTTGGAATCGCAGGCCGACTTGTTCCGTTTGCTTCGTCCCGAAGATATCGGAGTTCAACTGACCGAAGGTTTCATGATGGAACCCGAAGCGAGCGTGTCCGCGCTGGTGTTTCATCATCCTGATGCCGCGTACTTCTCGGTTGGCGCACAAGAACTCGCCGAGGCAACTGCGGACTAAAGCCGCGATCGTCAGGGCGCTCGTCCTCGCCCGATGTAAAAGGCAAACCCGAAGACCACGATCGCGACACACGCAATAAAACCGAGCCAGAAAAAGATCGTCCACTGCGCGGCGACGAGCCCGTGGGAGCTGGTCGAGCCGCTTACACGATACATCAGGTAAGCGCTGGCGCTGCCACCCACGGTCATCGACAGAGCGACAAGAGAAGGCGCATCGCGGGCGACTGCTCGCGACAGGCCAAGAACGATAATCACCACCATAAGCAAAGGCACGAGCCACAGCAGCGTGTCTCCCGAGCGCGCTAGATCATACCCGCTCACGGAATCGCGCACGCCCAGGCAACTCAGCTCCACCCACGGCAGGAAGAAGCACAAGAACACGAATGCGGCGAGGCTCAGGTTGATTGTTCGAGCCCGTTTCATTGATTCACTTCTCATCAACCAGTCGCTATGTTGAATTGGTGGCCGTCCCAAGCGAAGACATCGCCGCGAGTTTCAATTTTGAAGGATCCGCGGAGATCGGCGGCTTTTCAAGGAACTTCTGGATCTTGAAATAAAACGACTGAACGGGCGGCCACGAAACGTATTCGTTGAATACTTTCGAAGCCGCTTTCCTGGTCAACCACCGCGATGAATCAAGCGACCGGCTGGTTTCCATAATAGGCGACTGGTTGCCCAGTCACCAGCCATCGCATGCCCGATCTCGCTCTCGCGTGTATACTTTAATCAGGACGCTTTCCGGAATCCACATACGTTCATCGCGTATTCAAAACACGACAGACGAATCTTCTTTGAAGCGCGCTGGACCAAAGGAGCGTTCACGTGGAAATCGTTGTTGGAATCTTCAAGACGCGTGCTGAAGCGGCAAGGGCCACGGACAATCTGAAAGCGGCGGGAATCTCAGACGATCACATCGTTCGACTTATGCCGGGTGCTTCCGATGAGAAACTCGATTCAGTACCCACTACCGAAACCGAACAGCCCGGAGTGGGGGGAGCGATTGGCGGAGTGGTCGGCGGAGCGATCGGGGCTGCCGGAGGCATGAGCATCGGCGCCGCGGCCGCAAGCGTCCTTGTGCCGGGCGTTGGTCCGGTGATCGCCATAGGAGTCCTTGCGGCGGCGCTTCTGGGCACGGGCGTGGCGATTGGCGGCGCAGCTCTGGGCGATGCGCTCGACGAAGGGATGACCGAGGGCTTACCCAGGGACGAGCTGTTCATTTATGAGGACGCGTTGCGTCAGGGGCGCTCGGTCGTCATCGCGTTTGTACAACCCGGCAGACAGGTTGACGTGGTTCGAAGGATGATGGAGCAGGGCGGCGCTGAGAGCATCGATTCGGCGCGCGAAGACTGGTGGGCGGGGCTGCGCGCCGCGGAGGAGGAACATTACAAAGCGGATGGCCGCGACTTCAAATCCGATGAGCCCAGTTATCGAAACGGGTTCGAAGCGGCGTTGCATCCCGAGACTCGCGGCCGAGCATACGACGACGCGGTCAACTACTTAATGGCTCGTTACCCGCGGAACTATTCCGAGGAAGCATTTCGACGCGGTTACGATCGCGGTAACAATTACCGGGCGAGTCTGGTGAAGAGTTTCAAGAAGTCCGCATGAGATTCGCGAATCGTCTAGCGGCATCGCATTTGCCCTGATTCACGCGGCGCTTGTCGAGTCGTTGTGAATCGCTGGATTTCCGCGCGTTCAGTGGTCTGGCGAAAAGGGGTTATGTAAATATGAGATTGAGGATAGGAAAAATCTGCGTGGTCGCTGGAGTGCTTGCCGTTTTGCTGGCGGTCTTGCTCAGCCAGGCTGTCGCGGGCCAGTCGCACTACACAAAAGCGGTTGACCACCTCAAGACTGCGATTGACCTGAAGCAGAAGCGAGATCTGATCGGCGCGGAAGCGCACTATCGCGAGGCGATTCGTTTGGAGCCCGGCTACGCCGAAGCTCACTACAGCTACGCGATACTGCTGGCGGATCGCGGGGACATCAACGGCGCAATATCGGAATCGAAGAAGGCGATTGACATCGAGAAGAATTATCCCGAGGCGCACTTCAATCTGGCGGGCTATTTGCGAAAGAAAGGTGACCGCGACGGCGAGATAAAGGAATATGAGCGAGCGATCGCGGCCGCGCCCAACTACGTGATCGCGCACTTTAATCTAGCGAACTCGCTGGTTGAGCGCGGGGATTATGACGGAGCGATCATTCACTATCGCGAGTATCTGAGACTTGCGCCGAAGGCAGAAGACGCCGAGCAGGTGAAACAGGTAATCAAGAACCTCGAAGGTCAGCGCTGATTGTGGCTGAGTGAGGATGTTTCGAGCGCAACGAAGAGAGCCAGCACGAACGCTGGCTCTCTTGTGGTTTTGAGATAACGGCCTGTCGATCAATAGGCGACGAAAGGCTCGGTGTAGACCTTCTTGACCCGAACGCCATTGATTCGCCTCGGCACCTTTGCGGTGAGCGGAGAATCAGCATCGATGTAGACGACGATCGCGGCATCGCCCGCTGCTGCGTCGTCGGCCCCGACTCCCACGCCGATGATCCCCGGCTGCGACATCAACTGAACTTCCTGAGATCGCATGGCTCTCGTTGCGAGCTTGATAGCTCGGCTCGAAGGCTCACCGTCCGAAACCGGCCCGGTGGATGCGGAACACGTTCCCCCTACAAAGCTGACCGAGCTTCCGAGAGCCGTCGACAGCTTTGTAAGCACTTCTCCGATGGGGTTCCCTATCGTACTTGAGCTGCTGCCCGCGTACAGCAAGGCAACAGGTTGATGACAGGCGTTGTCTGACACGATCAATGAACCCGAGTCGCCGCCTGCGCTAAAGGTGGTGCTGTTAATCACTACCTGGTTCGTATAGGCAACGACAAACTTCTTACCGGAATTGCAGCCCTTTTGATATTGCACGCTGACGCTTGTATTGATCGAGGCGATGCTTCCGGTTGTGAAACCAGTTGTGCGGCCGCTCTTTGCCACGGCCAGTCCGACGGCCGGCGCTTTGACTACGGCGCTGATTGTGCCGATGTCCTGGATTGAGCCGCTGGTATTCATGGCGCCTGAGCGCAACTGCGCAATCGCGGCATCGACATTGGATCCAAGCGGCGCCGCCGTGGTGAAATCCGCGACAATCGGGGGGATACGACATCCGTTGTCGATCAACCCCGGCTGCGAAATATCTTCGCCCGCTACTGCCTGATCCGATCGCGCCAGCACATGGTTGTTGCTAAGAATGTAGTTGGTAGTGCCGCTGTGGACGAGCGACCCGAGCGTACCGCTACAGCAAAAAGCCCTGCTGCTGTCGTTGATGTTGCCGCCCGACACACCGAAGTTCGTGTTAGCGACCTGGTGATTCGCTCCGCCATCGGCCAATAGTGATGGACCGATAGTGAGCGCACAGGCCCCCAAAACCAAAACTCCTAAGCGGCTAAGCAAAACGTGCCTCTTCATTTAGTGACCTCCATTTTTTCTAAGTACCTCCTCGCGTTTGAGACTGCTCTCAAACGAAAGACGAGCAATCGCGAATGCGCGCTAGGCTATCAATGACTAGCGGCTTGTGTCAATGGTTTAGACTCAAGACGATGTTGTGTTCTTCACTGCGTCGTGAAATTCCGCAACGAGGTAGGGGGCCATCACGGCCCCCTTTCATCTTCGGCATCATTGAACGTTCACAGTGTAGACCTCGTAGTCGGCAACACGGTGGTCACAGAAGAAAGGCCATACGGCCGTCTGAAACGGACTGGACGATGAATAATCGCCGGGGCCGTTAGGGTTGCCGTTGAAGTTTGACGATGCGGACGTTTGCTTCACATTCGCCGACCATGTGACTCCATTGTCGGTGCTCTGCGTAGCATAGACGTGCGCCAGACAATTACCGGGATCATCGCGCCGGTCATAGAAGCTCACCGTGATTTTGTCGCCGCCCGCGCCGTTCGATTCAACTGACAACGTCGGATGGAACTGATCTTGTGAGCCCGTATCGTCGTTGATCGAAACGGGAGCCGACCAGCTTGCTCCGCCATTTGTCGATCTGGTGAAGAGAATGTCGAAACCGTGAGCCGTTACCGGGTCGGCGTAGACCAGATAGAGCGTTCCACTCGGGCCCACCTTGAGAGCGTGCGCGGGTCCTTGCGAACGTCCGCCTACGCAGCCGATGTCCAGACCAAACCCCGCGTGGGTCGTCGCCGCGGCGACGTCGGTGCCCCAGGTAACTCCGCCGTTTGTGCTCTTGTCCACGAATATCCTGTTCTTCGCGTAGTCGTGCCACGAGTCGTAGACAACGCCGGTATTGTGATCCACAGCCGGGTATGCCCCGATCACGCGCTCGAACTTCGTGGTGCCGTCGTTAACTTTGGTCGGAGTGCTCCAGGTCGAGCCGCCGTTGGAAGAGAACGACAGCAGAAGAATCTGGTTGTTACCTGAGTTTCGATCCCACGAAACGTAAATGCGATTGGCGAATGAGCTGTTGCTGCGATCTATCGCCATGTAGTACTTGTCGTCGAAATCCTTCCTTGTATTGAACGTCACTGGCGTGGCTTGCGTCCACGTCGTTCCGTTTGTGGATTTCATGACGACAATAGCGTTCGGGAAGCTACCGCTCAGCGGGGCCACGCCGTATGAGTAGTAGAATGTTCCAGCTTTATCGACGTCCACCGCCGGGTCGAATCCGATGCCGAAGGTTGTGCCATTCCAGACTCGTGACATCGAGCTCTTTGTCCAGGTATTGGTGTCGGTTGATGCATAGGCAAGCGGCGCGCAATCGCCGAAGGTTCCCGGCGCTGCTGATGCACTGCAGTTTCCGGGGTAGATGTGATTCGAGCCGCCAACGAGAACGATTCCGGAGGTGACCGCCCCGGTTTCGCCTTCATACGAGTTTGAACTGTTTGAGACGTCTCGATCGGTGCCGGTGACCAGACTCAACGTCGAAGCCGGTGCTGAGCTGAATGCAGCGCTTCCAAGGTCCCTGGCGAGTGGTGAGGGAATTGCGGCTTCACCTCCGAAAACAAAATGGCCGTGATCGAGACCGGCTTCGGACACATGGACAAGGATGGGACGCGTGAGGAACGGTGGCGGTCCGTTGCCGTCCCCGCCCGGTGCTTGAGCGCCAACTCGCGTGGCGATGGGCAACAGGCACACGCACACACTCATAGTTACCCCCAATACTTTTCTAAGCATATGGTTTCCTCCTTTTTTTGTGAATTACCTCTAGCGGACGCGCCAATGACTGACACGCGGGTGCGAGCGTAACAACGATCACGAGATGTGTCAATGCCGTGCCGTTTCTCGCAATACGGTTTGTGTAGGTCGGACCACCATCGAGAAGGAATCGTTTGAGCGGAACATAACCGGGTGGGAGAATGGGGAGCCTTGAGTCGCGCTCGGTGGGCGGGGTAGGTTGAGCTATTGCGGTTATTGCTTCTTTAGCGACGCGGCCACCTTCGCCGTAGCTCCCGCTTTCACCTTGACCTCCGTCTGGAAAAATCTGTAGCCCGGTTTCTCAAGATCCACCGTGTACTTCCCCGGCGCCAATCCGGTTATCGTGGCAGGAGTGATGCCTTTCGGCTGTGGTTCGCCGGCTCCGCCTTCATCCGTTGCTACGAGAAGCACTCTCGCGCCTGGCGGCGTTGAAGTCACATCGATGCTCCCGGTGGTCGTCTGCTCCGTCTTCGCAGTCGCATTGTCGTTCGCCGCTTTGGATTGAGAAGCATTCTGGTTTGCGTTGCCTGGAGTATTCGACGGAGGCGAGGTGTGTGTGCAGGCACCAGCCATCAGGCCGAATGCCAAAACGAGAGGCAGTAAATCAGCCAGTCTTACTTTGATCCGACAAGGTGCAGTCTTACGCATATCCTGGGGCTCGCAGTAGCATTTTTGTGTCCGATAATTCAACTGAATCTCCCAATCCAAAAGCTCAATCATGCGTCCAACTCCATCCCAATGGCGCATCATCCTACCATTTCAAGTTCGACTGATCGATGGCCCTGCCGGCTGTTCTGAACGCCAAGCGTACTACACAGATCGGCACGCTGACAAAGCTGGTACTGTTTGAGGACATCGCCCGAGACGGTATACTGAAACGCGACGCCCGTTGCTCGCAACCCTGTTCGATTTGAGTGATGACAACAGGAACCCAAATACAGATGCTTATGCGCGACATGCTCTTCATCAACTGGGCAGTCGATCCAGCCGCCGCGAGAAGGTTCGTGGATCCGCGACTCGAACTCGATACGGTTATTGATTCCCGGGGGAAAAGCATGGCGTTGGCATCGGCAGTTTGCTTTCGAGTTGAGACAGTTCGCTCGAGCGTAATGCCCTTGCCGCGATTGAGCTTCGAACAGGTGAACTACCGCATATACGTAAAGGCCGAAGATGTTCCGTCGGTCGTATTTCTCGACATGAAAGTCAACTCGAGGATGGTGACAACTCTAACCAGCTTTCTGGGAGTGCCGGTTTCATACGAAGACATTGAAATAAAGGCGGAACCGGCCGGCCCCGAATCGCTTCGATACATTTTCGAATCGACGGGGCTTCACGCTGATGTTACGGTCGGTGGTGAGGCGCCTGCTTCCGATCCGGCAATCGAGCCGCCGTTCATCACTCAGAGATTGGTTGGCTACGCGGGAGCGGGCGACAGTGTGTACAGGATTGATGTGGAGCATCCGCGGCTTGACGGCCGTCCTGCTGGCGTCGCCGGCGTAGAGGCGGCGACGTTAGTGGGGCTTGGCCTTTTCACCCTGGAAGAATCCAGGCGGCCTCATTCGGCAATGTATGTTCAAGAAGCATCTTTCGGAACGAGTGCCCCGACTCGTGCGTGGTGATTTTGAAATTCTTGTTTCTTTGTGTTGTGCGCTCAGGTAGTATTCATTCACGTTCTAAGATGGAGTTGTAGATGAAGTCTCACGGGTTTTCGATCACTTCCGTCATTGCAATATTAATAGTTGGTTTAATCGTCGTAGCCGTCCGATCGGAGGGCGCCGGAAAGCGTGTTCAAGCGCAAGCCCAGCCAAAGCCGTCCGGCGAAGCTACTCAGGCCAGCAGTGTGGAATCATTACCTGCTTCCGCGAAAGTGGCTCCCAAAGCCACATCCAGCGCTTCGGAGTTTTCAGCATTCGCCTTGGCGGCCACTCGAAACGCAGAGCTTCAGAACAATCTCGGATGGGCGTTCGGCGGAAAATCTCAAAGAGGCTGGGCGCTCTATACACCGTTGATTGCTAATTTAGTCGGCTGCAAAGATGATGTCGCGGGCGAGTTAGCGATGCGAGTTTCCGCGTGGCAACAAGTGAATGGCGTCGCGTCGACGGGCGTGCTGGACGGTGACACGTGGTCGCGAATGGTCACGACGTTTCAATCTCAAAGAATGAAGCGGCAACCGCCGGCCTCCGAAGATCAACTGGTCACGATCCCGGTTTCAGATTGTTATGACCCGAGCCGGCCCGAAGAGCTGCGCAAGGCGGATCGTGAGAGCTTTGCGGCTTACAAGAAAATGATCGCTGCCGCGGCTGCCGACAAATCTCTTGGACTCGCGCTGACGGCTGATGGGCAGCTCGCGGAGGGCGAGAAATACTTCAAGGTCGTGTCGGCGTTTCGTTCACGTGAGTACCAGGATCAACTGCGCAAACAATCTCCGAACAGCGGCCGGGCGGGACTCGCCGTGAACAGCCCGCATAACACCGGACGCGCGTTCGATCTGTATGTAGGAGGCGAGCCGGTCAGCACCAAAGATGAGAACCGCGCACTTCAGACACGGACGGCTGCGTATCGATGGTTAGTCAAGAACGCCGCGCGCTTCGGCTTTCGGCCCTACTTTTACGAACCCTGGCACTGGGAGTACGCGGGAGGCCAAAGCAACGCAGCGACGGGAGACAAGGCGACGCGGTGAAATGATAGTTAGCGAACTATTGTTCAAAGAGCCTTTGCGAGCCTGATGATTGATGCCAACCTTTAAGATGCGGTCGGCTGCTCCGAAGATTTTCTGAGCCGACATCTCCGGGATCCCACCGCCCTCAAGCCATTCTTGAATATGGCCGCGCCATTATGATTCAGAGCGCGCCAATCCACGCGATACAAACCAGAAGGGCGACTGCTGACGTACGCGTTAGGCTGATGTGTCAGAAACAGATTCCCGAAAAGTACATATACAGTTGTAGGTGATCAGGTCGTGAAACCGAGCTACCGGGTGCGCTTGCATGGACGAAAAAGAAAACATTGGAACTTGCTTTCATGTCTGCTCATTCTGAATCTAAGAATCTCGGCAGTACTGCGACTACAGCGCAGTTTCTTTGTTGTTTACACGGCACCCAAGCGGTGCTACGCGCAGCGCCTCATTGGGTACTTACATCACAGGACGGAAGCAAGCGAGTTCGAAACTCAGAGACCGCCGCTACCACGATGTACCGTAGTCAGGATCCGTCACAGCTTTATACCTGCAGCGGTTTAGATGAAGCTCGTAAGTTTGCAGGTAAGGGGTCTTCGCTTACTTTCCAAGTTCGTCCTCGTCGACGACCAACCTATTGACTTTGGATTGGGAATTCTACCTAGGAGGACTATCTATGAACCTCTCCAAACAGAGCGAATTCAGGGGTGTTAGGCATTACCGCTTGGTCTTCTCGCTTCTCCTCGCTTTGCTCATTGTTTGCGACGCGGCCGGCCAGGTTCGGAGAAGAATCGAAATCTCCAGGTTCGTCCAACCTTCTTCTCGGGTCGGATCTGCCGTTGCAGGCCGCTTCTTTGCGAGGGCGTTTCGGTTCGCTGGCGGTGTCGTACCGCGAGGGAGCGCTGTATTCATCAATCCGGAAGGGAGGCGGCTGAGCGCGCGCCAATTGGAGCTCGTGATTCTCGATAAGGCCAAACTCAGCAATAACCGTCCGGACTATGATGCGATCGGCATTCGTTGGAACAGTAAAATATATCAACTCGCGGCGGAAGATGACTTGATCTATTCATTGATGAAGTTCATCCAACGCGGGAGTTATATCGCGTTTACGATCCCGGTTTTCGATTTTGATGAAAACTATTTTCGGCAGAACGCATTGTTGGACGATGGTGCGGGCGGCTACATCGCCAAGGAATTCCTGACCCCCTCTCACATACGACTCCTCCATGAAATAGATTTGGACACAGAGACGGAGGAAATGCTTCCCAAGGAAAAAGCGGGGATCATGAGGGCCATTAACAGAGGCAGCGGGCAACTCTCCGAGATAGGTACTTACGTCAATGCCGATTTCCATATCGCATACCAAGTCTTTCTCGCCAATGCCAACGGCAAAAATGTCATCGACGTTGGCGGCCTGCCGCTAAGATATTCTTGGAGTGTGAGAAGGAGCGGGACGGTGGTCATTGATGAAGTCGAGGTGTTCACGTTCCCAGAAGAGGAATTCAGCCTCCAAGACCGGGCGGTCCTGTTTTTCCAGACGGCGGCTATCCTGAGGCAATTCAGTCGGGATAACCCGCGGGAATTTAATCGGTTCTTGAGGGAAGTCGGGACCGTTGAAGGAAGACGCTAGTACACCGTCTCTGAGCGGAGGTCCTTCGACAATGAATTTATTCCATGCTTTCCCGCGCCCGCCGCACCGGACGGGTGCGGGAGGAAGGGTGGTCCGTGAGTCGCCGAGAGAAGAGGATCGCCAGAAAGGGTTTGAGATCCTTCGCCTGATATTGACTCATGGGCTGCTCTGCACGCCCGAGAAGTTCAAGCTTTATCCGAACTACAATACGGAGAATACGGAAAAGCAGAAGTGCCTGGCGGCGAACAAACACCATGATGAGATTGTTCAATCCCGGGCCTGCTTCACTCTGGTTGACACACTAGAACTCTCTAAAGAGTACGAACTGTTTCAAGGCAATCCCACAAGTCACTTAGCTCATATCGATCTATTCGGCGAGTTCGCGATTGGGCTCGATCCTATTGAAGCAAGAGCATTGGGGGTCATGCCCACGGTTTACTACTACAGGCACGACATCAGCAACCCTTTGACGAAAACGGCGGGGCTGGGTTCGCAAGTCGTCGAACGCCTGGATGAAATTCGGTCCCTGTTTTCAATACTGAGTTACATCGAGGCTAAGTCCAATGCCGGGCCTGAAGATGACATGGTCTTTCCCCCACCAGAAACGCTTAAGAGCATGGGTATCCATGTGCGTTATCAAGACGATATCGAGGCGGAACTCGCTAACATCAAGGCGAAGGAAGCGGCGCTTGTCTTGCGACTCTTCAATACGGACCGAGTCCCCGCATGGAACCTTGTTGACTTCGTTGAGATTATGCTCTCGCTTTACCAAACCACAGACTCGACAATCGAGGATGCGCCATTGGCGTTTTTTCAGCAAAGAGAATGGCGGCTCGTCCATCACATGATGGAGGGTTTGAGGTGGTTTGGCCTTGGGAAGCATCCTAGCTACCAAGACCCGTTTGCAGAAGACTTCGTCAGTGCGGTGCAGGAAATCAAGAACTTCGTTCGTCGGACATCTCCAACGAAGAGGGAAGATCATTTGGCCTGGTTTTTCAACAACTGCTGGGTGCTCGTTGGTACGGCGGAACGGCGCTTCCGAGATTTTGTGCGCGAAATCGTAGTGCCTGAAAGCCTTCGCAAACAGGCAAAAGCTGTCGTGGATTCGTTACCGTTTGCTTCGACGCGTCCCGTGATTACTCCCCTGCCACAGAGATGGAGGATTGCGATGGAAAGTGGTGTTCCACGTATTGTCCAAGCGACGGACTAAACGCTCTGAGTATCCGAGGCGGGATAGAATAATCGAGGGCCGAGTCGTCGCAGCTAAGCAACAGCAAACCAAGTGCCTCAAGGCCGCCAGTACTCTTACTAATCTGTGCTGGAGCAGTACGGCTTGACGGCGCAGGGCGGCCGCAAATATTCCTACTCGTGAGGTCAACGCTATTCCGGCACGTAAGGAGGATAATTCTGATGGTTCAGACTCAGCAGGTGTGGACAAGCCTGGAGATTGTGAAACTATGTGTAAGTTTACTAACTCCTGTAATGGTTCTATTACTTGGTATCTGGATAACTCGATTGGCAGAACAATTCAAAGCAGTTCTTTGGGCAAATCAGAAGGTCGTCGAAAAGCGTATCGGTGTGTATGATGAGTTGGCTCCGCTCTTAAATGACCTTTATTGCTACTATGAATTCGTCGGCAATTGGAAAGAATTCACGCCTACGCAAGTAATCGAGATAAAGCGAAAGTTAGATAAGAAGCTATACATTAATGCTCCGCTATTCTCCCCCGGCTTCCAACAGCTTTATAACTCTTTCATACATCACTGCTTTGAAACATATGTTGGCCTTGGATTGAATGCCAAGCTACGCACTCCGATTTCTAGTCAAGATGGAGATAGGAGGGTCGCAACGCAGGCGGGTTGGGACAGCAGTTGGGATATGATGTTCTCGAACCCGGCGCGGTGCCCTACGAAAGCCGAAATAAGAGATGCGTACAATGACTTAATGTCCCGCTTCTCATCTGAGTTGGGCATCGGATTGAGATGAAGAGAGTTACGCACCAGAAGTTGCCACGTTGAACGTGAAGGTGAACCCAGTTCATTTACCTCTGAGGAAAGCTGCCTACTTGGGGGGTGGTAGCGTCTGAGTGCTTTCACAGAGTTGCGCTCATAGTGATGTCGTGCCAACCTTCTGAGCAGTGAAATCCTCTTTCGAAAAAGTGACTCGCTTCCTGAAGCGCCACTCGATGCTCGAGGGCTCCGCTGGGGTCGTTGTGGCCGTCTCGGGCGGCGCGGATTCAGTCGCCCTGCTCGATATGCTTGTCGTGGGGGTTGGTGGTGAACACAAGACCATGTCACCGCTTCTTGCCAACCCCCAACCCCCAACCCGCAATCCCCGCATTCACATCGCGCACCTCGATCACATGTTGAGAGACCGGGAGTCCGCCGAGGACGCGGAGTTCGTGAGGGCATTGGCTGACAGACTTGGTATCCCGGCGACGATCAGTTCGAACGACGTTCGTGCGATCGCCGAATCTGCGAACAGAGGAATCGAAGAAGTGGCGCGAGAACTGAGATATGAATTTCTGGTGGACGTCGCTCGCAGGAATGGCTGTGATCGAATAGCTGTAGGGCACACGATGAACGATCAAGCCGAGACTGTTTTGATGAGGCTGATCCGCGGCACGGGGCTTCGAGGTCTCGCCGCGATGCGCCCTGTTTCCGCTGCGCATGCCTTTTCGAATGGCTTGGCAGAGGAACGGAGGGGCGGAGGAGAAGAGGGGCTGAGGAGCCCAGGAGCGGAGGTGGTGGCGGCGTGCTCCCCGGCCCCCCCGCACCCCTGCTCCTGTGCTCCTCTCCTCATGCGTCCCCTGCTTTGCATCACTCGTGAAGAAGTTGAAGAATACTGCCGCGAACGAGGACTTGAGTTTCGCACCGATGCGACCAACCTGAGCCTCGACTACACTCGAAACCGAATTCGAAGCGAGGTGATACCCGCGCTTCGCTCCATCAGTCCGCAGGCCGTCGTTGCGATCGCGCGCGCGGCCGAGAATCTTGCGAGCGAGGAAGAAGCGCTGGCCGGAATTACAACTTCGCTCTTATCAACCGCACGAATCGACGCATTTCAAAACGAAGCTGATTATTCCGTGCATAGATACTCCGTTGCGGCTCTGCTGGCGCATCCGGTGGGTTTGCGAAGAAGGATGATCATCGAGGCTATCAAGCTCGAGCGCCGCGAAAGCGCCGCGCAGGAAATCACTTCAAAACACGTCACTGAAGTCGAGGGCCTGTTGCGGCCTCAGTCAAGCGGAAAGCATGTTTGCCTACCAGATGGACTTGAGGCTTGGCGAGACTTCGATGCGATCGTCTTGAAGGCGAATCCAAGCCATGCGGCGTACGAGGTTACGTTGGACTCGACTCACACCGAAGCCGAGGCTGGCGGATTCGCTTTTACATTTGATCGCGGCGTTGCCGGATCTTTGTTGAAATCGAAGATCGCCGAAACACAGCAGGTAAAGCGCCGCACCGGGCAAGACTGGATGGTTGTTGCTTTCGACGATAGCGAGTTGCCGGCCAGTTTAGTCATAAGGCCGCGAATGAAGGGCGAACGCGCTCACGTGGTTGGTCAGCGAAAAACAAAAAAGTTGAAAAACCTCATGATTGACCATAGAATCCCATCCAGTCGTCGAGCAACGTGGCCGGTCGTAACGGCGCCGGACGGCGACTACATCTGGTCGCCTGGTTTGCCCCCATCCGCGAAATTCGCCGCGCACGACGAGATCCCGAGCCTTGCAATCTTGCGCGCCTCAATCGTCGGATTCCAATCAGCGGAATCCTCCGAGGAGCCACAATGGGAACCGATCTCCGAGTCATAAAGACGCAGGAAGAAATACGCGCGCGCATAGATGCGCTTGCCAATGAAATTCGCGCCGTCGAGCCTGTTGGCGATCTCACAGTCGTTGGAATACTCGATGACGCTTTTGTGTTTCTCGCGGACCTGATTCGCGCGTTGGAAAGTCCTATCAGTTGCTGCTTCATGAAAGTTGCCCGGCATCGTCACGGAGGCCAAAGCGAGGTCCTGTTTACCAGCGAATTCGATCCGCGCAGCCGCGACATATTGCTTGTGGGTGGAGTCGTTGCAACGGGCGTTACGCTTGATTACATCTCTCGGCATCTGGCGGACCGCGGCGTTAAGTCCCTGCGCACATGCGTTCTGGTTGATAGACCGGGTGAACGCCGCGTTGATCTGAAGCCGGACTTCGTGGCGTTCGAGATTGAGCGCGGGTTTGTGTGTGGCTATGGGCTGGGAATCCAGAACCAATTTCGCCAGCTTCCGTACTTAGCTGTGATGGAAGAGTGAAGGATTGCGGATCGCGGATTTCGGATTGTGGATTAGGATCGCTCCTTTGCATTTCCCAAATCGCCAATCCGCAATCCGCAATCCGCAAGTCACAATTCCCCGTCATTGCGCATCCTAACTACGTAGTCTAGAATTTTGGTTAAGCGCAGACGCGCTGGGTTTCGTTCGGAGGTATCAAGTGAATTCAACGGTCAGGCAGATAATCTTCTGGGTTCTCATCATCGGCGGAGCATTTCTGCTCTATCAAGTGTTCTCTGGCAGCCGCGGCGTAAAGGACACAAAGCTGAGTTACTCGCTGCTTATGGACAAGGCGCAGGCTAAGCCAACACTGGTCAGGAAGGCCGAAATAAGCACCGACAGCATCAAGGGCGAGCTCACCACCGGAGAGACCTTCACGACCGAGCTGCCGAATGAGTTTGTGCAAGCAGACATCGCCAAGACGATGAAGGACAACGGAGTTCAGGAAGTCTCATTCAAGAGCTCGTCGTCGAGCCAGTGGTTGTTCGGATTGATAAGCTACGCGCCGCTGCTGGTGTTCATAGGCCTGTGGATTTTCATGATGCGCCAGATGCAATCGGGCGGAAACAAGGCGCTGTCGTTCGGCAAATCTCGCGCAAAGCTTTTGAGCAATCAGCAGAAGCGCGTGACCTTCAAGGACGTGGCCGGTGTCGAAGAAGCCAAAGAAGAGCTGCAGGAGATTATCGAGTTTCTGAAAGAGCCGCAGAAATTTCAGAAGCTCGGTGGGCGAATTCCCAAAGGCGTGTTGATGATGGGCCCTCCGGGCACGGGCAAGACTCTGCTCGCGCGCGCGATCGCCGGCGAAGCTAACGTTCCGTTCTTTTCGATCTCAGGGTCCGACTTTGTTGAGATGTTCGTTGGCGTTGGCGCCAGCCGCGTTCGCGATCTGTTCGAGCAAGGTAAGAAAAATGCTCCGTGCATCATCTTCATCGACGAGATCGACGCGGTCGGGCGCCACAGAGGGGCCGGGCTCGGAGGCGGTCACGATGAACGCGAACAAACTTTGAATCAACTGCTCGTCGAGATGGACGGCTTCGAATCAAATGACGGCGTGATCCTGATCGCCTCGACCAACCGTCCCGATGTGCTCGATCCGGCGCTGCTCAGGCCGGGCCGTTTTGATCGTCGGGTTGTAGTTCAACGGCCCGACGTAAAAGGACGCGAAGGAATCCTCGCGGTTCACACGCGCAAGATCCCGCTTGGCGACGACGTAGACATCAACGTTGTGGCTCGCAGCACACCGGGATTCACTGGAGCCGATCTGGCGAATCTCGTCAATGAAGCTGCGTTGAGCGCGGCGCGCTACAACAAGAAGGCCGTCTCGATGAATGACTTCGAGTGGGCCAAGGACAAGGTGTTGATGGGCTCCGAGCGCCGCTCGATCGTGATGTCCAACGAAGAGAAGCGCAACACGGCTTATCACGAAGGCGGGCACACGCTTGTCGGAATAAAGGTTCCAAACGCGGACCCGATTCACAAAGTCTCGATCATCCCGCGCGGGATGGCGCTCGGCGTGACGATGCAGTTGCCCGAATCGGATCGCTATTCTCACACGCGCGATTACCTCGAAGGTCAGATCGCGATAATGATGGGCGGGCGGATCGCCGAAGAAATTTTCCTGAATCACATGACGACCGGCGCTTCGAACGACATCGAGAAGGCGACCGAGCTTGCGCGAAAGATGGTTTGCGAGTTCGGAATGTCGAGCCTGGGTCCGATCACTTACGGCAAGAAGGAAGAGCAGATCTTCCTCGGCCGCGAGATCGCGCAGCATCAGGACTACAGCGAGGACACCGCGATCAAAATAGATCAGGAAGTGAACCGGTTGATCATCGATCAGTACAACCGCGCGCGTCAGATCATCGTCGAGAACAAGGACGCGTTGGTCCGATTGGCCGAAGCGCTTCTCGAGCGCGAGTCGCTGGACTCGGTGCAGATTCGGCGGTTGGTCGCGGGTTTGCCGCTTGATGATGACGATCCGGCTCCGCCGCGCGAAGGTAAACCGAAGGCTGAAGCAAAGCCCTCGATGTTGAATCCAATCATTCCGCCTGTCCCGGGCGGCGCTCAGGCCTAGAGAAACAAGAATGTCTGAACAACGAGCAGCGACGTGCTGCTCGTTGTTGTCTAAGAAGTATGATCGTTAAAACTTCCTGGGATGATGTCTAGAGAGGACACAATCCGGAGGTTCAAATGAGCGAGAACGACACAAAGACATTTGATGACAACGACGGGCCGCTAGCTGGGGATGCCTTGCTCCAAGCTGTGCGTCAGCTAGATGCAAAGGTTCAAGCGCTCGATGAAAAAGTTGACGCCAGGCTGCGCGATACCGCTCCAATGTGGGAAGTAGTGGTTTCGCGGCTCGACATCATAATAGCCGGGCAAGAGAGTCACGCAAGCCGTCTTGATTCGATCGAAGGGCATCTTGATTCGATCGAAGGGCATCTTGATGCGATCGAAGCGGAGCAACGCAAACAAGGAACGCGTCTTGATGCGGTGGATGCGCGTCTTGATGCGATAGAAAGTCGTCTCGATGCGATCGAGGTCAAGCTCGAACGCTTCGACGCCATTGACCGCGAGCTTAGACACCTGGGCAGGCGAATCGAGCGGACGATCGCAGAGTTGAGCGGAGACTTCGTCAAGTTTCGAGTCGATCAACACGATCTCGAAGACCGGGTCGAGAAACTCGAAAAAACACCTGCCTGATTCGCTGCATACACGCCGACATATCTGACTTAAGCCGGTTGGCGCCACACGGCCGACGCACCAGACTGCGCCGGGCTTAAGCGGGGTCTCCACGCGCCGAGTCATCGCTGTTCGAGTGAATGTGTAACGCTCGTCTTCCTTGAAGTACTTCAGGAATGCTTGTTGCCGAATGAAGCAAGGGGAGTATAATCACACCGGCTCGATTCCGTCCTTCCCTACAGCGAGGGCTTCATGGCGTCCTCACCCGGGACCATAAGTAGACTCTTGGTCGATTGGCGCGATGGTGACGCGACCGCGCTCGATAGACTGGTTCCTCTGGTGTATCGAGAGCTTCGCCGGTTAGCTGGCTATTACATGCGCCGCCAGCGCGCCGACCATACTCTTCAAACATCGGCGTTGATCAATGAGGCATATCTCAGGCTCATCGATCACAAGAACATGCGATGGGAGAATCGAGCTCACTTCTACGCGGTAGCGGCGCAGGCAATGCGGCGCATACTTGTCGATCACGCTCGAAGCCGCGGTTATGCAAAGCGAGGTGGCGGAGCGCTCAAGGTTTCGTTTGATGAAGCGGTCATCGGCGCCCAACAGCGCGGCGCGGAATTGATCGCGCTTGATGATGCGCTGAAGGATCTGGCGGCAATCGACCCGCGCAAGGCTCAGGTAGTCGAGCTTAGGTACTTCGGCGGACTCAGCGTAGAAGAGACTTCGGAAGTAATCGGAGTATCGGCGGTCACAATAATGCGCGAATGGCGCAGCGCCAAAGGCTGGCTGCTGAAAGCAATCAGCAAGGGAGGGCAATGACTCCCAAACGATGGAAGCAAATCGATGAGTTAGCTCAGTCCGCGTTAGAGCGCGCGGGCGATGAACGTGCGGAGTTTCTCGACCAGGCATGCGCAGACGATGATTCGCTGCGGCATGAAGTCGAATCCCAGATTGCTTATCAACAGCAAGCGAGCAAGTTCCTCGAAGAGCCCGCGTTCAAGCAAGCCGCCGACTTGATGTCAGAGTCTCAAACTGAAATTGAATCGATGGATGGACGGACGATCAGTCATTACAGCATCCTGCGGAAACTGGGTGCGGGCGGGATGGGAGAGGTTTATCTCGCCCAGGACACCACGCTGAGCCGCAAGGTAGCGATCAAGTTTCTATCGCGGAATTCAGTAGCAGGCGAACAAGCAAAGAAGCGTCTCGTCAGGGAAGCAAGAGCCGCGGCCGCGCTCGATCACCCTCATATTTGCGCGGTGTATGAAGTCGGCGAAGAAGCCGGCTACAGCTTCATAGTGATGCAGTATGTCGAAGGCGAGACGCTTGCAAGCCGCATCGAGCGCCAACCGATCGAGCTTCGCGAGACGCTCGACATCGCGGTGCAGATCGCGGATGCGCTGGCCGAAGCTCACTCACACAGAATCATTCACCGCGACATCAAGCCACAGAACGTGATGCTCACGGCGAGCCGCCATGTAAAGGTGTTGGACTTTGGGTTGGCAAGAGTGGTTCGAGAGGGCTCTCTGATTGACAGCGCCGCGGAGACTGAGAGCGTGCCGGGATTGGTTATGGGAACGGTACCTTACATGTCTCCCGAGCAAGTGCGCGGGGAAGCGCTCGACGGCCGCAGCGACATCTTCAGTTTCGGGACGGTGCTCTACGAGATGCTGAGCGGGAAGAGTCCGTTTCAAGCCGAGAGCATCGGCGGGACTATGTCATCAATCTTGACGAAGGAGCCGGCGCCGCTTGCGCGCTACGCTTCGGAGGTGCCCGATGAGTTGCAAAGGATGGTGCGCAAAGCGCTGAGCAAGGACAAGGATGCACGCTACCAAACAATCAAAGACCTGCTGATCGATCTGCGAGAGCTGAAACAAGAGTTAGAGTTTGAAGCGAAGCTCGAACGCTCAATCGATCCTGAGATTCGCGATCGTCGATCAGCGACACCGGAACAAACTGAAAGCGACGGGCGACCGGAAACGGAGACTGCGCCGCGGCAGACGGCTCACACTGACGCCTCATTCATAACTCACACGACCCCCAGCAGCATAGTTGTCATCGGCGAGATCAAGCGTCATAAGCTAGGAGTTTCGCTCGCGGTCGCGGCGCTCGCTCTCGCGGGCATCTCTTATAGCATCTACAAATTCGTCGGTCACAAATCTGCTGCAAACCTTCAATCAATGAAGATCACCAGATTGACCAACAGCGGCAAGGTCGGTAGCGCTTCAATCTCGCCCGACGGCAAATATGTGGCTTATTCGACGTTCGATGAAGCAGGACAATCAAGCCTCTGGGTCAGGCACGTTGCCACCATGAGCAACGTGCAGATCGTCCCGCCTGCGGGCGTTGATGTCGAGTTGTCAGCGCCAGCTTTCTCGCTCGATAGCAACTACGTTTACTACACCAGAGCGGAGAAGAACGGCGCACCCGCGCTTTACCAAGTGCCCGTGCTCGGTGGAACGTCGAAGAAGTTGCTGGAAGTTGTGCTAGGCCCCATCAGCTTCTCTCCCGATGGCAAACGTTTCGCTTTCACTCGCCGCTATGCGAGTCAGGGGGAAGATGCATTGATGACGGCGAATGCGGATGGTACAGGAGAACAGAAACTAGCCGCGCGCACATTCCCCGACTATTTTATGAGCGGCACGGCGTGGTCGCCAGACGGCAAAACGATTGCCTGTCCGATGGGTGGCTTTAGCGGTGGGTTCTACACAGGCGTGGCCGTCATTCAGGTCGCAGACGGTGCACAAAAAACGCTCACTTCAAACAAATCGGATTTCCTCGGAAAAGTCGCCTGGCTGTCAGACGGAAGCGGAATAATCACGACGGCGGCAGCGCAGTGGGGAAGCCCGTATCAGATTTGGCAAATCTCTTACCCCAAAGGCGAGGCGCACACGATAACCAACGACCTGAACGACTACTCCAGTGCGAGTCTCAATGCAGACTCAAGCACACTGGTCACGGTGCTGTCTGAGTCGACATCGAACATCTGGGTAACACCGCCAGGAGAGAGGGACAACATTCGACAGCTCACCTCCGGCAAAGCAAATGGAGAACCCGGGGCGAGTTGGACGCCTGACGGCAGAATAGTTTATATCTCGCACGCAGGCGGTAACACTGACATCTGGATCATGGACGCGGACGGGCGTAATCAGAAACAACTGACGGATGATGCTTCGAATAGATTGGGCTCTCTGTCCGCGACGCCCGATGGTCGCTATATCGTTTTTACTTCCACCCGCTCCGGCACTTTCCAACTTTGGAGAATAGATATTGATGGCAGCAATCTAAAACAGTTGACCACAAGCACGGGTGGGTGGCAGCCGCACTGTTCTCCCGATGGGAAATGGGTGGTCTATCACTCTTTCGGCTCCAGCGGATTCATTATCTGGAAAGTCTCTATTGACGGCGGCGAACCCGTGCAGGTCACCGATAAATTTGCGTCATTTCCCGCCGTCTCTCCCGATGGAAAACTGATCGCTTGCTACTTGCGTGACCCACAGACGAGGGTCAAAAAGATCGCGCTGCTGCCGTTTGAGGGAGGGGACCCGGTTAGATCACTTGACCTCCCGCAGACTGCAGATGCAGGACAATCTGTTCGCTGGACACCGGACGGCCGCGCTGTGACCTACATCGACACTCGCGGTCTCGTCTCGAACATCTGGCTTCAGCCGATAGACGGCAGCCCGCGAAGGCAGTTGACCAATTTCAAAACCGACCGGATTTTCTCCTTCGACTGGTCGCGCGACGGGAAACTCGTCTGCTCACGCGGAGTGATAGATAGCGACGTTGTCTTGATCAAAGATTTCAGATGAGTCCGGACACGCGCACAGAATCTGGCGGTTATGAAATCCGCTCGAAGATCGGTCTGGATAAGTTTAGTTTTCTCATGGAGTGGAAGGTTGAATCGCAGTTCGTCAAACATTCTACGCCTACACGATTGTTTGAAAAATATGTGACGCCTTCTCAGATCAAGCAGGAGCAAGCAGTGACTCCGGAACGATGGAAACAAATAGATGAGCTGGCGCAGGCCGCGTTAGAGCGCGGCGTGGTCGAACGCGAGGGCTTTCTCGATCAAGCATGCGCGGGCGATGACACTCTGCGACGCGAAGTCGAATCCCACATCGCTTACCAACAGCAAGCGAGCAAGTTCCTCGAAGAGCCCGCGTTCAAGCAAGCCGCCGACTTTATGTCAGCTTCTCAAACTGAAATTGAATCAATGGAAGGAAGGACGATCGGTCGCTACAGAATTCTGCGGACGCTCGGCGCGGGCGGGATGGGGGAGGTCTACCTTGCGGAAGACACGCGGCTTAAACGCAAAGTCGCGCTCAAACTGCTTCCGGCCGAGTTCACTCAGGATATGGACCGCGTGCGGCGGTTCGAGCAAGAGGCGCAGGCGGCTTCCGCGCTGAATCATCCCAACATCATCACCATTCATGAGATCGGCGAGGTCGGCGGTGCGCACTACATCGTGACCGAATACGTGCCGGGCGAAACGTTGCGCGCGAGGATGAAAAGTGACCAGCCGGGTCTTGACGGAACGTTAGAGATCGTTCTGCAAGTCGCCGGCGCCTTAGCTGTGGCGCACGAGGCGGGGATCATTCACCGGGACATAAAACCAGAGAATGTGATGGTGCGGGATGATGGGTTAGTCAAGGTTTTGGATTTCGGGTTGGCTAAGTTGACTGGCGTAGAGTATGCCCACGTGGATACACAAGCGCCGACAGAAGCACAGCAGGTTACAGCGAGCGGTGTCGTGCTCGGGACGGCGGCGTACATGTCGCCGGAGCAAGCGCGCGGGCTGAAGGTGGATGCTCGCACGGACATTTTCAGCCTGGGCGTGATGCTGTACGAGATGATCGCCGGACACAAACCATTTGAAGGCGCCACAACAAGCGACGTCATCGCCGCGGTCTTGTTAACGGAGCCGCAAGCGCTATCGCGATATTCCCCGAATCTCCCAGAGACGCTTGAACGGATTGTGAGCAAGGCGTTGGCGAAGGATCGAGAGGAACGCCATCAGACGGTGAAGGAGATGGCGCTCGCTCTAACAGATTTAAAACATCGCCTGGAGTCGGAGAAGGAAAGGGAGGGCGTTGGACAACCGAGACTGAAGGACGTAGCAGTCGCAAGCAGCGAGCAAGCGGGCCATGAGACGGGAGGAGATGACACGGCCCACACTGGCGAGGGAAGCGCAGTGAAAAAGATTTCCCGCACCAACATTGTTATCGGCAAGATCAAGAGTCACAAGCTGATCGTTTCGCTTACGCTCGCGGGGATATTTATCGCAGCGTTCGCCGCTTACTTCTATTTCAATCGCAAACCAGTTCTTACGGACAAGGACACGATCCTGCTGACGGACTTCACCAACACAACGGGCGATGCGGTTTTTGATGGCGCGCTCAAGCAGGCGCTGGCGGTGCAACTGGGGCAATCGCCGTTCTTGAATCTTTTCTCGGACGAACGCGTGCGGGAGACGCTGCGCTTGATGAACCGCTCGCCGGATGAACACGTGACGCCGACAATTGGCCGCGAAATCTGTCAGAGGCAGGGACTAAAAGGTTTGCTGGCAGGCTCGATTTCTGGTCTGGGAAGTCACTACGTGATTACTCTCGAAGCCATCAACGCACGGACAGGCGAGGCGATAGCGCGCGAACAAGGCGAAGCTGAGGGCAAGGAACAGGTGCTGCGAAGTTTGGGAGAGTCGGCGACCAGATTGCGCGGGAAGCTGGGCGAATCGCTCAGCTCAATTCAGAGGTTCGATGCGCCGCTTGAAGCTACGACTTCATCGCTGGACGCGCTCAAGGCTTTCTCGGTGGGAAACGAGCTGAATCTGAAGGGCAAGGTCCTCGAATCTATTGCGTCGCTTAAACACGCCGTTGAACTCGATCCCAAATTCGCCTACGCCTACGCTCTGTTGGAGACCAGCTACACTAACAGCAAGCAACCAGAGCTTGCGGCTGAAGCGGCACAAAAGGCCTTTGAGTTGCGGGACCGGGTCAGCGAGCACGAGAAATTTCACATCGCTGCTTCATACTACGCGGCCACAACCGGGGAAATAGATAAAGCCATCGAGGCGCTGGAATTGTGTACGCAGACGTATCCGCGCGATGATTCGGCACACCACAACCTGGGTTTTCAATATGGCAAAATCGGGCAATCAGAGAAGTCCGTCGAAGAATACCGCGACGTCGTTCGCCTGAATCCAAGCCGGGGCATGTCACGTTCGACCATGGCAGGAGCGTTCATAAGACTCAATCGCTTCGAAGAGGCCAAGGCGATGGGCGAAGAAGCGATAGCGCTGAAGTTTGACAACGCTGGTACTCGCACCCATTTTTATAATATTGCGTTTATTCAGCGAGACACAGCGGGGATGAAGCAACAAGTTGAATGGGCGAGCGGGAGGCCGGGTGAATATGCTCATCTGAATTGGCAAGCCGGCGCCGCAGCGTTTGCGGGCCAATGGCAAAAGGCGCGGGACATTTCCAATCGCTCGGCTGAGTTGACCGAGCAGCGCAAATTGCCGGAAGAGGCCGGGAACAGTGTGTCATCGAATGCCGAGTGGGCTGCCGTCCTAAGTCAGTGCCGGCAGAGCCGCGCGGACCTTGCGCGCGCGGCGGCCTTGCCACGCACCCCGCTCTCCTTCTTCCGAGCAGGAATCGCCCTGGCGCTGTGTGGCGAAGCCGCCCAGGCTCAGGCGCTGAACGAAGAAGCCGTCAAGCGGTATCCCAAAAATCAACTGGTCAACGAGATCTACTTGCCGTTGATCCGCGCCGAGCTTGAGATCCAACGCGGCAACCGCGCGCAAGCCATCCAGATGCTCGAAGCCGTCAGCCGATATGAAAGTGTGACCTTCTTCCATTCAAACTATCTGCGCGGTCAAGCCTACCTGGGCGAACGCAACGGCGCAGCGGCGGCTCGCCAGTTTCAAAAGATATTGGATCACCAGGGCTGGTCACCGCTCTCGCCGTTGTATCCGCTTGCGCATCTCGGGCTGGCTCGCGCGGCGATGCTCGAGGGCGACAAGTCGAAAGCACGCAAGTCGTATCAGGATTTCTTTGCGTTGTGGAAAGAGGCCGACGCTGATTTGCCGATCTTGATTGAGGCGAAGAAAGAGTACGCGGCTCTGAAGTAGTTCTCACTCTCACACTCAAGTTGATGGATCGCAGACGCAGATTCAAGAGATCCAATCCCGGAGGGATGACCTGTCGATAGAAGTGCAGCGTGCCACGGGTCTGTAACTCCGTTAGGAGTGACCTCCCCGTCGACAAGGTGACTCCTAAAGGAGTCAAGTATCTTCGCTTTGACGTTCTCTATAGGCAGGTCATCCCTGACGGGATTAACTGTGAAATTGTGGCCAACGAACTATCAAGGCGCAGCGGAGTGACGGCCGGGTTGCTATTGTCTTGTCGCCAGGTTCTCACCCGGCATCCATTTCGCTGGATCGAGCCAGTTCAACCCGTCCTGAACCTTACTCATCTTCCTGGTGCCGGGATCATACACATACATCCCTCGATTCGTTATCGTGAACACCGGTATCCGAAGCCGGTTCGCTATCTCCAGGTCTCCTCCCTCAGGCTGCGCGTTACACTTGTTTGGGTGAGTGTGGACGATTGCAATCACGCCGGGATCGCAAACCATTGTGAACTTCCTGCGCTGATTGGTTTGGCCCTGAGACCTGGCTGATATTGAGCCATCGGCCATCCGGTACAGCAGGACTGCGCCTTCAACTTCCGCGATCCCGCATCCCGAAACTCGCCATGCCTTTTCGAACTCTTCCACCACGGCTTCAGTTATTCTTGCGACCAGGGCAGCGGTAGTCGTTTTGCACGATCCGGCCTTTGCTTTCGCGAGCGCCTCGCCGACTGAGTCAGCGAGAGCAATAGTCACGCTTGCAGAAACGAGAATTGAAAGAATCGAAGCACACTTGATGCGCTGCATGATAGTCCTCCATCAGCTTCCCGGGTCGTTTTTCAGGAACAGAGACTCGCCGGCTTGGGAAGAATTTCTTCCTGCCTCATCTACTGAGTCGGGATTTGCGGACGGGAACTATCATCGAAGACGGATTTATGGCGGGCTTGTTTTGAATTAACGTGGGGGCGAAGCTGGGCAAATCAAAAAGCGGTCAGTCTTGATTGAATCGGGGTGCCAAGCAATCGGCTGTCAATCCCGTAGGAATGACCTGTACTGAAATTTAGTTGCGAGCTTCAACGTCGCCGGCCACGCACGAAAATAATTCATTGTTCGGCAGAATCCTGAAAAAACTACACGGTTAAAGACCTCCACGGTTATCAATCGACCGCAATTTCTTTCAATAGCGGCGCTTTGCCTGCCATATCGCCACTTGCACGTCCTTTGCACTCAACCTTGGCGATGATCAGGTTCGAAGGCGAACAAGCCACCTTGAACGCGAGCCCGGAACAGTGGCGGGTCTTGGGTTCTACTATTCGTCCGAAGCTGAATTCGGTTTTTCATTTACCGATCTGGTCATCTCAAATCCATGCCAAAACAAATCTCAGCCATTAAGGCTGCAGGAGGATCTTATGAAAAGAATATCGTTCTTGAGTCCCTTAGTTGTGTTATTGGTCGCATTGGCAATGCCGGTTGCCGCACAGACCACGTCCGGCGGCAAGATGAAAGTAAGTGGAATCATCCTCAAGCAGGAGGACCAGGGCTTTCGTATGCGCGACCAGGCGGGATCCGAATTGACGGTGCGTCTGGCGAGCAATGCGAAGATTGAAGAAAAGAAGAGCAATCCGTTCCGCGGAAGCAAGAAGTACACAGCCGCTCAGTTGGTCCGCGGCCTGTACGTCGAGGTCGAAGGCCGCGGCGACGCGGGAACGCTGACAGCAGAGAAAATCAAGTTCTCCAGTGACGCTCTTCGCGTGGCCGACTCGGTCAACTCGACCGTAGTGCCGGTCGAAAACAGGCTGGGCGAAGCCGAGACTCGCGTGACTGCCGCCGAACAAAACGCGCAGCGGCTTTCAGGTCAGCTCGATGAGCTGGCGCAGGTAGCGAATCTCGCAAAGGGCGGCGCAGCCGCGGCCCAGGAAACAGCAGACGTCGCTGTTGACGGAGTCAACAAAACCAACGATCGAATCTCGTCACTCGACGACTACGAAGTGAAGAAGACCGAAACGATCAACTTCAAAGTCGGCAGCGCCGTGTTGTCCGCCGAGGCCAAGGCCACACTGGACCAGCTAGCCGCGGAGGCAAAGACCGAGAAGGGATTCGTGATCGAGGTGCGAGGATTCGCATCGGCCGATGGCGCTGAGAACTCGAACCGCGTCCTCAGTCAGCGGCGCGCCCAGAACGTTATGCAATACCTGGCCGAGAAGGAGATTCCGTTGCGGCGAATTGTATTGCCGTTCGGATACGGCGAGGCGATGCCGATCGCTGATAACACGACTCGCGACGGACGCAAGCAGAACCGGCGCACCGAGGTGTCGATTCTGGTGAGCAAGGGACTCACAAGCCCCGTGAACGTTGAGCGGCCGGCAAGCTCCAAGTAGTTTGCTCGAGCACCAGACGAGACGTGATTCCTGACTCGGCGCTCGGCACCGTTCCATGAACAGTTGAGCGCTCGCAACCGGGAATCACGTCTCGATTCTTTTTGCCTGCTCGTAATCACCAAGTGAGGTATGATTGAAGTCAGCCGCGCCGAGCATCGGCATAAGAACTTTCATCGCCACCGGGAGGAGCGGACCTTGCGTTCATCACTGCCAGCAGTTTTTCTAATCCTATTTTTTTCTTTCAGTCCAACCTCTCTGTGCAGAGCGCAACACGAACAGGAAACAAAACCGCCTAAACAAACGGCGCAAGATCAGGACGAAGCGATTCGCTTGTCATCTCGTTTGGTTCTTGTCCCGGTTTCGGCCTCCGACGGGTTGGGAAGGCCGGTGCGAAATCTCACAGCGGAAGACTTTGTGATAGAGGAAGAAGGGCGGCGGCAAGCAATAGCCTCGCTTGGTGAACCGGGCAAGGTCCCTGTCGAGATCGCGTTGTTGTTCGACGTGTCGGGAAGCGTTCAGGGACAATTCGCATTCGAGCAGCAGGCCGCTGTTCGCTTCATCAAATCCGTGCTCAAGCCGGCCGATGCGGTGTCGGTGTACTCGATCGGCACTAAGCCAAAACTGATTAAGAATCGAACGACAAGCGGTGACGAAGCCACCATGGGATTGATGTCGATCGTGCCGGTTAAGGAACCAACGGCATTCTTCGACACAGTTGCCGAGGCGGCGATCTATCTCGGCAAGACCGCGGAGCCCGGCAGCCGCCGTGTTCTTGTTGTTATCTCGGATGGAGAGGAAAACTACAGTGAGCACTACAAGCTCAACGATGCGCTTCGCGAGTTGCAGAAGAACGATTGCCTCTTCTATTCGATCAACCCGACCGGCTCGTCTTTGAGCCTGAACCAAATCAGCGTCAAGGGCCAGGGCTATATGGAATCGATGTCGTCACAGACGGGTGGAAAAGCATTTGTACCCGCAAGGCTCCCGGATCTCGAAGCTGTGTTTACGCAAATAGCAGAGGAACTCCAGGCGCAATATCTCTTGAGTTACTACTCAACCGATGAACGGGCTGACGGAGGGTTCCGCAAGATAAAAGTGGCCGCCCCGAAACGATCTGAGTTGCGCTTGCGCGCCCGCCAGGGATACTACGCCCCGGGCGCAAAATGAAACATCAGTCTGACGCATCCATAACTTCATCCGTTATGGCGAGGCCGTGTTCCGCAACGCCGTCATAACGAACCAGATTCTTTCCCCACAACCCCGCGGCGAAAACCGCAACCAAACAACCGACGCCGCCGGTGACCACCGACAGCGTCGCGCCAACCAATTGCGCTACGACTCCGGCTTCAAGCTCGCCGAGCTGCGGGCCGCCCATGAAGAAGATCATGTTCACTGAAGTCATCCGGCCTCGCAGATAATTCGGCGTGACCAGTTGTCGAATTGTTTGCCTCAGCACCGTGCTGACCGTGTCGGCCGCGCCGGTGACACCTAGCATCAATAACGAGAGCCAAAACCACGGCGATAATCCAAATGCAATCGTGGCCGCGCCGTATACCGCAACCGAACCCAGCACGATCTTTCCTTGTCGCCGAATTGTCCCGAGCCGTGCCATGGTCAAGCCCGCAATGATCGAGCCGGCTCCGGGCGAAGCCGCGAGCAGACCAAGTCCGCGCGGTCCGACCTTCAGAATCTCGGCGGCAAAAATCGGCAGAAGCGCGGTCGCGGATGCGAAGAACGTCGCGACAAAATCCAGCGTCATCGTCTCGACGATTATCGGAGTGCGCCACACAAAACGAAGCCCGTCGCGAAGCGCGCCGAGATTTATCCTGGCCAACTCGTGGTCGGCTCCCGCGCGGCCGCTCGCCTTCATCAACAGCAACGCGATGATAACCGCAATGAAGGACCCGGAGTTGAGAGCATAGATAAGCGCGGGGCCTCGAATGCTGAGTAGAATTCCCGCCAACGCCGGCCCCACAATCATCGCCGAATTGAAAACCACGATGCCCAGGCTGACTGCGTTCGGGAAATCGCGCGCGGGCACCAGTGTAGGCAGCATCGCTTGTCGCGCGGGATTGTCGAATGCCAGCGCGCCGGATGCAATCGCGGTGAGAAGATAAATCGGCCAGATGCTGCTCAACCCCGAAGCCGTCAGTGCCGCAAGCAGCGCGGCGCATATCAACATTATTGATTGCGTTGCGATCATCAATCGCTTTCGATTGACGGCATCGGCGACAACGCCTCCAACGAGCGAACAGAGAATGATCGGAACCACTCGAACCAAACCAACCCCGCCGAGTGCTAACGGCGATTTCGTCAGCAGATAGACGTGCCAGTTGATCGCGACGTATTGCATCTGCGTTCCGGTGACCGAGATCATCTGGCCGATCCAGAGCAATCTGAAATCGCGATGGCGCAGAGCCGAGAAAGATGATCGTTCGACTGGATCGGTCGTGGCCGCCGGCTGATCGCCGGAACTCGCGGGAGGAGGCATGCCCGATATGATTTCACGTTTCAACTCATCTGGCCAGATATGGAGTAGACGTTTGTAGTCCGGCCTTCAGGCGGAAGTTTGTATCTGGCTCAGGTGTTCTTCGCAACGGTTACGCATTCAGCCTGAAGGAGTCTGTCGGAAAAGAAACTCTGCGCGGTTCTCTGCGTTCTCGGCGCCTCTGCGGTGAGCTTTTTTTTTGAGCAAATTCGCCGCGGAGCCGCAGAGCGCGCTGAGATTACGCAGAGAAACCATTGTCTCCGGCAGACTCCTGAAGACCGGACTACGACCTTGCGCGAGCATTCACCATCAGTATGCAGCAAGAGAGTCGTTCGAACATTGCAAGGTCTCTTCGTGCTTGGCATTCTTTCTTCGATGCGAATCCAATCCATTCTCTCCCTTACATTATTTTTGGTGATGGCTTCGGTGACTGCCACTCCGGGAGCGGCCGCCGCTGCATTCATGCCGGATGAACCGCAGCCGGGCCGAATCGCCGAGCGTGTTGTCTGCAAGAACAACTCCGAGCAGACCTACGCTTTGTATCTGCCTTCGAAATATTCGCCGGATCGCACCTGGCCTTTGATTGCCGCCTTCGATCCCGGCGCGCGCGGCAATCTGCCGGTCGAGCGGTTCAAGGAAGCGGCGGAGCGTTACGGGTTCATCGTGTGCGGTTCAAACAACTCTCGCAACGGGCCTATGCGAGGGTCCGCCGATGCCGCACAAGCCATGCTGGCCGATGTGACCGCGCGATTCGCAATCGACGAAAAGCGCGTCTACCTGGCTGGTTTTTCAGGCGGAGCGCGGGCCGCGACCGCGCTTGCGGTTTGGTTATCGGGTCATGTGGCCGGCGTCATCGGATGCGGCGCGGGTTTCGTCGAGGGTGTGAATCCATCTTCTACGCTTGGATATGTTTATTACGGAACTGTCGGGACCGAGGACTTTAACTATCCCGAGATGAAGCGGCTGGATCGCCTGCTCGAGCAAGCGCGCGTCGCGCATCACATTGAAGTGTTCGACGGTGGACACGATTGGGCGCCAAGCGATGTTTGCCTGGGCGCAGTCGAATGGATTGAGCTCCAGGCAATGAAATCGGGACGCCGCGCCCGCGATGATGCGTTCATCGATCGTTTGTTCGCTTCCGCCGAGTTGATCGCAAACAGGAGCGAGACTGCCGGCGACGTCTATGAAGCGTATCTCACTTATGTGAACATCGCCGCTGATTTCAAGGACCTGAAAGCGACCGCGGAAATCGAAAAGAAGATTGCGTTGCTGAAAGGCTCAAAGGCGGTCAAACAAGCGCTCTCGAGGGATCGCGATCAGGAGTCAGAACAAGCGAGGCGGCTGAAGGAGATTTTTGGTCTGCGCGCGAAGCTGCGAAGCCGCGCGCTCAACAGCGAGCTGGGTGAGGGCAGCCCAGAGAGCGCCACCCCGCAGGCTTACGATCCCGGCGGCGATCAGCCAACTCGGGAATCAATGATTGGCGACCTCAGGCGAATCATCTCCGAGCTGAAACGAAAATCGGATGCTAAGGAGAAGTCACCGCAGCGCGCACTTGCGCGTCGGGTGTTGAATCAGTTTCTTGTGTCATCGTTCGAACAGTCCAGAATGCTTCTGTTCGCGAAGAAGTACGATCTCGCGGCGGCAAGTCTCGAGACCGACGCGGAAGCCATGCCCGACAACTGGCGCATATGGTACAACCTTGCGTGTGCATACGCGCTGGGAGGCAACAAGCGGCGCGCGATTGACACGCTGGGTAAGGCCGTCGAGAAAGGCTTCGGCAACCGAGCGGCTCTCGAAGCAGATTCGCAATTCGATTCGATCCGCGATGAACCGGCCTTCAGGAAACTTTTGGAAGGGATGAAACAGAAGCAGTAAGTCTCGACTCGAATCTCACGCGCCATCGAACTCTTTAGGCTCGAACAAAACCCTTCCGCATGTCGTAACCCAATGCAAATCAGGGAGGCGCGATGACAAACTGTCAATCCTGTGGAACCAGCATCCTCGACATTGATCGCTTTTGCAAAAACTGTGGAGCACCAGCGGCCGCTTCCGTTGAAGACCTGGCCGACACGCATCGATTTGAAGGCCGGGTCCAGGAAGCTGCACCAGCGGCCACTGAAGTCTACGTTGCGGGCACGACCTACCCGCTTGCGAAAGGCTCCGATCCTCTTTCTCTGACAGCAGCATTGTTCAGAAAGCTGATGCAGCGAAAGGCTCTGTCGCTGTTGGTATTGGTATTGCTGTTTGTCTTTGTCGGAGGCGGGATAACGATTGCTCGTGATGCAGCGCGAGCGCGGCGCGCTGCGAGAATTGAGCAGGCCGAGCGTAATAAGAAGGCACTTCTCGACAAACGGGCTAAGCAAATCGAAGCGGCCCGACGAGCGCTCGAAGAGGCCGTTCAAAACGCGCTTGGATTTACCCCCGCCGTGGTTTCGGCTCTCGAGTATCCGGATACGCAGGGCATCTTTGTTACAAGCCTCACCAGCGATAACGGCCCCGCCGCGGTCGCGCATATTGAAGCCGGCGACGTGCTGGCTGAATTGAACGGCCAGGTGATACGCGACGGCGGCGAGCTCATGCAGGCGTTGAGCCCCATAAAGCCCGGCACCGAAGTGAGCGTAAAAGTTATCCGCGATGACCAGCCTGTGACTTCAAAGATTCGAGTCGCCAGTCAAGCCGTGCCGCCGTTTCAACCTAAGACCGAGCCTCGCGATCAGGGCTTTCTCGGCACTGGAAACGTAGTGCGCCGGTGTTGTGTTGCGGGAACCAGGAAGTGGGGACTTGAGGTTCATCGCGTAATCGACAACAGCCCGGCCGACCTCGCCGGATTGCAGCAAGGCGATTTGATTACTGAATTCGATAATCACAGTGTTCGCACGCCTGACGAACTCGCTCGCCGGATTCACGCAGCGAAACCTCGCAGCAAGGTCAAGCTAAAAGTCTATCGCGGTACCGCTGAACAAGCTGTCGAGTTGACAATCGGCCACGGCTGGTAACGTTTTAGGGTTTGTAACGCTGACCAAACATCATTTGGCGGGACTTGCAGCTCCCTTCCGAGCGTTCATTGAAGTTACGGGACGCGCCTTGACGGTCCCCATGCCGCCCAATATCATTTCCCGCGTCGTTAAGAAGGTCACCAAAGGATAAACGATCTCAACGGATCAAACCGAAGACCCATCCGCGTACTCGCAAGGACACAATGGCTTTGACACAACTGACAGGCGAGGTGCTGGACGAGAAATACCGCATCGAGCGCGAACTCGGACGCGGCGGCATGGGTTCGGTGTATCTGGCTACTCACCTCGGAACCGACCGTCCCGTAGCCGTCAAAGTCATCGCCCCGCAATTCATGATGAACGACGAGTTCGTCGAACGCTTCAGACGCGAAGCGAAGGCGGCGGGGCGAATGCATCATCCAAACGTAGTGAATGTAACCGACTTTGGTTTCGCGCGCGTCGAGGGTGACCGAATCGCGTATCTGGTGATGGAGTATCTTGACGGCTGCACGCTCGCCGACATCCTCGCCGAAGAGTCTCAGCTTCCAATCGAATGGGTGGTGGATATCATCGAACAGACCTGCTCGGCCGTGGACGAAGCCCATCAACACGGAGTCGTTCATCGCGACCTGAAGCCTGATAACATCTGGCTCGAACCCAATCGCCGAGGTGGCTACACGGTAAAGGTCCTCGACTTCGGTCTCGCGAAGTTGGGCGAGGTTCAGGTTGGCGCTGAGCCCGTCTTCCCAGCGCCCCCGCCCAGGCCAGATTCCGCGAGGCCGGAAGCGTTAACGGCGGTCACCGGGCGAACCACGGAGGTCATTGAGGGGACATCGGCACACGCCGCGGATACTTCGGAGGCGGTGACTCAAGCACTGAGAGTGGCACCTGAAGAGCCCAAGACACTCATCCTTTCCGACAACTCGGAGCTGGCCGTCGCTCCCGCAAGGAACGATGCATCGGAAGCGGCAACTCAACTTCATTCGCCACCGCCGGCTCAAGAGGCGGCAACGCGAATAATGGGACAAACAACGGCTGAGAATGTGCCTCGACACACGATGCCCGCGGATGGGCTTACTCGTGTAGGCTCGATCCTCGGCACGCCGCTGTACATGTCGCCCGAGCAGTGTCGAAGCGAATCACTCGACACGCGCAGCGACATCTACAGCCTGGGAGTCATCGCTTATCAAATGCTGGCCGGCGAGTGCCCCTTCACCGGCGCGGCTGGAGAAGTGATGCGCCGCCATATCGAGGCTCCACCACCCCCACTAAAGGAGAAGCGCCGCAAGATCCCAAAACGAATGGCGGCGGTGGTGATGTCGGCGCTTGCAAAGAATCCGTCCGAACGCCCGGCGACGGCGGCCGGGTTCGCAAGCGCGTTGCGCGCAAGCTCAGAAGGAACGGGCTCGTTGATGCGCCGAGCTTTCGGGTTGTACGTCGAACACTTTCCCAAGTTCTTTCGAGTCACATTCCTGATGTACCTCCCGCTGATCGCGCTCCAAGCCGCGCTCCTGATAAACGGCTCGATGGGAACAACGAAAACGCAGATCGCCGGCGGCAACGGCGTCACTGTCACTACGTCTGCCGCCAGCATAATGGAAATATGTCTTGGGCTGATCACCTTCGTGGTCAACTTTCTGATCAACGCCATAATAGCCGGAGTCACCATACGACTTGTGACTCAGCTATTTCTGTCGCCGCTACGGCCGCTATCGGTTCGTGTCGCGTACAAGGCCGTGAGAAAGCGATTGAAGCCGTTATTGACTACGCTCTTTCGCGCGGGCATCAAGGCGTTTATCGGGCTGTTACTGCTGGTTGTTCCGGGCATCATAATTTTCATCAACAATTCGCTGACCGCTCCCGTGGTGATGATGGAAGGATTGCGCGGGAAAGCGGCGCTGAAACGATCGAAGACGCTGGTCAAGCGAGCGCGACGAACCGTAATCGTTATTCTGTTTATTCAATGGCTGATTCCAACAATCATCGCGTCCATCGTAGCCGCGTTCATTGCGGTCACCCTCAAAATGTCCAGCGCCGAGCACGCTAAGTTATTGACCGCTCGCGTTACTGGAATGATGACCGCAGCGCTCAATATGTTTTTCGTTCCGTTCATCGCCACCCTAACCGCGCTGCTCTATTTGAAGACTCGCCAGCTCGGCGGCGAAACTCTCAAGGAAGCGCTCAGCGAGTTTGAAGAAGAAGACGTCCCGCGCACCAAATGGCAAATGCGAATGCGTGAACGGCTTCAAACCACAAGCAAAGCCTGACGCGAATTGCGCGAGGAGAAATCACTCTGACTCCACCACCCGGCGCATTCGAGCCTCAATCCATCTCCGAATCAGGAAACGCGAATCCCGCACAACTCGCCCGCAAGCTGGGTCTGTTCGATGGAACGATGCTGGTTATGGGAGGGATCATCGGCTCGGGCATTTTCATGAATCCGCACGTAGTCGCCGAAGTCGTCCACACGCCTGAATTGATTCTTGGCGCGTGGGCTGTCGGGGGACTGATCGCGCTTGCGGGAGCCTTTATCTATGCCGAGCTTGCGGCGCTGCGGCCTCAAGTCGGCGGGCAATACGCATACATTCGCGAGGCGTTTCACCCGATTGCCGCTTTTATCTACGGATGGACTTTGCTGCTGGTTGTTCAAAGCGGAGGGATGGCCGCGGTCGCGGTGACCTTCGCGCGATACTTTTTGGATCTGACGCACGTTGGCTTGCCTGATTGGATTATCGCCGCGATAGCGCTCGCAGGGCTCACAATCGTCAATTGTCTTGGCGTTCGCGCGGGGAGCACGGTGCAAAGCGTGCTGATGGTGTTGAAGATTTTCGCGATCGTTTCATTGATCGGTTTCGGCTTGTTTGTGAGTTCTGAATCGGGGAATGCGTCGATTGAGACCCCGCGGCCGTTTGATCTCGGATTGCTGACTGCCTTCGGCGCCGCGATGGTCCCGGTTCTGTTCGCTTTTGGCGGATGGCAGACGGCGAGCTTCGTTGCGGGCGAGATGCGCGAGCCGCGAAAGAATCTGCCCCGTGCGTTGTTGACGGAGTTGTCGGGGTAATCATCCTGTATCTGGCGGTCAACTTTGTTTGCATACACGCGCTTGGCACTGAAGGTCTCGCAACTTCGAAGACTCCGGCGTCTGAAGTCATGTGGCTGGCGCTTGGCGATGGCGGCCGGCGATTCATCGCGATCGGCATCGCGATTTCGACGTTAGGGTTTCTGAGCCAGGGTATGCTCACCGCGCCGCGAGTTTATTTCGCGATGGCCGATGACCGAGTGTTCTTCAAGCAAGTCGCGACCCTTCATCCGCGAAGCCGAGTGCCGGCGGTTGCGATCGCTCTTCAGGGCGTGCTTGCGATCATCATCGCGATGTCCGGCAGGTACGACCAGATATTGAATTATGTTGTTTCGGTTGATTCGATTTTCTTTGGACTCACAGCCGCGTGCCTGTTTGCGCTTCGGAAGAGCAGCGCGAGCGAATCGGCGGGCTACGCGAGAAGAGTCAATCCTATCGTCATTTTGTTGTTCATCATCGCGGAATGGCTTGTTGCCGCGAGCGCAATCTACAAGGACCCGAGGAACAGCCTGATCGGCGTGGCGATCCTTGTCGCCGGGATTCCTGTCTACTATTTTTGGAAAGCGAGAGGCAAGCGTGAATAACCCAAGGCGCGTGAATGCGTCCCTGTACATCGAGTGGGCCAAGTTGCATTCGCAGGCAAGGTTCAACCTGGCAACCAGCGGCGTCATTCCGTATCCAATCGCCGACCTGCCGGTGACGATTGAGGACATCGAGTTGAGCGGGCCGAGCTCATACGGATACGAGCCGTTACAACAGGCGCTGGCTCGCAAGTGCAAAGTTGAGCCGGATAGCGTCGTTGCCGCGATAGGAACTTCGATGGCCAACTACATCGCGATGGCTGCGGTCCTTGCACAGGGTGACGACGCCGTGATTGAGAGCCCGGCCTACGATCCGCTGATCGGCATTGCCGGATTTCTCGGCGCGAATGTCAAGCGATTCGAGCGCCGCATGGATCACGGTTTTCTCGTAGAGCCTGACAGCGTGGACGGCGCGGTAACCAAGAGCACTCGGCTGATCGTGTTCACCAATCTGCACAATCCTACGGGCGCGTTGACTGACAACGAAACCCTCTTGAAGATCGGAGAAATCGCGCGCGGCGTGGGAGCTCGCGTGTTGGTCGATGAAGTCTATCTCGAAGCGCTGTTCGATGAAGCCCCGCTGTCGTCGGTTCATCTCGGAAATGAATTCATCGCGACCGGCAGTTTGACGAAGGCATACGGCCTGAGCGGGATCAGATGTGGATGGATACTGGCCGAGCCCGACCTTGCGAAGAGAATGTGGCGGCTCAACGATTTGTTCGGCAACATCCCCGCGCATCCGGCTGAGCGGCTGAGCGTGATCGCGCTCGCCAGTCTCGAACGCATCAGCGCGCGTGCTCAGGCTTTGCTGAAAAAGAATCGGGTGATGATCGATCGATTCCTGGATTCGCGTGACGATCTCGAAGTCGCCAGACCGCGATTCGGAACCGTCATCGCGCCGAGAGTGCTGCGCGCAAGCGCGGATCAGCTTTGTGAATTGCTTCGCGAGAAGTACGAAACATCGGTGGTGCCGGGCCGGTACTTCGACATGCCGGCTCACATTCGAGTGGGGTTCGGTTGCAACTCGGAAATGCTTGCGGGCGGGCTCGAGCGGCTTGGCGCGGCCCTGGACGAACTTGGACGAAGAGGCTGATTGCGTGCCAAAAAGATCCCGCTCCGTTTGTTTGGATTCGTCGGCCTATTGGCGATGCTTCGCGTTGGTCGTACCTGTTGCTTACCTGAGTGATCCGGAGGCGAGGGGATTCTGAAGGTGACTCAAGGCACCCCTACTGGACTCGCTCGGCCACGAGCGGCATGACCTCTTCCGCAAACCGTTCCATCTCCTCCATCATCGGGCTCATCTGCATCAGGAAGATTTCGACGCCCGCGTTGCGAAACTCGATTATGCGATCCGCGATCTGTTCCGGTGTTCCCGTGAGCCCGGTGCGCAATCCGCGATTCGATACGCTGTAATCTCTCAAAGACAGTTCGCGTTCTAGCTGACTCTGCGTGGTGAAATCCTTGAAGCCGAAGTAACCCGCGGTGTCTTTCACGTCACAGATGCGGTCGATTTCTTTTTTCACTTCAGCATCGCTCTTTCGGCATACAACGTAAGCCGCGATGCCGTAGACCATCGGCGCAAGACCGAGTTTGCGTCTCCGGCTTTCCATCTCTTCGACCTTTGGACGAGCGTTCTCGGGAGGATCCCCGTGCATCAAGTAGCCGTCGCAGAAACGCGAGATCATTGACTTCGCGTCTTCGGATTCGCCTCCTGCGTAGAGCTTTGGCCACGGCTTGCTGACAGGTTTCGGCTCGAGATGCGCCTTCTCGACTTTGTAGTAGCTGCCGTCGTAGCTGAATTCTTCTTCGGTCCACATGCCCTGCATCACTTCGATGAACTCACGTGTGCGCTCATAGCGTTGGTCGTGGGCAACCCACGTGCCTCCGTACTCGCGCATCTCCTGTTCCCACCACGCGGACACGATGTTGAGACTGAAACGGCCGTTCGAGACGTGATCGATGTTGGCGGACATTTTTGCGGTTATCGCGGGCAGTCTAAACCCCGGGCGAATGGCGTTCATCAATTCGACCTTCTCGGTAACCGAAGCGATTGCCGCGGCAGTCGTCCAGCATTCGAGCACGGGCGCAGTCGCGCCTTTGATGTCGTTGAGGTTCAACTCGGCAAGCAGCGAAATATCGAAGCCGATTTGTTCCGCGCGTTGCGCAAGGCGCTTGTTGTAATCGAACGTCGCCGCCATCTTTTCGTCGTCGACATTGCGAAGCCAACCTCCGAATATCGGCATCCAGAATCCAAATCGCACTTTGTTCATCTATTTCTCCAGATTAACCGCGGAGAACGCCGAGAAACGCAGGAAATCCTCGGCGTTCTCTGCGTCCTCGGCGGTAAAGTTTCTCTCTCGCGAATCAACACGCGCAATAGTATTGCGTCTTCGCGAACAGGCTTTCAATCATCTGCACGAATGGCTCTGGATCGTCGTTTGAGAACACCGCGTCAACGATCTGCGCATTCTCGGCGCTCGAAATCAAATCGCGCCACTCCTGTCGCGTGAGGGTCGTCTCTTGAACACCCGGAGTCTGACGGCGCAGTGCAATGTAGTCTTTCAGGTAAACCCACCGCAAGCCGTCGCGCTGTCCTGGCGCCGCATCAACCTTGCCGAACACTGCATCCGCATAAGCCAGCCACGGCAAGTCGATGCCCGCGTTGATCGGCAGGCCTATCCATTTCCACACCCGTGTGTTGATGTCGAGGAGTTTGTAGTCGCCGCTCCGGTCGTCGTAGATAAACTCGACTTCGCTGATCCCGTGATAACCGAACTGGTTCAGGATATCGACGCCACGCTCGACTATCTCTGCGACGTAGCGCGAATCAACAAGGCACGCCGTACCGAAGTCTGGCGGATACTGCTCGAGCTTGCGCCCGACAAACGCGCCCTTCACTTCGCCGTCGCGCCCGATATAGCTGCACAGGGAGAAAAAGCTATCGACGCCCGCGCCGACGATTTCCTGGGCCAGCAGCGGATGATGCCCCGCGCGTTTGCACAAAGCGAGAAACTCTTCGCGATTGTCGGAGCGCAGAACCTTTTCGCCGAATTCATTGGTGAACTCGCGTTGGAGTGCGGGTTTCACAATGCACGGGTAACTGATTTCGCTCGCTATCTGCTCGGGTGCCTGTTCGCCAATGTAATAGGTTCGCGGAATTGGAATGCCTCGCTCTACGCACTTTCGATAGAGCAAGTTCTTGTCGAGAATTCGCTCGACGGTGTCGATATCGGAGAAGGGAAGAACGAAATACTCGCTGAGTTCGCTTGCGTGACGCGCGACGGCGAATACCCATTCATCCAGGCACGGAAACAGCACCGCCTTCTGATTTAACGCGGCTCCGATCTCCATCAACAGATCAACGAACGCGCGCTCATCATCGAGCGGATACGGACAGCGTCCGGCGACCGTCGTGTATCGCGAGTGCAGTCCGTAACCGTTCTCGTCGCGATCGAGCCCAATGACCGGCACGCCTCTCAGTCCGAGCGAGCGCGCTACCGCGAGCCCGGTGATGTGGCAGTTGAAAACGATCGCCGCCGGCGTTTCGGAAGAGTTAATCTTTTCTCGCACGGCAGCGATTAGTTCGCGGGGATCGTCGATCATGGTTCCGCAAATGTTAGCCTGAGGAGGACCGCTTGTGGAAGGAGATGGATGGATTGGTTACCCGGTTGATTGCCTGTGAACAAGATTAACCGAGCGACAGGATTCACACTCAACCGTTCTCGCATGCGTCTCGGGCTCATAAAAGATAGTACAGGAATCCTCGCCACAGCCGCCGCAAGTCCATCGCACCGCAGGCAGCTCATCGTGAATCATCTTGATCAGTTCACCCTGAACCTCGTATTCGTAGCGGTCTTCCGTCATCGGTCCTCGGTCGCCCCGTCGCCGCGTCTCCCACTCTCCGCGTCTCACCTCGGCTTCGGCGTATAGTATCTCTTCAGCCAACTGCTCAGCCCATCGAGCCCGGGGAACAGCACGCGCTCGGTTATGTTGGCCTGATCAAGTTTGTCGCGCACTTCCCACTTGAGTTCCTTCGGGATGATCAGCCGCTTGTATAACTCAGGGTGCGCTTCGAGCCAGCGGTCGAGCCGCGCGGTCGGGCTCGACATCATCGAGAACAATGCAAATTGATTCACGATTCGGTCGTCAAGCGACGGCGGCTCAAAGAACACGACAAATTCAGCAGGCGACAGTTTGTCATACTCCGCGAGAGTGCCGGCCACGCGACTCAGCATATCAACGGTGAAGGCGTTCGAGCCTTCATCCTGCAACAGCGTCTTGAGTCTCTCAGGCAGCAGACGGTTGGTTTTTACGAAATCCACACACCAGATCACGCCGTCCACGTTGTAATCCTGCAAGCGAACCGTCGCGAAGTGCATTGCTACATACGGCGAGAATGTCCAATCAATCAGTCTTGTTGGCAGGCCGTGATGTTGCGCGAGCGCCAGCCAGTTCCACATTGAATCGTCCGGCACTGAATCGCGCCGCGCGTACTTGCGATAGTTGCGGAGCATATGCCCTTCAAGTTTTTCAGCCGCGCCACCGAGTCTTATCAAACCGGTTTGCAGGTCGTACGCCGAGTTACCCAATCCGCGAAACGCGAGGTTGGACCGAAAGCGCGCGAGCGGCTCTTCCCACGAGCCTTCGTAGAGCCGCTCGTTCAATTCGTGCCAACTTGATATGCGTATGTCTTCCATATCCTCTTGCCACAAAGTCTCGAAGGCACAAAGAAGCACAAAGCCTTGTGCGTCCTCGTGCCTTCGTGATTCTGTGACGCGGGTTTTCAGTGCAACAGAATCGAATTCTTCGTCACGATATCGTTGTACGACTCGCACTCGCCGGCCGCGCACTGTTTCAACAAGTCATCGATCCGCTGCATCAACTGCGTGCTGAAGTGATTCGGCTCCGCTTGCGGATGCGCCGGCGCATAGTAGTTGAAGTAGCTTCGAATCATCACGCTGCGATTGTCGATCGGAAGCGTTCTCAGATTCTCGATAAACTTGTCGAACGTGCCTTGCCGTTGAAGATAGAATTCGACGTTCGAAACATAAAAGGCCGACACATGTTCTTTTATTTCCGCGATGTACTGGCCGATCGCCTTCAGCGCTTGCGGACCCGACAAGTCACCCACGAGCGGCACGATCATGTCCTGATCTTCAAGCTTCTTGAGAAATTGAAACTCTTCTTCTGAGTTGAAGTAATTGTTCTGGTTGCCGGCAAGATCCGTTTCCAGCAACAGATCCCGATATGGAGGATAGATCGAGCGCGGCGGGCGATGATAACTCGAATACCGAATATCGAGCCCCGCGGTGAAGAACGCTCGCTGAACCTTGCCAATCGTTTCAAGATCGGATTGCGACAGCGGTATGCCGTACCGTTGAACCTCCTGACGAATTTCCTTCAGCGTCTTATCAAAGAGTTTCGCATCGGAGGCGGTGCCGTCGATGTACTCGACCATCTCCTTGATGCCTTTGGATTCCCATCCCTTGGTTTTCGGTAAGGGTTTGCCGAAGAACGCGCACAGATACTCGACGCGATTGTGCGACCGCGCGAACAGGGCTTTGAATAACAGGTGCTGAAGCAGATTGTCGCGGCGAATGTCGATCATCAGCGCGAGCCGCGGGCGAATCTTGGAGATGTAAGAAAAACTCTGATCGGGGCCGACGCCGATGTAAACGCCTCCGCTGATGTTGAGTTCGCGGAGCTTGCCGATCACGTGAAGATAAGAAGTCTCGTTCGAGATCAGGTTGTCGGAATCGAAATAGCCGCCCGGTTCCGAGAGTCGAGCCGACAACGCTGCGAAGGCTTTATGATCGCGCGACGCGTGAGCGACGCGGCTCGCGCCGGCGCTCATCAGAAAGACGAGCAGAAGATTTGCAACCAGTAATCTCTTCAAGATCGAACTCCGGTTCATGGATTGAACTCCAGTATGGAGTGCGGCGACTTGTCGCCGCTTTTCCCCGCGAGTTGCGAAATTCGCGGCCCTTCAATACTTGGAAAGCGGCGACAAGTCGCCGTACTCCAAGCTACTGCTTCTGACCCGGCGACCGCGCCGAGAGCCTGCGATAGTAATCCTCGATCATCGTGCGATAGCGATCAGGCGCGTCGCCGTCGCCAAACACCCCGGCGCCGTTGTTACCAAGCCTGGCTTGAAGCCTCCGCGCCAATTCGATTTCAATCTGACGCAGCGGATCGATGACTTCGTTCTTGAGTAAAGCAAGCTGCGATGGATCGGCGAACGCGTTTGGATTGATGCGGCGCAGTTGCTCGACCGCTTGATTGAGCTCACGTGCGAGATCGCTGTTGCGTCCAAGCGCGCGCTTGAGGTCTTCAGCTTCAGCGAGCCGCTGTCGAAGCTCGCTTTCGAGTTGGCGTTGTCCGGCCTGGGGTCCACCCCCGCCTTTCGACGGATCATCGGCGGCAGAACGACCGCCTTGCTGACCCTGTTGACCTTGCTGACCTTGTTGACCCTGCTGACCCTGCTGACCTTGTTGACCCTGTTGACCCTGTTGACCTTGCTGACCCTGCTGACCTTGCTGACCCTGCTGACCTTGTTGACCTTGTTGACCCTGTTGACCTTGCTGACCCTGTTGACCTTGTTGCCCGCGTTGACCTTGCCGGCCCTGTTGACCTTGCCGGCCCTGTTGACCTTGCTGGCCTGGTTGCCCCTCTCTTCCGGCCTGCTGACCCGACTGCTGCGGTTGGCTTTGCTGACCTTGTTGCCCGGCTTGCTGGCCTTGCTGATTCTGTTGTCCTCGCTGACCGCGACTACCCTGGGATTGGCTCTGCCGGCCGGTTTGAGCCTGTTGGCCTTGTTGTCCGTTCTGCTGGCCTTGTTGCCCTTGCTGATCGCCGTTCTCCATTCTACGACGCAGCGATTCGAGATTGTCCGCAAGCTCGCGCGCGCGATTGAGCGCGTCCTCGAGGCTTTGACCCTGCGCCTGTTTGCTCGCACCGTCCGCGGCCTGCACGTCCTTCAACACTTCATCGAGGTTTCCCTTGATGATGCGTTCACGTTCACGCGCCTGGTCGTACCAACCATTGGCGATCATCTGCTGATTCTGTCGAATGCGATCGGGGATTCGATTCTGGCGAATCGCGCCGGCCGCTTCTCGGAGCTTATCGCTCGCTTGTTGCCGGTCCTGGCCCATTCCGCGCGCAGCCTGATCCAGATCGCGTTCGAGGCCGGAGACCTGATCCGCAAGCGCTTGTTTGCGTTCGGCGATTTGTTGTTTCTTGTCGTCGCCGGCGCCGCCCTGTTGCCCGCTTCGCGCGAGCTCGTCCACGCCGCGGCTGATTTCCTCCTGCCGCTTCAAGGCTTCTTCCGCGCGCTGGCGCAACTGCTGAACGTTTTGCTGACCTCCCGCGCGCTGAGCCGATTCGAGAGTTCGTTTTGCTTGCTCCATTCGATCGAGCGCCCGAAGCTGATCGGCGGTCGCTTGTTGCTGACCGCCCGATTGTGAGGATGACTGCGATGACGATGACTGTGACTGTGAAGCTTGAGCGCGCCGCATCTCGTCAGCCGCCTGCTGCATCTGCCTCGCAGCTTCGGCGAGTTTCGGGTCGCGGCGGTCGCGGGATAGTTTCTCGAGCTCACGCGCCATCTTTTGAGCTTCGTCGATCATCTCCTGTTGCTGTCGCTGTGAGCCGCCGCCGCCGCCCTGCTGCTGCATCTGGGAACGCATTCGCTGCTCGAGTTGTTGTTGCTGGCGCTTTGCAAGCTCCGCAAGCCGCCGTGCAATCTCATCCTGCTGCTGACTCTGATTTTGTTGTTGCTGGTTCTGGACCGTCTCGTACTGATTTTTCATCTTGTCGAGTTGAAGCTCGAACAAGTCAGCCAGTTCCTGTTGCTGTTGATTGCTGCTTTGACCCTGACCGCCGCCGCGCGCCACTTGAATGTCGCGGAAGATGGCTTCCGCGCGCAGCAACTGTTGGAGCGATCGCTGCTCGGGTGGAAGCGCTTCTTTGGTTTTCTTACCCTTGAGCTCGTCGATGGCTGAAGACATTTCCTTTGTCGCTTGCCCGATGTACTGAACAAGTTTAGCGAAGTCGGGCTCCGATTCGAGCGAATCGCCGAACCTGCGCCGGATGCGCTCGACCAGGTTCTCGGCATCGGTCTTTAGTTTTTCCTGACTCAACGTGACAGCGCCGAAGTTCTCGTCCTTCTCCTGTGGCGTGTATGTGGACAGCTCCCGCTGCACGCGGAAGGTCGCGGCGATAATCTCGCGCTGCCGCCGCGTGAGCGCGTTCGAATCCTGGTCGCCCGCCTGACCCTGACCCTGTTGCTGCGATTGCTTGAACTCGCGGTCGAACGGACGCACTTCCATGAAATAGATGTCGCTGGTCGATTCCTGCGAAGCATCGCGGGCCTTCGCGTAATAGGAAATAAAATCGCCCGGCTGAAGCCCGTACTCTTCGAGGAAGAATGTGTGAGCGCCGGACAGCGAGTGAGCCGCTTCGTTCTTGAGGTCCTGCAACTGGACTTTCTTTTCCTCGCCGCCGTTGACCGAATAGTAAAGCTCGATCGAAGACACGCCGTAGTCGTCTTCGGCGCGCACCTGTGTGAAGACCTCCTGAATGTTTGTAACCTTCATGTCGCGCCCGGGTTTATCGATTACAACCGTCGGGCCGTGATCTTCAAGCAATGTAATGTCGTATTCGTTTGAGCCGTTGTAGCGGTCGCCTCCTTCGCTGGTCAGCTCGATTCGATACGTGCCGTTCTGCTTGACGGTAAACTGGCCCATGAAGGTGTTGTTATCGCCGGCCACCATCTCGGTTTTGGTGCCGTCATTGAGCACAATGCGCGCGGCTTTGGCATCCGCGCTCAGGTGAGCGATCACCTGCACGACGGTGCCCTTTAATGCGGCGACCTCGGCGCCGTTCTCGATTTTCTTGCTTGCGAGATGTGTATAGGCCGGAAAGTCCAAAACGAGGTCAATCTGTTTTACGAAGGGAAGGTCCGCGACTTCGAGCGCGAATTCATTAGAGCGAATGTCCTTCGCTTCGACGTAATAGTTGGCTGAATCCTGGACGTTGAAGAGAACAAGCTGAAACTCATCGGGATTTTTTCCGGGCTCCATTGTCGTCGCCATCCAGTTGTCGGCGCCGACTTTGCGCACGAAGACCTGCGCGATCATCGAGTCGAATCCCGCAAGCGTAGCTTTTATCTTGAGATCCGATCCGCGAGGCACCTTTGTCGTTCCGGGGCTCACACTGATGAACATCGAGCTGGCTGATACCAATTCGCCATCGCCGGCATACAGCGCCGCGAGGCCCTTTGAAGCCTTGGGAGTCAGCAACAACGCGCCGATTAATCCAAACAATATCAGCGCCGCAGTCGCACCATACGCATAGGCGTATCGCGGGTCGATGAGCCGATCGATGTTAATCGCGGAGGATCGCCGCGAAGCGTCGTCGACGAGTCGATCCACAATTGCAGGCGAAGCTTCGCGCGGATTGTCGGAATACTCGACTGCAGTCACGAGCCGGTCTTCAAGGTCACACTTCTCCTCGATCAGCCGCGCGATCTGTGCGTCGTTTAGATTCGCGCGAAGCGGGCGGACAACAAACAACCACGCTGCGATGCCGCTCGTCGCGAACGGCAATACGCGCAACATCAGCAGAACTACGGAATGCTTTTGTTTAAGAGCGCCGGCTGCGAGCGCGACGATCAACAGCGAAAGTGCCGCGACCGCCAGAGTGAAGGCCGCGCCTCGCAATGCGTTGTGCATTCGAATTCGACCGCGAACCTGTTTGACGACTTCACTGAAGTTCTGCAGTTGAGGACTCATCGAACGTTCCTCCTTGAAACTAATGGAGTCAGTATACCGCCCCTCGTTGCGTGCGACCAATCGAACCCGCACGGAATCGAGAGAGAGTACAACCACGGGGCGCACAGGGAACACGGGCTTCTGATGAACGGTTTAACTACGCGCGAATATCTCTCCTGTCCCTCCCTGTCTTCCCCGTGATCCCCGTGGTTCCTTCATATCAACTTCGGAATTCGAATGCGCCGCGCGATCACCGCTTCCACAACAAACAGCGCAAGAGCGGCAATCAGCAGCGGAAGCCACAGTCGCTGGCGCGCTTCTTTTTCATCCGCGGTCAAGCCCGGAGATTGACCCGCTTGCGCGGCCCGCTCTTCGGCGCTTGGCGTGATGCTCGCAACCAAATCATCGACGTTCAGTTTCGCCAGATCCGATTCTTTCGTGTCCAGATCGGCGGCGAGAAACTCATCGCGATCGCGATAACGCAATCGATAGAAGCCGACTTCGGCCGTGTCCACGGACAAATCCCCGGACGAGCTTTTCCTGCTATCGTCGATTCGTTTTCCGCCGGGGGTATCGATCGCCGGAAGCGACCCGTCCCTGTCCGGCGCGGCGGTGATCGCCTGACCGACCGAGTAGTAAGAGCCCGCTTCGCGGCCGCCCAGATACTCGAGCATCTGACGGACAAGCGGCAGAAACATCGGAGTCAATGGCAAATCATTCCAGGCAGTGTCGAGCGTGGTCGTAACGAGTAACACCTTGCCTCTTCCCGCCGCGCCTTCGACGACTATTGGACTACCGTCATCAAGCGCTGCGAGCGTCGTGGCGCCTTCTTTTGCAGTTGCCCGATGATAGCCATACACGCGCGTCGAAGTCAGCCTGCCGCCTCGCGCAAATGCGGCGAAGATCGGATGATCGGTTTTAACCTGGCTCATCAAAGCGTAACCGCGTGACTGGATCGTTTCTCCGAGTTGCGCGGGTGAGATCGCCCCGAGCATGCGATTGAAATCCGAAGCGTCGGTGTGCTTTGCCGTGGCGATGATCAATCCGCCGCCGCGTTCGACAAAAGTCTTGAGCGATGACGCGAGACCTTCGCTGATCGCGGCATCGTTTACGATCACGACTCGATTTGAATCAAGCTCCGCCGGACTCACGCTGCCGGCGGTCTTCACCGTGAGCGCGTATTGATTGTTTTCGCCCGCCGCCAGCGACTGCTGAAGAAAGAAGCTCTCGCTGCGGCCGCGCGATGCTGTATCGACAGCAAGAACGCGAGTCTGGTTGTCACGCCTAATCGTGAAGAAGAATTTGTTGTCGAGTGTAAAGCTGTCGGCGTTGATCTCGACCGTCGCGCGATTCGAGCCGTCGGGTACATTGAATCCGGTGAACTCGACGCTGGCAACGCCTCCGGCTTCGAGCTTCAACGGCCGCCGCTCGACCGGCAGATCGTTGAGTTTCAATTCAATCGCGGAGTCAATCTCGTCAGTCCCGAAGTTGGTTACCCGCGCGGTAATTTTTCCCGCGTACTTTTGCGCGTAGACAACCGGATCGGCCGTGACTTGAGTGACCGCGACGTTCGAGACTTTCGCTTCAGATACATCAATCGGAAATAGTTTCACATCGGCGCCGAGCTTGACCGGCGGGGCCGCGCGGTTCCATCCGGCATCCTGGAAATCGGAAATCAAAACAATGCGATGCCGGCCGCGGCTCGCATCTTTGAGGATCGCGTCGGCCGCCTGGATTGCCTGAAGATAGTCCGTCGAATCGAGACCCGGCTGCATTGCACTCACGACCGAGTTCGCTTCGGCGTGGTCTGCTTTGAGAGGCATCAAGACCTGATAGCTTTTGGAAAAGAGGACAACTGCAATCTGCTCATCAGAAGCGGCGTCGCCGATCGTGTTGCGCGCGCTCGCGCGAGCGCGAGTGAAGACATCGCCGTAACGCATGCTGTAAGACCCGTCGATTAGGATCACCGTGCTCGCGTGTTCGGATGAAGCAGACACAGGACTCGCCCCCGTGAAGTAAGGCCGGGCGAATGCGAGCGCGAGAAGCAGGAGCGCGGCGCATCGCATTGCAAGTAGTAACAAGTTGCGGAGCTTGCGCCGGCGAATAGTTTTTTGTTCGATCTTGCGGAGGAACATCAGGGAGGGGAATTGAACTCGGGGTGCGCGAGTTCTGCGGACGAGGTGAACCAGCACCGGCACGCCCGCGGCGATCGCTCCGATTAGAAAAATTGGATTCAGGAACGCCATATCATTCTGATTCGAAGACTAAGACTCCCAAAGAGCCGCGGCTTCCGCCAAGGCCTCTTCCAGCAAATCCGAAACGCCAAGCTCCGTGGCAGAATCGCGCATGTAATCCGAATC